>Ga0075157_10000003_pt1 | contig 484207 bp, 421 predicted proteins | sample JI81BgreenDNA_FD_70967 | JGI IMG/M metagenome (GOLD analysis project Ga0075157, IMG submission 70967) | Wastewater effluent complex algal communities from Wisconsin, to seasonally profile nutrient transformation and Carbon sequestration -... | ecosystem: Engineered > WWTP > Effluent > Algae...
GTATGTATTTCTTAAAAATTACTGGTGATGGTTTCCAAAACGTGGAAAGAATTACCATTAGATAATCTCAATCTTAAAACCTAAACAAAAAAGCCTCGGATTTTCCGGGGCTTTTTTTATATCTATTAAAATATAAACTACTTACATTCTTGATAAAAAGGCATAACAACATCAATTTTTGGGCTTAAATAAGGTATACCTAAATTTAAACCTCTGATTATTAACATAAACCCCATAAAGGCAACCATATACGGAATTAAACCTCTTATTCTATTTCTCCAAGTTAAACTGATGGCATCAGCCGAATAAGAAATTAATGTCATTAAAGGAATAGTACCCATGCCGAAAAATGTCATAAATAAAATACTTGTTTTCATATCGCTAATGGCTAAAGAAGTTCCAATAGCGGTGTAAACTAAGCCACAAGGCAAAAAGCCATTTAATAAGCCCAAAACGAAATTAGAAACAGGATCCTTTTTGCGTAAAAACGAACCCAAAATTGACTTAAATCGACTTACCAAAATACTGAGTTTTCCAGTTAGACTTATTCTGTCAATTTTTTGACTTCCAACAAAAGCAACTAGAATAAAAATGATTCCAATAGAAATGGACAACCATCTTTGAAATCCAGCAATAGCGATGCTTCTTCCTAAAAGTGAAAACAAAAAACCAATATAACTGTAAGTAATAATTCGACCGAAATTATAAGAAAAAATACCCAACAATTTGGCAAAATCATTGGCTCTATTGACAGGAATTGTCAAGGCAATTGGTCCACACATTCCCACACAATGGAAACTGCCCAAAAAACCCAAACTAAATGCTGCAATAAACCATTCCATTTTTTAAAATATTATTCTTAAGGAATAATTACTATCTCTTCAGCATAATACGATAAGTCATTGCTTGTCCAATCTACTTTAACCTTATACATCCCTTTTGAAAACTTAGATAACTCAATCAATTGGGCATTATTTTCATTCAACTTTATAGGAATCACTAAATCCATAGATTCATCAGATGGTCTGAAAAAAATCAAATCTCCTTTTACATTTTGTGTGGCATTTCCGGGCATTTTTATCATTAAATTATTGTCGATTATTTGCCAGGTAATTTTTTCATTAAGCGCCTTAGTTCTATTTAATTTATCAATTCGCTGTTGATAAACCATATCTTTTTCATAATAGTCTTCTGTAACTAATTCAACTTTTTCTTTCGATGTTTTAAAAACCATAAAAAGCATAAATAAAACAAAGCTCCCATAAAGAGCAAAAGCTCCAAAACCCCAATTTAATTTCATATTTTTCATTTTAAATCTTGTTTAATTTGTTGGTGCTAAAAAATTGGTGCTTACTTCTTCAATAAGCTCTCCATTTGAATAAACCCCAACTTCAATTTTATTCTTCATTTTAGGCAAATCCTTTTTATTTATTAAAATGAATAAGCTTCCTTCATTCACAGACTCCGGCAGCACTTCTAGATTTTTTTTACCAATCACCTGAATTTCACCATTTGCAGGACTCAATAGTTTCAATTCAATTGGTAAATCTTTATAGGTTTTATTTATAATTTTTATGTTATATAAGTTGCTTATACGACCATCAGGTTGTTCTTGATACATAACTCCTGGGGTTCTTAAAAGCGTTGTTTCCACTTCATTTCGGCTAAGCAATAAGCCCATTATAACTAAAAGAAGTATTAATAGAACAAAAGAATAACCTTTAATTCTTGCAGTCCATTCAAATTTTTTGCCCTTTGCTATTCCATCAGCAGAATCATAACGAATTAAGTTTTCAGGTAAGCCAACTCCTTTCATCATCGTGTTACAAACATCAATACAAGCAGTGCAATTAACACACTCTAGCTGTGTTCCATTTCTAATATCAATACCAGTTGGGCAAACATCTACACATTGATGACAATCAATACAATCGCCTTTTTGCGCAGCTTTTCTATCCTCATTTTTCTTAAATTTTGCTCTATTTTCACCTCTCACAAAATCATAAGCAACCACAATAGAGTTCCTATCTAACAAAACACCTTGAAGTCTTCCGTAAGGACAAGCAATAATGCAAACCTGCTCGCGGAACCAAGAAAAAACAAAATAAAAAACACCAGTAAATAAAGTAATTGAAATTAATCCTGCTATATGTTCAACCGGATTTCCTGTTTGAATTTCTAATAATGCGTCAGCACCAATAATGTAAGCCAAAAAAGTGTGAGTAATTAAAAAAGAAATAATTATGAAAATAGTATGTTTTAAAACTCTTTTTCGAATTTTTTCTGCATTCCATTCTTGTTTGGCCAATTGTTTTTGTTGTTTGTAATCACCATCAATCCAATATTCAATTTTACGAAAAACACCTTCCATAAAAATGGTTTGAGGGCAAGCCCAACCACAGAAAATTCTTCCATAAACTATAGTAAAAAGAGCCACAAAAACAATTCCTGTAATCATTGCTAGAACTGCTAAATGAAAATCTTGTGGCCAAAAAACTTGTCCGAAAATGATGAATTTTCGTTCTAAAATATTAAAAAGTAAAAATGGCTTTCCATCAATCTTAATCCATGGGCCAGTAAATAGCAAAGCAAGCAAAATATAATTAACATTAGTTCGCCAATTGGTGTATTTTCCTTTTGGTTTTTTGGGATTTACCCAAACTCTTTTTCCGTCATCACCAATTGTTCCTATTGTATCACGAAAACTTTCTGGATCTTTAATATCAATCTCCATTTTACTATTTAATTGTGGCACAAAGGGAATCAATTAGCTAAAAACCATTTATGAGGAATATCAGCTTATTATCAATGTATTTTTAATTAAAGGATAAAAATTTAAATTCGTTTATTACTTCTTTATGAATAGTTTTAACCCAATTATTAATCAATATTTATTAGACATTCCTTATCATCAAAAAGAGATAATGGAGGTTTTAAGAAATTTAATTTTAAACGCTGCTCCAGGTATTGAAGAAACTTACAATTATAAAATTCCATTTTACAACTATCATTCTTGGTTATGTTATCTGAATAAAACAAAAAATGGAGTCGATTTAAGTTTCACAAAAGGAAATCAATTATCCAATTCACAAGGTTTATTAGAATATAGAAATCGTAAACTAATTGCCAGTATTGAAATAAGAAGTTTGCAGGAGTTTTATGAAAAAGAAATGCAATTACATGAAATATTACAAGAGGCAATTTTGATCAATCAAACCATAAAATCAAGCAAAAAGATTAAATAACTTAAGTTTATGAATAATGATTTTACTACTGTAGATGAATACATAAAAAGTTTTCCTACTGCCATACAAGAAATACTTAATGAAATACGAAAAACCATTCAATCTGCTGCTCCAAACGCAGTTGAAAGTATAGCCTACAAAATGCCAGCTTACAAAACCAACGGAAAACCTTTAATTTATTTTGCAGGCTTTAAAAATCATATTGGACTTTATGCCACACCCAGCGGACATGAAAAGTTTGAAAAAGAATTGTCGGTTTATAAGCAAGGGAAAGGCTCTGTTCAATTTCCTTTAGATAAACCCATCCCTTTCGACTTAATAAAACAAATTACTGAATTTCGAAATGAAGAAAATGAAATGTTGAAAAGCAAAAAAAGGTAAGTAAACTCAAATAAAAAAAGCCTGATTTCTCAGGCTTTTTTTATGCAACTTTAAGTTGACTTAATTTTGATTTATCGAGTTTTTCTAAAGCATAGGGAAGTTTGATAACTACTTTGCCTTTTGTATTGTTTGATGGAAAATCAAACATAGCATCTGTCATAATGGCTTCAATAATAGTTCTTAAACCTCTTGCTCCTAACTTATATTCAATTGATTTATCAACTATTAATTCTAAAACAGCTTCTTCGAATTCAATGTCAACCCCATCGTATTCAAACAGCTTTTTGAACTGACGAATAATAGAATTTTTTGGTTCAACCAAAATGCGCTTTAGGGTTTCTTTGTCTAATGGATTCAAATAAGTTACCACAGGTAAACGGCCAATTAATTCAGGTATTAAACCAAATGAACGTAAATCTTGTGGTGAAATAAATTGAATCAAATTTTCTTTTAAAGCATGTGTCTTTGAAGCTTGATTGCCATAACCAATAGAAGATGTATTTAATCTTCTAGCAATGTGTTTGTCAACTCCATCAAAAGCTCCTCCGCAAATAAATAATATGTTTTTGGTGTTTACTTGTAAAAACTTTTGATCAGGATGTTTTCTTCCTCCTTGTGGTGGCACATTTACTGAACTTCCTTCAATTAATTTAAGCAAAGCTTGTTGAACGCCTTCGCCTGAAACATCGCGCGTGATAGATGGATTGTCGCTTTTTCTGGCTACTTTATCTATTTCATCAATAAAAACAATACCTCTTTCGGCAGCAGCAACATCATAATCAGCAGCTTGAAGCAAACGTGTTAAAATGCTTTCAACATCTTCACCTACATAACCAGCTTCGGTGAAAACTGTAGCATCGGCAATACAAAAAGGAACATTTAGAAGTTTAGCAATAGTTTTTGCTAATAAGGTTTTTCCGGTTCCTGTTTCGCCAACCAAAATCATGTTTGATTTTTCTATTTCAACATCATCTTCATTTGAAATAGGCTTTTGCAAAATTCTTTTGTAGTGATTATAAACAGCCACTGACAATACTTTTTTTGCATCATCTTGACCAATTACATATTGATCCAAGTGTTTTTTAATTTCAATTGGTTTAAGCGAATTAATACTTTGCTTTAAACTGAAATTACTTTTCACAGCCATTTCATCTTTTATGATAAGCTGCGCTTGACTAACGCATGAATCGCAGATGTGAGCTGATACACCTGCGATTAGCACATTTGTGTCTTTTTTATCTTTTCCGCAAAAAGAGCATTTTACGGGTGTTTTAGCTTGCGCCATTTATTGCTTTTTATTTGTCTTTGTTTCGAATCAAAACTTCATCAATCATTCCATATTCTTTGGCTTCAGAGGCAATCATCCAATAATCTCTATCAGAATCAGCATGAACTTTTTCATATTCTTGGCCTGAATGTTTAGCAATAATTTCGTACAATTCTTTTTTTAACTTCTCAATTTCGCGGTAAGTTATTGCAATATCAGAAGCTTGACCTTGCGCTCCACCCATTGGTTGGTGAATCATTACTCTTGAATGAGGTAAGCCAGAGCGTTTTCCAGCTGCACCTGCACAAAGCAATACTGCACCCATCGAAGCTGCCATTCCCGTGCAAATTGTTGATACACTTGGGTTAACTAATTGCATAGTATCGTAAATACCCAAACCTGCATAAACTGAACCGCCTGGCGAGTTGATGTAAATTTGAATATCCTTTTTAGCATCGGCTGACTCTAAAAATAGTAATTGAGCTTGAATAATATTGGCTACTTGATCATCAATAGCTGTGCCCATGAAAATAATTCTATCCATCATTAAACGGGAGAATACATCCATTTGAGCAACATTTAACTGGCGTTCTTCTATAATGTAAGGCGTCATAGAAGTAACATAATGATCGAAGGTATTGCTGCTAATGCCTTGGTGCTTTACAGCGTATTTTCTAAATTCATCTTTTGGAAACATAATAATTAGTTTTGTTTGTAAATCTGGTTAACAAAATCTTGAAACGAAAGTTCTTTCTTTTCAAGTTTATAAGATTCTTTAAACAAATTAATCAATTTTCCTCCTAATAATTGCTCGTAAATTTTTTGAGCTTCTTCTCTTTTACCTAAATAATTGGCAGCCTGCTTATTAATTTCTTCTTCAGGCATTTCAAACATGCCATATTGAGCATATTGTGATGCAATCATTTGTTTAGTGAAAGCCATTAATTCGTCTGATTCAACTTTTAAATCATGGTTTTTAATGATTTTAGTTTCAATCAATTGCCATTTTAATGCTTCTTTCGATTGGTTAAACTCATTGTCAATTTCTTCCTCAGTTTTTGGAGTTTTAGAAACACTTGCTAACCATTTTTTTAAGAAATTTTCAGGAAGTTCAGGATTAATTTCTGATACCAATTGTTTGGTAATGTCTTCAAACAATCTTTTATCGCTTTCTCTTTCGTAATATTTAGCAATGTCTAAAGAAATTCTGTTTCTAAATTCTTCTTCAGATGTTACTTCACCTTCACCATAAATTTTGTCGAACAATGATTGGTCGATTGCAGAAGGAGTCATATGACTAATATCTTTCAATTCAAAACCGAAAGCCGAAGCCATGTCAGCAGCAATATCTTCAGAAATTTCTAAGTTTCTGGCTCTTGATGCGGTATCATTCCAAACTTTTTTCACATCAACAGTTATCGTTTCGCCCTTTTTCAATCCAATTAATTGTGCTTTCAAATCGGCATCTTCAACAGTTCTTAGAGAAATTGATTTGTTTACTACGATTCCATTTTCTAAAACAGAACCATCAGCAGCCAATTGTTTAAATTCTCCACTAAGTAAATCTCCATCTTCAGCTACTTCAGCTTTTTCAAATTTACCATAACGAAGAGCTAAAGATTCAACTTCTTTATTTACAGTTTCGTCATCCACTTTTACAGTTAAATATTCGAATGATTTTGAACCATCAACTTTTGCATCAAAATCAGGCGCCAAGCCTAATTCATAGTCAAAAACCAAAGTGCTTGGATTGTCAATATCGAAATTCAATTCTCTATCAGTATCAACTGGCAAAGGATTTCCTAAAAATTCGATTCTATTTTCGTCTAAAAACTTATATAATGAATCGTTTAAAATTTTATTGATTTCATCAGCCATTACTGATTTACCATACATTTTCTTCACCATTCCAAAAGGAACTTTTCCGGCACGAAAACCAGGCATGCTCACTTTTTTAGCATTTTCCCTAAGTTGCTTATTAACATTTTCTTGGTAATCGGCAGGTTCAACAGTAATGTTAAGAACTGCATTAAGAGAATCAATTTGTTGTTTGGTAATATTCATAATTTATAAAAAACTAAGATTAATAAATCCTTTAAAATGAATAAAAGCACCACATTTGCATGCAGTGCTTTTAACGTTTTTAATTTTTTTGTGGTGCGGATGGAGGGACTCGAACCCCCACGCCTCTCAGCGCCAGATCCTAAGTCTGGTGCGGCTACCAATTACGCCACATCCGCAATTGTTTAATTTGAATCTAAATTAGTATTTCTACTAATAAATCAACAAAATCAAAAGAACTTTTAAAAACGGGCTGCAAAGATATTATTTTAATTGAAATACAATAGGTTTTTAAAAAAATAATTGCCCGAAATTTAAACCATGTGAAGAAATAATTGTCGCTATTTTTACCCATCAAAATTTATATCCAAAAATTGATGAAAACCATAAATCCCAAAGACGTTCCTCAAGCTTTTTTGCATAGCCAACTTTTAGCAGCAATTGCTCCTCGTCCTATTGCTTTTGCTAGCACAATTAATAAAGATGGAGTTCCTAATTTAGCTCCATTCAGCTTTTTTAATGTTTTTAGCTCAAATCCTCCTATTGTAATTTTTTCACCTGCAAGAAGCGGAAGAACTGGAAAAACCAAACATACACATAACAATGTTTTAGAAGTTCCCGAAGTGGTTATAAACATTGTAAATTACCCTATGTATCAGCAAACCAATTTAGCCAGCACAGAATATGCTGAGGGAATAGATGAATTTATAAAAGCTGGATTTACACCTGTGAATTCTGAAATGATTAAACCATTTAGAGTAAAGGAATCTCCTGTTCAATTAGAATGTAAAGTGATTGAAGTAAAAGAATTAGGACAAGGTGGCGGAGCAGGAAATTTGATAATTGCAGAGGTTGTTTTGATGCACATTAATGAATCAATTTTAGATTCTGATGGAAAAATTGATCAATTTAAAATTGATTTAGTTGCCAGAATGGGCTACGCTTATTGGTTAAGAGCCAACAATAACAATATTTTTAAAGTTCAAAATCCAGTGAGCACTTCCACGTTGGGTTATGATCAAATTCCGGTGGATATAAAAAACAGCAAAATACTTAGTGGAAACGACTTAGGAATGTTGGGAAACTTTAATGAATTGCCTGATGAAACTACTGTAAATGAATATAAACTAATGGAATTGAGCGATTTGTTTATTAATTATCAAGACAATCCGCCAATTTTAGAAGAAAAATTGCATCAAAAAGCCAAAGAACTTTTGAGTGAGGGTAAAACCGATGAAGCATGGAAAACATTGCTGGCATTCAATAACCGTTAGCCTATGAGATTGTTTGAAAAACTAGCAGAAAAATTTGCCCACATATTTCCTTCGCCCTTTTCTTTGGCAATTATTCTAACTGGAATATGTTTCGTTTTTTGTTTGTTATTCACCCAAATTGAAGCTTCTGATTACACCCAGAAAGCTATATTTTTAGCTGACAATTGGTTTCGAAGTGCTTTTAATAAGGATTTATTGTTTTTTGCCTTTCAAATGGTTTTGATTTTACTTTTTGGCAATGTTTTAGCCATCAGTAAGCCTATTGATTCTTTGCTTAATAAGGTCATTCATTTTTGTAATAACACAGCCAATTCAGCTGCAATTGTTTCATTTTTGACCATTTCATTAGCCATGATTAATTGGGGATTAGGCTTGGTTTTCGGGGCTATTTTTGCGAAAAAAATTGCTCAAAAAGCATTGAAAGAAAATCTTCCTATCAATTATCCCATTATTGCAACCGCAGGTTTTAGCGGAATGATGGTTTCGCATGGCGGATTGTCTGGTTCTGCACCATTAAAAGTAGCAGAAAATGGACATTTTTTAGCAGATAAAATTGGTGTAATTCCTGTATCTGAAACCACTTTTTCTGACATGAATATTTTTGTGAGTTTTTGTGTTTTTATTATTATTCCATTGTTCTTTTTCTTTTTGGGAAAACATTCAAATCCATTAAAAATTGATGAATTAAATAATGAAAGTGAAATATTATCAATTCAGAAAAAAGCAGTTTTTGGGGCTGAAAAAATTGACTATTCTTCATTTTTCGCAAAATCTTTTGGGCTATTTGTTTTGCTAATGGCCTTTAAAAATATCCGTTTTGATAATCAAAATTTTTTGGGCTTTTTGACTTTAAACTTTTTGAACTTATGCTTTTTAGGCTTTTCTTTATTGTTCCATAAAAACATAGCAGTTTTTTTACAAGCTGTCGATAACTCTATTAGCGGCACTTCAGGCATAATTACCCAATTTCCACTCTATTTTGGAATTCTTGGGATTATTGAATCGTCTGGATTAATAAACCAGATTTCTGGATTTACTGCTCAATTTTTTAATGCTGAAACACTTCCTTATTACACTTTTTTTTCAGCATCAATGCTCAATATTTTCATCCCAAGTGGTGGCGGTCAATGGGCAATTCAAGGGCCAATAATTGTTGATTCATGCACACAACTAAATGCCGATATTTATAAAAACATAATGGCTTTTGGATATGGCGATCAACTCACAAATATGATTCAACCATTTTGGGCTCTGCCACTTTTAGGAATTACTAAAATAAAGGCTAGTAAAATTTTGCCTTATTCGTTTTTGTTAATGCTTTTAGGAGCAATAATTTTTACACTTGGTTTAATATTGTTTTAGGTCAAAACAGCTCCAGATTTCGAATTTTTGGTATCGAAAGCATCGCGCAAACCATTTCCTAGCATCATAAAAGCTAGAACTAAAAGCATAATTGCCAAACCAGGAAAAATGGCCAAATAGGCTTTTCCAGTTAGTAAAAAACCATAATGATCGCGGATAATTGAACCCCATGATGGAACAGGTGGTTGTACACCAATTCCTAAAAAACTTAAACCAGATTCAATTAATATGGCTGACGCGAAATTGCCTGCAGATATGACGATTATTGGGCCAATTATATTAGGTAATAAATGTCGAACCAATATTCTAGGAGTCTTAAAACCCAATGCTTTTCCTGCTTCAATAAATTCTTTTTCTTTAAATCCAAGCACTTGCCCTCGAACTACTCTAGCTACTTCAACCCACATGGTTAAACCTACAGCAATAAAAACTTGCCAAAACCCTTTTCCTAATGCTAGTGTAATGGCAATAACCATTAAAATGGTTGGAACAGCCCAAATAACATTAAAAAACCAAGTAATAAAGTCGTCAATTTTACCTCCAAAATAGCCTGAAATTAATCCTAGACTTAAGCCAACAATAAGAGAAATTACAACTGAAATTAAACCTACAGAAAGCGAAATAATTGTTCCAGCCATCAATCTGCTTAATAAATCTCTTCCAAAACGATCTGTTCCAAGAACAAATTTTTTCGATTTAATTATTTTAGTATCAATTTCCTTTATGCTTAAATTACTTAATCCTAAATCAGTTAAATTTTTATAACCTTTTAATCCTAAACCATCTTGCGAAAAATAGGTAAAAATAAGTGTGTCATTTTTAATCCAATAATCTGAAATTGGAATTAAATTTTCCTGATAATCTTGTCCACCAGATAAAAGATTACCAAAAAAACTGGAATTGTGTTTTTTATCGAAATCAAGATTTATAAATTTTATTGTTGTAAATGGATATAACGTTTTTAGCTTCAGCTCAATTTGATTGGCGTTTAAGGTTTTGTCGGGTCTAATGTTTGCTCCTAAAATTGAAATGAGCACAAATAATACGATTAGGAATAATCCAAAAATGGCAGGTTTATTTGTTTTAAACCTAAACCAAACTTGTTGATTGGGCGATAGAGTTAAATCGTTTAGCTTCTTCCCTTCCATTTGGGTTTTAAAAATAATCCTAATAGCGCAATTATAGGCACATAAAAGCAATAAATGACACTAAATGGAAAAACAAATAAAAGATATTTCAACTTATTAAAAATACTAGCTGTTCTTATTATCAATAATGTTTCAAGGCACATTTTTAACAAAAAAACAACCATAGTGATTCCTAAATATTGATTTTTAAAAATTGCAAGCGCAAGTAAAAAAGCGGTAAAAAAATTTACAAAAAGAACCAAGAGAGCTAAAAATTTTGCAAAAAAATTATCGTAATAAACAGATTTTGACGACCACCTAATTTTTTGGAAAATCAGCTCCTTTAAGCTAATTGATGTATTAGATAGAACCTTAAAGTCAGCATTGGAGTTAAAAAAAATACTATCCGCGCCAAAAGTTTTTAAAATTGCAAAAAGCACGAACATATCATCACCTGAAGCTACTTTTAAATCGTTTCGTTCATGTTGAATTTGATTAAAAGCATCTTTTCTAAACATAAAGTTTGCTCCGTTTGCCAAACATGGAATTTTAAAATTTACTGAACTAAAGGCTATTGATTGAAGGGCTAAATTTTCTAAAATTTGAAATACTCCTAGAGCATTAAATTTTGATTTATAATCTAAAAAGCCCAATAACAATTTCACATTTTTATCTTCAAAAATTTCATTTGCCTCAAAAAGCCAATTAGGTGAAACAACACAATCAGCATCCGTTTGAGCAATTAAGTCATAGTTTGACTTTTTTAAACCTTCTGAAATGGCAGCTTTTTTTCCAAAAAAATCATCGGGAATGTCAATTAAATGACCATTTAATCTTGGAGAATTTGCTAAAAATTTTTCAATTATAGTTTTACTATTATCATTAGAATGATCATTAATAAAAATAATTTCAAATGCGTTTTCAGGATAATTAATATGACTAAGTGAATGAATTAAAGCTTCTAAATTTTCAGCTTCATTTCTAAATGGGATTAAAATACTAAAACCTTTAGGGGTTGAATTAAATTGTGGTTTTATTGCCGATTTAAAGCCATTAAAATAGAATACAAAAAGAAGCAGAAAGTAGATGAGAAATCCCAAAAAAATAGAATAGACGATTACAATTTCTAATTGCTGCATTGTCCAAAAATAGGATTATCAGCTTATAATAAACATATTTGCTTTGCAATATCTATGGAAAAAGAAAAAATTATAATGGGCGTTGACCCCGGCACGAATATTTTGGGTTATGCCATTCTTTCGATTAAAGGTAAAGCCTTAAGTTGTTTGGTTTTTGATGTTTTAAACTTAAGTAAAGTTGAATCGCATGAAGAAAAAATAAAACAGATTTTTATAACCATTAATGATCTTATTCAAACCTATAAACCTGTTGAGTTTATTGTGGAAGCTCCCTTTTATGGAAAAAATGTTCAATCTATGCTCAAATTGGGAAGAGCACAAGGTGTTTCCATTGCAGCGGCCATTGCAAACAACATTCCATTTTATGAATATGAGCCAAAAAAAATTAAACAGTCTATTACAGGAAGCGGATCTGCATCAAAAGAGCAAGTTGCTATAATGGTTAAAAGTATTTTAGGAATAAAAGATGACCACAAATACTTAGATGCTACAGATGCTTTAGCAGTAGCACTGTGTCACCATTTTAAAGGAAATGTTTTATTAAAGGATTCAATTAAAGCAAGTAAAACTAAGCCAAAAAAATATGGTAGTTGGGAAACATTTGTAAGCAATAATCCAAGTAAAATAAAAAATCCGGACTAAAACCGGATTTCATTTTTTATTTTATTCGCAATATCCTGAAATTCTTCTTGTGAAAATTTTAGTTTTTCTTTTTCAAAACTCATATCGCTCATTGTATTCATTGGAATTAAATGAATGTGAGCGTGTGGCACTTCAAAGCCAGCTACAACAATTCCAACTCTTTTTACTGAAAGTGCTTTCTTCTGAGCAATTGCAATTTTTTTCGCAAACTCAAACATTAGTAAATATTCTTCTGAATTTATATCGAAAATATAATCCACCTCTAATTTGGGTACAACCAAAACGTGACCTTTAGCCGTTGGAAAAATATCTAAAAATGCATAAAAATTATCGTCTTCAGCAATCTTATAGCTTGGAATTTCTCCTTTAATTATTTTGGTGAAAATGCTAGCCATTTTTATCTACCAATCTCAATCACTTCAAATTCAACTTTCCCAGCTGGCACCTGAACCTCAATAACGTTTCCAACTTCTTTTCCAAGCAAACCTTTAGCTATGGGAGAACTTACAGATATTTTACCAGATTTTAAATCGGCCTCATTTTCTGGCACAATAGTATAAGTAACCATTGCTCCATTTTTAACATTTTTAATTTTCACCTTGGAAAGAATCAAAACTTTCGAATCATCAAGTTTAGACTCATCAATAATTTTAGCATTTCTAATTACTTCTTCCAACTTAGAAATTTTCATTTCAAGCAATCCTTGTGCTTCTTTAGCAGCATCATATTCTGCATTTTCTGACAAATCTCCTTTGTCTCTTGCTTCTGCAATTTGAGCTGAAATAGAGGGTCTTTCTTTTGTTCTAAGGATGTGTAACTCTTCTTTTAGCTTCTCCAATCCTTCTTTTGTAAAATATGTACTCATCTCTTTTGGGTTTTAATAAAATGAAAAGAACCTCCTTTTGAGAGATTCTTTCCACAAATATAAAATGATTTTTTATTATAAATTTATTCTTGCTCCTATTGTATGAGTTCCATCGAAACTAGTAGTAGTTCTATAAGAATAATCAATGGAGATTTTCCCAGCATTTTTGCCTAATGGCGCTTGAAGCGACATTCCAAAAGAAGGTCCAGTGTAGGCAGTTGTTCTGTTTTCACTGCTAAATATATCTTTTTCATGTAAAAATCCTGTTCTTAAATATAATATTTCATTAAAATTATATTCAGCTCCCAAACCTATTTGATCTTTTGTGAAGGAATTGGATCTAAAATTACCCGAAGCTGTCAGAGTGTGCTTTTCGGCAAGGAAAAAATCATAAGATGCTCCAACATTAATTAATGAAGGTAATTCAATATTGGCACTTCTTTGCTGAACCGCTTGAGTGCTCTCTTGTTCATTTGTAATTCTTATACTTAAGCCATCGCCTTTGTAACGCATGGTAGGTCCAACATTTTTTAGGGAAACGCCAAACTTGATTCTTTGTTTCTCACCAGTCGCATATCTAACACCGGCATCAAAAACTACTCCTTGTGTACTCACATCTGGAATTTGCTCGCTAAGTAACTTAACAGCAAGTCCACCAGAAATACTATTAGAGAATTGTTTTGCGTAAGAAATACCAATATTAAGGTATGACGGTGTAAAAGTTCCTATACCACCCTCCGGCTGATTAACTGTAGTTACATCAATTTCACCAAGGTTATAAGATTCAATACTGATACCTAAAACTCCAGAATTTCCCATTTTTTGAGAAAATCCAAGTGTATTAATATTAACTCCTGAACCTCTTAACCAAATAGATCTTGCAAAAACAACTTCTGTTTTCTTTGTAAATGCCAAACCTGCAATATTTAATGAAATCGATTCAATACCAGTCACATTTGCCATATTCGATTCACCTAAGCCACTGCTTTTAGCAAATGAGTTAATTAGAAGCGACTGACCACCAGCAGACCCAGCTCTATCGGGATTTCCTGCTAATAATTGTGTTGAAACAAGAACTCCAGTTAGTATGAAGGCTGTTTGAGATATTTTTAATATAATATTTTTCATAATCATAAATCAGAATTAAAGAATTAGAATGTTTCCAAGTCAATTGGTCTCATCACACCAAACCATTTAACTACTTTTTCACCAACATTTGGAACATCAACGTGTATCAAATAAGCTCCGCCTGCAATAGGTATGTTGGCTGTATTTGTAAGATTCCATTCTATTGAAGTTGATGTTTTATCAGACTTTTTAAATTGTCTAACAAGTGTTCCGCTAACAGTATAGATAGTGACAACACATTCATCAGGAAGATTTATAATTTTAATCCTATTATCTAATTGGTCCCTTTCATAAGTTGAAAATGCATAATAAGGATTTGGAACTGCTTTAATTAAATCTAGAGCTGATTCAGCGGCAACTTGGTCGTTAGTTTTTACTTCCATACCTTTTGTGCTGAATCTATACAAACCAAAACCATCATTAATATTTGAGCTAGTAAGATATTTTTCATATGGTTTAGAAACACGCAACTTAACTCTTACATCAGTGCTTAGTAGGCTTTGACCATCTGCTAATAATGGGAAACCAACCCAAGTGCACGATCTCCAGAAATTTCTCAAAGAGGTAGCAGAGTTTGTCACTAATAATGAATGACCAAAAGCTCCGTCATCATATGCTCCAATCTGACCTGTTGTGTTTTGATTAGCAAAAACATAAATAAAATGTTTTCCACCACCAACAAATTCGCCAACAGAGTTTATTAAATTAGATGTAGGATTCCATTTCATATCTCTTCCATTGTCACCACCGAACCAACTATCTTCAGAAAAAGCCATATTCATTCTTTCTCCTGTTTCTAAATTGATTGCATATCCTGGGAACCAACCTAATCCTATTGTTCCTGAACCATCAGGTTTTCCTTCTTTATCTACCGATGGAGCGTCTCTAAGCCTTCCGCGCGATCCTCTCCCTTGGGCAATGACAGAATCTTCTTGATTTTCAATTACAGGACACCTTGTCCATTTTGATTTGTCACTCGTAAATACAATATCAACACTTGCTAATTTGCTCAATTGAGCTAAATTAGTGGTTTGAGGAAATCCTGGTCCATTTTCAATAGCTGAAACGGTTCCATAAGGAGCAAAGAACGGAACACCCATCGCTTCATAAACAGCAGAAGGATCATTACTGTAATCGTTATCACCTGTTCCTGATTTAATCCAATCAAAAGGTGAGTCAATATCTATGTCTTCTACACCTGTTAACCATCTCAAATTTGGATTTGAAAATACAATTTCAGCACCAACATAACCATTTGTAGGATCAGAGGCTGTGCCAGGATTAATTCCATCTTGTATAGTAATGGAGAATCCAAAATCTTCAAAAATTTGCTCACTTCCAACCTTAATAGTTGCGTCTGAATTAAATAATTCACCATTTGAAAGATTCTTCAAGGTCCATCTTGCGGTATCAGGTCTGGATGAATTAGAAACTAAAAACTTCAACTCAAAATCCGCAGCTTTTACACTAAGAGGGTCTACGATTTTTATATTTAACGGACCTCTACCCTTTTGGTAAGTAATAAAATCAGCTTTCCCATTTGCTAAGATTTCATTTTCAGAATCTTGAACCAAATCAGTAAAATTGCTTCCATTACCAGTGCCTTCTATCCTTGTAATAAATGGACCATCACCATATGCGGAGTTTAAAACCGTTCCCCCAGCCGCTGGTGAAGGTTTTCTTGGAATAGCAGTAACAACTCTAATTGCACCAGTGGCACTTTTACGAGAGCTTATGTATGGTTTTAATTGACCGTCTAATGCTAATGGATTTAATTGATCGTACTTTTTGAACTCGTTATAACCATAGGCAATTACTAAGAAATAATATTCCTTGTGATTAACTAATCTTCTATCTCCAGTTGCGAATTGATCTTCTAAAATTCTATAAGATTTTTGAACACCGTTGTTAGCAGCGTTAATGGTCATGTTTAGAGGAATACTTGCTCCTAATTCGTCATTAAAAGTAAAATTAACTAGGTTTACTACTGAATCTTTGATATCACTTTGTGCAACAAGTCTTGCTTTCTCTACTTCATATAACTGATCAGATCCTACTGTTGCATCTTTTAACTGAAAAATTTGATAACCTTGGAATCTGTAAAATCTATCATACTGAACTGGATTAGCCGAATCTGAACTTTGTTCAGGTATAGTACCATCAATTTCGGCATATTGTTCCAAATAATTGTTTGAAAGGGGTGAATTTTCTAACTGTATAATTATTTCTCTATCTAACTCAACTACTTTAGAATCAGGAGCGTCAGGACCATTTAAAACTCTAAAACAATTAGCAAATAATTGTTGAGCTTTATCGTCAACTTGTTTTAATTTTCTTACTGATTGAAAAGCACCGCCAGACAAAGCTCTAGCCCAAACAACGCCCACAGTAATATCATTAATTGCACCTGGCTCTAATTTAAATGGACCAGCAGAATGTAAAAACCTTCTATCTGCAGGTACGTTTCCTGAAAGTTCCTCATTCCATCTTGGAACCGGCTTTCCTTGAGTACCCCAGAAAAACTCTTGATCTGTATCATCTGGAAACATAAAATCAGCAAAAGTCGTTGGGTCACCATTTCCTGATATATGACCAGTGCCACCATAAATCATTTTGGTTCCATCTTTCCAAATACCTCTCAAATAATTATAATAATCAGAGCCGTTTTCAGGGTCAGTGGTATTGATGTTTCCACCTTGTCCAAAATTGTTATGATACAAAAATCTCCTCATACCAAATCTTTCATTGTCAGGGAATCCATCACCATAGCCTAATCCATTTAATGCTTCATTAAATCCAATACCAATAGCATTATCTATACTATCGTTATCTTGAAAAGGTCCCTCAAAAAAATCAACTCCAACAGCAGGTGGATTTGCTCCGTATTCGTTAATAGCACCATTACCATCAACAGCATCTCCATTGTAGCAATAACCTAAACCTCTCATTACATCGCATCCAACAAAATCATCCAAAGCATTTCCTAAATCAGGATCAACCCAAACACCAAAATATGTGTCAACTAAAGAAAAAGTTGATCTATTATATAAACGATAATTGTAAAATGTCATATTGTTAATGTCATCGTTGGTAGAAAATGCAAATGCTTGCGCATGAATTTCCATACCAATTGGATTTGCACCTGTTTCAGTATGCACATTTCCTTTATCGTTAAAAATCCAAAATAATGTTTGATCACCATAAATTCTAGCACTTCTATCTGTTCTGCAATCGATTGAATTATCTAAATCATATTTTGGATAATCACCATCATTAATCGGATCGTATTCTCCATCTTCATCAACGTCAACAAATGGTGCTAAAATTGCCGCTTGGCCTTTTGAAACATCACCTTGCCAAGGCCAGTCAAGAATCGAGTTTGGAATTTTATATCCTGGAAATTCACCTTCTCTATCACTAGATAAAAACCAACCTCTAAACTCTTCAACTTCTCTTCTGTAAATTAGAAAATGTTTATCCCATTTATTACATTCATTGGCATCAATCTCTGCATTAACCAAATCAAGCGGACCTGTCCAATAATCAACTCCATCTTGCCTAAATCTCTGAGCAGCAACCTTTAATTGGTTATTAACGTCTCGACCACCTAACCATAAAGCTCCGGCAAATAAAGATGTTTTTCTAGAGCCTTTTGGAATCTCATAGCGTGGGTTACCATTTAAATCCCACCACATATCACCTCCAGTGTGAATCATTGCTCTTACATTATTTAAATCCAAATCAGATCGATAATTAGCTGGAGAGCAACCCGCCACAGCGCCTGAACCCGAATTATTACTTCCATTCGGCTTACTAGGTCGTGATTTCGGATTCTCTTTCGCGAATCCTATGTTAGTGAAAAATATTGATATTAAAAGGGAGAGGATTATTCTATTAAAATTATTCATATATTTTTTAAATTTAAAATAGCAATTATTAATTAAAAATTAAATATAACTCCCAATCTAATTCTTCTAGGAAGAGCATAATTTGTTGGGTTGTTTATCTTCATTGCATATAGCTCTCTGAATGCTTCAGGAGAATTCTGTGTATTAATATTCTCTTGAAATTGAGCTTCTGCCAAATAACCATCATCACTAGGACTGCCAGTAGCTGAATAAACATTTAGGATGTTTAATGAATTTAAGGCATTATAAGCAATAATATAAACATTTAATGTTCCAGTTTTTTTATTATCTTCTTTACCCCAAGATAAAGTGATATCTCTATCTAAACGTAAATCCATTCTAAATTGCCAAGGTAATCTTGATCCATTTACACTTCCTCTAACAATTCCTCTGTCACCAACATTATCGGCTTGTAAAGTAACGTTCGAATTTCTAGTGAATGGAGAACCAGAACCACCAAACAATACAATATTTAAACCTGTATTAGCTAATATTTGTTTATCCATAACAATTGGACCGTTATAATCTCTGCCACTTCCATACCTGTAATCGATTGTGGTTTGAATAGCATGTCTTCTGTCAAAATCTAATGGAAATATTGACCTTAAATTGCCATATCCGTTTTGCACTAAATTTGTTCCAGTAGTTGCTCCAGAACCAGTAGCATCAGCGAATTGCAATGTGTAATTAGCTCTAAAAGTTAAATTTTTTGTTCTTCTCAAGTCATAAGTTAATGTTAAACCTTTTACAGTTCCAAAGTCAAGATTAGAGTAACTTAAATATTCTCTTGGATATGCACCAGTCATATATCTAATTTGAATCATATCTCTTAATTCACGGTAAAAAGTAGATAATTTTAGAGATGATGAACTAGATAACTTCTGCTGGAAACCCATTTCGTATTCAATTGTTTTCTCTGGTTTTAAATCTGGGTTATTAATATTTGGACTAGTTACATCTAATAGGAATAAATAATCTGTTGGATCTAATCTATTAAATCCTCTTGGTCTTGTGGTTAAAATGTCATAGTGCGCAAAAAATAATGCTTCATCAGAAATTGGGAATGAGAAAGCAACCCTTGGCATTACGTTAATTTGTGGCTTGTAATCTGTAAACCATGAGGAATTTATATTGGTGCGGTAATTACTGGCGTCAGCTACATTTACTAACCAAGGTGAAAAACCTTGTGAAGTTCTTAAAGATGACGGGTCAGCCAAAAGTTGTCCTTGAGCATTATACCATTGATCACCGTTTCTATAACCAATAATACTGTTGGCTGAAGGGTTTGATACATCAGCAACGTATACAACATAATCATCACCGATATTGCTTGGGTGACCTCCTTCAGGAGTAGTAATTCCTTCACCAGCTTTTCTTGTTGGAGCAATTGAAAATGGATCTTTTAGAACTGGTTGGTTGGCATCATATCTATCCACCCTTACACCTAGGTTAAAAACTAAGTCATCAAAAGTGAATTTATCTTGAACGTAAAATGCCATGTAATTTGGTTGAAAAGAGCCAATTTCTCTCTTTTTATTTCCGAATTCATCTTCTGCTGTAAAAAAGTCATCAAAACTAGGTCTGTTTTTTAGTTTATTTCCCGTATGATCATAACCATAATAACTGGCCACGTTGTTACCAAAATTTAGTAACTCATCTGCACTAAAATATTTTATATCTAACATATTTGGATCAAAAGCACCAATGTCAACATAATCTAAACCATCTGTATCTAATCCTAAAGCTTTTCTAACATTATAGTCGAAAAAATATTGAGAATCTCCTCCTCGGTACTCACCGGGATTTGGATTCTGTCTTTCATAATCTAGATATAATGTAGAACCTACGTAATTAAACTCAGGAGTAACATAATTATCTCTATTTTCATAGCTGTATAAATTTAACTGAAGAATGTGAGCGTTCATTAATTGTCTTGCTCTTCTCCAAAGGCCTGCAGGATTAAGAGCAAAAGATCTATCATCTCTTTGCTCGAACTCAAAACCGATTAATAATTGATGGTCTTTAATATCTGCTGAACCTGTAGCAACAACCCTAAACATTGAGTTGTCAATCTTTCTAAATGTATTATAAGGAACGCCTGGACTAGTCCATAAACTATAGATTGAACCTGGGAATTCACCATTCAATAAGCCATTACCACTTTGTATTTGTTCAGGATTTTGATAATTTCCTTCAATTTCATCATACAATTGATAATATCTATTTGTATAATTAGCTAAGAAAGGATTGGCAGTGCCTGGAGTAAATCTTAATCTATCATTTCTAAAGGCATCCATATGGAAACCTTCTATAACTTCTTTGACACCATTTTCAAACATAACAGTGTCTGCTTTATATTCATAAGTCTTAGAAATTTCTTGCTCAAACCTACCAACGTATCCATAATTAAAGAAATTTTCTCTATGTGTTTTATCTTGAGCTCTTTCCTGAACTTTAGAATAATCGGCTTGGATAGTGTAATAGATGTTTTTAATTAATGATGAGCTTTTATCATCTTGGCCTCCATTATTAAATCTTTGTGTAAATCTTCCATAAACCCTCCATGTATTGTTAAAAATATCTGGGTTATTCGCAGAATTAAATAACATATTGTTGTAAACTGTTGTACCATAACCTCCAGTTGCAACTCCATTGGTTCTAGAATTTCCAATATCTATATTCCCACCAACTGTAAAATTAGTTGTGCTTGAAGTAACTAAATCGATTTTTCCTTGAAGCAATAAACTTCTCTCAGCAACATCTTGACGAGTCTTTAATGATTGAATATCCCTTGCTCTAACATAATCAGCGTTAGCAAATGCTCCAAAGCCCGTTCCAGTTTCTCTTAAGGGATTTTGTTGTAAAAAGTCTAATAAACTATCTTTTGCCTTCCAAGTGCCTATAGCAGATGGACGAGGATCTTCTTCATATCTTAATTCAGTAGCTAAGAAAAAACCTAACAATGGTTTTTTTCTGGTTGGATCAGTTGGATCTTTTCTCATTAATAATGGACCCGAAATTGAACCAGCTAACAAGTTATAGTTTTGAAAATCGGTGAATCTTGAGGTAACAAATTCAGCACCACCAAAATATTTTGCTGAAGGTCCTCTGGTAGTAATTGAAATTACCCCCCCTGTAGCGTCTCCATATTGTGCAGGTAAACCTCCTAAAATTACAGAAACTTGTTCAATAGCAGAGTTGGGGATGTTACTAGAACCTCTAACTTTGATACCATCTACATAAGTATCAGTAGAGTTATCTCTTGCTCCTCTTATAGAACCGCGCTCTCCATCTGATGAAAAGATACCCCCTACGGTGATGGCAACTGATTCTGCTGAACGACCTGGCATTTTAGCAATTGCCTCTCTGGTAACTGTTCCTCCTGTAGAGGTTTGATCTTTTGAAATTAAAGGAACTTCATAATCTACAATTTCCACTGCATTTAAATCAATACCTTGAGAAATCTGGATATCTATAAAAGAAGTTTTGTCTGAATTAACAACAACACCATTGATAGTTTTATCTTGATAACCTACATATTTAACTGTAATGTCATATTTCCCTGGGGAAATTGGTTTAATCTCAAATTTACCATCAAAATCGGTAGTACCTCCGGTTACTAATGAGCCATTTACTTGAACAATAATGTTGGCAAATGGGATAGGCTCCTTATTGGCCTTATCTGTAATTTTACCTTTTAAGGCACCTTGACCAACCTGTGCATACAATCCTATTGAACATAAAAAGGAGACTAGGAAAAGCAGTAACTTTTTCACCATAAATAATCTAATTTAATTTAATCCTTGCTACTAATGTGGGGGGTAAATATACAAAAGCATTTTTTTAATTTGCAAATCTTCCAAAAAAACGTTAAAATATAGCTTTAATAAACTAAAAATCAGGTCTTTTTAAAATTGATTCATATACAATTCCATCCCTCAAATTAATGTTTTTAAAGGTTTTTATTTCCTCAATTTTATCTTTTTGTGCAAACAAATGTTGAATTTTCGACTTCCTTATTCTACTTCTTTCTTGCAACCTATCTATAATTGAAATCCGATTAATTCGTTTTTCTCTATTTTGTTTTGATAATTCAATGTTTAAAAATGGCCTTTTAACAGAACTATTTTCAGCTTTATTAATCGTTTTCTGACTTTTATTTATGACCACTTTAGGTTGCGAAGTCGATTCTATTTCTTTTCCAGAAACTTCATTTTCAAGTTGTTTTAATAAAGTTTCAAAAAAAGTATCTTTTTTAGGCTCATTTTGAGAAGATGGCTTTTTCTCTTCTGACTCTTCATTTTTCTTAAAGAATAAATTTCTTCCTAAATATAAAGCAAGCCCAATTAAATAGATAATATTTTTCCAATTAAAATCTTCCATTATTTTACTCTCTTCCTTAATCTATTAGAGAACTTATTTTTCCTGTTTTCATGAAGCTTTTTATTCTTCTTTTTTGTTTCTTTCATTCTCTTCCTAGTTTCTTTAGTTTGAATGTCTTCATGTCTTTTTAAACCTGCTTCATGAGCTTTATCTTGATCTTTTTTTTGATCATCCTTTTTTTTTGCTAATTCCTTTTCTCTTTGCTCGGGAGTTTTTGGTTTTGCAGGTTTACCTTCTTGTGCGAAAGATTGTAAGGTGAGAAGAACAAAAAAAATGGCTATTATTTGCTTCATTTTGTAAATCTATAAAAATTCAGATATAAACAAAAAAGGGTTGCGTTTGCAACCCTTTTTTAAAGTATTTGACTATTTTTTAATAACGATATTCATCTTTTTTAAATGGTCCATTTACATTTACTCCAATATAATCCGCTTGTTCTTTATCTAATTTTTCGAGCTTTGCTCCAATATGCGCTAAATGTAGAAACGCTACTTTTTCGTCTAAATGTTTTGGCAAAACATATACTTTGTTTTCATATTTATCAGAATGCAGCCAAAGTTCAATTTGTGCCAATGTTTGATTACTAAATGAGTTGCTCATTACAAAAGATGGATGACCCATAGCGCAGCCTAAGTTTACTAATCTGCCTTCTGCAAGGATGATAATTTCTTTACTATCAATAGTGTAAACATCAACTTGTGGTTTTATTGAATATTTTGTTGATCCATAATTTTTATTCAACCAAGCCATATCAATTTCATTGTCAAAGTGACCAATATTGCAAACAATTGCTTTATCTCTCATCAACTTAAAATGACGGTCTTTAATAATTTTTAAATTTCCTGTGGCTGTAACAAAAATATTGGCTCTAGTGGCTGCTTCGTCCATTGTAACAACTTCAAAACCATCCATTGCTGCTTGAAGCGCACAAATAGGGTCAATTTCTGTAACTAAAACTCTACAGCCTGCCCCTCTTAAGGATTCTGCCGAGCCTTTTCCAACATCACCATAACCTGCAACAACAGCAACTTTTCCTGCAAGCATTAAATCAGTTGCTCTTCTAATGGCATCAACCAAAGATTCTTTGCAACCATATTTATTGTCGAATTTCGATTTTGTAACAGAATCATTAACATTAATTGCTGGCATAACAAGTGTGCCATTTTTCATTCTTTCATATAAACGGTGAACGCCTGTAGTAGTTTCTTCTGATAATCCTTTAATATTTGGAACTAATTCTGGAAAACGATCAAAAACCATATTGGTTAAATCGCCACCATCATCTAAAATCATGTTAAGTGGTTCTCCGTTTTTGAATGCAAATAAGGTTTGTTCAATACACCAATCAAACTCTTCTTCATTCATTCCTTTCCAAGCATAAACCGGAATTCCAGCAGCAGCAATTGCAGCAGCTGCATGATCTTGAGTTGAAAATATATTACAAGAAGACCAAGTTACATCAGCACCCAATTCCACCAAAGTTTCAATTAATACTGCTGTTTGAATAGTCATGTGTAAACAACCTGCAATTCTTGCTCCTTTTAATGGTTTAACTTGGCCATATTCAGCTCTAAGTGCCATCAAACCTGGCATTTCAGCCTCAGCTAATTTGATCTCTTTTCTACCCCATTCGGCTAATGCAATATCTTTTACTTTATAAGGAAGACGATTTACCAATTTTTCCATTGTATTTAATTTAATTTTGTGCGAAAATAGTTATTTAGACTTTAAAAAAAATTTTTCCTTGTTTTGAAAACATTTCAACTATCTAATCTTAGCTTTTCAATATTTCCAATTTTAAAACATTTAGAACAGCAACATTTGAAAAATGTTCGAATTAATTATGATATTGATTTTTTAGGACTAAAAAGAAAAAATGAGCATTTGAATGCACTATTTACCTTAGACAGTCTTTTAAAAAAAGAAACTATTTTAACTCGTGACTCTTTTAACAAATTAAACGCAAAAGATGACTCCATCAAGCTCTCAATTAGCCACAATAAAAAATTTTCTGCAGCTATTGTTTCAGAAAGTTTTAATGTTGGAATTGATGTTGAAAGTATTTCTGATAAAGCTTTAAATATTTCTGATAAATTTATTTCACCTAATGAAAGGTTGAATTTTGAGACAATTAATCCCCAAATTGCCACTTTAATTTGGTCAGCGAAGGAGAGTATGTACAAAGCTTACGGTAAAAAAAATCTCCATTTTAAAGAAAACCTGATTATTCATGAATTTGACGAAGCCAATATGGAAATTGAATCAGAGCTTAAAAAAGAAAATCTAAATTGGAAATTTCTTTTAGGGGTTTTGCAAATAGAAAACGAACTTATTACCTATACAAAAGACTTGAAAGTTTTAGGCTCAAAATATTTTATTTAGTTACATTTGGCTCGAATTTATTTAGAATGATTCCACAAAAAGTTTATCAAAAACTTCTAAGCGGCAAAAAATCCAATAAAAAACAGGTTGCTATTTTAATTGACCCTGATAAGGTTAATGAAGTGCGTTTGAAATCTACTATTCAAATTGCTGAAAATTATGGTGTTGATTTTTTGTTTGTTGGAGGAAGTTTATTGTATAAAACTGAAAATTTTATTTCAACCATTCAATCAATAAAAAATCAATCAAATATTCCAATTGTTATTTTTCCAGGAAGTAATTTGCAAATATCAAGCCATGCAGATGCTTTATTGTTATTGTCATTAATTTCTGGTAGAAATGCTGACTTGTTAATTGGACAGCATGTTATTGCTGCTCCTTATTTAAAAGAAAGTGGCATTGAAATAATTTCTGTGGGATATATTTTGATTGATTGTGGAAAACAAACTACCGCTTCCTATATTTCTGGCAGTATGCCAATTCCTTACAACAAACCTGAAATTGCCGCTTGCACTGCTATGGCAGGAGAGATGCTCGGACACAAAGTAATTTACTTAGATGGTGGTAGTGGAGCTGAAAAAATTATAAGTCAATTTATGATTGAAGCCGTTTCAAAAAGTATAGACATTCCGCTTATTGTTGGTGGAGGAATTCGCTCTGGTGAAGATGCTTTGGCAATTTTTAAAGCAGGAGCTGATTTAATTGTAATTGGAAATGCAGTAGAAAAAGATCCATCTTTAATCGCTGAAATCTGTCATTCATCAAAAGCCATCTTTTAATGTGAATATCTCCATTACACACATTGAGTGGATAGCTATCGTCAGCAGTTGGTTATTTACAATTTTAGCTGCATACAAATCTATTTTATGTTGGTTTTTTTCCTTAATTAGTGTTCTACTTTATCTTTATTTGTCTTTCATTGGCAATATGTTTTCTGAGGTTCTTTTAAATATTTTTTACATTTTCACAACATTTTACGGTTGGAGAATGTGGCAAAAAAAAGAAACAGAAAAAGTTACATCAAACCTAAGTTTTCAATTTCATTTTAAGTGGATTTTAACTGGCGTGATATTGACACTATTACTTGGGTTTTTATTCAAAAATTTAACTGAAGCATTTAAGCCTTTTATAGATTCCTTCACAACTTCATTTGCAATAATTGCTACTTTTATGATGATTAAAAAAATAAGCGAAAGCTGGCTGTATTTTGTTGTAATTGATGCTATTTCTGTTTATTTATATTATTCAAGAGGTTATGAAAATTCGGCTATTTTTCTTTATTTGATTTATACTTTTTTAGCCATATTCGCTTATTATAATTGGAAAAAACTATCAGTACAAATTGAAAAAGTCGATTTATAGAATTGCCATTATTGGAGCAGAAAGCACTGGAAAGTCTGAATTAGTTAAGCAATTAGCACATCATTTTAATACCAATTATATTGCCGAATATTCACGCAACTATGTTTCTCAATTAAATAATAAATACACGGTTGATGATGTAATGATTATTGCAAAAAATCAATTCGAAATTGAAATAAAAAATATAAAAAATTCCAATAAATACATCTTTTGCGATACGGAGTTTATAATATCAAAAGTTTGGCTAAAAGATGTGTATGAAGCTGAATGGGATTTTTTAACTGACAAAATAAATAGTTATCCGTACGACTATTATTTATTAACTCAAAATGACATCCCATGGAAGGCTGATGCTGTTCGTGAAAATGGTCATAGACGCAACTTTTTTTACAAATGGTACAAACAAGAATTGATTAATAATAACTTACCATTTGCTGAAATATCAGGTTTAGAAGAAAATCGCTTAAAAAATGCAATTTCAGAAATAAATTTGTTTTTTAAATTTTAAAGCCATTACATTTGTACCTTGATTTGGGGTGCCAATTGGCTGAGATCATACCCACAAACCTGAACAGGGTAATGCCTGCGTAGGAAAATCTGTATGAGTCAACATTATTTTAGGCATTCCCATCCTTTTTGATAACATTTTAAATACAAAAAAGATGAGGAATTTTTTATTCACAGCCCTTTGCATTTGTGGCTTTCATGTAAATGCGCAATTTAAAATTTCAGGAATTATAAACAATTCCGAAAATCAACAAACCCTTGCCGGTTCGAGTATTCAAATTAAAAATACTTTTAAAGGTGTTTTTAGCGACAACCGCGGATACTATGAATTAAATAATCTAAAACCTGGTCAATATACGTTGCTTATAAATTTCATAGGCTTCGAAAAACAAGAATTTCAGTTAAATCTTGATTCAGACAAAACGCTAAATTTTAGCTTGAAACCATCGGCCATATTAACTGATGAAGTGATTATTTCAGCAACAAGAGCCGATGAAAACACACCTATAACATTTAAAAATATTAATAAAGAAGAACTTGAAAAACAGAATTTCGGTCAAGATTTACCTTATTTGCTTAACTTTTCACCATCAGTTGTAACAACATCTGATGCTGGCGCAGGAGTAGGATATACCGGAATTAGAATTAGAGGAACTGATCCGACAAGAATAAATATAACAATTAATGGAATTCCAATAAATGATGCCGAATCGCATGGAACTTTTTGGGTAAACATGCCTGACTTTGCCAGTTCAGTAGATAATATTCAAATTCAACGAGGAGTCGGAACTTCCAGTAATGGCGCGGCTTCTTTTGGAGCTTCTATTAATTTGCAAACCAATACCGTTAAAACCGAGCCATTTGCCGAAATCAATAATTCTTATGGCTCATTTAATACCCGAAAAAACAATATTGTTGCTGGAACAGGAGTCATTAATAAACATTTTTCCTTCGAAGGCAGAGCTTCTCAAATTGTTTCTGATGGATTTGTTGATAGAGCTTCTTCGAACTTAAACTCTTACTTTTTATCTGGTAATTATTTTACCTCCAAAACTTTAGTAAAACTAAATGTGTTTTCTGGAAATGAAAAAACTTATCAATCATGGTATGGCGTTCCGGAAGCTTCACTCGATACTAATAGAACCTGGAATTATTACAATTATCAAAATCAAACAGATAATTACAAACAAACACATTATCAGTTGTTTCTAAATCATCAATTTAATGCCTTTTGGAAAGCTAATGTTGCATTACATTACACAAAAGGTGCTGGATATTATGAAGAATTTAGAGAAGATGATGCTTTCTTAAATTATGGATTAAATGATTTAATTATAGGCACTGATACCTTTTTAAGTACTGATTTTATCAGAAGACGCTGGCTTGATAATGATTTTTATGGAACCATATTTTCAGTAAATTATCAAAAATCAAAAATAAACTTCACTTTGGGTGGTGGTGCTAATCAGTATGATGGAAAACATTTTGGAGAAATAATATGGTCGAGATTGGCCGGAAACAGCGATTTTATAAATGATAGATATTATGAAAATGATGCTGTAAAAAAAGATTTTAATGTTTATAGCAAATTGAACTATGCCGTTCTAAATAATCTTAATGCATTTATTGACTTACAATATCGTGCTATTGATTATACCTATTTTGGTTTTGATAATAATTTGAGAAATATTACCCAAAATGCAAAATTCAATTTTTTCAATCCAAAAATGGGTTTGTTCTATAAATTGAATGATAAAAACAACTTTTATGCTTCTTATGCCATTGCCAATAGAGAACCTGCAAGGGACGAAATGGTAAATTCATCCCCACAAAATCGCCCAAAACATGAAACCTTATATGATTTAGAAATCGGATATAAATTAAATTTAAAAAGAGTAGCACTTCAAGTGAATTTCTTTTCAATGGATTATGAAAATCAATTGGTGCTAACAGGACAAATAAATGATGTTGGGGCTTATATTCGATCAAACGTTGCCAAATCTTATAGAAGAGGAATTGAAATTGAATCAGGCTTTGCTATTACAAAATGGATAAATTGGAATGTAAATGCAACATTTAGTGTAAACAAAATCCAAGATTTGAACTATTTTATTGATGATTATGATAATTTCACTCAACAGAAATTGATTTTAAAAAATACAGATATTGCTTTCTCTCCTAACTTAATAGCTGGAAGTCAATTAATTTTTTTACCCATTAAAAGTTTTGAAATTGCTTTGCTTTCAAAATATGTGGGCGAGCAATATTTAGATAATACTTCTTCAAAAAACAAAACAATTGATGCTTATCTTGTAAATGATTTACGATTAATATACAATTTAAGAACAAAGGCTATAAAAAACGTACAGTTTGGCTTATTGGTTAATAATATATTTAATGAAAGGTACGAAAGTAATGGCTATACTTTTAGTTACATATTTAATCAATCTTTGACTACTGAAAATTGGTATTATCCGCAGGCAGGAACTAATTTTTTAGCCTCAATAAACTTTAAGTTTTAATTTAAATATTCAAGTGAAAATGAGTTGCTAATTTTAAAACTCATTTTCATTTTTTTATATCAAAGTGCTTTCTAACTTCGGCTAAGTTGCTTTTAATGAGAGGTTTAATAAGATATTTTATTAGATTGTCGCACTTAGGAACCATTGCTTGTTCTTTGAAATAAGCAGAACTTGAAAGAATAAATATTTTAATTTTAGAGGTTAATGGACTTGGCAATTTCATAAACTCTTCCAAAAACTGAATCCCGTCCATTTCTGGCATTAGCAAATCAAGAAATATTACCTGTGGAACAATTTCGTGGTTGTCATAGTCTTTAATATCAATTTCCTGTAGGTGAAGTAGGGCTTTTTTAGCTCGATTAAAAACCAATATATTTTCTGTTAAATTGTCTGATTTGATAATTTTTTCGTTTACCATATTATCAATTCGATTGTCATCGATTAACATTACGAGTTTAAATAGACTTTCCATCGACATAAGCAGAGGCCGAATTTAAAAATTAATTGGCTTCAAAATGGAAAATACTATTAATTAAAACCAAATCAATCTTTGCAATTGCAACTATTGGAGAAAAATATTTTTGTGTTGGGTAAATTATCGGTCCATTTATACTGAACTTCAGCATCAAGTTGAATAACTCTTAAATCAAGGGCTTTCAGCGATAAATCAGCCACCGATTCAGGCAAATCGCTTAATTCATTTGACCATAAATCTAAAATTTCCAGATTTTTTAAATTGCCAATATCGTTAGGTAATTTTTCAATAAAATTTTGATTTAATGCCAAAAACCTCAATTCACTTAATAAACATATAGAATCTGACAGAAAAGATATTTCATTATCAGCAGCAGTAAATCGTTCTAAAGCTTTTAAATTGACTATACAATCGGGAATAGAATCAATTTTATTTTTTGAAATATTTAAAACCTTTAAATTTTTGAATTGACAAATTTCAATTGGAAACTTTTTCAACTTTTGTTTTGATAAGTTCAATTGTAAAACACTATCGGGATTTTTAACTGCCTCATCAATACTATTGTAAATTTTTTCGCCCGAAATGTATTTAAATCTAAAAATTTCTTGACTATGAAGCTCGCTGATTAGAAGTATTAGGAATATAGTCAATAAACTTTTCATGCCAAATTTTAGAATGATTGAAAATAATTAACGGTATTTATTTTGTCTTGTTGCAATTTAACTTTTAATAATTCGAGATTTTCAAAATTTTCTTCATCTCGTAACTTTTTACAAACTTCAATTTTTACATGCTCATCATATATATTGGCATCAAAATCAAAAATATTTACCTCGATGGCAAATGAAAGTTCTGGCAAAACAGGGCGCATTCCAATATTCATCATCCCAAAATAAACATTTTGATTAAAATGAACTTTTACGGCATACACACCAAAACCAGGAATTATTTTTACATTATCCTCAACCCGCAGATTTGCGGTTGGGTAACCAATTGTTCTGCCCAATTTGTTGCCATGAACTACTTTTCCTAAAAAGGTAAAGTTATGTCCCAAAAATTCATTTGCAAGAGAAATATTACCTTCTAAAATAGCTCTTCTTATTTTGGTTGAGCTAACATTTGCTTGATCAACAGTTTGAGCTGGAATTTCTTCAACATCAAATCCATATTTTGGTCCATACTTGAGCAAATGCTCAAATGAGCCCTCCCTATTTCTTCCAAACATGTGATTGTATCCAATAACCAATTTTTTAGTCCCAATTTTATCGACCAATATTTTTTTTATATAATCCAGCGAAGATGTCTTTGAAAACTCTTTCGTAAAAGGGAAAACGATTAAATTTTGAAGTCCTGCTTTTTCTAATAATTCAATTTTTTCGTCAATTGTGGTAATAATTTTAATCTCTTCATCCGGAAAAAGCACTGATCTTGGATGCGGATGATAGGTCATTAAAACACTTTCTCCCCCTGATTTTCCGGCAATTTCATTTACCCTATCAATAATACTTTTGTGGCCAATATGAACACCATCAAAAGTTCCGGTTGTAACCACTGGAAATTTAATTTCCAATGCCTTATTTAAGTCGTAGAAAACCTTCAATTTCAATAAAAAATGAGGATGCCGAAATTATGAAAAAAAATATGCATACTTTTTATTCTTATACAGAAAATTATAATAATTTCGCGCCACAATTTTTTGAAAATTAAAATACTACAAAATGTCTCAAGTTATTGGAAAAGTTGTCCAAGTAATCGGTCCAGTTGTTGACGTTGCTTTCGACAAAGAAGGCAGTTTACCAAACATATTAGATGCTTTGGAAATTGATAGAGAAAACGGTCAAAAACTAATTCTCGAAGTTCAACAGCACATTGGTCAAGATACAGTTAGAACCATTTCAATGGATTCAACTGATGGTTTAAGAAGAGGGATGCCTGTTAGAGCAACAGGAAATTCAATTGCAATGCCAGTGGGTGAGCAAATTAAAGGAAGACTATTTAATGTAGTTGGTGAACCAATTGATGGAATCGGAGCTATGGATAACTCTAAAGGTCGTTCTATCCACGCTAATCCTCCAAGATTTGAAGATTTATCAACTAAAACAGAAGTTTTATTTACCGGAATTAAAGTAATTGACCTTTTAGAGCCTTATTCCAAAGGTGGAAAAATTGGTTTATTTGGTGGCGCTGGTGTTGGTAAAACTGTATTAATTCAAGAATTAATTAACAACATTGCAAAAGCATACGATGGTTTATCTGTTTTTGCTGGTGTAGGTGAAAGAACACGCGAAGGAAATGACCTTTTACGTGAGATGATTGAAGCAGGAATTATTAAATACGGTGATGCTTTTATGGAATCTCTTCACCATGGTGGATGGGATTTATCGAAAGTGGATACTGAAATGTTGAAAGATTCAAAAGCCACTTTCGTATTCGGACAAATGAACGAACCTCCGGGAGCTCGTGCACGTGTTGCATTGTCAGGATTGACAGTTGCTGAGTATTATCGTGATGGTGATGAAAATTCAGGTGGAAAAGATATCTTATTTTTTATCGATAATATTTTCCGTTTTACTCAAGCAGGTTCTGAAATGTCAGCTTTGTTAGGTCGTATGCCTTCTGCGGTAGGTTATCAGCCAACCTTAGCCACAGAAATGGGTGTTATGCAAGAAAGAATTACTTCTACAAAACGTGGTTCTATCACTTCAGTTCAAGCGGTTTATGTTCCAGCTGATGATTTAACAGATCCAGCTCCAGCGGCAACATTTGCTCACTTAGATGCTACTACAGTATTGTCTCGTAAAATTTCAGAATTGGGAATTTATCCTGCAGTTGACCCTTTAGATTCAACTTCAAGAATTTTAACTCCAGATATTTTAGGAAATGAGCATTACAATACAGCAATGCGAGTTAAAATGTTATTACAACGTTACAAAGAGTTGCAAGATATTATTGCCATTTTAGGTATGGATGAATTATCTGAAGAAGATAAATTAGTAGTTCACAGAGCAAGAAGAGTTCAACGTTTCTTATCTCAACCATTCCACGTTGCTGAGCAATTTACTGGTATAAAGGGAGTTTTAGTTTCAATTGAAGATACAATTAAAGGCTTCAATATGATTATGGATGGAGAAGTAGATGAGTATCCAGAAGCGGCATTCAATTTAAAAGGTAGCATCGAAGACGCAATTGCTGCTGGTAAAAAAATGTTAGCCGAATCAAAATAATTAAACACTGAAAAATGATTCAAATAGAAGTAATTGCACCAGGTAAATTAGTATTTAAAGGAGAAGCTATTTCAGTTAAACTTCCTGGAGATGCTGGTGAATTTGGTGTTTTAAAAAATCACGCTCCCCTTATTTCAACTTTAGGAAAAGGAAATTTGAGCATTACTGATGTTCAAAACAAAATTCATAATTTCGGAATTGAAGGTGGTGTAGTTGAAGTTTTAAATAATAAAATTTCAGTATTAGCTGAAAAAACCTATTAAATTTAAACATTAAGGATGTTAAAAAGGGGATCTTTTAAGATTCCCTTTTTTTTTGCTTACCGTTCAAAAATATTTTTTTGCCTATTCAACTGCATTTTCACCATTAATTAAAAAATACATCATTTACTTATTTGAAATTTTACTTTTGTTTTGTTTACAAACCATGAACATGAAAAACTGTATTATTTCACTAATCACCCTAACACTTCTGTCATCTTTTTCGTTTTCGCAAGAAAAATGGGATTTACAACAATGTGTTGATCAAGCTATCAAAAACAATCTTCAAGTAAAACAAGCCGAATTACAAACAGAGCTAAATGAAGAAAACTACAATCAATTTCGGGCAGCCGCACTGCCCTCCATTTCTGCTAATGGATCACATGTTTATAATTATGGTCAAACTATAGATCGATACACCAATCAGTTTGCGAATCAAAGAGTGCAATCCGATAACGTTTCTTTAAGTGGAAATATGAACCTATTTAATGGTTTACAAAACTACAATCGACAGCAACAAGGCAAAATGGACTATATGGCTTCGAAATATGATACTGAAAAGATGAAAAATGATATTTCGTTAAACGTGATATCAGCATATTTAGAGGTAATTTTTTCTATGGAAAATATTACAGTGGTTACCTCGCAACTAAATACTACGCAGCAACAATTAGATAGAACCATTAAATTAGTGAACGCAGGAAGCGCACCAAAAGGGAATCAATTGGATTTGGAAGCGCAAGTGGCAAGGGAAAGTTTAAATCTTATTAATGCCGAAAATCGACTTTCTATGGCTAAGCTAAATCTTAGTCAATTGATGCTAGTTGATAGTAAAAGTTTCGACATAGTTGTTCCATCCTCTAGCCTACCTCTTGAAACAATGGATGGTTATAACCCTGATGTGGTTTATAATTCTGCTATAACTGGGCAACCTGATATTAAAGCCGCAGAAATGCGAGTAAAAAGTGCTCACAAAGGAATTTCTTTGGCCCGTTCTGGTTATAGCCCAAATTTAAACTTATTTGGTAGCATTTCTTCTGGTTACTCAGGCTTAGCGCAAGAAGCAGCTGGCAATCCAGTTTATACAGGTATGCAAACAATTGGCACAACTGCAAGTGGTGAGCCAGTTTTAACCCCAAGTTTTGATATTCCAACTCAAGTAATTCCTTTTGGAAAACAATTGGATAGAAACTTCAATCAAACTATTGGCTTACAACTTCAAATTCCAATTTTTAGTCAATTTGCCAATAAAATAAATGTAAATAAGGCCAAAATAAATAAAAGCAATGCCGAAATTGGATTAGAGCGGACAAAACAACAGTTACGCCAAACTATTGAGCGCTCATACAATGATGCCAATGCAGCTTTCAAAAGTTATAATGCTACACAAAAATCATTGGAGGCATTGCAAGAGGCTTTCAAATATTCTGAACAACGTTTTAATGTTGGCATGATAAACTCTGTAGAATTTAATCAAACCAAAAATCAATTAAATCAAGCGCAATCACAGCTAATTCAATCCAAATTTGACTATATTTTTAAAGTAAAAATTCTAGATTTTTATTTAGGCAAGCCTCTTAATTTTTAATAAATCGCATTTACAAAATGAAAAATAAAAAACTGCTTTACATTGCTGCTGGTGTTGTAATTGTGTCTTTAATTGCTGGGGTAATTTACAAAAAGAAGCAAAACAGTAAGCCTGAAGAAGTGCAAATAGAGGCTGCTGAAAAGCGCAGTATTATAGAAACTGTTTCAGCTAATGGAAAAATACAGCCAAGAATTTTAGTAAAAATTTCACCCGAAATTTCAGGGGAAATAATAGAGCTCCCTATTAAAGAAGGACAGCAAGTTGTTAAAGGTGATTTATTGGTTCGAATAAATCCTGAACTATATACCTCTGCTGTTCAAAGAGCAGAAGCAGGTTTAAATACTACAAAAGCCAATTTATCGAGTTCAAAAGCTAGGTTAGCGCAATCAAAAGCTCAATTGGTAAATGCAAAAGCTAGTTTTGAACGAATGGAAAAACTTTTTAAAGAAGGCGCCATTGCACAATCTGAATTTGACCAAGCAAAAGCCAACTTCGAAGTAGCAAAATCGGAAGTTGAGGCAGCTGAAGAAAATGTTCAATCAGGCAATTATTCTATTAAAAGCGCTGAAGCAACTTTAAAAGAAGCCAGTGAAAACCTTAGAAGAACAACCATTGTTTCGCCAATGGACGGAACTATTTCTGCTTTAAATGTAGAATTAGGCGAACGTGTTTTAGGAACATTACAAAACATGGGAACTGAAATTTTAAGAGTGGCCAATTTGCAAGAAATGGAAGTGAAAGTTGATGTTAACGAAAATGACATTGTTCGTGTGCATTTAAGCGATACAGCTTTGGTTGAAATTGATGCTTATCCAGAAAGAAAATTTAAAGGAATAGTTACTGAATTAGCTAACTCTGCTAAGGTTTCTGGATTATCCACAGATCAGGTAACAAATTTTGAGGTTAAAATTTTAATCTTAAGAAGTTCTTACGCAGATTTAATTAACCCAAAAGCATCGCATCTTTCTCCTTTTAGACCAGGCATGTCGGCCACAGTTGATATCCAAACAAACATAACAAAAAATGCCATTTCAGTTCCAATTCAAGCAGTTACAACAAGAGAAGATTCAGCCAAGGTTAGATTGACTGGCTTAAAAGATGCCAGAGAAGAAGTGGTTTTCGTTTTTGATAAAAGTGGTATTGCAAAAATGAAAAAAGTAAAAACTGGCATTCAAGACAATAAATACATTCAAATTTTAGAAGGTATAGCCGAAAAAGATGAAGTTATTTCTGGCCCTTATGATATTGTTTCTAAAACGCTCAAAGAAGGAACAAAAGTGGAAAAAAAATTAAAAAAATAAAACCATTAAAATTTGAATTTAATTTTTAAATAAAAAATTAAACCATTTAAATTGAATTGATTAGCTTGTTATTTTTGATTTTTTAAAACTTTGGCACGATAATTTTTAAAACATAGCCGACTTATAACACCCTTAATAGGTATATTTACAAACCTTATAACCGAAAGCTATGTTAACCCAATCGTTACAACAGAAAATGCTGCAAAAGTTGAGTCCTCAGCAAATTCAGTTGATGAAACTTTTGCAAATACCAACCATCCAGCTTGAGCAAAGAATTAAAGAAGAGTTAGAAGAAAATCCAGCGTTAGAAGAAGGTGATGAAATGGATGAAATAGATGAGCTTCTAACAGGTGCTGATGATGAAGAGGCTGAGGTTGATTATGAAAATGAAGAAAACAATAATACAGATGATGATGATTTTAAATCAGCCGATGAGCCGAAAGATCTAATTGAAGATCAAGATGGTAGCAGAGAAGATTTTGATTATGATACTTATTTTGAAGACGATGAAATTCCAGCCTATAAACTAGAAGCTAATAATTCATCACCAGATGAAGTTAAGAAAGAAATTCCTATAACTTTTTCCACCTCGTTTAAAGACAATCTTATTTCACAATTAGGCTTTAAAAATCTAGATGAGCGATTGTATCAAATTGGTTACACAATAATTGGAAATTTAGATGATGATGGTTATTTGAGACGTGAAATAGCATCTATAACCGATGATTTAGCTTTCTCACAAAATGTTATATGTACAGACGAAGAAGTTGAAAAAATGCTTCTCATTATTCAAACTTTTGAACCCGCTGGAGTTGGTGCACGTGATTTAAGAGAGTGTTTGTTACTTCAACTTAAAAATAGAGATCATCAAACTTTCGACACAAGAATTGCGGCAGAAATTTTAGAACATTATTTTGAAGAATTTACTAAGAAACATTTCGAAAAAATTGCCTTAAAACTTGAAATTGAAGAAGAAGATTTGCGCGCGGCTGTTTTGGAAATTATAAAGTTAAACCCAAAACCAGGAGGTTCTTCGGGAGTTGGTGGCTCAATGGAAATAACCCCAGATTTTATTTTAATTAATAATGATGGCGATTTGGAAGTTACTTTAAACGCAAGAAATGCTCCAGAACTTAGAGTTAGCAAGACTTACAATGAAATGCTAAAAACCTATACCCGCAACAAAAGTAAAAGTGCGAAAGAGGCAGTTCAATTTGTAAAACAAAAAATTGATTCCGCTAAATGGTTTATTGATGCCATAAAACAAAGACATGAAACATTACTTTTAACCATGCGAGCTATCGTTGAAAGGCAATATGATTATTTTGTTGAAGGTGACGAAACTCGCTTGAAGCCAATGATATTAAAAGATATTGCAGACAAAACTGGTTTAGATATTTCTACCATTTCGAGGGTGGTAAATAGCAAATATGTTCAAACAGAATTTGGAACTATTTCATTGAAATATTTTTTTGCAGAATCATTGTCAACTGATAGTGGCGAAGAAGTTTCAACACGTGAGGTAAAAAAGATTTTACAAGAAGTTATTGGTGCAGAAAACAAAAAGAAACCATTAACTGACGATAAGTTATGTGTCATTCTAAAAGCCCAAGGATATAATATTGCTAGAAGAACGGTGGCTAAATATCGCGAACAATTGAATTTACCAGTTGCTCGATTAAGAAAAGAATTATAAATGAATTTAACCGCCTCCAAAATAATTTCCTATTTGTTGCATCCATTGCTGATGCCAACAATTGGGTATTTTATACTTTTTAATTCAAACTCTTATCTATCATTTACAGTTCCTGAAAAAGCAATCAATGCGGTATATATCTTAGTTTTTGTGAACACCTTTGTTTTACCTGCATTAATTTTTTATTTACTCTACAAAAAAGGAATTCTAGGCGATTTATACATTCACAACAAAAGCGAAAGAACCCTCCCTTACAGTATTTCAATTGTTATTTATGGTTTAAGTTTTTATTACATTAATGAATCAGGTTTGCCCAAGATAATTCCTAATTTTTTGTTAGGAGCCACTTTAGCAATTTTTATAACATTACTTGTTAACCTTAAGTGGAAAATCAGTGCCCATTTAGTTGGTTTTGGCGGTTTAATGGGGGCGGTTTTTGCCGCAGGAATTAAATTTGGTTTAAATGTTTTACCTGCCATGCTACTGATGTCTTTATTCGCAGGTTATTTGGCTTCTGCAAGACTTCGTTTAGGTGCTCATACCCCATCGCAAGTTTATGTTGGATTTTTAACAGGTTTTTTAATTGAATCTCTATTTATTTTCTACTATTAATTAATTGAAGATAATCTTTTAATATTTTTAGTTAACCCATTAATTTTTTGATCAACCTTTAAAAAGTAATTTTTAAAAAATGGATAATCAATGGCATTTAAAAAAAAATCTGTTTTATGGTTAGTATCAAGATTATAGTCTATTTCATTTTCTAGCTCTTCGATTTCAGCAACCAAATTGTTTAGATTGTCAATTTCATGCAGCGAATCTAATTGAACACTTTTTGCTAAAACATCAAAATCCCTAGATATTTTGAGCCTTTTACTGCTTATGTCATTAAGTTTATTTTGAACTCCATAAAGTTTTTTACGGTAGCCGAGCACAGTTTTTACCCAGCTTCTAGGTTCAGTTTCTATTAAATTCATTGCCTAATTTTTTTCAAATTAAAAACATACAATTTACTCATTCATTGACATTAATCATAATCTATTAAAAAGACTGACTTTAAATTTGTCAGGAAATAATTTTTCATAAATCTTGAAATGCCAAAAAAATTTCTATTCATTTTAAAATTAAAGTTTTTGAATAATAGAAATAAGCTTGAACAGAATAGAGTTTTGAACAATTTAAAGATATTAACAAGAAAAATGAAGATAGTTTAACAAAAAAAGCCCTGAAGGCCGCAGTTAAACACAAAATTGAATCTAATTTTTTTTATTAAATAGTTAAATAATAATCACTAATTGTTAAAAAAACAGTTCAAGAAAAAAATAACGATGCTAAAATTCAGACAACTTATCAATACCTCGGAACCAGTTTTGGTTTTCTTTTTCCACGAAACGGAAGGGGTTAGACAAGCTATGTCGCCAATTTTACAAGAAATTTCCAAAATCACTAATGGTAAAGCAAAAGTGGTGAAAATGGAAATAGATAAGAACAAACAAGTAGCTGATTATTATAAAATTTCGGCCATTAGTGAAACTATGTTATTTAAAAACGGTCAATTAGTTTGGCGAAGCGAAGGACATTTGACCTCTGAAAAATTAATTGAAATTATCAATAAAAATATTGAACTTCATACTGCCTAAATCATTAAACCTAAATACTATGCGAAACAAAATTATTGCAGCAATTTTAGTGGTAATTGCAATTGCAGGACCAGGACCAATGGCCTATATGAAATTTGATCCAAAAGCACAAATATTCAATCTTATCGGTTTCGTTTTGGTTATGATTCTCGTTGGAACAGCATTTTTTCTTTTTAATTCAGAAAAAGACAAAGAAGCTCACTAATCAAATTCCTACATGGAGCATTGGTATATTTAAGTAACAATATAAGATGCTCCATTTTTTAAAAAAAATATTCAATAAATTAAAATTACTCTAAACTAAGATTGTCTTATACTTGTTAAAGCATTCTAAAGATTTATATAATGAGTAAAACTGTTTTAATTACCGGTGGTACAGGACTGATTGGCAGAAGATTAACCCAATTGTTGGTTCAAAAAAACTATCAAGTGTATCATTTGGTTAGAAGCAGAAGAAAGAGGATTCCAAACGTAACTCGCTTTATTTGGAACATTGAAAAAGATTTTATCGACCCCGATGCATTTAACAACGTTGACTACATTGTTCATTTAGCAGGTGAAAGTATTGCAGATAAAAGATGGACGAAGGAACGAAAAAACAGCATTATAGAAAGTAGAGTAAAATCTACGCAGCTTCTGTACAAATATATTTCAACACTCGAACATAAACCAAAAGCTATTATTTGTGCCTCGGCAATTGGGTTTTATGGAGCAGCAAACCGCCATACAATTTGCGATGAAACCACATCACCTGGAAATGATTTTTTAGCTGAAACTTGTGTAATTTGGGAAAGAGAAACGAGTAAATTTCAAGACTTAAATATACGAACCGTTCAAATAAGAATTGGGATTGCTTTATCGAGAAGAGGCGGTGCATTACTTGCAATGATGAAGCCTATTCAAATGTGGTTTGGCTCACCAATTGGCTCCGGAAAACAACTAATGCCTTGGATTCATATTGATGATTTATCACAAATCATGATTTTTGCCATTGAACATGAAAAAGTAGCTGGTATTTATAATGGTGTTTCTCCTAACCCAATAAGTAATTCAGAATTAACCAAAGAAACAGCTAGGATACTCAAAAAGCCACTCTTTCTGCTTAATGTGCCTGACTTCATAATTAAACTAATTTTGGGTGAAATGGCGGCTTTAGTTTTAGATGGGAACCATGTTTCATCTCAGAAAATTTTAAACGAAGGTTTTACTTTTAGGTTTCCAGAAATTAAGCAAGCCCTTGAAAATGTATTAAAGAGAGGAGTTTAATTTATTTTTTTATCAACCAAATTGCTTTCCAAGTGTTTAAAAATGCATAAAGGCCGCAAGGTTTTTCAATTATATTTGCGCAAAAAATTAGCCAATTCTTTTATATGATAACAGACTCATTTTCAAGTAGACACATTGGTCCAGATGCCAATGATGAAAAAGCAATGTTGAAATTAATAGGTTTAAATTCAGTTGATGAACTTATTAATCAAACAGTTCCTCAAAATATTAGACTAAAAAACAATCTTGCTTTTGGTGAACCAATGAGCGAATATGAGTACAAAAAACACATCAAAAAGTTAGGCTCAAAAAACAAAATATTCAAAAATTATATCGGCTTAGGTTATTACGATACCATAATTCCATCTGTAACCCAAAGAAACATTCTTGAAAATCCAGGTTGGTATACTGCTTACACTCCTTATCAAGCTGAGATTGCACAAGGAAGATTAGAAGCACTGTTAAATTTTCAAACTATGGTTTGTGATTTAACTGGAATGGAAATAGCCAATGCATCGCTTTTAGATGAAAGTACAGCGGCAGCCGAGGCTATGATTATGCTTTTTCACTCAAGAAGCAGAGAAAAAGAAAAAAACAACTTCAATAAATTTTTTATTGCTAGCAATTGTTTCCCGCAAACAATAGATTTATTAAAAACTCGCTCTGCTCCATTAGGCATAGAATTAGTGATTGATGAAATTGAAAAAATAGATTTAAATGACAATTTCTTCGGTATACTAATTCAATACCCTGATGTGAATGGCAAAATAAGTTCATTTAACCAATTAATTGGCGAGGCAAAACTAAAAGATATTAAAATTTCAGTAGCTACTGATTTAATGTCACTAACCTTATTAACCCCTCCAGGAGAATGGGGAGCAGATATTGTTTTTGGAAATTCTCAAAGATTTGGTGTTCCATTAGGTTATGGTGGACCTCATGCAGCATTTTTTGCTTCAAAAGAAGAGTACAAAAGAAATATGCCTGGAAGAATTATTGGGGTTTCAATTGATAGAAATGGAAATCGTGCCCTAAGAATGGCTTTACAAACAAGAGAGCAACATATCAAAAGAGACAAAGCAACCTCAAACATCTGCACCGCCCAAGCTCTGTTGGCCATTATGGCATCTATGTATGCCGTTTATCATGGTAAAGATGGCTTAAAAGCTATTGGAGAAAGAATTCACAAAACAGCTTCTTTATTAGCTAAAAAAATTGAAGAATTAGGTTATGGAATAAATAATTTTAACTTTTTCGACACTCTAAATATCGATATCCAAAAGGCAGGTGTAAATGCCTCAAAATTGAAATCAGTCGCTGAAAACAACGAAATTAATTTAAGATATATTGATGATAATACCATTGGAATAAGTATCGATGAAACAGTTTTAGCAGAAGATTTAAATAATTTACTAAAAGTTTTAGCAGAAGTTGCTGGCAAAATACCTTCAGTAATTCATGCTATTGACATTGCCAACGAAGCAATAGCAATAGATAGCGATTTTTTAAGAAGTTCAGAATATTTAACCCATCCTATTTTCAATTCTCATCATTCTGAAACAGAAATGATGCGATACATCAAAAAATTAGAAAATAAAGATTTATCGTTAACGCATTCAATGATTTCGTTAGGCTCATGCACAATGAAATTAAATGCCGCAACTGAATTGTATCCTATCACCTATCCGGAATTTGCAAATTTACATCCATTTGCGCCAATTGAGCAGGCACAAGGTTATGTAGAAATGATTCATGAATTAGATCGTCAATTAAGCGAGATAACTGGATTTGCAAAAATGTCATTTCAACCAAATTCAGGCGCTCAAGGTGAATTCGCAGGCTTGATGGTTATTCGTGAATACCACATATCAAGAGGTGATACTCATAGAAATGTGGTTTTAATTCCATCATCAGCTCATGGAACAAATCCTGCATCTGCAGTAATGGCGGGTATGCAAGTGGTAGTAACCAAATGTGATGAAAAAGGAAACGTGGATGTAGCTGATCTAAAAGCAAAAGCAGAACAATATAAAAATAACTTATCATGTTTAATGGTTACTTATCCTTCCACGCATGGTGTTTTTGAAGAAGCAATTACTGAAATAACGGATATTATTCATAGGCATGGTGGCTTGGTTTATATGGATGGTGCCAATATGAATGCTCAAGTTGGATTAACAAGTCCAGGAAACATTGGGGCTGATGTATGTCATTTAAATTTGCATAAAACCTTTGCCATTCCTCATGGCGGTGGAGGTCCAGGTATGGGGCCAATTGGTGTTGCTAAACATTTAGTGCCATTTTTACCAGGTCATGCTTTGGTAAAAACCGGTGGAGAAAAAGCAATTCATGCAATTTCAGGAGCTCCTTTTGGCAGCGCATTAATCTTGTTAATTTCTTACGGTTACAATAAAATGCTAGGTGCAAAAGGAGTTACCGATGCCACAAAAATTGCTATTTTAAATGCTAACTATATGGCTGTGCGTTTAGCAGATCATTTTCAAATATTGTATCGCGGAAGCAATGGTAGAGTTGCACATGAAATGATTATCGACTGCCGCATGTTTAAAGACATGGGCGTTGAGGTTGAAGATATTGCCAAAAGACTAATGGACTATGGATATCATGCACCAACCATGAGTTTCCCAGTTCCCGGAACAATTATGATTGAGCCAACTGAATCAGAATCGAAATATGAGTTAGATAAATTTTGTGATGCTTTAATTTCAATTAGAAAAGAAATTGCAGAAGTTGCAGAAGGCAAAGTAGACAAAACCAATAATGTTTTGAAAAATGCTCCTCATACAGGTGAAGTAGTGATTTCAGATAATTGGTCAAACCCTTATAGCCGCGAAAAAGCAGCTTATCCATTAAGCTGGGTAAGAGAAGCTAAGTTTTGGCCAACTGTAGGAAGAGTAGACAATGCTTATGGAGATAGAAACTTAATTTGCACTTGCCCTCCATTGGAAAGCTACGAATCAATAGAAGCTTAATTTTGGCTTTTTGTTAATAAAAATTACTTTTATCAATCTAAAAGCTTTAAAAAAATTAAGAATTAATGAAATTATCTTTAATCATAACCTCCCTTTTAATTACGGGAGGTCTTTTTGCCCAAAAACCACAAAAAACCTCAGAAACTTTTGTGCGTTCTGAAAGCAAAAGCCAAAATTCTTCCAACAGCAGGGCTCAATTGTTAATTTGGCAAGATGACTTTTCTATTCCTAGCAATTGGATTATTAAAAACAACGGAACTCCTTCCGCTGACTGGGTTATAACAACAGCTGCTCCAACAGGCATTAATTCAATATTGATGGGGGGATTAAATCCTGCCAATACAAGTGCATCAAATGGTTATGCATTATTTGACTCCGATGCATTAGGAAACGCTACAAGTATCCAAAATGCAAGTATTTATAACAGAAATGCCATTGATTGTTCAACTTTTACATCGGTAGTTCTTAAATTCAAACAATACCAAAAAAAGTTTTTAGATAAGACTTTTATTGGACTAAGCACCGATACTATTTCATGGATTGAAATAGAAGTAAACGATCATCTTTTTGTAAATGAATCAACTCAAAACAGCGAAACAGTAAGTTTAAATTTATCCAATCAATTAGCTGGTGAATCGCAAGTTTTTATTCGTTTCAGGTTTGAAGGAAATTGGGATTATGCTTGGATGATAGATGATGTAAGGCTAGAAACTGCCGTTGATAACGAAATTGTAAATCAAAAAACTTGGTTTGATATGTATGGTAAAAATGGAGGTTTTTATACTCAAATCCCACTTGATTTAGCCCCAACAATGCCAATTTCTTTTAGGTCTATTTACGATAATCAAGGCGCAAACAGCCAAGACACCTTAAAACTAAAAGCCGAAATAGAAAGAAATTCACTGAACATTTATACTGGTTATTCAGACACCGTAGAATTAGTAAACGTTTTTGATTCTGATACACTTGAAGTAATTCCTTCAAACTACTATGCAAGTTCAAAGGCTAATTATAAATTAATTTCAACACTTGAGCAGCTTAATGCCGATGATATCCCGCTTAATAATACTGTTATAGCAAATTTTATTGTTGGTGATTCAATTTATGCAAGAGATTTGGGCGATTCTGACCCAAGCCGATTTTCTAGCTTTAATTATCCTGATGGTGATTTTTTAGGGTCAGGATTAGGAACAACTTATGATATTTATGACACTACCCGTTTAAATTCAGTAAGTGTTTTTGTTCACCGTGATACACCACTAGGTGCCAGATTAAGAGTTACTTTAAAAAAGCCTGACGGATCATCATTTACTAACATTGCTCAATCGAGTACCTTTATTATTGATGATAACGCCAAAAAAGATAAATGGATAACCTTAACATTTTCTGAAGGAATTATACCAATTAATGATACTACCAAAGTATATGTTTTTGCAGAATCTATGGAGCCTACTAAAATTTTATACATTGGCCGCGAATGGCAAAGTATTCAACCTGAAAATATTTGTTTCATAAACATCCCTTCAGGTCCAAATGCGGGCTTAAATCCAATAGCTGAAAATTATGTTCCTTATATTCGTTTAAATACAAAATACAATGCTCCTGTTTCAATCAATGAAACAACCAAAACAGATTTTAATTGGTCGGTTTATCCAAATCCTGCCAAAAACAATGTAACCATCAGTTTTGAAAACGATAAAAAAACAGCTTCTGAATTACAATTGATTGATATTACTGGAAAAATAATTAAAACAGTTGCCATTAGTTCAGAAATCAATAAAATAAATATCCCACTTGATAACTTATCGAAAGGGATGTATTTTATTAGTTTAAGAGGAAATGGAATTTCAAAAACCAAAAAGCTTATTTTAAATTAAACAATTAATGTTTTTAATGCCCGACATTCTGATTTTTAGCTACATCAAGATTGTCGGGCTTTTTATTTTGAATTATTAAACCAAATCATAGAAATGGAATATAGAATAGAACACGACACTATGGGTGAAGTAAAGGTGCCTGCCGATAAATATTGGGGAGCACAAACTGAAAGATCGAGAAACAATTTTAAGATTGGCCCTGAAGCAAGTATGCCTAATGAAATTATAAAAGCATTTGGCTACCTAAAAAAAGCTGCTGCACACGCCAATTGCGAACTAGGTGTTTTAAGCACTGAAAAAAGAGATTTAATCTCTAAAGCATGTGATGAAATTTTAGCAGGAAAATTAGACGATCAATTTCCTTTGGTTATTTGGCAAACTGGCTCAGGTACTCAAAGCAATATGAATGCAAACGAAGTAATTGCCTACCGCGCACATGTTTTAAATGGCGGAAAATTAAGTGATGATAAAAAAGTATTACATCCTAATGATGATGTAAATAAATCGCAATCATCAAACGATACTTTTCCAACAGCAATGCACATTGCGGCCTATAAACAAGTGATGGAAATTACACTTCCTGGCATGCAAAAGCTAAGAGATACTTTGGCGAAAAAAGTAGTAGAATTTAAAGATGTGGTAAAAACAGGTCGTACCCATTTTATGGATGCTACTCCATTAACTTTAGGACAAGAATTTTCAGGATATGTGCAACAATTAGATAATTCGATGCGCACTCTTAAAAATGCCCTTGAAATGATTCGTGAATTGGCTTTAGGCGGCACTGCGGTTGGTACAGGGTTAAATACTCCAAAAGGATATGATGTTTTAGTGGCAGCAAAAATTGCAGAATTTACGGGTTATCCATTTGTAACCGCACCAAACAAATTTGAAGCCTTAGCAGCACATGATGCCATGGTTGAGCTTTCGGGTGCATTAAAAAGAAGTGCTGTTTCGTTAATGAAAATTGCCAATGATATAAGAATGTTAAGTTCAGGACCACGTTGCGGAATTGGTGAAATTGTTATTCCAGACAATGAACCTGGTTCATCTATTATGCCTGGAAAAGTAAATCCAACACAGCCAGAAGCCATGACTATGGTTTGCGCTCAAGTGATTGGCAACGATGTTGCTGTTTCAATTGGCGGTACCAATGGTCATTTCGAATTAAACGTTTTTAAACCTGTAATTGCTTCCAATGTTTTGCAGTCAGCTCGTTTAATTGGCGATGCTTGCGTTTCATTTAACGATAAGTGTGCTATTGGAATAGAAGCAAACTTGCCAGTTATAAAGCAACATTTAGAAAACTCATTAATGTTAGTAACTGCCTTAAACACGCACATTGGTTATGAAAATGCAGCTAAAATTGCCAAAACTGCGCACAAAGGAAATAAAACACTTCGCGAAGCAGCCATTGAGCTTGGTTTAGTAACCAATGAACAATTCGATTTATGGGTTGACCCGAAAAAAATGATATAAGTAAAAATAAAAAGCCGCTTCAAAAATGAAGCGGCTTTTTTTATTTTTTTGCCCAGCTATCTTTTAAACCAACTGTTCGATTAAAAACTAAAAGCTTTTCAGTTGAGTCTTTGTCCACACAGAAATATCCTTTTCTGATAAATTGAAATTTATCGCCCACTTTGGCATTTTTCAAACTTGGTTCTACATACACTTTTGGTAAAATATGTAAGCTATCAGGATTTAAATAGGATTTAAAATCGCCTTCTTCTGCTGCTGGATTTTCTACATTAAACAATCTATCATATAAACGAACCTCTACTTCGGCTGCATGCGCTGCGCTAACCCAGTGAATAGTTCCTTTTACATTTATACCACTTGTATCGTTTCCGCTTCTGCTTTCAGGAATGTAAGTGCAATGAATTTCAGTAATATTTCCTGAATCATCTTTTTTATAATCTTCACATTTAATGATGTACGCATTTTTCAACCTAACCATTAATCCAGGGCCTAAACGGAAATATTTTTTTTCTGGAAATTCCATAAAATCATCTTTTTCAATCCAAATTTCTGATGAAAAAGGTAGTTCTCTTGTTCCACCTTTATCTTCTTTTTCAGGATTGTTTTCAGCATAAAAAACTTCCGATTCTCCTTTTGGATAATTAGTGATGATTAGTTTTACAGGATCTAAAACAGCCATTACACGGTTAGCATTTTTATTTAAATCTTCCCGAATAAAAAACTCTAGCAAACCTACATCAATCACATTATCTCTTCGCGCTATACCAATTCTATCACAAAAATTGCGAATACTTTCAGGCGTGTAACCTCTCCTGCGATAAGCGCTAAGAGTTGACATTCGCGGATCATCCCATCCAGAAACATGTTTCTCGTTTACGAGTTGCAATAGTTTTCTTTTACTCATTACCGTATAAGTGAGGTTCAATCGAGCAAACTCATACTGTTGACTTGGAAAAATGTTTAATTTTTCAATAAACCAATTGTACAATGGACGATGGTTTTCAAACTCTAGTGTGCAAATAGAATGCGTGATTTTTTCGATAGAATCACTTTGTCCATGTGCAAAATCATACATTGGATATATACACCATTTGTTGCCGGTTCTGTGATGGTGAGCGTGTTTTATTCTGTAAATTATTGGGTCGCGCAGAAGCATATTAGGCGAAGCCATATCAACTTTAGCTCGCAACACTTTTTCGCCATCTTTGAATTCGCCATTTTTCATGCGATCAAATAAGTTTAGGTTTTCCTCAATACTCCTGTTTCTAAAGGGGCTATCTTTTCCTGGTTCGGTTGGTGTGCCTTTTAATGCAGCAATTTCATCAGAAGTTGAATCATCCACATAAGCCAATCCTTTTTTAATTAAATCAACCGCAAAACCATAAATCTGATCAAAATAATCAGAAGCATAAAACTCGTTACTCCATTCAAAACCAAGCCATTTTATATCTTCTTTAATGCTTTCAACGTACTCAGTGTCTTCGGTAACTGGATTGGTATCATCGAATCTTAAATTGGTTTTTCCGCCAAAATCTTTTGCCAAACCAAAATTTAAACAAATTGATTTAGAATGACCAATATGCAAATAGCCATTTGGTTCAGGCGGAAATCTGGTTAAAACCCTACCCTCATGTTTGCCACTAGCAATATCTTCTTTAACTATATCTTCTAAAAAGTTAGAACCCTTTTCTGTACTCATGTCTATAATATAATTTCGCTAAAATAAACATTGTAGTCTACTTTTAGTTTGAATTAATTCAGACAAGAATTAAATATTTAAAAACTCCTCCTCGCTAATTAAACTATTCACCAAGGCGCCTGCAAAATTTCCTGTAGCCACAGCATTTGCAACAGAGCGCATAGGACTAAAGCTATCGCCACATGCAAAAATATTGGTGACGCTAGTTTTCTGAAACATATCTACTTTAATCAACCCTTGTTCAGTGAGCTCACAACCTAATATTTGGGGAATTTTACAATGTTGCTCGAACTCTGGTCTAGCATACATAGCTTTAAGTTCGAAAACTGATTCATCTTTAAACACTATTTTTTGAAGCTGACCACTAAAATGTTTTAAAAAATCAATTTCTTTTTCAATAATTTGAATACCATTTTTACTTATAAAATTATTTTGCTCTGTTGTTAATGTTGACTTTCCATTAGTGAAAATAGTTAAATCCTTGCTCCAATTACTAATCAGCTGAGCATAATGAAAGGCCAAATTCCCATTAGACAAAATGCCTGTTTTCTCATTTTTTACCTCATATCCATGGCAGTATGGACAATGAATTATAGAAATGCCCCAACAATCTGAAAAACCATTTATTGAAGGTATAATATCTTTAATTCCTGAAGCAAAAATTAATTTACGGCAGCTAAACTCATCACCTGAGCTTGTAAAAATGGTAAAACCATCTTTAAGCTTTTTGCCATTGACAGCTAATCCTTCATAAAAATTTATTGTACTATAATTTAAAACTTGAGCCTTTGCTTTTTCTGCTATAACTTTTGGTTTTTGTCCATCATGAGTAATAAAGTTATGGGAATATGGAGTTGATGCATTGCATGGATTGCCGCTATCAATTATTAAAACTTTTCTCAGAGATCGACCTAAAGCCAAAGCTGCTGAAAGTCCTGCATAACTTCCTCCGATTATTATTACTTCAAATTCATAATCATTGTTCATATTAACCAATAAATAATGTGATTTTTATATCTCAGTTGGTTGTTAAATTTTAACAACAAGACAAAAGTAAGGAATTGATTCTTTTTTGCAACATTGTTGCGTATTTGATTTTTTCAACTGACTATTTTAAATAATAAAAAACCGTTTTAACGAAAACCTCGTAAATCCAAACAATTCGGGAAGTGTAATTTCAAAATTAAAAAGCCAGAAAACTGATTAAATTCAGTATTAATAGAAAATTACCTCAAATTAGGTATTCGAATACCTAATACTAGGAATAGGCTGGCATGTTTTGCGAACTTACATTTGCGACCGGAAATTTTATAACAAATACATATAAAAATGAAAAAACTTTTACTTGTTGCATTTGGCGCTTTAGTAGCTCTTAACTTAAATGCGCAAACTTACGTTTCTGACTCAACAGAAATGGGTCCTAGTTACAGGGATGATGTTTACTACAGTCTTAGCAATGGAACAGTTGATACTTCACGCATCAAAAATTGGGATTTAGCTTTTTCAATGAACAACACTATCGGAAATTATTATTTAGGTGTTTTGGCTAACCATTCAAATGGTGTGTTCGTTTACAAAAACCCAAACATTGATGCTTCAGAGTGGGCAAATTTTGACACTTTAGGTTTTAAAAATTGGACTCAACTTTGGAACACTGACACCAATTGGTTTTATGGTGCTTTTAACAGAGGAAATTACACGCATCCACAGTATTCTTGGGCGCAATACACAGGCTCAGGCGAATTAACTGGCGATTCACTTTATTTATTGCGTTTCGAAGTTGCTGGCGCTCCAGGTGCTCCAGTAAGTAATACTTACAAAAAATTGTACTTACAGCAAAAGAAAACCGTTTCAGGGGTTACAACTTTTTCATTTAAATATGCTGATTTAGATGGTTCAAATGAGCAAACAATTACCTTAAATGGAAACGACTATCAAAATAGAAATTATGCCTACTATTCTTTAAGAAATAATGTGGCTATTGATAGAGAACCAAACAATACAACTTGGGACATGGTTTTTACACGTTATTGGGCACCACAGCCTCCAAGTGGAATTTTTTATCAAGTTTCAGGTGTGTTTACCAATCATGATATTCAAGTTGCTGAAGCAAGAGGAATTAATATTAGTGAAGCCGATTTTAATACAGCCAGTTTTTCAACCAATATTGGTGAAATAGGTTACGATTGGAAATCAATCAATATGACTACTTTCATGTGGGATATTTCTGATTCACTATCTTATTTTGTAAAAGATCAATCAGGCGATATCTGGCACATGGCCTTCACAGCATTTAGAGGTTCAGCAAACGGACGTTCAGTGTTTGTTAAAGCAAAAGTTGGTACTGTTGGAATAGAAGAAAAAAACAATGCCATCAATGCTTTTGCAGTTTTCCCAAATCCAGCTTCTGAAAATGTAAACTTGGTTTTCAACAATAACTTATCTAGTAATGTTATTACAGTAAATGTATTAGATTTCAGTGGAAAACTGGTTGATACAAAAACTGTAAATGCAGCAAATGGATTAAATAATTTCAGCTACAATTGCAGCCACCTTTTAAAAGGAATGTACATCGTGAATATTCAATCAAACAATGGTGAAATTGCCACTCAAAAATTGATTAAACAATAAAAATGGTAAAATCCATTTTACATATAACAATTGTTTTGACTTTGTCTCTTTTTGCTTTAGGCATTAAGGGACAAAGTCTTACTGTAAAAAATGCTGAAGGCAAACCACTTGCCAACACATTGGTGCAGGTGTTAAATGGTGATGCGAAAAACTCCAAAGTTTTATTTACTGATGAAAATGGCGTGCTAAAATTTGACACAAATGGCACTTATGTTTTACACATCAATAGTTTTGGTTATCAAACATTTGCTAATATTTTTAAAATAAATGGTAATGTTGAAGTAAAACTTGAACTTTTAAATCAAAAATTAGATGAGGTAGTAATTACAGGTCAATTAACCGAAACTACTGCCGATAAAAGTGTCAATAAAATAAAAGTAATTGATCGTGAAAGAATCGATAGACAAGCTGCTGTGAATTTGCGTGATGTTCTTACCAATGAAATGAACATTCGAGTTTCGCAAGACAATGTTTTGGGAAGTAGTTTAAGTTTACAAGGTGTTTCTGGACAAAACATTAAAATTTTGATTGATGGGGTTCCAGTTATTGGCCGTTTAGATGGTAATATCGACATCAGTCAAATAAATTTAAACAATATAGAACGTATTGAGATTATTGAAGGCCCCATGTCAGTTATTTATGGAACTGACGCATTGGGAGGCGTTATTAATCTTATTTCGAAGAAAAATATTAATGGCAATTTTGAAGTAAATGCCAATTCTTACATGGAATCAGTTGGAACTTATAATGCCGATGGAAAAATTGGATTTAAGAAAAACGGAAAATCACTCAGTATTAGCGGTGGTAGAAATTTTTTCGATGGTTTCGATTTAAATGAACCATCACGCAAAAAGAGTTGGATACCAAGAGAACAAATTTTTGGGAATATTGCTTTTGGTTTCCCATTCAAAAAAACAACAAATCGTTTGCAAACCTCTTTTTTTAGCGAAAAAATGATTGATAAAGGAAATGCAAACATTTCTCCTTATTCAGCTTATGCATTCGATAATAAGTATTTTACAAATAGAATTAATGCTTCATTAAACACCGATTTGAAACTTAAAAAATTTGCATCAATTCAATTTATAAATGCTTTTGAATATTTTAAACGCGACAGAAATAAATTTAGGAAAAACTTAGTGAGTTTAGAAGAAATTATAACTCCAAATCCTGAAGACAACGATACTACCACTTTTTATTTAGCCCTTTTCCGCGCCACAGTAAATACTTTTAATCCTGATAAAAAAATAAACCATCAATTTGGTTATGATATCAATATTGAAACGGCTCAAGGTCAACGTTTGTTAAATGATTATCAGCAAATGGGCGATTATGCACTTTTTTATTCAATGGAATACAAACCAATTGAAAAACTTGTTATTCGTCCGGGATTAAGAGCCTCTTACAATACCCGTTATGGTTCACCAATTATTCCATCGCTTAATTTCAAATATGATTTTGCGCCTCAATGGAGCGCCAGAGCTTCTTATTCAAGAGGTTTCAGGGCACCTTCGCTTAAAGAATTAAACCTGTTTTTTGTAGATATCAATCACAATATTCAAGGAAATGAAAATCTAAATGCAGAAAACTCCGATAATTTTAATGTTGGTTTAAACTATAAAAAATTGATGGGCAATACATTATTAAAATTTGATGTAAGTGCTTTCCATAATGCCATTTATGATATGATTGATTTGGCTGTAGTTGATATAGAAAGTCAATTGTATTCTTACATTAATGTTGGAAAATTCAAATCGCAGGGAATTAATTTTACGGCAGAATTAAAAAAAGAAAGATACAACATCAGCTTAGGTTTTGGAACTATTGGTCGTTACAATAATTTAGTTGAAAATATGGGTGGCGTAAATAATTTTTCATACACCAACGAGATTAGATTCAACAATCAATACACCATTCCGGTAATTGAAACCGATTTGTCAGTTTTTTATAAATATAATGGCGCTGTTCCAGGTTATAGCATAGATGAAAGCGGAAAAGTAACTCAAACGGAAGTGCAAGCATATTCTATGATGGATGTTACAGTTTCAAAAAAGTTCTGGAAAAATAAAGTTCAATTTACCACTGGCGTTAAAAATTTGCTGAATGTAAACAACATCAATTTTAGCGGTGAAGGAACAGGTGGCGCGCATTCAGGAGGTGGCTCAAGCATGCCAATTGGTATGGGACGATTTGTGTTTTTTGGATGTAAAATCAATTTAAGCTACGCACAAAAATGAAATTCAGATTAATATTTATAGGCTTTTTGTTTTTATTTTCATCCTGTTGGGAGAAAGAAAAAGCGATTGTTTTGCCAGCCAAAACCGGCAATAGTATTACAAAAACTCTTGAATTAGGAAGTGAATATCAAACAGTAATTTTCTTTGATTTCAGTTCAGGCAATATTTATGAAAAACAATTAGATAGCTGGGATTTGTCGATTTCATGCTTAGAGAATGATTTTTCTATCAGAATGAATGGCGGAAAAAATCTTCAAATTGCTAAAACAGGAAAGTTTGACTTTACAGAAGTCAGTTCTGCTGGCGGTTTAACTTGGCTTTGGGATAACCCTAATGGCGATAAAGATTCAACAGCCATAGATCAATGGTTTGAAATGGATGGAAACAATCAAATAAGCTCTAAAAATGAGGTTTATGTAGTTGATTTTGGTCTTGGTAAAAGTCCGCGATTTAAAAAGTTTCAAATTATTGATGCTAATGAAAATGCTTTAACCATAAAACATTCCGAGCTGAATGGTAATAATGAAGCAGAATTAGTGATACAAAGAAACAATCAATTTGCAAACGTTTATGCAAGCTTAAATGGCGCAGGAAGTTTAGTTGATTTTGAGCCTTTAAAAGAAGATTGGGACATTGTTTTTATTCGTTATCGTCATATTTATTATGACATGACTCCCATTACACCTTATTTAGTAACCGGTGTTTTAAAAAATCGTTACAAAACGCTAAATATTGAAACCAATATTGCATTTGCAGACATTAATCCAGAAAATTTATTTCAATTTAATTTGAATGATGAACAAGATGAAGTAGGATTTGATTGGAAGGTTTACAATTTTGATACCAATCAGTATGATTTAATTAAAGATAAAAGGTACATCATCAAAGATTCTGAAAACAAATACTTCAAACTTCAATTTATTGATTATTACAGCGAAAATGGTTTGAAAGGTTCACCTAAATTTGAATACGAAGCATTGTAAAATTTATTGATAAAAAATTTCATGAAAAACATTTTTATAATTCCCTTTTTAGCTTTTACAATTAGTGTTTCTGCCCAAAAAGTAGAAGAAAAAATAGTAAAAGATTATGTTTACACACTTGCTTCTGACGATTTTAAAGGACGCGGAACAAGCGAAGAAGGTGAAAAAAAAGCAGCCGATTACATCGAAAAGCAATTGAAAAAATTGAAAATTTCACCCAAAGGAGAAAACGGAACTTATTTCCAAGATTTCAAATTTGTGTATGAGGAAAAAGATAGAACCGGAAAAAATGTAATTGGATTTATTGACAACAAAGCCGAAAATACCATCATTATTGGAGCACATTACGATCATTTAGGATTAGGAAATGATGGAAACTCTCGCGATGCTAATCCTAAAGGAAAAATACACAATGGCGCTGACGACAATGCTTCAGGTGTTGCTGGAATTTTAGAAATAGCCCGCGTTTTAAATCAAAATAAAATCCAAGAAAAACACAATTATTTATTCCTGTTTTTTTCTGCAGAAGAGTTAGGGTTAATTGGCTCTAAATATTTCAGCAACAATCCTTTGATTGATTTTACAAAAGTAAATTGTATGATTAATTTAGATATGGTTGGCCGCTTAGATTCTGCAAAAAACTTGGCGATTAGTGGCATTGGAACGAGTCCGAAATGGAGCGAAATTTTAAATAAGGAAAATAACAATCGTTTTCAATTAAAATTCGATTCGGCAGGAACTGGAGCTTCCGATCATACTTCATTTTATTTGAAAGATTTACCTGTTTTGCATTTTTTTACAGGCACACATCAAGATTATCATAAACCAAGTGATGATGCTGAATTGATTAATTACAAAGGCGAAGTAGAAGTTATTCAATACATTATTGATGTTGTTACAGCTTTGGACGCGAATGAAAAACTAACTTTTTCAAAAACTAAAACCAGCGCTGCGACTGGTGGTAGAAAAAAATATAAGGTTACTATGGGCATTATGCCAAACTATATGAGCGATGGAACGGGATTGGCCATTGATGGCGTAACCGAAGGAAATGCTGCCTTTAATGCTGGAATTAAAGAAGGTGATGTTTTGGTGCAAATTGATGAAATGACTATCACCGACATTCAAACCTATATGCAGGCTTTAGGTAAATATGAAAAAGGCCAAACAGTTAAAGTGAAAGTGGTTAGAGAAGGTAAACCTTTAACTTTCGATTTAACTTTTTAAACCCATCGAATAGCTTCTTTGCTGTTTTGGATCAAAAAATTGTTACAAGCCGTAAAATTATCTTTTTTAAAAAAATCGATTCTTGCGCTAAATGGCGATGGATGCGATGAACTTAAAATTAAATGATGATTTTTTTGATTAATTAATTCTTGTTTCGACTGGGCAAATTTTCCCCATAAAATAAAAACAAGTTTTTCGTGTTTTTCAGCTATTATTTTTATCACTGCATCTGTAAATTGTTTCCATTCATTAGCATGCGAATTGGCTTTGTTTTCCTTAACAGTTAAAGCTGCATTGAGCAACAAAACCCCTTGCTGCGCCCAAAAAGATAAATCACTTGTATCGGGTACTTTTCCAAATTCGTCTTTTAGTTTTTGAAATATATTTCGAAGAGATGGAGGTATTTTAACATTGTCATTTACTGAAAAAGCTAATCCATTCGCTTCTCCAAATCCATGATAAGGATCTTGACCAATAATTACCACTTTTAAGTTATGAAAGTCACATAAATCAAAAGCGTTAAAAATTTGATTTTTTGGCGGGAAAATAGTTTCCTTTTCATAAACTTCATCAACAAATGATTCAAGATTTTTGAAGTATTCACCTTCAAATTCAGACTTTAAAACCTGAAACCATGAATTATTCGGAAACATTTGATGTAAATAAGGAATGAAAAAATTCTTCTGCTAAAAAATATTTAGCAGAAGAAAGATTTAATTTAAAGTAAGTTTTTTAATTCTTTTAATTGGCCCAGGGCAATAAACTTCATGGCAACTCACACATTGTGTAACCATTGCATTATAGTTTTTTTTACGAATTTCTGCATTTGGAGCGCTGTAAACAGAATCTATAATGGCCAAATATTGATTCGCAAAAGCATCAAACGCAGGTTTATTGCTTAAAGGTTCAGTTGGAATGGCCGTGTGCATTTTTTTAAATTTCTCACGAAAATCAGGAGGCAATTCGCCTTTTTCAACAGCGGCTTTCATTTGTTCACCGTCATCATACATGGTTCGCATTAGTTGAGCTAATTCGCTTACTTTTTGCGGTTCATGTTTTTCCTCCTTTTTACCTTCAGAGCAAAAGCTCAGTGTAAAGGCAAAAACACAAATTGAAAATAAAATAAATAATTGCTTCATTATTTTAAAATTACACCGTGTGCTTCAAAAGATGTAGTGATTTCAGGAGTTGTAATTTTGGCAATTTCTTCTGGCGATTGTCCTGCGTCTTCAGCATAGTGACGAAGCATATCTATTGTAGTTGTGTCGTTAAAAGCAAAACCATCAATAATTACTGTTTTTCCAGCAATATCTTTTGGCATAAAAAAACCATAATCTTTAAATGATACCCTTACAGTGTCGCCATTATCTAAAGCTACTTGCATCCAACAGCCTTTTTTCTGACAAACTGAGGCTACAACACCTTCCAATTTTCCATTGGCTTTTCCTGTTTGTGCAACTGATGTGTAAAGTTCACTCGACTTTATAACGCCTTCAGCAGAAATAGTATCTCCAAAAAATTGATAATTGTTCACTTCTTCAACTTTTTTTTCAGGTGCTGAACATGCAGTAATAAGGGCTGCAGCAGCAAATAGGGTGTAAATTTTTTTCATTTTGGTTTTGTTCAATTTTGCTCAAATGTGAAGGTTTTCAGCTTATTAATCAAGTTTTAGACAATCAAAATCGTTAATTTTTAAAAAGAAAAGATTTTTAAGATATAATTCAATAATTCTAATCTCAATTCAAATCTATTTTGAAAGCCTCATTAGGCCTTGAATGTAACAAAGGTCACAGAGAAGTAGTATTCGAAAAAGTAATTTCGATAAAATTTATTATTGACAATTATGGCAAAGGTTTTTACAATATTAATGGGATTAATTATATGCAATTATTCTCTTTTTTCTCAGAATGTTCCTTTCAACATTTACCTTGAACCGATAAGCATTGAAGGTCTTGGAGGCCTGCAATCTTATGCTTTTGGCCAACATGATGGTAAATGGTTAATTGTTGGAGGCCGACTTGATGGACTGCACCGCAGACAGCCTTTTGCTGCTTTTGATGTAGCTGGAAATAATAATCAATTAATTGTTATTGATCCTGTTTCAAAACAAAAATGGAGCGCTCCATTAAGTTCACTTTCGGTGTCTTTACGAGAACAATTAAGCTCAACTAACATGGAGTTTCATCAAGATGGAGATTATCTTTATTTAATTGGCGGTTATGGTTATAATAATGCAACAGCCTCTCGAATAACTTTTGAAAATTTGACCGCTATAAATGTGCCTGCTACAATAAATGCAATAGTAAATGGACTTTCATTTTCAACTTATTTTAGACAAATCAATGATAGTCAGTTTGCAGTAACAGGTGGCCACTTAAAAAAAATAAATAATACTTTTTACCTAATCGGAGGCAATAGATTTGATGGAAACTACAATCCGATGGGCAATCCAACTTACACACAAGTTTACACCGATGCCATTAGAAAATTCAATTTAATGGATGATGGGGTTAATATAAACATCACACATTTGCCAAGCATCATTGATGCTGCCAATCTACACAGAAGAGATTACAATGCTATTTCGCAAATATTACCCGATGGATCAGAAGGAATAACTGCATTTTCAGGTGTGTTTCAGCCATCAATTGATTTGCCATTTTTGAATTGTGTTAATGTGGATAGTGTCAGTTATTCGGTTAATAATGCCTTTAGCCAATATTATAACCATTACCATTGTGCTACTTTGCCTTTATATTCTGAATTAAACAATGAAATGCATAATGTCTTTTTTGGAGGAATTGCTCAATATTACTACAGTTCAGGGGTTTTGGTTCAAGATAATAATGTTCCATTTATAAAAACAATTGCTCGCGTTACAAGAAATTCTGCTGGAATAATGGAGGAATATAAATTGCCTATTGAAATGCCCAATCTGCTTGGTGCAGGTGCTGAATTTATACCAATTAAAGAAATTCCTCATTTTAACAATGATGTTATTAAAATAGATAACATTTTAACAGACACCACTTTAGTAGGCTATATTTATGGTGGAATTAGTAGCTCAGCTCCTAACATTTTTTTTACAAATACTGGAAGTGAAAGCAGTGCTAGTAATCAAATTTTTAAAGTTTATCTTTTAAAAAACTTAACCTTATCAACGCATCAATTAAATAAGCAGAGCAGCGGAACACTTGGCTTACAAGTATTTCCAAACCCTAATAATGGAAACTTAACAGTTAAATTTTATTTGAAGGAAAAAACAGAAGTCAAAGTATCCATTTTGGGGATTAATGGTAAAAAAATACAAGAAGAAACTTTAACGGATGTATCAATTGGTGAAAATACTTTTAATCGAAAAATAAAGGGAATTAGTTTAGGTGGGACTTATCTTTTAACAATAGAAACAGTTTATGAAAAAGCAACTCAAAAAATAATTGTGCAACCTTAAGCTTTGACAAACTAGACTGAAGTTTCTATTTATTATTATAAGCATTCATTGCTACCGATAAACCCGCGGTTGCAAAACATTTAATTGCTTCTCCGCAAACTTCTAAACGCAGCGGAAGGCTAGCATTTTCTTCACTTGACCATTGGCCTAAGACATAGTCAACTTGTTTGCCTTTTGAAAATTCTGATCCAATGCCAAATCGTAAACGGGCGTAAACATCAGTTCCTAAAATCATTTGAATGTGCTTTAAACCATTGTGGCCGCCATCGCTTCCTTTTGGTTTAATTCGAATTTTTCCGAAAGGCAAAGCCAAATCGTCCGTTATAATTAGCACATTTTCAATTGGTATTTTTTCCAATTGCATGTAATAACGAACCGCCATTCCGCTTAGATTCATGTAAGTGGAAGGTTTTACTAATAAAATTTTTCGGCCTTTGTGTGAAATTTCGGCTGTGCTGCCGTAGCGATTGGTATCAAAAAAAATGTTGGATGCCTTTGCTAAAGCATCCAACACATTAAAACCTATATTGTGACGTGTATTTTCGTATTCTGAACCTATATTACCTAAGCCTACTACTAAATACTTCACTGTAAAAAATTATGAACCTTTTTTACCTTTAACTGTAGCAACAACTACGCTTGGAGCGTTTAAAATTTCGAAGTTTTTAGTTTCGATATCTCTAACTCTAATTAATCCACCAACTTCTAAAGTTTCAACATTTACTTCAACACAAGCAGGCAAATTTTCAGGCGTTGCTTTGATTTTTGCTAAACGTAATTTTGTGATTAATGAACCACCTGTTTTAACACCAGCAGCAGTTCCAATTAATTTGATAGGTACTTCAACTTTTACCGCTTTGTTGTCTACTAATTCTAAAAAATCGATGTGGTTTAGTAAATCTGAAACTGGTTCAAATTGAATTTCTTTTAAAATAGCGGTTCTTTCAGTACCGTCAATATTTAAAGCCACTTTATATACTTTATCAGTATAAATTAAGTGTTTTACTTCTTTAGCAGCTACTGAAAAAGATATATTTCCAGAGATACCATAGAGGTTACAAGGAACTCTTTCTTCCTTACGCAATTGTTTAGCAGCTTTTCTGCCCAATTCGCCTCTTACTTTACCATTTAATGAAAATGATTCCATTTTACTTATTTATTATTTATTGTTTACAAACTATAATAGTGAGAGCTAATTGACTCATAGCTCAGCACCTTTTTAATTACGCCACCAAACAAATCGGCTACGGTTAAAACTTTTATTTTCTCAGATTCTTGTTTTAAAGGAATGGTGTCTGTTACAATTAAACTTTCTAAACAAGATTCTTCAATTCTTTGATAAGCACTACCTGATAATACTGGATGTGTACAAATTGCACGAACGCTAGTAGCACCTTTATCTTTCATAAGTTGAGCTGCTTTGGCCAAAGTTCCGGCAGTATCGCATATATCGTCAACTAAAACAACATCTTTTCCTTTTACATCTCCAATAACGGTCATGTTTGATACTTCATTGGCTACCTTTCTTTGTTTGTAGCAAATGGCCATATCTACATCGAAAAACTTGGCGTAGGTATTAGCTCTTTTTGTTCCGCCTGTGTCAGGTGCAGCAAAAATCAAGTTTGGCAGGTTAAGTGATTGTATATAAGGAATAAAAATAGATGATGCGAATAAATGGTCAACGGGCACTTCAAAAAATCCTTGAATTTGATCAGCGTGCAAATCCATTGTCATGATGCGAGTAACACCAGCAGTGGTTAATAAATTAGTTACCAATTTAGAACCAATTGAAACACGCGGTTTATCTTTTCTATCTTGACGAGCAAAGCCAAAATAAGGAATAACAGCAATAATGTTTTTGGCAGAAGCGCGTTTTGCGGCATCAATCATCAACAACAATTCGAAAAGATTTTCAGTTGGTTGAAAAGTAGATTGAATGATAAAAACATCTTTTCCACGCACCGTTTCTTCATACGATGGAACAAATTCACCATCACTGAATCGGCTAATCATCACGTTTCCAAGAGGCATGCCGAAACTTGTTGCAATTTTTTCGGCTAAATATCTTGAAGCCGTTCCTGAGAATATTTTTGGTCCGCCTGCCATGTTTTCCTAATTTAATTAAGGGCTGCAAAGGTATAATTTAAAATGAAAAAGGAAATAGCAGAATTAATAATAAAGAATTAAAAATTTGGTTTTAAAATTATAAATCTTTTATACATTTGCCCTCCCAAATAATAAATGCCTAGATGGCGGAATTGGTAGACGCGCTGGACTCAAAATCCAGTATCCTTTAAAGATGTGTGGGTTCGAGTCCCACTCTGGGTACTAAAGCCAAATTTCTGAAAATGAAATTTGGCTTTTTTTAAGTTAGGGTTAGACGTTGCAAAGAGGTTGAAGAAGTCGACTATCATTTTATTGATGAGATTTAACACAAATAGAATTAGCTTTAAAAAAGTAATTTAAAACTGTGAAAATCATTATATATTTTAAATAAAGAACTCAACATTAGATATAGTATCCATGACTTTTTAATTTCGAAGCTATCTTTTTTCTTTAAAGATCCCTATCTAAGTTGATTTTATATATCCAAGTGTTCCAAGCATCCATTGTTGTAACATTTTCGAATTTTTCAGGAGTAGGATAAATAACGCGAACCTCAGGGTAATGTATTGCAAAAAGACATACTCCTAAAGCCATTGGTTTAGTCCCTAAGGGTGCAATGTTTATAAATAAATCGGAATAATCTTCACGTAATTTATTTAATAAATTATATGCATCGAAAGGATTTGTAGCTCGACTATACAATAATTCATTCCCCCCAGTGTTGACTAGTTTTTCATTTGATATTAAACTAATATCTTTAAAATTAGGAGAGTAGCTTGGAAACCCATTTACTACAACAGTTTTCTTTGGCGCTACATCTTCGTTAATCTCAGTTGATAAGTCACCGTCAAATCCAAGCATTATTACAAGAAGACTTTTTTCTTTATCTGTATTATTCCCAATGAAGCTAGGAATTTCTTCAACTCTAATTGGCCCAGCACTTGAATGATAAGAACTATATAATCCTTTATCAAAAACGTAAGTTTTTGGCTCAGTATATAATATTGTAACCTCATTTATTCCATGATTAAGCTTGAGCCAATGTAAAAGTGTAAAAAAGAAAGGCTTTGTAAAACATGAAATATCAACTGCAATTTTGCTATTTGCACTTAAATCTAAATTATCATTTATTGCCTTAAGAGCCTCAGAAGGATTTTTGATTGAACAGCTAATTATTTCTTTTTGATAAGTTATATTTTGATATTCTAATGCCCCCTCTGCTTTTCGAGCATTAACATCATCCATCCTCTCAGTAAATTCAAAAATAACTATTTTTGAAATGTTTATATTATTTTTTTCAGCCTTCTTAATTGATTCATAAGCACGAAAATCAGACCCAATTGCCAGAAATACAAAGTCAAATTTTTTTTCTTCATAGTCCCAAGTATCGGCAAGTATAAAAGATTGATAAATATTTTTAATCATTAAAAATCAAGTTCTTGTTGTGTTATATCATCTTCAATATCTTTCTTATTCCCCTTTTTTAATTTTGAGGTAACGTTTTTTCCTTCAACCATAAGATTTGATATGTCTTCAACAGAAAATTCCTCAGAATAACCCCCTCTAGTTCTATAGGATATTTGGAACAATGGTGAGAATATTCTATTAAGAGTAAAAATATCATTTTTCTTTTTACCAATTGATTGTTGTTGTGCTTTTGATTTACGTTGAATTATTGACCATCTTTGTGCGGCTTCAAATGCTCCTTTTGTAGGCTCAACCAATAATGTCTTATCAACTGAAAATTGATTAGTTTCAGGATATTTTACTTCAATATCTCGGTGGTGTTCTCTAAATATGCCTCCAAGTTTCATTGTGAATACATATAATAAATTTCCATATTTTTCAATTCTTCTAGATTGTTGCAATTCGGACTCCCCTAAATCTCTTGCTGCATTATTTTGAAGCTTTTTTGGTATGTTTCCTTGGGACATAAGTTCATTTTTATTTTCAAATTCTGCATATTGAAAACATCGTCTGCACAATTCTATAAAGTGTCCAACTATTCCTGAGGATAAATAACTGAAAGTATTGAATGAGTAATAAAGTTTATCTTTTTTATAAATTGTAGACAATAAAAATGTTAGTGATAATTTATATTTATCAACATAATCCATTTTGTATTTGTCTGAATTGACATTTTTCACACCACTTAAATAATCTTTCATTGCTAAGTTTATTTCATTTGGAGTTTTACCTCTTTTAAACCACAAACAGTTTAATACCTGTAATAAAGGATTCTCTTCATTTCTTAGCAATAAACGAATATCAATTGGTGTAATTTTATAAAATTCAAAGATTTTATCCGGTTTCTGTCCAACAATTTCTTTTGCTTCTGACTCTAAGTTTTCCTTCATTCCGAGAAATTTAGTAATATCCAGTAAGTCATTGTCTCTAAAACACTTTACTTTACTTAGACGTTTGTTAGCAATGTCTTTCAGATAATTAGAATATCCTGAATCTTTTATTAAAACCTCTTCAAATACAATACTGCGGTAATCACGACCTTCTTTAATGAAATCGTCAGTGCTTATTGTTGCAAAAGTTCTAAATCCTTCGAGGCGCATACCCAACCTAAAAGTTATTCCATTCCGAACAAATTTCAATAAAGTATTTATCATTCTCTGCTGATTTTCTAAAAAATTTTCATACTCATCAATCATAATTACAAACATAAAATCATTGTTAAATTTTGAAATATTAGATTTCAGAATCTCAGGAATTCCAAATATTAAATGTTGAGATGAATAAACTATAGGCGGGCTAAATTCAACATTTTTTAATGGTATTTGTGCGCGGAATTGAGTTACTTCATTCAATCTATCATCAACAAATTTGTTGATTGAGGCTAAATCCTTTAAAATCTTACTATCATTAGATAAAAGATGGGATAAGCTTTCAATAAGAGCCTGAGAAAGGTCACTATCTTCAATTTCATTACTAGATATTAGGTCCTTTATAAAATTCAAATATGATTTGCATATTTGAAGCTCAAAATAATGGGTAAAAATTATTAACCAAGTATTACTCGCCACATTATAACCTTCAAAGGACCTTAAAACCGGGCCATCAATTCTGGTATAAAAGCCAACTCCTTTTGCTGAATTCAAGAAAGTTTTGTTTTTCGATGATGTTTTTAAATGCTGAGTTCTTTGAACATTATGAGAACAATAGCGCAAAAACATAGTTTTTCCTGTTCCTCTCCCCCCCATAAAAACTATTGGATTTGAATCATTGAATACTTCATCTTCATTTAATCCGAATTGAACAAAACTAAAAGGACTGCACCAATATTCTAGAATGGTTTGAGTATCCATCACATTTGCGTTATACTCTGAAAAAGGATTTTTATATATATTTTCCAAGATTTATGAGTTTATTGTGATAATTTTTATGGTACCTTTTTCTAATTGGAATCCAATCATTTTCTTCAGCCCAAAAAATAGGTAGTGTATTATCTGGTGTATTGTAAAAAAAACCGAATAGGAATTGACCATCATTATGTCCCAAAGGATTATTAGGTTTAATTTTACCTCCATAATGTTCTGCAAACCTTTTTGCATTAGCAAGATGCTCTTTAAAATGATAAAAAACCATAGAGTCTGGGCTAAAACATTTATGTCTTTCATCAAGAGTAATACAATTTACAACACTTATCTTTTCCTTTGAAAGAAATTTAATAGCTTCTGTAGTGGCTATAAATGAAAGAACTATAATTTTTTTTGATTTTAAAATTGGAAATTTATTTTTGAATTTATTAATATATTTACTTGCCTGACTTTTATTGCCATCCGACAATAAAACATCATCTACAAAAATTATTGTTTCAACATTTTTATCTAAAGTATTTAAGTCTGTAATAAACTTCCCTATGGGTAAATCATTAATTTGCCTGAAATAGTACAAAACAAAGCCGCTGCTTTCTCCTGGCTTTCCGAGGCTATAAAATCTAGATTTATCTAAAATTTTATTATACTCTGATTCTACGTCAGAATTTAATGGAATTTGAAGCATTGCATTATGAATAAAATCTCGGTAAAGAGAATTGCATAAATGTTTTACTTCATCTTCATTGTAGTAAACGAAATTTGATAGAAGCCACAATGCTAATTGGTCTTCATATTTTTTTTCAAAAACTTCACCTTTAAAATTTGACAGCCATTCATCTATATTTTCTTTAAGCAGATGTTTTTTCCAAACAATTTCGCTTGTCAAGCGAATTTGTTTAATCATTTCATCCTCGGTTGGAAGTGAGATTTTGAACTTCAAAGATTTGATAGTTTCTTCCATTATTTCTCTATGTTTATAAATCTACCCATTGATCCTTTTATATAATCCTCATTTATTTCATTCGCTATCCATTTCCTTTCTAGTAATTCGGCTGCCTCACCAGTAGTATTACTTCCACCAAAAGGGTCAAAAACTAAATCATCTTTATCTGTTAAAAATTTTATAAAAAACTCAGGTAAATCAATAGGCATTCTAGCAGGATGAGGCAAAATACCTTTTTCTCTGCAATAATTTAAATATTGAGAGTTCGAATCTGTATTTGATGAGATAAGCACATTCGAAGGAATTGCACCTTCATTATTTTTAAGAAAAGATTTTTCATTTATTATGTGTTCAGAAGGTCTTTTACCTGAATTGTAATTTTGCTCATTCAAAAGTTTCTGCATCCTTTGGCTATATTCAACTAAGATATTACGATTATTAGCTTTTGGGTTAGCTGTTTTACTCATCCACCAAATTGATGTGTAAGAATCTTTTACCCTTATTCTTTTCTTATTTACCCATTCAATTGGACTAGGTAATTTTGCTTTATTATACCAAATAAATTGTTGACAAAGTTTATATTCCCCATTTTCCAAAAATGACAAAAGAGACTTTAATGCTAGAGTAGACATAACTGGCTGTCCTTGCTCCCAAGAGTTTCCAACTTCAATTACTATGGATCCATCTTTTGAAAGATAATCCTTTAATAATATACCTATTTTTGAAAGCCATTGCATATACTCCTCGCCTTGAAAATTACCATATTTTTTCTTTCTATTTAATGGAAATGGAGGTGAAAAAAATATTAAATTTATTTTACCCTTGTACTTCTCAAATTTGGAAGATAGAAGAGTTTTTTCAATGTCTCCTTTATAAAATATTCCTCTTTTTGTTTTATATGCAATCTTCATATTCCACCTAAATCATTTTTATCAAAATTTATGCTTTCAAGAATTCGTTTAAAAATTCTTTTTTGTTCTATTTACTATAAATTAGATTTTCAATTATTCAAAAAGTACTTTACAAACTTTTGATTTAATTATATTAAAGTTAAGAGATTTTAGTAATAACTATTTCTATTAAAATTCAATTTTTTATAAATTTAAAGTACATGAATTGCGAATATATAGAAAATGTAATTGGCCTTAGGGTTCAGTATATGTTATTATTAGCTTTTAGAAATGGAAGAAGTATTTGTATATTTTAAATTAAAGTAAAATATTAAAAGTTAATTTATGAGGCTCAAAAAAGATAAAATATGGAATGCAGTAAGTCATTCAAGCACTCTTAATGAATTTCAGGTAAACACTCTTAAACCTATATTTATTAAATCGCAAATTCCGGAGAATATTAAATCGGAAATTCAAGTAATAGAAAGGCTTCTTCTATGCAGTTATTTTGAATTTAAATTCATTGATTTAGCATTTTCTCAAACAATGTTTACGCTTGAAAAATCAATTAGGATTAAGTATAACGAGGTTAATAACGAATTGAGCAAAAAGTTGAGATTTGCTGAACTTATAGAATGGTGTTTTGAAAATAATTATTTCGAAACAAACAATAAAGAAGAGCTAAAAGGCTTAAGAAATCTCAGGAATAGAAAGGTTCACGAAGAAAAGTCATTGTTAGGAGGTTTTGCATTTTTAAACAAAATCTATTCAGTTTTCAACTTAATAAATGACCTTTATGAAGATCCTATCTTAAGAGTTGACAGGAAAAAGGAAATTGAGAAATTACAAATTGAATTAAATGCTTTTTTAAAGGAGGGTGGCATTATAAGTTATGGTGGAAAAAGAATTATTATTTTTAAAGTGGATGTGGTATTCTTAGATAACAAATCACTACCCAACGTTCTCACAGTTTCAATATCTCCTATTTTTGATTTAGAAAACATCGAAAATAGTTCCTTTGTTAATTTTGGAACTTTTCAAATTGAATTGAAGGATTGGCAATTTGAGAATAGTCTTTTTAAAGGAATTGATGGTTCAAAAAATACTATTGTTTCAATTTCAAAAATTAATGAAAATGACATAAATAGGGGAAAGTTTGTTGAGTGGAAAAATAAATTCGAATCTCTAGACAATTATCTTTTATTATCTTTTATGACATATCATATTGATTATAATATCTATCATACTGCTATTTCAAAATTTTATGCTTCTAAAGATTATTGTAAATAAAAATCTTGTCCATATTTTTTTCAATAAAATCCTGGTAATTTAATTTCTAAAACAATCCAGCAGTAGCTGCTTATCCAATTCATGCCAACTAACTTTTTCGTTTTTCATTCCGAGACAGATATATTACTTTCGGTTTTGAAAAATGAATTTTTATGAATTATCCCTACCAAATTAAAACCATTGAAGACTACCAACAAGCTTATGAAAAAAGTATAAAAAACCCAGAGGCATTTTGGGGAGAAATTGCTGAAACATTTAAATGGCGGAAAAAATGGGATAAGGTACTAGAATGGAATTTTAAAAATCCAGATATCAAATGGTTTCAGGGTGGAAAATTAAACATAACCGAAAACTGCTTAGATAGACATCTTGAAAAAAATGGAAATACTCCAGCCATTATTTGGGAATCTAACGACCCCGAAGAACATCATCGCATTTTAACCTACAATGAGTTACATTTTAAAGTAATGCAATTTGCCAATGTTCTAAAAAACAATGGTGTTAAAAAAGGCGATCGTATTTGCCTTTATATGGGAATGATTCCTGAATTGGCTATTGCAGCCTTAGCTTGCGCGCGCCTAAGTGCCATTCATTCAATAGTTTTTGGTGGATTTTCAGCTCAAGCCATTGCTGATAGGTTAGACGATGCAAAAGCCGAATTTATTATAACCTGCGATGGCGCTTATCGCGGGGCAAAAGATATTCCTTTAAAAAGTGTAATTGATGATGCTTTAGTGGGAAATAAAACAATCAAAAAAGTAATCGTTTGCACAAGGACTCGCACGGCTGTTAGTATGATAAAAGGCAGAGATGTTTGGTGGGAAGACGAAATTAAAAAAGTAGAAACGCAAGGAAATCCTTTTTGCCCTGCTGAAGAAATGGATGCAGAAGACATTTTATTTATTTTATATACATCTGGTTCAACTGGAAAACCAAAAGGTGTAGTGCATACAGTGGCGGGTTACATGATTTGGGTAAATTACACTTTTGTGAACGTTTTTCAATACCAACAAGGTCAGGTTCATTTTTGCACGGCCGACATAGGTTGGATTACCGGACACAGTTATATTGTTTACGGACCTCTGAGTGCTGGCGCAACTTCATTAATGTTTGAAGGTGTACCAACTTGGCCTGATGCCGGAAGGTTTTGGGAAATCGTAGATAAATTTAAAGTCAATATTTTGTACACCGCCCCAACTGCAATAAGAAGTTTAATGGGTTTTGGATTAGATTATATAAAGGATAAAAACTTAAGCTCTTTAAAAGTTTTAGGCTCTGTTGGTGAACCAATTAATGAAGAGGCTTGGCATTGGTTCGATAAAAACATTGGAAAAGGAAATTGCCCAATTGTGGATACTTGGTGGCAAACAGAAACTGGAGGAATGATGATTTCTAATATTGCTCATGTTATACCCGGAAAACCATCATTTGCAACTCTTCCACTTCCTGGTGTTCAACCATGTTTGGTTGATGAAAATGGAAACGAAATTGAAGGAAATAATGTAAATGGTAATTTATGTATCAAATTTCCTTGGCCAGGCATCATTCGATCCACCTATAATGATCACGAAAGATGTCGCCAAACCTATTTTTCAACCTACGAAAACAAATATTTTACAGGTGATGGATGCCTGCGCGATGAAAACGGGAATTATAGAATTACTGGTAGAGTTGATGATGTTCTGAATGTAAGCGGCCATAGAATTGGCACGGCTGAGGTTGAAAATGCAATTAATATGCATTCGGGAGTTATTGAAAGTGCAGTGGTTGGTTATCCACACGACATAAAAGGTCAAGGTATTTATGCTTATGTAATTTACGATGGCAGTCATGGTGATGCCAATTTATCAAAACAAGATATTATTCAAACAGTTTCTAGAATAATTGGACCTATTGCCAAACCTGATAAAATACAGTTTGTGCCTGGTTTACCTAAAACTAGGAGCGGTAAAATTATGAGACGTATTTTAAGGAAAATTGCAGAAGGCGATACTTCAAATTTGGGCGATACTTCAACTTTGCTTGACCCATCGTTGGTAGATGTAATTAAAGAAGGTAGGATTTAGATTGAAAAATAATTAAAAAGCGTTTGAGATTTTCAAACGCTTTTTTTGACTCCAAATAATAAAGAATTACCTGATTTCTTGACACAATTCAATTAACAAACCATTGGTTGATTTTGGATGCAAAAAACAAATCAATTTGTTATCAGCTCCTTTTTTGGGTTCTTTATTTATTAGGGTAAAACCTTCTGCCTCTAGACGTTTCATTTCTTCATAAATGTTTTCAACTTCAAAGGCAATGTGATGAATGCCTTCGCCTTTTTTCTCAATAAATTTGGCAATGGCACTATCTGGATTGGTTGCCTCTAACAGTTCAATTTTGGTATCGCCCATAGCATAAAAAGAAGTTGAAACCCCTTCACTTTCTACTTGCTCTAATTTGTAGGCGCTTTTGTTAAACAATTTATCGAAAACCAAACTCGCATTTTCTAAACTTTTTACAGCAATTCCAATGTGCTCAACTTTTAACATATCCAATCAATTTTATTGCAATTATACCTTTTTTGAGGTATTGATGAAAAATTGAAAGCCTTTACATTTGCCGAACTATTTAAATTGAATCTAAATAAAAATGGAAAACTCAAGCGATGTAATGTTAATGATGAAATCAGCAACGGCTAATCTTCATGTTGAAACAGAAAAATTATTTTTCCCTGCGGGTCATGATTTTAAATCATTTACAGTTGATCAATACAAAACTTTTATGTTGAGTAATTTTTACTTCAACCAAAGTTTAGAATTGGCTTTAGACAAGGCTTTTAATGCTGAATTAAAAGCTGAATTTGATTTTGAAAATCGTAAAAAGGCAGGTTTGGCTTTAACAGATTTAAAAACATTAGAGGTAGCTATTGACGAAAGTGTTGAAATTGAAATGAATTTCACATCTTTAGCCAACGCATTGGGTTTTATGTATGTAACTGAAGGTTCAACTTTAGGTGGAAATGTGATTAAAAAATCGCTTTTAAAAAACCCAAACTTTGCTGATTTTGAAGGATTTAATTATTTAGGATGTTATGGCGAAGCTATCCGTGAATTTTGGATCAACTTTGGCAACTTTTGCAGAAAATATGCAGCAACAGAAAACGAAAAACAAGAAATGGTAAATGGCGCTATTGCAGGTTTCGAAAAAATGAAACTCGCTTTCGAAGCAGCCACCAAAATAGCAGTATAATTTTTTTTCATAGGGTTAGGTTAACGAAATGAGTCGATGCTTCTTTTTGCGGAGAAGCTAAGGCTCATTTTATTTTTAAGAAAATTACACCAACGGTTCGTACAATTTCTGTTTTGCTGCTACTTTAGCTGCATGGTACTTTATATCCGTTTACTTAAAGAAAGTATTTTATTTGCCTTAAATGCCTTGGTAGCCAACAAACTTCGCACCTTATTGTCGTTGCTTGGAATTACAGTGGGCATTTTTGCCATCATTTCTGTTTTCACAGTTGTTGATTCATTAGAAAAACAGATTAGAAACAGCATTCGTTCTTTGGGTGATAATGTTATTTACATACAAAAATGGCCTTGGGAATTTGGTGGCGAATTTCAATGGTGGAAATATTGGCAGCGACCACAACCTAAAATTTCTGAATTAGATGCTTTATTAAACCGAAGCGAAAAAATTGAAAAGGCAGCTTTTATTTGTGGCAGCATGTCATCCTTATCATCGGTTGAAGAAAATCTTGAAAATACAGAATGGTGGGGTGTTTCTCATCAATTTCCTGATGTAAGCACTTTTGAAGTAGATCGGGGCAGATATTTTTCAGAATTTGAATCTAAAAATGGTCGTCAAGTTATAGTGTTAGGCGATAAAATTGCAGAAACCATTTTCCCAAGTGGCAATGCCATAGGACGCGAAGTAAAAATATTAGGGCGAAAATTTGAGGTAATCGGCATTAGTAAAAAACAGGGCGAAAGCATTATGGGCTCAAACGATAATAGAGTTTATTTACCCATCAATTATGTAAAAACATTAATGAATGTTTCTAGCGATCAAACCAATCCATCCATTGTAGTAAAGTCGAAAGATGGTATTTCTAATCAAGAATTAAAGGATGAGTTGGCAGGCATAATGCGCTCACTTAGAAGATTATCGCCCAAAACTGACGACAATTTTGCTTTAAATGAATCCACATTATTAACTCAAGGCTTTACACCACTTTTTGCCATTGTAAACATGGCAGGCGGAGTTATTGGATTTTTTTCAATTTTAGTTGGTGGTTTCGGTATTGCCAACATTATGTTTGTGACGGTTAAAGAAAGAACACCCATAATTGGTATTCAAAAATCTTTAGGCGCCAAAAACGATTTTATACTTTTTCAATTTTTATCAGAGGCTATTATTTTGTCTTTGATAGGCGGAATTATAGGACTACTGCTCATTTTTATTTTAGTGTTTATTTCAGGGTTTTTAATTGATTTTGAATTCTCACTTTCCTTTGCCAATATTATTATAGGCTTAAGTATTTCTATAGTTACTGGTTTAGTTTCAGGTATTTTACCAGCTATTTCAGCCTCGAGGCTTAACCCAGTTGAAGCAATTAGAGCCAATGGTTAGGATAATTTAATATATCAATTTATAAAAAAGCTTTCCATTCTTGAAAATTTGAATAGATTTGAACTATAAACAACAATAATTTAAATCAATGAATAAGAGCGAAGTAGGTTATTTATTATTAATGATTATCGCCAATATTGATCACGAATATCACGCAAAAGAAAAAGAAATTGTCAATAATTTTTTAGGAGAATTTTTACCCCCTGTTGAAAATCGCGAAAAACTAGATAGCATTTTGGCAACCTATAAAGAGATTGATTTAGAATATCATTTTGAAATTTTAGCCGCTGCATTTTACGGCTTAACCGATGAAGAAGATAGAAAACATTTTATTGAGTATTCTTTACAATTAATTCAAGCCGATGAACACTTAACGGTTGAGGAAAACAAATACGTTTCGCGTTTATTCCAACTATGGGATTATTAACAAGAAATAGTATGTTTTATAATGTATCAATTCTTTCACTCTTAAAACTCAACATCCTAGCATAATTGCGATTATAGCTGCGGTTAATCAATTATCAAAAAAAATTAAGCCTCTGCTTCTGTAATCTCTTGCATTATATCTACATTAAATTCAAATAATTGTCACTTAAAAGGAAATTATTCTATTTTTATGATGATTGAGTTTTATGATTAAAAAAATACTGTTTCCTATTTTTTCTGCATTTTTAGCTTACCGTTCTTTTGAATTACTAAATATGTTGATAAGCTCCTCCCCTGCTAACTTTTCATTTTTATCAGCCTTAAGCATGTCGGCCATACTCAATTTGTTTATTACAGGTGTATTTGCATTTCCGGGCTTTGTATTTGCCACCCATCGTTTTTTACCCAACTCTTATTACCAAATTAAAAATCCAAAATTGCTCAATCGTATTTATGATTTAATTGGGGTAGCATATTTTAAAATTTTTCTATTAGTTAGCTTTTGGGGAAAAGAAAAAAACAAAAAGAAGTACTTTAACGGAACTAAATCAGGATTAATAAATTTCGATTTTCAAACCAAACAATCTGAATTTGGACATTTAGGTGCTTTTATTGTATTGATTCTAGCTTCCTTAATTTTGTTGTGGCACCAACATGTAATTACTTTTCTATTAACAACCATAATAAATATTGTATTCAATTTTTATCCAGTTATTTTACAAAGAAAACATAGAATACAAATTGAGAGGCTAACTCATAAAATTTCAAGTTAATTGACATTTCAATTTTATACACTTAAAAACCCTTTTCTTCAAAATCACTGACATAAGGCTGTCAAAAGCTTAATTTAGTTTTGGAACATTATAAAAAAAACGGAAAATGAAAACCAGAAAAATAGAAGCTTTTAAAATTATTGGCATATCTGTCAGAACCACAAACGAAAACAATCAGGCTGCTAAAGATATTCCTGCTTTATGGCAAAAATTTATGAGTGAAGGTTTATTAAATGCCATTCCAAATAAAGTTGACAATGATATTTATTGTCTTTATACCCATTACGAAAAAGATCACACAAAACCTTATACCACCTTATTGGGTTGCAAAGTAAAAACCTTAGATAACATTCCTGAAGGCATGGTTGGTTATGAGTTTGAAGGAGGCAATTATATAAATTTACCCGCCAAAGGCGATTTGATGAATGGTGCAGTTTATAACAAATGGTTAGAAATTTGGGGAATGAACTTAAACAGAGCTTTTACAGCAGACTTTGAAATTTATGGATCAAAATCGCAAAACCCTAATGATGCTGAAGTGGATATTTTAATTTCTTTAAAATAAATGTTTGAAGCAAATTTTACCTATTATTTTAGTAAAGCCGAACCTGTAAAAAGCTGTTTGCTAGCTTTACGTGGAATCATTTTAAACCAAAACGAAGAAATAACAGAAACACAGAAGTGGGGAATGCCCTGCTTCTGTTACAAAAAAAACATATTTTGTTATTTGTGGACCGATAAAAAAACAGCAGAACCTTACCTATTAATGGTTGAAGGAAAACAATTGGATTTTCCTGAATTAGAAAAAGGTAAACGATCAAAAATGAAAATTTTGAGGCTTAACCCTCACCAGGATTTACCTATAAATCGAATCAATGAAATACTGCAAAAAGCTTTAACTTTATATACCTAAAAATTATACAGATTTAAATAATTCCCAAAATAAAAAGGCTATGATTTTCCCCTAAATAAATATATTTCCTTTCAATTTACAGCTAAATATTTTGGTAAAATTTAACCAAACTAAAGTTGCCAAAGCGCTAAAAAACTAACCCAAAATTCCATTTCACCTTTTGATGTTTAAATTAAATTGGGTTAATTTGTTAAACTCAAAAAATACAACAACCAATTCTTGAAAAAAAATCTTTAAGCTTGTGGTGTATGACAGCAGCAGAAATTAAAAAAGAAATCAATAAAACCTTGGATGAAGTTCCTGAAAGACTTCTTATTGATATTTTGGATTTAATTAAAGAAGTTCAGTCCAACAAGTCATCCAACTTAACATCAAATTTTAAAAAAATTCTATCAGAAGACAGTGAGGTTCTCCAAAAACTTGCTCAATGATTTCTGTCAAAGAAGCCCTTATTATTCATAATATCCTAATTGATAAATTTGGTGGACTTTGTTAGAAGAGGTTAATTCGTTGATTAATAATGAGAAAAAAAGATATTGAAAAAATATTTAAGTTTGTAGTGTATGACAACATTAGAAATTAATAAAGAATCAGTAATCCAATCAATATCTAAAATGATAGCTGACAAGGAAGAAGTTCGTTCATACATGAAAGGAAAAACCTCCATTCAAACACTTACCAAAAAAGGAATTAAGTTTGCAAAACCATTATAACTACCTTTTTGACCCAATTACCAATACCTACAATTTAAAGAGAAGAAATTCCACCTATCTTTCTTTTTTATTGAAAAAGCTCAAGTTAAATAGAGAGTTGCTGCTAAAGGAGAAGTACAAAATCCATCCTTGTTTAAAAAAATCCCTTGACACACATCAAGGGATTTTTTATTTTCTGCCATTGAATTTGATTTCTGGAATAAATTGGGTTAATTTGTTTAATCGGAAAACTTTACATGTTTACCCAACAAGATAGGTAAGACAGAGTTTTGTTCTGATGCAAATTAATTTAGAACTATTTTAAATTTTGGCGTAGAAAACAAAAAAACGACTGACTAATAATTAACAAAAATAAAATATGGCTTCAAAGTATCTAAACTCTCTTTCCGACAAAGAATATGAAGATTTAACTCTTAAACTTCTTAACATTCAAAATCACAAATGCTTTATTTGCGGAGAAGCAATTGACCTAAAGTTACATTCAACAAATATTGACCATATTAAACCTTTGGCAAACAAGGGAAAGGACAGTGAAGAAAATTTTGCAGCTACACACGAAAGTTGCAATAAGTCAAAACAAGATGCTGATTTGAAAATCGCAAGAATACTTCATAAACTGAAGAAAATACAAGAAGATACTTTGACAAGTGAAAATAAATCAGCTTCACTAAAACAAGTTTTAAAGCATTACAATGGTTCAAAGTATAACTTTAAATACACAATTGGCGGTAATAAACTAAAATATAGTTTTTCAGATATTGGCGACAATTCAATTCATGAAACAGAAATCCATACTGACCACTTATCCAACGAACAATCTTGCTTCATTGCATTGCCACTCGAATACGTTTATCACGATGAACTAATTAACCCAAGGGGAATTAATAGTAGTATCAGTAAACTTGTAAAAGAGTTTGAAAAGAAAAACCCACAACTGCATTTAAGTTTAGGACGTATTGAAGAAAATAAAATCAAAATATTTGATGGACAACACAAAGCAGTTGCTCAAATACTTTTAGGAACCAAATCCCTGTTGCTTCGCATTTTTATTGCTCCTGACATTGATCGACTAACAGAAACTAATACAAACGCAGGAAGTACCTTAAGCCAAATTGCATTTGACAAATCTGTTATGCGTCAATTGAACAACACTCTTTACTACGAAAGAATTAAAAAGTATCAGGACGACCACAACTTAAAATCAGGCGATTTTTCTTTTTCAGAGCAAAAGTTGGTCGAGTATTTTAAAGGTGATAATGCTAACATTAAAAAGTATATCATTGACAGTATCAAGCATTCGATTACAGAAGCTAACGAAAACAAACTTAAAGACTATATAGACAGAGAAGGAAAAGCAAAAGAAGTCCCAATATCATATAGTGCATTTGACAAATCATTTTTGACAATTTTCATTGACAGCAAACAACTTCTGCCAACGCCAATAAATTTTAAATCTGATGAAGGGCTTAATCCACGAGAACTTGAAATTAGTCAGACAATCACCTTGCTGAACATAATTGCCGAAGAAATTTACATTAACAAATTCCTTCCAGAAATCGGTGTTGCAAAAATTGAGAACAAAGTAATTGCTGGTAAAGACAATGACATAACGGACGACCATTTAATCGCATTCCGCATGAGCAAAGAAGAAATAATGTTTAATTGGCTTGGGTATGTTAAAGATGTAATCATTAACTATTTCAGCAACACAGGTAAAAAGTTCAATAATAACTCATTATTTCAACAGAAGTTTGACGACCAACTTTGGACTAACATTAGAAGTTTTGTAATCAACCTGAAAATGCTACCACTTTGGAAAGATAGAGCAATGGCAAACACAACATTTTCAGGCAAGAAAAACTACGATTATTGGAAGACAATTTTTGAAACAGGGAAAAGCTCAGATAATGTTCCGGTATTAGCAAAACCAGTCAACTATGTTGAAATGATTAAATCGCCACAAGCAGACTAAAAAGAACAGACAATGGAGGGCAAACAATAAAAATATACTAGTAAAAAACTTTTTACAAAAGTTTAGTAATAAAATAACAATGAAAAACTAAAATTTCGCCCATCATAAACTTGTAAAATATTAGTGGCAATGTAACTAACATAACCATAAGCACTTTCTTTGATAATGATAGAATTAATTAATGATATGACACAACCACAAGCAACATTGTTAGCCTCAATTTTGAGTGCTTTGATAGTCATTTCTGTAATTTTTATAAACAAATTTTTCGAAAAAACTCAGAAGCAAAAAGAAAAGTCTGACACTATTAAAATATATGCAAATCCTCTAATTCTTTCTTTAGAGCAACTCGCTTGGCGGTTAAAAGAAATTCTTGAGTTTAAAGGCGTTTACCTCCTGCCAAATGCGCCCGAGAATGGATTCTTTAAATATAAATTTGAAAGCACTGTTTATAGATTGTGTGCTGTTTTAGGTTGGATTGAAGCAGCGAAAAAAGAGCAGTCATATTTGGCAGGGATTAAAGTAAAACAACATAATGATATTCAGACTGCCATCAAGCAGTTCCAAAAGATACTTGCTGACGGTTCTCATGTAGAAGTGTCAATTCTAGATGAACTTACAAAGGTTTATAGTCTTAACAAAGTTAATTTAACAGACGCTGACCGGGCTATGTTAGGAGTCAAAATGGAAGAAATTGTTTTCAAATATATTCCTACAAATATTAAAAAAAGTGTAAATGAACTCGAACAAACAAGGCAAATTGATTTAATAAAGGAAATACTTGATCTGATTTGCAATAAGACTAATCAAACAGAAGTCAGCAGAAATGTCATTGGAGAGTTAAGACAAACATCTATTAGTGAAATTTCGAGAGAATATTGTTGGATATATCGAGATTGGCAAAATGCTATTGGAGAAACTATGCTAAAAACAATTCAAAATGCAAGTCGAAGATTTGACGTTTTGAGCTTTGCGGAATTTGAAGAAAAGAAAGCAAACAGCCCTTGGTTAAATAAAACAGATGGATTATTTGCTTCAATTGATGTTTCAAAAGAAGATCGATTCGACAGCAGAGTAGCACAAATAAGGCTTCTATTCGGAGCTACCGTTAATTTTATTGTAGTCTTAAAGCAGTTGATTGATAAACAAGAAACTATTACAATTGAATCGATAGAACAACTAAGCTCATTTAATAAAAAAGTTGGAAATATTACTGAAGTTCGACCAAAGAAAAGATTGACGATTAAAATAAAATATGCTTGACTTATTTCATAACATCTCTAACTATAAAACCTCACAAAATTCTCTAGTCAAAAAAATCAATCACAAAAATCAATTCTAAAAATTAAACAAAAATCTACTTTCACCCTAACCCCCACCATCCATGAAAACAACATTTGAAGCAGGCATTAACATAGCCATTAAAATCCCTAAAAGTAAATACGAAAAAACAGTGGCTTTTTATAGAGATATTTTGAAATGGGAAGTCGAAGAAAAACCTATCAACAACCCAACAATTTCTAGAACGCATAAAATGAAGTTTGGCAATAATGTTTTATGGCTTGACTGTGTTGACAACTACACCCAATCAGAAACTTGGTTGCAGCTAATAGTGCCAAACATAGAAGAAGCCACCCAGCACTTACTAGCCAATGGCATAGAAACTTGTGATGAAATTGAAAAACTCCCAGCCAATATGCATTGGATTCAAGACCCCTCAGGAACAGTATTTAATCTGCAAGAGAGAGAAATGGAATAAAATTAACAAATTGAAAATATAATAATGGAGACCAGAGACCATTTTAAAACGGGGCGAAACCAAAAAGCCAAATGAGTAGGAAATAATTTATAATAATTACTATGGATGGAATCTTAGTTTTTACAGCTTTTATATCATTATTACTTTTGATATTTGTCATTTATTGGATGATAAGAATGTTATCTCTAACAAAGCAAAATAGAATAATTCACTCTATGACGCTAAAAACAATTTTAAAATATTGCGAAAGCAAGGGTGTTGAAATAGATATTCAAAAAATTCAAAAGGAAGTAGAGAAAAGTGTTGGTTAAAAAAACTACATATATATCACCCAAATAAAACATCAAAAAAGCCGACTCTTCCGAGCCGGCTTTTTGTTTTTCTAGATACCAATCTGAAATTGGGTGACAAACATTCCTTTGCGACTGTTTTCAATCCAATCGCCTGATGTGTTTTGCTTAAATATCGGTCTGCTTTGGTAGTTAAAAGATAGTTTGGCTCTGTTGCCATCTATCAGCCAATTAAAACCTAATTCATACATGGCCATATTGCTTTGAAGTCTATCCCAATGTGCATATTGTGAAGCTGCAAAAGCTTGCAAAGTGCCCATTTTTCCCAATAAATCTTTTTTAAACAAATAACCAATTTGGGCATAAGCCGCGTTTCCAGTTCCTAACATAGGGAAAGCATTTCCAGCGCCATTTAAACTGGCATTGGCATTTACACCATTCGCAGGATTCATAACTCCCACATCGCGTATGTAGTTTTTGCCATAATCGTTTACACTAAATGAAGCATAAGCGGTCAGAGCTGTTTGTTTTTCCACATCGAGCGGGTAATCGTAAAAAACATCTACTGCTAACAATGCCAATGGACTATAAACAGTATCTAAGCCAGCATTTTCAGCATGCCACATGGCTTTGTCTTGAAAAATAAAACCTGCGCCAAGGTTTAAAACACTTTTTTTACCCAAATAACTGCCCACATTGTAAGGAATTAAATTCGATTCTTGATCGCGAAACTGATACATAACATAAGCTTGCGTTTGAATTTTGGGTGGTTTTGGCGAAAACAAGGCGTTATTCGAAATGGCTGTTCCTTGAACTGTTGAGTTGGCAATGGTCATGGGTTTTGAAAGTGCCAAACGATAGTCCAACTTTCCCAATTTTCCTTTTGCATAAATGCTGTATTTTCTCAAAAATTGATCGCTGGCATCGTTTGTGGCTTGCTGATAAATGGGCGCATCCATGGTTAATATTGAACCTACTGCTGGCGATGCATATCGTGAAAGTCCGCTCCAACCGCTAAGTCCAGCACCAATTGATAAATAATTGTCTTTTACTTTTATTTCGCCCAAAGCATCATGAAAAAACAAACCTTGTTTGCGTGCACTGATGTAATTTAAATTGTTGGTGCCAATTTGGGTGTAAAAAAATACTTTATCAGAAACTTGCCCATAAACTTGCATTCTAGTTCTTCGCAAACCAATGTCGAAGGTTTCGTTTTCAGCATAACCATCTACCAAAGTGCCTGGATTATTTTCTGTGTAACGCAACCAAACTTGATTTAATAAAGTGGCCTTTAAATAATGGCTTCCATCTTCATTCAAGTTAAATTTTAACTCTTTGTTTTGAGCTTGTAGGTTTTGTATTTGAGTAGCCAACAAAATGGCCATGAGATATAAAATTATATTTTTCATTGTCAGTTTTTTGTTAAAGATTCGGATAATAATAAAAATTGTAAATCCGTTATTTTTTCTATCGACTGACGGGTTTCATCTATAAACAAAAGCTTGATTTTGGGTTCGTATTTTTTCATAATTCCTGTTTTTTGAAAATATAACTCAAGCCATCTTTTTTGTAAAGCAAGTTGATATTTTAGAAAAGTAAAACCCAAATTTTCGTTCAAAAACGATAGATTGTTAAAAAGCAATTGATTGCCCAACACCTGTTTTTTGGCGTTTTTACAGCTTTCAGGAATGACCTTTTTTTGTAATAAATTATGTAAAACATAACAATTTGTATGACCCAAAATAAAAATCTCTTTTATGTTCGATTGCTCAAAATGATAATTAAACCAAGCCTCATCGAATCCATTTTCAGGATTCACTAATCCGGCAAAAGCAGAAGCAGCCACAATGTTAGGATGATTCCCAAATTGGAAAGCCGGACAACAGTCGTTACAGAAAATTAAAAGCGTTTTTGCTTTAATTTCTTTGAAAAACTTTGCTTTTAGCATCGGTTTTTTGTGTTTTTTGAACCAATTTTTTAGTCGCTAATTCGTGATTCGACAATGATTTATGCTGCTCCAATCCTTTTAGCAAAAATGCCCCTCCCCTTTCGTTATACTCTTTTTGGAAATGGGTGATAAAAGCCATAAATGAATGGTCAATCAATTTGGTTTTGCTTAAATTGAAATCAATTTTTGTTTGTTCAGGAAAAGTGTGAAGTAGTTTTTTAAATCCAATTAAATTGGAAAAAATGGCCGATTCATACACATCAACCGTTATTTTTTCATCCCATCTTTTCACTTCATAATGTGCTTTGAATAATGATTTAAGGGAAGCGCCATTATAAAAATGGAATAAAAACTTCACCAAAATTCCAGCTGCAATTCCTAATAAAAGGTCTTCGAGTAAAGTCACCAAAATGGTAGTTAAAAAAATAGCCAATTGTTCTTTCCCAATTTCTAGGGTATGCATAAATTGTCTGGGAGCAGCTAAACGATAACCTGCATAAATAAGCATGGCCGCCAAAGCAGCATTAGGGATTAGTTCAATAAAAGGAATTAAAAAAATCATGGCTAAAAGCAAAAATGTGCCGTGGAAAAAATTAGCCCATTTGGTTCTGCCGCCAAATCCAATATTGGCTGAACTACGCACCACTTCCGAAATCATAGGTAAACCGCCTAATAAGCCTGAAACAAAATTTCCAAAGCCTAAGCCCATTAAATCGCCATTGTAGCTCGAAGTTCTTTTAAGCGGATCTAGGTTATCAACTGCTTTTACTGTCAAAAGCGATTCTAAGCTATTGACAAACAAAAACATAAAAACATATTTCCAAAAGGCAAAAGTGCCTAACCAAGCAAAACTGAAATTGAAACCCAACGAAGCCCAAAAATCGCCAATACTCACCAGTGAATAAGCGGGTTCTGTTTCTCTGAAATGCCAATAAATAGATAAAGGAATGGCCAATAACAAAACAATCATGGGTGCCGGAACTTTTTTCAAAAAATTGATTTTAATAAAAGGCAAACCAAACATGATTAAAATACCCACCAAACCAACAGCACCAATGTGCCAATGAGCATGTGTAACAAAACGAGGAATATCCATCAACAATTCAATAGGGCCTTCACCTTTGTACATAGCTGGGTCATCGCCCAATAAAACAGGAATTTGTTTGGCAATAATGATAATGCCAATTGCAGCCAGCATGCCATGAACAGCTGAATGCGGGAAAAAATCGCTTAAAGAACCGAGTTTTAAAACCGCAAATAAAACTTGAAACAAAGCAGCAACCATAATGGCGGCTGCGGCAATTTTCCAACCTTCATCGCCTCCACCAAATTCAATAATAGCGCCTGAACAAATGGTGATTAAACCAGCGGCTGGCCCTTTGATGGTTAAAGGTGAAACCCTGAAAAAAGTGGTCATTAAACCTCCAATAATGGCGGTTAAAACGCCCATTGCAGCAGGAAAGCCGCTTGCTTTAGCAATACCTAAACTTAAAGGCAAAGCCAATAAAAAAACCATAAAACCAGCCGTTAAATCTGATTTCCAATAGCTTTTAAAAACATCCCAACCTGATGGAACATGTTTTTTATTTGAATGATTCATATAATACCAAATGTGTTTATTAGTTAGTAAATTTTTTTGTATAATGCCGTTGCAACAGCCGTTTGGGACAATGTAATTGGACTATTATGGATGTGCTAACGGTATAATTTAAATTTTTTGATTAATAAGTGAGTGATGTTGATGTTTGATAGTTTCTTTTCAGGTTTCCCAAAAAAAGTCTGGCATATATTCGAATGACTGAAATGCCGTTTACAACAAACGTTAATGAAACAATAGTGGCCAGTAAAATCTGGTTTTCCTGAATGTGAGTAAGAATTAAATCTTCGCCAAAAAAGGCCGTTGTGATGGGAAATCCGGCAACACCCAAACAAGAAAGCAAAAACAAAAAAGCCAATAGTTTATGCGAATGCACCAAACCATGAAATTGATTGAGGCTTATTCTTTTTTTCTCGATAACGCGAAGTCTGTAAATTACCCAAAAGCCAAAAATGCCAGAAACAAGAATGCCACTTAAGTAAATGAACGCTTCTTTTAAATCGAGGTGATGCACATTAAAAGTAACTGCCAAATCGATAAAAAAGTGAGCAAAAACGGTCAGTAACCAAGCTAATTCGGTGCTTTTGCGTTCGTTGTAGGCTTTTGAAACCATTAATAATGCCATTAAACCAGCGGCAATGGCCAAATAGTTTTGAAGTGGTAAAAATGTTACCGAGTTGGCCATCCAATTGCCAATCAAATACAAGGGAAGCAAGAAAAAAATCAGTATTTTGATGTTTAGAAAAGCCAAAAATCCTTTGATAGATTTCAGTGGTTTTAAAATGATTCTAAAAACAATGCTATCTAGGTTCCACTCTTTTAGCGAAAGCAAATAAAAGGCAGTTTTAAGACGTGTTGCAAAATTTGACTTTTCTACTTTTGGTTTAAACTGATAATTATAAAATTGTTCCCGAACCAAATAAGTAACTACCGATGGCGATATGAGCAATTGATAGGTTCTTAAAAAAGCATTTCCAACAAAATGCAGCAATGCAATGGCTTCTAATCCTGCGGCAATTTCAATAAAAATTATTCCAATTTGAGAAGCTGAACTGTAAGCAATCTGACCTTTTACGGTTGATTGAACTCTAGCAATCATTGAAGTTACAATGGCAGTGCTTAGTCCAATAAAGGCAATCATCCAACGCACAGTAGTTTGATGTTCCCAAAAAGGATGCGTTCGCAAAAGCAAAAATGCGCCAATGTGCACCGAAAGCGAACCATAAAACACAGCACTCGATGGTGTTGGGCCTTCCATTGCTCGCGGCAACCAAGCTGAAAATGGCAATTGAGCTGATTTGGCCAAAGCGGCTAACAAAATCATGCATGAAATAAAAATTCCAATGCCGCTGTGATGCATTAATTGCTCATGCACCAAATCATAATTGTGTAGTTTTATGAAAGTGATGTTTTCATGCCATAAATGATGGCTCATCCACATGGCAAGCAAAATTCCGACATCGCCAATTCGGTAAATAGTAAACACTTTTAAGGCATTTTTAACCGGCAAATAGCGCATTCTGTAAAATGCTATCAGCAGAAAAGAAGATAAACCTAAAATTTCCCAACCAATAAATAGGGTTTCAAAATTTCCAGCTAAAACGGTGATTAAATAACCTGTATAGAAAAACAAAGTAGTATTAAAAAACCGCTTAAAACCCGATTCTTTGTGCATATAATTTCGGCTGTAGGCAATAACCAAGAAAAAAATGAAGTTTCCTGTGATTAAATAAGTAGCAGAAACTTGATCGAAATAAAAATCGATGAAGAAATTAAAACCATCCGTTTTGTATAAAATTAAATCTTGCATATTGAATGGTTTCGCACCTTGCCAAATCCAGAAAATGAGGAAAATGATGGCGACTATGGCATTTATAAAAGCTGCGTAAAAAGCCAATCCAGCAATTAGTTTTTCCTTTTTTTCGCTGATAAACAAGCTTAATATAAAAGCTACAAAAGGTGTTAAAATGAAAAAATGAATGATATATTCCATTGTTCAAACAATTAAAAGGTGAATAACATGGGTTCAGTTTTTCGGATTTTATTCTCAATTTCTGCCAAACTGATATCCGCTTTCAACAATTTGTTTTGCGGGAAATAAGGTTCAAACTGTTCGTTTCTAAATGTGAAAACCTCATCTGTTTCAGGATTTTTGACACTCAGTAACACCCATTCGTTTTTTACCCATTCGTAAATGGCTGGATTGCGTTGAATTACATTCAAAACCACTTCAGGATTATGTTCAATGATGAATAAAATCCTAACAGGATCATGAATTTCAATCATTTGGCTGGGCAATCCCGAACGTAAATCTCCATCAATTCCATTGGAAACTGCAAAAAGCCCTACCACATTGTGAGGCAATTTGGTTCCAGCACCTAAATTTTGCTGGTCAACTCTTGAGAAATAATATTCTAAATTAATTCCACCACAAACAGGAATAGCAGCATTTAAAATGGATAATAAATAATTGCCCTCAGGATCTTGCGAATAATCGTAAGAATTAATAAAAGGCCTTTTATCTAAATACAAATGTTGGTACAAACATTTTCTGCCGATAATACATAAAGCATTGTCGGTGTGATTCCATTCTGGACGAGGCTCAAAAAGAGAAACAGAACGTTCTTTAACTGCTTTATGCAATTTTTCAATTGTCACATTTTTAGCCACATTATCGAAACGAAGCGCTCTTTCTTTGGCATTTTGCTGTAAAGCTTTTTGAAACACTTTTTGATTGTTAAAATGCGATTCGAGCCAATAAGGAGAAACAATAAAATCGTCATAAAACTCAATTTCATCGCGGGTTGTGTCATGCATGGCGCCAATAAAAAAGGTGGTTTCAGGAATTTCAATTCCATCATTTTTTAGCAAAGCACGCACTTCAGTTTTATTAGCCATAAAAGCAAAAACACGGGCATTCACAGCGCCTGGTCTACCGCAACAAGCGCCACAGTCATAACCTGCATAATAAGTGTTATTAACTGAGCTTCCACCATGACCAACAATATAAACTATGGAAGCAAAATTTTGCGTTAAGCCAATACTTTTCAGCACGTTTTTTACCCGCAAAGCCATTTCAGGAATGGTGAATCCAATGTTTAATTCCCCTTCTTTTTCTCCAAAACTTTCAATGGATAAAGTGGCGTTTTTATCCATGTGCAAAAATGAATAAGCCGTTGCAGGACTCACAGAAGGTTTAAAAATGTTGGAAAATAGTTTTATGGCCGATGAAAAACCCAAAGGAGCCGAAACCAGCCAGCCGCGCAGCAAAGAGTGCGTTTGTTGATGATAATGCACATCTTTTTGATGGTTAGATTTTCGGCTTTTTTCTTTAATTAAAAATTGAGGTTTTACAGGCGCTGGACAAGCTTTGGTATAAAATTTTCCGTTTTCAGGTTGAAAATAAAACTCAACACCAAAAAAACCTGGAGTGCCAAATGTTTCGCAATTTGAATCTATTTGTTCAATGTGTCTTCTGAATGAATATTCGCGGTCATCAATACAAAACAATCCTTGAAAACTAACATTTTGTTTCTTTTCAATTGTTTGCGATTGTTTTATTCCGCTTAAAACCGCATCGAAATAAGTCCACTCAAAAGCTTCTTGCCACAGTTGTAAAACAATTTTTAAATCGCTACTGGCAACTGGACTAAAAAGTGCTTTAGGCTGATTTTTTATTTTTTTAGAAAGTGGCAGCCATTGTTCGCCAAACTTTTTGTCTAATGCATCAATTTCAAGCAATAGCTCGAAATAAATTAAATCATGTAAACTAATTTGTTTGGTTTGTAAAAGAGTTTCTGGCTGCACTTCAACTACGGCCACAAAGCCCGACCAGCCGGGATGAGCCAATTGCTGATCGAATAAATATTGTTCGAAATAGCGCTCTTCACCTATTAAAATGTGTAATAAATCCTGAAGGCTTAAAAGCTCATCTAAAAGGATTTTTTTGGCTCTTTTTCCTTTAAACAAACTTATAAAACCATTTTGTTCAATTTCGCGTAATGCGTTTAAAAAAGATTTGTTTTCTACTGGAAATTTCCAAAACGAAATGCCTTGATCTAAAAAAGCAGAAAGCATTCTAAACAAAATTGGATGCACTACTTTATCTAAATTAAAACCATATTCATTTTTCCAAACCGAGCGGAATTGACCTATTCTGCTTTCGATATTGCATTGAAATGGTTCGGTTAAAATTTTTGATTTAAGATTCTTAAAATCAAAGCTTTCAAAATGGTTTTCTTGTATAAATTGCGCAATAATGCGGTCTAAAATTTCTGGATTAATTTTTCCTGAAGCATAATATTCGCGAAATTCTTCTAAAGATAAATAGCTTGAATAGCCAAATATTTTGGACGATTTCCACAAGGCATCATGAAATTTTTCATGCTGAAAAGCATGTAAAGTGTTGTGATGAACAAAGTCTTTGAGCGCAGCTTGCGAAGGCAAATAATGTCGCAAATGCTCAACGGCTTTCGTTGCATCAAACACAATGGTTGTTGATTCCATTGGATTGATTTTGAATAAAAAATGTGATGAAAAACAAAAGTCTGAACCTCAAAAAAAGAGGCGACTTTTAGCCCAGAAAGGGCATTTTAAATTCTTTTTAAATCAAAAAGGATTTCCAAGAATGGTAAAGCAAAATGAGTGAAATTCGCTTTTTATTGTCGAGCAACTGTTTTAGCTGCTTCAAACATATTTTGGTTGTATTAAGTTTTAAGTCATGCTCGCTAGAAACGCCAAGTTCAGCATCTGCATCATGACTATCTCTTTCATTGGTGTTTTCTTTCGATTCTTCTTCGGTAGCAATTGGCTCAGGCGATTCTGACGGCTGATGGTAAGGAAAAGAAAAATCGTATTTGAAATAATGATCGCTTTCTGCTAAATCTTGAACAAGATTTATTGAATTTTCTTCCTCTCTAAGAACATCTTGATAGTTGGAAGCAAATAGTCCAAAATTGGATAAAAGCAAAAATAACAATACTAGAAAGGTAGAAAATTGCTTTTCTCTTTTAGTATTGTTAATCCTGACGATATTTTTCATCCTAATGAAATTCGGGTCAAATGTATTTAATTATTGAATAGAAATTCTTTCAGTGAAAATATTAATACCCTTTAACTATTAAATTGCTTTTTATAGGGCTTAAATTATTTAACCACTATTTTTTCTGCCCCAAGAAGACCTTTTGAATTACTGATTTGAATGAAATAAATTCCTGGTTTCAAATTGTTTTTGTTCCACTGAATTTGTTTTTCTTTTGTTTGAATAGGTTCAGCAATTTTTTTACCTAAACAATCTATTACAACTATTTGAAGCATATCAGCACTTTCATTTTCGAAAGAAATGGTTGAAGTATTTTCTATTGGATTGGGAGCAATTTGAATGTTATAATTGTTTTTTCCGTTTTCAGCCACAGAACCGGGTAGTTCTGCATACGAAACTTTAAAGTCATCAATTATCCAACCATCTTTATTGGTTTGAATACTATCGCTCACAAAATTGAAACGCACATGCAATGAATCGTAAGGGAAAGAAGACCGAATTGGAAAAGCCCATATCATTTGAATTTTTGTATCAATCCAACCGTTTGAATCTCCTGAAAATCCGATTCTATTACCAATTAAAGTATCGTTTTGGGTGTAATAATTTTCTGTATTAAACATTAGCGTATTGTCAGCCAAATTAGCATTCCAAGTAGCGCCATTGTCGTAGGATATTTCTAAAAAACCACCGTCTTTATATTTATCTGTATTGTACTGATGTTTAAAACTTATAATAATTCCAAATAAGTACGGGATTCTGAAAGCCATATCAAAATGGGCAAGCTGATTAATTGGATAACTATTTACTGTATCTGTGAAAATAGCTTTAACGGGAGAATGAGCTGCATTAAAAACTGGCTTTTGAGGAATTGCCACATGCCAAATATTTTGTGAATTGGTGTCTAATCTTAGCATAGAACAAGGCGTTTCAAATTGGCATTCTTCCGCATCATAAATGCCAAAAAAAGGTTCAATTTGTGCATTGGAACTAATAATAGATAATGCGCTAAAAAATAGAAGTAAAAGTTTTTTCATGGTTTTGAGGTTCAAATTTTTAAATGAAAGTAATAAAATTTGGAACACAAGCTAGAATTTGGATATAGAATGAGATTTTTAAAAAATCCTCCAATTGGGTTATTTCCAACAAGTTTATGGTTAATAGTTTTGACAAACAATTTTAATCTAAATGAAAATGAAAACAAACCTGTTAAAAATCAGCTTATTTGCTTTTGTATTATCAATGGCATTTGTATCGTGCGAAAAAAAGGAAGACAATACTCCTAACAACAGCACAACATCAACAACTAGCACTACTGCAAGCACAAGTTCAACCGCAAGCACTGCTTCAACAAGCTCTACTGCTTCAACTTCAAGTACAGCTTCAACTAGTTCAACTGCAAGCACTAGCTCTACTTCTTCTACAAGCAGCACTAGTTCTACTTCATCAACATCAAGCACATCAACTACCAATCCAGTTGCAGCAGGAACAGGTTATATTGAAGTAGGTGGTATAACTTATAATTTTACTGCCGTGAGCAATACTACAACTACCTCTTATTTAAGCTTTTTAGGATACAGCACAACTAGCCCTTCAGCCACTATGGTAGTAAACTTATATGGCTTTAATGGAACGCCTGCATCAGGAACTACATTCACAGTTTCTGGTTTGGGTGGTGAAGGAACAACCAACCCAATTATTTCCATTACCACAGCTGGTGTTGCAAAATCATATTTTGCTAATAATGGTACTGTAAATTATTACTTAGTGAATGGAAAACACAACATTCAATTTAGTGGGATGACTGCAGCAAATTCAACTGATCCTGCCGATGTAATTACCGTATCGGGTAATATGACAGGTAACTAAATTAAATTTTCATAATTGAAAGCAGGTGCTAACTTAGTACCTGCTTTTTTATTGCCTTTTATATGCTCCAAAAACTAAAACAAAACCTTGCCATCGACCTAAGAAGTCTTGCTGTAATGCGCATTTTACTTTCATTGGTTTTAATTTATGATTGGGTTGATAGATTGGGTGATGCCAAAGCTTTTTATTCTAACGATGGTGTTTTACCTCTGGCTACTTATTTCAGCCATGATTGGAACTATTTCCATTTTTCACTTTTTACCTTAAATGGCGCTTGGGAATTTCAAGCATTGTTAATTTTAGTGGGCATTTTTGCAGCAACTTGTGTTTTATTGGGTTACAAAACCAAAATTTTCACCTTGATTTCATGGTTATTGCTTATTTCTGTTCACAACCGAAATCCGCTTATTACGCAAGGTGGAGACGATTTAATGCGATTGGCTTTTTTCTGGATGTTGTTTTTGCCTTGGGGCAAATTTTATTCTATTGATAGCATTGACAATCAAAACCAAAATCTTGAAACGCGTCATTTTTCATGGGCTTCTATTGGTTGGATACTGCAATTATTTTCTGTTTATTTTTTCTCGGGACTATTGAAAACTTCTGCTGAATGGCATGAAGATGGAACTGCTTTATATTATGCTTTAAGTCTTGACCAAATGTTAATGCCTTTTGGCAAAATGATTTATCATCAAAAAGAACTTTTGGTTTTTCTGTCGAAATCAACTTTTTATTTAGAAGTTTTTACTCCTTTGCTTTTTCTTATTCCTTTCAAAACCAAATGGTTTCGTACAGCAGGAGCTTTGTTAATGATAACTTTTCATGCCGGAACTGGTTTAATGCTTTTTGTAGGATTGTTTTTTGCCATAGGCATTTCATGTTTAACTAGTTTACTACCAGGTGAATGGTTTGATAAATTTTTCAGCAAAATTTTTGTTTACAAAACTTCTTCTGAACTCAATGAATTTAAAAAACCCATGATTAATTATTTGGCTTTTGTAGCCATTTTTTACATTCTTTTTTGGAACATGGGAACTATTCCACAATTTAAATTTAAACCATCTAAAAAAATTGAAGGTTTAGGTCGTTTGCTGCGCATTGATCAAAATTGGGGAATGTTTGCGCCTGGCGTTTTTAAGGACGATGGCTGGTACATTATGCAAGCTGAAACTTTTGATGGTGATACAATTGACATTAACAGAAATGGTAAAAAAGTAGATTTTTCAAAACCCGATTATGTTTTAAAGCACATCAAAAACGATCGTTGGCGCAAGTTTCAAGAACATTATATTTTGCAACAAAATCAGCACATTCGTTTACATTATTGTTTGTTTTTAAGAAACGAATGGAATGAAAAAAACCCTGATAAAATTTTAAAATCACTTTCAGTAATTTACATGATGGAATTTACCGAACCCGATTACAAAACCAAACCCGTTACAAAAGAAATTTTAGCAGAATGTCGATAAAAAAATGAGTTTAAAGTGCCTCTACAATTTTTTTAGTTTCAGCATCTAATTGCGCTATTTTCCTCACTTTTTGATGAAAAAAACCAAGTTCATCTATTTCTAATAAATCGTCATAAGGCCCGCGTTGCGACATTAGTTTCACCAACACTGGTGCTAACTCAATGGCCAAAAACAATAACATAATAAACCAATCGGCTGTGGCTATGCTTTCGCTTTGCGATTTTGCTTGGCCAAAAGCATCTAATTGTTTATCAAAACCATTATAATCGCCCCGTTTGATATTGTTTTTTAAACTATCTCTTTGGGCAATTAAAAATGATTTTAGGGAATCGTTTTTTGATATCAAAGGCAAATTTCGGGCATTTGTTGCTATCAATTCATTATCGGCTTTTTCGGCATCGGCTTTTTTTAATTTATAAATAGTTGCTGCGCCTCTTTTTTGTGTTCCACCGCTGCCATCAGCTTCTTTTCTAGCTTCCTCATCTAAATAATTTCTTTGTTTGGTTTTGCTATCTATTTCAGCTTTTAAAGCAGCTAAAGTTGTATCGTAAAAAGCAATTTGTGCTGCAAACCGATAAGCCAAAGTATCTTCCTGCTTTTTGTAGTCGGCTTGTTTCATTTTTTCCATTTCTATTTCAATGGAGGTGTGAAAAATTTGCAGTTCCAAGGGTTTTGAAATAACAATGGCAATAATACCAGCCAATAAAATTCTGGGGGAAGCCAGTTTTAATTCTTGCCAAAAATTGCCTTGTTTTTTTAAGCTCGAAACAATAAAACGATCGAGATTAAAAATCATCAATCCCCACAAAATTCCGAAAAACAAAGCCGCGAAAATTCTGGGTAAAAAAGACAAGTCGTTGAAGATAAAAAACAAGGCATAAGCGCCAGAAATAGCCGCAAAAAGCCCTGTAAAAAACACAGTAGCACCAATGCTGGCATATTTGTTATGTTCGGTGGGAGTTTGCAGCAATAGCCGTCTATCAGCTCCCGAACAGAGCCAAAAGAAATTTTGAAGTTTTTTCATGGTTCGATGAAAGTAAAAAAATTCAGTTGAATTAAAGAATGGGGAGGGTTTTGTAATTAAAAATATCCGTTTTAATTTAAAATCATCCTTGCAAATTGAAAGTGGCATTTTCAATTTGCAAGGAAAAAATTATAAGAAATTTATCAAATTAATTGGATTACAAACAGTTGTAGATTCATCAAAGGGATAACTTTCATCAACTGGCGCAACAATAAAAGATTGAGTTAATTGAAGCTCATCGCGCAAAATGTAAAACCCTTTTGTAACCTTCGGACTAGTACTGAATTTGCATTCAACTCCTATCAAACGATTACCCTTTTTTAATAAAATATCTATTTCTGCATCGGCACTGGTGCCTATGAAAAAAAACTCATATTCATCGCCTAATGTTGTGATTAAGTTTTGTAACACAAAAGCTTCCCAAGCCATACCAGCGACTGGATGACCCAATAAATCATCAAAATTTTGAATGTTTAATAATGCGCACAAAATTCCTGTATCGGCTATGTAAAGCTTGGGCGTTTTCACTAATCTTTTATTCAAATTAGCTGAATAAGGCAATAGTTTTCGCACCATAAATGTACCTGACAAAATATCGATGTAGTGTTTTATGGTGGGATGCGTAAGTCCTAAAGCATTTCCTAATTGCGAATAATTAAGCTCGCGACCATTGTTATGGGCGCACATTTGCCAAATTTTAGCACTGTTTACTGGATTTAAGTTTAAGCCAAAAGCAGAAATATCTCTCTCTAAAAAAGTTCTGATAAAACTTTTTCTCCAAACCATACTGCTTTTTTCGCTTTTCGCTAAATAACTTCTCGGAAAACCGCCTCTAATGAATAGTTTTTTCCAATCATCATTGGTTTCTTGCAATGAAAAAGGCGCTAATTCAACGTAAACAATTCTTCCGGCCAAGGTTTCAGAGCTTTGGCGCAACAATTCGGGCGATGCTGAACCTAATAACAAAAATTGCCCGTTGCGTTTGCCTTTATCGACTACACTTCGTAAAATTTGAAACAAATCAGGCGCAAATTGAATTTCATCCAAACAAATAAGTTTGTCTTTGTTTAAATCAAAATACAAAGTTGGCTGTGTTAGTTTGGCTTTATCGTCAGGGTTTTCTAAATCAAGGTAAACAGCATTTTCAAACGTGGAAACAATGTCTTCAGCAATAGTGCTTTTTCCACATTGCCTTGGCCCAACAATAGCCACAATGGGAAAATCTTCCAATAATTCTTCTACTTCTGAAAATTTGGCCCTCTTAATCATGGCACAAATATAAAATTATCCTTGCAAATTGAAAGTGTCATTTTCAATTTGCAAGGATAAAATTAGTTATTTTTACTATTAAAATACTGTTTATCAAATAAATAAGTAAAATTAAAAATATAAAAATTTTAACTTTCTAATAGGCTGTTTTTATCGAATAAAACGCCCAAAAATTCTAAGGTTTTTATACCATTAAAATGGGTTTTTATTTTCAAGATAGCATTATAAATTATTCTTCAAAAGCATGAGTGAATAATATTTATCGAAGTACATTCAATCATTTTACTTATTAATTTGATAGAAATGGGATTAAAATCATCAAAATTTTAAATCAACCATCTAAATAACAAGCTTGTCGAATCAAAAAACCATTTATTTCGGTAACCTACAATTATTTCATCTTAAGTTTTGATTATTTAAAATAAATAGCTTTATTTCGTTAAAGCAAATACCAGCTCGAAAATCATTTATGATTACAGGATGAATAAAAACAAGGTGTAGTTGGACAATTAAATATGAATGACTTTGCAGAGCTAACAATAAAAAACTTTGACAGCAATTTTTAATAAATATAAACTAAACACCATGAAAAAGATATTATTTGCTTTTGCTTTGTTGACTTTCGCACAAATAGGTAATTCACAAACAGCTAACGCATGGATTGATGCCAACTCAGAATGGCATTATTCAACTTTTTATTATATGCAGAATAATCCTGTTGGATTTAATCGCTACTACTATGCCCAAGATACCATCATTGGAGGAAAAACATTTCAGCAAGTGAAATGGGAGCAACAATTACTTTTAACAATCAATGTAAATTCTGTTTTAGAAGATACTGTATCAATGCCTTCAAGGCATTTTTATACCTCAAACGATACGGTTTATGTTTTAAGCGACAATAACCAATTGCAATTTGTTTGGTTCAATAACCCTAATGTGGGTGATGTATGGGATTTTGGATTACAATTCGACCTAATAAACAATAATTATTTACATGCTTACAGCCAGGTTGACTCTATTAAATTTAAAACCATCAACGGCCAAAATTTAAAAGAAATTTATTCTCATTCATGTAAAGATTTATCTGGCACCCCTGTTGAATTCGGAGATACTGCCCTATTTGTGTTTCATGTAAGTTGCATCAACACAAAACTTGGTCCTGTTCATGGTTTTAATGGCATCAATGCTTACCAATCTTCTTTAGTAACAGATGGCTTAATTGCTGATAATTTACTTTGTTATCAATCTAATAATTTTTCATTTTATCAAGCAAGCACAAAGGATTGTAATAATGGAATTTTTACCAATATTTCTGAGTTAAACAGGCAGCCTACTATTCACCTTTTCCCAAACCCATCAGCTGATAAGATTTATTTTAAAGGTTTAAACTCCAATAATCAAATTGACATATTTAATCATTTAGGGCAAATACAAATGAGCAGAAATGTAAATTCAAATGATGACTTTTCAATAGATATTAGCCGACTTGCAACAGGGCTTTATTACTTCAACATAACTGATAAACAGCAAAATACATCTAAAACAGGTAAATTTATTAAGGAATAAAATGGTGCCATGAATTATTGAAAACTAATTTTTTTCAATTAAATTACATCAACATTCTATTCTCTTTGTACAGTTAGTTTATTATTCTTAAAATAAATTACTGAGCATTGTACATTTATTTAGAGTCAACTTTTGCGATTAAGCAATCCTATTGCGTAATTTGGGTTTATTAAAATAGCCAAAAATCAAAAACAAATTCTAAAAAATAGATATGACAAAAATTCAAATTATTGAAGCTGCTGTTGCTGTATTGATGTATATTATAATAAAAATTGCCAGCGCTCGCTATATTGATAAAGTGGTGATAAACAATGTTGCTAGCAAAACAAGAAGTAAGATTGTTAAAAAAGTAATCAATGTTACCCTAATCTCAGTGTTTTTAATTTTGCTACTCTCCATTTTTGGAGTTGATCAGTCTGAGTTAGCGGTTTTTATGGGCTCAGTTTTAACTGTAATTGGAATCGCCTTATTTGCACAATGGTCAATTTTATCAAACATAACTTCAGGATTAATTATCTTTTTTAATCACTCCGTAAAACTAGATGAAACCATTACCATATTGGATAAAGATTATGAAATTAAGGGCAGAATTAGCGACATAGGTCTATTTTTTGTAATTCTAAAAACAAGCGAAAACGAACAAATAAATATCCCAAACAGTGTTTTTTTAAGTAAAATGATTAAAAAATAAATTAAAATGGAGAGCGATAAAATTTTCATTCAACTGAAATCAATTTTAACAGCTTATGAATCGCGTTTAGCTTTGGTTCATAACAAACCCGACAATTATTATTTGAATACACAAAGCACTGAAAAAAACAAAAAACCTGAATTTTTTGCTGCCGTTCAAATTAAAAAATCTTATGTCGCGTTTCATTTAATGCCTATTTATTCTTTCCCTGAACTTTTAAACAATGTTAGTGAAGCGCTTAAAAGCAAAATGCAAGGCAAATCTTGTTTTAACTTTAAAGAAGAAAACTTAGCGCTTTTTGAAGAACTAAATGCCCTGGTAAAAACTAGTTTTGAAAAATATCAAGCCTTAGAAAAGATATAATTTAAATTAATTGAAAAATAAACGCGTTAAAATCTAGTCATTTTCAGCACCATTTTATTATGAAAAATATGAAAATTATTGTAGCCGGTATAGGCGGAGTTGGTGGTTATTTTGGCGGTTTATTGGCGAAAAAATTTCACAATCATCCATCTATAAAAATTAACTTTTTCGCACGAGGCAATCATTTAAAAAGCATCCAAAAAAATGGACTTACTATTTTAAATAAACAAACATCTTTTATTGCCAAACCAAATTTGGCAACTGATAATGCTTCTGAAATTGGAAAAGCTGACCTTATAATTCTTTGCACAAAAAGTTTCGACTTGGAGCAAATTATTGGACAACTGATCCCTTGTATTGATAATAATACCCTTATTCTACCCCTTTTAAATGGCGTTGATAATAAAGATAGAATTAAAAAACTACTGCCTCAAAATCTAGTTTTAGATGCTTGTGTTTATATAGTTTCACGCTTAAAAAATGATGGTATTGTTGAAAATATTGGTAATATTCAATCATTATATTTTGGCATCGACAATTACACCAACGATCATTTATTGCTCTTAGAAAAACTATTTCGTGAAGCCAATATTGAGGCCACTTTATCTCAAAATATCTCATCCTTAATTTGGGAAAAATTCATTTTTTTATCCCCAATTGCTACCATAACTTCCTATTATGACAGGTGCATTGGCGAAATTTTAGCCAATAAACAAAGTCTAGCCGACTTAATGATACTGATTGATGAAGTTAGACTAATTGCACTTAAAAAAAACATTAAAATAAGTGAGCATATAGTCGAAAAAACATTGTTAAAACTAAAAAATCTCCCTTTTGAAGCTACTTCATCTATGCACACCGATTTTAGAAACAAAAAACCAAATACAGAAATTGAATCATTAACCAATTTTGTAATATTAGAGGGTGAAAAATTGCAAATATCAACACCCATGTTTGTAAAAATGTACCAAAATCTCAAATTAAAATAGAGCTTTTTTAGCAAAAAAAGGAGGTAAATTTGTTAATATGACCAACAAAACCATCATATTTGATTTAGACGACACCATTTTTCAAACAAAATCGATTCATAAAAAAACAATTGATCCTTTCTTTGAACATCTTTCAGAAAACCTGCAACCTTTGTATCAACAAGAACAAATTTTATGTATCATGGATGATTTATGGAAATACTCTTGGGATGTGGTTTTAGATAGTTATAAAATTCCAAAAGACGTTTTTGTAAGATCAATTAAAATACTGGAAACTTTACCTTTAGATTTAAAAATCTCTCCCTATCCCGATTATCAATTCCTAAAAAATTTGAAGGCTGATAAGTTTTTAGTAACAACGGGTTTAACTCATTTACAAGAGGCAAAAATAAATGCATTAAACATTAAAAATGATTTCAATAAAATTTTTATCAATGATAGGTTGATTGAACCAAAAACAAAACTTGATATCTTTAAAGAAATTATTGATAACTATAGTTTAGTACCCTCAAAAACTTTTGTAGTTGGCGACAATCCACATGCAGAAATTGAAGCTGGAAATTCTTTAAACCTCACAACTATTCAAATTTTGAGAAATGGGGCTGTAAAAGGCAATAATGCCAGACATTATATTCACTCATTTGAGGAGCTTAAGCATATTATCCAATAAATAAATCATCCATTTTTAAAAAAACAAAAACATCAAAAAAGCATTATGAAAAACAAATTACTCATTATTTTTTTATTGCTATTCAGCTTAGGAAAAGCCCAAACAGACGATAATAATGTAAATGCCTTTCTTGGCTTACTCAAATCAGAAATGTCTAAAATTCCAATAGGAAAAGTAGAAGAGCATTATAATGAAGGTTATTTCTTAACCCTCTCAAAAAGCGATTATTTTGATGAAAATGTTGAAATTGGTTTAACCTCTATTTATCAAAAATGCGCTGGCAAAAATGAAAATGAGGCAAGACAAGAAATTAAAGCCTTTTTTGAACAACATAAAAAGCTGAAAATTCAAAAAGATGAAATGGCTTCCAAAATGTCTGACTTTAATTTTGTGAAATCCAATTTAAAAATCAGAATTTATGCAGATGCATTAAAAGAATTGTATGAAAAAACAGGCATTGTGAAAAGCGTTTACTCTGGTTTTATTGAAGTAATTGTAATCGATTTGCCAGCAGGAATAGGAAGTCTGGAAAAAAAATACCTTGATATTTGGAAGAAATCAGAAAAAGAAGTGTTTGCGCTCGCTAAAGAAAATACCTTAAAAAGTTTAACCCAACAATTTCAAAAAATTGATTTTCAAAATGGAGAAGAAGAATTTTATTTTTTAACCAGCGATGATGATTTATTTATCACTTCTTCCATTTTAGACTTAAAAAAAACCAACCCTCCTGTGGGGAAATTCGGAACCATTATTTCAATACCTAATAACCTTTTGATAGCAGCTCTGCCGCTTAACGATAAAGAAAAAATTGATCCATTTTGTTTGAGTTTTATGGGTTTAACCGATTATATGTATCAAGGTGAGGATACTAAGCCTATTAGCAATAATTTGTTTTGGCTTAATGGAAGTGACCTTTTATTAATTGATAAAGATTATGAAAACAAAAAACTTATTTATCCTGAACAATTAAAGAAACTTATGGATAAATAAAAAACATTTTTTAAGCTGCTGTAGGCATTAGAATTCTAATGCCTACAGCAGCGCATATTTGCTTAAAATAGCCTGTAAATTGTTTAAGCTAATTAATTTTAACCTAATTTTCTACTTTGCATAATCTATAAAAAGACATTCCTTTTCTAGATTTAGCTACTTGACCATTTTTGTCAAAAGCCCAAACGTTATGAAATTTAGTATTTGAATTGCTGTCGTTCAAAACTATTTTGTTTCCTTTTAATGTCCATTGACCTTTGCTTACAATTTTTTTGTCAGCAACTGAAAAATCTTGATAATAAAAGCTGTAATCGGCATTAAGGATTAATTTAATTTCAGAAGGGTCAGATAAAGAAACTCCAAAAGTTCCAATAAACGGATGAGCACTTTTTTCTGTGAATGACGACCATAAAGCAATTGCTGCTAATAAAGTCAAAGTTTTAATGGATTTTTTCATGGCTAAAATTTCAAATTGTTAGTTTGTTAAGGTAAACAAAATACTATAAAATTGAAGCTCAACAAGATAATTTGCTAAAACAAACGTTTTTATTTTTCACGCCCAACCAATCTAATGACCGAACCTAATCCAACATGATATAACCCTTCATTTAAATCAACTTCCGTTTCAGTTAATTCTATTATTTCAAAGAGATTTATGGCAATTCTATTGAAATAACACTACATTTTTTTGAAACAATTTATGCCAAATACCTATACTATCTTTTCGAAGCAGACACTTGTTTTTATCTGTTCATATTGCCCATAATTTGGAATAATTTTATAACCACATTTGGTGTAAAGTCCAATTGCATCATGCATTTTATTGCTGGTTTCTAATACACATTTTTCAAAACCCAATTCTTTTGTCCAGTTTTCTAATTCATTCAATATGGCTGATGCAATTCCTTTTCCACGCATACTTTCAGGAACAAACATTCTTTTTATTTCCATACTGTTACTATTTAATTTTTTAATGGCTCCACAGCCAATGGGTAAATTATTTGAGTAAGCAACCACTGCATGGTTTAAAAGGTCAATTTTATTAAATTGAACAAAAAAATCATTGTCATCACTATTAATTTTTGCCAAGTATTTATCCAACTCAAAAACCAAATTTTGAAAGTCCTTGTTTTCTGAATTTGTTCTATGTAATTTGTTCATTTTACAATGGCTTTAACTTAAAATCAGCACTATCTGTTAAATTTACGATGCAAGGCGTTTTAATGTTTTGATTTATTATTTCAAGCAATTTTAAGGTGGTTTTATTGGCGCCTGTTTTCGACACATGGTCACCATCAGGCACATAATTATTTTCGCTAAGTTTTAAGGTCGATAAATCAATGAAATATAATTGTCTTTCATTAATTAGTTCACAAAATTTTTCTTTGTACTGTGTAGGTAATTTTTTGTGATAATAAGGATACAATGGTGTGTTTAATGCAATAAGTTCAATGTCTTTTGTTTGGCACAAATCAATCATTTTATCTAAATAATCAATGTTTAAATTCGAAAAATAATACAATTCATTATTGGAATAGAATTGAACATCTAATCTTTTATCCATTGTGCTTACAACGGCTCGGCTAGTATCAAATTTATTGTAAAATCCACCAAAAAAAGATTCCTCATCAAATTTCAAACTATTTTCTTCACGAATTTTGAAAATACTTTTTAAGAATGTTAATAGATTATTTCTATTCCAATAAACCATTCTGCATTGCTCGCTAAAGGGCAATACATAAAAATACTTTGGGGCAATTACTGAAGAATAATCACCAAAAATAAACCTATCATAATATCCTGAAATGCTATTATGACCAAAACTTAAATACACTTTTTTGATAGAAGGATTGTTTTCTATCAGTTTTTTAAGTTTATAATAAGTATAATAAAATGCCTCTGATGATGAAGCTAAATTGAAACTATTCGGCAATAAACTATCATTAATAGCCGACTGAACATGCGAATCGCCAATGTATAAATTTGAAACGTTTGATGCTATTTTGAAATCAATTCTCTGTTTATTTAAAAAGTTAAGTAGACCGAAAGAAATGACCCCAAGTACAATTAGTGGTAAGGTAAAGTTGAGTATATTTTTGAGAAAGATCTTCATTTAAAATTGAAAATAAATAAATTGTTGTTCTTTTCCTCCAAACCAAAAAATGGCAATAATTATGCTGTAATAAAAGGTATATCTAATAGGTTTTTTCCATTTTAAACCCAAATGTGCTAATGCATATTGTCCTTCTCTGCCCATCCATTCTACCAAAACAAATATTGAAATAAGGCCTATAAGGGAATAATATTTCCAATAGGTGCTAAGAGAAAAATAAGAGCCAGGATTGGCAAACATGTCAGAAATATATTGCCATGCATGAGCCATGTTTTCGGCCCTAAAAAATATCCAGGCAAAAACTGTCAAACTAAAGGTTAGCAATATGGATGTAAGCTCTTTCAAACTAGGAAATAATTTTCCTTGGGCCACTGTATCAATATTGTTGCGATTACTATTGGTTAATAAAAGTGGTAAAAAATACACTGCATTTAATGCTCCCCAAACTATAAATGTCCAGTTAGCGCCATGCCAAAAACCGCTTACAATAAAAATTATAAAGGTATTTCTTACTTTCAGCCAGGTGCTGCCGCGACTACCTCCCAAAGGAAAATAGAGATAATCTCTAAACCAAGTAGAAAGTGAAATGTGCCAACGTCTCCAAAATTCAGCTATGTCTCTTGAAAAATAAGGGAAGTTAAAATTTCTCATTAAATCAAAACCAAAAAGTCTGGAAGTGCCAATAGCAATATCCGAATAGCCTGAAAAATCGCCATAAATTTGAAAGGTGAAAAACAATGCTCCTAAAACCAAAGTGCTACCCGAATGGTCGGTTGAATTATTAAAAATTAGGTTAGCTTGCTCGGCACAGTTATCAGCAATTACTATTTTTTTAAACAGGCCCCAAAGTATTTGACGCAATCCGTCAACCGCTTTTGCATAATCAAAAGTTCTTTCTTTATAAAATTGAGGCAACAAATGTGTAGCCCTTTCAATGGGCCCAGCAACCAATTGCGGGAAAAAACTAACAAAGGCTGAAAAAGCTATAAAATCTTTAGTTGGCTCAAGTTGTTTTCTATAAACATCAATGCTGTAACTCATGGTTTGAAATGTGTAAAAGCTAATTCCAACTGGTAAAATAATATTGAGAGAATTGACGGTAATTTCTGTCCCAAAAAGTGTAAACGCAGCTACAAAATTGTCTATAAAAAAATTGTAATACTTAAAAAATCCTAGAAATCCCAAATTCACCAAAATGCTTATCCAAAGCAATATTTTCCTTTTGTTCAGGTTTTGTTGATTTAACAATCCAATCCCTACAAAATAATCAACAAGCGAACTAAATAGTATTAAAGACAAAAAACGCCAATCCCACCAACCATAGAACAAATAGCTAGCAGCTACAATTAAAAAATTTTGAAGCTTAAGGTTTTTGTTAGCCACAAACCAATAAAGAACAAAAACTATTGGTAAAAAAATAGCAAAATCAAGGGAGTTAAAAAGCATAAACTCAAAATTTTGAAAGTGTTATTCCTTCGTTTTAAATTTTATGGTATAGGGCGCTAATCTATTGCCTCCATCTTCTTTTGCAAAATTTGAAATTATCAAAGCATAGTTTGTATTTGGCTTAAGTTCTTCAATTTCAAAGGTGTATTTCATTTTGTCGTCAGACCAACCAATGTGTTTCTTTATCATTAAATTTTCTACGTCTTTTGATTCTTCAAAATCCATACTTCTGCAGCAGCTGCTCATGGGTTCCGAAAATTCAACGGTAATGGTTTTGATTTTTGTAGAAACTGCTTGATCCCCATTTTGAAACTCTACAATTTGTTTTACCAAAGGCCTCAGCGATTCATATTTAATGCCAATTTCGTTCAAGGTTATTGGTAAAAAATTGGTGCCATCTACAAATTTGGCAAATTCATCATCATTGCTGTAATCAAGTTCTATCAATTCTTTTATGGCTTTTTTCTTGTCAATAGCATTGTTATAATATCTTTCGCAAATTTCATAACCAATGTAATAGCCTAAATCATTTACCTTTAAATCGTTTTGATTTTCGCTCCACAACCAATTCCAAGCATCGTTATTTCTTAGAATTTCAAACATGTATTTATCCAAAACTTTTTCTGGATTTTGTTTTCCAAACTTCACAGGTGGCGATAATGGTTTTTCTGTTATGAGGGTTGAAATAAATTCAGCCACACCTTCTGCCACACAAAGATGAATTATACTTTGATTTTCCCATCTTTTTTGCTGTGTATGAATGTATTCATGGATGGCAGTAAGCGGAATGTCATAAGGCGAATATTCAGCCAGTATATTTTTTATTCTTTCTGGAAGTTCTTCTACAACCGCATTTTTTTGAGCCAACATAAACTCAGCGCCAAAAAGAACTTTATTTCCCTCATAAGTTCCCCCACTTCTAAAAGCACCAATAGCAAAATAAATGTTGGCTGGTTTTAGTTCAGGATAAATTGCTTTCAGCTTGAGGAGGTATTTTTCTATTTGTGCAGCATCTTTTGTCAAGTTCTTTGTATTTTCTCTGATAGAATTCCAATACTTAGGATAACTCATTATGTTATTTACCAGTTCATAGTCTTTATAAGACTTTGCAGCCATTAAACCCTTTAAACCCTCTGTTCCTTTGTTAATGTACAATTGGTTAATAAGTTTAATCCTTTTTAAACTGTCGTTTGATTGTATAATTTGATCATAGGCAATCCAAAAATTATCTACATCGGTGGTAATAATTTGTTTTTCTAAATTTTGGCCAAATAAACCAAAGCCAAAAAACATAAAAATGAAAGTCGAAATGTTAGTTTTTTTCATAAAATGGTCAATTTTTGTTAGGGTAAACTTATCATGGGTATCATTTCTAGCCTCTTTCAACCAAACGAATAAACCTAATTAAAACCAAAAATCAAAAACTGATACTATTTTTGATTTGCCAAACTAAAGGCTTTTGCAAAATTTAGATATCCTAAATTTTAAAATCCTAAAGCATGCTGATTTATCCGAATTTCTTATAAAATTGTGCATGAAAACACCCGAAAAAATTCTGCATTTTATTTTTGCTATTTTCCTTTAAATTTGAGCATGCTAAAACCAATTGTATTCTTCCTTTTAATGTTTTTCCCTATTCATCTTTTGGCACAAAAAGCTATTTTGAATGGAAAAGTTAGCGATGCTGAATCAGGCATTTCTCTACCAGGTGCCAATGTTATAGTTTCAAAAACAGAAGGCACAAGCACCAATGAAAATGGTTTATTTGAAATTTCTTTAAATCCAGGCTCTTATAAAATCACTGTTCGATTTGTAGGTTATGAAAATCATATTCAAAATATCGAATTGAAAGCAAATGAAACCTTAACCATTCATTTTCCATTAAAAGCCAGCCAAAAATTGTTAGAAACAGTAGTGGTTTCTGCGGGAAAGTTTGAGCAAAAGGTAGAAAACTTAGCCGTATCAATGGAGGTTTTAAAGCCTTCATTAATTGAAAACAAAAATGTGACTTCAGTTGAACAAGCAATTGAACAAAGTCCGGGCGTTGTTATTGTAGATAGTGAACCTCAAATTAGAGGCGGCAGCGGTTATAGTTTTGGCGCTGGTTCAAGGGTGATGGTGCTTTTAGATGATATGCCTATTTTATCGGGCGATGCTGGCAGACCAACCTGGGATTATTTTCCATTCGAAAATGTTGAGCAAATTGAAGTCATCAAAGGTGCCTCATCGGTTTTGTATGGTTCGGGTGCTTTAAGCGGAGCCATTAACATTCGTTCGGCCTATCCTAAAGATAAACCAATGACCAAAATTCAACTCACCACAGGTATTTACGATAATGTTGCGAAAAATGAAGCTCAATGGTGGCAAGATAAAAACCCCATTTTTTCGAGTATCAACTTCATGCATGCACGAAAAATGAAGCAATTCGATTGGGTTATCGGTGGAAACTTATTTTCCGATCAAGGTTTTATTGGCCCTGCTCCTTTCGATACTATTCCCGGACAAGGTTTTGTAAACAATTATAATTCCGACAGCTCATTAACGGTGAATCAAACACCAAGGGGTGAATTTGAAAAAAGAGCTCGATTAAATATGAATGTCCGTTATAGATTTAAAAAAATAAGTGGCTTATCAGCTGGTGTAAATTTTAATGGCATGTATGCCCGATTTGCCAATTCATTTATTTGGCTGAACAATAAAAACGGCATTTACAGGGCATTTCCGGGAACTTTAACTAGCACTACTCAAATTGCCTACAACGTAGATCCTTTTATTGAATTTATTGGTAAAAATAATTTTAGCAATAAATTGAGAGCTCGATTTTTTGTTTTAAACAACGATAACGACAACAACCAAGCGAATTTTTCAACCATGTTGTTTATTGAAAATCAAAGCCAAAAAAAGTTCGATTTTAAAAAGTTTGATTTGGTTTTAACTGGCGGAATAACAGCCACCATTAATCAATCGAACTCAGAAATTTACAGCGGTGTGAAAGGAGGTGGAACTTTTAGCAATGCTAGCAATTTAGCCTTTTATACACAAAGCGATTGGGTATTTTTTAAAAAATTAAGCCTTTCACTTGGTATGCGTTTTGAACAATTTGAAATTGAAAAAGACTCAATTCAACAAACCATTTCGCGTCCTGTGTTTCGCTCAGGTATCAATTATCAATTATTGAAAGCTACCTTTTTAAAAGCTTCATTTGGTCAGGGATTTCGATTTCCAACCATTGCCGAAACATTTATTAGAACCAGCTCAGGGCCTCTACAAATTTATCCCAATTTTAATCTAAAACCCGAATATTCAAGCGCTTGGGAAATTGGCGCAAAACAAGTTTTGAAATGGGGCAATTTTAAAGCATTGGTCGATGTGAGTTACTTCAGTCAAGATTATCAAAACTTCATAGAGTTCACTTTTGGCCAATGGGGAACGCCCTTTGTAGACGATTTTTTTGGATTAGGTTTTCGATCCCTCAACACAGGAAAGGCTAAAATTAGTGGATGGGAAGGTTCTGTTGCTGGCGAATTAAAAAAAGGAAAATGGACTCTTAATTTTTTAGGTGGTTACACTTTTACCAATCCTGTTTCATTAGACCCTGATGTGCCTTTCGAAAGTTCAAACAACACCAGCATTAGTTATCGCAGTATAAGTTCTGATAGCACAAGCAATGTTTTAAAATACCGATTTAAGCATTTAATTAGGGCAGATATTGAGCTGACTTATGGCAAATGGATGATGGGATGGAGCATCAGGTACAATAGTTTTATGGAAAATATTGACCGAGTGTTTATTCAATTAGATGTTGATGTTCCGCTTTTACCAACAGGTGTAGCTCAATTTAGGGCCGAAAACAACAAAGGCGATTATGTAATTGATAGCCGATTGGCTTACCAAATAACTCAAGAAAGCCGTATTTCATTGGTCATTAACAACCTAAACAACCGATTATACACACTAAGACCTGTAAAAGCTATGCCTCCACGAACCTTTGCTATTCAATATCTATTAAAGTTTTAAAGCTTTTTTTCGGGGACTTTAAGGGTTAAATATTTCTAAGATTATGAATAAATTTGACAAGAAGAATTTTCTGTTTTTTCCTCAACCCAATTAATTCCAAAAATCAAAAGCTGAAGTTTTGTTTAGGCTTTCAACAATACCACAGCAAAACCTGCGGTGAAAAATTCTAATTTGCACCGCACTATTAAATTTGGGCTTTGGTTTGATGTGTTTGGCAATCGTTATGATGAATTGGTTTCGTTTAAAAGCTTAAACACTATGGGGAAATTGTAGGCATGGAAATCTAAACTTTATCAATTTGTTTTACATTTATTAAAATTTGGAACAATGCAGATCGATTTGGAAAACAACATTGCTATTATTTTAAAATCAACTGATTCAAACATTTCAACATTTTGGGAAACCTTCCAAAAAACCTATCAGGATTGTATTCAAAAATCAGTTTCATTTAACCTAAAAGAGCTCAATTTTCCCGATTTTTATTTATCTCTTTTCCCAGAATTAGCCATTCGGCTTATTGCTTCTCGAAACTTAAAAATTCAACCATTCAAAAAACATTGCCGCTCTTGCATCATTGCTGAATTGGAAGTAGCTGAAATGGCTGAGCAATTTTACAATGAATTGTATGATGTTTTATACAAATCGCATAAGGAACTCGCAAAAAATTACAGCAGTTTTGTAAAATTCTCAAAAACTGAAATTGGGGTAAAAAAAGCTTTTTCAGAATGTGTTTACAGTATTCCAATTGTTCTAAAAAAATTAGGTTTTGAATTAATCAGACCTTCAGAATCGGAATTTATTGACCAACAAATTGCCGAAAAACTAGCCCGCGTTATTCATGCCAACTACATGAACGCCATGAAAGCAAAAAGTAAATCTTCCTCGGAGCTTTATGCCAATTTTTTTAATGCAAAAAACAAACAGATTCCGCTTAATTTTGATGAACTGGAAGAAGATTATAAACTTTCCAATATTGATTTTGCCTATCATATTCCTGTAAAATTACTTTCAATAGGTTATAAAATTAGTCCTGTAAAAAACGAAGAATTAGAAATTCCTTATTTGCAACTGACTGACACCGAAATTGAAATAATGTCGAAAATGGAACATGACCGTTGGTGTTGTGAAAGACGATTAAATGGTTGGACTTATGGCAAAATAAGAAATAACGAGCAAAAACATCATCCAAGTTTATTGCCATTTGATGAATTAACCGATGAAGACCGTGAAAAAAATCGGGTTTTAACGAGGCTCATTCCTGTTTTGTTGAAAGATATGGCTTATGTGGCAACGCCTATTTCGCCTGAGTTTTCTGAAAAAATTCCCTACATGCAGCGCGATTTTGGAATGATTACCCAACTTTCAACTGAAATAAGTTTGCTAAAAGCCGAAATGATTAAACTGCAACAATCAGATGTTTTAAATCGTTTGGGTAATATAGAATCGCTTACCCATCAAATTAAAGAATCGTTTATGGCCGGAAAATCTGTCCAGGCCAATTATTTACCTTCCATATTATCGTTTAAAGAATATTTGCCCAATAGTTTTGTTTTAAACAAACCAAAAGATACAGTTTCGGGCGATTTTTATTTTGTTTCAAAGCTCGGTTCGCAACTTATTTTTTTAGCCGCAGATTGCACAGGGCATGGTATTCCGGCATCGGTTTTAACAGCCGTGTGTTTCAATTTTTTAGACATTGCCATCAATAAAAACAAGCTTATTAATCCGGCTGAAATATTGACCCAAGTTTTTAATCAGATTGAAACATTTTTACAACATCAAGAGAAAAGTTTTTGCGAAAAATTAGGGATGGACATTTCTATTTGTAGCTTAAATGAAGAAAACCTTCAGCTTCAATTTTCAGGAATTGGCAATTCGCTTTTTTACATTGAAAATGCTGAATTAAAAGAGCTAAAGGCCATCAGCAGTTTGGGTTTTAATTTGAAAACAGAAAAAATTGTTTCGCATGAAATACAGCTCAAAAAAGGCGATTTTTTATACCTTTTTTCTGATGGTTACAAAGATCAAGAAGGAGGAGAATCAAACAAAAAACTAGGTTCAAAACGATTTAAGAGCATTTTAAGCGAAGTGCAAAATTTAGCCATGCAAGAACAATGCGAAATACTGAATTCAAACATCGAAAATTGGCGCAAAACCCTTGACATCAACAAACCTCAAGATGACGATATTTTAGTAATTGGCGTTAAAGTTTAGTTTTTATTGACCTCTATAAACTGTTTTCGACTTAATGATTATGAGGGGTTTATAAGGAAAAGCCACCTTTTGAGGTCAAATTTTTTCCTTTTTCTAGATTTTAAAAATGGGTTTGGTGTTTTGATGAAATTGGGCAATAGTTACCGGTGCATTCAGCGTAAAATTGTTTTCTTAAAACGTTTTTGTCTAACCAGTTCTACTTCCTTGGTTATTTCGTCATAAGTTGGTGCCGTTTTTGCTTTTAACCGAAGCTTTTTCAAAACACTTGCAAATCCATTTTTTGAATCGTCTTGAATAGCAATAAGATTCAAATCTGCCAAGTCTTTAAGAAGTCTTAGTGCTTTGGGGTTTAATATGTCAATTCTCATAGAATTCATACGACAAATTTAAAAAAAAAAGGCAATTTCATATTAATTTCAAATTTGGCATTCAAAAGCTATTCTGTCTAATCAAAGCTTGAAAAACAATTTCATTTATATTATTTTGGACTTTGGTACTCACATAAAACCACCGCAAATCCTGCGGTGAAAATGCCTAATTTGCATCGCAGTATTAAATTTGAGTTTGGGTTTGGGATTTAGGTAACGGTTGTGCAACAGCTGCTAAGTTCTTTAATTACTTGTTTTTTCAACCTTTATTTTCGGTATTCTTATATCTTTTGGACTTACGATAATATAATTTGTTTTCTTACCGCTATCTTCTGCGCTCAACATTTTTTTTGTTACTAAATCTTGTAAGTCGCGCAAAGCTGAATCAGTTGAACATTCAGCTAATTTAGCGTAGGTTGATGTTCGTAAAAAGCCCAATTCTTTATCATAACTATCGTACAAGTAATTGATTACAAGTCGCTGTCTATCATTAATATTGGTCGATTTATGCTTGTCCCAAAAGTGTGCTTTGTCCAAAATGATTTCTAAATTTTGCTCACTAGCCAATAAGGCTCTTTCAAAACAACCTAAAAACCATTCTAAATATAATGTAATGTCTGATGTTCCTTTTTGTGTTTTTTCAATGATGTTGTTATAGTGTTTATGTTCTTTGAAAATTTGGTTCGACAAGCTGTAAAACCGAGTTTTACTGTTGTCGCTTTTGGCTAAAAACATATCTAAAATTGCTCGAGCTATTCGCCCGTTTCCGTCATCAAATGGGTGAATGGTTACAAACCAAATGTGGGCAATGATGGATTTCAGCACTAAATCCAAACTTTTGTCATTATTGAGCCAATCTAAAAACAATTCCATTTCCTGAGAAACTCTTTCGGCTGATGGTGCTTCAAAATGTATTTTTTCTCTACCAAAGGTTCCTGAAACTACTTTCATTCCACCCGAACGGTATTTGGCAACATCAATTGGCACATGGCCACTATAGCCTGTTTGAAACAGCGCATTGTGCCAACCTAAAAGGCGTGTTTGTGCGAGCGGCTTATCAAAATTTTGCGTAGCATCTAAAATAACATCTACAATACCTTCAATGTTTCTTGGCGTTTTTACAAATTCTGCATTTTCAAGGCCTAATTTTCGGGCAATAGAAGAGCGAACAAGTCCAGAATTTAAAAATTCTCCTTCAATTCTTGATGTATCAACAACATCTAAAATAAGCGATTCCAAAGTGGCTTGTTCTAAAAAATGGAAGCCTAAACTTTCCATACGACCCAGTAAACGCCCTTGTAAATGCCTTACAGAAGACAATATTGGCATTAACTTATCCTTATCCCAACTAAAGTTTGTCCAATTTTCTCTTTCGTGTATATACATAATTTCCACCGCAAAAACTGCGGTAAAAATACATCATTTACACCGCACCATCAAATTTGAGTTTGGGGGTTTGGGGTTGTGGAGGGAAGAAATTGTTGTGGTTTTTGGATGCCGAAATTTATTTTTCCAGAATACCTTATCAATTTTAATTCTTGTAGAGGTTACATAGCTTTTAATTACATGTCTTTATTTTATTCGAACAGATAAATTTGTCTCATTTCCATTTCTGTCAACTCGCATAATCTTATTGCCATTTTTTATGTAAAGCCTTTCACCATCCCAAGTAATTTCTACAGGAAATGGTAAGTTGTTTCCATCCATTAAATTAGGCGATTCGCTTAGTGTGATTGTGTATTCTTTGTCCTTTTTAAAATTGACATTCTTCATTAGATTGGATTCTTTAATCCACTTATTTGGATATTTCTTTCCTTCACTGTCAACAATATCTGTAAACTCATAAACATAATAGTCTGGTGCCTGATCTTTACCACTGTCATGTTTGCGTCTTCGAAAGAATTTTGCGGATATTTTATTTGTCATTTTTTAAATTTTTTAAAAAGGTTCATTTAATACATTATTAAATTTTAGAACTTGAAGTTTAAGTGAACTTTCGAAGCACAAAAGTTGATTCAGGGTGGAATGTTAAATTAACCACTTCTACCACCATTGAGCCAAACGCCTCTTGTATGTCGGACTTTATTCATTATCAATTAATATAAGTCTTTTGCAAACACTAACCTAATCAATCGAAGCAACTGCTGTATCCGAAAAAATTAGTTTTAGGATTGGCAAAAAAGTTTAGGTAAACAAGATATCTCTTTTGCATTTTTTGGTCATGTATTGGTCTGTGAGATTGGCTGGGTGGGGTGTTTAAATTGTCTTTGATATAGAATATTTTGGCTTTTCATCATAAATATCACATAGTTTTTTAAAATAATCTTCTCGCATTAGTAACTCAGAACCATCTAACTTAGGTATCTCGTCATATATATTTGAAAAAGAACCTAAAGCGACATATTCTGTCTGCCAAGTTTTTAATCTTAGGACTACTTCATCATTAGAATCGTAAGCTATCAAACCATCCCTAAAATCGCCAAAACGAAGTTCAAGCGCTTCCATAATCGATGGATTTAACCATAGAATCTTAAAATATTCAAACTGAAATTGATTTTGAATAAAAGAAAATATTGGGGTCTTTTCTGTTGGAAAATCAACATTGTTTTCATTCCACAACAAATCCATTTCTAATATATATGCTGAATATGGGAAATCCATTGAATCTCTTTTATTAAAAACAACACCACCAAAAATTGTTCCGTCAATTAATTTGTAGTGTTCTTTTTCAATTAACTCATGTTCAAAGTGTGCAATTCTTACCCAACCTCTTTCATCAATATATATTTCTTCATTGTATGCTGTATTTTTCTCATAGTTTAATGCCCGTTTTAAATTATCTGGTCTAACACCCATGGAAAGTTGTTGAGCAATTATTGACTTTATATCAATTTTTAAACTTTCAAAGACATCTTGTGTATTGGTATAAGAATTAAGCTTTTCATAGTAATCAGTATTAAAAAGTTCGAGTAAATAATCAGAAAAATATATATTACTCACCATTCTATGGCGCATACGGTTGCCATAGATTCTTAAGTACTCACCATACTTACGTTGAAATGTGGCTTTGAACTTTCCGTAAATATTTTTAGTGTCAAGCCCAGCTCTTTTTAGAGTGCCATGCCTCTTATTCAGTCCTTCGAACCATTTGTATTCATCATTAGAAATAGGGTATATTAAATCATCTTTGGCTTTTAATTGAGACTTGGTCTTAAAATTAAATATGTTTAAAATTAAGCTATCAATTAAAAAGTAATAAGTAGGGTATAATGATTCTAATTCCGATTTAAAATTTTTAAGGTATCCTTTTGTAGTCTCTTCAAAAAGAACTAATAATTGCAATATTGCTAGAATTATAGATTTTTTAAAGTATTCATGATTTATAAGAAACCACTTTATAGGTTTTATCATTGCTTGGGAATCTTCATATAATAAAATCGAAATACTTGATAAACCAATATGGTATTTCTGCACTGTATAAGATTTAAACCGACAAAATAATAGACAAATGTGAATTTCGTTAATATCCATATTTAGTTCATTAGAAAGAACTTCATCCCAATCATATGTTTCTCTTGAAGGCAGCCTGCACTCTATTATTTCATACATTGAGAGCCATGCTTTCCCAAGAAGGGATGGATTATAACCAACACTTGAAAGAGCATTAAATAAGTTTGCAGAAAAAACACGTTTATAACCTAGATTTAAATTTGAAGCTAATAACTCAAATAAAAAATCAATGCTTTTATTTGGATTAAGCTTATATGCTGTTTGGAAAGCATCTAAGTTTGACAAACTTTTAAACCATCCATCTCTTTGATAAACAAACCGTGTTATCCAGAAAAACACAGATAGTTCAGAATTAGAATCAAAAATTGGAGTTATGTTAATGTTTCTTTCGTCATGATAGTCTTCATTCTTCCTTACAAGATGCTCAATTAAACCTTTACTTTCTGGAGTAAGAACTTGATAACTATCAAACACATAAATTAATGATTGAACCTCTTTTTCAAGAATTGGATTATCATTTAAATAAACAGAAAGTTCAGAAAGAGACATGTTAGAAAATTCTTTTCTATTAACACATTCTCTTTTAATTTTCACAATTGGGTCAATGGTTATAGATTTCCTACTTGAAGCTATTGTATTTGAAGTTACAAAAGAATTTGGCAACTCTAAATCATTCGCGTATCTTTTAATCTCATTTTGGAAATCCTTTGAACGTTCTGAGTTCTGTTTTATTGACAACCTTGCATTAATTGAAGCTGCTAAAGTGTTTTTTACTACTGGCAATTTTAACTTCTCAAACAATTTAAAAGAATCCAACAGAAATACATCATCTGATTCGACTAGCATTGTTTGATTTAAAAAGCATTTAGTCAAATCATTAATCTGAACATCCGGATTTGTAATTAAATGTTTCAAGGAAGATTCTAATCGCCAATCACATCTTGTTCCTACTAATTCATGAAGTAAATAGAGAGAAGCATTTTTAGGATTGATTTTATAAAATTTCTCAAACCATTCTACAGGAAAATGCTTTGTATCTTTTCCATCGGTATGCTGAACTACTGAATCAACTAATTCTTTCAGCTTTAAAATATATTCATTCCCTAAAGAATTGTTTATAGTACTTAAACCAACAATACTTTCGGTTAAATCTTCAAGAGTTAAATCCCTACGCCATGTATACCCTAGAACATATTCAACACCTTGATTGAAGTATAGGTCGATTTTCTTTGAGTCATTAACAAAAGCGTATGCTTTAACTAGTTGAAAACAATATTCAGAAAGAAATGCGTGAAATTGCCCGTCTTTATTTCGTTCATATTGTCCAACCAATAATTCAATAACAGAAGAGGAATTGCTTTCATTGATATTTTCAACGAGGAGTTTAAAGAAAACATTAGTTGCAATTGGACCTCCTGGTGAATTTTGAAAATATGTTGTTGTTTTAGTACTAACCTTGTCAAGTATCTTTAATATATAAATCCAATCTTCTTTTTCTTTTATAAAAGATAATCCTTCAGATAGTGATTCATAAATAAAATCATGTAATGAATATAAATCACAAGTTCTAGGAGTGCCGTGAAAAGGCTCTACATCATATGCAAGAAAATCAAAAGCATTTCTGAGTTCCAATGAATCAGCTGTTTTTGAGACTCTAAATTGTTTAACCTTTATGAAATAAATCAGCCAATTATAAAACCAATTATTTGATTTAAAAACATCAATTACACCTGCAATTGATTCACTATCATCAATTTGATTTTCTATTTGTTTAAAGAAGAATTTTATTTTAGGAACATCATTATCGAAAATGTTATCATACTTTAATATTTCTTCTCCTAATAGTTGAAGATTTTCTTTGGTTGTTTTTTTGTTAACATCAACAGTAGATACTTTTCTAATTATCTCATATTTATCTATTAATTCATCAACAAATGTTCTAGGTCTGAAAAAAGATAACTCCTTAATAAAAATGGCTTTAAAGTCAGATAATTTTCTTTTCTTAATCTTTTTGGCTATATCAATTAATTTCTCTTCATTATTTTGAGATAAGAGAAATCTTATATAGTATTTAAAATCCTCTAATTGTATGAGCTCTCCCGATTTGAAATAATCTGAATAGTATTCCCAAGGTGCAACAGCACCTTTAGAGTCAATTAAATAACAAACTTGCAATCCTTGTCTTTTTGTTAATGTGGGTTTACTCTCAAACAACAAATATTCTGAAACTGCTTCATATCCATTTTTATAACCAAATGAGTCGATATAATACAAAAAGACTTCTTCAAATGAATCTTCTGTACCTGTTAATATCTTATTTATTTCATTAAGGATTATTACTTTTTCTATGTCTTTTAATTCTAAACAAGCCCTTGAAAAGAAGTAATAATTATTTTTTATTATTTCCCATGGATGCCCTGAGCAAACACATTTCCTAATGAAATCTTTTGAAATGAATTCCAACACCTTTTCATAATAACCACCATCTGTTAATACTTGTAGATAATACCTATATGCCTTAGGATAACAATAAAAATCCAACTTATCAAACCAATCAATTACAGGGCGGAATATTCTTTTCTCTACTACCTCATTTGATTTTAATGCTTCTAAAATGAATCTTCTAAAACTTTCATGATAAATAATATAGCCTTTTGAAGATATGTTTTGTTTCAAAACAGGTTTTAATAACTCTAATGTTTCATCTACATATACCCCTAATTCTGTTATTTCCTTCAACTCTTGTTTTGTAAGACTAAAATTTACAGCAGATAAAGCAAATGGGACATCATTATTAAGATTTTGTTTTGCCAACAAGTAACTATAGTATTCTTTTAGATTGTATGAATAATATGGAAGAGAATTAAAAATATCTGTATTTATTTGAGGCAAGCATTTAACTTCTTCAATTAAGTAGGTTAAGTATAGGGGATTACCAGAACTTTTTTCAAGTAATAGGTCTGATATATGTTTATCATCAACCTCTTCATCATCAAGGTGGAGTCTAGACATTAAAGCTTTTACATCGCCAATATCCCAATTAGGTATTGATATCTGAGTATAATTATGAATATCAGCCAATTTTTTTATAGGTTGCGATGTTACAAGAATTGATACATTGTCTGATATATTTATTTTATTAATCTCATTGATGATATCAATTTCGCTTAAGTTCAAATCATTATAAGGTCTGTAATTAAAAACTCTCTCAATATGGTCTAGTCCATCTATTATTAAAACTGTAGGTTCAGTTATATTTTCAATAAGTATATTTAATTCAGATAAACTACTTGCATATCTGTGCCGTTTTTTATCCTTTAATTCTGGAAAGAGATTAAGGATTTCAGAGATTATATTTCCGTAAAATACATCAGTCTTTATTCGCTCTTTTTGAAATTTATCTTGTAGTTCTGTATAGCAATAATGCTTTACAGTATTAATATTATTACTATTTAATTCACTTATTAAATTGTTTACAAACCATGACTTTCCACTTCCTGGCTCTCCCTTTAAAATTATTCTTTTATCTGATTTAACTAACCTAAGGATTGAAGTAATGTTCTCTTTTGTTGAGATATTTTTACGTTCATCAATTGGGAAATTTTGCTCTATTGAACCAAAATCAGTAATAATTTCGAATTGCTTAAATATTTCTTTTGTTGTAATCGGTAGCCCTTTGCTGCGAGACTTCCTAATAAGAGCAGCAAGTGAAAGAATAAATTCCTCTTTGCTTTTTTTATTATTTGGGAAAATTCCAATACCTAAGCGGTCAACTTGGTCTAGAATGATTTTTTCCAATTGACCAGGCTCATAAATACTTAAACTAAATTTTGGAAAATCTATTTCTATTGTAAAAATTTCACAAAACTTTACGAATTCATCTCGCTGAATACCATTTGATTTGGTTCTAAATCTTCTCCATTTTTCAATCGGCTTTTTGTTTTTTGGCCATAGTTTCTCTACGTTTACTCTGTATAGAGTGGTATCGTGGTTTATGAAAGTTTTTTGCTTATTCTGAATATCCAGAATATTTAACAATTCATCTTTAGGTTCATTCCATGCTAAACAAAGCCTAATGTCAAGGATACTCTTATCAGGTTGGTTCTTCCATGAATTAAATAATTCATCAATAGCTAAATTGTATGAACCATCTGTTGATAAGTCCTCTTTTTTAAAAGAATGATTACTATCTGAGTTACTATACTTTATCTGTCTTTTAAATAATCCTTTATTGTTTATAATTGTTAAATCATCAAATCTATCTGAATCAAATTCTTTTTTATCAGTATAGAAAGTACTTTCTTCATCTTCAAGAATCCAACTTAGAATGAAGTAGGCAGTTAGTAAATCTTGATATTCATATCCTTCATGTGCAGTATTTAAGCCCATATAATCTTCATTTTGAGCGTTGACAAAAATTGCACTCTTTTGCAAATTTTCGCTTGAGGGTCGTCTTGTGCGATTTGCAAATGTGTGCAATGTGCGTTGGTTTCCCCAACTGTCCCGAAGGGCTGAAGCAGGTCGGCAAAAACTAATTTTTTATTGCACCAACCTTCAATCAATGTGACAATATTTTCAATCCGTTTTTTCAAGTTTTATAATCAGGTTTCAATGTTTGATTCGGTCTTTTAACCTTGCATACAACTAGCATATATCAGAATCAAAACTTCGCTTATCTTCCCGTTTTGCGTGTGTAGTCCAAGATTTTATCCGATTTCAGCCACTCAAATTAACCCTTTTTAATCCAAAAATCAAAGAATTAAATAAATATTTTTAGATTACCGCATTAAGGGCTTTTGGGCTTGCTGCAAAACTAGCTTTTTAGCTTTATTAGCCCGCCCAATTATCTCTATCCAAGCTTCGGTATTGTATGGCTTCTGCTAAATGATGGGTTTCTATGTTGGCGCTTTCTTCTAAATCGGCAATGGTGCGGGCTACTTTCAAAATTCTGTCATAAGCCCTGGCAGAAAGTCCTAATTTTTCCATGGCTACTTTCATCAACTTTTGTCCTGCTTCTTGCACTTGGCAATAAGTGCGCAACATTTTCGAACTCATTTGGGCATTACAATGTATGCCTTCATTCGTCAAATATCTCTCCGTTTGGATTTTTCTGGCTTTTATAACTCTTTCTCTAATCAAAGCACTTTTTTCAGCGGGTTTTCGGTCAGCCAATTCATCAAAAGAAACGGGCGTAACTTCAATGTGTATGTCTATTCTATCCATCAATGGCCCTGATATTTTATTCAAATATTTCTGAACCGTTCCCGGAGGACACAAACATTCTTTTTCAGGATGATTGTAAAAACCGCATGGACAAGGATTCATAGATGAAATGAGCATAAAACTGGCTGGATATTCAATAGAAAACTTGGCTCTGGCAATGGTTACTACTCTATCTTCTAAAGGTTGCCTCATTACTTCCAAAACGGTTCTTTTAAACTCTGGCAATTCATCTAAAAACAAAACGCCATTGTGTGCCAATGAAATTTCACCGGGCTGAGGAAAACCGCCTCCGCCCACCAAAGCAACATCAGAAATGGTGTGATGGGGCGAACGAAAAGGTCTGGAGGTTATTAAAGAAGAACCTTTTCCAATTTTTCCCGCAACGGAATGTATTTTGGTTGTTTCCAAAGATTCGTCAATAGATAATGGTGGAAGAATGGTGGGCAAACGTTTGGCCAACATGGTTTTTCCTGCTCCGGGCGGACCAATTAAAATAACATTGTGTCCACCAGCAGCTGCAATTTCTAAAGCTCTTTTTATGTTTTCTTGCCCGCGAACATCACTAAAATCAAACTCAACGGCATTTAATCGGTTATAAAACTCGTCTTCAATGTTTATTTCTGTTTTTTGAAGCTCTAAATTTCCATCAAAAAAGTCAATCACTTCTTTAATGGTTTTTACGCCATACACTTCTAAACCCTTCACAATGGCTGCTTCTCTGGCATTTTCTTCAGGAAGAATGATGCCTCTAAAACCTTCTTTTTGAGAATTAATGGCAATGGGCAAAACACCTTTTATGGGTCTTAAACTTCCATCCAATGACAATTCGCCCATGATTACATAATTGCCCACTTCTTGATGTGCAATTTGTTCTGATGCGGCTAAAATGCCTATGGCTATGGGTAAATCATAAGCTGAACCTTCTTTTTTTATGTCGGCTGGCGCCATGTTAACCGTAATGCTTTTCCCGGGAATTTTGTAGCCATTGTTTTTTAATGCAGCATCAATTCTTTGCTGACTTTCTTTCACTGCGCTGTCGGGCAAACCCACCATATACATGTTAACACCTGTAACAACATTTACTTCAATGGTTATAGTTGTGGCATTTACACCATAAACAGCACTTCCAAAGGTTTTTACCAACATAAAATTCGAGATAGCTTAATTTACATTCGAATGAAGCTAAAAATTATAAAAATGACAAATATTTATGTGGCTAAAATTAAATTAATGATGTTTTGGCTCATAAATTAAGCGCAAAAAAGAAAAATTCTTTCTTGTTTTTATAAAAAAAGAGGCGAATTTTTATTCAAAAAACGCCTCTTTTATTATGATTGGTAAATTAATTACATCACACCTTGAAATTGTTTTAAAAAACGAAGATCATTTTCAGAAAACATTCTCAAATCAGGAATTTGATAACGTTGCATGGCAATTCTTTCAATGCCCATTCCGAAAGCAAAACCTGAATAAACTTCTGGATCAATTCCGCAATTTTTTAAAACATTTGGATCTACCATTCCGCAGCCCAACACTTCTAACCAACCTGTTCCTTTGGTTATTCTGTAATCTGTTTCTGAATTCAAACCCCAATAAACATCCATTTCAGCACTTGGCTCAGTAAATGGAAAATAAGAAGGGCGCAAACGTATTTTTGATTTCCCGAAAAACTCTTTGGCAAAATACATCAAAGTTTGTTTCATATCGGCAAAGGATACATTTTTATCAATGTAAAGTCCTTCTATTTGATGGAAAAAACAGTGTGCTCTGGCAGAAACAGCTTCATTTCTATACACTCTTCCTGGCGATAAAACCCTGATTGGCGGTTGTTGATTTTCCATAACACGCACTTGAATAGAAGAAGTGTGGGTTCTTAAAGCATAATCATCGCCACCTTCCACAAAAAATGTGTCTTGCATGTCTCGCGCAGGATGTTCAGGTGGAAAATTTAAAGCTGTAAAATTATGCCAATCGTCTTCTACCTCTGGGCCTTCAGCTACGGTGTAACCAATTCGAGAAAATATTTCAACTATTTCGTTTCTTACTATAGAAATAGGATGACGGCTTCCTAAATTAAAAGCATGTCCCGGACGACTTAAATCTAATTCATCCAAAACTCCAGCATCAGCAGCTTGTTCAAGTTGTTCTTTTAAAACTGTTAACTTTTCGTTGGCTTTGGTTTTAGCAACGTTTAATAATTGCCCAATTTCACGTTTTTGATCGTTTGGAACGTTTTTAAAATCATCAAATAATAAAGATAGACTTCCTTTTTTACTTAAAATTTTAATTCTGAATTGTTCTAATTCATCCAAACTTTTAGCATCGAATGCCTCAACTTCTCTAATCAGCGCCTCAATATTTTCTTTCATTACAGCAATTATTTTTTTACAATTTTTATGGTCATTTTAATGTCTTCTAAAGGTCTATCGCCTTTAGCAGTTTTGGTAGTAGCAATTTTATCCACTACATCTAATCCTGAAACCACTTCACCAAAAACGGTGTAATTAGCATCTAAATGAGGTGTTCCACCCAATTCAGCATAGATCTTTTTTTGTTCTTCAGTGTAAACAGCTTTGGTTTGACGCGACATTTGATCTAGTTCTGCTGCTGTATATTTTCTAGGATTTTGAACAATATAAAATTGCGATCCAGATGATTTTTTTTCTGGATTTACATTGTCGCCCATTCTGGCAGCGCAAAGCGCGCCTCTTTTGTGAATAAACATTGGGTTTATTTCAGCTTTTATTTGCTCACCAATGTCGGCTGTTCCGCCATTAATTCCCCCACCTTGAATCATAAAATTGTTGATTACACGATGAAAAATGCTTCCATCATATTTTTTTTCTTTAACCAACTTTATGAAATTATCTCTGTGAATTGGGGTCTCATTGTATAGTTTGAGCTTAATATCGCCCATACTTGTGGATATTAATACAAGGGTTTCCTTTTCACTTGGTTTAAAAGAAATAAGTGTACTTATTGAAAATAAGACAACTACGGCAAAAAAAAGTTTTTTCATTGGTTTATAATTATTTTGTTATTTAGCAGGACGCAATTTTAAGAAATATATTCTTCTTATGAAGGGGCAAACATTTAGAAATTCATTTATTGCAGTAGCAATTGTTTCAATTACATTATTTACAGCTGCTGGATGTAAAAAAAATAAAAAGCCAAAGGCAATTATAACCGTTAATAATTCGGAAGGCAGCAATGTTGGAGTGAATGTAGAAATTCATTCGAGAGACATTCCTTCGCCTGGTGTACCGGGAGTTGTTCAAAAAACTGGTAAAACAAGCAGTGATGGCAAGGTTGAATTTGAACTTGACAACGATGCTATTTTGACTTGTGTGGCATGGACAACATCGGGAACAGACACCATCAAAGGTACAGGAACTGTTAGATTTGTTACCAATGAAGTAACCGAAGAAACAATAACAATCAGAAAAATTCAATAAAAGATTTTTTCCATCTTATTAAAAATAGCTTTTCATTTATTTGAGAAGCTATTTTTTTTGAAAACAATTGAATGATTCAATAAAAATAGGGCTTATAAAAAGGAAGAATATTAAATACAAAAATCTTTTTGTTGAAAATATTGTCAACTTGTTAATTATTTCTATATTCGCAGCCCTTATAAACAAAATGTATTAAAAAATGTACGCAATTGTTGAAATAGCTGGTCAGCAGTTCAAGGTAGAAAAAGATACCAAACTGTTTGTACATAGACTAGAACAGGAAGAAGGCGCAAGCGTTGAATTCGACAGAGTATTAATGTTGGAGAACAATGGAACTTTTAAAGTTGGCGCACCTGTTGTTAGCGGTGTAAAAATTACGGCTAAGGTCCTGTCACACCTAAAAGGCGACAAAGTTCTTATCTTTAAGAAAAAAAGAAGAAAAGGTTACAGAAAATTGAACGGTCACCGTCAATATCTTAGCCAAATTCAAATTGAAGACATTAAGTTCTAATCTTCAAAAAATTAAAATGTCATGGCTCACAAGAAAGGCGAAGGTAAAGTAAAAAACAACCGCGAATCTCACAGTAAAAGATTAGGCGTTAAAATTTACGGTGGTCAAGCTGCTATTGCAGGTAACATCATTGTAAGACAAAGAGGAACTAAGCATCACCCAGGCAATAATGTAGGTATTGGTAAAGACCATACTATTTTTGCATTAATTGATGGTGTTGTAGAATTTAAAAAAGGAAGATTAGATCGATCTTACGTTTCAGTATTACCTGTGGTAGCTGAGGCATAATTTTAAATTTTCGAATAAAATAATTTAATCCCGGCTATGGTCGGGATTTTTTTGTTTCTATTCGCCTAAAAAATCCTACAAATTTTCAAATAATTGATTCTAAAGATATATTCACAAGCTTAATCTGCTTTTTAAAATGCTACAAGTAAATTTTATTCGCGAAAACCAAGAAGAGGTTATCAAAAAACTAAAAGTTAGAAATTATAAAAATCTGGCTATTGTTGATCAGGTGGTGGAAGCCGACAATACCCGCAAAAATTTGCAAAATGAATTGGATTCAATTCTGGCAGAATCAAACAACTTAGCCAAACAAATTGGCGACCTTTTTAAACAAGGGAAAGCTGCCGAAGCCAACGATTTGAAAAATAAAACAACGGCTTTAAAAGAATCTTCTAAAGAACTTTCAGAAAAATTGGCCGAAGCTGAAAAACAAGTTTTAGAGCTTTTATATCTAATCCCCAATTTGCCACATCATTCAGTTCCTGAAGGAAAAACACCTGAGGACAATGAAATTGTGATGCAAGAAGGTGAAATTCCAGTTTTATATGATGGCGCTAAACCTCATTGGGATTTAGCTACACAATATGATTTAATTGATTTTGAACTTGGCGTTAAAATTACAGGCGCTGGTTTTCCAGTTTATAAAGGAAAAGGAGCTCGTTTGCAAAGAGCTTTAATTAATTTCTTTTTAGATGAAAACACCAAAGCTGGTTATTTAGAATGTCAACCTCCGCATATGGTCAACGAAGCTTCTGGCTACGGAACAGGACAATTGCCTGATAAAGAAGGTCAGATGTATTATGTAGGAGCGGATCAATTTTATTTAATTCCAACTGCGGAAGTTCCTGTAACTAATTTCTACCGCGATGTAATTTTAAAACCAAGCGATTTTCCGATAAAAAATACGGCCTACACACCTTGTTTCAGACGCGAAGCCGGTTCTTATGGCAAAGATGTGCGTGGATTAAATCGTTTACATCAGTTTGATAAAGTTGAAATTGTTCAAATTCAACATCCTGACCATTCTTATGAAGCTTTAGAAGGAATGGTTGAACATGTAAAAACATTGTTGCGCAAGCTAGAACTGCCTTTCAGGGTTTTGAGACTTTGTGGTGGTGATATGGGTTTTACTTCAGCTTTAACTTTCGATTTTGAGGTGTTTTCAACTGCTCAAAACCGTTGGTTGGAAGTAAGTTCAACCTCTAACTTTGAATCTTTTCAAGCCAATCGTTTGAAATTGAGATATAAAGATGCCGATGGAAAAACCAAATTGGCGCATACCTTAAATGGAAGTGCTTTGGCTTTACCGCGCATTGTGGCTTCATTATTAGAAAACCATCAAACAGCCGAAGGAATTAAAATTCCAAAGGCATTGGTTCCTTACACAGGTTTTGATATTATTAATTAATGAAATGAGTTTAAAAAATTGTATCTCTTTGTTATAAACTTAAAAATGTATATTTGATTAAAGCAATTTCTAATGAAAAGCAGAACAAAAAAAAATAGAACTTCAAGAAAATATAAATCAGAATCTATGGAAGATACTATTCTAATAAAATCTGCTAAAAAGGCCTCTTCAAAAGCAATTAGGGTTTCGAAAGCACTAGGAATTACTATAAAAGTGATTAGAAATAATAAGATCATTTCAATCAATCCAGATAAAACAGAAAGTGTTATTCGCTCAATTGAAAAAACAAATGTTGATTTATCACATTTAAAAAAAGGAATGATATTAGAAAGAAAGTAAAATGTCTCAACCAAGATTAAGGATATTTGCGGGGCCAAATGGATCAGGTAAAAGCACATTGTTTGAGTCACTCTCGAAAAAATATGATGTTGGAGTTTTTGTAAATGCCGATAATATTGAAAAAGAGCTATTATGAAACTCTAAACAATCTTATAAAAGCGATTGAAAAAATAGATAAATGTTATCTTTTTGACAATTCGAATGATGAACTAGTTCTGGTTTCAAAAATCAATAATGGAAAACTAAAAATAATGATGGATGTTGAAAAGCTTCCAAACTGGTTTATAAACTACGTTTTAAAATATTATTTATGACCGTTAAATCAATTGTTTATAAAATAACTTCAACCATTTTGTTCTTCTTTATCCTAACTGCTTGTAGCAACGACCAATTTAAGCAAGAAGTTCAAACATTAGACAGTATAGTGGTTCAATTAGATGCTTCAAATCAAAAAATAGAAACCATTGATACGCTTGAGTTGCAGCAAATTTTTAACGAAATTGTAGAAAATTTAAAACACATTCAAAACAATCCGCCAGCAGATTCAATTTCGAAAGAAGAGGCCAAGTTTTTGACCAATTATGCTAAACAAAGAAAAACCATTATCAACTATTTAAGCAACAGGCCGCAAATCAAAAAAGAAATTGAATTTAGTTTGCTCCAATGCAAAAATCTACAAAACGATTTAAAAGGTAATAAGTTAGATTTAACATTGGGTCAAGAATATTTTTTGAGAGAAAAAACGGCTGCCAACATTATCATTTCGCATATTTCAGAAACTGAAGTCGATATAAATTTTCTTTTAAATAATTATAAAAATAAAAAAGATTCGTTGGAATTGTTTTACTTAGAGCATCAAATAAAGCCACTAAACTTTGAGGAAAATTAAACTATTGTTCATTTTATTATTACTGTCGTTTAGCAGCTTTTCGCAAGATGTGATAAGAATGTCTAACGACATAGAAAATAATACAGATGAGCAATTGGCTGCTCAATATTTCCAAAATAAAGAGTTTGAAAAAGCCGCTCTTTATTACGAAAAGTTATTTGCTAAAAAGCCTATTGATTTTTACTACAAAAATTTATTGGAGTGTTATTTAGAAACTGAAAAGTTCAAGGATGCCGAAAAATTGGTAAAAACACAATTGCGCAAATCAAACAATGCTTTTACCTACAAGGTGGATTTGGGTTACGTTCAAAAAAAAGCCGGAAATAACGATAAAGCCCAAAAAGAATTTAAACAAGCCATCAACGATTTAATTCCCATTACCAATGCAGTTTTTGAACTGGCCAATGCTTTTTTTAACCGAAAAGAAGTTGATTTAGCTTTAGAAACCTATTACAAAGGCCGCAAAATTGTGAAAGGCGATTATGGTTTTCACTTCGAAATTGCCAGTTTATTGGCTACAAAAGGCGATTTTATTGGAATGATAAATGAATATTTAGATGTTTTGGAAATTAATCCAGTCATGATTAATCAGGTTCAAAACAACTTGGCTACTTTTTATCAAAACCCAGAAGATGAGCGCATTGAAACGATTAAAAACGAATTGCTTCGCAGGATACAAAAATCGCCTGATAGTGTTATTTTATCTGAACTTTTAATTTGGTTTTATTTGCAGCAAAAAGATTTTAGTGGCGCATTTATACAATCAAAAGCTTTAGACAAAAAACTAAAAGAAGACGGTTCCAGAATATTTAATCTAGCTGAAATGTCGGCCAATAACCAAGATTATAGAACAGCCACAAAAGCTTACGAATATTTAATTCAAAAAGGAAAAGAAGGTTTTTATTACCAAAATGCAAGGGTTAGTTTTTTGAATATGTCATTAAAACAAATTCAAGAAAAAGGCAGTCACACAAATGAGGAAATTGTAGAACTAGAAAAAAAATACATTGAAACTTTAAACGAATTGGGTAAATCGCCAAAAACTGTGAGTTTGATGCGCGAATTAGCTAAACTGAATGCTTACTTTTTGAATAACATCGACAAAGCCGTTGATTTATTAATTGAAGCTATCGATTTACCTCGCCTTGGGCCTCGTGATCAGGCGGAATGCAAAATTGATTTAGCTGATATTTATTTATTAACCGGAGAAGTTTGGGATGCATCTTTGATGTATTCGCAAGTAGAAAAAGCATTTAAAATGGATGAAACAGGCGATATGGCCAAGTTTAAAAATGCGCGACTTTCTTATTTTATCGGTGAGTTTAATTGGGCAAAAGCACAATTAGATGTTTTAAAAGGCTCTACTTCTAAACTAATTTCGAACGATGCTATGAAACTGGCTTTGCTCATAGCCGATAATACAACAATTGATACCAACGCAGTGCCCATGCAATTGTATGCCAAAGCTGACTTTTTGATGTTTCAAAAACAATACAATAATGCCTTAAAATATTTAGATACGCTTCAATTGTTTTTTAAAGGTCATTCATTAGATGATGAAGCGCTTTTTTTAAGGGCCACAATTGCAGAAAAGAAAAATGATTTTACAAAGGCAGCCGAAATTTATCAAAACATTTTAGATGCTTATGGTTATGATGTTTTGGCAGATGATGCCTTATTTAACCTAGCCGAGATAAATGAATTGGAGTTTAAAAACATAGAAAAGGCAAAAGAATTGTATCAAAAACTATTAACTGATTTCCCTGCAAGTTTATACACAGTGGAGGCAAGAAAAAGATTTAGAACACTTCGGGGAGATAAATTAAACTAAAAGCTATGTACATATACAACGTTACCATCAATGTAGAAGCAGATGTGAAAGATGAATGGGTTCAGTGGATGAAACATTCGCACATGCCCGAAGTTATGGCAACCGGCTGCTTTTTAACTTGTCAGCTTTGCCAGCTAATGGTTGAAGAAGAAACTGGAGTTACTTATGCTGCGCAATATACTTTTGAAACCGAAAGTCAGTTTTTGCAATATCAAAATGAATTTGCCCCTCAAATACAGAAAAAAACGGCTGATAAATATGGCGAAAAAGCACTTGCTTTCAGAACCGTTTTAAAGGTTTTATAATATAAAAGCAGCACTATTTTTTTAAAATAATGCTGCTTCTTTTGGATAGTTTTTTGAAAGTTTTAAGTTGCAAGGTTATTGTATTTAGATATTCTTCAAAGTCATTATTATTAATTGATTTTTTTGACCTTAAAGCAAATTGAGGCGTTTCATCTAAAAACTCATATAGTTCAGGAAAATTAAATTCTATTTCCAGAGTAACCTTTAAAATTTGCTCTTTTAATGTATCAAATTTTATACCTCTATTCATATCCACTTTTAATAACCGTTGAAATCATTTTAAAACGTCCGCTTTCTTTGATAATACTTGGTTTGTGAGCCGGAATGATAATAGATTGCCCAGTTTCCAACAAAAATGATTTTCCACTAATAACAATTTCGGCATTTCCTTCAATAATTTGAACGAAAGTGTCAAAAGGTGAAATTTTTTCTGTTAATCCTTCACCACTATCAAAAGAAATTACACTTATGTTTCCTGTTGATTTTTTTAAGATTGTTTTAATAACCACTGAATTAGGTACATATTCAATAATTTCTACGGTTATATAAATTTTTGCTTTTTCAAGCTCAAGATTATCCATGATTTATTTTTCATTATCTACTGATAAGTTCTTAAGGGCAGTGCCTAACTCGTCCATATCATGGTTAAATTCAGTTTTAAAAGATTCCCATTTTGTTTTACTATCAGGTTTGTAGTTTTCCATTTTTGTTTTTAAATCTTTGTTTTTTTGCTCCAATATGGCAATGCTATCCTTATAGTCTAATTTTTTAGCCTTTTTGTTTTTTGAAATCCATTCATTCATTGAAACTATTTGCTTCTCGTTCATCAAAATTCTTTCATTCGACTCTTGCTTAAATTTTTCTATATCAGCCTGATAATCTGCTTGAGCGTCAATAAATTCTTTTTTTGCATCCACCAAATTTTCTTTCGAATCATCTAATTTTTTGCTCGGATTGCTGCAGCTACTTACAAAAGCAAAAACAAAAATTGCCAGTGTAAAAACTACAAGTCTCATCTTTTTTTGATACTCAATTGTTGTAATTTCCATTGTTTTATTTTTTAATTAAATTATGAGACAAATGTGAAGTTTGACAGGTCTTTTTTATTATACTTAAGTAAGAGAATGTTACATCATTCACACATTGTGTAACAATACTAATCTGCTACATGAAGGGTATTATCAAAAAAAGGGGGGACTTAAATCCCGCCTTTTTCTCAATTTAAAATTACTTTCCCTTTTTTCTTTTGCAAAAACCATTAAGCTTTTACCGGTTGTGTTTTTTTGATAATATTAATTACCTCTTCTCTATTTTTGTGCAGCCTTGTTTCAACACGAGTAATTAATTCGTTTTCTTTTCCAGCTTCAAATTTCAAATCAGCATCAGTAAGTTGCGAATACTTCTCTTTTAGTTGTTTAGATTGTAAGTCCCAATTACCTGTAATTTTAAAAGCCTCTGCGCTTTTATTGTGATGAGTGTCCATAATTACTAAATATTAATTTGTAATTGAATTATTACATGGTAAAGGTGTTCGGTTAAAGACAAGATCAGGTTACACATTTATAAAAATGAATTACATAAATCACATGTTTTCAAGATTTCCTTTCCGCTTTTCTTTCAATTGTTTGTAAAAAGAGGGTGAAAGTCCAGTTACCTTTTTAAATTGATTTGATAGATGGGCAACACTGCTGTAATGCAGCTTATAAGAAATTTCTGTTAGCGAAAGCTCATCATAAAGTAATAACTCTTTAACCCTTTCAATTTTATGCATAATTATAAACTGCTGAATGGTTATTCCTTTAATTTCTGAAAAAATATTAGCCAAATACGTGTAATCATAACCTAGTTTTTCGCTTATATAAATTGAATAATTTTCCTGAGGCAATTCATCAGAATAGTGAATCATTTCAATTATTACATTTTTAATTTTATCAATTAGAATGCTTTTTTTGTCATCTAATAGCTCTAGGCCAGATAAAAGGAGGTTTTTTTTTAGTTCATCTCTTTGTTTTTCGGTAATATCCTCTAAAATCTCAACCATACCTAAGTCAACAATTACATAATGTAATCCAAGTTTTATTAACTCTTCTTTCACCATCATCTTGCATCTTAAGCTAACCATATATTTGATGTATAATTTCATACTTCAATTTTTAGAGATGAGATCATTTGGCTTTAAATATTCGACAGAGAGCATTCAAAGTGTAATAAACTTTTATAATTAATTTTCGCTAGATTAATGAAATGAATTCAAAAAAATATTGTCATATTTATAATCTAAGATGAAGGTTTTAAAATTAATCTTAAACTTATTTGACCAATTTGGCAGCAGATATAATCGCATCCTTAATTTTTTGAAGTTAAGCTTTTAAATTGGTTACACTAAGATTATGCTTTTTCAAAAAATGATGTTAAACAGTTTAAGTTATAATTGTTGTAGCAAAAACAAAAAAGCCTCGAATGTTCGAGGCTTTTTTAATTAAGTAGCGGGAGATGGATTCGAACCAACGACCTTTGGGTTATGAGCCCAACGAGCTACCCCTGCTCTATCCCGCAATATATCTTTATATATTATTTTTATGTTTTTAAACTGTTAAGGGGGTAACAATTTTGGACTGCGAAAATATAATTCGTTTCTTTGCTATCCAAATTTTTATTAATCTTTTTTCAAAAAATGTCTCATAAGTCTGGTTTTGTGAATATTATAGGTAATCCAAATGTTGGAAAATCTACATTAATGAACACTTTGGTAGGCGAAAACCTATCAATTATTACCTATAAAGCACAAACAACCCGCCAAAGAATCATGGGAATTGTGAATGGAGAAGATTTTCAAATAGTTTATTCTGACACACCAGGCATTGTTGATCCTGCCTATAAATTGCATGAGCGAATGATGGGCTTTATAAATACAGCCCTTGAAGATGCCGATGTTTTAATTTTTATGGTAGAAATTGGCGAAATGACTATCAAAAACCAAAAAGTAATTGATAGAATAAACAGTATTGAAACGCCTCTTTTGGTTTTGATCAATAAAATAGATTTAGGAACGCAAGAAAAAACCATTGAAACAGCTGGCTTTTGGCAAACTGTTTTCCCAAGAGCGGAGGTAAAAGCCATATCAGCACTCACTAATTTTAATACCGAAGGCATTTTAAACAAAGTAATTAGTTTGTTGCCAGAAGCACCGCCTTATTATCCCAAAGATCAGTTGACCGATAAGTTTGAGCGCTTTTTTGCTGCTGAAATGATACGAGAAAAAATATTTGTTAATTACTCCAAAGAAATTCCATACAGCTGTGAAACAGTAATTGAATCATTTCAAGAAGAAGAAAACATTATTAAAATTCGTTCAGTAATTTTTGTGGAACGCGATAGCCAAAAAGGAATTGTAATTGGCAAAGGTGGTGAAATGTTGAAAAAAGTTGGAACTCAAGCCCGAAAAGACATGGAAGAATTTTTTGGCAAAAAAGTGTATCTCGAAGTTTTTGTAAAAGTGCTGAAAGACTGGAGAAATAATGAAAATTTATTAAAACGATTCGGTTATACCGATTAAACAATTTTATTTTAAAAAAGAAGACAAAAAAATGGCATTAGTAGCAATAGTAGGAAGACCCAATGTAGGAAAATCGACCTTATTTAATAGATTAATTCAATCCAAAAAAGCTATCATTCACGATTCATCGGGCACAACACGCGATAGACATTATGGGAAATCAGACTGGAATGGTAAAGAATTTAGTGTAGTTGACACTGGCGGTTTTATAATGGGGAGTGATGATATTTTTGAAGAAGAAATACGCAAACAAGTTCAAATAGCCATTGATGAAGCCGATGCGGTTTTGTTTGTGGTTGATGCTATGGAAGGTTTATCAGACCTTGATAAAGAAGTTGGAACTATACTCAGACGTTCTAAAAAACCTGTTTTATTGATTGCCAATAAAGTTGACAACCCTGCTATAGCAGCTTATGCGGCTGAGTTTTATAGTTTAGGTTTGGGTGAGGTTTACAATATTTCATCGGTAAACGGAAGCGGCACTGGCGATATGTTAGATGCTTTGGTAAGTAATTTTGAAAAAGAGCCCGAAACAGAAGAAGTTCAATTGCCACGTATTTCTTTTGTTGGTCGACCAAATGTCGGAAAATCTTCCCTGCTAAATGTCTTAATGGGGCAAGATAGAAACATTGTAACTCCCATTGCAGGCACTACCAGAGATGCTGTTGATACCCACTTTAAAGGATTTGGATTTGATGTGGTTTTGGTGGACACAGCTGGATTAAGAAAAAAGAAAAAAGTGGAGGAAAACATCGAATTTTATTCGGTTTTAAGAACCATTAATGCCATTGAATATAGCGATGTAGTGGTTTTAGTAATTGATGCTACTCAAGGTTTTGAAGGTCAGGATATGAATATTTTATACTTGGCTGAAAAAAATCATAAAGGAATTGTGATTGTAGTGAATAAATGGGATTTGGTGGAAAAAGAAACCAATACCATGAAAAAGTTTGAAGAAGAAATTAGAGAAAAAATCAAACCTTTTACGGATGTCAACATCATTTTTACTTCAGCTGTAACTAAACAAAGAGTTTTAAAAGTTTTAGAAGAAGCAATGGTTGTTTATAACAACCGTATTCAACGTGTTATCACATCAAAATTGAACGATACCATGCTTCCTTTAATTGAAAACTATCCGCCACCAGCTTGGAAAGGGAAATATGTAAAAATTAAATACGTAACCCAATTGCCTACACATTATCCAAGTTTTGCCTTTTTCTGCAATTTACCACAATACGTGCGCGAGCCTTATAGAAGATACATCGAAAATAAATTACGCGAAAACTTCCCTTTAACTGGAGTTCCAATTGAAATTTATTTCAGAGAGAAATAGAATTTGATTTCAAAAAATGAATAAATGAATAGAATGGGCGTAATTGCCCATTTTTTATTGGTGGATTTTATGTCGAAAATTAGCCCCAATTTCCTGCTAAAGGGTCGGAAAACACAAAGGCTAAGGTGATAAATCCAATTATAAAAAATAGAATTGCTAAGATTATTGATACAACAGAAATCCACTTTGCTTTATGAAAACCCATCTTTACTTCTTTTTGATTTACCCAAAATGCTAAAAGCTGAATAAACCCAGAACTCAAAACTAGACCAATTTCTATAGCTAAAGCCAAATCTTTCCTAGCATTTGGACTATGTTTAAATGTATCTTCAAAGCCATAAATAAACAGATAATTAAAAATAAAAATCAGTAAAAAGTTAAAGACAAAAATGCTTAGTCCGTCAAATTTGTGCAACCTCCATTTTACTTTAAAAAGAATTATAGTAAATAATATGGTTAATAAGAGCGCACTTAAAAAACTGATGGATTTAATTTGATGGGAACGTTTTTGTTCAACCAAAATTGAATCTTCTAGGTTTTGAATGTATTCAGCAGAATATTGATTGAAGTAGTTAGCCTTTTTACCCGCTCTTCCATCAGCAATCCATTGCAAGGTTTCTTGATTATTACTTAATGTCAGAACTGCAAACTGATAAGAAACTACGCTTAAAAACACTAATAAAATGTAACTCAAAGCAAATTTTGCTGCTGACATAAATTTGAGATATTTAAATTTTACGAAAGTGTGATATGGTAAATATTGAGGTGATTAAAAATGGAATGGTTGATAAAACGATTTTAAAATTTAAGCCAAACAATCCAATTAAAAACATAAAGCCTAGCAAAACCCCTAAGCAAGAAATACTTGTGTAAATTAATTTTTTATTGGGCTTTTTTTGAAACAAAGCAAAGCCCAAAAGCATTTGTCCAAACAATGGCAACAATATAAATGGATGAGTAACCGAACGAGGATTGTTGAACAGCTTTAAAATTATATCGCCTTCAGCTTGAAATAAAAATGCATTATTCCCACCTCCCCACTCTAAATATCCAAAAAGCGAAGATGCAATTACCAACAAAATTAAAGTCTTTGACTTCATAATTACTTAGATGATTTCATGGCCTTAATAACTTTTACATTTTGGTTATTAGAAAAGTTTTGATATTCAGCACTGTTTGCGGCATAAATGGCAATTCTGCTTTTTTCGTCAAAATGAACTCCCCAACCATAACGCTTAGTAAGTGGCGAAGCTCTTAAACAAGGTTGACCTTTTGAAAAATATTTTTCGCGAGCACTTTCATATTCGTTTTCAATCAAATCGTTTTTTTTAGCAAAAACTTGAAATAAAACATCATCGGAGGTAAACTTGTAAGGATTGTTTGATATTAATTCAAATTGAATGTTTGCGGCTGTTTTAACATCATTTTTTAATGGCGGAACTTCGGCAACAATTGTAGGGCAATCGTCAGCAATTTGAATAAATGTATTGATGTAATTGGTAGTGTGATGTTTCATATTTTATGCGTTGGTGATTTGACAAATAAATTTAAATATTTATTGAGGTTTTTTTGCCATTTTTATTAATATTATTGATTGAAAAACTCAAAATATATGAAATTAAAACTGTCAATTTTTGTTGCACTCTTTTTATTCTCTAATTTTTTAAAGGCCCAGTCATCTGCAACTAGCCTTAACTTTGGAGATTTAGTGGTTGCTGATTCTTCATCAACAATTATCATTCCAACAGTTTACGAAAAGCTATTAACTTCCAATAAATTCTTAATATGGAACAACATTTATTCCAATATTATCTTTTATAATTTCAAAGATGATAGCAGTAAAAAATTGTTTGAAGAGGATACCTATATCACTGGTTTCGATAAAATTAACAATCATTCAAAGAGAAATAATGATGTCAATAATTCTATCACCTCCAAATGGATTTTTTATAAAATCATGAATTTTGACCGCAATAAAAATGATAAAATAGACAGTGATGACCCTTGCATTTTGTATGTTTCTGATTTAAATGGTAATGGTCTTAAAAGCCTTACCTCTTCAGAAGAAAACGTAATAAGTTATGAAATTTATGAAAAAATGAAAATCGCAATGGTAAAAATCCAAAGAGACTTAAATAAAGATGGAAATTTTACTTCAAAAGACACAGATTATTATTACCTAAAATTAGATTTAAACACTTTAACTTTTGGTAAAAAGATAGAAATTAAATAGCGATAGGTGATTGAAATTAGAATAATCTGGAAAATAATTAGCCTTATTTCCCTAAACGAAAAGATTGAATTTTTGCACTAATTTGTTTTCTGAAGAAAACCCAAACCACAATCATAAATAAAACATAAGGAATGGCCATCATGTATAATATTCCAGAATTAAGGCCTCTTCCAGCGCCACCACCATCCTTCATGCTCGACTCTGCCACTGCGCCACACATGGCACATTGAGCCGGTGCATCATTGATGAAAAACAAGCCAAAAATTAGCAATGCAATTATGAATGTAATTTTTGATTTCATCGTATTTTAATAATAGGGTGAAATTAAAATATAAACCAATACACCTGTTACTGTAACATACAGCCAAATGGGCCAGGTTATTTTGGCAATTTTTCTGTGTTTATCAAATCTTTCTGACAAAGCTCTCACATAACTTATTAATACCAATGGCACAACAATTACAGAAAGTAAAATATGACTGATTAAAATGAAATAATAAATGCTTTTAATAATTCCTTCGCCACCAAAAGGTGTTGAGTCTGAAGTAGCGTGATAAGTAATATAGGACAATAAAAACAAAACCGAAAGCCCAATAGCAGAAGTCATTAACTTCCGATGAAGTTCTATGTTTTTGGCTTTAATTGCTTTTAAAGCTAATACTAAAATAATAGCCGTTGAGCCGTTGATAATGGCATTAAAAAGAGGTAGAACTGTAAGTTTACTGCCAATATCAATTTTTGGCATAAAAAATAGAATAGCAACCGCAACTGGAATAATTATAGAAGCTGCAATTATTAAAGGAATAAATTTTTTATTAGAAACACTTGAACTCATAAAATTATTTTTTCTTTTTTCTTGGTATTAGTTCTTCTGCTTTCAAAACCTTTATTTCATCAATTAGTCTATTTACTTCTTTCAATTGTGTACCATCATACAATCCTCGGATATGATTTTGCTTATCAACCAAAATAAAGTATTCAGAATGCAAAAAACCTCCTGGAGCCAAAGCATCTTCTGCGGCAGGAATCAATAATTGTGAAGCAGCAAACTGATACAATGAATCTCTATTACCTGTAACAAAATTCCACTGCTTATTGTTCGCATGAACCAAATCGCTGTAAGCTTTTAATGCCTCCACGGTATCTCTTTGAGGATCGCATGTAAATGAAATAAACTTTACATCATTATATTCTTCCAATCGGCCTTGTAAATAATAAATATTGGCACTCATGTCTTTACAAATAGAAGGGCAATTAGCAAAAAAATAGTTAGCTAAATAAAAGTTTCCCTTTAGGTTTTCTGACCCAAATTTTTGTTTGTCTTGATTGGTAAAATTAAAGTTAGCAACTGTATGATATAAAGTATCAGTAACTTTTTTGCTGTTTTCTAATCTTTCAATGGCTTCTTTTTCACCAAAATAGGGAAGCGTAATAATATTATGCTTGCCCGTAGAAAGAAATATGTAAAGTCCAGATGGCAAAAGAAGTATAAGAATGAGGGCTACCACATTCTTATACTTCTTCATTACTGATGGTTTAGCACCTTCAGGATTTGTCATAAAATTAGCTCCATGATTTCAAAACTGAAAACACATAAGATGCTTCAGTAATGCAAATAAAAATTAAATAGAGTATAAACATTATTGCTGGTATCAGCACTGTATATCTAAAAGATTTTCTTTCATCGCCCAAGTGCATATATGAAATAACAATGAAATAGGCTTTAAAAATGGTAAGGATGATAAATGTGATTAATAAAAACATTTTCATTTCAGGTACTCTTGAGAATTTTAGACCCATTCCCACTTCAAAGATGGTTACTGCTAATAAAATCCAAAATACTAACCATATTTTTTTTCTTTGAACTTTACCTTGCTCTTCGGTAGTGTGATAATCTAATGAATATTCGTAAACATCGTCTCTTTCCATGTTGTTGAAATTTTAATATTAAAAATGAGATTAAACTAAATAGAAGAATGTAAATACAAACACCCAAACTAAATCTACAAAGTGCCAGTATAAACCAACTTTTTCTACCATCTCATAATGTCCTCTTCTATGAAATGCTCCACCAACTGAACCAACTAAGATGTAAATATTAAGAAGCACCCCAGAAAATACGTGAAAACCGTGAAAACCAGTTATAAAGAAAAAGAAGTCTCCAAATAATGGATGACCATATTCATTTTTTGTAAGATTGGCACCATGAAACAATTCAGCATCAGGGTAAGCTTTTTGAAAGTCAGGCGTGCTCATTGTTTTACCATTTAAAACTATGGTATTAACATCTACATCATGTGTGTGATGATCTACTACAAATTTGGCTACATCACCTGTTGAAGTAATATAAGCGCCATGCTCAGACCCATGAATAAAATGATACCACTCAAAAGCTTGAGATCCTAAAAAGGTTGCTCCTCCTACTATGGTAAGTAACAACCATAGAATTACACCTTTTTGATCCATTCTATGACCTGCTTCAACAGCCAATACCATTGTTACAGAACTCATAATTAAAATAAAGGTCATTAAACCTACATAAAGAAGTTCAATGTGACCATCATAAAAAGGAAGGTGAGTAAATACATCGCCTGCAAAAGGCCAAACATCAGCAAATTTGAATCGCATAAAACCGTATGCAATCAAGAATGCAGAGAATGTTAATGCATCTGAGATGAGGAAGAACCACATCATCATTTTTCCATAACTGATACCATAAGGTGAGGTTCCACCGCTCCAATTAAAGGTCTTTGGAATGCTAGTTGAATGTGCAGCCATTAATAATTGAATTAAATTTTGCGCAATTTTAACGAATAAAAAGCAAAAAGAGTAATAAATAAACCCACAAAATGTCTAAAAAGTGCCAATAAGTTGAACATAATTTCAAACCGCCCATATTTACAGCATCATATTTTTGTTTTGTGGCCTTATAATATGTAATTAAAAGTCCAATAATTCCGCCTACAAGGTGCATTAAATGCGCCCAAGTTAAAACATACATAAATGATCCTGAGGCATTTGAGCTTGGCCCTGCAAAAAAGATACCTGCATCAACCAAATCGCCCCAAGCTGAAAATTGTAGATAAATAAAAATTATCCCTAAAGCCAAAGTAGCAAGTAATCCTTTTTTAATATTTTCAAAATTGTTCACTTTAGCACTGTTTGTTGCCCAAAGCATGGTGATGCTTGACAATAAAATGACCGCTGTGCTGATATAAAATTTAAAAGGAAGCTCAAAATCTAACCAATTTCCATCTGCCTTTCTAACAATTACTGCGCTTGTTAAAGCAATAAAAATCATCACCATACTAGCCATGCTGATCCATAAAAGCATGGACTGCGATTTTTCTTTAATTTCTTTTTCCTCTAGGGAAATTTCTGCTGTTATTTTCGCCATTATATTTTATCAATTAATAAAGCTAATTGTACAATTGGTAAGTAAACAAAAGAGGCAAACATTAGTTTTGAAGCATCTTCATCGCTGCAAGATTTATATAATCGAAGTGCCTGCCAAGTAAATAAAACGCCACATATACTAACCACTAATGCAGAGTTAATTCCACTCATATTAAATATATAAGGTAATAAACCTACAGGAATAAGTGTAAGCGAGTAAATTAAAATTTGAAATGCGCTACTTCTATCTTTTCCTCCGGGAGATGGCAACATTTTAAATCCTGCTTTTTGGTAATCTTCATCCACTTTCCAAGCAATGGCCCAAAAATGAGGAAATTGCCAAATAAATTGAATTCCAAAAACTATTGAAGCCCTAATGTCAATTTCACCCGTTGCGGCTACCCAGCCTAAAAGCGGTGGAACAGCCCCGGGAAAAGCGCCCACAAAAACGGCAAAAGGTGTAACTTTTTTTAAAGGTGTATATATAAATGTATAAGAAAGTAATGCGGCCAAACCCAATATTCCACTTGTTAGATTAATAAAATAGCTTAGAATGGCAACTCCTGAAATGGCAAATGAAATAGCTATGATTAAGGCCTGATTTACAGAAAGACGCAATTGTGGCAATGGTCTTGATGCTGTGCGCTTCATTAATAAGTCTGTGTCTCTTTCAATAATTTGATTAAAGCCATTGGAAGCACCCGTAACTAAAAACCCACCTAAAACCAACCAAATCATTTTTTGCCAATCAGTTGTTTCAGATGCATAAGCGAAGGTTATAGCAGCTGAAAGCACCACCAACAGTGAAAGTCTGAGCTTAGTAAATTGAACTAGATTTGAAATCAATGAAAAAAATATTAGAACATCTGACCCATACAAGCAAGAGCCATTTTAAAAATCGGGCAAAACTAATCAATTTTAGACTTTGCATTCTATCAAAAACGAATTTTATTGATAATTAAAACACAAAAAAAGCCGATTGAAATTCAATCGGCTTTTTTAAGTAAAAATGAGCTGTTTATTTTATAACCCCCAATTCTTTTCCAACTTTAGTAAAGGCATAAATAGCTTTATCTAAATGTTCCTTTTCATGAGCTGCAGAAAGCTGAACCCTTATTCTGGCCTGACCTTTGGCTACAACAGGAAAGAAAAATCCGATTACATAAATGCCTTCTTGCAATAATTTATCTGCAAATTCCTGAGAAAGTTTGGCATCGTATAACATAATTGGAACAATTGCTGAGTCGCCATCTTTAAAATCGAAACCAGCTGCTTTCATTCCTGCTTTAAAATATTTTACATTATTTTCTACTTTATCTCTAAGTGCGGTGCTTTCATTTAAAAGTTTAAAAACTTCTAAAGATGCACCCACAATAGCTGGTGAAAGTGAGTTTGAAAATAAATAGGGACGCGAACGCTGACGCAACATGTCTATAATTTCTTTTCTTCCAGTTGTGTAACCGCCCATTGCACCGCCCAAAGCTTTGCCTAAAGTTCCGGTAATAATGTCAGCTCTACCCATTACATTGCACAATTCAGGAACTCCTTTGCCAGTTTTTCCAATAAAACCTGCACTATGACATTCGTCAGTCATAACTAAAGCATCGTATTTATCTGCTAAATCACAAATTTTATCTAATTGAGCTACATAACCATCCATGCTGAAAACACCATCGGTTACAATTATTTTGAAGCGAGCTCCAGCTTCATTAGCGGCAATTAACTGCGATTCTAAATCGGCCATGTTATTGTTTTTGTAACGATAACGTTGCGCTTTGCAAAGTCTTACACCATCAATAATAGAGGCATGATTTAATTCATCAGAAATAATGGCATCCATTTCTTGAAACAAAGGTTCAAAAACACCGCCATTAGCATCGAAAGCTGCGGCATATAAAATAGTATCGTCAGTTTGATAAAAATCTGCGATGGTTTTTTCAAGTTCTTTATGAATGTCTTGCGTTCCGCAAATAAATCGAACAGACGACATGCCAAAACCATGGCTGTCTAGCGCTTTTTTCGCGCCTTCTATAACACGTGGATGAGAGGATAAACCTAGATAATTGTTGGCACAAAAGTTTAAAACCTTGTCGCCATTACTCATTAAAATTTCAGCTCCTTGCGGGCCTGCAATAATTCTTTCTTTTTTATATAATCCTGCTTCGGCTATCGAATTTAACTCTGCCTGAAGATGTTGTTGCAATTTACCGTACATGCTTTTTTATTGCAAATAATGCCAAATTTCTAAATTAATGCAAATTTAGCTTTGCACATTAAATTGGCTTTTCGGCTTTGCAACTTTAGTATTAGGGAGCGCAGTTCTGTTTTGCTTCATCAAGGCTGCTGTTTTCAATCAAAATATTATCGCCAGTAACTGGTTTTATGGTTTTAATTAAGCCATCATTTGTAACAGGCATTAATTGATTGCTAAGGTCAATCACTAAAACGCCATTGCTTAAGCAATAAAAGCCAACTTCAACGCCAAATTGTAATTGCAATTTTTTATTGATAACTTCTACTTTGTCTTTATTAAGACCTGAGATTTTGAATGTGGTAGTTTTTAAAGCACTTTTTGAATCATTTAAAGCCAAATTTTGTTGGGAAAAACCTTTAGATGAAATAAATAAGGATAAGAAAATCAAACAGGTAGTAAAAATGTTTTTCATAAATTATGGGTTTTGATTTTTCAAACGTAGATTGTTAATATCATTTTGACAATAGTCTTTTTGTGCATATTTTTTTTAATACTTACAGCCATTTTAAAGCTTAAGAATTGTTTCAAAAGCCTAAATCATTTTTTTCTTACTGCCTTAATAGTTAAAATTGCATACTAAATTTTGCCAATGGAACAAGATATAAAACAGCGGATTGACGCGCTGCAAGAGAAATACAGTGCAACCGGACAGGATATGCTATCCTATTTAGATGGGTTGATTTATTCGGATTATCTTTCGTATTGGGATTATGTGCATTTAGACACATTACTTTCATTGCAGAGTCCACGCACTCCCTTCCCAGATGAGGAAATTTTTATCATGTACCATCAAATTACGGAGCTTTATTTCAAGTTAAGTTTGCATGAATTGCAACAAATTGCCGAAAAAGAAAATATTACAAAAGCAGAGTTTTTGATGCGTTTAAAACGAATTGTTCGCTACTTTGATGTATTGTCGGCTTCATTTGATGTAATGACTGATGGAATGGAACAAGAACAATTTTTGAAGTTTAGAATGGCTTTGCTTCCTGCCAGCGGATTTCAATCTGCGCAATATAGAATGATTGAGATTGCATGCACAACCTTAATTAATTTGGTGGATAAAGATTTTCGTGAACAACTAAAAAGCAGTAATTCTACTGAAGAGTTAATGCATCATATTTATTGGAAAAAAGGAGCAACCGAGTTAAAATCAGGAAATAAAACCTATACTTTAATTCAGTTTGAGAAAAAATATTTTAAAAAACTGGTTGAACATGCCGATTTTTTTAAAGATAAAAATGTGCTTTCGAAATATTACAGTTTGAACGAAACTGATAAAAATGATGCTGAATTGATTGATGTATTAAAAAAATTAGATACACATGTTAATGTCAATTGGCCATTGTCCCATTTCAGAACAGCAGTTAGATATTTGCATAAAAACCCTGAAGATATAGCCGCAACAGGCGGAACAAATTGGCAAAAATACTTGCCTCCGCGTTTTCAAAGACGCATATTTTATCCTGAATTTTACAGCAATGATGAACTTGAAAACTGGGGAAAAAACAAAGTTCATTAGCGAAAATTCGATCGATGATTTTGCATTTGATGATTTTGAGCTCGAAAGACTAATTTTTATTATTAAAAAAAAGTATCAATTCGATTTCAGTAATTACGCTATTGCCTCATTCAAAAGAAGAATTAACAGAATTATTAGGGTTTTTGACTTTGAAAATATTTCAGAATTAGAAAGCCGATTAATTAATGATGCTTTATTTTTCGAAGATTTTTTAAATGAAATCACAGTAAACACCACCGAGTTTTTTAGAGATCCTGATTTTTGGATTGTACTAAAAACCAAGGTTTTTCCTTTTCTGGCTCAAAAGGAAAAAATAAAAATTTGGCATGCTGGCTGTTCAACAGGCGAAGAATCATTGTCAATGGCTATTGCATTATTTGAGAATAATTTATTAGATAAATCAGAAATAATAGCTAGCGACATTAATAAAAATGTTTTAGCAATTGCACAAAAGGCGAAATATTCGAAAAGAAATTTGGAGTTGAGTTTGACTAACTACATCCAATCGAATGGTAAAAATTCACTAAACAATTACTTTGATGATATTGGAGAAAATATAGTTTTCAAGCCGTTTTTAAATCAAAACACAACATTCTTGCGCCACAATCTTGCAGATGAAAATATTATTGGGCAGTTTGACTTAATTATTAACCGTAATGTGATGATTTATTTTGATGATAATTTACAAGAATCGGTTTTCAAACGCTTCAAAAACTCCATGTTACCAAATGCATTTTTAGCTTTTGGGTCCAATGAAAATATTAATTTGGTCAAAAGCAGTTTTGACATGAAATGTGTGAGCAGTGCTGAAAAATTATTTCAAAAATTAGCTTAATTCTGATGCTTAAACAATTTGTAATAATACTTATATCTCAAATTTCAATTGCTGTATTTTGTAATGCGCAGTCAGTTAACAAATTAACTGGAACATATAATGCCCAAACTTTAAAATTTAATCAAACTACTTTACAAGAAGTTTTTATTGATCATAATTTGATTTTGGAAGAAGATTCGAGTTTTTCTTATCAAAACAATGAGCCCAATGAAAAAAACTGCTTAAATGTTTATGCTGGAAAATGGTTTTTAGTCAATAAAAAAATTGTACTAAACTTTACTGGTCAAGGTGAAATGAATTTATTTGTAAGCCAGCACAAAAACAAGATTTTGCTGCAATCAGATAGAAATCAAATTTTGTTTGAAAAAGATAAAAAACCCAAACAAAAATCGAATGATTCTCAACTGAAACTAAAAGAAGAAGAAGTTAGTGTTAAAATAAGAGTTGAAAAACCAAGAAAAGCCCCAAAAGAGAAAAAACGGAAGGATCCAAAATGTCCTGAGTTTTGAGGAAGATTTAGGATTTATTCGCTACAAAAAAATAATGCCTTAGATTCTATTCAAACCTAAGGCAAAAAATTCTTAATTATAAATTTACCAACCTAAAACCCAAGCGAAAATTAAAGGAGCAACAATTGTTGCATCCGATTCAACTATAAATTTAGGTGTGTTAATGTCTAATTTTCCCCATGTAATTTTTTCATTTGGCACAGCTCCTGAGTATGAGCCATAAGATGTTGTAGAGTCTGAAATTTGACAGAAATAGCTCCAAAAAGGAATGTTTTCCATTTCCATATCTTGATACAACATGGGAACTACACAAATTGGGAAATCGCCTGCAATTCCGCCACCAATTTGGAAAAATCCAACACCTTTTCCTTCGGAGTTTTTTACGTACCAATCTGCTAACCAAGCCATGTATTCAATACCTGATTTCATGGTGGTAGCTTTTATTTCGCCTTTAATTACATACGAAGCGAAAATATTTCCCATTGTGCTATCTTCCCAACCTGGAACAACAATTGGCAAATTTCTTTCTGCCGCTGCTAGCATCCAGCTATCTTTTGGGTCAATTTCATAATATTGTTGCAACTCGCCACTCAATAATATCTTGTACATAAACTCATGCGGGAAAAAACGTTCACCAGCTGTGTCGGCATCTTTCCAAATTTTATGAATATGTTTTTGTAATCTTCTAAAAGCTTCTTCTTCAGGAATACAAGTATCTGTGACTCTGTTGTAATGGTTTTCTAATAAATCCCATTCGTCTTGAGGCGATAAATCACGATAGTTTGGAACACGCTTATAATGCGAATGAGCCACCAAATTCATAATATCTTCTTCTAAATTGGCACCTGTGCATGAAATGATATCCACTTTTCCATTACGAATCATTTCGGCCAACGATTTACCTAATTCTGCTGTGCTCATAGCTCCAGCAAGGGTAATCATCATTTTTCCACCTTCGGTTAAATGGGCTTCATAACCTTTTGCAGCATCAACCAAAGCTGCAGCATTAAAGTGTTTATAGTGTTTTTCAACAAAATGCGAAATAGGACCTTTGTTCATTTTTTAGATTTTTTAGAGCCGCGAAGGTAAAATACTTTTAAATATGATATGGGTAGTTAATACAGATTTAAACTAGAGGAGATTTGAGATAGGAGATTTGAGAAATTAGATTTTAAAATTTGATGATTTCAGTTCTCTCTAAACTACTAAAAAGCCTTGTAAATTTTACATTATGGCAATTCAATCTATTTTATAAATATCAAAAATAGGTTTGCTTTTTTCAGGAAAATTAAATTTGAAAAAAGTCATAGCTAAAATTACTTTTGTGGCAATTAAAATACAATGCAAAATTCGGGTTTAAAAACAATCGCAGTTGATTTTGATGGAACAATTGTTGAGCATGCCTATCCAAAAATTGGGGAAGAAATGATGTTTGCTTTTGCTACTTTAAAAGAACTTCAAAAGCGCGGTCATAGGCTAATTTTATGGACTTTTAGAGATGGTGATTTATTGAAAGAAGCGGTAGATTATTGTAAAAAAAATGGTTTAGAATTTTATGCTGTTAACAATAGTTTTCCTGATGAAAGATTTGATTTATCTATGAGTCGAAAAATTAATGTTGATATTTTTATAGATGATCGAAATATTGGCGGTTTTCCAGGTTGGAGTAATGTTTGGCAAATGTTGTATCCTAATGGAGAAAGATTTGAGCATGTTTTAAAATTCCCCAACGAACACCACAATTTTAAAAACCAAGAGAAAAAAGGTTTTTTCTCAAAATTATTTTCAACTAAATGATAATTGCAAAAACCGCAGAAGAAATTGAATTGATGCGCGAAAGTGCCTTAATAGTTTCTAAAACTTTAGGCATGTTAGCCTCTGAAATAAAACCTGGAGCTATTCCATTAAAGTTGGATAAACTTGCCCACGATTTTATAAACGATCTGGGAGCCAAACCAGGTTTTTTAGGCAAATATGATTATCCTTTTTCCATCATGACTTCAATTAATGAACAAGTGGTGCATGGCATGCCAACCAATAATCCAATAAAAGATGGTGACATCGTTTCAGTAGATATTGGCTCAATTAAGAATGGCTTTTATGGCGATCATGCTTACACATTTGCAGTTGGAGAAATTAGTCCCGAAAAAAGACAATTGTTAGATGTAACCTTACAAAGTTTATACAATGGCATTGAACAAACCCGCGCAGGATTGAGGGTTGGCGATATTGGTTATGCCATTCAATCATATTGCGAAAGTTTCGGATACGGTGTAGTGCGTGATTTAGTGGGACATGGCTTAGGCAGAAACCTACATGAAGAGCCAGAAGTGCCTAACTATGGTAAAAAAGGAAATGGGAAAAGACTCATAGAAGGAATGGTGATAGCTATAGAACCTATGATTAACATGGGAACTCATAGAGTAAAACAATTAAAAGATGGGTGGACCATTGTAACAAATGATGGCAAACCAAGTGCACATTTTGAGCATGATGTAGCCATTGTAAATGGAGAGCCAGAAGTGCTTTCGACATTCGATTTTGTGGAAGATGCTTTAGGCATTCCGCGCACAACACCAAAAAGGCAGAAAAATGAAAGCAATAATTAATTGGAGCATACGCAATGTGCCACGTCCGGTTTTAATAAGAGCAAGTTTGGCCTTCAGAGGTTTGGCAAGCGTTTATTACAGCGGAAATAAATTTCAATGCCCAATTTGCGAAAAATCATTTCGTAAAATGTTGCCTTATGGCGTAAAAATTAGAGAAAATGCACTTTGCCCAAATTGTCTTTCATTAGAGCGACATAGAATGATGTGGCTTTTATTGAAAAACAAAACCAATTTTTTTAGGGATAATTTAAAAGTACTTCACATAGCTCCCGAACAAGCATTTTATAAACTTTTCAGGGGTTTGAAGAATCTAGATTACACTACTGCCGATTTAGAATCGCCAATTGCTGATGTGCATTGTAATATCTTGGATTTACCCTTCGCAGAAAATACTTTCGATGTAGTTATTTGTAACCATGTTTTAGAACATATCGAAGATGACCACAAAGCAATGACCGAATTAATAAGGGTTTTAAAACCCGGTGGATTTTGTATTGCTCAAGTTCCTCTTGACACAAGCAGAACTAAAACCTACGAAGACTTTTCTATAACCGAGCCAAAAGAAAGAGAAAAAGCTTTTGGGCAATATGATCATGTTCGTTGGTATGGTTTAGATTATCCTGAAAGATTAAAAAATGCAGGATTTGAAGTAATTCCAATGCATGTAAATGATTACACGCAACCAGAAGAAAAACTAAAATCTTGTTTAATTGAAGATGAATTGATTTATTTTCTTAGAAAGCCTTAATTTTCAATGAATTAGGTTTTTCATTTAATTTTATGGAATTCTTTAAAAATTGGTTCAGTTTTTGAAAAGTCCGAAACATGAAAAATTTACCAATCATTATCTTTTTGCTTTTAAGCACTTTTAGTTTTTCACAAGATACTATCGTGAAAAAATACAAAACTGGGCAAATAGCTTCACGCGAAATAAAAAGACCTTGGCCACAGAAAGATATGACAGGCTATCGAGATGAAAGTGTAGAAGTATTCAATAAAAAAGGAGAAAAGGTTTTTACAGGAAATAGAAGAAATTACGCTGGTCATTCATCTGTTTATTTAGAATATCATAAAAATGGAGGGGTAAAAAAAATTACTACCAGTGATGCACCTGATGCCGGAATTCAGTGGTACAAATCATGGCGTGAATTAGATGAAGAAGGCAATGTAATTCACTTTACTGAAGATAATCATGATAAAATGCATACCACGCCAATTTATTTTAATCCTGAATTTAACCCACCTAGTCCAGTAGTTAAAAAACAAGATTTAAAACCCAATGAATGTGCGGCCATCATGCAAAGCAATATTGTTTTTATAAACAAAAGTAAATCGAAAGTTGAGGTTTTAATTGTTGGAAAATCGGGTCAATTGACAGGTAAAACTTACCAAAAAACACTAAAACCCAACGACACTACTAGCACAGAAAATTATACAAATGCTCAAAAATTTGCTGAGGCTAAAGAAATAGCTGACTTATTTGTAAAAAAAGGTAAAAAATTGAAGTTAGAAAAAATAGATTGGCAAAACCTTCCATTTAAAACCACTGACAAAGGCGGACAGATTAGAACCTATCACTTTTATTGGGTCGATTAAATTTTAAATACATTTGCAAGCTTTAAAAAATAAAGCATCAATTTTAAATAAGCTTTGTAAAGCTTTTAAATATTTAAAAAATGACCAAAAAAGTAGCATTAATAACTGGAGTTACCGGACAAGATGGGGCTTATTTAAGCGAATTATTATTAGGCAAAGGTTACATAGTTCATGGAATAAAAAGAAGAAGTTCATTGTTTAACACGCAAAGAATTGATCATTTATACAAAGATGCGCATGAAGAAAAAGTAAATTTCTTTTTGCATTATGGCGATTTAACCGATTCATCCAATCTCATTCGCATTATACAAGAAGTGCAGCCTGATGAAATTTATAACCTAGCCGCTCAATCACATGTGCGTGTTTCGTTCGAAACGCCTGAATATACTGCCAATGCCGATGCTATTGGAACTTTAAGATTGTTAGAAGCTATTAGGATTTTAAATCTAGAGAAAAAAACCAAATTTTATCAAGCATCTACTTCTGAATTGTATGGTTTGGTGCAACATATTCCTCAAAACGAAGAAACACCTTTTTATCCTCGCAGCCCTTATGGTGTAGCTAAATTATATGCTTATTGGATTACAAAAAACTATCGCGAAGCTTATGGCATTTTTACTTGTAATGGTATTTTATTTAACCATGAAAGTCCATTAAGAGGCGAAACTTTTGTTACTAGAAAAATAACCCGAGCCGCTGCTAAAATAAGCTTAGGACTGCAAGACAAAATGTTTGTTGGAAATTTAGATGCAGAAAGAGATTGGGGGCATGCAAAAGATTACGTAGAAGGCATGTGGATGATGATGCAACACGACACGCCTGATGATTTTGTATTAGCAACTGGTGTAAAAATTTCCGTTAGAAAGTTTTGTGAAATCTCTTTTCAAGAGGCAGGAATAAATTTGAAATGGGAAGGTAAAGGCATTGAAGAAAAAGGAATTGATAGCAAAACTGGAAAAGTTTTAATTGAAATTGATGCTAAGTATTTCAGACCTACAGAAGTTGATTTATTGCTTGGTGATGCTTCAAAAGCTGAAAAAATATTGGGTTGGAAACCAAAATATACGGTTGAAGAATTAGCTAAAGAAATGGTTCAAGCCGATTTGCAATTGTTTAAAAGAGATAAATATTTATTAGAAGGTGGCCATTCCATCCATAACTATTACGAATAAAAATGAAGGCAAAAGTTTATGTGGCCGGTCATCGCGGAATGGTTGGTTCAGCTATTGTTAGAAGATTAGAAAAAGAAGGAAAGTATGAAATCATAACTGCATCTTCTAAAGAATTAGACCTTAGAAATCAAGTTGCGGTTAATTCATTCTTCGAAAAACATCAACCCGATTTTGTTTATCTGGCAGCAGCTAAAGTGGGCGGAATTCAAGCAAATAACATTTATCGCGCTGAATTTTTGTACGATAATTTAATTATGGAATGCAATGTAATTCAAGCTGCGCACAGCAATAAAGTTAAAAAACTTTTGTTTTTAGGCTCTTCTTGCATTTATCCCAAAATGGCGCCTCAACCGCTAAAAGAAGAATATTTGCTAACTGGATTGCTGGAACCAACCAATGAACCTTATGCCATTGCAAAAATTGCAGGAGTTAAACTTTGTGAATCTTACAGAAGACAGTATGGTGATAATTTTATTTCGGTAATGCCAACCAATTTATATGGTCCGAATGACAATTACGATTTAAACAATTCACATGTTTTGCCAGCATTAATTAGAAAGTTTCATGAAGCAAAAGTGGAAGGAAAACAAGAAGTAGTAATTTGGGGAAGTGGAAGTCCTTTTCGTGAGTTTTTGCATGTAGATGATTTAGCCGATGCTTGTTATTATTTAATGCAAAACTACAATGAAGAAAGTCTTGTAAACATTGGCACAGGCATAGATTTAAGTATAAAAGATTTGGCGCTTTTGGTTAAAAAAATTGTTGGATTTGAAGGCAATTTAACTTTCGATAGTTCAAAACCTGATGGAACGCCACGCAAATTAATGGATGTTTCTAAATTGGAAAGTTTTGGTTGGAAACACAGCATTTCGCTTGAAAATGGCATTCAATCTGTTTATGAAGAATTGGTGGAAAAAGATTTCTTTAATCAATTAAAAAATTAACCTATACCCCTTTGCTTTTATCAACCAAAACAAAAACGCTACGCATTAAAAATCGAGCTAAAAAATAATCAAAGCCAAGACGAATTCGTTTAAAAAAACCATATTTTTTTTGATATGTCTCTATTGAAATTATTTCGGTATTACCCATAAATTTTTCTTCAATTTTATTTTTCAACCCACTCACAAAGGTTTTGTTGTATAATTCAATATTGGCTTCCAAACTGCCGTATTCACTCAAATGGTTTAAGTTATAAGAACCTAGTGTAAGCCATTCGCCATCAACCAATGCTAATTTCCCATGAATAATAGATGGTTGATATTCTTCTATTTCAATCTTATGCTTAAAAAACCAAGTGTATAAATAACTTGATGCGTTTTTAATTAGCTGAATATCTGAATTTTGAGAAAGGTAAACTTTAATTTTCACACCTCTTTTAGCAGCTGATTTCAGAATATTCATTAGTTTAAAGCTAGGTAAAAAATAACTGGCTACAATTATTATTTCCTTTTCAGCTTGTCTAAAAGCATTGTAATAACTTGTGGTAATTTGGTTTAAACCTCTTATTCTATCGTTTACCGTAAATCGTAACAATAAATTGGAAATTGCAACTTTTTTGGGTTTAGAAAGATTAACTCTAATAATTTTTTTGGTTAACACATTCAAACAATATTGTCTTATTTTCTGAACCTCATTTCCTTCAATTCTTAATGCAAAATCAAACCAAGGCAAACTATTTCCAAACCCTGAATAATTATCCGAAAAATTTATTCCACCAACCCAAGCCAATTCTTTATCAATAACAATGATTTTATGGTGTAAACGCCTACCAATTCTAAAGTTGAAAAAATTGATAATAGGTGAAAAATATCTGAAAACAATTCCCTTTTCGCGGATAATTTGAATGGTTTCAGCACTTAAATCGGAGCCAAAACTATCGAGTAATAAATTAACCTTCACTCCTCTATCAGCAGCTTTATAGAGCAAGTGCAACAACGCTTTTCCAGTATGGTCTTCTTTTAAAATATAAACTTGTACGATAATCTCATGCCTAGCATTTTCGATGGCTAAAAATAGATTTTCGAAAAACTGATTGCCTCCCCATAAAAACTGGGCGTTTGAATTGGAATCGAATTTTTTTGATTTTTTCAAAATCATAATTCAAATTTAGCCTATAATATCGCTTTTAGAATTATTTAAAAAGGATTGGTTTCAACTAATTATTAATCAAAACTTTAAATGTTTTGCTCTGATGTGGACTTTTTAATTGAATAAAGTAATAACCGCCTATTATGTCTTCGGGTATTTTTAGCTGGATTTTTTGTTCACTTTGGGTGAATGAGCTAACCGAAACCTTACTGCCTTTTAAATTGAGCCAAATAATTTCAGAGATATAATTCTCATTTTCTAATTCAATCATCAAAAGTTCACCTTTTTTTATGGGATTTGGATAGACTTTCGCGTCTAAATCTTTTTCAAACCAGACATTTATCGGTTCGAATTCTTCATATTTCCCATCAAAATCTATTTGTTTCAATTTGTAAATATTATTGCCATTAAAAGGTGTTCGATCGTAGATTTGATATTTTAGAAATTGATTACTATAGCCGGCACCATCTATATTTTTTAATTTCTCAAAAATTTTACCATCTGGGCTTTTATAAATTTCAAAAACATTATTGTTAATTTCAGAATAGGTAGCCCAATTTAACTGAATAGAATCATTATAAGTCTTTCCGTTAAAATAAGCCAATTGAATAGGAAGCGGACTATCAGGGTAATCTTGACTTGAAATGGTATAATAACCATCGGTAATAGCAAAATTGCTGAAATAAATTTGGTCGCCATCAATATAACTTGCAGTAGCCACTTCTGTCCAAGCACCAGAATCACTTGCTCTGAAAATTAATTTATAATTACTTGCAATATCAGTTGTAGCAATACCTTGACCTCCAGCACTTATATCAAAAGTTAGATTTATGGTAAGTGCAGTTGAAGTGTTAGTTACATCAAAATACCAAATTCTTTTCCAACGCGCTGGATTAGAACCGCCAATACCAGTAACATCAATAGAATCGATGTCATTTTGGGCTACTTTATGGCCAAATAAACAATAATCGGTATTGTCAAATCCACTGTTAACCTTAATTGCTAGACCAGAAGTAACCTCAAATGAGACAGAATCATTTGAAGCTCCAGTTGATTCCTTTCCTATTCCAGCCACTTCAAAATCATAATTTCCATTGGCTACATCATCGCCAACATACCTATCATTTGAAATAGCAATATCATATTTGGCTGATAAATAATTATTCACGATGTTTCTTTGAGCATCGTTTAAAGCTACCCTATATTGAATAATTTCTGCCATGTGCCCTCCAAATGGCCTTCCGTCAGTTTCATTTGTTGCGCCCAAAATTAATGGTGAAACATTGTCAGGAATGAAAGAATTTGTTTCAGTTGACGTTACATCTAGGGCACCATTTACATAAACTTTTGCTCTATTTGCCGCAGCTAAAGTTCCATCATAAATCATATCAACCATGTAATTAGTTGAATTTAAAAATGTGGTATTTGTAGAAAATCTATTATTGGTTGATTGAATGTCAGTATGAATTTTATCACCACCATTAAAGTAAAAAATCATATACGATTGCTGAATTCCTACGCCAGTTCTTTTTGAAATAATAGATCTAGCAGTTGAATTATCAAGGTTTAAAGGTCTTGTAATGGTAAAAAAACTTAAACCCGAAGTGTTATCAAGCAAGGGATAATCGCTACCTACAAGTCTATCATTAGTTGCAGTTATATTATCAAATTGTATAGTAGGAAAACCATTTATGACGTTTGTTCTATAAAGCGGCTGCCTGTTAGAAGTAGCTTGACTCACATCATATCCATTGCCAGATTGGTCTAACCAACTTGAAACATTGGCTCCATCAGTTGTTGTATTAGTTCCTTTATCAGCTTTAAACCAAAGCACATTGTTGCTTGAATTTCCTACACCACCAGGGCCTGTTTGTGAAAAATTATTTGTTGTAAAAATTAAATATAAAAATAAGAAAAGAATTAAACGCTTTGGCAACATTTACAATTTTTATAGGGCAATCAATATTATGAAAATTTCCAACATCATAAAATACAAGCTTTCATTATTAAAATTATTATCATTTTTACTAAACTCATTTTTTACTCTACTTTCGTGCAAAATCTAAACACAATGAAAAAATACTTTTTAATACTGCTGTCAATTAGCATTTTAACAGCTTGCAAAAATGAAAATACTAGCACTGGGGATGTTAGTCCTGAAATGCAGGCACTGCTCGATGAAAATGAGAAACTAAGACAAGATGTGGCTCAGCGCGATTCAACTTTCAACTATTATATCAATAGTATGGCTGAAATTGAAAGCAATTTGTATGAAATTAAGAAAAAAGAAAAAATGCTTGCGGCCAATGCCAAAGGTGGTGAAATGGACAAAACCAAAGAACAACAAATTGTTGAAGATTTGGCTGCCATCAAAGATTTATTAGCTAAAAACAGAAATACTATTGCTAGCTTGAGTCAAAAATTTAAAAATTCACAGCTTAAAATAGCCAATTTAGAAGAAACTATTGCTAACCTAGAAAAAGCAGCTGAAGAAAAAGATGGCGAAATTGCTTTACTTCAAGATGAATTAAGCAAAACCAATAAAGCTCTATCAAATTTATTTGAGCAATACAGCAGCCGCTCGCAAGAGTTAGATGAAACTACAAATGAATTGAATACTGTTTATTGGGCTTTTGGAACCGAAAAAGAGTTGAAAGAAAACAAAGTTGTGAGCAAAGATGGTGGCTTTTTAGGTTTAGGAAAAAATTCAAAGCTAAGTTCATCATTCAATAAAAATTATTTTACCAAAGCTGATTTAAGAGAATTAAACGGAATTACTTTAGGTTTTAAAAAAGCAAAACTTATTACTTCTCATCCTGAAGGTTCATTCAATTTTGTAAAAGATGATAAGGATGATAAAATAGTGCGCATTGATATCACAAATGCTAAAGAATTTTGGTCCGCTTCTAAGTTTTTGGTTGTAGAAGTAAAATAAGCTTTATAAAGATTCAAAAAAAAACGAGGCAAGTTTTGCCTCGTTTTTTTATGTTTAAATTTCAAATAGTATCAGCAAAATAATTCCAAAAGATTTTTTGAATTTGAGGAATTTAAATCATGCTTTTTTTTGATTTTTAATACCCTTTATACACTAATTTCATTTTGTCGAAAGTACCATCATTTAAAACCTTTAACGCTTCTACATAAGCTTCGTTCATATCGTTCGAAATTTCATAATAGGCGCCTTGGTCATATAAATTCCTAGCCGTTAATGCTTTTAATTGCATCTCTAAAACTGCTCTTGAAGTTTGGGCTTCGACTGCATCTATTTTAATATCATCTTTTTCAGTGTAAGCTAAAAAGTCAGCCCAAATTTTTTCGTCAATTTTAAACTGAGGTTTAAACTCTTTCATGCTAGGGAATTTAGCTAATAGGTTTTTTCTTTCTGTTTCCATCATGTTTAAAACGAATTTGTTTTGTATGCCTGCGCGTGAAATTTTACCATAAAAGTCGGTAGCAAAAGTGGTGTCGAGAGGTACAAAAATATCTGGCATTATACCACCGCCTCCATAAACCAATCTTTTATTTGGGGTATAATATTTTAATGAATCTGGTAGTTTTATGCTGTCTTTAGAATAAAGCTCCCCACTTTTCATTCTTATAAAAATGTCTTCGTTGTACTTTTTATTTCCGCCATCATAAGGTTTTTGTATACTTCTTCCTGTAGGTGTATAATACCTGGCAGTAGTTAAACGAATTAATGAGCCATCAGGCAAATTAAATGGACGTTGCACTAAACCTTTTCCAAACGACCTGCGGCCTATAACAAGACCTCTATCCCAATCTTGAATGGCACCAGAAACAATTTCACTGGCAGATGCGCTTCCTTCATCAATTAAAACAATTAGTTTTCCTTTTTCAAATTTACCTTGTTTCGTTGCTATAAGTTCCTGGCGCTTTTGATTGATTCCTTCTGTGTAAACAATCATTTTATTTTCAGGTAAAAACTGATCTGCTAATTCATGTGCCATGTTCAAAAAGCCTCCACCATTGCCTTTTAAGTCTAAAATCAAGTTTTCCATGCCCTGCTTTTTTAACTTATCAAATGCTTGATTAAACTCATCCATGGTGGTTTTAGAAAAACGATTCACTTTGATATAGCCTGTTTTTGGAGTGGCCATATAAGATGCATCAACCGAATAAATTGGAATTTGATCGCGCTCAATTTTGAAGCTTAAAAGATCATCTGATTTGGCTCTTTTTATATCAACAACTACCACTGTTCCTTTTTTACCTCTAAGACGTTTCATTACGCCATCATTGGCAATTTTAATTCCGGCTACGTTTTCACCATCTATTTTTATGATTTTATCGCCTGCTTGAATGCCCAATTTTTCAGATGGACCTCCTGCAATTGCTGCCACAACCAAAATGGTATCTTTCATTAATTGAAACTGAATACCTACTCCTTCAAAATTACCTTCCAAAGGTTCATTAGCTCTTTGCACTTCTTCTTTTGAAATATAAACTGAGTGAGGGTCTAATTCTTCCAAGGTTGAAACAATGGCAGTTTCTACTAATTTATCGAGATTGACAGTATCAACATATCCATAGTTTACGGTGCTGATAAATGTTCTTAGTTTGTCAGATGCTTGTTGAACATTCGATTGGGCATTTACTGCATTTGATAAAGCAAATATCCCCGCCAACGTTCCTATTTTCAAAATACTTTTGTTCATTTTCAAATCTTTTATAAAAAACTTTCTAAATATACAATGCAAATAACGTTCAGTTTTTGCTGAATTAGGAAAAAATCTTTTTAGATGTTAAATGCCTTGATATTTTGGATTAATTAACTCCTTTTAGGCATTTTTAGAGGCGAAATAATCAAAGACTACTTGTGCTTTTGCCGGGCCAATTATTTTGGCTATATCTTCTATTCCAGTTTCTTTTAACTTTTTTACCGATTTAAAAACTTTCAATAATTCGTTGGCAGTTTTTTCTCCAATTCCTTCAATTTCAGTAAGTTCGGTTTTGATAGTTCCTTTACTGCGCCTGTCGCGGTGATGGGTAATTCCAAAACGATGCGCCTCATCGCGCATTTGTTGAATAATGCGTAAGGTTTCTGATTTTTTATCTAAATGTAACGGATAAGGATCGCCTGGATAATATAATTCTTCTAAACGTTTGGCGATTCCAATAATGGCAATTTTACCCATTAAATTCAGTTTGTTTAAACTATGAATGGCAGCGCCTAATTGACCTTTACCCCCATCAATAACTATGAGTTGCGGCAATTCCTGGTTTTCTTCTACCAATCTTTTGTAACGCCTGTAAACAACCTCTTCCATCGTGGCAAAATCATCTGGTCCAATGACTGTTTTTACATTAAAATGGCGATAATCTTTTTTGCTTGGTTTGGCATTTTTAAAAACTACACAAGCCGAAACTGGAAAGTTTCCTTGAATATTGGAGTTGTCGAAACACTCTATGTGGCGCGGCAATTCGGTCAATCGCAAATCTTTTTTCATGGTTTCGAGCACGCGATCAATTTTGAGTTCTGGGTTTTTTAACTCACTTTGTTTCAGCTTTTCAAGCTTGGCGTATTTGGCATTTTTTTCAGAAAACTCTAACAATTGTTTTTTATCACCACGAACTGGAATTATAAAACTGGCATTGGGCAATTCAATATCTAATTCAAATGGAACAATAATTTCGCGTGCCAAACTTTGAAATCTTTGGCGCAACTCTACAATGGCTAATGTTAGAACTTCTTCTTGACTTTCGTCTAAAGCAGTTTTTAGTTCAAGCGTATAAGACTGAACAATTGCTCCTTCAATAACTTTAAGGTAATTAACAAAACTTTGTTTTTCTTCATGCACAATTGAAAAAACATCCACATTGGTAATGGTTGTGCTAACAACAGCCGATTTGTTTTGATATTTTTCAAGAATGTCAATTTTTTCTTTCAGCTCAAATGCCTTTTCAAATTCCATTTGTGCAGCAAATTGGTTCATCAATGTTTTTAGATGGAGATTTACTTCGCCAATATTTCCCTTAATAATTTGTTTTATTTCAGCAATTGTGCTGTCATAATCAGCTTTGCTTTGTTTACCAATGCATGGGGCTTTGCAACGACCAATATGAAACTCAAGGCATGAATTAAATTTTCCTGCTTTGATATTACTTTCACTTAAATTAAGCTTGCATGTTCTGATGGGATACAATTGTTTGATTAAATCAAGCAAAGTATTCATGGTTTTTACAGACGCAAAAGGGCCAAAATATTGAGAGCCATCTTTAAATTTATTTCTAGTGACAAAAACTCTTGGAAAAGCTTCATTTTTAACTACAATCCATGGATAAGTTTTGTCGTCTTTTAAATTGATATTGTATTTGGGTTGATGCTGTTTTATGAGATTATTTTCTAGCAGCAGTGCATCAAATTCAGTTTCAACAATAATGGTTTTAATGTCGCTTATGTTTTTCACCAAAATGCGCAAGCGACTGCTATCGTGCACTTTGTTGAAATATGAACTAACTCTTTTTTTAAGATTTTTTGCTTTGCCGACATACAAAAGTCTTCCGTCAGCATCATAATATTGATAAACACCCGGTTTATCGGTTAAAGTTTTAAGAATAGCATTTACTTTTTCTGACTGCGCTGACATTGCCACAAATATTGTGGTAAAAATAGGAATATGCTAATATTTCTTTACCCCCTTTCTTTTCACTGCAGGTTTTATTCACTTGGTAAGTGTTTACCAAAACCTTAAAGAAGCTTGGTTTTATTTCAAAAAGGATCAAGAGGTGATAAATTAAAAATAAAACAGGCAGCTTTTATAAGAGCCGCCTGTTTTATTGAATTAAAAGATTAAACCCTATTTTAAATCTTTTATTGTTTGATCAAAAGCACTACAAGTTTCAGCGCAACTAGCTTTTATTGATTCAAACTTTGTTTTTAACTGCTCTAATTCACTCAAGCCGCTAGCTAAAGCCTGTTGATGTAATTCTAATTCCTTTTCAGCCTCTGCTTGTTCCACCTCATCTTTTCCTATTTTCGATTTTAAAGCAGCAAATGCAGCTGTAGTAGCATCCCAATTTGTTCCGCCATTGTTCAATAAATTAGAGATTTCATTGTAGTTTTCTCCATGAACTTTGCAATTGTTCATTTTCCCCTCCAAATCAGTCAAAAGCTCATTATTCAATTTTTTTTGCTTAGGATCTGAAGCTTTTAAGGAATCAAATTTTGCCACCATTATTCCATGCATCATTGAGTTCGATTCTATCTCTCTTTGCACGGTTTCGATTAAACTAGCTCTTTGAGTTGAAGCGCTGGTCCACTGATTTTCAAATTCACTTATTTTTCCTTTAAATTCATCGGAAACCTTTGGCCCGCATGAAGAAATAGAAAGAGCTATTAAAGCAATTGCTAAAAAGTTAATTAATCTGTTTTTCATAATTTTTGCTAATTTTTTGAAGCAAATTTAAGGTTTGGAAATAGTTAATTAGCATTAGTATGAACAAAATGCTGCTATATTAGATTTTCTCAAAATATTCTTCATCAGTTTTAATATTCATGTATTTTTCTAAGTGTTTTGCCTGATTATAAACATATCCGTCATATCCAATGCTTTTTAGAATTAGCTTACTTATCAATGTAAAAAGTTTTGCAGAAACATATGATAAATAGAGGCTTAGTTTTTCTTCATCTTTAATTTCTTCTTTCTGTAGCAATATGTTTCCGTGAAGTAAATCATTTCTATGTTCGATGATAGCAATGTCGTGCAGCGTTAAACGAATTCCAAGTTGTTCAAACGGGCGGGTTAATTTCTCATTGTTTTTCAAATGTTCTTTGTTGAAAGATTTATTGACTTCATTAAGACGTCTTTTCAATTTCAAGATATTGGTTTCGCTCAAAGTTTTAGAATTATCATCAATCACTTGATGTAATTCTTGGATTACTTTATCTGATAAAGTTGAGTCGTTAATTGGTTTTTCAAGTCCGTTTTCTTTAATACTTAAATGTTTGGAAAGCAGTTCAATAATAACAGCAAAAGAACTGGGAATTATCAACAAAGACATAATTGATGTCGCTTCCAATATGACTAAAATTGCCACGGAAAACTCCGGTTCAGTATGTATTTTGTAAACAAGGTTTGAAAAATTGTTTAATGATATTCTTGTCAATTTATTCAAATAAATGCTTGCAATATTTTTATCAATATCTGGATAAGAAAAAGGATTTGTTGTGATTGGACTATACATTGCTTTAAGGGCTGGTCTTATGTAGTTTGAGTAATAACAGTTTTTTAAATTATCAAATGTGAATTTTTCACCCCCAACCATTAATTTATTAATGAACCCGATTGCTTGTTGAATAGAAAAACAAACTTCTGAAAACTCATCGTAGCTCTGTTCTTGTAAGCATTCAAAAATGTAAAAACCTTTGTCTTTATGTTTTAGCTGTGTTACATCATAGTCTTTTCCATTAAGATTTGTTCGGATGCAGTCATAGAAATATTCAGTGCCCTGTCTTTGATGTGTAATTGTTTCAAACTCTCTATGAAAAGTATTTATATTTTTCAAATCAGTTTGGAAGAATGTTTTATAAAATCCATATTGCTTGAAGTTTTCAGACTGAAATCTGTTTAATTCAAATTTAGTTTCAAAACTTACAGATTTATCTGCTTTTAAATTTGCATGGTTTGACCTGCTTCCAAGTTTTTTAGTTTTGTAAGTAATATTATTGAAAATAAATGACAGTTCAGTATTGTCATCCTCTTCTTTAAAAAGTCTTCCATTGATTTGCAGTAAAAATGTCCCCCTTTTTCTTATTAATATGGCATTAACTTCTTTGTCTTCAACGAGTTCAACTTTAAAGTTCTCTTTTGAGCTTATTTTATCAATAAATTTTAGTTCTGTTTGAAAATTTTTATTGTTTTTAATTCGTTTTGTCGAAGTGTTCATTTAAGAAGAAGTGTTTGAAAGAGTTATATATAAGTTTTTAAAATAGCTAAATATGGGGATTTTCACTACTAAACTTCATTCGAAGAACTTCACATTCAGTTTGCACGAATACGTTTAAGGATTATTGAAATGCCAATTTTAGGTTGGTGCTGTTAGAGGTTCAGATTGGTTTTCAAATATTTTTCAAAAGCCATTAAATTCAAAAGTTTCTCATATTCCAATTAGATTTAATTTATCTTAATTATTTCGCTGCCCAAAACGAGAATCTATATATATTTTCTGTTTTTCTAAATCAGTTATTTCATGCGTGGATGCTGAGGCCCGTACATAAAAATGACTAGTATTCTTCTGGTTATTAAAGTCATATTTTTTAAGATATACAGGAACTTCTGACCTTTTCACTTGAATAGCATAAATGGTTTTTCCGTTTGAGCAAGAAACAAAATCTCCAAAGACCTTATTTATATGTTCTATGCCTATAAAGCGATTAAAGAGGTCATCAAATTTAAGTCTGAACCAATCTTTTGGGTCTTTCTTGTCTGAAAGTGATAGATCTGAATCGAGTCCAAGAATCTGGTCTAAATCATTGAATGAAGTATTGGCATCTCGAATCCCAATAAGCAATAATCCTCCATGGGAATTTAAAAATGAGCAGATTGTTTTAGCAACAATTTGTTGAACACTAATAGTTTCTTTTTTGTGAGTAAAATTGTATACCAAAGATGGTTTAAATTCAATGAGTTGACCCTCTCCTTTTTTAATTATATTCATTATGTAATTTTCATCGATTTGGATTGGGAAATCATTCTCAATTCCTTCCTCCTCATAAACAGTCTCTCCAATTTCTTCTTTTTTATTTTTCTTCAAATCTTCATCTTTTGAAGTAGGGTAATTATAGATAGAACCTTCTCCATGATGTTCATCAATCTGAAAGGTTTCGTCTTCCTTCCAGTCAAAAGGCGTCTCTAGTATTGTTTCCTTTTCAAAATCTCTTTCTTCTGGATGATATATCATAATTTCTTTTTCCATAGAAAAAGTAGATAAAGAATATTCTAGATATATTTCATATTCCCAATAAAGATTATCCCAGCAAACTAAAGGATCTTGATTTATTCCGTGAATGCATAGCTCGTCACCTTTCTTGTTGTCTTCAATATCTTGTTTATATACAAAATAGACAGTTAAACCAAGCTCATTCTTGTTACGATCATATGATTCTATAAATTCGTCTGGATAGTCTATCGTTTTATCAAAGTGAAATAGTTTATTTCTGCTAATTTCATCTAAATAATTAATCCAATTCTCAAACTCAATAAATTCCTGAAACGCATTTATTCGATCTTTAATTGGTTCCCCACTATCAAAATCTTTGACAATTTCTGTTATTTTAAATGGGTTATTTGAATCAAGGTAACAGAATCGTAGTTTGTAGTAGATAGGAGAAGTCATAAATTTTGTTTTAATGGTTTTAGATGATTGCTAGTTAATAAGATTTGAAAATGGTCGTTTAGAAAATTTTATCATAAAATTTTTTATTAGCTGGCTTTCAAAAGCTCTTGGATCGTCATTTGGCAAGGACTTCCAACATACAATAAGGTCGGTTGAGTTTCTAAGTTGCCAAATAAGTCTACCTCCCCAATGCCCAATTTTTTTTCCTTGTCCGAAACCAAAATATTGTTTTAATCTTGAATTTAAAGTTGCTCTACCTGCTTTACTTCCTGCTTTACCGATATATAACACAAGTGAATTGTCTACCCAATTTAATTTGAGTTCACCCAATGAAACATTCGGATTTTTTCCCTTGAAGTGTCCGCCTGTTCCAATTTCCAAGTATTCAGGTTCATTAAAATTTGGATTTAAGACAAGATAAACACCTTTAATTTTTGGAACTGATGAACTGTCATTAAAAAGTTCGCTCATTTTTTTAAACCCTGTAAATCCTGCTTTTCTTATTTCGTTAATGTTGTTAAAGTCCATAGTTTTTCCGCATGTTGTATTGTTGAAACCTTTTAATTTAGCATGATAGCCAACTAGTTAATATCCAAACCTAATCTTGTCAATTCCCCCAATTCTGGGATGTTTCTACGCAATTTATACTCATTTTTCACTTACCCGAATTAAGCCAATAAAATTCAAAAACCAAAGCGTGAAATTATTTTTTTTGGTTTGCCGCATTTAGGGCTTTTGGGCACTGTATAAGCCAAATTAAATTCTGCTTTAACATCGTTTTAGGCTTTTGTGGAGGTAGATACCCGTGTTGCCCGACCGCTTTGCTGTCCGTCTGATCTAGTTTAACTTAATAATAAGTGGTCATTTTAAATTGCCAAATATTTTGTATGCCATTTCTCTTATGTCAGGAAATGGTTTAAACTCTTTCACTATTAAAGGAAAATAATCTTCGTCTTTACCTCTGAAGACTTTGTCCGAAAAGTTAGCTATTAAGTATAATTCAAAAGTTTCTGATTTCTTGTCAAGTGAAAGAGTATAAGGTTGTTGTTTTAGCCCAGTAGTTACTTTATCTATAATTCTATTTGGAACACATTTTAGAAAATCGGACAACATCTCTTTTTGAAAACGAAATGAAGCACAGCATTTTCTGTTGTCATAAAACATTTCTGCTTCAATTGAATATGTATCGTCATTTAGCTTCGTGATTGTATCTACGATAAGGTCTGGGATAATAATTATGCTGTCTGAAGTAATGCCATTATGTTTTAAAACTGCAAGTCCGTAGTCAGGACAGTAGTCAAGTAGATGAGGATTTATAAAAACCGTTGGACTTAATAGTCGGTATAATTCATCCCATCTGTTGTCAAGTTGCTTGATTGGAATTAGAATAGTTGGATCATAATTTAGAAGGTCAAATATGATAATCTCTCTGCCGTTGCAAAGCCCATAGTATGGTGAAATAATCTCACGATTAAAAGCATAACTAAAAACCTGCCCCAAGTTTTCATCCTTTATTATAATGTTTTCATTTGGTCGTTTTGCTTCTAGGGTCAAAACGCTTACTCCATTTATTTGTAAAAGATAATCAGGATATTTAGTAACTGGTTTTGATTTTTCTCGTCCTGAATATGAATGGTGATGCTTTATTGGATGATTATATAAAATTCTGTAATTACCTGTTGGTGAGTAACCAAGTTTTTTGAAGATGGGGGAAATAATTGCTTCCCTAACTCCAGCTTCTGTAAAATTTGGGTCGTCAAGAATTGTAAAGTCAAAGTCTGCAAATAATTTGCCGCTCATTTTTTGTCTATAAATTTTTGCACTTTAAGTTCAAGTTTGCAATGTCATCAAAAGCTACTGTTAACTAGTCTATACACGAATCAAACCTCACCCATCTCTCTAGTTTGGCGAATTGGCAAAATACTCATCCATTTTCGTCTTAACGAATTAACACAATTCAATTCAATAATCAAAGGGTGAAATTAATTTTTGGTTTGACATCTTTTAGGTTTTCCAGGTTTTATAAAAGCCAAATGACAAGAAGTAGCATTGAGGTTTAGTTGAAAAGGTTGAAGGTTGAGAAGGTTTTGAAAGAACAAAAACCATCGAATTAAAAGTAAAACCGTGCGCAGGCATGACGATACAGGTGGCGGCAATGTGGGTGCAAAGCAGGGTTTATTCAGCCTTTGTTCGCGATGAGGCTAGTGGGCAGAATAAACGAAGGGATTTTGTATCGTCTTGATTTTTTGTTTCTTTTTTATCAAGAAAAAAGAAAATTAAGGATCTTGAAAATGTGCAATCTGTGATATATGCCGTTCCTACGGAACTCAAATTTGAATTTTTATATTAATGACAATGGGCTAAAGCCCATTGCTAGCCCATTGCTACAAGATATTTCGACCCTCTGGGTCTTTGATATTCGATAAATTGAAGATTTCAGAAAGAACAGAAATCATAAAAATAAAGTAAAACCGTGCGCAGGCATGACGATACAGGTGGCGGCAATGTGGGTGCAAAGCAAATTAGTAGTGAGATAATAGATTTGAGTATTAAGATTTTGATTTTCGATAAATTGAAGATTTTCTTATTGTTTTAAGAGTTTCGTAAAATGCGCCAAGAAGAAAGAGTTGATGTTTTGAAAGAACAGAAATTGTCAGGTTTTAAAAATCTGCAATTTTCTCAATACTCATGTCTCATGTCTAAAATCTAGTTCTGAAAGAACAAAAATCATCTGATTTTGAGAATCTGCAATTTGAAATCTGCAATTTGCCATCTTCAATTCAAATACTAAAAATCCTTTTCCATTAAATTCAATGCCTCGCGAAAGGCTATTTTTCTAAATTTGCGCCTTTACAAATTTTTGGAACATCCCAGAATTTGTTTTGATGGATTTGAATGATGAAAAAGTACAAAGAATTTAAGCAGCTTAATCTTCCTGAAATTGATAAAGAAATTTTAGAAAAATGGAAAAAGGAAGATACTTTTAAACAAAGTGTGAGCACTCGTGCTGGAAAACCCAATTTTGTGTTTTATGAAGGGCCACCTTCTGCGAATGGTTTGCCAGGTATTCACCACGTTATGGCTCGCTCAATTAAAGATATATTTTGCAGATACAAAACCATTAAAGGTTTCAAAGTGGAGCGCAAAGCAGGTTGGGACACGCATGGTTTACCAATTGAATTAGGCGTAGAAAAATCGTTAGGAATTACAAAAGAAGATATTGGCAAAAAAATTTCAGTAGAAGAATATAACCAAGCTTGCAGAACCGATGTAATGAAATACACCGGCATTTGGAACGATTTAACTGAAAAAATGGGTTATTGGGTGGACATGGAAAATCCATACATCACCTATGAAAACAAATACATTGAGTCGGTTTGGTGGTTGTTAAAACAAGTTTACAATAAAGGTTTATTGTACCAAGGTTTTACCATTCAGCCTTATTCGCCAGCCGCAGGAACTGGTTTAAGTTCGCATGAATTAAATCAACCCGGCTGTTATCGCGATGTAAAAGACACAACGGTTGTGGCCATGTTTCAAATAAAAAATGGTCAGCCGAAACTAGATATTTGGAACAACGGTGATTTGTTTTTTATAGCTTGGACAACTACTCCATGGACTTTGCCATCGAACACTGCGCTTGCAGTAGGTGCAAAAATTGATTATGTTTTGATTGAAACTTTTAATCAATACACTCACCAAGCAATCAAAGTAATTTTAGCAAAAGATTTGATGGGGAAATATTTTCCTACCAAAAATGCTGAACTAAATCTAGCAGATTACAAAGCTGGAGACAAAGCCATTCCTTTTAAAATATTAGCTGAATTTAAAGGCAAAGATTTTGAGGGAATACACTATGAGCAATTAATGCCTTATGCAAAACCAGAAACAGGTGATTGTCACAAAGTTGTTTTGGGCGATTTTGTTACCACAGAAGACGGAACAGGTATAGTTCACATTGCGCCAAGTTTTGGTGGCGATGACTTTAAAGTAGCCAAAGAAAATGGAATTGGCGCTTTAACTTTAGTTGACACGCGCGGAAAGTTTGTGAATGAAGTTAGCGATTTTGCAGGCGAATATGTGAAAGAGCAATACCTTTCAGAAACAGAAAAACTAAGCGAAACCGAAAGATTAAAAAATCTTCCTGAAACTTCTGAATTTAACAAACTAGTAAAAGACATTGTTACACGCGGAAATCAATATTTAAGCATTGACGAACGTATAACCTTAAAACTAAAGCTAGAAAATCGTGCTTTCAAAATTGAAAAATACGAGCACAGTTATCCGCATTGCTGGCGAACTGATAAGCCAGTAATTTATTATCCTTTAAATTCATGGTTTATCAAGATTCCGGAAGTTAGAAACCGGATGGTTGAGCTAAATAAAAATATTAATTGGAAACCAGAAAGTACAGGAGTTGGTCGTTTTGGTAATTGGTTAGAAAATGCCAATGATTGGAACTTGTCGCGCTCGCGTTTTTGGGGAATTCCTTTGCCTATTTGGACTAATGAAGATGGTGAAGTAAAGTGTTTGGGTTCAGCAGAAGAATTAAAAAATGAATGCGAAAAATCGGTAAAAGCCGGATTGATGGATTCCAATCCTTTAGCCAATTTTGAAGTCGGGAATTTTGCTGAAAAAAATTACAATGTTTTTGATTTACACAAACCTTATGTCGATAAAATAGTTTTGGTTTCCGATAGTGGAAAAGCGCTAAAACGCGAAAATGATTTGATTGATGTATGGTTCGATTCGGGCGCAATGCCTTTTGCACAATCACATTTTCCATTTGAAAACATTGAAAAATTTGCCGCCAATTATCCAGCTGATTTTATTGCTGAAGGTGTAGATCAAACTAGAGGTTGGTTTTACACTTTGCATGCCATTAGCTCATTGGTAAAAGAAGAAGTAAATAACATTTTAGAAAAAAATGGTTTTGATACTTCAAAAAATCAATATCCTGGATTTGCTTATAAAAATGTTGTTTCCAATGGCTTGGTGTTGGACAAAAACGGACAAAAAATGTCAAAACGTTTGGGCAATGCCGTTGATCCTTTCAAGACCATTGAAAACTTTGGTGCTGATGCCGTGCGTTGGTACATGATTTCAAATGCCCAACCTTGGGACAATTTGAAGTTTGATGAAGAAGGAATAAGTGAAGTGCAACGCAAATTTTTCAGGGCTTTGTTTAGTACCTATAACTTTTTTGCCATTTATGCCAATGTTGATGCCTTCGAAATTGACTACAAAAACCTTGTTCCCGTTGAAAAACGTGAAGAGTTGGATAGATGGATAATTTCAAAACTTCAAACATTAAAAATTGAAGTTGATGCTTATTATAATGATTACGACCCAACAAAAGCTGCTCGCGCCATTCAAGATTTTGTAGCAGATCAGCTGAGCAATTGGTATATCAGATTATCGAGAAGGCGATTCTGGAAAGGCCAAATGACAGACGATAAAAAAGCAGCTTACGAAACTCTACATGAATGTCTTTCAGTGGTTGCACAATTAATGAGTCCTATTGCTCCATTTTTTGCAGATTGGTTGTATGGCAATTTAAACTTAGAAAAATCGGAAAACAATTCGGTGCATTTAAGTTTTATTGATGCGCCAGACACATCAAAGATTGATCAACAGTTGATTGATAACATGGAAACTGCACAAAAAGTAGTTTCATTGATTTTATCGCTTCGCAAAAAAGTGGACATTAAAGTTCGTCAACCATTACAAAAAGTAATGATTCCTATTTTAGATGAAAAACTTGAACATCAATTAGAATCAGTAAAATCTTTAATTCTTTCGGAAGTAAATGTGAAGGAATTAGAATATTTGAAAGGTGAAAAAACGAACATTTTAGTTAAAAAAATAAAACCAAACTTTAAAACCCTAGGTAAAAAGTTTGGCAAACACATGAAAGCTATTTCCGCGCTAGTAGGGCAGTTTACACAAGAAAACATTCGTGAAGTAGAACAAACTGGCACTTACACTTTAAATGTGGATAATGAAAACTTAATGCTAGAAAGAGAAGATTTTGAAATTTTATCAGAAGATATTCCAGGTTTTCAAGTAGCTTCAGAAGGCATTTATACTGTTGCATTAGACATTACCATTACTGATGAACTTCGCAAAGAAGGCTTGTCGCGTGAGTTTGTCAACAGAATTCAAAATATAAGAAAAGAAAGTGATTTCGACCTTACAGACCGCATTTCGGTTTTGGTTGAAAAACAGTCAATTTTAATTGAAGCCATCCAAAGCAATTTCGATTATATTTGCGCGGAAATTTTAGCAGATAAGTTAGAATTTATTGACAAAATAAACGTTGATAATGCCGCTGAGATTGAGATAGATGAAGAGCTGAGGGTAAAAGTAATTGTAAAACGAATTTAATAGGAGGGTTAAAACCATGACAACCGAAAAAACAAGATATTCTGACGAGGAATTAGAAGAGTTCAAGGCGCTTATCATGCGCAAAATTGAAGAAGCTAAAGTTGATTTAGATGAATTAAAAGAAAGTCTTTCTAACAAAGACAATGGCACAGATGACACTTCGCCAACATTTAAACTAATTGAGGATGGCGCTGATGTTTTATCGAAAGAAGAAACAGCGCAATTGGCTGCTCGTCAACAAAAATTTATTGCTAGTTTAGAAAATGCATTAATCAGAATAGCCAATAAAACCTATGGTTTGTGCCGTATTACTGGTAAACTAATACCAAAAGAAAGGTTATTAATTGTTCCTCATGCAACTATGACCATTGAGGCTAAAAACCAAAGAGGTTAATTTATAAAAGCATACCATCTTCGCCTGAAAATTTCAAATAAAATAATCAAAAGGCGAAGATTCTTTTTTTATTCCTGAAAACAACACAAAACATTAGTCTTGAAAAAGCCCATTTTAATAGTACTTATAGTTTTATTAATTGACCAGATTAGCAAATTTTGGGTAAAAACCAATATGTACATCGGTCAGGAATACAGCGTTTTTGGCGATTGGTTTATCATTCACTTCACCGAAAACAATGGAATGGCTTTTGGATTAGAGTTTGCTGGTGAATACGGAAAACTTTTTCTTACCCTCTTTAGAATTTTTGCTGTTATCGGATTGGGTTATTATTTAAACACCTTGACCAAAAAAAATGCACCAAGCGGTTTAATTATGAGCTTATCATTAATTGCAGCGGGCGCTTTAGGAAATATTATCGACAGTGTTTTTTATGGCGTTTGGTTTAACGATAGCATAAACAATATTGCCAGCTTTTTGCCAGCCGAAGGCGGATATGAAAGTTATTTTCACGGTCGTGTGGTAGATATGTTGTATTTCCCTTTGTTTTCTGGGGTTTTTCCTGAGTGGTTTCCTATTTGGGCAGGCGAAGATTTTCTGTTTTTTAGACCTGTATTTAATATTGCTGATACAGCCATTTCGGTTGGTGTAGGTTTAATATTCGTTTTTCAAAAACAATTTGCCAAAGAATTTTCTGAAAAAGAAAATGAAGAAGAAAAAACTGATATTCAGTAATTTTCAAGCATTTTAGATCCAAAGCTTTTTCCAAAAAATTGTTATTTGTCCTTGCATTTTTTTTATTTGCAAACCTTTTTAAATTTTAAGGGTTTTATTCTCTTTTTATACAATAATGACGGTTTCTGAAATTCTTGCCTCCTATTCCAAATCATCTTTATTGGCAGAGTTATGTCAAAAAATCAAAGAAAAAGGCGTTAAAAACCTTCAGATTAAAGGTTTAAATGGCTCGGCTAATACAATTGTAAATGCTGCACTTTTCCAAAATTTGCAACAACCTTTTTTGGTTATTTTAAACGATAAAGAAGAAGCGGCTTATTTTCTGAATGATTTAGAAACTATTTTAGGTGATGATAAAGTGCTTTTTTTTCCAACATCTTACAAAAAAGCTTATCAAATTGAAGACACCAACAATGCCAATATTCAGCTAAGAGCAGAAGCATTAACCAAAATTGCCTCCGAAACCAAACCTTTGATTGTAGTTTCATATCCTGAGGCTTTAAATGAAAAAGTGGTTACTAAAAGCCATTTGCAATCCAATACTTTTAAAATATCGAAAGGTGAAAAAATATCGCTCGACTTTTTAATCGACTTTTTACATGAATACGATTTTGAAAATGTTGATTTTGTAATCGAGCCCGGACAGTTTTCGGTAAGAGGCGGAATTATTGATGTTTTTTCATTTTCAAATGAATATCCTTATCGTATTGAGTTTTTTGGCGATGAAGTCGATTCCATTCGTTCTTTTAATGTAGCCGATCAATTATCGCTTAAAAACTTAGTAAAGGCTACTATTATTCCGAATGTTCAAAATAAATTATTGATAGAATCTCGGACTTCATTTCTTAAATTTTTGCCTGAAAATGCCATTATTTGGTTGAAAGATTTTGCTTTCGCGAAAAGCAGAATTGAGAAAGAATACCAATTGGCTGAACAAAGTTATTCGAAACTCAATGAAACTATTCGGCAATTACCGCCTAACGAATTATACATTCAGGCAGATGAATTTGTAGACTTAATGAATGTATTTCAAAAAATAGAATTTGGTACTCAATTGTATTTTTCACCTGATTTTGTTCAAAGTTTTAACACTTCACCACAACCAGTTTTTAATAAAAACTTTAACCTTTTAACCGAAAATTTAAACACCAATACAAAGCTTGGTTTTAAGAACATTATTTTATGCGATAATGCCAAACAACAAGAACGATTGTTGGCTATTTTTCAAGATATTGGTTCAAAATCCATATTTAACACTTCGGTTTGTACGCTGCATGAAGGTTTTGTAGATAAAAATTTGAATTTGGCTGTTTATTGCGATCATCAAATTTTTGAACGATACCATAAATTTAAACTTAAAGGCAATAAAATTTCGGGCAGCGACCCCATTTCATTAAAAGAATTGTATGGTTTGCAACCTGGAGATTTTGTTACACATATTGATTTCGGAATTGGTCGTTTTTCAGGATTAGAAAAAATTGAAGTAAACGGAAAACTACAAGAGGCTATTCGTTTGGTTTACAAAAACGATGATATTTTATACGTCAGCATTCATTCCTTGCACAAAATTGCCAAATATGTTGGCAAAGAAGGAACAGCGCCAAGCGTTAACAAACTTGGCACAAATACTTGGGAAAATCTTAAAAACAAAACCAAGAAAAAGGTTAAAGAAATTGCTTTCGATTTAATAAAACTTTACGCCAAAAGAAAAGCCGCCAAAGGTTTTGCTTTTTCGCCCGACAATTATTTGCAAAACGAATTAGAGGCATCTTTTATTTATGAAGACACGCCCGATCAGGAAAAAGCAACCACTGACGTGAAACGCGATATGGAATCACGCTCGCCAATGGACAGATTAGTGTGTGGCGATGTTGGTTTCGGGAAAACAGAAGTGGCCATTAGAGCAGCTTTTAAAGCTGTTTGCGACAGTAAACAAGTAGCTGTTTTGGTACCAACCACCATTTTGGCGTTGCAACATTATAAAACATTCAAAGAAAGATTAAAAGATTTGCCTTGTCGGGTGGATTACATCAATCGTTTTAAATCGGCCAAAGACCAGAAAAAAACTTTGGAAGATTTAGCGAATGGAAAAGTTGATATTATTATTGGCACGCATCGTTTGGTAGGGAAAGATGTGAAGTTTAAAGACATTGGCTTATTAATTATTGATGAAGAGCAAAAGTTTGGAGTTGGTGTAAAAGAAAAACTAAAACTTTTTAAAGAAAATGTTGATTCACTAACACTTACTGCCACACCCATTCCAAGAACTTTACAGTTTTCTTTAATGGGTGCGCGCGATTTATCGGTTATAGCCACTCCTCCACCCAATCGACAACCGGTTCAAACTGAAATTCATACTTTTAATGAAGAGCTGATCCGCGATGTAGTGGCTTATGAAATTAGTCGAAATGGGCAAGTGTTTTTCATTAATAATCGTGTGGCCAATTTGCCTGAAATTGCTGGATTGATTCAGCGATTAGTACCCGATTCAAGAGTTTGTTATGCACATGGACAAATGGAAGGCGACAAAATGGAAGAAGTAATGCTCGATTTTGTGGAAGGAAATTATGATGTTTTGGTTGCTACAACTATAATTGAATCTGGCTTAGATATTTCAAATGCAAATACCATTTTTATAAATAATGCGCATAATTTCGGTTTAAGCGATTTGCATCAAATGCGCGGAAGAGTTGGCCGATCTAATAAAAAAGCATTTTGTTATTTACTCGCTCCTCCTCTATCAACTGTAAGTTCTGATGCCAGAAGAAGACTAGCTGCCATTGAACAGTTTTCAGATATTGGAAGTGGTTTTCATATTTCAATGCGCGACTTAGACATTCGCGGAGCAGGTGATTTGTTGGGTGGTGAACAAAGTGGTTTTATCAATGAAATTGGATACGACATGTACCAAAAAATATTGGATGAAGCCATTCGAGAATTGAAGGAAGAAAAATATGCAGAATTAATGGCCGAAGGTGGCGATGATTATGAGGCTTTGCAGTCGTTAGACAATGCCTCTAAATTTATAGCCAGCGATTGTCAGGTTGATACTGATTTAGAAATATTGATTCCGAGCCATTATGTAACCAGTAGTCAAGAGCGATTAACCTTATACAAAGACTTAGATAATATTGACCGCGAAGTTGATTTAATGAAGTTTAGGGCTGGTTTAGAAGATAGGTTTGGCAAAGTTCCTTCAGAAGTGGATGAATTGATTGATACCGTTCGTTTGCGTTGGATTGCGCGCGAATTAGGTTTTGAAAAATTGATGCTAAAAGGTGGAAAAATGACTGGATATTTTATTGGTAAACAAACCTCCCCTTTTTATCAATCCAAAACCTTTTCGAAAGTGTTGCATTACATTCAAGTAAACCATAAATACTGCAAAATGCGTGAAGCAAATGAAAAATTGAGCTTAACTTTTAACGATGTCCAAAGCATTTCAAGAGCCTTGTTTTTCTTAAAGCAAATGGAAGAGTTTGAGTAAACAATAAAATAAAAACCCCTTAACATGTTAAGGGGTTTTTTATCAATTTTTATTGCGTTTTAATGATTTTAAAACTTTCTCGCTTTTGATTTTCGTCTTCTACAATTATAAAATATAAGCCTGTGGCAAAATCGAAACCAATATCCAAATTATAAATATCGTTTCCATTTGCGAACCATACAATGTTTCCGATATTATCAAAAATGGTGACTTTCATTTTATTGCTCATTTTTCCAGTAATTCTAAAACTAGAGTTAAAAGGATTTGGATAAATATTGATCCCAAAAGCAGAGTAATTGTCATTTAATCCCAAAACACTAAAATAAAATGGATTGGAAACACTTGAGCAGTTGAATTGATTTTTAAGCTCTAAACTATAACTGCCCTCACCTTGAAATGGAATTTCATAAGCATTTAAATTGCTTAATAAACTTCCATTTAAATACCATACATATTGATAATTGCCAATTAAGTCAGATTTAATTTTCCCATTGCTAAAACTAAGATTTGCAACAGAAGGTTTGTCATAAAACAAGGCAGTAAATACATTTGAATTAATGCTTTTGCAATTCGTATTCAAATCAACAGAATAGGCATAAATACTGTTTGTTTCGGTAACAAAAACGTTATTTCCAATGGCTCCATTAGACCAATGGATATTGTTTCCCGCAGCGTTTACTAAAATTGTATCTCCAAAACAAGCATTATAGATAGGTTGAAAATTATCAATAATTGGAGAAGTAGGCAAAGGATTAATAGTAATGTTTAATGCCGTTGAATTGTGACTTCTACATCCAAAAGCATCGTTATAATAAGCATAATAGCTTCCTGAATGATCAATTGAAATTGAACTTCCCGTTTGACCATTTGACCAAATTATACTCTCGTTTAAATTGGCTGATAAGTTTATGTTTTCACCTTCGCACACTGTTAAATTATTATTGGCGCTAATAATTGGCGTTGGAGGAATAGGGTGTTTGGTAATTATTAAAGCTTCCGAAACATGGCTTTCACAACCATTATTATCTATAAAAAATGCACTGATATTAGTTGATAAATTAATTGAAATCTCATCTGAAAAAGTATTATTACTCCAATATACAGGTCCAGAAAAGTTAGTGCTAATTATCAAAGTATCTAGCTCACATAAATCTAAAGAACCATTGGGAATTAATTGAGGCGCTGTTTGTTTTGGATGAACCATTACCGCAAAACTATCAAGCTCAAAATTTCCAAAATCATCAATGGCTTTAAACTTCACAAATGTTAAACCAGGTGGAAAAACAAAACCACTTTCATATCCACCAATTCTAGAAACCGATACAGGACCATTGCTATTGTCAGTTGCACTTGGCAATGTGTAATAAACTGCCAATCCTTCGCAGGTAGTTATATCTGGATGGATATTGCTAAAAACTGGACTTTCTTGATCAATTACGGTTACATTAAAACTATACTGTGAACTATTGTTATTTCCATCTACTGCTGTGTAAATTACCGTTGTGGTTCCGATAGGAAAACTAGTGCCTGGTTGATAATTACTGGTTAAAGTAAAAGTGCAATTATCATCAACTGTTGGCAGATTCCATGAAACCGCTGCCATATTTGAGTTTAAACTTGTGCTAACAGTCAAATTTTGTGGACCATTAATAAATATTGGACTTTGATTATCAAAAACATAAACATTAAACGATTTTGTTGATGCATTTCCAGAATTATCGCTGACATTGTAGGTAACTGTTGTATTTCCTGCGGTGAATAAATCACCTGAATGATGGTTTGAAACAACATTAAATTGACAGTTGTCAACAATTGAAGGAGTAGTCCAATTGACAACAGCTCCACAAATGTTTGGTTGAGAAGTAATAGATATATTGTTAACGATGCCTATTGCAGGAGTAATAGTATCGATAACCATAACAGAAAAAGAAAAATCTTTCTGATTTCCAGATTCATCCGTAGCAGTTAAAATAAGGTTTTGAAGCCCTAGGTCATTGCAATCAAAACTTGTTTTTGATAATTCGAAATTACTAATAGAACAATTATCTTGAATGGAATTATTTACCATGCTCGCATAAATTTGCGCTAGCCCTTGGTTATTTAAATAAACATTTAGGTTTTGAGCATTCCCAATTGGTTTTATTGTATCAATAACGGTTATCTCTGCATAAACTGAACGTTGATTCCCAGAATTATCTAAAGCTGTAAACTGAACAATATTTACACCTAAATCATTACAATTAAAAACTGATTTAGATAAAGTAAAATTATTTAACCCACAATTATCAAAACTTCCATTATTCACTTGGTCAGCGGTTAAAACAGCCTCGCCATTTGAATTTAAATAAACTGTCCTATTTTGGGTAATGGCTATTGGTTTTATGGTATCTACTATTGCAACAATTGCTGTGTCAAAACTTTGAATGGCGCTTATATCTGTAACTCTTAAAACGACATTTCTTGTTCCTAAATGGCTGCAATTGAATGCATTTGGAGTAACAATCATATTGGCTATTCCACAAGCATCTGAGCTTCCATTGTCAATTTGAGCAGCATTAATGTTTGCAGTACCATTGTTATTTAAATAAACTGTTAAATCTTTAGCAATAGCAGTTGGGGGTATGTCATGAATGTTTTGAGGATTGCATGGTAAAGCGAAAGCAGTGTCAAGATAATTAATCCTTGCATTTAACCAATTAGTAATATACTGAATTTCGGTTGTGTCTTCATTAAAGCCATTCCAAGCTATTTTTTCTCTGTCATAAACACCATTTGCTTTAAGAAACGCATATTTATTGTTTAGCATTGAAATAATATTTGATGTTGTTATTAATCCACCGTTTCTTAAATTATTCCATCTATTCACTAGCTTTTGGTTAAATCCGTTACTAGAGCAATCTTGTCTTATACGATCAAAAAAACCATTTGATAAAATATCTATAGTAGTTAAATCCCTAGTTCCATCATAAATATTTCCCAATACTCCATCTAAATCCCATGGAACAAAAAAGTAGGGATGATTTTGAGCATACTTGGCAATAAAAAGATTTTTGCCCCTATTATCAGTAGCTCTTAAGAGATTTATAAAGATAAAATAATCTACTGCGTTTTCAACTTGAAACTTCGATTGGTACTGTGAATAAAAATCACAATCATTAGCGCTTACTACAAAGTTTACAAAACTGTGAAAATTATTCCAATAGGGCTCAATTTCATCAGGGTATTGATGCTCAAAGCCACCCCAATAAGTGCTACCATTAATAAAAGTTGGAACACTATCAAATAACACAGGGCTAAACCAATAATCTGCCTTATAAAGCTCTCCTCTTATGTTACCATTATGTTTTTTCAATTTTAACTGTTTCCTATCTACAGGCTCTGATAATGCATAAACCCCTCTATATTCATTGTTTATGAATAAGTCTACATATTTAGCTCTTATTCCATTTATTGCGCCAGATTCTTCGTTTAAATAGTATGGTTGATGTATTTGTCTCCAAAGTTCATTCGAAACTTCACTCCTTATGCGCAATGGCTCATTGTACATAGCTTGAAGATTATATTTATTATCTTCCCTTAGTCCAATTAAACTAACATCTCTTTTTTCATTGCCTAAAGTATCATTCCAAAATCTTAGCGACAATGATTTTTTGGGTAGTGTTTGGCTAAATTCTCCCCTATACTCAACTCCAATATTACTCTGAAGGTAATTCCCATTATTTTCATATAACTTAAATAATGCATAGACTCTTGGATCATCAACGATTGTATAGTTGGTATTGATTTTAATTACAGGAAGTTCTGAAAAATACAATTTGTACATCTCCGAATTTTTTGAAACATTATATTCAACTCCCTTTTCAATAATTTGAACTGAAGTATGAAACTCATAAACATTATCCAATAAAATATGCGACTTAACATTAACAAACTGTTGATTTATTGCAGCAGCTGGTTTGTTGATTATTATTACTTTTTTTTGATGATCAATATGAAAAAAGTTAGAACTCACCGAAATGGTATCTGAAGCACTTGACATTAAGCTGCTTAGTGCAACAAAGCTGAATATTAAACTCGATAAAAATGAACGCATAAAAATTAAAAAAATTAATGTGCGAAAGTATTCAATAAAGTATTACAAAAAATTAAACTTTAAAAATCATTAAACACTTGGCTATTTATTTTATTTCGAAACTTTAAACTCCAATTATTACTTTCGATAAAACCAAATTTAAACTTGCGATTTTTAACCTACACCAATTTATTTATAGCTTTTTGTGCGGCCTTTGCTACATGGCAAACTTTTATCATTATTCAAAAGCCAATCAATTTAAATCTTATTGCTATTTCCTTTTTTGGAACCTTGGCTACTTATAATTTTCAGCGACTAATTAAAATTTCGAAATATCAGAAGTTTGAAAACTCCAGGAGAACTTGGGTTTTAAACAATAAAAAAACAATTTGGGCAATCACTTTTATCTCTTTTTTACTCAGTATTGTTTTTTTTATAAAAATTATCTCTTTAAAAATTATAGCTTTTCTTTTTATTGGCTTGTTGATGGCCATATTTTATGCCGTAAAACCTGGTTTTGGGCTTAATCGCTTGCGCGATATTCCATTTGCAAAAACCTTTTTTGTTGGATTGGTTTGGTCTATCATTTCAGCCGGAATGCCATGTGTTTTTTATGATTTGAATTACCAAAAAACAGCATTAATAATGATTCAGCAGTTTTTGTTTATTACTGCCATTACCATTCCTTTCGACATTCGAGATATTGAAATGGATAAAATGCATGGTGTAAGAACTTTTGCTACTCATTTTGGTGAAAAAGTCAGTGTTTATATTAGCACAACCTTTTTGCTATTGTCTTTTTTAATCGACTTTTTATTATTTAAAAATTTTGATTTAGTTGCTAAATTATTTATAGGACTTTTAATTTCAGGTTTTGTTGCAATAGTTTTTATTTTTAAAACTAAAAAAACGAACCATGAATACTTTTGGAGTCTTGGCCTAGATGGAACTATTATGTTTCAGACTTTATTGTTATATTTTTTCAAACATTTATAAAATCTGATTTTAATTTCATCGTCTTTTATTACTTTGCAGCAAAGCAAACAATGGATTTATTTAGTCAAATATTATATAGCATTACTGATTATCTGCCAGTTAAAGAACCTGTGCTGATTTTTTCCATTGTGCTTTTTATCATTTTGTTTTCACCCATATTGCTTAAGCGCCTCCGAATACCTGGTATTGTAGGTTTAATATTAGCCGGAGTAATGCTTGGGCCTAATGGTTTTTACATTTTAGAAAACGATAGCAGCTTCAAGCTTTTTGGTACGGTAGGTTTGCTTTACATCATGTTTGTTGCTGGTTTGGAATTAGATTTAAATGAGTTTAAAAAAAATCAGAATAAAAGTTATGTTTTTGGCTCGCTCACTTTTTTTGTCCCTTTAATTTTTGGCTATGTAGTTTCAAAGTTTTATTTTGGTTTTTCAGAAGTTTCTTCGGTTTTGTTGGCCAGCATGTTTTCAACGCATACTTTAGTGGCTTATCCTATTGCAAGCCGCTTAGGAATCACTAAAAACGAGGCAGTTACTATTGCGGTTGGCGGAACAATAATAACAGATACAGCGGTTCTATTGGTTTTAGCGGTAATATCCGGCTCACAAAAAGGAAACTTTGATATTGCATTTTTTTTACGATTAGCTCTATCCTTATCGGCATTAGTTTTTGTCATTTTTTGGGGCTTTCCTAGAATAACACGCTGGTTTTTTAAAAATGTGCAAGGCGAAAAAACATCGCAATACATTTTTATTTTGGCTTTGGTATTTATGGCTTCCTTTTTGGCCGAATTGGCTGGCGTTGAAAAAATTATTGGTGCATTTTTAGCAGGTTTGGCGCTTAACAGACTTATCCCTCACACTTCTGCCTTGATGAATAGGATTGAGTTTGTTGGCAATGCTTTATTTATTCCATTTTTCCTTATTGGAGTTGGAATGGTGGTAGATTTAAGAGTAATTTTTAGCGGAACTGATGCTTTAATTTTTTCCATCGTACTTACCTCTGTGGCCCTAATTTCTAAATGGGTTGCAGCTTGGATCACACAATTAATTTACAAATACAGTTCATTGGAACGAAAAATAATTTTTGGATTGAGTTCAGCCCATGCTGCGGCCATTCTTGCTGTTGTAAAAGTTGGTGTTGACTTAGGATTGTTAGACAACAATGTATTAAATGGAACAATTATTCTAATTCTTGTCACTTGTCTTGTAAGCTCTTTTGTGGTTGAAAAAGCAGGAAGAAAACTTGCCATGACCGAAAACGAAAAATTGCAGGATGAATCAGATTTGCCCGACAGAATCTTAATTCCTGTTTCAACCTATGAGTCTTTCGAATATTTAATAGATTTAGCCAATATGGTTAAAAGTCCTAAATCACTTGAACCTATTTATCCACTTTCAATTGTAAAAGACGATGAGTCGATTCAACAAACCATGTTTGCCAGCAATAAACTAATTGAAAATGTTAAAAAATACAGTTCACAGGCCGATAAACCTGTGCAGGTTTTAACTAGAGTAGATGTAAACGAAAACTCAGCTATTTTAAGGGCTTTAAAAGATTTAATGATTACTGAATTAATCATAAGCTGGAACGAAAAAACCGATTTAATTTTTGGAAATATTACCGAAAACTTGGTGAAAAGAACCGAAAGAATGATTATGCTTTCAAAAATTATTCAATCGGTAAACACAACTAAAAAAATTACAGTAGCTATTCCAGAAAATGCAGAATATGAAAAAGGTTTTAATCGATGGATTGGTACTTTGGTTAATTTAAGCAAACAAACAGGCGCTAGTTTTGTATTTTATTGCACTGAAAAAACGGAAGAAAAAATCAAAGAATTGTTTCTTTTAAAGAAAATTTCATCCGCATTCAGATTTGTAAATTTTAATGATTGGGATGACATTCTTATTATTTCAAAAGATGTACAGGAATATGACTTATTAGTAATAGTAAGCACAAGAATTAATTCCGTTTCTTATAATCCATTATTAGATTTAGTTCCTAGAAAAATTGCTAAACATTTTGCTAAAAATAATTTCATCATTATTTATCCTGAGCAAAATGCAACAAGCACAAACAATGAATTTAATACAGAAGGGCTTGATATTTCGCCAATTCAAGAAAACTTAGAGCGATTAACTAAAATCGGAAAAGGCATTAAAAATATTTTTAAAAATCCTGCCGAGTAATTGACTTTTAGCACATTTTATCCCAACATTGTAGGCTAAGCTTTTTATATTCGCCCAACTAATAAAATTTTATGGAATTTAATACCAGCCTTGATTTTGCCTTACAACAAGATAAAAACGATTCTTTGAAACATTTTCGCGACAAGTTTTATTTCCCACAGCATAATGGTAAAAACAGCATTTACTTCACGGGAAACTCTTTAGGATTACAACCAAAATCAACCGCAAGTTATATTCAACAAGAACTGAATGACTGGGCCGAGTTTGGTGTTGAAGGTCATTTTATGGCTAAAAACCCTTGGTTTGCTTACCACGAAATGTTTGCAGAACCTCTGTCTAAAATTGTTGGTGCAAAACCAACAGAAGTAGTTGCCATGAATGCTTTAACAGTAAATTTACATTTGTTAATGGCCTCTTTTTACAAGCCAACAAGCCAACGATATAAAATTTTGTGTGAAGCAAAAGCCTTTCCTTCCGATCAATATGCACTACAATCACAGGCACAATTGCATGGTTTTAATCCTGAAGAAGCATTAATAGAAATTAGCCCTCGTGAAGGTGAAAAACTAATTAGACTGGAAGATATTTTATTTCATATCGAACAAAATGCTGATTCATTGGCTTTAGTGATGATGGGAGGTGTAAATTATTTTACCGGTCAGTTATTTGACATGGAAACCATTACCAAAGCAGCTCATGGCGTTGGTGCAAAAGCCGGATTCGATTTAGCACACGCTGCGGGAAATGTAAAATTAGCATTACACAATTGGAAGGTAGATTTTGCTTGCTGGTGTTCTTACAAATATTTAAACTCAGGCCCAGGTGGCGTTTCAGGAATTTTTGTTCATGAAAAACATACTCAAAACAAAGACACTTTTAGGCTTTCGGGTTGGTGGGGACAAAACAAAAACACCCGTTTTTTGATGGAAAAAGAATTTGACCCAATTCCTACTGCCGAATCTTGGCAAATGAGCAATGCTCCTGTTTTATCTATGGCTGCGCACAAAGCTAGTTTAGATATTTTTGAAGAAGCGGGAATAGAAAACTTGATTTCAAAAAGCAAAAAATTAAGTGCTTATTTGATTTATTTAATCCAACAATTAAACACAGAATTAAACAGCAAAAAATTTCATTTAGAAATAATAAGCCCCTTGAATGAAAGTGAAAGAGGCTGTCAGGTTTCAATCGTAGCTCATGGTTTAGGAAAAAATTTGTTTAATAAACTAACTGAAAATGGCGTAATTGCCGACTGGAGAGAGCCTAATGTAATTAGAACAGCGCCTGTTCCTCTGTATAATAACTTTGAAGATTGCTGGCATTTTTACAGCATATTAAAGAAAATTTTAAATTCGTGAGCAATATTTTCAATATGAATAAATTAACAGCTATAATTTTAATCGGATTCTCCCTTTTATTAACCACCAATTCTGCCTGTATAAAAGATGCCAATGCATGTTTTACTGTTTCAACTGCACTTGCTGAGGTGGGTGATGAAATTAAGTTTACAAATTGTTCTTTAAAAGGCGATTCTTACGAATGGAATTTTGGTGATGATGTTACTTCAGAAGAGCGCGATCCAACACATGTTTATGATGCAGCAGGTGTTTATTATGTTACTCTTTCTGCTTATACCGAAAAGAAAAAAAGAAGAGTAGTGACCAATAAAACCATCATTATTGAAAGAAAAATTCAAAAGTTTTTTGGCGATTATTCATCTACAGTGGGTTGCCCAACCTCGAATGGAAACCCAATGGAAAGGTTTAACTTTTCAATATTAGAAAGAGATGATAATTCTGTTTATTTGCTTTACACAGGCGGTTTTTTAGATAGTGTTATAGGCACTATGGATGCCACAGGAAGAGCTTTAGTAATCAATCAAAAAAATGTGAAAGCATCAAGCTCAGCGTCTAGATTTGATATTAAAGGCGATTTAAAATTTAGTTATACTGGAACAAATACGCTCATAAAATATAACTTCATTGCAAACGACACCAACTATCAAAACCTTGCAGGAGTTAGAATTTGTAATCAAGAAGGCATAAAATAATATTCATGGAAAAATTTTCGATTGTTGGAGCCGGGCTAGTTGGTTCGCTTTTATCTATTTATTTAACCAAAAGAGGATGTAAGGTAGAAATGTACGAACGCAGGCCCGACCTAAGAAAAGGCGGAAATTATGGTGGTCGTTCCATCAATTTAGCCTTGTCAGATCGCGGATGGAAAGCATTAAAAGATGCAGGATTAACTGAAGAAATAAGCAAAATTGCCATTCCCATGAAAGGCAGAATGGTACATGATATTCAAGGAAATTTAAGTTTCCATGCTTATGGCAAAGAAAATCAAGCCATTTATTCAGTTTCAAGAGCAGATTTGAATTATAAATTAATGGATTTGGCTGAAGAAAAAGGCGTGAAAATTCATTTTGACCATCGTTGTGATGACGTAGATTTAAACAACAATGTTTTACACTTTAAAGACACCAAAAACAATCTTTCAAAAGAAGTAAAAGCTGATAAAATATTCTCTGCTGATGGCGCATTTTCAGCCGTTCGTTACAAAATGCAATTTTTAAATCGTTTTGATTATTCGCAAGAATATATTCATCATGGTTATAAAGAATTATGTATTCCTGCAGGTGAAAATGGTGAATTTTTAATGGATAAAAATTCGCTCCACATTTGGCCAAGAGGTTATTTTATGATGATTGCTTTGCCAAATCCTGATGGAAGTTTTACTTGCACCTTATTTTTGCCATTTGAGCATGAAGAATGGAGCTTTGAAAAACTAAAAACAAAAGAAGAATTCGCTGCATTTTTTAATGCCGTTTTTCCTGATGCCGTTCCTTTAATGCCTACTTTACTAGAAGATTTTGAACAAAACCCAAATGCAAGTTTGGTGATGACTAAATGCGAGCCTTGGAATTATGAAGATAAAATTTTGCTCTTAGGCGATGCTGCTCACGCTATTGTTCCCTTTTATGGTCAAGGTATGAATTGCGGATTTGAAGATTGCACCGTTTTAGATCAAGTAATTGATAAGCATAATGGCGATTGGAAAAAAATATTTCCAGAATTTGCAAAAGAAAGAAAACCCGATGCAGATGCCATTTGTGAATTAGCGCTTCGTAATTTTATTGAAATGCGCGATTTAGTGGCTGATGCCAAGTTTATTCTGCGCAAAAAAATTGAAAACAAGTTTGCCTCCAAACATCCTGACAAATGGATGCCGCTTTATTCAATGGTTACTTTCAGCCATATTCCTTATTCAAAAGCATTGGCAGAAGGAATTAGACAAGATAAAATAATGGAACAAATTCTTCAATTGCCTAATATTGAAAACATTTGGGATTCTGAATTTGTAGAAAGTGAGATTCTGAAACTTATTTAATGAAATTAAAATTTTTACACTTCATTTTCGGCTGCCTTATTATATCAGCTTGTTCTAATGAAAATAAAATTAAAAAGCCAGATGGTTTAATTCCCGCTGACACCATGGTTTTGGTGGCTGCAGATTTACATCTAATAGAATCTATGAAAACCCATGGTGTGCTGCCTGATGTTGAAAGAGACTATTCGGCTTACGTAAAAGGCGTTTTTAGCAAATATCAAATGAATGAAACACGCTACAAAACCAGCATTGAGTATTATAACAGTCAGCCTCAAGAATTGTTAGTGATTTATGAAAAAGTGCTGGAATTATACGCTCAAAAAGAAATTGAACTGAAAGAAGAATTAAAAAGCATCAAAGAGAAGAAGAATTAATAGCTTTCCCAGTCCATTTAAAAGAAAAGGCCAAATAAATTAGCAACATTGCTCCAATGCTATAGATAGAAATATCTGCCAAAAAATGATGAACTTTCGGTGTAACCAAATCATATATATTTCCACCAATAAAAACACAAGCCAAAACGAAAAGAATTTTTTGAAATTTTGAAAATAGGCTGAATTGGTTCATCAACCACATGATTAATGGAAGTTGGAAAATAAAAGCATTATCGCTGGTAAAAGCTAAAAGCGGAATGAGCGAAATGAGCAAGCTAATATGCAAAAGGCTATCACTTTTGCTTTTAGGATGAAACATCAAAAACAAAAAACCAAATCCTAAACTTGCCAAAACAAATAATTGATAAATGCTTTTTGCTATCGTTGATTGCAAAATAAATTGAAGTGGCGTTAACCTAGCTAAAACCGAAAATATAGTATGATTTGCACCCGCCAACAAATCTTGTTTATTGCCTAATTCAATTTTTAATTCATTAAAATAACTGGCATGTAATTTTGAAAACTGGCTAACTTCAGGATAAAAAATAAAAGGCAAAAGAGCAATGACAAAAAAAGTCAAAACAAAAAAACCGATTGTTTTATATTCTTTTTTTAGTACTAAATAGGGCAAAAAAATTAATCCAAAAGGTTTTATAAAAATGCTCATTGCCAATAAACTACCTGACGCCAAATTTTTCTCCTTTTTCAAAAAATAATAAAAAAGGATATATAAAAACATCAATAACATGTTCACTTGGCCTAATCTAAACTCCAAATGCGTATGCATTAAAACTGGTAAAAAAGATAAAATTATCAGTTTACTTTTCGAAAACTGATGATGAGCATGTAATTGTTGCAAAAAGTGAAAACCGGTTAGCAAAGCAATGGTCAAAAAAATCCAATAAACAATTTTGGCGGTTGCTAAGCTAAAAAAAGCAAAAGGAATGAAATAAATACCTGAACTAGGGGCGTATTTAAAAATGTAATAATCATCAGCATAAATCCTATATAATTCTTCGCCATTTAAAATCCTAGTTGCTGTGCGGTAATAAACTTCAAAATCGAGTAATTTGAATATCCCATTTAACCATTCAGCGGCAAAAGCTAAAGCAGAAAAGGCCAAAATAAACCACACCCAATTTTTATTTTTCATAGAAAACTTTGACAAATCATATTAAAAAAAATCTCGAATTTCATGAAACTCGAGATTTTTTACAATCAATTATTCCGCGTAATATTTATAGAAATAGGGAATGGTTTCTATTCCTTTTAGGTAGTTAAAAACACCATAACTTTCGTTGGGTGAGTGAATGGCGTCTAAATCTAAACCAAAGCCCATTAAAATTGATTCTAAACCCAATTCTCTTCTAAAAAGCGCCACAATTGGAATACTTCCACCACTGCGCATTGGAATTGGTTTTTTATCGAAAGTTGTTTCATAAGCTTTTGCTGCTGCTTTGTAAGCATCCGAATAAATATCGGTCACATAAGCTTCGCCACCGTGGTGCGGTGTTACTTTTACTTTAACCGATTTTGGTGCAATACTTTCAAAATGTTTTTGAAACAAGGCTGTTATTTTATCTGGATCTTGATTGGGCACTAAACGCATCGAAATTTTAGCATACGCTTTTGATGCGATTACTGTTTTTGCGCCTTCTCCAGTATATCCTCCCCAAATTCCATTTACATCTAAAGTTGGTCGAATGGAAGTTCTTTCTAAAGTAGTGTAACCATTTTCACCATGAATATCGCCTAAATCTAAAGCTTGTTTGTAAGCATCTAAGCTAAAAGGCGCTTTGTTTAATTCTGCGCGTTCTTCTAAGGTTAAAACCTGCACATCATCATAAAATCCTGGAATACTGATGTGGTTTTTTTCATCTTTTAAAGAAGCTATCATTTCACACAAAATGTTGATAGGATTGGCCACTGCACCGCCATATAAACCTGAATGTAAATCTCTGTTGGGCCCTGTAACTTCTACTTCCACATAACTCAATCCGCGCAAACCAACTGTTATTGAAGGAACATCATTGGCAATCATTCCTGTATCAGAAATTAAAATAATATCGCCTTTGTAACGCTCTTTGTTAGCTTTGATAAATTCACCCAAATTAGCTGAGCCAACTTCCTCTTCGCCTTCAATCATAAATTTTACATTACATTTCAGTAGGTCATTTTTAATTAAATATTCTACTGCTTTCACATGCATGTACATTTGGCCTTTATCATCGCAAGCACCTCTGGCATAAATTCTTTCATTTCTAATTTCGGGCTCAAAAGGTCCTGAAACCCATAAATCCATTGGATCGGGAGGTTGCACATCATAATGTCCGTAAACAATAACTGTTTTAGCCGTTGGGGAAACTATTTTTTCACCATAAACCACTGGATAACCTTTGGTGGGTAAAATTTCAACTTTATCCAATCCTGCTTCGGTTAAACGTTTAGCCACATTATCAGCCGTAGCAAAAACAGCGTCTTTATATTTTGGATCAGCCGAAACTGATGGAATTCGCAGTAAATCAAAAAGTTCGTCTAAAAATTGTTGTTTGTGGGCTTCCACATAAGATTTTACTTCCATTTTAAATAGATTTTCGGGCTAAGTTAGAAAAAAACGATAATCAAAAATTTAGGGGAAATTGAATACATCTTACTTTTAAAGTTAAGCATAAAAAAACCGCCTCAAAATGTAAGGCGGTTGGTATTTATTCTTGTTCTGCTTTTTTATTCTGCAAAGCTTCTTTTAAACTTTTTGCCTCTCGAATATGAATGGGCACTGGGCGCAAATCCCAAACCAAACCAAACCAGCTCAATATTTTTAAGATATAATAGGTAATGTCAATTTCCCACCAATAAAAACCTTGACGAACTGTTGCTTGATAATAATGATGGTTATTATGCCAACCTTCGCCTAAAGTAACTAAGGCCAAAATCAATGAATTTTTCGATTTATCGCCCGTTTCGTAACGTTGGTTTCCAATTTTATGCATTAAGGAATTGATCGAAAAAGTTCCATGATACAAAATGGCTGTGCTAGTAAAAAATCCAATCACCAAAGTAGATAATCCTTCATTAAACATAGATTCAAAACCAGTTCCGTTAACAAAAGAACCTGTAATCCAAACCGCCATCATTAATAAAAACGGAGGAATAATATGGTATTTGTTTAACCAAATTAACTCTGGAAATTTTGTAAAATCTTTAATCAAATCATAACGCGTTTCTTTATAATCGGGTCCCATAATCCAACCCATGTGCGAGTACCAAAGTCCGTAGATATTAGCCGAATGTGGATCTTCAGGCGTATCGCTGTGTTTATGGTGAATACGGTGATTGGCTGCCCACCAAAGTGCTCCTTTTTGAAGTGATGTTTCGGCCATAAACGCAATTACAAACTGAAACCATCTAGAAGTTTTATAGGTTTTGTGCGAAAAATAACGGTGATAACCGCCTGTTACAAAAAACATTCTCACAAAATAGAGCAAAATACAAAGTATCCAATCGAACCAAGTTGAGCCAGTCCAAAAAATAAGAACCGGAGATAAGTGAATTAAAATAAAGCCTATTTCTTTCGTCCATTGAACGGGACTTCTTTTTTGCTTTTCCATCAATAAATAATTATTTGGCTACGAAGGTAACGCTTCACAATCAAATCTGTTTGATTAAAATCATAAAAAAATGTAGAGAAATTTTTAAGCTTTTGTAACATCTGAAGTATTTGTTTTATATTAGTTGACCAACCTTAAAAATTTAAATCATGACATTTGAAATTAAACGACAAGAATCAAACTCTCGTGGAGAATTGCTTTTGAGAACATTTTTCGGATTTTTTTACATCGGAATTCCTCATGCTTTTTTGATGTTTTTTGCATCACTTTGGGGTTCAATTTTAACTTTTATCTCTTTTTGGACCATTTTATTTACTGGCCGCTACCCTGAAAGTTATTTTGAATACAATTTAGGATTAATGCGCTGGTCGGCAAGAGTAAACGCTTCTTTCTTTAATATGATTGATGGTTATCCAGCTTTTGGCACCTCATCATCGCACCCTGATGTTTTGGTTGATATTCCCTATCCTGAAAATTTAAGTCGCGGCACTTTATTGTTAAAGTTTTTCCTAGGTATTTTTTATGTTTTATTACCACATGGTATTTGTTTGTTTTTTTTAGCACTCGCTTCCAATTTGGTTCTATTTATTTCATGGTGGGCTGTTTTATTTACAGGAAAATTCCCTGCCTCATTGCATGAATTTTTATTGGGTTATTTGCGTTGGAATTTCAGGGTAAATGCCTACATGAGTTATATGACTGATAAATATCCTCCGTTTTCGTTAAGCTAATTTTACCGCTTATACAATATTTTGTTTCTTAGAATATTAAAATCAATTCATTTGCTAAAAATTTAAGCTAATGGAATATTATCCTTTACCTCAGCCTGAAGAAATTCCGGAAAGAGAAAAAGAAGATGCAATGGGAGCATATTTAATGATGTTTGCAGCTGTAGCTATTGGTTTGCCACTTCCTGTTATCAATTTAATTGCTGCCATTGTTTATTTTTATCTCAACAAAAGCAAAAGCCGATTTGTATATTTTCATAGTTTACAATCTTTGTTATCGCAAATACCCACTACGCTTATTAATTGGGCTTTGGTAATTTGGAGTTTAAATATCTTTTTCACAGATAGAATAATTTCTGATGAATTTATTGCCTATGCCATTGTAGCTGGAATAGCCAACATTTTTTATTTCATTTTTAGTTTGATTGCTGCCTTTAAAGCGCGCAAAGGAAAAATGTATTACTTCTTGCTTTTTGGGAAACTAAGTTATGGCATCGTTTTCAAAGTGAAAGAAAATGAAATGGGTACTATTGAAAACAAACCTCCTTTTTAAATGAATAAATCTATTTTCAGAGATATTTTAATTCTTGGAACAATTGGCTTATTGCTTCTTTTGGGTGGCTATTGGGCTGTTATCAAATTAAAACAAATTGATTTAAGTGAAACCTTTAACTTTGAGCTTTCGCAAGAATATGAAGAAAAATTAGGGCAAATGATTGAAGAGTCCGTTCTTGAGTCAGGAAACGGAAGTGAAATTGTAAGAAATCAAAAACTTGATTCTGCTTTAAAAATCATTACAGCCAGACTAGAAGGTTCGATAGATTCAAGTGTGTATGATTATAAATTTATTGTGCTGGAAAGCAATGATATCAATGCTTTTAACATTCCAGGGGGCCGCATTTTTATTTTTACTGGTTTAATTGATTTTACAGATTCACCAGAACAATTGGCGGCTGTTTTAGCCCATGAAATGGGGCATGCGGAACACAAACATGTGGTGAAAAAATTGGTGAAAAGTTTGTCGCTTTCTGCTATTGTAGCTGTTTTAACTGGTGGCGACCCAAGTGTTTTTACCTCCATCATGCAAAGTGTGCTGGGCAATGTTTTCGACCGCGAATCGGAAAGAGAAGCAGATGAATTTGCTTGCCAATTGATGGAAAAAGCTGGCATTGATCCAATTGCTATGGCAACATTTTTTCATAAGTTAAACGAAAAAGAATTGTCATATGACAAAAATCTTGAACTTTTGATGACACATCCACACAACGATTCAAGAATTCAATTTGCTAAAGGTTATCAATTAAAAAAAGAGTTTAAGCCCAATGCATTTGACTTAGATTGGACTGAGATAAAAAATCATTTAGGAAACGAATAAAGCATGTCTTTAAAAAGATGCGATTGGTGTTTGGGTTTTGATGAATATATAAGCTATCATGACAATGAATGGGGAGTGCCAGTTTATGACGACACCAAACATTTCGAATTTCTAATTCTTGAAAGTGCCCAAGCAGGTTTAAGTTGGAGTACTGTTTTAAAAAAAAGACATGGTTATCGTTTAGCTTTTGCCAATTTTGACGTGAAAAAAGTCGCTCAATTTGATGAAAAAAAAGTAGAAGAATTACTCAACAATACTGAGATAATTAGAAACAAGCAAAAAATTAATGCGGCCATTAATAATGCGAAAAGGTTTCTCGAAGTTCAACAAGAATTTGGTTCATTCAACACTTATATTTGGTCTTTTGTAAACAATGTGGTGAAAAATAATTCTCCTAAAACATTAAAAGATATTCCCGCAACCTCATCCGAATCAGATGCATTAAGTGCCGATTTAAAAAAAAGAGGCTTCAAGTTTGTAGGCAGCACTATAATATATGCCCACATGCAAGCTTGCGGTTTAATTAATGATCATTTACAAGATTGCTTTAAAAAATAAATTTTCGATTGAAATTAATTTTGTCAATTTAACCTAAAACAAAATTTCATGCTTAATTTTGAAATGTGAGCAGCGTAAAATGGCATAGATTATTGGGCTTAAATGAAGGTGCAAATATTGAAGAAATAAAAAAAGCCTATCGTAAAAAAGCCTTTTTATATCATCCTGACAGAAATGCCTCGCCCAACGCTAAAGAGTTATTTTTTGAAATCCAAAAAGCTTATGATGGGCTAATTGAGCTTCAAAACAAAGACGATAAAAAAATTGAAACTGCTTTTGATAGAATTAAAAAGCAACAAAAAGAACAAGAAGAAAAAGAATATTACAGAAAATATAGACGATCATCTTTTGATGAACCTAAACCGCAAGCCAGAAAAAAATCGAAAGAAGAAGAAATTAGAGAATTTAAAGAATCGGGTTATTATTATCAAGCTAGGTTTTTATACTATTTCGTATTTTTTTTATTCATCTTTTTTGGCATTTTAACCTCGGCAGTTCCAGTAGCACTTTCTATTTATAACGGTTCTTTGGCGAAGCTCATTTTTTCATTGCCCATTTGTGTGGTTTCTTTCTTTTTGTTTTCAAAAGCTTTGGATGTGAAGAAAAAAATAAGGTATTATTTCAAATAATAAGTGTCGAAAAACTGATATCACATTATTCATAGGCTTTTTAAAAAATAAAAACGGCCATCTATAAATAGACAGCCGTTCCCAAAAAAAAAATAATATTTTTTACTCGTATAAGGTAACTGTTCCTTGGCTATCAATCATTTGGCCTAATTCGTTTTTAAAGTTCAATTTCCAAACGTAAACATCCATAGGTGCTTTGCTGCCATTTATTTTTCCATCCCAAGGTTTGTAGATAGAAGATGTTTGATAAATTAATTGACCTGTTCGAGCGAAAATGCTAAACGTAAACATTCCATCAATAATGTTTGGACCAACCGGACCAAATAAGTCATTTTTATTATCGCCATTTGGCGTGAATGCATTTGGAATGTAAAAATCAATAATATCAGCGACTTTAACTCTTTTACTGATTTTATCGAAACATCCGAATTCATTTTCAACTGTTAATTCAGCATAATATTCGCCTGCCCTAGTAAAGTTCATAAAAGCTATAGAATCATAAAAAGCACCAGTGTTTTCAATGTTCCATAGCCATGAAACTACATCTGAACTGGATGCACTAATTAAAGCTACTTGTTTGTTTAATACATCAGGAATTTCAGGTGTGTAATAAAAATCAGCAATTGGATTTGATTTTACATCAATAACATACGGATTATCATTACTGTTTTCGCAACCTTTATTATCAATAATAGTAAGATAAACGTTATAAATACCCGTTTTAGGATAAGTTGTTCTAACATTATCGCAAGTACTAGACGATTTACCGTTTCCAAAATTCCAATTGCAGCTAGTATAGTTTGGGCTGGCATTAAACAGCCTCAATTCTTCACCAGGACAAACAATCGTATCTGCATTAATACTAACTAATGGCAAAGGATTAACTTTCACAAAAATTGAATCTATGCTAGGAATAGTGCCACAGGCATCGGAAACAATTACTTTAAAATATTGACTAGTGTCTGGGCTAAAACTTGCAAATGCATCATTTGCGGTGTTTAATTTATCTTTTGGACTCCAATCGAATTCAAAAACAAAACTTCCACCTCCGCTAGCTATAACCTCAACTGAACTAGAAGCTTCACCAAAACAAGTTTCAATAGTGTCTTGTAATTCTGCACTAATTGGAGGGTTAACATTAACAGTAATGTTTTTAGAACTTTTACAATTATAAATGCTAGTTCCAACAACAGTATAAGTTTGATCATTCAAAGGCCCAGCATAAACAACATCACCTGTATCTATTGAAAGCGTTGCAGCTGGTGACCATTTATAGGTTGCTGCACCATTTACCGAAAGTCTAGCTTCAGTGCCGTAACAAATTGGGTTTTTATCAGCAATAACCGAAAGTATTGGCAGGGAATAAACGGTTAAGGTTATATTAGTATCTGCAACACAGCCATTAGAACTGGTTCCGGTAACAAATACATTAGTTGTTACAGTTGGGCTTGCATTTACTTGATTGCCAGTAATGGTGTTTAAAATATTGGCTGGGCCCCACAGATAAGATTGAGCGCCTGAAATGTTAACTTTTGTAGAATTTCCTATACAAAAAGCTGTGTCTTGAGCTGTTATACTTAAATTAGGTAAATCATAAACTTCCACAAAAATTTCAATTGTATCTCTGCAGCCTTGGTTGGTAAAACCAATGATTGGAACAAATTGCGAAGAATCAGGTTGCATAATGGTTGCTGAATCTAAATCACCATTAGGCCATTTATAACTAAAGGCTCCGCCTGCGAATAAATTAACGGTGTTTCCTCTGCAAACCGTAGCGTCAAGTCCGTACAAATTGGGTTGTGCTTTTAATCCTACAAAAACACTGTCGGTATCGTTGCAATGTCCTATGTCCATAAATATTTTATACCAACCAACTTTAAAAGTTTGAGCATCTGCAATTTTTGGTGTTCTTAAGTTAGAGGTAAATCCATCAGGACCTGTCCAAGTATAAGATGCATTTGGTGTTTGATTTACGCTAAGTTTAATCGTATCGCCTATACAAACTGGTCCATTAGAAGTTGCTGTAGCATTGCAGCAGCCTTGCGGTGCTTGATAGGTTAAGTAATAATTACATGAATCTGTTTCTGAAAAATTAATGAATACATGGTGTATTTCGCCATCAGCTATCAATCCTGTAAGATTATATGATTGTGGCGCGCCCCAAGGAGTAGGAATAATTTGAGAATTTTGGTTGCTAAAACTTGAATCGTTAACCTCTAAATTACCTGTTGATGGGGGATAAATATAATCCACAAATCCACTAAGCGAATACGTACTTGAAGAAGGAATACAATTACCAACTTGCGTTGTAACGTTATCAATATTGCAAGTTAACAAATTACAGTTGGTAGTTCCAGCATTTACAGCGCCAGCATTGGTTTGACTAAAAGTAATGTCGCAAGGTTGATTAGAAAAGTTAGTGATTAGTAATAAATAGTATTGTCCAGGTAGCGCGTTTACAATATTTGCCGTTTCTTGAGGTGCTGGTAGAAAACTGCAATCAACAATTGTTGAAGCTGTTAGGCCAGCTACACAAGGGCCAGTTGGGCTTGTAAAAGGACCCCACATAATAAAATCAATATCAAACAAAGGAGTACTGTACATGTAGATATCAATGTTTCCTCCTTGTGCAATCTGCAAATAATACCAAGCAGGATTTGGCTGCGAACCTAAACAACCATAAGCTGCGCCAGGTTGGGCTGCTCCAGCATTTGTACTAGCAGGAAAAGTGTAAGTACTTCCTGTGCAGAAAGGCTGAGCTGTTTGACAAGTGGGAGATGATACTTGGGCTGATAATTGCAGCTGAAATATCGCAAAAAACAATAGTAAAAGTTTTCTCACAGCTTATTAATATTTAGGTTATTAATAGTTGATTGGCTTGTGGAATTAGTTTGATTAATAAGCGCAGTCAAATGATTTTCAATTTCAATTTGAGAAAAAGATTTGCTAGCGGCAACAAGCATAATTCCAGTTACATTGCTATCTATTGAATAAATGATATTACTCTCAAAAACTTTTGTTTTGAATACTTTTTTCAAATCGTTATTGGCAAACAGATCTAGATTAATTTGGTAAATATACTTCTGCGCATTTTCTTCTTGTAAGCTATAAAAGGCTGTGTTTCCTGAATTATTGCTTTGGCCAAAACTGAGTAAGCTGGCTGAAATTGAAAAAAGTAAAATGAAAAATCCTATTTTAATGTACATTTCTCTTGCGTTGTTAAATCAAAGTTAAACAAATGAAAAAGAAATTGTTAGAAAAAGAAAATTTAATGTGAAAAAATTATGAATAAATAGTTCAATTTGTCGTAAAATAATTAACCAAATTGATTATTTGTTGCGGTTAAAAACCCTAGAAAGCGAAAATTGGCTTTTGTTTTTGTTTATATAAATTTGAAACAACTGAAGTAAAATACTAGTACATAAATATATTTTCGATACTTCAATGTTTTGAAGTATAATGTAATAAAATGCTCCAACAAGCGTCACTATTGAGGCAACGCCACAGTAATTTAATAAAAATTGTTCGAGTCTTTTGAAGTTTTTTACGATTAATTTCATTGTTTTTGTGAAGAGATTTTTAAATTTTAAGGCATTGTAAATTTATTCAATTTTTAAAACTAATTATACCAAATTATGGGTAATTTTATGGACAATGAAATTAAGTGATTTAGAAAAACAAAAACTCTCTGAGTTATTAAAAAAATATAATGATGTTCTGTTCGAGTCAATGAAAATTGCGGTTGCAGAAGATTTTCAAAATTTAATAATTTTAAACCGAGACGATACTTCTTTCGACTTAAAACATTTAATGCTCAAAAAAGGAGCATTCAAAAACTATGTTTTTAAAGAATTTTTGAAATATAACACCAATCAGGTAATTGAAGAAATGAAACATTTGCCTGAACAAAAATTGCAACTAAAGAATAAAAAGCCAAAATCTACTAAAGCCCCGAAATAAAAAATGGAAAAAAACAACAATGCTTCTGAAATGCTATTAAAGGCAATAATTGAAAGCGCAGTTGATGGCATTATTACCATTAATACTAGAGGTTTAATTTTAAGCATCAATCCTGCAGCCTGCCGCATTTTTGGTTATGAACCCAATGAACTTGAAGGTTTAAACATAAGTTGCTTAATGCCTGAGCCCGACAAATCGAGTCATAATAAATACATCAGCAATTATTTGAGTTCAGGTGAGGCCAAAATAATTGGCATTGGTCGAGAGGTTTTGGGTAAAAGGAAAGATGGAACACTTTTCCCATTCAAATTGAGCATTAGCGAGGTAGTTTTTGGCTCTGAAAAAATATTTGCGGGCATTATTCATGACATGACTGCTCTTAAAACTGCTGAAGAAAAAGTAGCACAATTATCGCGAGAAAAAGAATTAAACGAGCTGAAATCCCGATTTGTTTCTATTGCTTCGCATGAATTTAGAACACCTTTGGCAACTATTTTGTCGAGCGTTTCATTAATTGCCAAATACAATAGACCTGATGATGAACAAAACAGGTTAAAACACATTACCAGAATTAAACAAAATGTAGGCAATTTAACTTCCATTTTAAATGATTTTATCTCCCTTAGCAAACTAGAAGAAGGTATAATTTCGATTGCTTATCAATACTTTAGTGTTCCTGAATTTTGCAAGGATTTAACAGATGAACTTCAAGGAATAACCAAAGCGGGTCAAATAATTAACTACACGCATAGCGGAACAAGAATAGATGTTTGGCAAGATCGCCAAATTTTAAGAAATATCTTGTTTAATCTTTTAAGCAATGCCATTAAATACTCTGACGAAAACAAAAACATCTATTTTATTTCTTACACTACTGAAAAAGAACTTTTTATAGAGGTAAAAGATGAAGGGATAGGTATTCCAAAAAGTGATGAACATTTATTATTTGAGCGCTTTTTTAGAGCAAATAATGCTATCAATATTCAAGGAACTGGTTTAGGACTTAATATTGTAAAAAAATATTTAGATACTTTAGGGGGCGAAATTTCTTTTATAAGTGAAGAAAATATTGGTACAACTTTCAAAATAAAACTACCCATTAAGGATTAACGCATGAAAACAATATTGTTAATAGAGGACAACCGAGATATGCGAGAAAATACCAGCGAAATTCTCCAAATGTCGAACTACAGAGTATTGACGGCTGAAAATGGAAAAATTGGTGTTTCTATGGCTGAAATACATAAACCCGATTTAATTATTTGTGATGTAATGATGCCTGAATTAGATGGTTTTGGCGTGTTATCCATTTTGTCAAAAAAACCAGAAACAGCATCCATACCATTTATATTTTGCACCGCAAAAGTTGAAAGAACAGATTACAGAAAAGGAATGAGCTTAGGCGCTGATGATTACATAACCAAACCTTTTGATGATGTAGAATTGCTTGATGCCGTTGAGTCGAGGCTCAAAAAAAATGACATCATTAAAAAAGAATATTCAAAAGACAGTGCCGGACTGCAAGAATTTATTAGTGAGGCAAGAGGCTTAAAAGAATTAGAAAAATTATCAGATACCAATCAATTTGAGAGTTATAGAAAAAAAGAGGTTGTTTATTCAGAAGGAAATACTCCTCATTATCTCTATTTCATTAATAATGGTAAAATAAAAACCTACCGCGCCAATTCAGATGGAAAAGAATTAATAACCTGCATTTATCAATCGGGCGAATTTTTTGGTTACAGCGATTTATTAGATGGCAATCATCATACAGAAACAGCAGCAGCTTTAGAAGATACCGTGATTTCATTAATCCCTAAAAATGACTTTTTTAATATCCTTTTTAAAAATCGTGATGTTGCATCTAAGTTCATTAAAATGATTTCGAACGATTTACATGAAAAGGAAGAACAATTGCTTCGCATTGCCTACAATTCGGTTAGAAAAAGAGTGGCAGAAGCATTGATTTATTTGGAAGGAAAATTTAGCTCAAATACTGGTGTTAGTAAAATGGTTATTTCTAGAGATGATCTAGCCAATATAGTAGGAACGGCTACAGAAACAGTAATAAGAACCTTAGCTGACTTTAAATCTGAACAATTGGTTGAATTTGAAGGTAAAGGGATTCGGATTTTGGATAGAAATAGATTAATGAACTTGAAAAATTAAAGCTTAATAGGCAATACAATTTTTACTAAAGTTCCTTTTGACTCATGGTTGGCGATGCTTATTTCGCCTCCATGCAGCTCGCTGATTATGTATTTTGATATATATAAACCGAATCCGGTTGATTTTTCGCCATTTGTGCCTGTTTCTCCTTTTACCGAAAATGGTTCAAGCATTAAATTTAAAGTTTCATTTTTTATACCAGTTCCATAATCTTTGAACTCAACATGAAATTTTTGAGAAGCTCGATATAATTTAATGTCGATAAAACTACCTGAATAACTAAATTTTATGGCATTTGACAATATATTATCAAACACACGCATAATTTTTTGTTTATCTACAAAAGCTTCGAATTCATCATCTAAATCAATACGAATTTTTAATTGTTTGTTGTAAATCGAAATTAAATTTTGGTCAATTACCTCCCTAACTAATTTGCCAATTGTAAACAATTCAAAGTCGGCTTTGTAAAAACCACTATTTATTTTGTTGATTTCTAATAAGTCCGAAACAAGAATATTTAGTTTATCACAAGATTTTTCCATCATTTCAATGATGTTTTTATCCAATCCTTGAATCGCAGGGTCAAATTTTAAAATTTGAATGAAACCATGAATATTGTTTAAAGGGCCTTTTAAGTCATGAATGATAGAACCTGAAAGTTTACCGAATAATGAACTTTGTTTTACAGATTCTTCAATATGGCCGCTATTGATATTTTCCAATTTTTAATTGATGTAATATTCTGAAAACGAATCTACTATTATTTTTTTAATTCAAAAATTTTTCAAAAAAAAAGCTCCACAAAATGTGAAGCTTTTTTTAGTTGACCGACTAGGGCTCGAACCTAGACTCTTCTGAACCAAAATCAGACGTGTTGCCAGTTACACCATCAGTCAATCCTATTTTTGTAATTGGGACTGCAAAAATAACTATGATTTTTAATTTTGCAAAAATATTTTCGTAAAGTTAAACATGGTTAATCAAAATTCTTCGTTTTATTTGCACATTAATATTTTCCTATTTTAGCGAACGTCCTTAAAGAACAATACATGATATCAAACTACAGTAAAATTAACAATCTAATGGGCTGGATTGTTTTTGCCATTGCATCTTTTACTTACTTAAGCACCATTGAACCAACTGCATCTCTTTGGGATTGCGGTGAGTACATCGCCACTTCTTACAAACTTGAGGTTGGTCACCCACCGGGAGCGCCATTTTTCCTTTTAATGGGACGATTATTTTCCATGTTTGCTGCACCTGAAAAGGTGGCTATGATGGTAAATTCACTTTCTGCATTGGTAAGTGCTTTTTCAATTTTGTTTTTGTTTTGGTCTATAACTCTATTGGCCAAAAAATTGTATGAACGTTATGGTGAAATTGATACCGAAAAAACCTTTGCCATTATGGGTGCTGGTTTGGTGGGTTCATTAGCCTATACATTTTCTGACTCATTTTGGTTTAGTGCTGTTGAAGGCGAGGTTTATGCCATGTCTTCATTTTTTACAGCCATGGTTTTTTGGGCCATATTAAAATGGGAATCCGTTGCCCATGAAAAACACTCTGTTCGTTGGTTAGTATTAATCAGCTATTTAATTGGACTTTCAATTGGAGTCCATTTATTGAATTTATTGGCCATTCCTGCAATTGTTTATGTGTATTATTTCAAAAAAAATGTACCAACAACCAGAGGAATTGTAATTGCTGGTTTAGTTGGTGTTGCTATTTTAGGATTTGTTCAAGTAGGTTTAATTCCAGGTATTGTTAGCTTGGCGGCAAAATTTGAATTATTGTCTGTAAACACACTAGGTTTACCTTTCAATGTTGGGACTATTATTTATTTCCTTATTTTAATTGGTAGTATTGTTTATGGTTTACATTGGTCGAAAAAGAAAAACCACCCAAATTATAATGCCATTATTTTAGGTTTTGCGGTTCTATTAATTGGATATTCATCTTTTTTCACCATCGTTATCAGATCGCAAGCCAATCCTCCAATTGACGAAAACAACCCTGAAAATGCCATATCATTATTATCTTATTTAAATCGTGATCAATATGGTTCTCAGCCATTGCTTTTTGGGCCATATTACAATGCCCAAATTATTGAATATGAAGATGATTCTCCGATTTATGTAAGAGATGATAAATCAGGAAAATACATCATTAGTGATGATAGAAAAGGAACTGTTCCTGTTTATGACCCTAAGTTTAAAACATTTTTTCCTAGAATGCACAGTTCTCAAGCTTCTCACCAATCGGGTTACAAAGCTTGGGCCGATATTAAAGGAACACCTATAAGAATTACAGATGGAAACGGAGAAACCAAAGTGCTTTACAAACCCACTTTTGGCGAAAACCTTACCTTTTTCTTCCGTTATCAGCTAGGATACATGTACTTCCGTTATTTTATGTGGAATTTTGTAGGCCGTCAAAACGACATTCAGGGTTCAACTGGAAATTCAACTGAAGGAAACTGGATTAGTGGTATTCCATTTGTGGACAATATTTTGGTGGGTGATACAAGTCAATTGCCAGAAAGTATGTCTTCTAACAAAGGCATGAATAAATTTTACTTTCTTCCTTTAATTCTGGGATTGTTAGGTCTATATTATCAATACAAAAAAGCGCCTGAAGATTCATTGGTAATTTTTATGCTTTTCATTTTTACTGGGGTGGCAATTATTGTTTATTTGAACAATACTCCTTTCCAGCCGCGCGAACGTGATTATGGATATGTTGGTTCATTTTATGCATTTGCCATTTGGATAGGTTTGGGTGTGTTATTTGTAATTGATGCCATTTCTAAATATTTGAAAGGTCCAAACGGAGCTGTTGTTGCAACTGCTTTATGTTTATTAGCTGTACCAACATTAATGGCTAAAGAAGGTTGGGACGATCATAATAGATCAGGAAGATACACTGCCAGAGATTTTGCAAAAAATTATTTAGACAGCTGCGAGCCGAATGCGATATTGTTTACCAATGGTGATAATGATACTTTCCCGCTTTGGTATGTGCAAGAAGTTGAAGGTTATAGAACCGACATTAGAGTGGTGAATTTATCTTTACTTCAAACTGATTGGTACATAGAACAAATGAAAAAACAAGCTTATGATGGCTTAGCAGTTCCTTTCTCTATGACAGCCGAACAAACCCGTCAAGGAACTAGAGATTTTGTTCCAGTTATGAAAAATGGAAACGTAAGCGATTTTGTAGATGTTAAAAAGTTAATCGATTTTGTAAAAAGTGAAGATAATAGGGCTAAAGTTCAATTATCTAACAGAAAATTCATTAATTATTTTCCAACTAGCAAAGTGCGCGTTCCTGTTGATTCGGCTAAGGTTTTAGCCAATGGAACGGTTAGACCAGAAGATGCTGGCAAAATTGTAAAAGCATTAGAGTTTGATTTAAACAGAACTTATGTAATTAAAAACGATTTAATGGTTCTTGACTTGTTAGCTCATAACAATTGGGATAGACCCATTTATTTTGCCATAACTACTGGTAAAGATGCTTATTTAAATCTAGAAAAATATTTCCAATTAGAAGGTTTAGCCTATCGTTTAACCCCAATTGAGCATGAATCGGCAGATGGCCAAATTGGAAGAGTTCATGTGGATAAACTATATGACAACTTAGTCAATAAATTTTCGTGGGGAAATATGAATGACCCCAATATTTATTTGGATGAAAACAACCTAAGAATGACCTTAAACTTTAGAAATATTTTCTATCGTTTGGCCGAAGAGTTAATGAAAAGTGGTGATTCAACAAAGGCTCTTAATGTAGTGGATAAAGCCATTGGTTTAATGCCTGAATCTACTGTTCCTTATGACTATACAATTGTGCCATTAGCAGAAGTTTATTTGCAATTAAAACAATATGAAAAAGCCGATGTACTTTATAATAGGGTAATAGAGCTGTATGCTCAAAATATTAAATATTTTGCCTCATTAAGTGATAGACATGCAAGAACTATTCCTCGCGAAATGGAGCAAAGTTTTCAAGTGTATCGCCAAATGATGTATCATTTTCAATTTCATAAAAGAGAAACTTTGCAAAATAATATCACAGAAAAAGTAAAAGGTTTACCACTTTCAGGTGAAAGCAGAGTTTACAATGAGATTTATCAAAAATATTTTGCTTCACAAGGAATGCCGCAAGGCCAATAATACATAGATTTTGATACCCATTAGACCGCCATATTTGCTTCGTATATTCTACAACGAGCTGATATGGCGGTTTTCTGTTTCTGAAAAAAAAATATACCTCACCTTTGATGATGGCCCAATTCCAGAAATCACACCTTGGGTTTTATCTGTTTTAGAAAAATACCAAATAAAAGCTACCTTTTTTTGTATTGGCGATAATGTTAAAAAACATCCTGAAGTTTATCAGGAAATACTAACCAAAGGCCATGCCGTAGGCAATCACACTTTTAATCATATAAAAGGTTGGAATTTTTCAACTGAAGCTTACATAGAAAACACGAAAGAATGTGCTGCTTTGGTAAACAGCAATTTGTTCAGGCCGCCTTATGGGAGAATAAAAAAATCGCAGATAAAAGCATTGTTGCCTAATTATAAAATAATTATGTGGGATGTGCTTAGCCAAGATTATGACAAACTAATTTCAAAAGAAAAGGTGTACAGAAATGTTATTAATGGCGCAAGAAATGGCTCCATTATTGTTTTTCATGACAGCTTAAAAGCAGCCGAAAGACTAAAGTATGCCTTGCCAAAATCTATTGAATATTTACTTAAAAGAGGCTTCGTATTTGACTCCATAAGCTAATTTTTTATTCAATTTTTTCAAACCTCGCTTAAAACTAAGTTTAATTTTTAGTTTAAATATTTTTTGTTTTATTATTTCAATTGTTGATATTCACTAATTGTTTTTAAAATATAGCTCATCATTAAGGTTAGCTTAATCAAAGATTGAGTATGAAAAGTTTGATAATTATACATTTAACCGCCATCAGTTTATTAATTCCTTTTTTTTCTTTTTCCCAAAACACTTCCAAAAAAGGCAATTCAAGAACAGCTAATTGCGCACCACCTCAATATTTCAGCGATTTAGATTTAAATAACGTAAGGGCAAGAATTCACACTGGCAGCGACATGTGGTGGGATTTAGCAGGTAATTCGGTTTATGAAATTCCAAAAGGCTCAGGCAAAAATTCTTTAAGTCAAGGCGCCATTTGGATTGGAGGAATTGACGATAACAATCAATTGAGATTAGCCGCTCAAAGATTTAGAGATAATGGTTCTGACTTCTACACAGGCCCACTTGATTTAATAAATGCTGAAACAGATACTGATGAATGTTTTAAATGGGACACCCATTTTAAACTAAACAAACGTGATGTAGAAGAATTTAGAGCATGGTTTAATTCTAATAACAAAAATGTTGATTTTCCGGGTTATCAAATTCCAACAGCTATCCTAAATTGGCCATGGAAAGGCGATGCTGCTAAAGGTCAGGCAAATTATTTAGCGCCTTTTGTGGATGTGAACAATGACGGGATTTACAACCCATCAAATGATGGTGATTACCCTAAATTCGATTTGAATAAAGAAATTGATTGCCAACAATCTAGAGAAGCCAAACTTTATGGCGATCAAACTTTGTTTTGGATTTTTAACGACAAGGGTAATGCTCATTTCGAAACTGGCGGAATAGCTATGGGTTTAGAAATTCATGGACAAGCATTTGCATTTGCCACCAATGATGAAATTAATAACATGACTTTTTATAATTACAGAATGTTTAATCGTTCTGTTTTTACACTTAACCAAACTTATTTTGGAATTAATGCGGAAAAGTTTGGGGTTTATGATTTTGTTGCCTGCGATGTTTCAAGAGGAATAGGATATAGATACCACGGTGATGATTTTGACAACAGTAACGGCTCTCAATCTTATGGAGCTAACCCTCCAGCCATTGGAATTGACTTTTTCGAAGGGCCTTTTCAAGATAATGATGGAATAGACAATGCTTTTGGAATAAATGCCTTTGAAAGCATAAATGGCACTGGCTATGGCGATAGTATAGTTGATAATGAACGCTTAGGGATGAGTCATTTTTTGTATTTTAGAAATGGTTCTGGGCCTTATCATGGTTTTCCTGATGTAGCAACTGATTATTACAACTACCTCAGCGGCAAATGGCTGGATGGATCAAGCTGGTTGTATGGAGGAATAGGTTTTCCAGGCTCTGGTGGCGTAACAAATATTCCTGCTAGATATTTTTTTCCAGGCGATTCAGATAAAGAGTATTTTTTTGGCACGAATGGCCAAAGTGTTCCACCTTGGAGCGAAGAAAGCTCAGGAAATGTGCCATTTAACAGAAGATTTGTACAATCTGTTGGACCATTTACTTTAAAACCTGGAGAAATAAATGAAGTAACTTTAGGTGTTGTTTGGGGAAGAGGCGATTTTGGCTCAAAATCATCGGTTTTAAAAATGAAAGAAGCTGACGATAAAGCGCAAGCATTATTCAATAATTGTTTTAAGCTTTTAGATGGTCCTGATGCGCCTGAATTAAAAGCAGTGGAACTTGATAAGCAAATTATTTTACAATTAGAAAATTTACCTAACTCTAATAACTTTAATGAAAATTACGAAGAGCTTGACTACAGTGTACCTGAGTTTTTACTAAGTCTAAACAGCAACGGTGAAACCATAAAAACACCAGCCGATAGAACCTATAAGTTTCAAGGATATCAAATTTTCCAGCTTAGAAACAAAGAAGTAGGATTATATGAATTATATAACATTGACAAAGCTCGATTGGTGGCTCAAAGCGATATTCGTGATTCTGTAAGCACTTTAATTAATTATACTTATGACGCAGCCTTAGGAATTAGTATTCCTAATAATATGACAATAGAAGCAGCTAACAGGGGTGTTCAAAAAACTTATAGCATTACACAAGATATGTTTGGTTCAGGCAATAAATATCTTTCCAATCATAAAGAATATTATTATGTAGCCATTGCTTATGGACATAATGAGTATGAAAAATACAATCATTTAGACCCAAATACTTTTGATGGCCAAAAAAAACCCTATATCAGCTCTCGAAGAACTGCTAATGGAAGTTTACAAATTATTACTGCTGTGCCTCATTCGCCCATTCCAAAAAATGGAGGAACTGTTCAAAATACTTTTTATGGCGATGGGCCTCACATCACAAGAATAGAAGGAAAAGGAAATGGTGGAATATTTTTGGATTTAGTGAAATCGTCCGAAAATGAAATTATAGAAAATTATAAAGCCGATTTTATAACCTATGAAAAACGCAGAGGGCCAATAAATGTAAAAGTTACTGATCCATTAAATATCAAAGCACTCGATTTTGAACTTAAAATATTAATGACTGACAACTCTTTAGCTGATAATTGCAAATGGCAATTAAAAGAAATGTCGAATCCTGATAAAATTTACCTATCAGAAAAAAGTATAAAGGTGGGCAACGAGCAAATTTTTGAAGAATTTGGCTTTTCCATCACCATTCAAAATGCATTAGCGCCCGGAAATTATGCCATTGACTCAAACAATGGTTTAATTGGTTCGAGTATAGAATTTTCAAACCCTAATTTACCATGGCTAACTGGAATTAAAGACAAAGATGATTTAAGTGCATTCGATTGGATTAAATCAGGCACATTCAATTCTTCAACATTTAATCTAGAAAATGATTATCAAAATGACCCAAATGAAATTTATGAAAACTTGGATGTGCCATTTTTTGCACCTTATGGAACTGTTTCAGCCAAAATAGATAATCCAGGATATCCAACAACACCCACTTTGGCTAGCCTTGATAAATTGGTAAGCGTTGATGTAGTGATTACTTCCGATAAATCTAAATGGACAAGATGCCCAGTTATTGAAAGTCAAATAGATTCAGTATTAGCAGAAGGGGCAGGTTCAAAAGGAAGATTAAGAGATAAAAAGTCGGTTGATAAAGATGGAAATCCTGACAACTCGGGCACAAAAGGTTTAGGATGGTTTCCTGGTTATGCTATTGATGTGGAAAGTGGTGAACGATTAAACATGGCTTTTTCAGAAGATAGTTGGATGATTGGAGAAAATGGAAGAGACATGATTTGGAATCCAAGCAAAAATATTACTGGATTAAACGGTGAGTTTTTAGGAGGCGGCAAACATTTCATTTATGTTTTTGCTAATCAAAACACCGCAGGTCAATTAGGGATTTATGATGAAGGTGCACTGGGATATTCTTTACTAACAACCGCAACCAGCTCATCTATAAGAAACTTTTGGCGTTCCTGCACTTGGGTTGGTTTTCCAATTTTAGCTGAAGGTTTTAATCATTTAAGCACAGATGTTCGCATAAAACTGCGCGTTTCTAAACCTTATGAAAAACACATAACCGCTTCCAATGAAAATAACCATTATGGATTGTACAGATTTAGCACTAGCGGTATGGAACCAAGCACAAATATTGGTAAAGCAGAAGATTACGCTCTTGTTTCAATTCAGGTTGTTCCAAATCCTTATTATGCTTATTCAGAATATGAAAAAAATCAAGCTGAAAGAATAGTGAAAATCATCAATTTACCAGATGAATGTTATATCTCGATTTACACTTTAAACGGTACACTGGTTAAGAAATTTAATAAAAATGATAAGCTGAGAACAGCTATAGAATGGGATTTAACAAATCAAAATAACAGAGCTATAGATGGAGGAGTTTATTTGATACACGTTGAAATTCCTGGCGTTGGAGAAAAAGTGCTAAAATGGTTTGGTGCCATCAGAAAAAGAGAAACTAATTTTTAACCACTTATTTTCAATACCTGCCGCTTAATTGCCCATAACATTAATCCAAAAGTTTATGTGATTGTCCATTATTGAATTATTTACTCTTACACTGTGAAATAGGGAGAAATCGATTCATAATAAAACACATAAACATGAAAAGATTAGTATTAATGGTTTTGGCAACAATGGCAATTCAGCTAAGCGCGAATGCTATTAACACGCCAAAAAAAGAAAAAGGCTCGAAAAATGAAAATACTACCATTGGAATTGCTGCGGGTTGTTCTCCCCCAACCTACAGGTCTGATTTAGATTTAAACAATGTAAGGGCTATGATTCATACCGGGGGCGATATGTGGTATGATTTAGTTTCCTCAGCTCGTTATGAAGTGCCCAAAGGATCTGGCAAAACGGCCATGTTTGCAGGTGCTTTGTGGATGGGTGGACAAGACGTAAACGGCCAATTAAAAATAGCCGGACAAATGTATAGAGGAAGTGGTGTTGATTTCTGGACAGGCCCATTAGATTTGGTAAATGCTGAAATTGACGCCACCACTTGCAATGAGTGGGATCGCCATTTTGAAATAACCAGACAAGAAGTTGAAATATTCAGAGCTTGGTTTAACTCAACCAATAGAGCTGTTGAATTTCCGGGTTATCAAGTACCAAACTCCATTTTAAATTGGCCTTGGAAAGGCGATCAATCAAAAGGTCAGGCAGCCTATCTTGCTCCTTTTGTTGATGTGAACTTTGATGGTGAGTATAATCCACTAGAACATGGAGACTATCCCAAATACGATTTAAACAATGATATTAATTGTAAAACTGATCGTACATCAAAACTATATGGTGATTTAACTTTATGGTGGATATTTAACGACAAAGGAAATGTTCATGGTGAATCAGGTGGCGTTGCCATTGGGATGGAAGTGCATGCACAAGCATTTTCATTTGCTACAAATGATGATGTAAACAACATGACTTTCTATAATTATCGATTGATCAATCGTTCTACATTTACTTTAACCAACACTTATTTTGGTGTGTTTTCTGATGCTGATTTAGGTTTTTATGACGATGATTTTGTGGGATGTGATGTTATGCGCGGTTTAGGTTATGCTTATAATGGATTGGCAGTTGACGGAAACGGAGGGTTAAACCAATATGGCGCAAACCCACCTGCCATCGGAGTCGATTTTTTTGAGGGACCTTATCAAGATAATGATGGTATTGACAATGACACTGGAATATATTTTAATCAAGCTTTAAATGGACTTGGTTATGGCGATGGAATTGAAGATAACGAACGTTTTGGGATGCGCAGGTTTATATTTTTTAATCGCCTTGGTGCATCTTACAATACTGACCCTGAAAATGGATCTGATTATTATAACTACCTGAGAGGAATTTGGCGTGATGGTAGCAAAATGTTATATGGGGGAAATGGCCATCAATCAGGCGGTGGTGATGTTACAACTCCGGCCGATTTTATGTTTCCTGACGATTCAGATCAAGCGTTTCATTGGGGAACAAAAGGCAAGGTTATGCCAAGATGGAGTGAAATAAGTTCTAATAATGAGCCTGCAGATAGAAGATTTTTACATTCAGCTGGTGCATTTACCTTAAAACCTGGTGCTGTTAATGATATTACTTATGGAGTTGTATATGCGCGTGCTTTAAGTGGCGGGCCATTAGCAAGTGTAGCTAAACTAAAAATTGCAGATGATAAAGCTCAACAATTGTTTTCAAATTGTTTTAGAGTTTTAAATGGTCCTGATGCCCCAGATGCTGATATTGTTGAGCTTGACCAAGAATTGATTATTAAACTCAGCAATTCAAACACTTCTAACAATTATTTAGAAAAATATGAAGAAATTGATCCTTCTATTCCAAATTTTGTAACTGATTTGGTTGGCAATGAAATTTTAGTGACCAATAAATCTTATAAATTTCAAGGTTATCAAATATTTCAAGTAAAAAACACTTCTGTTTCTGCATCTGATATTTATAATCCTGATTTGGCCAGATTAGCTGCACAATGCGATTTGAAAGACACGATTGGACGCCTCATCAATTTTAGATTTGATGAAGATTTAAACTCATCAGTGCCGCAAGACATGACCTTGCAACAAAACAATAATGGCGTTTTTAAAACTTTTAAAATTACTGAAGATCTTTTTGCAACAGGCGATAGAAAATTGGTTAACCACAAACAATATTATTACTACATAATTGCTTACGGGCATAACAATTATAAAACGTTTGATTCAAATGATCCTTTGGCTTATGATGGACAAAAACTGCCTTATATAAGTTCCAGAAAAGGAAGTTCAGGAGCCATTAAAGTTTATACAGCTATTCCACACAAACCCGCACCAACTGAAAATGGTACGGTAATTCGTTCTCAATTTGGTGAAACACCCGAAATTACAAGAATTGAAGGAATGGGAAATGGAGGTCGATATTTAGACATGACTGAATATTCTGAAAACCAAATTTTAAATTCAACTGATCATAAATTCGATTTTGTAACCTACAAAAAAGGTGCTGGACCTATTGATGTAAAAGTTATTGACCCTTTAAACCTAATTGCTGGCGATTTCGAATTAAAATTTAATGTTTTAAATAATCAAATTGATACTGCTAGATGGACTTTACGTGAGATAAATACTGGTAACACAATAGCATCTGATAAAACCATAAAAGTTGGCAATGAACAAATAACAGATTATGGTTTTTCAGTAAGAATAGAGCAAGCCTTAAATCCTGGCCAATCATCTGACCCTGCAAATGGCTATGTTGGTTCAAATATTATATTCAGTAATCCTGATAGAAGATGGTTAACGGGAATTGATGATTCAGATGGCGCAACATCTCAAAATTGGATTCGTTCAGGAACGGCTAATGATGGTGAAATTGATGACTATGCCGGCAAAGATGATCAACAACAATATGAAAATATGTTGGTAAACTTCTTTGCTCCTTATGCACTCACAGCTGTTGGCGAAAACTATCCTGCCTACTCTGAGTTGACTGTTGGCTTATCACAATTGTCAGAAATAAAAAGTGTAGATGTAGTTTTTACTGCTGATAAAAGTAAATGGACGCGCGTTTGTGTCATCGAAAGCCAAGCCAATGTAAATTTAGCTGAAAATGGCGCATTAAAAGGCCAGTTGCGAAAAAGAGCTTCTGTTAACAAAGATGGAAAACCAGATGGCTCAAATACTGAAGGAATGAGTTGGTTTCCTGGTTATGCCATTAATGTTGAAACTGGCGAACGATTGAATATGGCTTTTGCAGAAGATAGTTGGCTTACGAGCGAAAACGGAAGAGATATGTTATGGAATCCTTCGGCCAATGCCTATGGAAGTTTAGGCGACATCCTTTTTGGTGGAAAACATTTTATCTATGTTTTTCATGGAAAACAAAACAATGGAACTACTGAAATGCCAATTTATGATGAAGCAGCTTGGATGTACAACAATTTGAAAGAAGCCAGTTTGGCCAGCATGCGCAATGTTTGGAGAAACTGCATGTGGGTTGGTTTGCCATTGTTAAATCAAGGTGAAAGTTTATTATCGAATTCAGCTAGGGTTCAATTAAGAATTAGCAGAAAATATCAGGCTTATAAAACAGCATCAGCTGTCAATAATGACTATCCGCTTTATCGTTTTTCAACCAAAGGAATGGAGCCTTTAAAAAACAATTTAGCGGCAGCCGAATCGGCATTAGATTTAATACATGTTGTTCCCAATCCATATTATGCTTTTTCAAGTTACGAAGGCAATCAATTAGATAACAGAGTGAAGGTTATTAATTTACCTGACGAATGTGTAGTAACCATTTATACCGTTAATGGTACATTGGTTCGTCAGTTTAAAAAAGCGGATAAAACGCTCAGCTCCATTGAATGGAATTTAACCAACACCGCCAATATACCAATTGCTGGAGGTGTGTATTTGGTGCATGTAAATGTGCCCGGAGTTGGTGAAAAAGTGGTGAAATGGTTCGGTGTTTTAAGACCTATTGATTTAGAAACTTTTTAGCCCGTTTTCTCTCTATATATCACAAATGAAAAAGCCCCAAACGAGGGGCTTTTTCTATTTTTTTTGATTTTAAATTGTTTGTTTTTTGCGGCCTACAAATCTAATTACTGATGATTTTCCATTGTGATATTGGCCTTCTTCTAATTCTATTTCTTTTTCAACTAATTCTAAAACTTCATAATTAGCAAAGTCTGATTTTATTTCATCTATTGAAAATAGCATATTTATATCTTTTGGCCCACCCGCTTTTTCGTTTTTTGAATTATATTCTAGGTGTTTTTTGCTAAATGCCTCAAATATAATTATCCCATTTTCACGTAAATATTTTTCTATTTTTTGGTGATATAAAGATTTAATATCGCTTGAAAAATGGGCGTAAATAAATGCAATGGCATCAAATTGTTGAAGCTCAAAATTTAAATCATTGATATCTCCAACTTGATAATCGATTTCAACACCGAAGCTTTTGGCTAATTTTAATGCTTTGTTTTTTCCCTCCAAACTTATGTCAAATGCTGAAACTTTCCAGCCCAACTTAGCTGCGTAAACGGCATTTCTTCCTTCACCTTCAGCAGGAAAAAGAATTTGACCAGTTTGTAATTTTTCTAATTGTTCTTTTAAGTAATTGTTCGGTTGTTGTCCATACGCAAACGCTTCTTTACCATACCTTTCGTTCCAAAATTCTTTCATGCAATCATCTATTTGTGGCAGCTGCCTTATTCTAAATTGAAAAACGAATGTATTATTTCAATTTAAAATTATCATTTCTTCATTTAATTTAAATAGATTTTTGAATCAGTTAATCCCATGATTTATAGTTTTTCCAAATTCTGAATGCTGTAAAATTGGGTTCATGAACTTTTTCTGCTTCTAAAGATTTGGCAAAAAGCTTAATTTTTTTTTCACCATTCATATTGCCAAATTTGGTTAAGTCTAAAGATATGGTAGCTATATCGCCCAAAAAACCTGTTCCTTCATAAAACCTCATCGAAATTTTACTTTTACCCGCGTATTTTGCATTGGTTTGGTCATAAAAATCAATTGTCATTGTTTGATTTTGTCCCCAAGTCATTTTATCCATAAAACCAAGTTCTTTGGTTTCTATCAATTCATTTTTGTTCCAAATTTCGATTCTTGCAATCAGATTATTGGTTATGCCAATGCAAATTTTATCAAGATTTAGATTATTGCTCAGTTCTATTTCTTGGCCATAAAACTCTTTGTTGGCAAACGCATCTGGTTTTTGCTTAAAATTTACTGCTGTTTTAAAATTTCCAATTGTGGTGTTTTTACTGGCTATTTCTGAAACAGAAAAAACATCTGAAAGTGTTACATTCTCTTTTTCAAAATCTGCTTTGGGTAAATAGCTTATAAATCCGGCAGTGATGGCAATAAAAACAATTACCAACGCAATTACTAAAATTGAGTTTGACTTTTTCATGTTGCTATAAACTGAAAATCATTTACTCTATTGTATAGTAAATCAATAGCTTAAAAAAATATTTGATTTAATTAAAGCCTATTTTTTATCCTCCACAAATTCTAAAATATCACCTGGTTGACAATTTAGCACTTCACATATTGTTTCCAAAGTGCTAAAACGAATGGCTTTTGCTTTTCCAGTTTTTAATATAGAAAGGTTCGATAAGGTTAAACCTACTTTTTCGGAAAGTTCATTGAGCGACATTTTGCGCTTAGCCATCATTACATCTAAGTTTACTATTATAGGCATGGCTTACACAGTTAAATCGTTTTCGTTTTGAATTTCTACCCCTTTTTTAAAAATAGTTGCAATTACATAAACCACAGCCCCCATTAAAATAAAAGCTTCACTGTCTTCCCAAAACTGGTTTAAATGGTCGGTTACAAAACCATGATGCATCAAATTTTTAGCCGTTTGTCTGGCGATGTGACTTAACAGCCCAATGGCAATTGTGTAATAACTAATTTGCAAAATTTGGTTCGAAACAAAAGAACTGAATGGTTTTGTTAAATCCATTTTGTGCATTAAGTTGATCACTGTGTAAAATAAGACGGGCTTTAAAATGGAGATAAATAGAATAAAACTATAAATGCCAAAAAAAGCCATTTTGCTTTCATTATACATTTCAGTTAAGTCTAATTTTTGATACAGATTTTGAAGCATTTCAGGTTTATATAAACTGAAAAAGAAATTAACGAGCAAGCCGCCTGCTTCAATACTCAAGCCGACAAAAATAAGCCAAGCTACAATATAGAGGCCCCAAAATACGAAGTTGTTTGTTTTTGACATGATTGAAAAGAATTAAATAATGCCGCAATTATAATAAATATTTATTGATAAACAATAAAAATATTTTGATAATAAGAAAGTATCAATTTAATTATGGCTTTAATAATTTTCCCATCAATATTTCTCATCTTTTTTTTATACCGTTAGCATACTGGTATAATTTAAGCATGTTTGTTTTTGAAACATTTACTTGTTTTATAATGAAACAGATTTATATTTGTTTCTTTAATTAGTCCAATGCAAATAGATATGGATTCAAAGCTGTCGCAAAAACAAATTGGTGAGCGGATAACTGAACTTCGCAAAATGAAGGGGCTTTCGCAGGAAGATTTGGCAAAAAGTGTCAACATTTCTCGACCGTCATTAGCTCAGATTGAGTTAGGGAATAGATGTGTTGATATTTTTGAATTACAAAAATTGGCTTTGGTTTTATCATTTTCGTTGGATGATTTTATGTCTGAAAATTTCTACGCCAAGCAAAAAATGGAAACCCAAGAGGAAAAAGAAATAAAAAAAGAAGAAGAACGAATTTCTGTGCCAACGCTGCAAGTAGCTAAGTTTAAAAACATTTTGTTGTATATTCTTGAACGCTGCGCTGGCAAACCCAATGTGGGAGAAACAGTTCTTTACAAACTGCTTTATTTTGCTGACTTCAATTATTACGAATTGTATGAAGAACATTTAACCGGGGCAAAATATCGTAAATTGCCTTATGGCCCTGTGCCACAAAAATTAGACAGCATTATTGGTCAAATGATTGAAAGTGGGCAATTGCAAAGAATTAAAACAGATTATCATGGATTTTCACAAACACGTTATTTGCCTTTAGAGAAGCCTGATTTAACCCAATTAAAAGCAAGTGAAAAAGAAGTAATTGATAAAGTTATTGAGCAAATGAGCGATTGGTCGGCTGCTATGATTAGTGATTATTCACATAAAGATTTGCCTTGGGAAGTTACTGAAGAAGGAAAAAATATAAGCTATGAATTGGCTTTTTACAGAGAATTGCCCTACTCTGTGAGAGTATATGATGAAGAAAATGATTAGCCAATGGAGTTCGACCAATTAACCGCATTTGAAAAGGATTTAAAAAACCTTCTCAAAAAATATCGGACTTTAAATGACGACTTAGCAGAGGTGAAAACAATTCTAAAAAAACGACCCGATGAAAGGCCACCATTTAGTTTTTGTATTGATAATTTAGGATTAGAAACCTGTATTATTAAAGTTAAAAAAATAGCTTGCAAAGCCTTAAAAGGAAAAGGAGTAAATTCAGGATTAAGATTAGTTTATGCCTATTTTCCTGAGCAACAAAAAATTACTTTCATTGAATTGTATCACAAAAACGATAAAGAAAATGAAGATAGAGAAAGGATTATAGAGAATTTTAGATAAACTTTTTCCTTTTTTTAGGGATTGACTTTCTATGGTTACTCTTTTATTTTCCCTCTTCTTTTGGTCCTGTTTTGCTAACCGCTTCTGCCTTTGTATATCGAAATACCCTAGCAATACAATTACTATCTGGTAAATTGTCTTGGCCAACTATTTTCAATATTAAAGGTTGAAACTCTTCTTTGTAAAATTGGCCTGTGAGCAAAATATTAAATTTGTTAATGTCACGCTGAGGAAGCTCAACTGTGCTATCAGCTGGCTCGATGTGAAAATTTCTTTTAGCTGTTGGGTTTTTGGAATAATAATCCTCTTTTTGAATCCAGCTAGGCCAGCCCAAACAACAATTACCTCCGTTGTAAAGAATCTCAATGGTTTCAACCTTTTTCTCAAGTTCTCTTTTAATGGGTTTTTCTTGCGCAAAAGCTACATTAATTTCTAAAAAAGCAAAGACGGAAATCAGCAATTGTATTTTTAAAATTTTACTCATTTTTAGTTTCTTTGGGCATGTAAATAACCGGGCTGCATTGGGAAAACTTAACTGCTGCAGTTACCGAAATTTTGTAGTCTTTTATAAACTCGTTCAAAATTCGATTAAATTCTTTTTGCCTTTCTTCCGATGGTTTTTCATCTGCTGGACCTAAAAAATTGAAAAGAAAATAATCAATTGATCCATTTTCGTTAAAATAAATGCGGTTGAAACACTGTGTTTTTTTGTCCCAAAAAAATTGATTGTCTGAAAGATATTTTCCAAAATCTTTCACCAATTTATGATAAGCTGCTATCATTTGCTCCTGAGCATTAGCGCTTTTAAAAACCGCAAAAGCAGTGTCAACATGAATGGCGCTTTTGTACTCGCCTTCTATTCGGCTCATAGAAATTCCTAATTTATCGGCTTCTTGAAATTTGGCCGCAATAGGTTGCGAAAAGGCACAAATACAAAAACCAAACAAAAACACGATAGTGAAAAACAAAGATTGATGTTTCATTTTGAAAAATTTTGGAGGATTAACAATAAGCTAAAATAACAATAAACAGCAAATGGGCAATAGGGGTGAATTTTTGGGGCGGGGATTATTGTTTTGAGCTTCTATTTAAGAACCTTTAGATTCAGTTTTTTCTTTTCTGAATTTTTAAAATGGTGTTGGTCGTTTAAAGTTTATAGCACTTTTAGTTTTAACCAAAGATTAATAAAGTTGTCAGAAATGGTAGGATTAAAGTTAAAATTGTAAATAATGCATCACCCATATGCAATCTTCTGTATTCTCCTTGATCCCAGCTTATTTGCATATATCCAGTCATAAGAGGTTCATTTTTGAATATTTTAAGGAAAAGTTGACGGAGTAGCCAATAATAAATCAAAAATAATAGGGGAAAAAAAGTCCATTCTGCCGCATTTCCATTTGGCATTTGAAGAGATTGTCTATCCATATTTGTATAACCAAAAACAGCAATTATAATAGTTGAACAAAGTAGTATCAAATATATTTTCGAGTTTTTAAGAATCTTATAGGATAGCCACAATAGCAATTGTCCAACTCCTCCGATAATTATATAGGTCAATTGATAATCCATTTGAATTATTGTTATCCATTTTTAAAAACGTGATGATTTTTTAGAGTTTTTAAGAGTTTCGTGTCATCCTATTTTAATGCTTATTTATTCATTTACCGCTCCATTTGCCACTTCAATCTCCACTTTTGGCAATATGCCATTAGCGCCAGTTTTTATTTCAGTTAATTTGTCAACAAGGTCTTTTGGGAACATGTTTAATTTTCGTAATGCCTTGAATAAGCTCGTAAAATTAATTATTGGACTTGTAAAAATATTATTATAAGCCTCATTAAGTATCGTTTTTCCTCGTCTGTTCAATAACCATTTTGGATACATTAAAACTGTTCCATTAACAAATTTCACTTCGATTCTTTCAGTTTCAATAGCTCGGTCGAAGTGAGTAAAATATTTTTTTAATTCAGGCTCAACAATTGAAAAAATAGTGTCTGCGACTTTTTGCAAAGTATCGGAAGGAAGAGATTTCAATTTGTATTCTTCACCTACCGATAATTTTAAACCAGGTATGGACGGATTTTTTTCTTTGTCAATTAATGCCGCATAAACAAGTATTGGGTCAGCTAAATAGTTTTCAATGCTGTATCGGTCTATCTTGAAGACACCATCAGAGACAGTATTGCCACAATCTTCATCTATTAGTCCTTGAACAATATTTACTAACCCTGATTCTTGTAGTTTATTTACCCAATTCTGAACAACATCTTTTCCGCCTGATTTGTCTTTCGTGGATGCCGGAATAAATACTAAAGGAATTGTAGCGTCAATCAGATTTTCGGAAGTAAGTTGGTTGTAAACAAATGAGTAAAATGAAACATCATCATTATCTTCAACCAAAAAATACTTCGTTCCTTCCCCAACATAAACTAATCCTGCAGTCAATATAGAAACAGAATGGTTTTTCGAAATAGATTTTCTAATACGTGGCTCAACTCTTGACATTTCATAAATGGAATCATTAGGCGCAAGAATAACCGTGGATGGGGAATGAGTTGTCATTATTACTTGAACACCAAACTTATCTACTAGGACATTTTTAATGACGTTTAAGAATTGTTGTGACATTGATGGATGCAAATGAGCATCAGGTTCATCAAACAATAATAATTTCGGAAATACTTTTTTTTCCTGAGAGTTGTACAAATAAAATACAAGTGATATCAGCACTTTTTCTCCAGAAGATAAATCATTAAAATTTATTTCTTCATTTAAAATTTGATGAGTTAGTTTTAATTGAAAACCATCTCTAATTCCATTGTTTGACGGATCATTAACATCAAAGGGAAGTTTAGATTCTCTAATAATTTCTCTTAGCACAACCCAAGGTTTCTCACCAATAGCTTTTTTTATATTTTCTTCAGTTTCTTTTTTTGCTTGAAGTTCAATTTCTGATAATCGGTAATTGTAAAAAACTTCTCCTATCTTTTGACTAAGCTGACTTTCTTGCTCAATTAATATCTCAGGAAAATACTTGTAAAATTCTTCTTTGGTAACAGTGTTTTGCTGTTTACCTGTTTTCATTAGAATTTCTTGACACGCCCAAAACATCTTTATTTGTCCTTCTTGATTTTGACGATAATTTCCACCTCTAAAGTTATTATAATAGCTATCCATTTGTCGCTGAATGGTAGAAAGGTTAACATGATCAGTATTTTGCAACTGCCATTCACCTTTCAGAAAAGTAACTTCGTCCGGCTTGATGCTTTTACCTTTAATTGATACTCTCTCAGTCGTCTCTTGTTTATTTATAATAGTATTGTGAATTAAGTCTAACAGCTGCGATTTACCTGTGCCATTAGGCCCTGTAATAACTACGAAGTTGGGTATTTCAGTCCAGTTAAAGCTGGTTATAGATTTATATTTACCAGTAAATTTTATTTCCATAGTTTTAAATCATAAAGTAGTTGCCAAATTGTATGCACACTTAATTAACTTCGTAGAACATACCAAATTTGGGTGCTTTTGCGAATGTTTAGTTGTTTTTTGCGTCAACCAAATTAACCAAATTTATTCCAGAAATCAAAAGGTGAAATGAAACGTTTTGAAGCTTTGCGTAGTGGCGGATTTTTAGCACTGAACTTTATGCGGTGCACAAAACTTTCGGCTACCACTAAACTGTCTGCCGAGCAAGAAACCCCGCCTATTGCAAATGTGCTGTTAGCGGTAGTTTAATTTTTCCTCATTTCGCTATAGACTTCATCTAAAATGTTGATTAACGGATTATATAAATTGAATATTCTTGTACATTCTTCGTCCTCTGCTAAAAAAATTTCATTATGCGTATTGCAATTTTCGAATCCATCTGATTTTGCTAAAACATTAAATTCTCTTATCTCATTCAACAACTCTAAAATTTTACTGTTTTTCTTATTTATGTTTATGAAATGAGTAACGATTTTAAAATATTCTGATTTTGCCATTCTGATTTTTTCTTCATATTCATCAATTCTATCATGATAAATAAGGCCTTGCGAATAATAAAAATCTCTTTTTTCTCCATTTTCTATTTCATGCGATCTATACCAACTACTTGCTTTAACTCTGGTTTTTGATGATGCTTTATATAATTCTACTAATGAAATGCAAATTCCTCGCTCTTCTGCAATTAATTCCTCTTTAATTTTATTCGTTTCACTCTTTCTGTTCAAGTAGTAAGAAATTAGTTGAGCAATCACAGCTGTTAAACCTCCAATGAGGGCAGCAAGCAATGCAACTTGACCAGAAGACAGTCCATCAGTGTTATTGATTGAATGTAAAATTTTATCTAACTGTGAATCACTAATTAATGTGCTATGCTTTTCAATCATAGGTGAATTTTTTTAAAGTGTTTGTGAAATTAAATTACCGCTAACGTTTTAGGGCTTTGCGTTCGGGCGGGTTTTCGGAGCGGTTTCCTGTCGAGTTACGATAAACTAAATGCGAAGCAGAAAGCCCGAATACACACGTCACCCTGCCTGACGCAAAACCCGTGTTAGCAGCCGTTATTTCTTCATTCAAACAAATCTATATCTAAAAAAGTCCTTTCATCTCCTGTATAATAGCTAAGTTGAGATAGTAATGATATTTTGTCTTCAATTTGTCTGAATTTTTCATCGTACATTTTCGGTGAACAAAGCCAATTTTCAAGTTGGTTTATCATTACGCTACTAATTTTTTTATTGATGGTTTTTTCTGAATTTTCAAATGATATAATATAATCCCAAACTTTTTCTTTTCTTGTATTGGGGAATCCAATTATAAAAATCGATTTGTTTGTCTGTGGAATTAAGTGAAAGTATATTTGTGTGAGCAAACTTTCTATACCTATTAAATTTATTTCATTAGTAGTTTCATATGAAAACGTTCCAGAAATACAAACGGGTTTTTTAGTAAATTCGTAAGAAAAAAAACTAAAGTCTTTCAAGTTGGGATTCTCTATATTTGTTAACATTAGCTCTTCATAATATCTGCTATCTCTTATTCCTAATTCTTGTTGTTGTTTTTGGTTTTGGTAAAATTTTATATGGTCTTTCTTTAATTCACTTTTTAAAGCAGAAGAATTTAAAATTGAGTCATAGAAATCTACAAGAATTTCTTTTTTTCGTCTTTCATTTATTAAAGCTCTGTAAGAAAATAGTAATTGTACGTTATAATTATTAAAGTTGATGGTTTGAGTTTCTATGCTTGAAAAAATTTCTGTATCATGTTCAATACAAAATCCAGGGAAAGTTAAAGCATCTTTTAAACCAGTTGATTTAAATTTTAAAAGACTTTCGCTAAAATAGTCAACTTTTAATTCATATAATTTTCCATTTTCAGCTATTTGATTTAACACACCATTTTTTTGAAGTAAATGGGATGAAATTGCTTCTTTTTGACAGTCTTTCCAACAACAGATTCTTTTTTTCTTTTTAGATTTTTTTTCTAGTTCTACTAAAATGTGTTTTAATTTTTTTTCATTCATGCTATTTTTAATATAATGGCTGCTAACTATTTAATATACGCAACCTACTTCATATAACATCCCAAATTTGGGTACTTTTGCGAATGTTTTGTTGTTTTTTGCATAAACGAATTAACCCAATTTATTCCAAAAATCAAAAGGTGAAATAAAAATTTTTAGTTTTCCGAATTTGGGGCTTTAAGACACTACCGAAATTGCCTTTTTTAGGCTAGTTGTTTCTTTTATTTGGGTTATAAAATTTTAGGCAATTATTGGCGCTTGCGAAAAACTCAACTAAACTAGGTCGCTGTTTTTTTAGTCGTTATAGGGGTCCATAATGCCATTTGGATAATATTGTCTTTTGTTCCAAAATTGGGCTGGATTAATGCTCCCTTCAAACTCGTTACTATAAATTATATTCTCCTTTTTATCTCTCCTTCTTTCCGACTTGTCTTTCGGATCAATATATTTTAATTCTATTCTTAATTTAGTAGCTATCTCACCTTCATATTTAGGAGTAAAAAAAGTCCAATAGTTCTTTTTTTCTAAGGTAAGTGTGTGATAACTATTGCCACACCAACTGCTGGGTAAATACTCAATATCTGTCCAAACTCCTTTATCGTTTAAGGCTTGTACCTTCATGTATAATCTACTGTCTTGGGCATTAAAATCGATGTCGGTTTTCAAATTATTCACAACAAAAACTTTGAATCCTAAATAGCTATTTTCTATTGTATCTATTTTGTTTTGCTGCACTATTACACTTAAATTATTACTTGGAAAAACTTCATTTTTAATTTTTTGGGGTAAATTTTTTGACTTACCAAAGCCACCTATATCTTCCTCATTTGGTTCTGAGTAGGCATAATAATAACCTCTATTTTTATAATCTATATTTAATGACCTAACTGTTTTATTACTTTTTTGGTTTTCTTGCCAAACAATTTCGCCTCTTTTATTAATATAGGTTAACTTTTCACTGACTAAGGTTTTTAAAAGGCCATTATTGAAGCCGTTATGGTCAAATTGTTCAAAAATTGGTTCAGTTATTTTTTCACCTTTAATGGTTGAGATGCCATATTTAATTTCGTAATCATTCATGCTTACTCCATAAAAAAAGTATTCCTCCAAATCCCCTATTCCATAAATGATTTCATATTTGGGTTCTACCACATAATTGCCATTGGTATCAATAATGCCCCAAAGCTTATCTTTTTCTACAATGGCTAAACCATTCAAAAACCTGTGATTTAATATATCATTAAAACTTTCTTTTCCAATAGGGTTAAATTTGGTGTCAAAAACTTTATATTTTTCATCTTCTGTTTTAATAAATGTTCTCCTATCAGAAAAATCATTGAGATACTTATTAAGAGTGTCATTTAAAACTATTTCACCTTTCAAATTTATAAAGCCATCGTAACTTTTCGAGGATGTGAAATAAGTTCCTTCGGCTTCATCCATCCAATGTTTATATAAGTTAATAATGGCTAATCCATCATGAAAGTCACTGTTCAAATAACTATGGTTTTGATAAGGTCTTTTGAATAGCAAATTTCCTTTTTCATCAATCACTCCATCAATATTTCCATCTTTATTATTTGGATCTTTAATTTCAACCCTTGCAAAGCCATCTATAAAGTCGTGTATTTCTTGATAGATACCCAATTTAACTATAAAATTTCCTAAACTATCAATAACAGCCACTCCTGTTTCTCTACTGCTATTTTTGTCGCTCAATTTTGTTGCTATTGAAAGGCCATTTTGATAGTACTTTATAGACGTAAAGACGGTATCAATAATTAATTTTTTGGTATCTAAGTTTATCAATCCTTCGGCATTCGCCCTTGTTTTAACTATTGCTTTTTGGCTGTTTAAAATATGAATAGAATTGTAAATGGTGTCTAAGATGATATTATCATTTTTATCAATAAAAAGAGGTTTTCCATTTAAAAAAACACAAGCAATACCATAACTAAAACTTGAGGTAAAATCGTATTTTGGCTTAATCACAAATTTTCCTGTATGATCAATAAAGCCAAATCGTCCATTTAATCTTACCGAAGCAAGTCCTTCTGAAAAATCAAAACCATTTATAAATTTTGGTTCTATGATTATTTTACCAAATTCATTGATATAACCGATTTTATGATGCTCAACAATTCTAAACAAATTTGTTGATTGGCTGAATGATAATGTAGCAAAAATCAAAAACAGCATGCTTACAAATATTCTTTTGTTCTTCATGATTAGGTATGTTTTTGATTGAACGCTAACTAGCATATTCATATTATTAAGTGTTCAATTTAATACCATAAAATGCAAAAATCAAAAGGTGATATGAAACGGTTTGAAGCTTTGCGATGGACGGGTTTAGGAGCAGTTTCCTGTCGAGTTACGATAAAGTAAATACAAAGCAGAAAACTCCAACTTTCCACGTCACTCGCCTGACGCAAAACCCGTGTTGGCAGTAGGATTTCTTCTTGTCGTCAAGCGAGTTTTACTGTCTGGTTAAGCAATTCCACATTGAAATTAATCTTTGCGTTAAGTGCTTTAAAAACTTTTATAATTGTTTCAAATCTTGCGTCAGTCAAACTGTTTTCAAGTTTTGAAATTTGAGCTTTTTGAACACCAACAAGTCGTCCAAGTTCTTCTTGTGTCAAGTTGCGTTCCAAACGTGCTTGTCTTATTGCTTCTCCAAGCAAGTCAAGTCGTAACTCATTCTCAAAAGCTTCTCGCTTTTGTGTTCCGAGTTTACCGATATGCTTGTCGGTAATTTCGTCTAAGCTGTAAGTTTTTAATCCTTGCTTTTTGCTCATAAAATTGTTATTTTAATTATTGAATTCGCGAACCGCAAGCGGTTTCATTTTTTCTTGTCTTTAAGTTCAAAATATATTTTTCTTAAACGTTCTGCTTTTTCCAAGTCACCTTGTGGAGTTTTATCTGTTTTCTTTATCAGTCCGTGAGTTGATATAACAACAGTTTCGGTCTTTTCTGATTTGTCCCAAAAGGCAAAAAGTCTATAATGGGTTTTATTAAACAGCGTTCTAAACTCCCAAATCTCTTCCGTCAGTTTTTTGAAAAGTTCTTTTTCATTTGAAACCTTGCCTTTGTGATGTTGTAAATGATTTTATCTCTTACTTTCTCGTCAAGACTGTCAAGGAATTCAGCGGCTTCTTCTAAAAACTCAACTTTAAATTTTGGTGTCTGCACTTGTTAAACGTTTCTGTAAAGATAAAAGTTTCTTTTTTAGGAAACAGTTTTTTCTATGCGATTGTCTTTTTAAACTTACTGCCAAAGGTTTGCGGGTTTGCGATGGGCGGGGATTAGAATGCACTTAACTGTCAGCCTAACGATATGATTTTAATATTCATTTACTTTCAATTATGCTCTAAAACCCGCATTGCGTATAGCTTTTGTTGGGCAATCGTGCTTTTTATTTTTTCTTTTTATAAAGGTGAATTCGGCCTGTCGGAAAGTGCATCAGACTTAACGTACTATCTGTCACTCCGAGGATTTCGAAGTTTAACGTGTCAGTTTTGTTTGTCAATACCAAAAAACTTGAATTTACTGTTGTGTCGACATATTCAGGTAATTTCCTTGTCCACGTAATTCTGTATTCGTCTCTTTCGTCAATTGGTTGATTGGCATAATAGTCCGTCCAAAAATTCTGTCGAATGCTCACAATGGCGTTACTATCTTTTGAATGTTCCCAAACTCCTTGCATTAGCTGAAGTTCTGAGACCTTTAGTGAGTCAATTGGTTTATTATCAATCAGTTTTTGATAATCAATTGTCGTCTTATTTATTGGTAGTCCACCTGGTATGTCAAGAAATCTAAGATTGTGTTTTTCTATCAGAATTTCTCTTCCAAAGGTTTTTGGTATTGAGTCCTTGTAAGTCAGAAACAGCGTGTCAAAGTGAAGTTGGAAGGTTCCGTAATAATTGTCTCCGTCTCGAAGTCCTGCACTTGTTGCCCTGAATGTGCTGTCAGAATACAATTCAAAATACAGCCAACCTAAAGGTGCTTCTCGACTGGCATGAAGAATCGTTTTCTTGCCGTCAAGGTTTTCCCTGGTTTCTGTTGACTTACAAGCAAGCAATATTGTCAAGCTGAGAAGAATTATATGTCTTGTCGTTAGTTTCATTCGCATGTTGCCAAACTATTTAATATACGGAACCTACTTCATATAACATCCCAAATTTGGGTGCTTTTGCGAATGTTTTGTTGTTTTTTGCATAAACGAATTAACCCAATTTATTCCAAAAATCAAAAGGTGAAATGAAACGGTTTCGGGCTTTGCGTTCGGGCGGGTTTCGGAGCACAAAACTGTCAACCTGCACTGAACTTGAATAAAAGCATAAAGCTCCAAGTTTGCACGTCACCCTGCCTGACGCAAAACCCGTGTTATGCACAGTTTATTCTTTAGCACTTTCATAATATTTGTAAACAGTTGCAATCTTTTCCCATCTATTGTTTTCAAGTATGTATAATCCAAATTCCAACTGTGTATAGTTAGTCCTATATCTCTTTTGGTCTAAATACAATGCTATTGTCCCGTTGCGAATAAAAATTGGTTTTGAAAAGGTGTAAACTATTGAACACATATTCTTTTCCTTTTCCGTTGGTAAATTTTCAGTTTTGTCAAAAGTTGGTTGAATTTCGCTTTGTTCTAAACGTATTGAATAAGGAAACATACTTTCTTCCCATCTATAATTTTTCAATGATTCAAGTTCCTTTATCAAGTAGTCTTGTTCGTCTTTTGAAATCGTAAATTTCTTTGCTTTGTCATCCCGATAAAGGAAATGAATGTCAAATGACAGATTCATTTTAATTGCATTAATTGCGGAGTCTAATAGTTTTGTTTCTACTTGTGCTGTATAATACATTGAATCACATTGAAACCTTTCCATTTTCCAGCGATAAACCCAATCGCGATAAGGGTTTTCTATCAAATTATATTTGTTTTCAGGAATCTTTACTTTGTCAGAATTTTCATTACTTGACTTAGCTTGTTTGTTAAGATGGTGAAAAGCATCAATGCTTATTTTATCAAATTTTGTCTTTTTATCCTTAAGTATTATTTCTACCTCCTTTAGTTCTGATTCATTTAAATACTGTCTAATCAAATAGCGAGTTGTAGTCGAATTAAAAGCAGGGTCATATGCTCCTGCAATTTCTGTCCAAACCAATGCTTGTATTTTGAACTTTTCATTTTCAATTCCTTTTTGAAAGTAATAAATAGAAAGAAGTCCCATCGCTTTGGAGTTGTATTTTTCGGCTGAACGAATTAGGTAAATTTCAGCTAAGGAATCGTTTTTGATATTCGATTCAGGATTTATATAACAAAAACCGACTACAAATTCAGCCATTGAGTCACCTGATTCTGCAAATGGTTTCAATAGTTTAAAAGCTTTTGTATAGTCTTTCGAGTCAAAAGCCTTTAATCCCTTTTCATAGTTTTTGTCCTGTCCAAATGAAAGAACTGACGTCAGTAAAAGTAAAAATGTCAAAATGTATGTTCGCATCTGTCGGTCTTTAAATTGTGCATAAATATTTAATATACGCAACCTACTTCGTATAACATCCCAAATTTGGTTGCTTTTGCGAATGTTTTGTTGTTTTTTGCATAAACGAATTAACCCAATTTATTCCAAAAATCAAAAGGTGAAATGAAAATTTTTAGGTTGCCGAATTAAAAGTTTTATAGGTTTCTTTAAAAGCCAAAATAGGAGAGCTTTTTTGGGTTTGGGAGAATGCCAAACAGTTATGGCTTTTAGGCTAATTTTGGTTTTCCTATTGAAGGTGTTTTGGTTTTAATTTTTGCTCAGCGCTTTCTATAATTTCTGCTATTCGTTTTTGTCTAGTTTCAGTTGTTTTGGCAAATAAAAGCCAAGCTAGCATTATTTTTCTTGCAGATTTGCTTAAACTTAAAAAGAAGTCTTTTGCATTTGGTTTGCCGGCAAATGCTGCTTCTAAATCTGCAGGTATGACTAATTCTTCCACTTCGTCTAAAATTGTCCAAGAGCCATTTTGTTTTGCTGTTTCTATACATGCTAAACCTGCATCGGTCATTAAACCTTCCGCTATCAGTTTTTCAACTTTGTTTTTGTTAATTTTCGACCAAGTGCTTTTAGGTTTTCGTTTGCTAAAAAATTGATGTGCTGTTTTTTCATCAATTTTTATCTTTTTGCTGTCTATCCATCCAAAACACAAAGCAACATCAACCGCATCGCTCCAAGTAAGGGTTTCTAAACCTGATTTTTTGCTATAAAATACAAGCCAAACAGCTTGTTTCGAATAATGGTTTTCTTGCAACCATTTTCTCCACGCCATTTGGCTTGATGGATAAAATATTTCTATTTCGTTTTGCTGCATTTTTATTTTACTGCTGTAGCTTCCAATTCTACGGTTAGAGTTGCAAAAAGTCCTTTCACTTCAAGCAAGGTTGTTGCTTGTTGAATGCCATGTTTCATAATAAAAGGCACATAAACGTCCATACAAGTGGTGAAAAATTCATTCGTGTTTGTGGTGTAAACATTTAATCTAACAATGTTTTTGCACTCATAACCCGATTCAGTTATTAACTGCTCTAAATTAGCAATAGTTTGAATGAGTTGACTTCTCATGTCGGCATTGCTTGGAACTCCGTTAGCATCTAAAGCTGCTTGTCCTGAACAATACAATGTTCCATTTGGCTGTTTTACTTCAACGGCTTGCACTGAATTGGTGTTTTTGCCCCAAGCCCATGGGTCGAAAGTTGTTTTTTGCATTTTGCTGATTGTTTATTTGTTTGCAGCAAATATTAACAGGGCTTATGACAGCCTTATGTCAGCGGTCAAAATTGATTTTGTAAAATGTCAAAATATTCTAAAAAAGTTATTGTTGACTCGTGCTGTTTTTTCTACTCACCAAAAATATATTTTTCACTAAATAGTTTCTCCAAAAGTCAATAGGTTGTTGTCTGGGTCGAGCAAAGCAAATTCTTTTTGTCCCCAAGCTTTTATTTCTAATTGACCATTAGGGTGAATGGAAATTTTGTTATCTAAAAGTGTTTGATAAAGTTTATCAATTTGGTTTGTTCTGATATAAACTTGTCCATAGTTTTCTTTTGGATTAAGCGTTTTAAACTCAAAAAAGTGAATTTGAATTTTGTCTTTGTAAACCATTAAATAACCTTCATAATCGGTATCCCCAAAAATTTGAAACCCTAATTTGTTTACATAATAGTCTTTCGTTATTGCCTTGTCGCGCATGGGTAACTTAGGATTTATTTCTGTCAGCATATTTTTATGGTGTTTGTTGTTTAGTTTTTATTATTCGGCTTTTGTAAGCCAATCTATGGCATTTATTTTCTTTATCCCGTTATATGTGCCTGTATCGAAGTCCATTGTGATTAGAAGTTTTTCATGATGATCTGCAATACTATTAAATGGCGCTAACTCACGTTCTAAAGTTGTTGCATTTTGTACTGATTGCGAAACTTGAATGTATTGAGTAAAACCTTCGTTGTTGCGCACTACAAAATCAACTTCTAAGCTACCCGTTTTCCCTATCCATACTTGATTGTTTCTGCGTTTTAGTTCAAGATAGATTATATTTTCAAGCAAATGGCCTGCATCGCTTGCCAACTCTTTTCCAAGTAATGCGTTTCGAAAGCCTAAATCAACCAAATAATATTTTTCTTGCGTTGCCAAATGTTGTTTGCCTTTGATGTCGTATCGGTTTACTTTGTAAAACAGATAGGCTTCAACCAAAGTATCTATGTATTTTGACACCGTTTTGTTGTCTATTTTCTTTTTATTTGTCGTTAAAACTTTGGCTATATTTCCAGCTGAAACGCTTGAACCAACTGAATCTATTAAGAAGTTTACAACTTCTTGATATGATTCTTCGGCAAAAATAGTATAGCGTTTAGAAATATCGTTGTTGTAAATGTTTTTGAAAACCGTTTGTAAATATTCATTAGCAAAATGATTTCCTTCTACCGAGAGTCTTACAGCCTCCGGAAAACCACCGGTGCGCACATATTCGGCAAAAGCACGGTCTGGGTTTAAAGTTTTTCCAGTGAACTCTAAATATTCAGCAAAAGAAAAAGGCAATACATTTATTTCATAAGCTCTACCAGTAAGTAAAGTTGCCAATTCGCTAGATAATAAAAATGCGTTTGAACCAGTAACATACAAATCTATATTTGGATGTACGTACAAACCTTCCAACAGTTTTTCAAATTCGGGAACGTTTTGTACTTCGTCAATAAACACATAATTGGTTACATTTTTTTTGAGTTGTTTAATGATGTAATCGTAAATCTCTTTCCAATTTTTTTCTGCTAAAAACCTAAATTCAGGCATATCCATATTGATTGCCAAAATGGAAACTTTGCCGTTTTCTTTGCGCAACAAGTCTTGAAATTGAATCATTAAAGTTGATTTTCCGCAACGTCTAACGCCTGTGGCAACCTTTATTAAATTCTTATCTTTAAGAACACTAAGTGTATTTAAGTAACTTTTACGTGCTATTGCTTGCATAGATTAAAGATATTGTAGATTCCTAAAACTTTTCAAAAGTAAGAACTTTTAGGAATTTACAGCTCACTATTTTGGAGCATTTAACTATCAAAAAGACAAATGTTATTTACGAGCTCATGCCTTCAATTGTTTAAAGCACCTCATCATATAAAAGCAAGGCTGATGCGTGTTTCAATACAAATTGAAAAAACAAATTGTGTCGTATACGATTGCTATTTTGTCGTTTTTACCTAGCTATTTTTAAAGAGAATCAAGATATTTTTGTTATATAATTCTAAAAACAAGGAAAATGAATTCAATAGAAATTATTATGTTACCAGTAGCAGACAGGCAAAAAGCAAAAGAGTTTTATTTGAAGCTCGGTTTTCATGTTATTATAGAAGCGCCTGATGCGCACGGTGAACCATGGATACAAATGGGATTGCCCGGTAGCAACACTACTATTTCATTGGCAAGTTTTCAGGGAATTATCTTAGATACAGATAATATTGAAAACAAAATTAAAGAGCTTCAAAACAAGGGCATAGAAATTGGCAAGATGGATGAAACTCCTTGGGGAAAGTTTGCATGGCTAAAAGATTTAGATGGAAATAGTGTTTGTCTTCACGAAAAGTGAGTTCTTGGTTAAATTTAAGGAAGGTGTAGATTTATCTTCACTGATTTTTTATTTCGGAGCGCAAAACTGTCAACCAGCACTGAACTTAAATGTAAGCACAATCAAGAAAGTTTTCGGGATAATTTAAGCAAGAACCGCCAATTTGGGTTTTACTATTAGCGGTTCGTTGTTTTTCAGCTATATGTTTTTCTATTGTAATTATTGTCTAAAAAACCGTCTGCAATTTGAGAAACTATTGAATGGCTTGAACTCCATGAATTATATACCTCATCCGCCCATTTTTTTATTAGTTCAATACATTCGTCCGCTGTTGTTGCTTTAGTTAAATCTTTTGCTGTTATTTTTCCTCTGTCTAAAGGTTTCGGGATGGTAAGAAATTCATTCGGTTTATTTAGTTTATAACTATTCAAATAGTCGCTTAGCAAGGGAGATTTTTTGTAGTCCCAATGTTGTTTTTTGTCAAGAATTAAGTTCAGTCTTGTTAAATGAAAATGATTACTCCAACGACCGTGAATTTCAGGATGTTGCAAAGCATGAGCGTCAACACTTAAAAATCTTGAAATGTTATGTGCTGAATTATTAAAGTCCAAAAGCTGAAGTCCATTATTATAATTGTCCATACAGTCAAATATACCCTTTTGATATTCTGCACCACAAAACTGACATCTTCCTTTATCGAGAAGTGTTACACCATTTTTATTTGCTTGGTCTATAAAGTCTTGCATTATTTCTATCTTCTTAATTATGATTTATGTGAGTCGTCCTACAATGGTTGATAATGGTTTGAGACTTGGCGTAGTGGCGGATTTTTAGCACAAAAGTTCAATCGAAGAACTGCATTTGAACCTACCGCAAAACTGTCTACGGGGCGCTGAATCGCCACTTTTGATAAACCCGTGTTATGTGCCGTTTTTCTTGTCATTGTTTTTTATTCCTGTCCAATGTGAAGTAAATTTTCGTCCTTCACTATATGAAATGCCGAATATCTTTTCGTCAATTATATATCCAGAATGATAATAAACGTTGTCTTTGTCGCCTGTTGTGAATGCAAAATATAAATTTTCCCAATCCGTGTTAAAATAACCACCAGTAAATTTCGTACCATAAAATTCTCCTTCAAATTCCTTGCCTTTGGACGGAGTTAAGATAAAATCTTTCAAATAGGGTTCGCTGTTGGGGTCTGGTCGAAGGTCAAGCAACCAAGTTCCTTTTATTTTATCAAGGTCAATATTTGTTAGTGAATTTATTTTTGTGGTTGTAGATAGGGTTGATTTCTGACCTGTTGAGACTAAAATTAATTGCTCCGCCAATTCTGAAAGATTGGTTGCGTTTGTATTACTAAAAACAATAATTGTCTTATTATTATCTATTAGGTGAACCCAATTTGTATTTGCTCCCCAAATGGAACCTTGCCTGTTTGCAGTTTTGGATGATATTGTTCCGTATTTGTTGTCTGTAACCCAAAAGCCATATGCAACTCCGTAAAGTTCAGGATATGGTGTTAGCATTAAATCAACAGTCTTTTTAGAAAGTATTTTGTTGCCAAAAATGGCATTATCAAATTTTAATAAGTCTTCAATTGTGGAATACATTGCACCTGCTGAATAATAATTTTCAATATACATTGGGTCGTCAATGTAAAATGTTTTTGTACTATCATCTGTATTATAAGTTGGTACAAGTCCGCTTACAATATCTTTGGTTGCAAGCATATTTGTATTTTCCATCCCATAAGGTTTCAAAATAGTTTCATTAAGGTTTTGTGAAAATGATTTGCCTGTTATTTTTTCTATGATGCGTCCAAGTAAAATATAGTCTCCATTGTTATAACTAAATTGTTTTCCTGGTTCAAATTCTAATTTCCCACTACAATATTTTACAATAAAGTCATCTGTCGAGATTGGTAATTGATAAACTGCAATTCCAGTGTTGCCTTCACAATTTGGGATTCCCGAACTGTAAGTAAGCAAATTGTGAATGGTTACTTTGTCTTTGCCTTCACCCTTATATTCAGGTAAATATTTTCCAATTGTACTTTTCAAATCAATTTTGCCCTGTTCGTAAAGTTTCAAAATTAAAACTGCTGTAAAAGTTTTGGTTATTGAAGCAATTTTGAATTTTGATTTTGAATTAATGTTTGTTCCTGCTTGTCTGTTGGCAAGCCCAATACCACTAATGAAATCAATTTGTCCGTTTGTTGCAACAGCAACAGCGCCATTAAAATTTTTTTCAGAATTGTAATAATTAACAACTTTCGAAAATTGGCTTGTCTGTCCAAATGTTAATTTGGAAAACAAAAGTGTCAAAATAATAATACTATATTTCATACGCTGTTTTTAGCTTGTTCAATGTTTGTAGTGTGTCTATGTACAATGGCACACAACTAGCTTATATGTCTGATAAACCATCAGATATATTAACCAAATTAAACCTTTTTATTCCTAAAAATCAAAAGGTGAAATGAAAATTTTAGTTTGCCGAATTGAAAGTTTTATTTTGCTTTAAAGGTTTGATTAGGTGATGTTTTTTTAATGTATTCTTGGATAATTTTATCATCAGTTTTCCTGTTTTTTAGAATTTGAATTATTAAGTCATGAGGCACTTTCTTCTCTTTAATGCTATATAAAATATGATATTCAGTATTTGTGTTGTCTACACTTAAAAGAATTCCAAAATCTGGACTAAAGTACGTTTCACCAGTAACAAAAGTTGTATGATTATGCTTGGTTCCACAATACGGGTCATAACAATTGTAGTCAATGTGTTTATAAACTAAGTAGGAAATGTTGCCAATTCTACAGGTAAGCTTTTCAGAAACATAGTTATCAATGCTTGATTTAGCTAAGTATAATTGTTTATCATTTTTGATTGTCTTAGCATTTGTTTCAATTTCATTTTTCGACAGAGGTACTGTCCATGGATGTATTTTCTGTTTGGCAGAAGTTGCTTCAATTATATAGTCTTTTGCTCTTCGTTTAATTACGTATTTATCATAATAGTTAACTCCAGAGCTTAATTCATGCGAATAATTAATGAGAAGCAAACATGCTACATTTGAGAACGTGATAGTTTCTTTCGGTTTTAAATGTTCTTGTGAGAAAACTCTAAATTGCCACAATAGTAAGATAGTGATAATGGATGATCTCATAAACATGCTGCTAAGGGCAGTTCACCTTAAAACCAAATGCTGCCTTCAAAGAACCGAATATATGAAAGTTCTCTTGAATCACCGTAGGAAAAGGTGAAAGCTCATTTCTTATTTTTTGGGAATAAAAATAACTTGTGCGAAACGAAGTTCAGAAACTCCAAAAATGAGTAATTACAAATGTGCTTGCACCTCCTGCTATGGCTTTACCAAGGATGTTCGGTCCCGTCAAAGTTTAGGAATTTTCCACTGTCAGTAATCGAAACTTTTGAGATGATATTATTCATAATGTTAGCTACAGATTGCTCTGTTGTGAATTGGGCTTTTTGTCCGCCCATGTCGGTTTGAACCCAACCTGGATTTACGTTTATGCAAATGATGTTTTCTTGTTTTAATTCGTTAGCCATTGATTTATTAAACACATTCAACAAGTTTTTGCTTCCAACATAGCCATAATGTCCACCAAAAGTTAAGTTTGTTACAGAGCCCAACCAACTTGAAATATTTATTACCATTGGCTTTTCACTTTTATTGAGTAGTTGGCGGAAGTGTTTTACTATTAAAAGCGGTGCAATACTATTAATGTGTATCACCTCTAACATTTCTTTTGCATCAAGGTCTTTCAGGTAAAATGCTTTTGCCATTCTTGATTTGTCCGCATAATCTTTCGGATTTATTCCTGCATTGTTTACAATTAAGTCGACCCGCCCAAACATTTCCGCAGCCCAATTGGCAATTTCTTGAATTTGCTTTTCGTCTGTTACTTCCAATGCTTTAGGGTATATCACCAATTCTTGTTCATTTAATTGTTCTGCTGCTGCTTGTGCTTTCTCGAATTCTCTAGCTGTTAAAATTACTTTATAACCTTGTTTGCCGAGTTGTTTGCACCATTCGAAACCAAGACCTTTGTATGCACCTGTTACCAATGCTATTTTCATAATTCGATGATTTGTTAATGTGGTAATGTGGTGATTTCTTGATGAGGTGATTTGTTGATTTGGTGATATTTTAAGTGTTTACATCTTAAAAGCTAATCCACAAATTAACTAACCATCGAATCAAATAATCCTCAAATCAGCCTATCTTTTTAATAATTTAAAACCAATTTCCCGCCCCTGGCCTTGAAACATGGCAAGGTTGATCCAAAACCATGCGAATTGCTCCATGAGTTCAAATTTGTCGTTCCCACCAATGTGGTAACACTCTGCAAATCCAGCATCTTTGGCTAATTGTATAGCTGCTTGTTTTCCTTTTTCGCTGTCGCCTGCCACAAATAAATCCAGCGCAAAATCGCCATAATTAGGATTTTGCATATTGTTGAAACCCGTAGTATTGAAACACTTCACCACATCTTTAGTTTGTGTATTTTCTAAAATGGCATCAGTTGTATGCTTATATCCTTGTGGACCTCTATTCATTACAACATTCATTGCATCAATAATAATTTTTTCTGAGGTATCACCCAAAGACTTTACTACTTCAAGGGTTGAAGGAGCGGGAGTAGAAAGTAAAATAACCTCTGAATTTTTAACTGCTTCGGCAATGGTTTTAACTTTTGTATTGGGATTGCTCAAAAGTTCTTTGCCTTTAAAGTTGTTTACATCGCGAACACCTAAACTAATTTCGTGTCCTTTTTTTGCCCATTTGGTGGCTAATGCACCGCCAACATTGCCAGTGCCAATGATTGCTATTTTCATTTTTCTATAGGTTTTAAATCGTAAATTTTTCTTACTTCTTTAAATTCTTCTTCCATTTTTAATTGCAGGTCGATAAGTTTTCCTGTTTTTACATCAAACACCCAGCCGTGTATTTTTGGAAAACCTGTTTTATACCATGAACGTTGAACATGGTCAATTTTTATAATGTTTATACATTGCTCCCTCACATTTAATTCCACCAATCGGTCAAATCGTTTTTGGGCATCTTCAATTGCGTCTATTTCTTTCCTGTGAAAGCGATAAACATCTCTCAGCGTTTGAAGCCAACTGTTTAGTTGACCCATGTCGCTTGGGTTTAAGGCAGCCTTTACTCCGCCACATTCATAATGTCCGCATACAATAATATGTTTAACTTTTAAATGTTCAACCGCATACTGAACAACAGAATTTATATTGTTGTCAGTGGCAATAACCTGATTAGCAATGTTGCGATGAATAAATACTTCACCAGGCTTAACTCCCATTAAGTCTTCTGCGGTTACTCGGCTATCTGAACAGCCGATATAGAGAAATTCAGGGCTTTGTCCTTTTGCCAATTCTTTAAAATAATCTGGATTATCAGATAGTTTGTCGGCAATCCACTTTTCGTTGTTTTCAAATATTCTATTAAAATCCATTTGGTTAATTTTCTAAGTGAGTAATTTTTTCAGGAATAAAATACATGGTAGGAACTACCAAGAATAAAGCGAATGATAGGTAAACAGAAACTAAACTTAAAAATGCTCCTAGTAGATAAATTGAAATTGCAAATCTGTTCTTGTTTCTGATTTTGACATGTGCTTTCTTATTAATGCTATCGTGCAATAAATTGTTTTTTAATACATAGTTTCTGAGCATTGTAAACGACAAAGCACTCATAAAAAAGATAATGCCATAAAAGAACGATGCTTGCCAAAGCAAGGGATTTGCACCTATGAAGTTTGTTCCGAATGGAACGGCACTCATCCAAAATAAAAGGTGAATACTATACCAAAGTAATTTTCGGTCGGTGTGTTTAATCTGATGGAATAATTGATGATGATTAACCCACATAATAGAAAGCATCAGAAAACTAGTTGCATAAGAAATAAATTTTGGAGTTAGTTTTATCAATTCACTCCAAACGGTTTTGTCGGTCGGTATTTCCTGCAATTTCAAGTCAAAAACCATAACCGTAATAATGATAGCAATTACGCCATCACTAAATGCCTCAATTCGGCTCGTTGGTATTTGATTGATGTTATTCATTAGTATAAAAATCCGTTCTCTGCTTCTAACTTTTTAGGCAAATCCGTTTCGCCTAACATTTCTCGCAAATCTCTTTCAATGGTGTTGCACATAGCAGTTAGTGGCACATCGGTAATTCTGTTTTCAAATGGGTCTTCGTTTACTTCTCCAACTTTACTGATAATGGCAAAGACAAATGAAATGATGATCGAAACGGGTATCATCAAGTAATCAATATTCATTTTTGTGAAATCGCCAATCAATGAAAATGGGAGTAACAATATAAATGTGTATAGAAATACCCTAGTAAAAAAATCATATTGTCTCAAAAGAGGTGTATTTTTAATTCTTTCACAACCGCCTTGATAGTTTGCTAAGGCTAACAATTGACCTTCTATTTGAAAACTATCAAATCCAGCAAGAGTGCCGTTTGCCATTGCTTCATAAATTTTTTTGCCCGAAATAAGATGAATAATATTGGGTTTGTTATGCGATTTTTGGAGCTCAGTAAATTCTTGTTCAGATAAGAATGGTTTTAGCTCCAACCAGTTGTCGTGCTTTCTTAAATGTAAACGCAAGGCATGAACCCAAGCAATGACTTTGTAAATCATTTCTTTTTTAAATTGCTCACTTCGGTTTTTTTCATAGTTCTGCTGATGCGCATGGCTATCTGTGAAAGTGATGATTAGTCTTGCTAATACTCTGCTTGAATTGATAATTCCTCCCCAAAGTGTTCTTGCCTCCCACCAACGACTATAAGAACTATTATTTCTAAAAGCAATAAATATTGCTAAAGCACTTCCCAAAATAGCTGATATTGAAAAGGGAAGCGTAATAGCTGTTACCTCCTGTTTATGCAAAAAAAAAACAGTTGCAGCAATGATAGCCGCAAATACTAATTCAGTTTTTACATACTGAATTACTTTGATGGGATTAAAATTTCGTTTTACTATCATTTTTTAATGGTTAGTGGTTAATGTTAAATCAATTATCTAATTCCTTTTTCAGAATTCATCATTCTTTACTAATCATTCACCATTACTAAAATTCATGTCTGATGAAACCACCAATATTGTATGTTTTGGTGAAGTTAATGTTGCCCATTTGATTAAAATCTATACCAGCTCCAAACTGATACCTTTTGAATGATAAACCTAGTCGAAATCTTTGGGTAAAATTGTAATATTTTGCACTTGTCGTTGGAAAAGTGTTTACACTTTCTACCTGCGAAAATAAGTTGACCTTTTTTGAAAGCTTTGGTGTTAAGCGAAACAACAGGAAATAATCTATGTCAGGCTTTTCGAGGGTTTCAAATACCAACCAAGTAAAAACTGTCATAATTTGACTAATATGTGCATATTGAATACCTGCTTTAGGATAGACTCCCCAACTTAAAACCTGACCAACAATTACGGGTGCAAAACCTTTTAGTTTTTCGTGATTATAAGATATGGCTTCTGTAAAACCAAACTGCGGTAAGAAAGAAGTTTTAGTCATCCTGTAGTCAATACTTGCTCTGTTTCTATTGAAAAATAGCCAACGGTCACGATAACCATCTTGAACTTCACGTTTATTCTTGAAATATTTAAAGAATATAATATCTACCGTAGTTTTCTCTTGTCCTCCAAAAATTTCAACTGGAATTTGTGCGATTATGCTGAGTTGAAACATGACACAAATTACTAGAAGGCATTTATTTTTCATTGGATAAAAGACCAATTTTGTTCCCCTCACTATCAATGATTATAGCAGCATACCCGAATTTTCCTAAATCCAATAATGGCTTAATTATTTTACCTCCTGATTGTTCTACTTTGTTAACCGCATTCGACAATTTTCCAAAGGCATTGATGTATATAATAGGGCCATCTGTTGTAGGTTTTAAATCTTCTCTTACAACAATAGATCCTCCAACTGCTTCACCTGTACTGAATGGCACATTGAATAGAATTAAGTCTCCATTGCCAAAAGTACCTCTACGTACATTGTTGTTTAACATATTTGAATAAAAAGAATAGGCTCTTTCTAAGTCATTAGCAGGTATTTCAAACCAATTAATTGCATTCATATTATTTATTTAAAAGTTCTATTACCAATTCTGCAGCTGCTGCACCTGAATTTTGTTGTTGTCCAGTTATTAAATTACCATCTTGAATAGCATAAGAAGAAAATGGAGCAGCTACCTTAAAAGTTGTTCCTTGTATTTTCTTTGCTTCGGTTTCAATTCTATATGGTTGAATTCTTTGACCAACTGCTTGATCTGCAAAATCTTCTTCCACATCAGAAAATCCAGTCCACGTTTTACCTTTTACTAAAAGTTCACCGTTAGATTTTTTAGCTTCCAATAATAAAGTTGTTGAATGGCATACTGCAGATGCTGGTTTTCCTGCTTCATAAAAAGAAACAAAAAGTTTTTCTAATTCTTTATTACCTCTGAAAGTGTACATTGGACCTTGTCCGCCAACTAGGAATATAGCTGCATAATCACTTTGTTTGACTTCTGTCAGTTTCTTTGTATTCTCTAACATTGCATTGAATTCAGGTTTTTGCAAATACCCCAATGAAACAACGTCATGTGCAGAATAACCGCTTGCATCTGTTGGATTAGAATATCCATCCATCATTAATTTTCCTCCTTCGGTTGAAACTAATTCTATCTCATAGCCTGCCTCTTGAAAAACTCTCATAGGATGCGTTAATTCAGCAGCCCAAAAGCCGATTGGCCAACCTGTTTGTTTTGAAGTTGATGGTGAACTTGCCACCATTAAAATTTTTCCTTTTGATGGTGCACCATGAAAATGTACATAACTGTTTGTTTCTTTTACTTTTTCCATTTTACTGTTGTTTTTAATTGTTCCTAAATTTTGTGCATAAACAATACCACTGATTAAAGTGAGTGCAGAGGCGATAACAAGTATTGTCTTTTTACTCATAGTATTTATTTATTCGTTTTTGAGTTCGTGAACCACAAGCGGTTTCATTTTTTTAAATTTTGACGTAGCAAAGTTGCAACTATATAATACCTTTGCCAATATACTTACTCCGAATAGTGATACACACTTTTTGGAAAGTATAAGTAAAACCAACACTTATAGCGATGCCAGAATTTTTATACAAAAACAAACTCTATTATAACCCTGTCGAATTTGCGATGGATAGAATAGGAGGAACATGGAAAATGCCTATACTTTGGCGCTTAAAAGATAAAGTAATGCGTTATGGTGAACTAAAAAAAGATATTCCACACATTACTCACAAAATGCTTACTAGTCAATTGAGAGAATTGGAGGAAGAAGGTTTTATCAATCGCGAAGTTTATCCTGTTGTCCCGCCAAAGGTAGAATACTCCATCACTAAGCGAGGTCAAAAAGCTATTGTTGTGGTTGATACAATACGTAATTACGGTTTAGACTTAATGATTGAGTTTGGAGTTGAACACTCTAAAGTTACTACACATAAAAAGTAGAAATAAAGTGTCATGATGGTTAAAGATGCAAATTGTTTCTGACGTTTAGAAGATTTGCAGAGGAAAGAATTTTTCGCAAAAAAGTTCATTTGGAGAACTTAACTTTCTGTGGGCACAAAACTACCTGCGGGGCACTGAACCGCCAATTTTGTCAAACCCGTGTTAGTGGCTGGTTTATTTTTTGTCAAGTGATGGTTAAGTTTCATTGTTTCGTTATTGTCAGTGATTCCATAAAATCATTAACAATTAAAGCAGCTTTTGAAAAATCTCCGCCAGTCATAATTGGGGCATTAATTATTAAAACTTTGTCTCCAATAACTGTCGTTGCAAATAATTGAATTTCGGTTTGAGTTTCTAGTTGTGCTGGAACTTTACCTATTTTGAAATACCAAATAAACCACCCTTTTGATTTTGTCACAACCCATTGACTATTTGGGTTTATTACTTCTAGGCCTAAGTCATTCTTAAAAAACTCCAATTCATATTTTGAATAAGCTTCAAGCAGTTCTTTCTTGTTATTCAGATTTTCTCCCTTTGCGTCTTTTTTATACCCGTCAAATTTTAAAGTCATGATTTGTATTATCTGACTGTCTATGGTCACAAAATTATTTTGAGGAGAAACTGTCACTTGCCGTTTTAACGGAAACTTGACTGCAGTTGAGGAGCTTGAGCAGATTAATTCATTGTTGTTAATTTGTAGTTTACTGTCAACTGTTGAAAATAAAACTTGTCCTTTTACATTTCCAGTAAAAAGTCCAATCAGAAGTATTAAAAAGAATGTTTTGGTCATATTTTTTTGTAGTAGTTCTTTTAATTGTCATTTATATTCTCGTCTGTTTCAAGTTTACCTTGTCTCAAAAGCTTTCCGTTAAAATTTTAGGACTTTACAAAATTGGCGATTTTTATCACAAATGTTGATAAGGAGAACTATTGTTTGATTAACCATAAAACTGCCTGCGGGGCAATGAACCGCCACTTTTGGGTTGGTGCTGTTAGCAGCTGCTATTTTCTTATTTCAAAATAATATTCTCTATCAAATGTTTTATAATGGTTTGTCGTGTCTTTAATTTCAGGTAAAAGGAAGAACTTTTTCATAGACCCTTCTTGAGAGGTATATAAAGAGGCAGCTTTTCGTTTTATGTCCCAATATTTTGAAATATCAAACGCTACGGTAGGGTCTGGCAGTGTCTTATTACCGGTTAATTTTATAGCATTTTTATATGATTCAGCTGAGTTTAGCATTAATTGTTCCTGTTTTTCGGGAAGTGTTATTTGAAGAATGCTTTCAACGGAAAATGAACTGTCTTGTTTGTGTTTTTGAAAAACATTATTAGCTGCCAATGCAGAAATTCTATGTTCTGGATGTCCATAAGCCCCTAACGCTGTGTCATAGGTAAACAAAATAGTTGGTCTAAATTTTTGAATTGATTTATAAACTATTTTCTCTAAACTGTCTAGATTATCATACCAAAAGATAATATTATTACTAATAATATTATCCCAGGAGTTGTTTGGCAAGTCTAATATTTCATAATTGTCAAGAGTCAACTCATTCAGTGCTTTTGTCCATTCATTTTTCCTTATTGTTTTTTCATCAGACTGTCCTTGAGTAAGTGTCAATAAATTAACAGTCCACCCGTTTTTCTTGAGTTGGGCTATTGTACCTGCGCAAACTATTTCATCGTCAGGATGAGGAAATATGAATAAGGCAATTTTACTTTTGTAGGTATCTACAAAAAGTGGAACTTCATAGTCCTGTGTTTCTTTATATTTTAAATAGTCGATTCCTTTGTCACTGCAAGAAATTAGAATAAAAAGTGTCAGTGTAGTCATTATAATTTTCATACTCGTCTTTTTTATAGTTGCTGGTAACTAGCTTATATGCCTGATAAACCATCAGATATATTAACCAAATTAAACCTTTTTATTCCTAAAAATCAAAAGGTGAAATTTACATTGGATGCAATTTCTAGCTCTTCGATTTTGACTTTTGAAGCGTTTTTCATTATTTGTTGGTATGCTCCATCCCAAAGCTCAATTCTTTTTTGAAGCGATTCAATGGTGGCTTGTTCTGCTTCATTCCAAAATGCTTCGTTTGCTCCGCATAAATTGGAAGTCATTTGCAAGGCTAAGTGACTATGATGATCGCCATCAACTTCAATGTGTCTTTCGAGATAATATTTAAAGGTTGAAATGCTTTCAGGAAAGTTTTTATAATTGTCGTTCACCATAGAAAGAAACATTCCTGGAATAAGGTCTTCTCGCCCAAAAGTGAAAATGGCCGATTGTAAGTAATTTTTATGGCTATCAATGATTTTGAAGGTAAAATCAACAAAGTTTTTTGCCTCATCAGGCGTTTCTGAAACCGAAAAGGCAGTTTTAAAATCACCTGTATTTTTTAAGGTTTCTATAAAGCTTTCTATTTTAGAAGTATCGGCACCGCATTGATGCATGGCGTCTAAATACAATTCGAAGTGGCTTTTCCTCATTCCGTTTGGGTCTATGTCTGATTCTTCACCTGCTACAATTTCGTTAATTAAATCGGGTATCAGCTGCACCTTTTGGAAACCAAGGAACGGTTGTACATGTTAGGTTGTTTTGAAGTGTTTTTAGCAATGACATAAAGTCCCAAACCGCATAAACATGGAATTGCATAAAAATTTTTAAATTCTCAATATTTTGAATAGCAGCATACACTTTATGGTGAATGATCTCTTGCCTTAATGGTTCAATACTTTTTTTAATTTTCTCAATCTGTTTGGTCATGGCAATTACTTTATGGCTTTAATAACAGCCTAAATAAACGAATGTTTGATTAATTGGGTTTTATACTTAAGTTACATTTTTTCAATTGGGATAACAATTTTGCATTGGAAATCGGACTCGATTTTGAATTTTATTTATTCATTTTGTTATAAATTTAGATTGGAAATTTTTACAAATAACTCTATGAAAACCATTTTCTTAGTGCGCTTATTCACAACCCGTTTTTTACTTCCTCCGCATCTCTATCATGAAGCAAAGCATCCGATTATAAATTCTTTCCCCTTTTTTTTAGAAGCAAAAACCTTCATAAATTAAAAATAATGTTTTGATAACCTTGTTGATTTTATAATCCAACAATAATTTGAACTTTGTGCTTGATTTGTATTCTTAAAAACTCAATAAACCCTAATTAATGACCGAATTTATTCAACAATTAAAAACAAAAAACGAAACCTTATTTTATTATGGTTTGGTTTGTCTGGCTTTTGCGCTCGTTTTTTTGTTATTAACCAAACTCACAAACACCCAAGTTTTTAATGTAAGTGCTTGGTACAAACCTTTCAAATTTGCTTTCTCTACCTTTTTATTTGCCTGGGCCATGGCTTGGTATTGCAGCTATTTACCTTCTTTCAATATCCATTTTTTTAATTGGACGGTCATTATTCTTTTGAGTTTTGAAATTATCTACATTGCCATTCAAGCAGGTAAAGGACAATTGTCACACTTTAATATAAGTACACCTTTTTATTCTTTTTTATACAGTATGATGGCCTTGGCGGCAACAGCTGTAGCGGTTTATACGGCTTATGTAGGTCTTTTGTTTTTTACAAATAGTTTTCCTGATTTACCTAACTATTATGTTTGGTCTATCCGATTGGGTATTCTCATTTTTGTCATCTTTTCTTTCGAAGGTTTTGTGATGGGTTCAAAACTAACACATACCATTGGTGGCCCTGATGGCGGTCCAGGAATTCCAATGCTCAACTGGAGTTACAAATTTGGAGACCCAAGAATTGCCCATTTTATTGGCATGCATGCCTTGCAAGTTTTGCCTATTTTATCGTTTTATGTTTTAAAAAACACCAAAGCCACTGTTATCGTTTCTGTTTTGTATGGTTTTTTAGCACTTTTTACTTTAATCCAAGCCCTTCAAGGTAAAGCACTTTTTAAGTTAGAGGAAAAGGAAATAGTTGAATAATTGTTTTTCCTTACTCAACAAATAACTTTATCTATTATTTTTGAAACCAAACCTGATTTACATAACCTAAAATTAGTTTCGAAAATTCATCAAATCAATTTAATTGCGTAAAAGGTTTTTAATCAAAAATTAATATGGGAAGACTATACATTTCTGCTGTAAACCAAATATCAGGCCCTTGGTTAATGAGTCATGAAAATCTAGAATCGTTAAATAATTTATTTAATGAAATTGATGAAAAGCTTGGTCAAGCTTTGACAAAAAGCATTGATACCATTGCAAAACAATCAATGGATGATGATAATCCAAATCTTGATTTTTCTAAAAGAGTTTCCAGACTTCAAAAAAAATTTAGTGCTAAAAATAAATCAGCCACAATAACATTTGAAGATGGTAGCACCTTTGAGGCAAAAGATATAAAAGAAATAATACATCATGTAAACAGCAACTCCTCCCTAAAGCCAATAGAACTTTACATTAGAACAATACATGGTAACCATGATAATGAATTTAATCTTATCATTAATTCAAATCCAAGCAAAGAAGAACCTCATTTCGAATACAGAATAAGATGTCTTGATTATGATACTCAATTAGAAATAAAAACTTCCATTGATAAATGGATTAGAGAAAACAAACCATCTCAATTATTACAAGTATGGAGTAATGGGGTTGCTCAATTTGTTTGGATTGCTAGTTTTTTATCTATTATAATTTCATACAGCAGTCTTAACTCCGCATCTCCAAATGCTGAAAACTACAGGAAAGAATTAAAACATGAAGCTCAAAAACTTATTGATAGTAAGGATTCTACGTTAAATACTGACTCCGCTGTGCTTTTACTTTTAAAGTTACAATTAGATTATGTTCCTGAGGAGGTAAAATCAGAGACAAAAATGATTAAAAGTACTGGCGCAAAAAAAGCTTTAATCGCTTCCTGGATTATTTTTCTTATATCTTTAATTAGACCTCAAACAATTATCGGAATTGGGGAAAACTTTAAGTGGTATAAGTTATATATTTTTTGGTGGAGATATCTTATTATCGGTGGAATTGGGCTTCTATTCACAACCTTAATTGCAGATAGTTTTATTCAATTTATAAACTGGTAATCTTTGAAGTTTCCTTTCAAATTTTTAATTCTCTGTTTATCTTAATTGTAATATATACATCATAAATACAACGGCATTGTTAATCGTTAATTAATACTTTATTCATTCAATAAATTTCTTTTTATTTCCAACTAGCATGAATTAGGCCTACATTCGCGCATGAAAATTTCGATAGTAAAAAAAGAAGCGCAGCAAACGGCTGAATGGAGCGGAGGATTTAGCACTGAATTATATATTTTTCCTGAAAATACTGACTACAAAAGCCGCAATTTTGGCTTTAGAATTAGCACTGCAACTGTTGACGAAGAAGAGTCGAACTTTACCTCTTTACCAGGATATCACCGCATTTTAATGGTTTTAAAAGGCGAACTAACCATTCACCATGAAGGCCAATATTCTAAAACCTTAAAAAAACTAGAAGTTGATCATTTTAATGGCGCTTGGAACACCAAATCGCAAGGAAAAGTAATTGATTTTAACCTCATGCTGAGCAATCAATTTAAAGGTTCATTAAAACCTGTTCAATTAAAAAAAGAAGAATCAAGTTCTGGCATTTTGCCCGCATCATCTAACTTTAATGGTTTTTATGTGGCTAGCGGAATTATTGAACTGAAACTAAATCACCAAAACATTTTATTAGAAGAGGGCGACTTTTTAATTTTAGATAAAAAAGGTTTAGAGTTAGATTATAAAATAAATTCATCGACCCAAGCTGAAGTTGTTTTAATAAGCACCACTGCCAATTAAATAAGTTTTACAAAAAGCTTTTTGCTTAATTTGGATAAAAAATTAGCATGTTTCTTTTGCCCTCTCCCCTACAAGCTTTGCATGATAATCTTTTCACAGAAAAAGAAATTGAAGTTTGGGTGAAACGCGATGATTTAATTCATCCAATCATTTCAGGAAATAAATGGCGAAAATTGCATTTAAACATTCAGGCATTTCAAAACTCTGGTAAAAAGGCCATTGTAACTTTTGGAGGCGCTTTTTCAAACCACATTGCCGCAACAGCTTTTGCTTGTAACCATTTTAATATTCCTGCCATAGGCATTATTCGAGGTGAAAAACCTGAACATTTGAGTCATACTTTATTAGAAGCTGAAGCAAACAGAATGCGATTAATTTTTGTATCACGAGAAAATTACAAAAACAAGAACTTAGATTTTTTAGATCATTTGAATGACTATTACCTCATTCCTGAAGGCGGAGCCAATGAATTAGGTGTTAAAGGTTGCGAAGAAATTATAAATGAATTATCTGACTTTTCAGTTGATTTTGTTTGTTTACCCTGCGGAACTGCAACTACCATTTCGGGCATTGTGCATCAATTAAAAAAAACGCAAAAAGCTATTGGTTTTTCAGCACTTAAAGGCGATTTTATTGAAAACGAATTGCAATCGCTTTATTTCAAAACCTATCAAAAACAGCCCAAAAATTCCAGTTTTGAAATGATTAATTCATATCATTTTGGCGGTTATGCCAAAATAAACCAAGATTTAAAAGATTTTGCGGCTTCCTTTTTTCAACAACATCAAATTGAACTCGATTTGGTTTACACCGCCAAAATGTTTTACGGTTTTTATGATTTAGTTAAAAACAACTTTTTCCCGAAAGGCAGCAAAATTGTATTAGTTCACACTGGAGGTTTACAGGGAAACAAAGGTTTTTATTAAAAAATTATTTCACCCATTCGGCATACATCACATAATTATTGGCCGTTCTTTCCACCAAAAAAGCCAATTTTTCAGCATCCACTTGTTTCACTTTTTTAGCTGGAACTCCAGCATAAATCCAACCACTTTCGCATACTGTATTTTCTAAAACAACTGCCCCGGCAGCAATAATAGCGTGACTTTCAACCACACAATTGTCCATAACAATAGCACCCATACCAATCAACACATTATCATGAATAGTGCAACCATGCACCAAAGCATTGTGTCCTATAGAAACATTGTTGCCAATAGTGGTAGGTGCTTTTTGATAAGTGCAATGAATTACCGCACCATCTTGAATATTAACTTTGTTGCCGATTTTTATAAAATGCACATCGCCTCGCACCACTGTGTTGTACCAAATGCTACAATCATCGCCCATGCTAACTTCACCAATCACAGTAGCATTTTCGGCAATAAAACAATTGTTTCCAAATATGGGACTGTTGCCGCGAACTGATTTTATTAGAGCCATAAAATTTGAATTTTAGCGAAAGTCTAAAAATATATGAAGTGGTAAAATTTTAACTAATATAATGACCAAAATCTTTTATTAGCTGCTAAAAAATTAGCTTCTTTGCTTTCTATTTTTAACATTTATAAAAATAACCAAACAGATAAATTGACCTGTTTTAGAAGACCTTTAAAAAATAAAATTATTGATAAATGAAACATATTTTAGTTCCTACCGATTTTTCAGAAAATGCCAAAAAAGCTTTGGATTTTGCCCTAGAAATAGCCCAGAAAAGTAATGCTAAGTTGAGCGTTTTAAATAGTTATTTTCAGCCATCGGCCAATGTTGAAGTCATGAAAAGTTCATTGATGGAAATAATGGCCAACGATTCGAAAGAAGGATTACAAGAAACCGAAAAATACATTAAAAGTATTGCCCCCAATTTAGAAGTGGTTTACATAAGCTTGAGAGATACTTTGCATTTAGCCATCAACGAGGTAGCCAAAAACGATGAAGTCGATTTTTTGGTAATGGGAACTAAGGGAGCAACTGGATTAAAAGAAACTTTAATAGGCAGCAATGCAGCCAACATTCTCGATAAAATAAACATTCCTTGTTTGTTAATTCCTGATGCTTATGTGCCTTCAAAATTTGAAAAGGTTGGAATAGCCTACGATTTGCAGCCCATTTCAAATTTTCACAACATCAGAACTTTAAACAATATTGTTGATTTAGTACAAGCTAAAACAATTATAGGCTCGGTAAATAGCCATAAACAATTAAACAGCGCCCAAGAAGAATATATCAACCTTTTAAAAACAGAAGTGAAAGCAGCAGATTCAGTATTTTTGAACATTGATTCAACAGTAGAAGGAATTCATGCTTTTGAAATTCAACAAAAAATTGATATGTTAGTTATGTTTAAACGCAAGGTTGGTTTTTTTGAAAATTTATTTCACAAAAGCATTACCAAAAAAATTGCGATTCATACACACATACCATTATTAGTATTACACGATTAAAAATTTAGAAATTATGTTATCAAAAACAGTAGAAGCCGCCTTAAATAACCAAGTAGAAGTAGAAGCGGTATCATCACAATTTTATTTAGCCATGGCTTCATGGGCTGAAACCAAAGGTTTAAATGGCGTTAGTTCATTTATGTACAAACATTCTGACGAAGAAAGAATGCACATGCTTAAATTGGTGAAGTTTGTAAACGAAAGAGGCGGAAAAGCCATTATTCCAGCTTTAATTAAACCAAAAGTTGAATTCGATTCTATTAGAGAAATTTTCGAAACGTTATTAAGTCACGAAGTAAAAGTTACCAATGAAATTAATTCGGTGGTAGATGTTTGTTTGAAAGAAAAAGATTATACCACTCACAACTTTATGCAATGGTATGTGGCTGAACAACTAGAAGAAGAAGCTTTAGCCAGAAAAATTATGGATAAACTAAACCTTGCAGGCGAAGATAAAGGCGCTTTGTATATGTTTGACCGCGATTTATTGGCCATTGCTACTGCTCCTGAAAGCAAATAAAAAATTTATTACTAGTTTAAATGCCGATAGAAATTAAATTTTATCGGCTTTTTTGTTTTTGAAGCTAAATACCGAACTAACTTCCAACAGGCGGCTGCCACAATTCAATTTTATTGCCTTCTAAATCCATTATCCAAGCAAAATCGCCATATTCTGAACTATCTTTTTCAGGCAAAATTTCTACTCCTTCTTTTTCCAGTTCAATCAATAATTCCTTTAGATTTTCAACCCTGTAATTAATCATAAATGGTTTGGTGCTTGGATTCAAATATTGGGTGTCTTCTTTAAAAGCACTCCAAGCGGTGTAGGGTTTATCCTCTGCTTTATCGTCCTCGTTTTTCCAAAAGAAAACAGCCCCCCAAGTTTCAGATTCAATGCCTAAATGTTTTCGGTACCATGCTCTTAATTTTTCAGGATTTTCTGATTTGAAAAAAATCCCGCCAATTCCTGTAACACGCTTTTTCATATTTATCTGTTTAAATTCAAATTAAGCAATAGCTTGTGATAATTGCAAAAATGAAGTTGAATAAAATGCAGATGTGCAAGCCTAAACAATCATTAACGTGGGCTAAACATAGTATTCTACAATTATTGATTACATTTCGATTTCTTAAACATTCTATTTAACCCATTGTCTATTTATCTACACATATCAAAATTATGCATAAAGTAAGCTTATACTGGTTCCGAAACGATTTACGATTAAAAGATAATGTTGCTTTAACCAAAGCCATAAAAGCTTCTGAAAAAGTGATTCCTTTTTATTGTTTAGACGAAAAATTTACCGGCCCTTCTGAATACAATTCACAAAAGATGGGCGATTTTCGATTAAAGTTTTTGTTGGAATCTTTGCAAGACTTGGAATTGAATTTAATTCAAAAAAATGCAGGACTCATTTTCCGAAAAGGAAATACCGCTGCTGAAATAAAACAACTGATTGAAAAATATAACATTGAAGCCATCTATTTTTCAGATGAAATTGGCCAAGAAGAAAAGGCCATCGCCAAAAGCGTTAAAAATTTAGGTTTGCCTTGTTTTTCAACTGAAAGCAAAACCCTTTGTAAAGAAGGCGATTTGCCTTTTAGTATTTCTAACTTGCCAGATGTTTTTTCACAATTTAGAAACAAAACCGAAAAACATTGGTCAGTAAGAGCTGAAATTCCTGTGCCAGATAATATCCCAAGCATATCCGTAGAAAAAATAAATTGGCAAGAATGGATGCCAACTGTTGCAGAAAGCGAAAAAGCATCCTTCCGTTTTGTGGGAGGAGAAAGTGAAGCGTGGAAAAGGCTACAAAGTTATTTTTGGGAAACCAAAAACATTGGTATTTATAAAGAAACCCGTAATCAATTGATGGGCAGCAACTTTTCATCGCGTTTTTCGCCTTGGTTAGCTTTGGGTTGCATTTCAGCTGTTTCTATTTACAATGATTTAAAAAAATACGAAGAAAGTTACAACGCCAATGAATCGACCTATTGGTTATTGTTTGAATTGATGTGGCGCGACTATTTTCATTTTGTGCACAAAAAATATGGCAATCAAATTTTTCAGCTTAATGGTTTAAAGGACCAAACTTTTTATCATGTTCCTAACGAAATTTGGGTGGAGAAATGGAAAAATGGCGAAACGGGCATTCCTTTTATTGATGCCAACATGCGCGAACTGAACCAAACAGGCTGGATGAGCAACCGAGGAAGGCAGAATGTAGCCTCTTTTTTGTGTAAAGATTTAAAACAAGATTGGCGTTTGGGTGCAGCTTATTTCGAAGAAAAATTGATTGATTATGATGTTAGCTCCAATTGGGGAAATTGGGCTTATGTGGCAGGAGTTGGCAACGACCCGCGCGAAAGTCGATGGTTTAATGTCATCAAACAAAATTATGAATACGACCGCTGGGCAAGGTATGTAAAACATTGGATACCTGAACTGGAAAAATTACCCGATAATTTAGCCATTGAACCTTGGAAAGCTGAAATTGAATATTACATTTTACCCATCTTTTTGCACGAAAGGTGGTAAGCAGGTAAATTTTACTGCGGATAGACCTAAGTCTATTTTTAAGGAAAAAATTAGTCAAACTTATACACAGCAAAGGTTTGAGGATAAATTATTACAAATTAGTTATAAATAGCTAATAATCAGACAAAAATGCCTGAAAGTCCCTAGAATACGGCAAAGTAAAAATATTTCGTCTGACGTTTTGAAATTCAAAATATAAAACATTACTTCGTTTAAGCAAAAAAAATTTAAAAACTACCTACTCGATTTGTTTTGATATGAACATAATAGCTTCATTCGGGGCCAGACTGGTTAAAGGTAATTTTAAAATATAACTACAACCCATGAACACCCACGCTGACCAAATACAAGAGAACAAAAGCCAATCGGTTGCGAATGGTGTATCTCAGATGAAAAGCAGTGGTGAGGCCTTATTTCAATTTGAGGATAACAGACCTGAGACGGCTATCCAACGCAAGCTGCAACAGATAGCCAATAATAGTCAAAAAGCCATGCAGTTGAAAGCTTTTCAGGAAATGACTAGTCCACAGTCACAGCCAACAGCACAGTTGGAAGAAATGGAGGATGGTGATTCGAAACCACAACAAGCACCTGTTGAAAAACCAAAAAACAATACTGGTTTACCTGACAATCTAAAGTCAGGTATTGAAAACCTTTCGGGTTATTCTATGGATGATGTGAAGGTACACCGCAACTCCGCCAAGCCTGCTCAACTGCAAGCACATGCTTATGCACAAGGTTCAGAAATTCATTTAGCATCGGGGCAAGAAAAACACTTGCCCCATGAAGCTTGGCATGTGGTACAACAAAAACAAGGAAGGGTAAAACCTACTAAACAATTAAAAGGCAAAGTCAATGTAAATGATGACAAAGGCTTAGAGCAGGAGGCAGATGTGATGGGTGGGAAGGCCATTCAAAAAAATGCGATAAGTGGTAATACTCAAAAAAGCATATCAATATACTCAAGTGAAGTCTTCCAGCGGCTAAGATATCAAGCTCCTCCAAATACAGAGATTGATATATCAGGACTGTCATTGTTTCGCTTACTAGATTATCTAAGTAGGGCTGATCCAGACCCAGATCCTGGTGGGGTAATTTTCGATGTAGGTGATAAAGCTGTCTTGGAACATTACGCAAACATAGCGTACACCGTTGAATTTCAAAACATATACGCTTTGCTTGGTCAACCTGGGGTAGCTGCGCAAGCTGCAAATAGGAACATTGGAAATGGTGTAAATCCACAGCAAATATTAACAACTGCACAAACAAGATACAATGCTGGGAATTTACCTGGCTTTCGGGAGTGGGTAGGTGGGACACATACCAACCTCAATCCTGATAATGTGCTAGATAAGCTGAATGAACTCCGAGCGGCAGCTGGAATTGGTGGAGTAGTAAATATTGATGAAACTGCCATTGCTGGCACACCACAAACAGCGGATCTTCAGCATGGAAATGAACAAACAGAGGTCAAAACTATTCGAAACCCCATAAACGGACATCAAGATTTTACTGGGCAAGTTAGTGCCGCTCTTGTAAAATTTGCAGGAGTGCCAATTGGTGGTGGTGGAAATTTATATAATGTAATTATATACGCTTCTATTAATCCAGATATGGTTGCTACCCACTTCAGTCCAAGAGCACCTGGCAGAACAGTTAGTATTGACCCAAACACCCTTATAAAAACTGTAACTGTTATTACAGGTGGGCAACTAAGAAATACTCAAATAGAAGACACTTGGGCAAGTTTATTAGCAACTTTGAATGCAGGCGGATGGGCAGGATGGGATCGTGCAAATAAAATTGATATTATTCTAGAAAACGGAACTAGTAGGCAGTTTAACCGAAATTTGGCTACTAACATTTGGGCTTAATTGTAATTATAAATTTAACTAAAGTTTAACCATGTATATTTCACATAAAAATATTGATATTATTTTTAGAGATAATAACTGCTTAGATGAATTCCGCTGGCATAATGAGAACGCTACATTGAATGAAACTCTTGAAAAAGCACTTAAAACTTTTTCCATTATGACAACGTTATGGTTACCTGAATGCTGGTTTGTGGAGTTTTCGAATTTTAATTTTGGAATTCCCCAAGGGGAGCTAAAGAAATTTACTATTTCCTCATCATTATCGAATCCTGATTTTGATCAGGCAACTTTACGAATCTTAGAAGAAGTGAAAAACTCGTCACAATCAATACCACAGGTATCTTTAAAATTAATTCAGACTTCACTGCGCGGCTGGAATCGAATAATTATTCCCAAATTCGCAAAAATATCAAACAATTGGCAAATTCTCAACACTGACAATCGATTGTGGTCTTCTTATAGTCAATATCCCGCCCCTTCTTTTAATGGACTAGAATCCATTTGGATGAAAATGAATGAAATGAACTCAGCAACTCATTTTTCGCTAGTGATAGAGGCTACAGGAGATATCATTTTGCAGACTTCTCTTGGAATTACATTTTTTAATCCTGAAAATGACATTCGTGATGCTGAAGAAGTAATAAGTAATGTGAAGCTTAAAGAGTGGCAAAAAGTCAACCAACAGCTTTACCATAATGTTTTGGATTACTTGCAGGATTTTGGTTGGGAAAGACTTGTCAGGTGAAAATTCAAGCTTTTTCAAATTGCTATGCAGTCAACTTTGAACCTGATAATTATAACCCAACCCAAAATAACTCAACCAAAAAACCAATAACCCTCTTACGTTTTGATTCATAAAATAAAAAATTTAGCTTCGTTTAAGCAAAAACGAGTTGAAAATTCATTTATGCGATTGGTTTTATAAAAACCGATTAATGGACTCTTTTACCCATTTTTTGCTTTTTATATTTGTTGTATTAAATTTAAAAAATGAACTATTCACTCATTAAACTTTGCTTTTTTTTATTAGTATTTGCCTTTTATGGCTGCAAAACCTATTACATTCCTATTGATAGCTTTAAAGCGCAGTTTAGCGGAATCGACTCCTCTAAGTTGAGAACGGTTTACACGAGAGGTCCTGCTGGCGATATTGCTGAATACTTGGCAAATCCTATAGATTATATAAAATGTGTAGATAAAAACAATATTCCTTTTGAACTGAAAAACAGTCCGTCTATAGAAGTTCGTTTTACAGAAAAAAATAATAAAAGAACCATTTTTTATTTCGATCGTATTTACCTACAAGATACATTAATATTTGGTCATCAATCAAGATTTATTGGTCTAAACAAGAGCATTTCAATAAATAATTTGTGGATGATTGAGGTGCAAGACGGCCACAAAAATTTTAAATACGTAAAAAAGAAAAAATAAAACACCTCTGTTTTTTCTAATCCCCAACAAAAAAACCAATAACCATGACCAGCGACTATTTAGAAAGTGTAAAAAAACAATTTGAATATTATAAATTGCTCGGTGAAAAAACTTTTGATCAAGTTTCTGATGAACAACTTTTTTTCAAGCCAATAACGAAAGTAATAGCATTGCCACCATTGTTAAACATTTAGCAGGAAACATGCTTTCGCGTTGGACAGATTTTTTAACCAGCGATGGAGAAAAAGAATGGAGAAACAGAGAGGAAGAATTTATTAATGATATTAAAACCAAATCCGAACTTTTGGCCATGTGGGAAAAAGGTTGGGATTGTTTATTCAATGCCTTAAATTCAATTTCAAGCTCTGATTTGAGTAAAATAATTTATATCAGAAACCAAGGTCATACGGTTATGGAAGCCATTAACCGACAGTTAGCGCATTACCCTTACCATATTGGTCAAATTGTTTTTATTGGAAAAATGTTGACAAACAATCAATGGAATTCCCTTTCTATTCCTAGAGGAAATTCCCAAGCGTATAATGCAGATAAATTTTCCCAAGCTAAACAAAAACAACATTTTACAGACCAGTATTTGAGTGAAAAAAACAACAAACAAATTGAATAGCCCAGGGTTTTAACCGTGGGCTATATAAAATCTCATACAAAACCTCCTACATTTGCTGCATGCAAATTCACATTAAAAACATGGTTTGTCAGCGTTGCATTCTAGCAGTTGAAAAACTGATGCAATCAATGGATTTAGAGCTTAAAAGCATTCATTTAGGTGAGGTAAATTTGGCCGCTGAAACTTTAGACTATCAAACCCTACAGGCATTAGACAAAGCCCTTATTCAATTAGGTTTTGAACGTATTGACGATAAAAAAAGTAAAACCATTCAACAAATTAAGTTATTGATTATTCAACACATTCATCATCAAATAACACAAAATGAAAAAAATAATTGGTCTTACATTTTATCTCAACATCTAAAATTAGACTATTCCTATTTAAGCCATCTTTTTTCCTCTGTTGAAGGCATCACCATTGAACAATTTATTATTCTTCAAAAAATAGAAAAAGCAAAAGAACTATTGATTTATGATGAACTCAATATCAATGAAATTGCTGATCAATTGGGGTATGGAAATGTTTCACATTTATCCGCTCAATTTAAAAAAGTGACAGGCTTTACACCCAGCAATTTTAAGAAAGAACAACAATATGCCCGAAAAGCCTTAGATCAACTCTAAGCAAAAACTTGTAAAATTTTTACATGATTGTGTAAATTATTTACCCAAATTAAATGCAATTTGCAGCCTTATTTTTAAGGTAAAAATGCTTCAGAAAAAAACTTTTCCAATTCTCGGAATGACTTGTGCTGGCTGTGCCCTAAGTGTTGAGTCAATTTTAAAGGATATAGAAGGTGTACAAAATGTGTCAGTAAATTATGCCAATCAAAGCGCATTGGTTGAATTATCAAAAAATGTATCGCTCGAACTGCTAAAACAAAAAGTGAAAGCAGGTGGTTACGACATTCTTGTTGAAACCGAAAACGCCAGCGAAAAACAAGAAGAAGCGCAACAACAACAATATGCTGAAACCAAAAGAAAAACTTGGCTAGCCGGACTTTTTACCTTGCCTGTTTTTATTGCGTCTATGTTTTTTATGGATCAGCAATGGAGCATTATTCTTTCCATGATTTTATCGGCCCCAGTAGTCTTTTGGTTTGGTCGAGGATTTTTTGTGCAGGCTTTTAAGCTCGGCAAAATGGGTAAAACCAATATGGATACTTTGGTGGCTTTAAGCACTGGCGTAGCTTATTTTTTCAGTTTGTTTAATACCTTTTTTGCCTCCTTTTGGCATGCAAGAGGTTTGCATGCGCATGTGTATTATGAGGCCGCTGCTGTGGTTATATTTTTTATCCTTTTAGGAAAGTTGTTAGAAGAAAAAGCCAAATCAAACACCTCATCGGCATTAAAAAAATTAATGCTTTTGCAACCCAAAACCGTTAGCATTATTTTGAATGGAATTGAAAAGTTGGTAGATATTAGTGAGGTGCAAAAAGGTTACAGCATAATTGCAAAACCAGGAGAAAAAATTGGTTTTGATGGACAAATTGTGGACGGAACTAGCTTTGTAGATGAAAGTTTATTGAGCGGTGAACCTTTGTCGGTTCAAAAAAACAAAGGCGATTCCGTTTTTGCAGGCACCATCAATCAAAAAGGCAGTTTTGTTTACATAGCTGAAAAAGTAGGTTCAGAAACGCGTTTGGCACAAATAATAAAAATGGTGCAAGAAGCGCAAGGTTCCAAAGCTCCAGTTCAAAAAGTAGTGGATAAAATTGCTGGCATTTTTGTGCCAACCGTTTTGGTTTTGTCGCTGCTCACTTTTTTGATTTGGATAACTTTTGGTGGCGAAAATGCTTTTACCAATGCTTTGTTAACTTCCATAACTGTTTTGGTAATTGCCTGCCCTTGTGCTTTGGGTTTAGCTACGCCAACAGCCATTATGGTTGGTATGGGAAAAGCTGCCGAAAGTGGATTTTTAATAAAAGATGCTGAAAGTTTAGAATTGGCGCATAAAGTGAATGCCGTTGTGCTTGATAAAACAGGCACCATTACCGAAGGAAAACCTAAAGTGGTGAACGCTTTGTCAGCTCCTGAAATGACTAATTATCATATTCAAATATTTAAAAGTTTAGAGTCAAAATCGGAACATCCTTTAGCACAAGCTATTTGCGATTTTTTAACCCCAGAAATTACAGAAAACATAAAAATTCAGCAGTTCGAAAGTTTGACTGGCTTTGGGGTGAAGGCCTTATGTGATGAAAAAAATTATTTTGCCGGCAATGTCGAATTAATGACTCAAAACAATGTTTCAATTCCTGAAGAGCTTTTTCGACAAGCAGAAGCGTGGAAAAAAGAAGCAAAAACAGTTATTTATTTTGGCGATTCTGAAAAGGTTTTAATGATTTTGGCCATAACCGATGCCATTAAAAAAACCTCATTGGAAGCAATAAAAGCCTTACAAAAACAAAATATTGAAGTTTATATGCTTACGGGCGACAACCATGAAACAGCAGCTTTTGTTGCTCAATCTGTTGGTATAAATAACTATAAAGCCGGAGTTCAATCTTTCGAAAAATCAGCTTTTATAAAAAAGTTACAGGCCGAAGGCAAAATAGTAGCCATGGTAGGCGATGGAATAAACGACAGTGAAGCTTTGGCACAAGCCAATGTGAGCATTGCCATGGGCAAAGGCAGCGACATTGCCATGAATGTGGCTCAGGTAACGCTCATTAATTCCGATTTAAAAGTTATTTACAAAGTATTTCAATTATCAAAAGCAACGGTAAAAACCATTCACCAAAACCTGTTTTGGGCCTTTATTTATAACATAATTGGTATTCCAATAGCAGCCGGAATTTTATTTCCCTTTAATGGTTTTTTGTTAGATCCTATGATAGCAGGGGCTGGCATGGCCTTAAGTTCAGTTTCGGTAGTAAGTAATAGTTTACGTTTAAAATTTTCAATATAAAACAATGAGCACATTTAAGTTTAAAACCAATATCAAATGTGGTGGATGCATAGCCACAGTAAGTCCATTTTTAAATCAATTATCTGACATTGAAAAATGGGAAGTTGACACCAACAATCCAGATAAAATATTAACGGTAGAATCGAACAGCAATGCCGAAAAGTTGATTATAGAAATCGTTCAAAAAGCTGGGTTTAGTATTGAAAGTTGTTAGACTAAAGCTGAGTATTAGCCATGTTTTAAAGTTTACAGACAAAAATATTTTGAAAGTTAGATAAAACGCAAGCTTGCGGAAAAGCAAATTTTCTTTTTCCAAATTTGACTTTTATAACAAAATAGGCTTAATTTGTTATACCCAAAAAACAACAAAACCTTCCTATAACAACCCAAATTGGGGATTATTTGAGAAGGGTTTTTGGGGCTCAGATTGGTTATACATTAGAAATGATACAAGAAACAATAGATATATCAAATAAACATGAGAGATACCAATTTACTGCATACGTTGGACGTGTATGCAGTGAAATGGGACTTTTAGGGGAATACGAGAATGCTATCAATATAATACTTAAAGACTTAAAAGCTACAAAAACACGCATTGATGTTGTAGCTAATCCAGTGTTGTATATGATGCGACATTCACTTGAATTGGGTTACAAAAGCAACTTTGAATATTTATTGCCTTACAGCAACAGACAGACAAATAAAAATATTCTTGGTTGTCACGATTTACAAAAGCTTCACGAAGAATTTAAAATACATTTCGACACAATAAAGACTGCATTAAACTTGGACAATGATTTGGTAAAAGAATTTGATAAATATTATACCCAAACAACAACACTAATCAACCAACTTGGCTCGAAAGAAGCTTCCTCATTTCGTTATACAACAAACACGAAAGGGCAACGTATTTTTCAGTCAAAAGAGACAAAAGACGTTGGAGAAATCAAAAAGTTATATGACAAAGCAATAACAATGCTAGCTTATACTTCTGAACTGATTTCACCTTATACTGATTATATAGATCTAATTGACATAGCTCCTGATTTTAAAGGGGGCGTTGGGATTGTACGAATGACTTTTCCGTCCTTTCAACTAAATTATATTGCCGACAAACTGGATGAACAATATGAAAAAATTGATCAGTTAAAGTGGAAAGACAGTGAAGAAGGGCAGATATTAATAATAGTAACCGTTGGGAATAATTGTTACTTGACACCTGTAAAACAATGAAATACTTTAAATCCGATAAGAACTGGCAATACAATTCAAGACTGACAAAGGTCGATAATAAATGGCTATTCTATGCAGAAGGCTATAGACAAGCGAGTGAATTACTTGAAAAGCAAATTCTTGAAATTGACAAAAGCAACCAAGACTTTTTAATCTATCCTTACTGTTACCTTATCAGACATTATATCGAAATAAGACTGAAGGAAATAATTGACGAAGGGAATAAGGTAAATAACACTCCAATTGACCCCTCGAAAGGTGGACACGATCTCTCAATTTTATGGAAAAAGTCACAAGAAACCCTTCAGGCTATTTGGCAAGACAACTTTGAAGAAGCACCTCAGAAAGTTTCTGACTTTATTAATGAATTGCACTCAATTGATATTAAATCTGACAATTTTAGATATCCAATTAATAGGAATGGGCAAGAGACATTGGGTAACATTAATGAAATCAATTTCAAGAAGCTTGCTGGCATATTTCAGAATGTAAAATATTATTTAGACGGAATAACGGAAGGGCTTACAGTTGCAAAAGAAAATAACGGCTTATAACAGCAATATTAAAACACATTCCATTAATTTGTTTTTCTTCGCATTTTCTTATCTTTTTTGACAGATTTTGTTCCTTACTCAGCACGTGTATAAGGCCGCATAAAGCTCCTCTAAAACCCTTTAAACGAAAGTTAACAATTTGGCTACTGATAGAGAATTTTGATATATTAGGTTTTTTAAAGAAATTGAAAAGAATAAGAAATGATGAAAAACTGTGAGGACTATTAATTAAAAGAATTAACTCATAATAACTGATTATATTTGTTAAAAGAAAAACAGTTATACCTCTATAAGTAAACCGAATGAGTATTTTGAAAATAGAAAAGAATAGTAATCAATAAATTAGCTACAAAAATGAATTTAAAATCAATAATTCTAACCGCATTGACAACGTTAAGTTTGTCTGCGTTAATAATGGCACAAACACCAAATTATGTACCTGCCGCAGGACTCGTTGGCTGGTGGCCGTTTAATGGGAATGCAAATGATGAGAGCGGAAATGGCAACAATGGAGCTGTAAATGGGGCAACTCTTACGACAGACAGATTTGGAAATTTAAATCAAGCCTATAACTTTAATGGCACAAACTCTAATCAAGATTACATTATTTGTAATAATCCAATTCCAAATCAAGATTCATTTTCAATCTCTTATTGGATTTCTAGAGAAAATACACTGTATAATAAATGGCATCTAATGCTAACTGATAGTATCAATTTCACTGGGAGTTATGAATTGATTTCGTATAAAGACACCATTTACTTTAGGAATTGGGGGCCTAGCGGTCTTATTTTTAACTTAAAACAAAAAGTTGAAATATCTGATTCAACTTTTTTTTGGGTTTGTGTCACATCTGATAACAACAACACTAGATTAATCGTTAATGGTGTTCAAGTTCAACAAACTTCAACCCAGAAAGTTAAACCTATTTCTGGTAATCTATATATTGGTAAGCACTCTGGCTTTGGCGGTAATAGCTCTTTTAGCGGTAAACTTGATGATATTGGAATTTGGAACCGTGCCCTTACTCAACAAGAAATAACACATCTATATAACAGTGTCGAATGTGCAAATAATACTACTATTACACCACAAACTAACACTTTAACAACAGGAAGCGTTGCTACTTTCATTGTTACTTCATCTGATTCTAATCCTAATTATGTTTGGCAGAGTGACTTTGGACAAGGCTTTCAAACACTGAATAATTACGGAAATTATTCTGGCTCAAATACAGCAACTTTAAATATTGCAAATGTGCAGTTATCAGAGCACAATCAACCTTTTAGAGCAATTACAATATCTGGAAATTGCGTTGATACATCTAATGTGGCTATGATATCAATTTTAGATACTTGTATTGTGACTGTCTATGATACGCTTTTAACTTCCATAACAGACACGCTTGTAATTAATACAAAAATTTCAGGAATCAATCCACCTAACAATCTGAACACCTTGAAAGTATACCCTAATCCAGCAAACACACACATAACTATAAATTATGGCAACTTTAATGTAATGAATGGTTACACAATCACCATTGTTAATTCAATAGGGCAAACTGTATTTATAACACCAATTAATCAGCAATTATCATATATAGATCTTTCCACTTGGACAGGAACTGGAATCTATTTTGTACAATTAATCGACCCACAAAACAACATAATTGAGAACAAGAAAATAGTCATTCAGTAAAGATAATCCGACATTTTCAGCACATTAGAATAGATGGCGTTGGCATAGTTAAATAAAGGTTCTATCTTCTTTTAATCTATAATAAATGTGACAGTTTTTACTTCAAATTGAAAACAGCAAAGCTAAATCCGCCAAACTCTAAAACCGCTAACTACAAGGCTAAAAGTCATATGGGTTAAAAAAAGCACTAGTTGAATGAGAATACTAATCATTAATCCACCACATTTATCGATTGGAAGTAGAATGCCTAATGAGCACCTTCCTCCCTTGGGACTTTTGTCAATTGGCGGACCATTAATTGATGCTGGAAACGAAGTAAAACTTTTAGATGCTGACTATTACAATTATAGAATAGAAGTTGTTGCAGAAAAAATAATTGATAACAATCCTGATGCAATTATGTTAGGACATTCAGGTTCAACTTCTGCTCAACCTATAATCAATGACATCACTAAATTAATAAGACAGAAAAACCAGAATATCAAAATTATTATTGGTGGCGTTTTTCCTACTTATCATTGGAAAGAAATATTAGAAAACAATCCTCAAATTGATTTTATTGTTTGTGGTGAGGGTGAAGAAATTGCGTTAAATTTAATAACAGCTATTGAAAATAATACCAGTTTGGAAACAATAAAAGGCCTTGCATTTAAAATAAATGGAGTTCCCCAAAAAACATTGCAAGCAGAAAACATAAAAAATCTTGACGATTTTAGAATTGGCTGGGAATTGATGAAAGATTACAATTACACTTATTGGGGTAAAAGAAAAGCTGTTGTAATTCAATTTTCAAGAGGTTGTCCATATCCATGCACTTATTGTGGACAGAGTTTATTTTGGAAAAAATGGCGACATAGAAGTGCCAAATCTCTTGCTGATGAAATCGAAATGCTGCATAAGGAATATGGAGTTATCGTTTTTAATTTTGCCGATGAAAATCCTTCATCAAATCCAAAAGCATGGAAAGAATTTTTGGAGGCTCTTGTAGAAAAAAACTTGAAAATTATTCTAGTCGGTTCAATTAGAGCAGACAATATTGTAAGAGACGCTGACTTTTTACATTTATACAAAAAAGCAGGCTTTGAAAGATTTTTATTAGGCATAGAAAACTATGATGAAGTTGTTCTTGAAAAAATAAAAAAAGCTGGAACTATTTCTAAAGATAAAGAAGCAATACAATTATTAAGAAAACACAATATACTGTCGATGGCAACTTATGTAGTAGGTTTTGGCGAAGAAAAATCAAAAGATTTTTACAACAGTTTAAAACAACTTTTGTCTTACGACCCAGACCAAGTCCAATTGCTATATGTAACGCCTCACAAGTGGACACCTTACTTTGAAGATATAAAAGAAAAAGAAATCATTTTAACAGACCAAAGGAAATGGGACTATAAACACCAAGTGATCAAAACGCAATACTTAAAACCTTGGGTCGTAATTTTATATGTGAAACTGATTGAAATTATTATGCAAACAAGACCAGGTGCGTTAAAAAGACTATTCTTTCACAAAGAAGCAAGATTAAGAAGTGCCATGCGCTGGTATACAAGAATTGGCAGAAGGGTTTGGTTTTGGGAACTTTATCAGTTCTTCTTCGTAACTAAATTAACCTCAGAAAAAATAAAAATGAAAGACTTTTGGAAATAAAAAGATTAGAAAATAAAAACACTCCCAAAAAGCGAAGTTTTACCATTAAAGCTTAAACTTCTATTATTCCAGAAATAAATTAACAACATAGCAAAACCAATCGTAAAAGCGTTGAGCTTATATTTGCAAGATAAAAAACTCATTCAATAAAAGACAATAAAATGAAAATTAGACTTTTGATATTAACAATATTAATTACTGCAAACCTTAACAGTAAAGGGATTGACACCTTGAAGCTAAATTCGGAAATTAAAGATGTAACTGTATTTTTTGATGGCGCACAAATATCAAGAGAAGTAAAAATTAATGTCTTAAAAGGAAAATATCTTTTCGAATTAGAAAACTTGCCTGCAGAGAACAAATAGATTTTTACAATTTCCCCATTGTATTTAAACTTTTAAAAGAAACCAATTCATCATAACGATTGCCCATTCTTCTGAAATAAACCAAAACAGTGTAGGTGTTTTCTGTTTCAAAATGCGACCCTTCAATGAGTGTTTCGTCCAATTTTGTGACACCATTTTCTAAATAAGCATAATTAAAATTATAAACTGCTTGTTTCAATAAGGCTCTTCCTCGATATATTTTATTTTTAAAATCATACACCATTTTAAATTCAGGTTTTGGTGTCCAATTGTTCATTGCGCCAATTGCATACAAGTCGCCCCCAACAATTGGATTATTCATTTTTAAACTAAAATTTACCCAAGTGTAATCTGCATCAATAGTTGGGTCGAAACCATCTACATTGTTTACATAATATTGGCCATTTAAATCGTCTTTGGTAGTATATCGCTGAAAAGATTTAGGTAAATCAATCATTAAATCAACTTCCCAAATAGAATCTTTTCGAATGTTGGCCACATTAAAACTCAAATTCCGAATGGTTCGGGTATCAAAAAGTCGATATTCATCAACTCCATCAAAAGCCGTTCGGTTATCATCATATTGATAAATGAGCTCTGTATTTCTCAAAAAAAGTGGTTTTACGCCATAAATTGCATTGTCCCAACGGTAGTTTTGAAGAATAGAAATTTTAATGTCTTCAAAAGGATTTAAAATAGGTAATGAAAGTGTATTGACCGTAAAATGCAATAATTGTTTGCTATCGCGATCCTCAATTACAGAGGAACGTCTTAAAGCTGGTTCTACCATGGCTTGTGGATCTACCATCATAAACCTGCGGGTTAAAACCGGGTTTTCGCGGTTGTTTTCATAAACCAATAAAATATAATTGCCCGATTTAGTAAGTCTTACATTTTGATTAGGAAAGCTTAGCTGATAATGCACGAATGAAACATAGGTATTGATTGAAAATTTATAATCATTGATATAATTGTCAAAAAAGCCTTCCATGTATTCAGATTCATATAATTCAGAAGGCTCCCAATTGGCGTTACAGTGTATAAAAGTATAGGTATATGTTTTAAACTCAGCCGATAAATCATCAAAGGATAAGTTGAAACTAATTCTTTCATTTAATCTGATAATGGGTGCCACAAAGTTCAAACCATCTTTGGTAATTTGTACTGAACGAATTTCGGGACGATACTCAAAATCTTGGTAACGAATATTATTATTATCGACATAAGTATCTGCAATGTTTTGCGTCCAAGCCGATAAGTTAAGTAGGCAGATAAAAATGAAAAATGAAAAGTTAAATTTTGAAATCATGACGCATTTATTTTGAATTTCGACAAACAAAATCTTGCCAAAAATGTTGATGAAGCAATTAGAATTAAACTGAATAGAACGCAATAATTTAAAATGAATTGGCAGGATAAAAGTAATTTTTATTTTTGTCGCGCAAATAATTGGAAATCTTAGCATGTCTAACCAAATTAAGATCAAGAAAGGTCTGAATATCAATTTAGTAGGAGAAGCAGAGAAGGTTTTAGTAACCGCTCAAGCATCTGATCTAATTTCGATAAGGCCGTCCGATTTCATCGGAGTTACTCCAAAGCTTGAAGTGAAGCAGGGAGATGAAGTTAAAGCAGGAACAGTTTTATTTCACGACAAGGATCATCCTGAAATTAAATTTACGGCTCCGGTGAGCGGTGAAGTAGTTGAGGTTGAAAGAGGTGAAAAAAGAAAACTGCTATCCATTAAAATTTTGGCCGATAAAGAATTGAAGTATGAAACATTCAAGTCGGGCAATGTGGCTGAAATGACAAGAGAGCAGATTGTCGAAAATTTATTGAGCAGCGGTGCTTGGCCATTTATTCGCCAACGTCCTTTTAATACAATCGCCAATCCTTCTCAAACTCCAAAAGCAATTTTCATTTCTGGTTTCGATAGCGCTCCATTAGGCCCTGACTATGATTTTATAGTTCATAACCACGGAGCTGAATTTCAAACTGGCTTGGATGTACTCAAAAAACTAACGAAAGGAAAAATTCATTTGAATTTGAATGCTGAAGCTAAACCAAGTGGTGTGTTTACCAACGCCAAAGGTGTTCAAATCAATTATTTTTCAGGACCTCATCCTGCAGGAAACGTAGGTGTTCAAATTCATCACATAGATCCTTTAAACAAAGGTGAGGTAGTTTGGGTTTGCAATCCACAAGACGTTTTATTGATTGGTAAATTATTCCAAACAGGAAAATTTGATGCTTCAAGAATTGTTGCAGTTACAGGTTCGGAAGCACCAAGCAAAAAATACTTTAAAACAATCATGGGCTCAAGCGCCAAATCAATTATTGGTAAAGAAATTGACACCCATCACACTAGAATTATTAGCGGAAATGTTTTAACCGGAAAAACCATTCAAAACAACGATGCCATTGGTTTTTACGATACACAACTAACTTTAATTCCTGAAGGCCATGAACCTGAATTTTTAGGTTGGATTGCGCCAGGATTTGATAAATTTAGTTTGTCTAAAACATTTTTCTCATGGCTTACGCCCAACAAAAAATACAATCTTAATACCAATCAACACGGTGAAGAAAGAGCTTTTGTAGTAAGCGGTGAATACGAAAAGGTATTACCAATGGATATTTATCCAGTTTACTTATTAAAAGCAGCTTTAGCTCAAGACATTGAAAAAATGGAAAGTTTGGGTATTTATGAAGTTGTTGAAGAAGACTTTGCTTTGTGTGAATATGTGTGTACTTCAAAAATTGCTGTGCAAGATATTTTAAGGTCTGGTCTCGATTTAGTTAAAAAGGAATTAAGCTAATATTTTAGAATAAATTATGAAACCGCTTAGAAATTTGCTTGATTCAATCAAGCCTCACTTTGAAAAAGGTGGAAAATTAGAGAAACTGTATTATGTATATGATGGTTTCGAAACATTTTTATTTGTTCCCGGTCATGCAACACATGGCGGAGCGCATATTAAAGATGGTATCGATTTAAAAAGAACCATGTTTACTGTTGTAATTGCCTTAATCCCATGTTTACTTTTTGGAATTTGGAACACAGGCTATCAGCATAACTTGGCAATGGGTTTACCAACCGACTTAATGAACAATGTGCTTTATGGCGCTATGAAAGTTTTGCCTTTGGTAATAGTTGCTTATGGTGTAGGTTTGGGAATTGAGTTTTTATTTGCCTCTATCAACAAACATTCAATAAACGAAGGTTATTTGGTTTCAGGGATGTTAATTCCACTTTGTTTACCTGTTGATGTGCCACTTTGGATGGTTGCTGTTGCCGTTGCTTTTGCTGTGGTAATTGGTAAAGAAGTTTTTGGAGGAACAGGAATGAACGTTTTAAACGTAGCATTAACAGCTAGAGCATTTTTGTTTTTTGCCTACCCAACCAAAATGTCAGGAAATGACGTTTGGATTGCGGATTCACCAATGATTAAAGAAAAAGTTGATGGCTTTACAGGAGCAACCGCTTTAGGCGATGCTTATGCTGGTATGCCAATTGATCAATTTACCGCCAAATACTCAATCATGGATTCGTTTTTAGGATTTATTCCTGGTTCAGTAGGCGAAACTTCAACATTAGCTTGTTTAATTGGCGCGGCCATTTTAATCTTAACTGGTATAGGAAGTTGGAGAATCATTGTAGCTACTTTCTTAGGCGGATTTGCTATGGCCAGTTTATTTAACATGTGGGGTGTAAATACCTTAATGCAGGTATCAGCTATGCAGCATCTGGTAATAGGTGGTTTTGCATTTGGCGCAGTATTTATGGCAACTGACCCTGTAACAGGTTCACAAACTAATACTGGTAAATGGATTTATGGGTTTTTGATTGGTGTTTTCGCCATCATTATCCGCATCTTCAATCCTGCTTATCCTGAAGGAATGATGTTAGCGATTTTATTAATGAATGTATTTGCACCATTAATTGATCATTATGTAGTTGAAGCCAATGTTTCAAGAAGATTGTCAAGATTAAAAGTTAAAGGAGCTTAATAATATGAACGTAAATAGTAATTCATACACCTTCATTTTTTCGACAGTGATGGTTGTTGTTGTAGCCGTATTATTAGCTGCAGCAGCCTTGGGTTTAAAGCCTGCCCAAGACAGAAATATAGAGCTTGAAAAGCAACAAAATATATTAAGCGCAGTAGGCATTGTTGTAGAACGCGAAGCAGCTAAAGAAGCTTATGAAAAATACATCACTGCCGAAATGGTGATTGACTTTAACGGAACCATCAAAAGCCAAGAGCCTAAGTCGGCCTTTGCTATTGACATGGCTTCACAAATGGGAAAAGCGCCTGAGCAAAGAGAATATCCATTATTTCAATGTAAATTAGATGATGGAAAAACTTGTTACATCATTCCTATGAGAGGAAAAGGTTTGTGGGGACCAATTTGGGGATATGTTTCTATTCAAGAAGATTTCCAATCAGTTTTTGGAGCTACTTTCGATCATAAATCAGAAACACCAGGTTTAGGAGCAGAAATCACAACTCCTTATTTCACAGGTCAATTTCCTGGTAAAAAAATCATCAATGAAAATGGTGAATATGTATCAGTTGCGGTTATTAAACCAGGAGCTGAAGCCAAAACAGATTATAATGTTGATGGTATTTCTGGTGGAACCATTACTTCAAGAGGTGTGGGTGAAATGTTAGAAAGAACATTAAAAGTATATGTTGCTTATTTCAATACCATCAAGCCAAGTGCAGAACCAGCTTTAGAAACAACGCCAATTGATTCAAACAATGTAGTAGTTGATTCAACAGCGATAACAACAGCTTCAATTTAATTTTTTAAATAAAAATATTATGAGCGAAACAGCAGTTGCAGTGAAACAAGAGCCAAAAGAAGAGCTTTTTTCACCAAAAAATAAAAAACTATTAACTGATCCATTAAACGATTCAAACCCAATTACGGTGCAAGTATTGGGTATTTGTTCAGCATTGGCCATCACCGTGCAAATGAAACAAGCTTTGGTAATGGGAATTTCTGTAATGGTAGTTACCGCCTTTTCTAACTTGGTAATTTCTGTGATGAGAAATCTTATTCCATCAAGAATTAGAATTATTGTTCAATTGGTTGTAGTGGCAGCCTTGGTAATTTTAGTCGATCAAGTTCTAAAAGCTTATGTATATGATGTAAGTAAGGCCCTTTCAGTATTTGTTGGTTTAATTATTACCAATTGTATTGTAATGGGACGTTTAGAAGCCTTTGCTTTGGCAAACAAACCTTGGCCTTCATTTATTGATGGTATCGGAAACGGATTAGGTTATACCATTATATTAATGATTGTAGCCACATTCAGAGAATTATTCGGATCAGGTAAATTATTCGGAATGCAAGTAATCCCTGATGCTGTTTACGAAATGGGTTATCAAAACAATGGTATGGTTATTCTACCTCCAATGGCCTTGGTTATTGTAGGAATTATAATTTGGATACAAAGAGCTAAAAACACTAAACTAATCGAAAACTAAAAAATAGTATGGAAACAGTAAATATTTTTATTCGTTCGATTTTTATCGACAATATGATTTTCGCCTATTTCTTAGGCATGTGTTCTTACCTTGCAGTATCTAAAACTGTTAAAACAGCAATGGGATTAGGTATCGCTGTAATTTTCGTTTTAGGCGTAACCGTTCCTGTGAACTATATTTTAGATAATGCTCTTCTTAAAGCAGGTGCTTTGGCTTGGATTGACCCAAGTTTGGCTTCAGTGGATTTAAGCTTTTTGAGCTTTATTATGTTCATAGCTATTATTGCGGCTATTGTACAATTGGTTGAAATGATTGTAGAGAAATTTTCTCCAGCACTTTATTCTCAATTAGGAATATTCCTTCCGCTTATTGCGGTTAACTGCTCAATTTTAGGTGGTGCTTTGTTTATGCAAGAAAGAAATTATGCTACTTTATTAGATGCAACTTCTTTTGGTATTGGTTCTGGAGTGGGTTGGTTGTTGGCTATTGTAGCCATTGCTGCCATCCGCGAACGTTTAAAATATGCACATATTCCTGCTCCTTTAAGAGGTTTAGGTATCACCTTTATCTTAACCGGATTGATGGGTATTGCATTCATGAGTTTTATGGGTATTGAACTATAGTATTAAAAATTTAAGATAATGACTACAACAATTATTGGTGCCATTGCAGTATTCTTAACATTTACCTTGTTATTGGTAGGTATTATTTTATACGCTAAGGCTAAATTACTTCCTTCGGGATTGGTAAAAATTACCTTAAACGGTGAAAAAACAATTGAAGTTGAAGCAGGTGGAACTTTGCTTTCTACTTTAGGAAATAACAAAATTTTTCTTCCTTCAGCTTGCGGTGGCGGTGGAACTTGCGCCATGTGCAAATGCCAAGTTTTAGATGGAGGCGGTGAAATATTACCTACAGAAGTAGGCTATTTTACTCGTAAAGAAATAGCTGACAATTATCGTTTAGGCTGTCAGGTAAAAGTAAAATCTGACATGGATGTTAAAATTCCAGAAGAGATTTTCGGTATTAAAAAATGGGAATGCGAAGTGGTTTCGAACTACAACGTGGCTTCATTTATCAAAGAATTTGTGGTTAGATTGCCAGAAGGCGAAAACCTTCATTTCGAAGCAGGTGGATACATTCAAATTGATGTACCTGCTATTGAAGTTGACTTTAAAGGAATTGACATTACTTCTCACCCAAAAATGGGAAAACCTGCTAATGAATTTCAAGCAGAATGGGATAAGTTTCAATTGTGGGGATTAAAAATGAAAAATCCGGAACCAATTTTCCGCGCTTATTCAATGGCTAATCACCCTGCAGAAGGAAATATTGTGATGTTAAACATTCGTATTGCTACTCCACCGTGGGATAGAGCTAATAACAAATGGATGGATGTAAACCCTGGAATTTGTTCTTCGTATGTATTCTCTAGAAAACCAGGCGACAAAGTGGTAGTTTCTGGTCCTTATGGTGAGTTTTTCATTAAACCAACCAAAGCCGAAATGATTTATGTAGGTGGTGGAGCTGGTATGGCGCCATTACGTTCTCACATTTTCCACTTATTCCACACGTTAAAAACTACGGATAGAAAAGTTTCATACTGGTATGGTGGTCGTTCGAAAAGAGAGTTGTTCTATATTGATGACTTTAGACAAATTGAAAAAGAGTTTCCAAACTTCAAATTCCATATAGTATTGTCAGAACCACTTCCTGAAGATAATTGGAACGTAAAAAATGGAATGGACGGAGAAGGTGATGGATTCACAGGATTTGTTCATAAAGCATTAATTGATAATTATTTAAGCAAACACGATGCTCCTGAAGATATTGAGTTTTATTTCTGCGGACCTCCAATGATGAATGCAGCCGTTCTTAAAATGGTTGACGATTTTGGTGTGCCAAAAGAAAACGTATCATTCGATGATTTTGGTGGATAATACATTGATCTAATACAATAAAAAAGCCCTGTCAATTTTTGACAGGGCTTTTTTTATCTTCTAAATCAGTAAGTAAATGAAATTAAAGTATTGCTATTGCTTTTAACAGCATGCTTCATGTTATTAATTCTTTCAATAGACAAACGCGCCATTAAGAAACTAATTGACGACTCAGCACCTTGGTTTAAATTAATATTGTGCTCTTCAATTCCATCATAACAACCGCCTGTTATAGGATTGTAAACTATTTGATGTAAATGGTTATCGCCCAAAAACCAACTAAAAGCAATTTTAGCTTTTTTGAGGTATTTTTTATCATGAAAAGTTGCATAAAACTGTTCTAAAGCCATTATAGTATAAGCCACATCAATTGGCTGCTCCCCTCCTACTACAGCTTCAGATATTCTATCTTTTACATGCCATCCTTTGTTTGAAATAACTTTAATTTTTCCATCTACAAATATTTTTGAGAGCAAAAAGTCAAAACTTTCAATCGCAACTGCTTTATATTCTTCATTGTGAGTGCTTGAATAAGCGCATAACATTGCTTCTGGTAAAAGACTATTTCCATAGGTTAAATAGTTTTCGAACCAATGCCAATTGTTAGTTTTTTCATGTTTGTACATTTGCACCAATCTATCAGCCAAAGTGATTAATAAAGGCATATTGATATCATTCTTTTGGTAATAAAGACCTTTTATAGCAAAGGCCATCGCTCTGGTTGAGTATATTTTGTCTAAATGAAACAACGCATGCTGTAATAAAATTTCGGCTTCGTCAAATAAATGCACTGGAAACAGTTTTTTATTAGAAACCAAAAAACCTAAAGCCCAAATAGCACGACCGTTACTGTCTTCTAAATTTTCAGTAAAATTTTGTTGCGTAAATTCTTTGTGCTCATTTGCATAATTTAAAAACCTTGCGTTAGACTGAAAACAATATTTAATAAAATTGAAATAGGTTTTTATTAAAGCAAGATCACTTTCATTTTGAAACATAGTATAATGCTGGCAAAGGGCAATTAAGGCGCGTGCATTGTCATCTAAAGTATAACCCAATTGCTTATCTGGAACTGCAATTTTAGCAAATTGAACTATGCCAAAATCAGTAGTCATTTTTTTGATATGGCGAAGGTTTATGGCCGGAATTTCAAAACTTAAATGAAAACCATTGGCAGTTAATTTTTCGAAAAGTAAGGCATGCGATATGGCAGAATTTTGCCAGGCAGTAAAAGCCATTTTATGTAAGCTGTTCGATGATATTTCGGCTCTCAGTTTTTTATTATCTAATAATGAAATGATAGCATCTGTTAACTGCGCAGTATTTTCAAAGTCAAAAATAATTCCATTGATATTACTTAATACCTCTTTTGCATGCGGAATAGGGGTAGAAATAACTGGACAGCCAGAGCTAACGGCATAAGAAAATGTTCCACTTACCGCTTGATTTGGGTCTTTAGAAGTAAAAAGATAAATATCAGTAAGCTGAAGATATTCCAACAGAATAGGCAAAGGCAAATATTCATTTACAAAACGAACATGGTTTTCTAACTTTAAATCTTTGATTTTAGCAATTAACATTTCTCTGTATCGTTCGCCCTCTTGTTTTAAAATGGCAGGATGTGTTTTACCTAAAACCAAAAAAACCACATCAGGATGTTTTAAAATTATGGCGGGCAAAGCATTTAAAGTGGTTTCGATACTTTTACTAGAACCTAATAAACCAAATGTTGAAAGCACCTTTTTATTAGAAAGGTTATAGTTTTTTTTCAGCTTTTTCTTTTCAATACTTGTTACCAAATGCGTTCCATGCGGAATAACTTTTATTTTATTAACCGCAACTGCATATTGTGTTTTTAAAATATTAGCGGCATTGTTTGTCATCACAACAACCGAGGCTGCACTTTTAGCCATATCGTAAACTATCATTTTTAAGGCTTCATTAGGATTGGGTAAAACCGTATGAAAAACGAATACTATAGGCTTTGAAATGCCTTCGAAAAATAGTTTAAAATCATTTTCTTTTTTGGCAAAAAAACCAAACTCATGCTGAATAACAACCAATTTTATATTTACATCTCTGTTAATATTAAATGCCATTTTTGCGAAAGCATTTCTTTCATCGGTGTTTAAAATATATTTAGGCATTTGAGGATAAACATGCTGTTCGTTGTTTGATTCTAAAGCACAAATGGAACATAAAATGCTGCTGCCAAATTGATTGTTTAATGCATTAATTAAATCTTGCGAATAGGTAGCAATGCCGCATTCCCTTGGAGGGAAAGAACTTATAAAAAGTGCTTCTGATGTAGCGCTTATTGGTTCCATTTTGTTTTTTGCCTGATTAGGCAAAACGGCCAACTTGTTATCTAAAAAATTAAATTTAGTTGCCTCTTGAAGTAGGGTAATGTTTCTGATCATAATTTTTAAGAGTTGATTGTATTGCTTTGAAGTTCAGCCAAAAGTTCTGTAATACTCATGGAAGCTACGGCAATGCGTTCATCAGCCGCACCGTAATAAATATAGAGGATGTCATTTTCTACCACAGCACCTGTTGGAAAACAAACATTGTTTACCTCACCTTTTAATTCCCATTCTTTCTCAGGAAAAAATAAAGGATAAGGCAGCCTCGCGATTTCTTTTTGAGGGTTTTTTAAATCAAGCAATGCTGCGCAAGCCGAATACACATAACCTTTTACAGTGTCGTGCACACCATGATAAATAATTAGCCAACCATGTTCTGTTTCAATGGGCGGACAGCCGCTGCCAATGTAGCTTACTTCATGGTCATATTTTGGCGCAAGCACAATATGCTCATCGAAATGCGAAAAATAGTTTTGCCAAAACTCAACCGTTAAGTCTGCCAATTTTTCAACAGCTACTACAATTTGAATATCGGGCTTAATGCGGTGAAAAAAACAAAATTTATGGTCAATTTTTCTAGGAAAAAATATGAGGTTTTTATCCCAAATGAATGTTTTACGATCATGGAGTTCATGACTTTTTTGATAATCATTAAAGCGGACATATTTTTCTTTTACAACACCTTCTGTTTCGGTGAAATGTTTAAACTCCTCATAAGTGATTTGAGGAACCAAAATTCCATGTTTTTCCCAATTTATTAAATCGCTTGAGGTGGCCAAAGCACCAAGCGCATTGGTACCATTAAAAGCTGTGTAGGTTAAATAATAGGTTTCTTCGATTTTTACTATGCGCGGATCTTCTAAACCCTGAAACTCATAATCGGCTTGAGGGAAAAGCAAAGGTTTTTCATTTCGGCTTTCAACAACCGTGGGTGCTGAAAGTTTACAATAACCAATGGTGGAATAATTGTCTTTAGCCACCGCTCTATAAAACAAGTGAATTATATTATCCGCCTTTATTACGCCTGGGTTTAAAACGCCTTCGCTTTCGAAAATGTTAGCGGTTTTGCGAAGCAGAATACCTAGTTTGTTTACATTTAGCATGATGTGTATGAATTTGTTATCTAAAAATCAGTTTTCAACAAGTAAAAGCAGCTTTATAAAAAGCAGCCAATACTTATTTTTTATGAATTATTTCTATGGGCAACATTTACAAAGCCCTGCAAGAAATAATGCCAATATGGCAAAATTGATTTTTATTAGAGCAAATGCTTTACACTCTAATGAAATAGAGTTACATCATTCACACATTAAGAACATTAGGTAATTTTTGGGGTGCCAACATTTGGTGTTGGGGGAAAGGATTTAATGAGGGTTTATTCCCACTTCCAATTTTTTTCAAGGGTGTAATTGATTTTTAAATGATCTGCCAATTGCTTAAGTCTTTCAATTAAAGCCTCTATATTGTTTATTTTATCTTTAGGTAACACAAAGATTTGGGTGTCTTTTAATTGAAGAAATATAACTGTATCAATCTCTATTATTTCATTTAATTCTTGGGTTGAAACCTTGCTTTCACTGCCCTCCAATTGACTAAAAATATAATCGTTATTCAATTCTAAAGTAATTGTTTTTTCAAATCTTTGGCTTAAATTTTCATTGATATAGCCTTTATAATGTTTAATGTAGTGATGCTTTTCCCAAATAGGATAAAGGAAAAACCAAAGCAATGCAACTAAGAAAAATAAAAATACGCCAGAAGAGTTGCCTTCAAAAAAGGCCATTACAGCAAATACGATATAAATTAAAGGAAAAAATATTTTACTTCTTCTTCTCTTTTTTTTAATTCTTTCCGACTTTGAAGCCACATACAATTGATGCTTCAATAAATCATTTTTGTCTTGTTTGAATTGGATGGTCATTTTGGGAAATAAAAAACGAAGGTTGAAATTATCATCAAATAGTAATTAAATTTTCCAATAGTTAATGATTTGATCTTTAATTCGTTTGTTTCTTTTAATAAAGAAATCTTTCAGATTGTTCGGGTCAAATTCAGCAATATTTTCAAATTCTGGTAAATAACCTTTCTTAATCAGATATTGAATTCTTTTAATGATATTAAGTGAGTCCAACTCTTGTATAATATGTCTTGGAACTATTACAAATGAACATATACTTTCAATAAAAATGTCCTTTAATCCTTTGGGTATTTTATGAACTTCACTATCAGCATCATTGAATGTTAGGAATTGGTATAATGCAAAGGATTCCTTTCTTCTTTGAAAGTATATATTTTCAAAAGGTATATTCATGTTGCGATTTTTAAATAGCCTTGAAAGGATATACTTAGAATTAGATGCGTCAAATTTTATATAATCCACACTTTTTAAAAATTCATTTTTATAATTTTCAATTTCATGTTTTAAAGTAGACTTAAGTTCAAATAGAGAACAATCCCTAATTTCTTTAATTAATCTATTAATGATATAATCAATGGAGCTTTGTGTAATTGCCAAATCTAATAAGAGTCTTAAAACCGCAAAAGAATCTAAAAACGAAACACAAATAGCAATTTTTTCATCTATTGTTTGAGGGTCATCAATAATATTTACTGGTGAGATAATAAAAGGATATGATAATGATGCGGATATCCCTTTATAGCTAATTAATTTGAAGTTGTGTTCAGGAAGTGATTCACTCACTTCAAGGTCTGAAATTTTAATATATAGGTCAGAATAAAAATGAAAATCTGAGTGAACAAAGAAGAAAAATGTATCTGGTTTATTTATGTCCAAACCAAGTAAGCGCTTCGAGCTATCTTGTGCCCAATTGCTAAACCTTGTTCCTATTTTTTCAAAGTCTTGATTTGTTGCTCCTTTCTCAGGAGGTCTAATTGATATAGCATATTTTGCCCGTAACCAAGCCTTGAAGAACAGTTCGTCTTCGTCATTAGAATATGTTTTAAAAATGGCAATTTTGCTTTTCCACGCAGTGTCAAGTTCTTTAATTTTGATCTCATCTTTTACGTTGGATAATAGGTAACTTTTTAATAATTCAGTTTGTGTTAATTTCAAACCTCTATCATTCATAGATTCGAAAATTGTATACGCACTATCACTTGTTTGAGCCAAAATTTCTATGAAAATAAGTTTTGCTGTTAACCAGTTAATGAATAAAGGCAGAACCATTTCATGTTTTAAAGTTATTGGAAATAAGTCCTCGATATCAAAATATCGGTCATAAATGTTTTGGGATGATTCATTAGAAATAAAGGAGTCTTTTACCTCTTTTCCATCAAAAAGACACTTTAAAATAGGCTCTCTTTCAGGAATTTCAAGATTTAATGTTTCTCTTTCGAATGGTTGCGAAAATATATATTCATCAAGGTTTTGAATTTTTTTCATATTTCCCTTAAACACTTCTTTCTGCAAATGAATCAAGTAAATAAGCAAAAGAGTAAATGATGTTAACCTCTGTTGCCCATCAACAATTACAAAGGTTGTTTTCTCTCTATACAAAACAACAGGCCCCATATAATAGCAATCATAGTCTGGAACATTATCTCTAGTGTGATCAACGCTATAATTTGCCATGAAACTGCGCTCAAGGTCAACTATAAGGTCCTCAATGTTGTTTTTCTGCCATTTGTATTCTCTTTGAAAATATTTTACCTGATACTTTTTCTTGTAAAGTAATTCCATTAACGTTTTGCTTTTAGCATCTATGCTATTTGCTGCATTGTTGCTCATATTAGTTGATATCTTTAATTATTAAACGTAAAATGTAATAAGAGTGCTCGTAAACAGGTTTGTTCGCATTCGTTGGCTCAATTTCTCCATGAAACAGCATACAGCGAAGTGAATAAAGTACTTTAATACAACCTTTTGCAATTGTCGTTGGGTCATTGATAAAATTGATTTTATTTTCAGAAGAAAGTGAAATAAATTCGTTTTTTGTTTTAGAATTAGAAACTAATGAAACAGGCTTGTTGGGGTCTATTTCTTCATAGCATTTTAAAATTCTATTTTGAATTTTCTTATCTGAAATCTTTATGAAGTCAGTGTATTTTTTCATCTCTTCAATATTGAAGATTGGCTGTTTAAAATGCATTATTTTTTTACTGCTTTTGTCTACAATCAAAGCTTCAAAAAAACCCTTTTTAACCTCAGCCTTATAAACATTTCCCTTATTGTCGGTATCTTTTTCAAACTTCTTTGGATTTTCAGTCAGTGATAAATTTGTAAAAGAAAGTTTCAATCCGTTATGTTTAAGAGTTTTTAGCTCCAAATAATGATGCAATTCTGCAAGATGACTTTTGAATTTAACTGAGTCTGGTTTATTTGTAGTTAGATATGTTTCAATAATACTACGTGGCTTGCTATTGGCATTATCTTGTAACTCTTTGATAATCTTAGTGTCCTTTTTTTCCAAATGAGGTAATTCTGCAACATACCAAGCATTAAAAGGTATCCATGCTTTTAAGAAGAACATAAAATAGTCAGGTTCTGATTGCTTTAACCAATGGTCAATATTTCCTCTAAAATCTGTCATTTAATAATTTCATTTTTATTTGTTTTATACAAACGCCCTCATATCTCCGCTCGTTGCCATAATGTAATAATGCTCAAAAACAGCATCACATTTGGTGGCGTAAATTGCCCTGTCGTAGGTTTGAGGAAGTGAAGCATCCAACACTTTTTTAATGGCTGCTTGAACTTGTAATTTAGTTTGAAGGTCTTTGTGCCAATCGTTGATTAATACTTTTGGCCTTTCTTCTTTTAAACGGTGCAATAAATTCTTAGCAGCTAATTTTACTTTTTGTTCTTCATCTTTGGTTAGCTTTTCTTTTTTCAGCATATCAAACAATTCCAGTTCTTCCTCTGTCAAACCTTCTTTGGCGGCTCTCATTTCTTCCTCTTTCATCTTCTCAACAAAAGCCATTAAATCATCAAAGTAATTTTCATTCGTTGAGTTGCCTGAATTGTAGCGGTCAATGATTTCCCTCAATTTTTCCGCAAAACTTCTTCTTGTTGAGTTTCTATCCATCATCAATTGCAACTTGTGAGTAATAAATGCCCTTAAGTCAGCTATTTCAAGGTTTTTATATGGCGCTTGTTTGTATTCTTCTTTGAGTTTATCAACATCCAATTTACTCAAATCAATTTGCTTCCAAGCCTTGATATAGTATTCACTTTTTTCTGCCGCTGAATTTAAATTCGTTGAGCCATCTATGTTTATGTTGTTTTCTTCTTGTGCAATGATGCTTTCATCTAACAATTGGCTAATTCTTCGTTTTGCGTTATCCAAATTGCCTCTGTCGGCTCTACCGTCTATTACTTCTCTTAAATAATGAATAATTGCCGCCAAAGGAAATTCACTTCTTCTTGCGTTTATATCTGGTCTGCAAGCTTCATACAAAGCATCAACCGCATTGTCGTAAACTACAAATTGTTTTTTCTGCTCATCATTGGCAACTATGATGTCTGCAAATTCATCAAACAAACTCAACTTATTAAATGTCAAAGTTGATTCAGCTATGAGGTTTAAATTAACGCCAATTCCTTTGCAATAAGCCTCACACTCGGCAATGGCATCTTTAAGCAAAACAAACAATGCTTCTATATCTCTAGCTGGTGAATTTTCGTTTTCATTTTCGCCTGTACCAACTGATCCACCGCCATAAGAAGCAAATGCTTTTTTAAGATTGCGGAAAACATTGTAATAATCTACCACCAAACCGTTTTTCTTTGGCTTACCATTGATAGTAAAGTCTGTTACTCGGTTTGCCCTAGCTATAGTTTGCATGAGGGTATGGTCTTTCATTGGCTTATCTAAATACAAACTTGAAACCGTTGGGGCATCAAAACCAGTGAGCCACATACTGCAAACAAAAACCAATTGCAAAGGGTCTTTTGGTTCTTTGAATTTATCTTCTAGTTCCTGTCCGTTTTCATCAGCCGTTTTCATTCGCTTGCGATGAAGCTTGATGTCTAAGCTGTTCTTTTCAAACTTTTCTTCTTCGCCTGCTTCTTCGCTTACAATTACTGCCATGTCTGCTTTTCGCATCCATTCTAATATGCGCTTCTGTTCTGTTTTTTCTTCTACGCTTTTGATTTCATTAATTTGCCTTTGTAATTCTCTTTTTTCTTCTTCCCACAAGCGTTTTACTTTATCATACATTTTAACGGCTGTGAATTTGTCAATGGCAATCACCATTCCTTTGCCTAAATAACCTCTTCTTGGGAAATGATATACAATATCTTTTGCAATAATTTCTAAACGGTCATCGGCTTTTAGCACACTCATTTCCTGTGCAAATTCTCGTTCCAATTTGTCTTGTTGTTCGGCTGTTAATTCTTCATCAACAACTATTTCAGCCAAGTCATCATTAATATCATCATTTTGCAGAAGCACTTGAGGTACTCGTTTGTGATAAAACAACGGAACGGTTGATTCATCATTAATACTTTGTTTGAAATTGTATTCTGAAATAGTTTTACCAAACCAGTTTTCAGTGAGTTGTTTACTTCCTAGCAATGGAGTGCCTGTAAATGCAATGTATTGTGCATTTGGCAAACCTGTTCGCATATTATCGGCTAAGTCTTTGTATTGTGTTCTATGAGCCTCATCAATGATTACAATAATGTCGTTTCTATCAGAAAGTAAAGGATATTTTTTGCCTTTATCGTATCTGAATTTTTGAATGAGCGTAAAAATGTATCGGGTGTTGGTTTGCAACATTGTCCGCAATTCTTCGCTATTGGTTGGCTGACATTTAGTGTCTTTACTAAATGCTCCTGCTCCTAAAAAATTGCGATAAATCTGGCTATCTAAATCTTCTCTGTCAGTTACAACCAAAAAAGTGTAATTTCCGGTAAATTGTCTAAAAATTTTCTTCGTAAAGAAAATCATACTATAACTTTTGCCACTGCCTTGTGTATGCCAAAACACTCCTAGTTTCCCTTTATTGGCTTCATCTGTTCGGTCATGGTCATGTTGTAAGCGCAAAGCAAAATTATCTACAGCATTGTTTACCCCTAAGAACTGATGATTTTTTGCCGAAATTTTTACATTGTCATTATAAAAGAAAATGAAGTTTTCGAGGTAATCTAAAAGACGCTTTTTGTGACAAATTCCTAAAACAGCATAATCTAAACTAACGCCATAATCTTTGATTCTCTGTTTGTCTGGAACTTGTTTTTCGCTTTCAGGTCTAAGCCAATTGAAAAAATATTCATAGCCCGAACTGAATGTCCCTATCTTAGTTTCAATGCCGTTGCTTAGCATACACAAGGCATTGTAGCGAAAAAGTAAAGGAATTTGCTTTTTGTATCGTATTAAATTGTCGTCATAAGCATTGCGAATGGGTATGTTTGAATTTTTTAATTCAATAAACACCAAAGGCAAACCATTGATATAAACAATTAAATCAGGACGTAAACGCAAATCGCCTTTTATCCAAAGTTGTGAAGTAACTAAGTAATCGTTTTTAGTTTCGTCTTTAAAATCAATAACCTTTACGCTTGCTGGTTCTTGTCTTCCATCGGTATTGTTAATGCTTAACTGAACGCCATCTTTTATTAAATTGTAAATTTCCTTATTTGCCATTAAATCGCTTTTATCAAAACGAGTTTGACAAATTTGATGGAAGGCTTCTTCAATTATTTCAACAGAAAGATGCGGATTTAAATCTTGTAATTTCTTTTTGAGAATGGGCTTTAAAACAACATCGCTTTCGTTTTCTCTACCAGTACCATCTTGCACAAAACAGTTAATATGTCTGTAACCAAGTTTGTTTACAAACAAATCAATTGTGGCTTTTTCTATTTGGTCTTCTGATATAAAATTTGCCATTGTTTACTTTTTATTTTTTGGCTTTGGTGTTTCCAGTTGTTTTATTGCTTTATCAAAGTCGCTTTCTAATATTTTGTCATGGGCAATTCTATATTTTTCAAACTCGTTTTCTGCAAGTGCTAATGCTACCTCATGCGAAACTTTGCCTTGGTGCGTTAAAATTGCAGTTTCGTTAAATTGCAAAAACGCGTCTAGTTTTTTTATCCAATCTTGCATATACATCACAACACCTTTTTGGGCTTGACTTTCGGCATAGTCTAAGTACATGCTCACTATGCGATTTAAACCATCCAATTCCTTTTCATTCAAATAATTTTTGGCAATGCCAATATCTGTTTTGCGGATGCTTCCATTGGGTGCATTTTTCCACGTAGTTAAACCCATGTTTTCTTTTGTACTATCTGCCCTTGCTGCAATTAGTTCGGCTGCTGTTTGCCCTGTAATAGCCCAATGCAGTTTATTTTGAACAGTTGCAAAGAAATCTTTGGTGCTTTGTGTATTTACGTTATAATCGGCACTGCATTGTGTGTAGATATCCGTTATTTTTTGATAGAACCTTCTTTCACTGCTGCGTATGTCGCGGATTCGGGCAAGCTGTTCTTCAAAATAATCTTTACCAAAAATATTGTTGGGGTTTTTCAGTCGTTCATCATCCATAGTGAATCCTTTGATGATGTATTCCTTTAGCCGTTCAGTTGCCCAAATACGAAAAGCCGTTGCCTGAGTGCTATTTACCCGGTAACCAACTGAAATAATAGCATCAAGATTATAAAACTGCGTAAGATATTTTTTGCCATCAGCGGCAGTATGTGCAATTTTTGCACTAACTGAATTGGCATCTAATTCATTTGTTTCAAAAATATTTTTCAAATGTTTGGTTACAACTGTCCTGTTCACCCCAAACAAGTCGGCTATTTTTTGCTGTGTAAGCCAGATGGTTTCATTTTGCAAATAGATTTCCACCTTTACCTTTCCATTTGGAGTGGTGTAAAGCAGTATTTCGTTGAAGCCGCTTTCAGATGTTATATTTTTTTTCTTAGCCATTTTCTTTTTTACTTGAAGTGTATCGCTAATTAATCCATTGCTTTTCTCGCATCCAATTTAAACATGTTTGCCATTCATTTTCAGAAATACGTTGTTTGCTTTCGTGCCAATTGTTCAACACTTCATTCAATACATCTTTATCAGAGAAGGTTGTGTTTTTCTCATTCAAAAATCTGTATGCTTCATAAAGTGTAGCTACTTTTTCTGCTTCTATGGTTTTTTTCTTACCGAAAATGTTCAGTAAACTTTCAATCCCAACTTCTTCTTCTGAATAATATTTTGCAAACCATTCTTTGTATTCATCTTTTTTCTCTAATGACTTGTAGGTGTATTTTTGGTCAACCTTTACACATTCAAACCACTGTGCTTTTTTAAGTTGGCTGTCAATAGAGCGAATCATTTGATTATCGTATGGCCCAGCTGCATCTCTGTGATAATTGCTTAATGTTTCTACTTTGGCTAAGTGTTCGCATAAATACATCAACTTCATGAGCTTCACATGCCCAAATGTGATTTCATCTTTTAAGTGATCAATCAGATAGGCCGCTAAAACCCTGCGTTTGAAATACGGGTTTCCTTTATTTTCTTTATCGCCAACCTGGTCTTTTATTGGATTTAGTGGAACTACTTTGGTTTCTTGTTTTTCAGTCTTTACTTGAAGTTTCCCACTAATTAATCTTGGCAATAATCTATCTCTGATTTGGCGGAGTTGGGTGTTTTGTTTTATAAGAATATTGATTTGCTCAAAAAACGGTTTGACAATTTCAGAATATTTTTTCTGCAAATCATCAATTGGAATCAATACAGGTTTTGTAACTAAATCATTCCAATGCCTTTTGTATTCAGTTGTTTCAACTAAGCTCTCAATTAAGTAATACAGAAAGTAAATTGGCATTTCATTCTTTGACGAAACTGGAATAACATTTTCTGCAAGTGAAAAATTTTCCACCATTAATTGCATTTTACAACTATGGTCACCAAAAATTATCATTGGTTTTTCTGATGATGCTATATGGTCAGGTTCATTATTGTGATAACCTAATAATGCTTTTTTTGATTGGTCAACCACAATTACATTTCCTGTTTCTTCTAATTCTTCTGGTCTATAGGTTCTTCCGAATTTGCGTCTATCAACAACTGTTTTAACTTTTTCTATTTCCCATTTATCAGGTATTCCTTTTTTGAATTTTGCTTTTTTATAATTTGGAAATCGCATTCTGACAAACCATTCCTTGTAAAGTTCACGGGCTGTTTGTTCTAAAAGTTTTATACGTTGGCTGTTTACTTCTATTAAATCATCATAAGCAGAAAGAATTGAGGCTATACGTTTTTGGTGTTCAGGTTCAGGAACAAAAATCTTTTGTTTGTGTAAGTGATTCTGATTTAAACTTGGAACTCCTGCACCAGCATTGAAATTCTCAAGGTGCATTATTTGTAAGAAGTAGTAAACAAATTTTGGGTGGTTCCCTTTAAAATCTTTTGCATAAAGGGTTGTGTTGTGAGGCCAATATTTTCCTTCTAAATACTGAACCGTTCCTAAACTACCTGACCTTCCTGTTACAACTCCTGGACCTTCAACTTTAAATTCTTTATGAAATGATTTTATTTCTGTTGATGTGACTACGGGAAACTCTCCCTCGACTAAATTACTGATAGGCAAATCAAACCCTCTGTTTAATTTGATAAAATCATTGAAATACTTTTCTTGCCAACCTTTCATTTTAATTTTCTATTTCCATTAAATTTTTGGAAATCAATTTTTCCAATTCACTAGCTTTCTGATTTAACGAATTTAAAGCAGTATGCCTTTCTTTCATCTCCTTCAAAAACTCTTCCTCTGTTAATCCATCTTCTTCAATTACCACACCTACATATCTACCAGGGTTGAGTGAGTAATCTTGTTCTTCAATTTGCGCCAAAGTTGCTGCTTTACATAATCCTGTTACATCTTCATAGACTCCGCTGGGGAAGCGCTCGTTCAACCAATTAATATGTCCTAAGAAATAGTTTTTGTCATCTTCGGTTGCTTTAATTTGCTTTTCATGTTCTTCTATTTGCTTTTGTAGCTGCTTGACTTGCTTTCCTTCTTCCTTTATTTCTTTAGTCAGCTCAATTTTTAAATCAGACAAATCTTGGTTGAGTCTAATTGCTTGTTTATCAAAGTCATTTACTTGCTTTTGGTATTTTGCAATTAGCTGTTTGAAGCGTTTTGTTTCTCCTCTGTAAAGCCTTACAATTACCGCAATGTTTTGAATATGTTCTTCGGTAAATTCTCTTAAAGAACGGGTTACTTGCTTGAAAATATTTCTGGCATCAATAAACAGTATTTTATGTTCGTTGTTCTTTTTTGCTTTGTCAAAAAACCAAAGTGTGGCTGGCAAAGTAACTGTGTAAAACATATTCTTTGGTAAGGTCAGCATGCAATCAATTACATTGCTTTTAATCAAATTTTGCCTGATTTCGGCTTCACTGTTTCGGGCATCGCTTGCACTATTGGCCATTACCAAAGCTGCTCTGCCTGTTGGTTTTAAAGAAGTGGCAAAAAGGTTTATCCATAAATAATTGGCATTAGGAACGCTGTTTACTGCTGCTTCTTTTTTACTGCTTGGTTTGGTTTTATTTTTAGGAATGCCATATTCGTTAAAACGCTTGTCGTCTTTTATTCTATCGTAGTTTACCTCGTCCACATTAAACGGTGGATTAGCCATTACATAATCAAACTTTCCATAACTGTCGTAAGGATTTTCGTAATAAGCATTAGCCTGCATGATTTGTCCACGCAAACCATTTACTGCTAAATTCATTCGTGCCAGTTTCACGGTTTCAGAATCTTTTTCACTACCATAAACCATTAAATCTTTGGTATCATCGTCTTCTAATTCTGCTCTTCGTTTGTCCACAAAATCGCTACTTTGCACAAACATTCCCGCACTGCCGCAGGCTGGGTCATATATGGTTCCTTTGTAGGGTTCAATAATTTCAACCATTAGTTTTACTACACTGGTTGGTGTATAAAAAGCCCCACCACCTTGCCCTTCGGCTAATGCAAATTCACCTAAAAAATATTCATACACTTTACCAAACACGTCACCTGTTGCATCTTCGGGAATGTCTTTAAATGTTTTCAGCAAAGTTTTTGGTAAACTTCGGTCGTCCTTGGTATAAAGTTTAAAATACTCATCTTTGGGCAAACTGTCTTTCAGTTCAGGTTTATAATATTCTATTTGCTCCATTGCCTTTTTAATGGCTTTGGCAATGTCTTCTTTTTCGGGAAGATTTAATAGATAGTCATATTCAGCTTCTTTCGGCAAGTAGAAACCACATTTTAGAATGGCAATTTCTTCCTCTTTTAATTGTAATCTTGATTTTTTTTGTGCTTGAAGTTCGGCTTCGATTTCCTTTTTCACCTTGTTATATCTGATGGAGGCAAAGCGAAGAAAAATTAGTCCTAAGATTGGTGTAGAGTATTCGCTAGCTTTCAGTCCGCTGTCAACTCTAAGTTTATCTGCTGCTTGCCATAAATTGGCTTCTAATTCTTTTAGTTGGTCTGCTGTCATGAAATATATAAAATTCGGGGGTGTAAAGTTAATTTTATATCGAATAAATATTTATGAGTTTACAATCAATAATTCTAAGGGTTTATAGAAAAAACAAATGCTCCAGAACGATTGTTTTTTATCCATACAAACAAACCAAAAGCTAAACTTTTGCCTCATTTTTCACCTACACGAATTAAACCTTTTTATTTTAAAAATCAAAGGGTGAAATTAAATTTTTTGGTTTACCGTATTTTGAGCCAATTATTTTGTTTTACTGCTCTGTTTTTCCTTTGATAGCGCTATATTGAGTGGTATGTGCAATTTTTGCACACACCACTTCTTCTTTTAATTCTCCCATTTCAAAAATGTTTAGTTACAACTAAGTTATCTATCCTAAGTTGATTGCTTATTTTTTGCTGTGTACGCAAATTAGTTTGGTTTTGTAAAATAAATTAACCTCACCAAAGCATCATTTTTGGTTAAGATTTTACCTCTCGTTTTCTTGCAGGTTATTTTATCCATTAAACATTTTGTGGCGTTTAATTTCTTTGCCTTGTCGCAACAGAAGTGCATGGTAAAAGGTGGGCACATCGTTGGTCCATTTTTTTAGGGTTAAAATAATGGCAGTAATTTCAATGCGGGTTAAGATTCCTAACCAAAAACAAATTTGGAAAAGTAGCACGGATTGGCATTGCAGAATAACTTGAATTAAGGTGGCAAAAATTAATAAAGTCCAAATTTTTGCACCGATGGTATGGGTGGCAATTTCTTTTTTGAATTTAAGGAAACAAATTACATAGGTTAATGCCTCAAAACCTAAAAGGAGTATCAATTGGATGGCATTGTTGCTTACAAAATCAGGACATTGCAAGTGCGTAGCAATTAGGAAAGAGACGAAAAAAATTTGATCAACTGTTGAGTCTAAACGTCTTAAATTTTGAGTAGAAACTTGGAGTCGCCTCGCAATAATACCATCAAAAATATCGGTGAGTAAACCAATGCTGAGCAACACAATAGCGATAAAAGGATAATGCGGAATTTTATGATAACTCAAAAAAATGATACTTGGTCCAATTAAAAATCGCGCGATAATTAAAAGAAGAGGAATTTTATTCATCATGGACAAAAAAACGCTAAGACTAATTATTTGTTGTTTTTTACTTCCATGCCAACAGTACCAATAACTGTAGGATAATTATTATTGGCAATATAATCGAAGCGGGGGTCGCGAGCTACTTTATTTATTTTTTTCAAGGGTATTTTTTCAATATCAGTGATCTTGGTTATATCCATTATTTTATCGCTTTGAATAATTTTATTACCAACATGATTTTGACTTAAAAAAATAAATACCGAGTCTTTATCTCCATCTGTAAGATAGTTTTCAAAAGCGCTGAGTATATTTATGGTGTCGCCACTTTTTTGTGAAACGGCAATTAGGTGCACATAATAATCTAAATCACTATTGTTATCAGGGCCTCTGCTCGTGTATAAAATTTTTACCTTTTCATAATCTTCTAGCGCATTTTCATCCATTTTAAATTTTGAAATATCCCAAAATTCATAGCCATTATTGCAACTTATTAGAAGCAGAGTACAAAAAATTAGTAGAAAAAGTGCTGGCGTTTTCATGATGTAATTGGAGGAATTTTTTCAAGGTCATTTAGAAGATTACAAAAGGATTTTCCTTCAGTATTTCTTTCATTTTGTGTTGATAAAACGAAAATTGGATTTTTCTACTCCGTTTTTCCTTTAAATGTAGCGAAAATAGCCATGGCATGACCATGTCCTAAATCGAAATCTTGTTTTAACCAATTGGTAATTTCTGTTGCTTTGGTAGCAGGATTTAGTTTTCCATCAATGATAAATTTTTTTTCCTCGGCCAATTTTTTGAAATCATCTGGAGTTTTGCCTGTTTTGGTTTTTATGTTGTCAATGTAGGCTTGAAACGACATATTTTTAATGTTTATAGGGTTGTTTTAATTTTCGTGTGTTTACGAATTAAGCCTTTTTATTCCAAAAATCAAAGGGTGAAAAAAATGTCTTTTACCATGTTTTGGGCTTTTAAATCATTAGCTTAAACAGTAATTTGATTTTCGCTGTTTATATTTTCGAGGCAAAAAGCAATTTTGGTTTTGTTTTATTGAACAGTTATTGTTTGGGTGATTATGGGCTGACCTTTTTTACTAGAAACACCATCTTTTCTTTTTGCATGAAGGGTTACTTTAAATTGCCCGGGCGTTAAAAATGTATGTGAAATAGTTTTGGCTGTTACAGTTGTGTCTGAACTATTGTCGCCAAAGCTCCAAGTGAAATAGGAAGCGTTTTCAGAACAAGAAGCATTAAATGAAACTTCGGTTCCTGGATTGATATCGTATGGCGAATAAGTGAAACAAGCATTGCTTGGCTTTTTGCAAGCAAAGATTAAAATATTAGCAACGACAATTAGAATATAAAAAGCATTTTTCATGTTCTATTAAAATCATTTTAGCAAATAGCTTTTAAAAGCTATTTTTCACACTCAAAAATAATTTAATTCGGGTTCGAAAAAACCCATTAGAAAATAAAATTGATGGAATTTTGAAGGCTTATTTTTTAATTCTTTCAAGAAGATCATTGCCATCTTTTAGAATTTTGTACAAAATAGCAATGCGTTTTTCAGGATCATGATTATGACCATTTAAGGAATTAAGATATTCACGAACTTCAATCAGAATATCTTCATTTGTATCTTGAAGAGGATCACTTATTTTTTCTGAGTCCATCTTAATTCAACCGTTATTATTGGGATTATAAATAAATTCAATAATCTAGATTGCTTTCTGGGTTTAAGCGTAAACCAAGTTTAGGTTTAAGCATTTGATAGAAAGGAAAAAAGATTTTACGGAACGTAAGTGAAAAAAGCAAAGGTCAAAATCAAATACAAACGTTTGCTTTTTGCTATTAAAAACCAATACATGGTAACAAATTTTATACAGATTTGGTTAACCCATTTTAATTAGATTGGCTTAGAACCAAAAGCGTTGGAATTCACGTTTTGAGCGGTCAGATTTTTTAAAAAAGGGGAAAGAAAAAAGAAATTTTATAAAATTTCCAATTTCTAACCCCTAAAAATTATTGAATCTGGCAGTTAATGCTGAATTCACCAAATAAATCACTTCCAGATTTTGTGTTTTCGTTACATCTGTCTTCAGCTCTTTTTCGGTTTTCTTTGTACAGATATTCGGAATAATTAAGGGTTGTGCTGCCGCTGCCGCTAGAATAAGTTTTTGAGCATTTACAGGTATAATCTTTTTTACAAGAAATTAGAGTAGTTGCGGCCGAGAATAAGAAAATAGCTAATAAAATTTTGCTTTTCATTGTTATAATTTTTAAAAATTAATTGATTACAAAGAAGCTTTGTTTTATTGCCTCATCTGTTACACAATTGTTGAAATAAGTTATATAAATCACTGAAAATTAAAATGGCTTTTTGCGGCTAATTTCTATTGATAAATGCTGCTATTGTAAGCCTAGCTTGCATCTGAAGGGCATTTATATCTGATTATTTAAAGAATTTTTTTTGAAAGAAAACATCCTCACTACAATGATGATTCAGAAAAAATAGAGAAAAATGGATTATGAGGATGATAATGAGTTTTAAAATTTAATAAAGTGCCGGAAAACTATTTTTACAACCTTAAGCTAAAGTTTAATAAATTTTTGGGTAATTGTTTGACCTTCTACTGTGGTTATTTTGGCAAAATAAAAGCCATTTGGCAACTGTTTTACAATAACCGAATTTTCATTGCTCTCTAGCAATAAATGTCCGTTGATATCGAATATAGAAATGGATTGAAGGGCAGATTGGATCGAAACGCGTAATTCATTTTGCACTGGATTTGGATACAAAACAAGTTCCATTTCTTTACTAGCTAAATCATTGACTGATAATGCTGCGTTGGTTCGCATTTTTGTAACACCAAAACAATTTTGTGTGCTTCGCATCATATCAAAAGCCATTTCACCTGATGGATAGGTTTTAACAACCGCAGAGCTAATGAGTCCCGTAATCATTGAAACACCAACAATTTCATTTCCATGATTAAAAAAATAAGTCATCGAAATAGGGTCGATAAAAGCACCTCCTGTTAAATTTCCTCCCATTTGTATGTTCACAGGCGAAATGAAGGTAACTACTCCAGTATTTGGGTCAATTTTAGACAATCTAAAGTTTGTTGAATCAATCACTTGCATGGAGTCCATAAACAAGCTATCAAAAACCATAGAAGTAAAGTTTTGCCTTGTTAATCCATAAATGCTTGTATCGGCACAACTGTAGGCAATGTTCTCAAAAATGCTGTAAGCAGGAAGCTGAATGGGCACTACGCTGAAAGGCGCGCCTGTGTATAAATCGATGCCAATTAAAGTATCAACAGCAGAGTAATAATAAACCATTTGAAAAGGATCTATTGAATTGCCGGCCAAAGTGTAAATGTTTTTGTAAGATGAATTGCCTATTAAAGAATAATTGCCAGTAGCGGGTTCAATAAATCCAAAACGAATAACGCTTGAATCGAGCACTTCGATTACCGACATGCTTAAACTATCGAAATAGCTAGAATAGAAATTTTGTGGAATCATGCCGTAAACAAGCGAATCACTTGGGTTGAATCTAAAGTTTTGAAAAGAGGCGGATGACAATGGTCCTGAAATGGGCGCTGAGTTTAATAAATCACCAGAAGTGTAATCGAAAGTTAATAAATTAAAGCCACTTCCAATGTAATAATGTTTTTGATAAGGATCAATGGTGGCGCCCGTTAAGTTGATTGAAATGGAATATTCTGAACTATTTAGATTAGTTATAATTCCTGATAATGGATTGATGACTCCCAAACGAATGGTTGCTGAGTCAAAAACATCTATGTTCATATTGATGAGGCTATCGTAATAGCTAGAGAAATAGTTTTTTCTAACTATACCTACATTTTGACTAAAAGCAAAATTTAAGAACCCAGAAAATATTATTAGGAGTAAACATCTTTTCATAAAAGAATTTTTTTGATGAAACAAGAAGCGTTAACAAATGTTTCTCATTTGAAAATTTCTAATTGCAATTAGCAATTATTACCTATGCTTTGTTGGTTTTAAGGATAGATGGTTAAGTTAAAATTCGCCATCTGTTTAAAGCACTTTTGTTTTTCAAAGGCAAAGGTTTTTGGCGCCTAATATTTTATTTTTATTACCTCACCTTGTTTATCTAAAAGCTTTACTTTTTCGGGTATCAAATTATTAATGCTTTCATTCGGGTAGAGGTGATAAACACCAAATTTCTCTGTGTCAATTTTTAGATTTTTTTCTTTCGAATCTAATATGATCCAAGTGGGTACAAAAGCCCAATTAATGTTTTTAACTGAGGCAATTATCTCAGCTGTTTCAGTATCGCCTGATAGAAATATTCTTTTGCCATGCCAAGTAATCAAATAGGAATAATGGCTAAATGAAAATCTATGTTTTGATTTAAAAACTTCGATTTTAAAATCGGCAATAAGGCTATTTAGTTTTTGAATATTTTCTGGATTCCAATTTCCATATACATTTCCTTTATGTTTGGATTTAATTTTTCTGAGTATTTTTTTTGAATAATGATCAGGATGTCTGTGTGTAAAAAGAAAAAATGAATTGTCTTTTATGCTGTCTATTTCTGATGGATCATATTTCATGTAGTTAAAAGCTCCTGATTTGTAAGGAAAATCAATGTATAGATGAGCGTTTTTATCAGTTAAAAAAAGTCCACAATTTCCAATAAATTTAATTTCAATCTCGTTCGATTGGCTAAACCCATAACTGGTAGCAATAATTAATGAAATGAAAATTGAAAAATTTCTATAAAATTTTGCCATCTGATGGTCGGGTTTAATTGTTTTTTCAGCTTCTTTATGTCCTCTTAAAACTCCGCTTATGGCGCAAGTTTGTATGGTTCCTTAAAAAGCTATTCTGAACAAATTAAGCGATTATATTCAAAAAAAAGCGGAATGCTGGGCGTGGATGAAAAAATAGTTGCCAATATGGTTAATATTCCCCTGTTTGGCCTCGCAAAATAAAACATTTATATGCCTAAACAAGCTTTAAAAACAGACGATTCATGTTGAAATAATTGATTGCTTTTTTACGTGAAAATTTAAAGGTTTTATATTTCAATGCGTGGCCATTTCCACGCATAACGAATAATTAAACAAAGCAGAACAACTTCTACCGCAGCGCCAAACACCATGTGTATCCAAGCCTCACCTGCCAAATTAAACAATATCAGAGGAATATTCACAGCTGCAATAATGATATTTACCCAACGATTTATTTTAGCTGGCAGAGCAACAGAAAGGAAAATCATCAGTGCCGGAATTGTTACTATGGTTAGTGCTGATATAAGAAAACCTTGTGTAATATCAAAAACAAACACCCTCCCTTTCAGAATATTTTCCATTGTACCTGGCATGTATAAGGCGAAATAATCAATATAGATAATTAGAAACATTAAACTTGTCCATAGGGCTGCAAGCTTTAATTTCAAACCGACTTTAATGTCTTCTAGCTCATTTTGTGTTACTTTTTGTGTTTTCATAAATTATCAATTAAAAATTAAATCCGAAATGTAAACCTGGTTCAGGGGTGTATTTTGGCCACTTGTCATCTTTTTGTTTAAACCCATTAGGCATTTCTGTGTAAAAAGCGCGACCAGCAACACCCAGAGAAGGTTCTATAAAAAATTTATCCTTCCAAAGTTTAAAATGATAGCCAATTCGGTTGGTATTAAAAATGATGAAACCATCACCCACTTTATTGCCGTTTTCATTCTTAAATGTTTGCCACATTGGTGTAGCATGTGCCGCTAGGTAAAGTCCTTTCCAGAGATATCTTTGATAGGCTAATCCTATTCCATATTCTCTTATATAACCTGGAAATTTTTCTTCAGGAGTTCCATAAGCCTTATTATAAAACGGATTAATACCAAGAGGCCAAGCATGTTTCCAAGTTATTAGTTCAAGAGAAATTACATCTTTTCCTGTAATTCGATAGCCTAAATTGAGTTGTGCAAAACCGGGTGGATTTACAGTAGATAAATTGCCTAATACAAACAATGTACTACCAACGAAACAACGTTTGTAAGTGCTGTCTGTTTTATCATATTGTGCTTTAACTTGCAGTGCGCTTGTTATTATTAAGGCACATGCCAACAATAAAATTTTTTTTCGCATTTTTCTTTATTTTTTAAAATGATGGGGCAAAAGTAGATGGGTGAAATGCCTCAATTCGTTCACTTAAGTTAATAAATGAAAGGGCTAATTCTTTTTTCTGTAAAATTTTTGCTCCTGTTTTGTTTTAGCTTAAGCCTTCTTCAAAAGAGCAAAAGCATTTTAAAATTAAGGCTGTTATTTTTACTTTTTGAAATTGAAGTTATAGCCAAAATGAAGCCCCGGTTGAATGAAGTAATTAGGCCATTTTGTTTCTGCTGATTTAAAAGATGCTGGAACATTGGTTCTCACAGGCCAATAACTGCAACCGATAGCAGGTTCAAAAAAGAAGCGGTTTTTAAAAAACCTAAACTGATAACCCAAATGGAAGTTCAGGTATAAGGTGTATCCATTTCCAATCTTTTTTTTATCCTCATTCATGTATTTTTCAAAAGCATTTAATGCATGAAGCGATGTGTAAATTCCTTTCCACCAAAAACGTTGATATCCAATAGTGGGAGCAAGTATGCGTGCATGTCCGGGATAGTTTAAACCTGGCGCATCAAATGATGGTCCAAAGGGGATACCTATTGGCCATGAATAAATGGATCTTTTAAATTCGACTGAAACAACATCTTTAGGAGTTATTCTATACCCAAAGTTTATTTGAATATACTCTGGGTTGTTTACTTTGGAAAAGTTTCCAAACATCAATAATGAACTTCCAACAAACCACTTTTTATAAGTACTATCTTGTTTAAAGTTTTGTGCATTTGTTGGCCAACTGCATACCAATGCCAATACAACGAGTAAAATTTTCTTTTGCATATCTTATAATTGTTATAATGATTGCGCAAAAGTAGATGGGCGAAATGCCACAAACGTTCACTTAAGTGAAGAAATGCGTTTAGCTCTTTTTTTCTAAAATTCTAGCTCTTAGTCGGCTTAATGATTGCGGTTTAATACCTAAATAACTCGCTAATTGGTGTTGGGGAACTCGTTGAATAAGGTCAGGTCTTTTTTGCAATAAATTGAGGTATCGTTGTTCGGGTGAAGAAATTTTAAACGCATCAAAGTCAATTTGTTTTTTTGCTAACAACTCTTCCGACAATATTCTGCACATGATTTCAAACTTTGGAAATTTGCTGTTTATTTCAACGCCCATGTCAGCATTTGAAATCAAAAGAATACAGTCTTCAACACAACCAACAAAATACTCAGACGGGCTTTTATTTATTGCACAATGTGGTGTTAAGCCTTCCAATTCGGTGTAAAAAGCGGTTGTTTTTTCTTCGCCATCAATTATATAATAGGTTCGGATACAGCCTTTTAAAACAAAAAAGTTGTCAATTGATTTTTGTCCTTCTTTGAGTATAACCGTCCCTTTTTTTATCGAGTGAAATAGGTCTAAAGAAAGTATGGCGTTTTTTTCTTCTTCTGTTAGAGAAACGTATTTTGATATAAAGCCAAATAGAATGTCTTGCATTGTTTTGTTGTTACTGTTGCCTGTTATATTTGCTTTTAACGCTTGGTCGCTGCGAATATGGCGATTTATTCACCAAACTTGCAAGCGGCTCTTAGCTATCGAAATTAGTACATATTTTTTATGGAGAGCAAGAAAGCCCGCTTTTGCTAAATTCAAGATGAATTCTTTTTAGGAATTTTTTGTTTCTAATTTAGCAATTTATGCTCGATATAGTGTTTGAGTTCTAGATTCATTTTTTTAAATCCATCAGGTGCTGTTTTCATCATTGGAAGTTGTTTAAATATTTGAGATAAAACTCCTCTATATTCCTCTCTATTTATGAGCAGCGTTTTACCGTTTCCAAGGTCTTTTAATTCAAAGAAATGTTCACCATCAAAAACTCTTGGAAGTCCAGTTTTTGCAATCCACGCAAATCGTTTATTCTCTTGCCAGTAAGATATTAAAGGTTTAAATTCATAAGGTTTTGCGCCAGTTGCTGAGAGTTTTAGGTGAAGTTGACCGTTTGGTTGCACTGTCCCGCCCAAAAATGACAATTGAGAGTTCCAATTTTTATAACTCTCAAAGTCAATTACCGCAGCCCAAACCTTGTCAGATACAGCATTGATTTCAATCTCGTCTCTAATTTCAAAACTTGTTCTACTTAAAACTAAGATTACTAGAATTGTTATTGATAGAATGATCCACATAGGTTTTTTGTTGTTAAATGAGTCTTTATAATAGTGTCGCTAACTACCGTTGATGTTTGATTTTATTGTCTTTTTCAACCCAACCAAATTAACCCAATTTATTCCAAAAATCAAAAGGTGAAAAAAAATTTTGGTTTGCCGAAATGGTGGTTTCGTTAATTTTTTCCAATAGCCTAAGATTTAAACCGTAGGCTATAAATGCAATTATTTTAACCTTTGATGAATTCATCTATTTGGATTAGGTTGTGGGCTGCTTTTGTATTATTATTTAGGTTTAATTTTTCCCTTTCCTAATTAGTTAGAAAACCCCGACTATTGGGAAATCGAATTTGCAAAGCGTTTTTTTGTGTCTTCATTTTGTGAAGACGTAAATTATTTCATAATCCCAACTTGTCTGATTGCCGTTTGGATAAGTGAAGCTGTATTTAATTATTAATTTATTTTTTTCAATTAAAAAGGCTGCCCATTTTTGCACGCTAAATATTTTCAATAAATCATTACTATTCAGTTTATACTTATTTTCTTTTGATAGGTAACACTTATTTACATTAGTTCTATCTAAGAATAACTCAACCCATCCTCTTTTAATCAGATATTTCAATTGCCAATAATCTTCAGCATTGTAAGAATATTTTTCTTTATGCATATTCCTAATTAACATGGTGTCAATTTCATTATTAATTGCTTGAAGAGAATCTTTATTGTAAATTTCAGTTAACCAAGTATCAAATGGGAACTTGTTTTTTATTAATGCGTGGTGAGAAAAAGCAAATTCACTTTTCTTACTTTCTTTCTTTATTAAAACATCTGGAAAAGGCTTCAATGTGTCACCATTTTCTTTAAAGTAGTAGCTATTATTAATTGCTGTATCATTTTTGAATTCAGAAATAGAATAAATATTTCCTGATTCAGAATAAACAGTTTCTCTACCATTTTTTTTATCGTTTTTGTATTCAGTTGTTCTAATAACTTTTCCTAAACTATCTCTGTCATAAATTGTAAGAAGACCATTAGCGACACCATTTCTAATTTCATAAGTTTGGTCGAGCTTTCCATTTCGAAAATACTTAAAAACTTTTCCGTCACAGCAACAAAATTCCAAGTCACAGGGATTAATTATACTATCTACTTCTTTATAATTGCCGTTGTCGTAGTAGTTGATTTTTGTGTTTATAAATTTTCCATTCTTTACGGTTCCTTTAAATTTTGTTTTCCCGTTTTCAAAGTACTCAATAATGGAATAGTCTTTTAAATTGGCTTTATCAGAATAAATATATTCTGTCATCACTTTGCCGTTTGGGTATGATTCAATAGTCTCGCGGGTTTCGGTCTTACAACCGAAAAAAAGAATAATTGTCAATATGATAAATGTCTGTCTCATTCGTGTTTATAAAAGCAGATAGCGGCTCCGCCAAGAGGCGCGAGTCTTTCGGAGAACTTTTGAGTCCGCCCCTTACGGGCTAAACTATGAAGATTATTACTAGCTTTCAGTTCGTGTCGTAACATGTTTTCTTAAGGATTGTTTTAGCTTGTTATTTTCTTTTTTTATTCTTTTCGTAAATGAATCTCACGGTCCACGGAAACGCGTTTTCGGGGATTATTCCATCCTTGTTTCTGTAATGTCTCATTCCTGCAAAATAGGTTTTTCTAGTTTTAAATTCTATCATATATTGAATAGCTCCATCAACTTTAAGAAAGTAACTGTCTTCGGTAAGATTTAGCTCTTCAAATTCTTTCAAAAGCATTATTTCATCTTTTTCTTTTCGAACAATACTTGTTCCTTCTTCCAAAATTTTAAAGTTGCCATCTAAGTCATGTTGTGTTTTGATATACCGAATTTCGATTGGATCTTTTCCAAAGTCAATTTGATATATATTGTAAATTTCATGGTCAATTCCGTCTTCTGGTACTATAATCCTAACAATTGAATCCGAATTTGACTTATAGAGATTTTCAGCAGAAATTCCCTTTAAGATATAACTTCCTAAAATCTCATATTCGTAATGTGGTGACCAAGTAAATTCTAAGCCGTACCCGTTAATGAACTTTGTACTGTATTGATTTAATGGTGGGAAATAAGAAGTTAGTTCAACTGGCGTTTTGTCATCAGGTATGATAGTATCCTTTAAGGTTTTTGTATTCTTTCCTTTTCCCACAAAACGAAAACTGGTCATATTAATTTTTTTGTAGGAAAAGTTGTGTCCCTCTTCGAGGTCAATTTCTCCTGTTGGCTCAATTAGCAACGAATAAGGAATTACTGTGTCGCCAATTGAAAAGTCAATGTTTGTAAGTTTCACCTTGTAGTATTCTTGCGCTAATGACTGCGATTTCGCATGTTGAGTAAAACTGAGAGTTAAAATCAAGAATAATATTAAGTATGTCTGTCTGTGCGGGTTCATTTTAATAGGCTACTAACGTTTTGGTGCTTTGCGAAGGCGGGGATTTAGAAGAACTGCACTGTTCACTAAGTATAAACTTTGATAGAAGGACTGCTTTTAATTTAATCTCATCAGCACCATTGAGGTAAATAGCTGTTATGTGGTCGGTTTTCTTTCGGTCGTCAATGAGTTGTCAGTCCACATAATTGTTTTAATTAGCAATGAAACGTTCATAAAACCAATAAATCAAATATCCAACTGCAATAAGTCTAACGATAATACTAAACGCTGAATGTTTTACTTGTCCTTTTTCAAGTGTCAAGGGAAGTTGTTGTTGGCTCGTCCATTCAGGATTTAGTTGCATTCCGAATTGATAGTTTTTGTCGTCCGTTGTCTGGACTTTTAAAACTTGTCCGCCACCAAACAAAGAGTTGATTTTTAATAATTGAGCAGTCGCAATTGTGTCAAGCGGAATTGTCCACTTACCGCAAATAATTTTCTTGTCTGTCAACAAAACAACAGCTCTTTGCGAAGTCACCCAATCAAGTCCACGCTGAATGTCTTGATTTGTTGTTGTCACGATGCCTTTACTTGCGTCTGCCGCCAACACTTTTTCAATCGGGTTGTCTCGTTCAAACTTTCGTCTTACTCGTCCTGTTCCGTAAATTAGGTCAACAAGTCCTTTTAATAGTTGATTTATCATTGTCGTTGTTTCGTCTTTTAAAATGCCCTATAACGGTTTGCAGCTAAAAGAAGTTGGCGATTTCGAAGCACAAAACTGTCAACCTGCACGAAAGTTTGATTGAAAAACTGAACTTCATTTAACCACTGAACCGCCAATTTCTTGTAGGTGGTGTTATGTGCTGCCTTTATTTATTCTTTAATCATTTTTAATGTCTGTCGTGTAGTCCCATTTACAATAGTTAAAAAGTAAATGCCACTCGGCAAGTAATAGAATTCCTGTTCTTCAATATGTTTACCTGACCAAACTGTTTGTCCAAACAAATTATTCAAGTTGTATGTTTCTGCACCCGATGCCCCTTTAATGGTTATAGTGCCGTTAAATGGATTAGGGTAAATAATACCAAGATTATCATATGCACTTTTATCAATTACTTCTATACCACTAAAAGTGTTGCAAATACTATCAACATAGTTTTTAAAATACGAATAAATGCCGCACCCCAATATTTCAGCAGCATAAATACAGTCAGCGTTGTTTCCTTGGTAGCATGCGGGGTGATAACCATTTAGATTATAGTTTTTCCATAAGCCTGCACTATCAGAAGTGAACAATAGGTTCTTATTAAAACCGAACATAGCAGCTGTGAAACCATCACCTTGATATGAAAAAATGTAATATTTATCATTACACTCAAGCATACCTTGATAATAGGTGATTTGATTATCAAACCACTTTTTCCAAGTAAGACCCAAATCAACAGAATATAATATTGCGGAATGATAATACCCCACAAACATTAACAAAGTATCGCCATTTAAATGCTGTAAATTACTAATTATCGGAAGAGTTCCTGAAGGTAAAAATTGTGTATTTGTGGCTGCGTAATGGTTGGTATCAATTGTCCAGGTTTGACCCCTATCAATACTTTTATACAGTTTACCTTCAGTTCCAAGCCAAAAAGTTCCTATTACTGCATACCAAAGCGAAGGCTTTACAATCTCAAAATCGCGAAGGTACTCGTCTGAATTGGTAGTAGAAAAATCATGAAATACAGTTGTTGTATTACCTGTTTGAAAGTACAAATGCTTCCTTCCGGCAATTACCATGGTATCTGCATTCAATTGGTGAATTGTAGAATCACAATATTTAAACCTTTGAGCTAAGGCATGAGATTGAAATAGAAATGTAGAAGCTATAATTAAGTTTCTAATTGTGGTGAAAGTAACAATAAGTAGTCTGCTCAAATCGTTAAGTTGTGACTTCTTTATTTTGGTGTATTTATTTATTTGTATCATATTGTTGTCTTTGCGTTAAGGTTGCACATAACGTTTTGCGGCTTGGCGAAGGTGGCGATTTTACCACTGAACTTTCATACGAAGCACATACTGCAAAATTACGATAAACTGTCATACGAAGCACTGAACCGCCACTTTTGCCAAACCGCTGTTATCAGCTGCCCTTCTGTCTGTCCGAAGTGTTGTCGGTCGTGTTTGCAGGGTCTGTCTGGGGTGAACGGGTGCGGTTGCTTGCACTCTCTTTTGCTTTTGCTGCGTCTGCCCGTGCGTTGAGGCAAAAGCAAATGTGAGTGCAAATGCGTTGGCTTTAGATGCAGTCGGGTTTGGGTTTGCAGGTCGGTCTCCATTTTATCCTTTGTAATTCATAAGTCGTAAACTTGTCAAAATTACAATTAGTGTTACTCCTACGTCTGCTGCTATGGCGAAAACTAAATTGCTGTAACCAATAAATGCAAGTGTTATGAATATAAGTTTTACGGCTATTGCTCCTATGGTGTTGAATTTTATTCTTCTCAATGTTTTTTTACTTAACTGAATGAGAAACGGAATGAGTGAAAGTTTGTCGTTCATCAATGCAATGTTTGCGGTTTCTATTGCTGTGTCGCTTCCTGCTGCTCCCATTGCTATGCCTACGGTGCTCTGTGCTAATGCTGGTGCATCGTTTATTCCATCGCCTACCATTGCTACAAATTTATATTGTTGCAAAAGTTCTTTTATTTTTTCGGCTTTGTTTTCGGGTAACATATTGCCGAATATTTTTTTGATGCCTACTTGCTCGGCTACATAGTTTGCTGCTTTTTCGCTGTCGCCTGTTAGCATTATGGGTTCAATATTCATTGCTTCTATTTCTTTTAATGCTGCTGCACTGTCGGGTTTTATTTCGTCCATTAAACCTATAATACCTGCCACACCATCACCAAAACTCACTACTACACTTGTTTTTCCTTGGGATGAAAGTTGTTCTACAATTTTTTCGGTTTCTTTATCCGTGTGTTGATGCTCTTTAATAAAATCAAGTTTACCAACATAAATTGTTTCGTCCTCACATACCAAACATTTTGCTGTTGCCCCTTTGCCCATAATGCTTTTAAATGCTTCGGCTTTGTGCGGTTCAAATCCTTCTTTTTTACTTGCATCTACAATGGCTTCTGCTAATGGGTGTTCTGAAAATATTTCTGCTCCTGCGGTGCAAGCCAAAAGTTCTTCACGGCTTGTTCCGTTTAAAGGAAATACATCGGATACAATCGGATTTCCAAAAGTAATGGTTCGTGTTTTATCTAATGCAATTGCTTTGATACTTGCCAATGCTTCAATGTATTTTCCACCTTTTACTAATGCTCCTTTTGCTGATGCGTTTCCGATTGCTGCGTAAATGGCTACTGGCGTGGATATAACCAATGCACAAGGACAAGCGATTACTAAAAGTGTAATGGCTTGTTGCAACCAATGGTTAAAATCTAATTGCATTGCAAATACAGGAATGACAAAAACTAAAATTGCCATTGCAATAATTGATGGTGTGTAATACTTTGAAAATTGCTGAATGAATTTTTGTGTTTCACTTTTGTTGCCCTGTGCTTCAAAAGTTAGGCGAATGATTTTTGAGAATGTAGTATCAACCGAAAGTTTGGTTGTTTCCATTTCTATAAAACCATTTTTGTTTAGCGTTCCTGCAAAAAGATTGTCGCCAATGTGTTTGTCTTTTGCAATGGGTTCGCCTGTGATGGCGGCTTCATCAACCATTGTTTCGCCAGAAATAATTTTGCCGTCAAGCGGTATCATTTCACCTGCTTTGACTTGAATGACTGTGCCGACTGCAATTTTATCAATGGCAACATTTGCGTTTTCTGATTTTACAAAAGCGGCCTTTGGTGCTTTGCTAACCAATTCATCTAATGCAGATTTTGAATTTTCTATTCCAATATCTTCTAAGCGTTCGCCTAAAACATACAACACAATTACCACCGCTGCTTCGGGATATTCGCCTAAATAAAATGCTCCGATAACAGCGATGGTCATTAATAAATTGATGCTGCTAAATTGGAGTTTGAAGATTGCTTTTGCTCCGTTCCACAAAACATTATAGCCAATTCCTAAAATGAAAATGGCGAAAACAAAGGGAGCATAAGGCATTGGTATGTGAATGCCAATGATGGATAAAATTTCTAAGGCAACTACTACAGTGATTGCAGAAAGAAGGAAGAGAAATTTTTTGTCTTTAATTGGTAATTTCATTGTTTGAATGTGTTTGAATAATGATTAATAAATCTTCGGGTATTTCCATTGGTTGCAGTGGCGGAACATTAGCTCCGCCTGTATTTCCAAGTGGAATGTTCCCGACAAAGGATTTTACGCCACCTATTAAAAGGCGGGGAATTTGTCCGATAACTTCTTTTGTATTTTTTGTTTTGATGCCGAACTCTAACATTTTCCAATGCACAAAAGAATGTGCAATTGGATAGGGCTGTCCAAGTATGTGTGCCCGTTCTAAGTGTCGCCAACTTTGCTGAAAATGCCTTTTGGTAAAGGTATTTTCAGCTTCGGTTAATTCCTTTTGAAAATATGGTTTTAGTGATGTTGGCATTGATGTGTTGAATTTCATTGTTTTAAATTTTAATGTGCGTGTGCCTCGCCTTTGTTATTCATTTTTGCAAGAATGAAGAATGCTCCGTTTACTACTACTTTGCTGCTGGCTGGAATTTCTTTTAGCAAAGTAATTTCGCTGTAACCTACATCGGTGGTGCCTTTGCGAACTGGAATTTTTTCAAAAGTTGTTCCTTCTTCTTTGTGTTCAGGTTCTTCTTTTTCGCTATGCTGATGTCCGCTTTCATCGTGTTTGTGTTCGGCTGTTTCAGTTTCGCTGTGGTGTTCTTCTTCGCTATGAGCATCGGTAACAATAAAAATATAGTCCTGCCCTTCGTGGTTTACAATGGCATTGGTAGGCACGGCATCAACGGTGGCATTTTCTAAACTTACCAATGCGGTTATGCTCATTCCGTCAATCAATCCTTGCTTGTTTCCTTTTACCATTGCGTGAACTGAAATGGCTTTGGTGTTTTGTTCAAAGGTGTTGCTTATGGCGTAAACATCTGCATCGTATTCTTTTCCAGGATTATTGGTAAGTGTAAAATGTATGGTTTGCCCGACTTTTAGTTTTTGTAAATCCTTTTCATACACATACAAATCCAAATGTAGTTGGCTGTTGTCCACTATTTCGGCAATGGGATTGTTTGCATCTACATAGCTGCCGATGTTTACCATTACATTGCTTATTGTGCCGTTTATGGGGCTTGAAATATTTACAACTGATTGGATATTTTCGCTTGTGAGTGAAGCGGTTTTGATACCAATAAGTTCTAACTGCTTTTGCAAACTCGCTTTCCGGGCTTTCAAAGTTTTCAGTTCTGCATCGGCTGACTGCAAATTTTTCAATGCTCCTGCATTGCCTTGTTGCAATTCTTTTTGTCGGGAAAATTCCAATTGTGCCAATTCTGTTTTTGAAGAAACACTTAAAAATTCCTCTTGCATTGTGATAAAAGAATTGTTTGAAATGGTGGCAATGGTTTGTCCTTTACTAACCGAATTTCCTGTTTGAACCAAAATAGATTTTATTACACCGCCCAATGATGCTGTGGCATTTGCTCTGTTTTGATTTGGCACTTTTAAAATTCCGTTGGCTTTAAGTGAGGCGGTGAGTTGCTTTTTCTCAATGCTGCCTAATTCTATTTTTATAGATTTCATTTGCTCGGCTGTAAGCATTGCCGTGTTGGTGTTTTCGTGTTCATCGTGATGCTCTGTTTCTTCACCGTGAGTTTCGGTTTTATTGCTGTTGCAGGATGCAAATACTATGGATGTTGCAAGGGCTGCTATGAAGATTATATTTTTCATTTTTGCGAAATTTTATTTATTGATTAAGAAATTGATGTTGACAATGGATTGGTTAATTAGATTGATGGATTGCAGATAATTTAACTGCACATCGGTAGCGGTTTGTAAGGCTTGCAAGTATTCAATGTAGCCAATGTCGCCACTTTTGAAACCAACTTTTGCGGTGCTGATAATTATTTCAGCATTGGGCAAAGCGGTTGATTTGTAATAATTGTATTGCGACAAATTCTGGTTGTATTGCTGAAAGGCATTTTGCAACTGGTTTTGTAAAATCAGTTTTCCGTTGTCTGCTTCTTTCTGCAATGCTTGCTGTTTATAGTCAAGCGATTTTATTTTTGAAGTGTTGCTGAAAAAAGTAATTGGAATACTGATACCTACATTAAAACCTTGAAAGCGTTTGCTACCGTCAAAATTTACATCTGCTCCATTGATGTTTTGCACTCCGATTAACGACTGGTTGAAATAACCCACATTAAAATCGGGCAATGTAGAAGCCGTTTCTAACTTTTTGTTTTGTTCTGCAATTACTGATTGCTGATACAATACTTTAAGCGATGGATTATTTGCAATTAGGGTTGTGTCAAACGAACTGCTTAAAACAAGCGGTTGCCAATTTTCATTTACGGTTATTGTAAAATCTTCGCTTGTATTCATTAGTGTTTTAAGGGAATTGTAAGCCGTTGCAAAATCTGTTTCGTTTTGTTTGAGCAACTGTGAAAGTTGTCCCCGCTTGGTTTCGGCTGTGGTTTTCTCCAACAAATTTGTTTCACCTGTTTTGTATCGCAATGCTGCTGCACTCACAAAATCATTATACAAACTGTCTAAAGATTGCAGTTGCTTTTTAGTTGTTTGCAAATACTGCAACTGATAAAACCAGTATTGAACCTGTGCTTTTATTTCGTTGGCTGTGGCTTGCTGTTGCAATTGGCTACCTTGCAATTCTGCTTTATACAAACTTGATTTTGCGGAATAGTAAGTAGGGAATGGAATACTTTGCGAAACCTGAAAAGCCTTGTCCTGATTAATGCTGTTGTATTGCCCAAACTGGAAATTGACATTTGTTTTAGGTAATTCAAACACTGATTTTTTCAAGATGGTAGAAGATTGTACATTGAGTTGTTGCGATTGTAATTCCAAATTATTTTTCAATGCTGTGGTTATTGCATCATCAACAGAAATACTCTTTGTTGTTGGCGATTGTGCATTGGCAGCATTAAAAGAAAGCAAAGCAAAAACTAAAATGCTTGCCGTTGAAATATTGATTTTTCTTTTAGATGAAAATAGAACATACAGCAAAGGCAAAACAAAAAGAGTTAAGAAAGTTGCTGTAAGCAAACCGCCTATCACAACCGTTGCCAATGGTTTTTGCACTTCTGCTCCAGCACCGTGTGAAAGTGCCATTGGTAAAAATCCCAATGATGCAACGGTGGCAGTCATTAACACAGGTCGCAAACGGATTTTAGTTCCTTCTTTTATGCGTTGGATTATGTCTGTCATTCCATCTTTTTCCAACTGGTTGAAAGTTCCAATCAGAACAATGCCGTTTAAGACTGCTACACCGAACAGGGCAATAAAACCAATACCTGCCGAAATACTAAAAGGCATATCACGAATGAGTAAAGCGAAAACCCCACCTATTGCACTCATTGGAATAGCGGTATAAATTAAGGCTGCTTGCTTTACTGAACTAAACGTGAAATAGAGTAACATAAAAATAAGTGCCAATGCCACGGGTAATGCAATCATCAGGCGTTTGCTTGCTGCTTGCAAATTTTCAAATGTTCCTCCATAGGTGTAATAATATCCTTCGGGCAATTTTACTTTTTCACTCAGTTCTTTTTGAATGTCGGTAACAACACTTTCTACATCTCTGCCTTTTATGTTGAAGCCCACCACTATTCTACGTTTGCCATCTTCACGGCTAATTTGTGCAGGCCCCAATTCCATTTTGATTTCTGCAACTTGGGATAATGGAATTTGCGTTCCGTTGGTAGTTGGGATATACAAATGGCTCACATCGTCAATGTTGTTGCGGTGTGTGCTGTCAAGACGAACTACTAATTCAAATTTGCGTTCATTTTCATACACAACTCCTGCACTTCCACCAGCAAAAGAAGTAGAAACAATGTGGTTGATGTCCTCAATATTCAACCCGTAATTGGCAATTTGAGAACGATTGTATTTGATTACGATTTGCGGAAGTCCTGCAACACGTTCAACACTTGGTTCTGTTGCACCGTCCACACTTTGCACAACTGAATTTACTTTATTAGCATAGTTTAAAAGTGTGTCCATATTTTCACCAAATATTTTTACTGCAACGTCTTGGCGAATACCTGTCATAAGTTCGTTGAACCGCATTTGTATGGGTTGGTTCTTTTCAAAGAATACCCCAGGGATTGTGTTTAATCTTTCTTCAAACTCTTCTGCCAATTCATCATAAGAAACATCACGTTTCCATTCGCTTTGTGGTTTCAAAATTATCATCATATCCGTTGCTTCGGGTGGCATTGGGTCGGTGGGAACTTCGGCAGCACCTGTTTTGCCAACTACCATTTTTACCTCGTCAAATTCTTTGATTAGCCTTGATGCTTGCATACTGGTTTCTAAACTTTGTGAAAGTGATGTGCCTTGCGGTAATATGCAATGAAAGGCAAAATCGCCTTCTTGTAAAGTTGGGATAAACTCGCCACCCATTTTTGAAAATAGGAAAATGGAAACTGTAAATACCGCAACTGTTAAACCTACAAGTACTTTTTTGAAACGGATTGCTCTTTCTAAAAGTGGTGCATAAATGCGTTGGAAAAAGTTCATCATTCTATCGCTCAATGTTTGCTTGTGCGAAACGTTTTTAGAAAGGAACGCTGCACACATCATTGGAATGTAGGTAAGTGATAAAATCAATGCTCCAACAATGGCGAAGGAAACTGTTTGAGCCATTGGGCTAAACATTTTGCCCTCGATACCTACCAAGGTAAGAATGGGAATGTAAACAATGAGGATAATTATTTCCCCAAAAGCGGCACTGCTTCGGATTTTAGATGCGGAAACAAAAACTTCATTATCCATTTCTGATTGTGAAAGTTTGCCAATTGCTTTTCGCATTCCTAAATGGTGCAAAGTGGCTTCTACAATAATTACTGCACCGTCCACAATTAAACCAAAATCAATTGCTCCTAAGCTCATTAGGTTGGCACTTACGCCAAATACATTCATTAAGCCCAAAGCAAACAACATTGATAAAGGAATGGCAGAAGCTACAATCAACCCTGCACGAAGATTTCCAAGAAATAGAACTAAAACGAAGATTACTATTAAAGCTCCTTCAATCAGGTTTTTTTCTACCGTTGAAATTGCACGGTTTACCAAATCAGTTCTATCTAAATAGGGTTCTATTACTACATCTTTTGGTAATGATTTTTGAATGGTTGACATTTTATCTTTAATACGGCTTACAACATCGGCACTATTTGCACCTTTTAGCATCATTACTACACCGCCTACTGCATCTACTTCACCGTTGTAGGTCATTGCACCATATCGCACGGCACTGCCTAAATGCACTTCGGCAACATCTTTTATTAAAATAGGAATGCCGTTTGGATTTGTTTTTACCACAATGTTTTTGATGTCGTCAAACGAACCAATCAATCCCACACCACGAATAAAATAAGCATTTGGTTTTTTGTCAATGTATGCCCCACCAGTGTTTTCGTTGTTTTTTTCTAAAGCAACAAAAATTTCGGGAATGGTTATTCCCATTGCAATAAGTCGGTCGGGATTTACCGCAACTTCATATTGTTTCATTTGTCCGCCAAAACTGTTTACCTCTGCAATTCCTGCTGTTCCGTAAAGCTGTCGGGCAACAATCCAGTCTTGCATTGTTCGCAAATCCATAGCTGTGTATTTGCTTTCGCTTCCCTTTTTTGGGTGAATAATGTATTGATACACTTCACCCAAACCTGTGCTAACTGGTGCTAATTCTGGCGTGCCAACACCTTTGGGGATTTTGCTTTCGGCTTCCTTTAGTCGTTCGTTAATCAGTTGTCGGGCAAAGTAGATGTCCACTTTGTCGTCAAACACCACGGTAATTACCGAAAGTCCGAAACGGGAAATGCTCCGCAGTTCTTCTAAGTCGGGAAGGTTGGCAATGCTTTGTTCTATTGGGTAAGTTACCAACTGTTCAACCTCTTGTCCTGCAAGGGTTGGGCAAACCGTAATGATTTGCACTTGATTGTTGGTGATGTCGGGAACTGCATCAATAGGCAGTTTAGTTGCACTCCACACTCCCCAAACAATGAGTGCAAGTGTCATCAGTGCAATGATGAATTTATTTTTTATGCTGAACGCAATTATTTTGTCTAACATTTTTTTATCAGTTTAATGAATGAATACAGGATTACTTGCGGTGCGTTAGCACTGCAAGTAGTTTTGTTTTGTTCCGCGTAAGCGGAACATCAGAAATCCATTAACTGAGTTTTGGCGGTTGCCAAATAGACAAATACACCTCTGAAACAAATGAGGCGTTGTAAACTGGGAATTTTTCTAATGAAACAGGAACGTGAAGCGATAAACTGAAGGTAACAAACGAATTACTAAAAGATTGTCCGCAGCAAGCACACATACAAAAAGGAGAGCAATTCTCGGTGTCGCTGTCGTGGTTTGAATGGTCTGTGGTGGCAAAGTTTGATTGGTCGACACTCATATAATTACAGTAGTCCTTGTCGCTGCACGGCATACAGGACAAAGCCAAAATGTAAAAACTGAATATGAGTGTCAAAACTTGTTTCACGGGGCAAATATAGGGAAAAATACTGTCGGTTGTGCTGAAAATTGTCGGTTAGTAGGGGTGCGGTAGGGCAAAATAAAATGTGCTGCAAAAGCGGGTCGGCTTGTGGGTGGCTTTGCAGCTCTTTTTATTTTGCGAAGGGATAGCCAAACGGCTGTGCCGAAAATTGCATTGTCGGTCGGTTTATGTCTGTCGGTTAATGGTCGCGCTGTCGGGTTTTAGGGTTGCTGATAACTAGTTAATATACGCAACATACTTCGTATAACATCCCAAATTTGGGTGCTTTTGCGAATGTTTTGTTATTTTTGCTTCAACCAAATTAACCTAATTAAATCCAAAAAATCAAAAGGTGAAATGAAAATTTTTAGGTTGCCAAATTGAAGGCTTTATAAGTTTTTCGAAACCATTTTTTTTGAATTTATTAATCCAAATTTGCGCTTTTTTAAAAATTCCTGCTTAAGCTAATTTCCCTCAATGCGTATTTTGTAGCGATCAAGCTATCTCTTAAACACTATGTTGGAGGCGGTTTTTGTTTTTACATAATATACGCCATTGGCCAAATTGGATAAGTCAATTAAAAGACTGGAGCTATCGTTATAGCTTATTGAAATTAATTTTGTTAATTCTTGACCTAAGCCGTTTATAACTTTTATTTCTGATAGTTCCTCAGGATTTCCTTGTACTGCAATAGAATGATTAGTTGGGTTCGGATAAATGTGAACATTATTGGTTATTCTTGTTTTTAAATTCACCGCTTCAATAGCCGAATATTCAAACTTTCCATCAAAATCGGTTTGTTTTAAACGATAATAGGAAAGTCCAGAAAAGGGAGTGCTATCAACTGCCGAATAATTTAAAATGCTACTTGAAAACCCAGCTCCATCCTTTGTGCTTACTATTTCCCAATCGAGCACATTGAGCGATCGTTCGACCGTAAAAAAATGATTGTTTATTTCTGAAGCCGTTTGCCATTCTAGTTTTACACTGCCTTCTTTGCTTGGTTTTGCTTTAAAATAAACTAATTTAATGGGTAGTGGTGTTTGATCTACGTCAATAGTAGCTAGTGTAAATCTTTTGTTGTTTCTTGTTCCGCCTGTGCCGGCTGCTATATTTTGAAATTCGAATATATCTCCGCCTAAATCAATTGCACCCGATATGGGTGTTTCATCATTAAAAAGACCATCGTTGTCTTGATCTATCAAAAGTCTTAAGTCTGATGCGGTAGATGGAGCTAATCCGCTTAAATCCCATCGCATATTTATATTACCTACACTCACATCTGCCGTGTTGGCTGCATTTCTTTCGCTGAAGCGCCAAACTCTATCAAAACGAGCTTCTACACCTGCCGGAACATCGGTTGTTTCAAATGCCTCTTGCTCACCATTGTCATGACCCCACATCAAAAATTCATTATTGCCAAGGCCTGTTGGACTTAATATTCTCACTATTCCTGTTCCCTGAGCGTCATTATGAATGTTGGAAGCATCAACTCTGCCTATTCCTGCCACATCATGGTCATAATTACCATTTCCAACATCATCTTCGTTGAAGGTGTCATTCGAACTGAGCGTAAGCCCATATTTAGCCGCCAAATAATTGTCAATGATAATTCTTTGTGCAGAATTTACTACCGTGTTAAACACTATTACTTCAAAGATATTTCCATTCCATGATTCGTTTCCTTGACTTCCAATGGATACATCTGTCCAGGAGCCCAAAGTACCATTGTGAGAAGTATTATTTCCTGCGGCAGCGTTATTTACGTATTGATCAATTCTATTGGTTCTAAATATGGTACTAATACAGTGTGTTGTGCTGACTGTTAAAGCCGTAATTTGTGAAATATTTTGAGATGTATTGTCGCTTTGTATCCCTCTGCCCCAAACTCTTGTATTACCTGAATTTACCCAAACACCAATTTTTTTATCGCTTGTAGTAGTTGTACTTAGTTGTCCGGTTGGTGAGCCTTGTAAAATGCCAGGGTTGGGTGAAGGTAAACTTGAATAGGACACAACTGTCCAAATAGAAGCCGTGTTTGAGGTAGTTACGCCTAAAACCCCTAACAGATCAGCATTTGCAGCAGTAAAGCCTAAAGCAGGAAAACCGTTGGAAACATTTGTAATATAATTGGGTCTTGTACCTACTGTAGTTTGATTTGCATGGTTGTTATTGCCAGATTTGTCATTCCAGCGTTGAACATTGCTTGTGTTAATAGCAGGGGTAATTCCAGCATCAGAAAACACGCCAAAATTTGCATCCAACCAAATGATATTATTGGTCGAGCTTCCAACACCTCCAGGTCCAGTTTGGGCCCTAAGTAATGCATGGGTCAATAAAAATAAAAAAAGCAGATTTAATTTGATTGTTTTCATGCTTTATTTCATAAAATGCCAATTGCCCATTTATTTAGGATTGATTTTCAAAATTTGAAGTTAGGTTTTCTCGTCTAAATTAATAAACTTAAGTTTTTAAATATCTGTAGGCAAAATAAAATATAAAGAGCTGATAGTGAATTACGAAAATGGTAGTAAATATTGAGGATTCTTGGGGTTTTCAACAATTGTTTCTAATAGCCCACGGTTTAAACCGTGGGCTATAAATGCGATTATTTTAGACTTTAATGGATTCATCCATTTATGAAAGGTTGTGGGCTGTTTTTGTATTATTATATGGGTTTAATTTTTCCCTTTTATCTTGCCTTAACGAAAAAACACAGTCTTTTGGGTAGGTGCTGTTAACCGCTGGTTTTCTGTTTGTCGAGGTTGAATTGTTCAATGCTTAAAGTTGTTTTGACGCATTGGCTTGTTATTATGAACGGTGTAAACTATTTGAAAACCCATCAGGTTACCTTTGTTCTGCAAGGTCATTTTGTTGTATAGTCCTCATTAACTATCCAAGTTTGGGTAGTTTGCATTCGCGTTAAAAAAATGACCATCTTTCCCGCTTAATCGCGAAAAAGATGGTCCATAGTTTTATTGATGTTTGAATACTTTGAAATATCCTCCAAAATTTACCTTTATCTTTTTTGAATTGGGCGAACCTCTACGCTGCCGTCTTCATCTAAAATCGGACAGGCTTTTGAAATTTCAACGGCATCGTCAATGTCTTTTGCATTTACGACTAAGTAGCCGCCAAACATTTCATTTCCGTCAGCAAAGGGACCATCTAAAACTACTTTTTTGAATCCCTTCACATGCTTGCCTGTTAATTGAAGTGCATCGCCTCCAGTAAGAATTCCTTTTTGGGCAAGTCCTTGCATCCAATTATCCCACGTTTGAATGATGTCCATTGCGGCTTGTGAATTAGCCGTGGCAATATGAGTATTGCCACCTCTGAAAATTAACATGAATTTTTCCATTTTGCTTTTTTTAAATTGTTTTATTTACTTTTGTACTGCAAATATTCATTGTATAAATTATTTATACAAGTAGGACAATTAAACATAGTAAGTATGGAAAAAAATACTAATATTGATAATCAAGAAATTGAATCAAAAAAAACTTTTATTTTTGATGAAAACAATTGCCCTGTAACTGCCACTATGAAAGTTTTGGGTGGGAAATGGAAACCTATTCTTATCAATGCAATTTATTTTACCGCCCCAGCACGATTTTGCGAATTAAAGCGCAGTGTAATAGGCATTACGCAATCTATGCTTACTCAACAGCTAAGAGAATTAGAAGACGATGGTATTATTAGCAGAAAAATTTATGCTGAAATTCCACCGAAGGTAGAATATACTTTAACTGATTTTGGACTCACGTTGTCACCTGTAATACAAACGATGGCAAAATGGGGAGAAGAATATAAATTGAATAAACAAAAAGGGGGAAGCCAATAGAAAATTTTTGATTTGCCGCTTTTCGTGGTTATAAACGATTATTTTCAATTGCTCAGGGTTTTAACCCTGAGCAAAAAATGCGATTATTTTAGCCTTTAATGGATTCATCCATTTAGGAAAGGTTGCGGGCTGTTTTTGTATTATTATTTGGGTTTAATTATTCCCTTTTAATCTTGCCTTAATGAAAAAACACAGCCTTTTGGGTAGGTGCTGCTAGTGGCTGGTTATTCTTTCAAGATTTTAAAAGTCTGTTGCGGATAATCGCCTATTTGCAGCAAATAAATTCCTGTCGATAGTTTGTTTAATTCTATTCTTACTTGGGCACCGTTGATAAGTCCCGAAAATATTTCTTTGCCAGTATTATCAAGCAATTTAAAAGGTTTGTTTAATAAATGGTCGTTTGCTTCAAAAAAAACGATGTCAGAAGTTGGATTTGGATAGATTTTTATGTCAGCAAAATAAACTTCGTGAATTGATGAAGTTGGGTCTGCTTTTGTTGTAAAGCTCCAAATAGTTGTCCACTGCCCCCAATTTGTTCCATTAGAGGCACGAACTTTCCAATAATAGGTTTTTGAAGGCAAAAGCGAAACTGTATAAGCTGAAATATTGCTTGAAAAGGTTTGTGAATTTGTGCTGAAATTATTAGTTGTATCTACCTGTATTTGATAACTTGTAGCTCCGATGTTATCAGTCCAATTCAAAATAAGAGCGTTATAATTTTGATTCATTGAACCGTTTGATGGACTTGTTAATACAAAGTTTTCTAAAGCATTTGTTGTAAAACTCCATACCCCTGTTGGTGTACCCCAATTTGAACCATCAGAAGCTTTTACTCTCCAAAAATACTGTGTGTTTGGTTGTAAATTGGATAGTGTAAAACTGGATGATGTAGTAGGATAAGTTTGGCTAGTTGTAAAGCTAGAAGAAAGATCGATCTCAATTTCATAGGAAGTTGCCCCAAATGCATTTGTCCAATCAAATGTAACACTTGTATAATTTAAGTTTGTAGCTAAATTCATTGGAGATGCCAATTGAAAATCATTTAATTGAGGCAAATCGTTACCAAGGTATCTTGCAGCTGCAAAGTCATTTCCTGTAAATCCAATTGCAACAATTTTATTATCAGGTTGTACAATAAGGTTATGACATTCATTTAAGGCATTTCCAAATGTAGTTTGAACTGATCCGTTAGAACCAAAACTATTATCAATTGATAGATTATTATTAATTCTTACTACAGCGAATGAATTATTCGTTGAACTTCCTGTAGAGCCAACAAAAATGTATTTGCCGTTGTTCTCTTCAGCTATTTTATAAGCCTTATGAATGCCTGTAATATAAGAAGTATAAGAAACAGATGGATTAGAAATTGTTCCATTTTGATTGATCTTTAATGTTCTAAAAGAATAATTACCATTGAATTGTCTTGAACCACAAAGTACAATATCTTGATTTGAGTTGAGAATGAGTCCATGAGCAGAAGAAGAACCAGAACCATCACCATATTGTAAAACTCCGTCAGATGAAAAACTTGTATCCATATCTCCATTACTTAAAACACGTGCGGCCCAATATTCAATGCCAATGGAGGTACTAATATTTTTTCGATAGCCAACACACGAAATTTTTAAATTAGATTCTAAAACTAGGTCCTCAACTGAAAAAATGCGATTGTTGTCGTTGACTGCTATCCAAAGTAATTTTATACCTGTATTATTAAAGGTTGCATCCAAAGTGCCATCACTATTATATCGTGCTAATACGGGTTTACCAATAGATGAACTAATTGCAGAAGATCCTCCAACAATAATTTTACCTGTTAAGGCATGGATTTTTAAGGTCTTTATTTCATCCTGCTGTAAATTTTCAAAATCTGTTAGCACAATCCCATTATTACCAAAAGTGTTGTCTAGTGTGCCGTTATCAGTATATCTTACTAGCGCTGCATTTTTGTTACTTCCATTGTCACTTGAACCTGCTAATACAATTCTTCCGTCTGTTTGAACGGCAACGCTATAAGCAACATCTTCACCTCCTGCTTGTAGATCGGTTGTAACAATTCCATTTGTACCAAATGTATTATCCAATGAGCCGTCAGAATTGTAACGCACAACCGCAAAGTCTTTTCCTGTTATAGTACTTGTAGAATGTCCCGCAACAATAATTTTTCCGTCAGTTTGAAAAGCAATACCATATGCTTTGTCTTGTCCGGGTGTTATTGATGTAACAACTTTGCCACCGTTGCCAAATGTCGTGTCAAGAGTCCCTGAAGGTTGTGCAAACACGCTCATTGCTGTTAAAACTGTCAGAATTGCAATGCTGTTTTTCATAGTAATTGATTTATGTTCTTTGCAGTTTAATATTCGCTAAAATAAAAAATTCTTAATGCTCAAGTATCTTTTTAATATTAACGTGTTGCTATTAACTTTATGTAACGGCAGTTCGTCTAAAATCTCTAGTTAGCTAAACTAAACAAAAGGCATCATTTAATTTGCTTTAAGCCGATTTTTTACAAAAAATGGGTAGATGATTGTTTAAAAAGCACCTTTTTGATACCGTCTATTGGTTTTTAGACAGTTTGACGTTTTGGCAGCCACCCGAAGGGCAGGATTTTTACCACAAAAATGATTTGAAAAACTAATGTTTGATTAACCACAAATCTGTCTTTGTAGCACGAAACCCCGCCTTTTGGGTAGGTGCTGTTAGTGGCAGTGTTTCTTATCTCGTCAGTCGTCTTAGTCATATGGTTAGTTCATTTGTAATTCGTTAATTATTGTCTTAATATTTTGTCTGTCTTTGAAAATAGTTATTGGTTGAAATGAAAAAGAACTTCCTGTCGGTCTACTATTTATTAATAATTCATTGTCGTTGATAATAATTGTGATTTGCTCTCCCCATGAAAACCAAGAAACATTTGTTGTCGCTGTGTAAAAGCCAAGTTCATGAAATTTCACATTGTCTAATCTGGATACTTTTAATGCAAAATCAATTTTCTCTTTAGTCAAGTCTTTAATTTGAAAGCTGTCAAATACTTGATTTTGATAAAGTCGCCTAATCACAAAAGTGGTCAGAAACAGACCAACTGTCAAAATAATTATTGCTGCGATTTTCAAATCTGTCACATTGTTTTTAAAACCTGATAATGTCATTATTGAACCAATAACTACGATTGAAAGCGGAAATATTATAAATAAGTATCTAATGAAAACGTCTACAAATGTTATTGTCCACCGTTTATTTTTCTTTATATTTTCAATTTCTTCTTTGGTCATTCCTTAATGATTTTTTGTCGTTTGAATGTGGTCGTTTAACATTGCTGGTAACTAGTTATTACACGAAATTAACTTCGTATAACATCCAAAATTTGGATGCTTTTGTGAAGTTTTGTTTCGGCCTTTGCTTCAACCAAATTAACCCAATTAAATCCAAAAATCAAAAGGTGAAAAAAATTGGTTTGTCGAATTAAAAGCTTTATAGGTTTCTGTAAATTCTAAATTTTGTTCAATTTTTTGGAACGGTTTTGCAGCTAAAGTTCTTAGATGCCTAACAATTTGTTTAACCACATAGGTGTTATAGAAGCGCGTCCCCCGCATTGTGCAAAATCACTGTTATAGCCATCGGTATCATTTTTCAATTGTTTCAAGCAACCAATTAAATACGTTTAAATGTTTCACACCTCTTCTATTTTGAGTAAATCCGTCTGTAGTAAGTAAAAATTTTGGATAGTTGTCATCAATTTTTTCTAAAGCTCCAAATTCACGAGCTTCAGTTTGCTCGCTAGTCAGTTGCCAAGCCACCTGATAGTATTCAATATCGCCAGTTTTGGTTTTACATACAAAATCAATTTCACTGTTCCGACTTGTACCTGTCCAAATTTTATTACCTCTTCTAAGCAGCTCCAAGTAAACAACATTTTCTAGTATATGACCTCTATCTGCGGTTCGTTTTTTGCCAACGAAAATATTGAGCAAACCCAGATCTACTAAATAATACTTTTCTTGTGTAGCTAATTGCTTTCTGCCTTTGAGGTCAAAACGGTTTACTTTATAAAACACGAAACATTTTGTAAGATACTCCAAGTATTTTTCAACTGTTGAGTGATGTACACTTTGTTTGTCTTGCTTTAAAGAAGTTGAAATATTATTAGGGGAAACCGCATTTCCAATATTAGATGATACGAATTTAATGATGTTTTCAAAAGCTCGTTTGTCTTTTATTTGGTGTCGTTGGGTGATGTCTTTCTCTACAATTGTAGTATAAATGGCTTCCAAATACTCGTGTATTTTATCGTAGCCTTCTTCGCGCAAATCAATTCCTTTGGGCAATGATGTTTCATTTATGTAATCGAAAAACAAAGATTCATAGTTCAGATAGTTATTCCTTGTTTCAATACTTCTTGCTGTTAAGTATTCTTTGAAAGAAAAAGGCAAAATTGAAATTTCTATGTATCGACCGCTTAACAGGGTGGCCAATTCTCCTGACAATAAAAATGCGTTTGAGCCTGTAATGTATAGGTCAACATTTTTTGTTGCAAAAAGTCCATCAACCAATTTTTCAAAGAGTGGAATATTTTGTACTTCGTCCAGAAAAACATAGTTTGGTTTATCTAATTTCAATTTCTTTTTAATATCGAAGTAAATTTCGTCCCAACTTTTGTTCACATAATTTTCCGGCAATTCAAAATTGTAGAATTGAATTTGTGTTTTTCCTACACCAATTTTGCGCAAAGCTTCACAATAGATTTCCAAAAGTGTGGATTTGCCAGACCTACGCAAGCCGCTAACAACTTTTATTAGGTCTTTATCTTTATAAGACAATAGTTTATCTATGTATTCCTTTCTATTGGTATATTTTTCCATAGAATAAATATACAAACTAAATATCGAAACATGAAAAAAATGCAAGTTTCGATATTTGGAAGAGCAGTATTTGAGAAAGTATTATTTGTATTGATTCACTTAATTTCTCATTCAGAGCGAATGCACTAGCATTGGCTGTAATGTTTCAAAGATTTGCGAAGTGGCGGATTTCGGGGCACTAAACTGTCAACCAGCACTGAACTTGATACGAAGCACAATCCCGAAAGCTTTCGGGATCATTTAACCACTGAATCCGCTTTTTGCAAAACGGCTGTCAAGTGCTGCAATTATTTTTCCTTATCATAGTTTAAAATTCTATACATCTTGGTCAATAGAGTCTTTTCTTTTTGTGTAATTACTCTATCGTCATGATACTTATCTCCATTACATCTTATTTTGGTCACTTTTGAGGTGATTATAGCCTTGACGATTTTATTAATTTGGGGTGAATATATTTGATCAGAATATTCAAAGATATCTCCTCCTGAATTATCTCGTTCAATATCGTATTCTGGGGTGTAATCATAGACCTCACCGTCACATAAAAAAGAATAACTTCTTATAAATAACCAATCATCAGCTGTGTATTCTATTTTAAAGCGTCCGTTAATTTGTCCGTCAGCCCCCTCAACTAAATAGATGTAAACAGCGTTTGCAAAATATGAATTGGTATAATTTTTATAAAAAGTTAATTTTTTGAATTCGTCTTTCTTTGCTGTAAGTCCTTTAAGTAATGACTTTACAGAGTCTTTATGGACAGATATAATACTAGCTTTTATGGAATCTGTTTCCGCTTGCAACGCGGCCATTGTGGAATCATGTTCTTTTCGAAATTTCACTATTAATTTATCCACGTTGTCTTCATTAGAATTATTGCAGGAGAGAAATACAAATGGTACTAGGAATAATAATTTTTTCATAGTTGATATTTTATTTCCATTGTCATTTTAATGCGTGAAAGTCTTAATCAATTATAGAGCCTAACGTTTTGGCACTTGGAGTAGTTGCGGATTTTGGAGCACAAAGCTTGATTTAACCACTGAATCGCCACTTTTGGGTAGGTGCTGTTATAGGCTGTGGTTATTTCTTTCATTTTGTTGTCAGAATGAATTGTCTAATTCCTTGAAGCATTAATGTCACTTCTTCCGTTTTATATTCAGAATACTTTCCGTGTGCTGCTTTATTTCTAAGGTCTAACCATGCTATAATTTGTTTTTGATAAGCAGAAGAATAAATATTTGTTTTTGCTAAATCTGCGTTCATTAAGTCAGCTTTTTTAGGGCTTATATTTCCCTTGTTATTTGTTACTTCAACTTCAATGTCATTAGCAATGCAAAGTTCTCTTAAATGTACTTCTAATGTTGAGCCAACTAAAACTGCTGCTGGGTCTTTATAACCTTCGCTTAATAAATGGTCTGCCATTTCTAAATAGTCAGAAAAGACCTCAGATTGAATAATGTCACTGAAAGTTTTAAGATAGTCTTTTTGTAAATCACTTTTTAAAGCTGTGATTGTCCCAACAATGTGCCTTAGTTTATTTCCTTCGTAGATATTAGTCCGTTTTAAAGTTGCTTCGGTATCTTTATAATATTCAGAATTGTTACCGACAATACGAGCAATTGCAGCTTTAGCTTTTGTCAATACTGTGGAAATTTCCTCAATGGTTATATTTCCAGAAAAGTCGTCATATTGAGCCTTTGATTTTATCGCATCAAAGTCATTCAAAATGTCGTCAAGTTGTCTTATGAAAAAATCTTTATTCATTGTTCGTTTTCAGTTTTGCTGTTGTCGTACTACCATTGCCTATAACGTTTTTCGGCTTTGCGTTCGGGCGGGCTTTTTAGCACTGCACTCGATACGAAGAACTGCACTTCAATTATACACAAAATTGTCAATAGAAGCACTTCACTCCGCCTGACGCAAAACCGATGTTAGCGGCAGCCTTTTGTTTATTAGTATATCTGTCAAACTAAAAGTATTTTGTAATTGTAACCGTCTCATAGCTTAAATTGCTGTTTCTGTATGTTGACTTTCTTGTTTCTATTGGTCTTTTATTGTCATCAAATAAATATTTGAATTCCGTAACTTCAGCTATCTTATCTGTGTCAGCATTACCAAATGTTTTTCCGTCCCATGTGCGATATTTCTTCTGTTATCTTAGATAAAAGTCCATTAGAGTATGAATAAAACTTGCGTATTTGAGGCATGAAGGTAACATCCTCAAATACTAACAGTCCATTTTGGTCATACTGAAATTCGAAGCTCATTCCTCTATTTACTTTTTTTTCTAAAGCCAAATGTTTTCCATTGTAGTGGAAAACAGATAATGTATCGCCATTTTCACCTTCCTTCTCAACGACTAACATGGAATAACCTAACGTATCGTAGTAAAATGCTTTAGAAGATTTTACTTCATCCTGTCTTTTATATTCCGTCTGATAAATTATTCTGTCAAGTTTATCGTATCTGTTTTTGTAAATTGTGACTAGGTCAGGGATTTGTTTTGTCAAATGTTTTCTTACATACTTTTCCTCATTACCGTATATGTCGTAATACATCGTATTCAATACACTATCATTGTCTAATACTTGAAGTTCAGAAATAAATTTTTCAGAACTGTCAAGTCGAGTTATGGTTTTTACTGTCGGATATTTTATATAGAAGATATTTTCTGTTGAACCGTCAGAATAATATGTCTTGATAGTTTTAATGCAGGTGTCAATATTTACGCAGTCGCTGTCATACTCCGTTTCAACCTTAATTATTGAAGAAGTAATTGAATAACTGTTACATGAAATCGTAACAAACGTAATTGTCGCCAATAAGAAAAAATGTAATAGTCCTCTCATGCCTGTGTGTGTTTAAGGTTGCCGCTAACTTATTACTATACGCAACAGACTTCGCATTTCATCCCAAATATGGGTGCTTTTGCGAATGTTTTGCTGTTTTTGCTTTAACCAAATTAACCTAATTAAATCCAAAAATCAAAAGGTGAAATAAAAATTTTTGGTTTGCCGAATTAAAAGCTTTATAGGTTTCTGTGAATTCTACATTTTGTTCTTTTTTTTGGAACTGTTTTGCGGATAATTTCATTAGATGCCTAACAATTTGTTTAACCACATAGGTGTCATAGAAGCGCGACACCCGCCACTTTTGCCAAACCCATGTTACTTGCTGGCGTTTTTTCATTACGAAGAGTTGTCTGTCCAAGTTTGCAGCCAATTTGTTCAAATCGTTTTGCAATCATAGCTGTGTTTCATTTTAAGTTTCTTATTCAGAAAATTTAGTAAGTGTTTTTTTGTCGTAGCGATACAAGCCCATATTTCTTGTGCTGAACCAAATATTATTGTCCTTGTCCTCAAGTATGAAGTAAACTTCTTTATTAAATATCTTTGTAAATGTTGTTTCTGTAGGATTACCTGATGAAATGTTGGAGTGCCATAATCCTCCTAGCGTATCACCCTCGTCTTTTCCATAATCAGAGGCGACCCATAAACTCCCTGCTTTATCTTCTAAAATATAATTTAATGAAGGTTTTATTAGCTCTTTCGGTTGCGTATAATCAATAAACGATTTTCCATCATAAGTCCATATTCCATAGTGTCTGGTAGCAACAACTAATTTTCCATTTTCACTCAAAATAGCATTGCGATTCCATCCATTTTCTCTGTGCTTAAAGCGCTCTATCATTTTCCCGTTATAACGACAAATGCCTTCATTTCCAGGGAAAATACCTGAAAAAAACCAGATAATTCCATTTTCATCTTCCAGTATATCTGCTACTACTTTAAGGTGTAAACTATCTTTATTTATAACACCGTCATGCACTAAAAAGCGAGTAAAGTTAAGTCCGTCATAATAATAAACGCCATCACCAGTGCCGAACCAAATGGTTCCGTTTTTGTCTTGCAGCATGCTCCAAACTGAGTTTTTTGTGGACCACTGGGTGTAATAACTATTGTCGGTTATTACAGGTCTTATAGAAATAGGGATTGGAAGGCTACTAATTTTCTGCCCATCGTAACGACAAATACCGTCAGTCGTTCCAAACCAAATGTTACCTGCCTTATCTTCCATCATTGACCGAACACAATTATTACTTAGCCCATCTTTCACTGTAAATTGAGTAAACAATTTTCCATCGTATTTATAAACACCTTCTCCGCATGTTCCAAACCAAATATTGCCTTGCTTGTCTTGTAAGCCACAGTCAACATTTTGATATTCGTTTGAACCCTGTGTCTTTGTAAGTTTAGGTTGTCCTGTAAGTGAGGCATTAAGTTCGCTTGGGTTGTCAGTTTCTGGCTGTGTTTTTACTTGTCCATTGCAGGAAGTCAAAAAAGTCAAAACTAAAAGTAGTGAGCAAATTGGTTTATGCATGTAATATTTGGTCATTTTTATTTGCTTGTAAAATTTATATATTCTGATGTCTTGGCGTCTCATTTTTGTTATTCCAAAAAATTTGTAAATGTCTTTCCATCATATTTATATAACTTCATTCCATTGCTACTAAACCATGAGTTTCCTAATTTGTCCAACAATATAGGTATGAAATCCTTTGTAATTGTTCCGTCTTTTTCGGTTAAAATGTTGAGTGTTTTGCCATCATAAAATCCCAAGCCATTTTCGGTGTCAAACCATATATTTCCGGTTGCATCTTCTAAAATATTGTAAGAACCGTTGCCGTCTGGTACTTTAAAAATATTTTGAGTATACGTTTTGCCGTCATATTTACCAATTCCTTTAAATGCTGTTGCAAACCATAGGTTGTTTTGTTTATCTTCTATAATACGATCTGTTCGTCTAATTTCTTTATAAGGAATAATAACAGATAAGGACTTTCCATCAAAACTTGAAACACCTTCACCAGCACATTCCGCAAACAAAATATTGCCATTTTTTGCTTCTAATATTGAAAATATTCCTTTGAGTTTTAAACTGTCTTTATTGACAACAGTTTGGTTGTCCAGAAAACGACTAAATGTTTTTCCATCATAGCAATAGACAGCGTCATCGGTTCCAAACCAAATTGTTCCATTTCTATCTTGCATCATACTCCATACTGTATTTTCAGTTGGTGTGCTAATGTTGTTATTATTATTAAAGTATGCAGAACTATTGGTATTCAAAACTATTGGTACGCTTACAAATTTATTTCCGTCAAAACGATTTAGTCCTTTATTAGTACCAACCCAAATAATGTCATTTTTATCTTGAAGAATGGAATAAATGGAATTACTGTTTAATCCTTGTTCAATTCCAAAATGAACAAATAATTTTCCATCATATTTAAAAAGTCCCTCGCCAATACTACCGAACCATATATTTCCGTAAGTATCTTCAATACCAGCAACTATCCTAACATCCTTATTTGCCCCTTTGGGCAGTGGTATTTTAGCTTGTCCTGTCAATGTGTTTTCTTTGCCATCTTGCGTTACTGGTTTAACTTGTCCGTTGCAGGAAGTCAAAAAGGTCAGAGCCAATAGCAAAGTGTAAATTGGTTTATTTAAGAAATTCTTTGTCATTATTAACTGGTTCTATTATGTTAAATTTTTGTCTGTCTGTCCAAAGTTAGCACTGTCCCCAACGGTTGCAGGTAACTATGGCTTTGGATTTAATTCTCATGTTGAGAAAATGTCGTAAAAATTTTACCGTCATAACGGCTTAGTCCAAACCATTTCGTACCAAACCATAAGTTGCCTTCTCTGTCTTCTAAAATACTTAATACCGCATTGTATATTAGACCGTCCTTTTCATTAAAATTTTTAATCGTCTTGCCATCATAACACCACACGCCATCTTTTTCGGTCGTGAGCCAAATATTACCTTTTTTATCTTCCAAAATAGCGTACGCGTTGCTACTTAAAAAACCTTCCTTTGTTCCAAAGCTTGTAAATATTTTGCCATCAAAACGGCAGGCTCCGTGGTTTCTTGTGGCAAACCAAATATTGCCAGCTCTGTCTTCTGTCATTGAAAAAATCATGTCATCAGAAATATAATCTTGCGATTGAACAAAAGAGTTGTTGTTCTGGATAAAATCTAAAGAATTTTGAGTATTGCTACTTCTTCTTTTGTCTTGGTCTGTTTTATAATAGTCTAAAGATGGAAGAAAGTTCTTAAGATTTTTTCCGTCATATCTCCATACGCCACCGCCATTCCAGGAACTAAACCAAATGTTTCCATTTTTATCTTGTATAATATCACTGATATATTTCTCGTACTTTTCCCCAAAAAATGGGTGCTCGTGCTTATAAAGAAAATTAGAAAGATTCGTCCCATCATACCGATAAATACCATTATTCGCCACGCCAAACCATAAGTTACCATCTCGGTCTTCTAATAGGCTGGTAATGCTCAATGTGTCGGGAACAGGATATTTTGTAAACTTATTACCGTCATATTTACATATTCCATTTTTAGTCCCAAGTAGAATATTTCCTGCTTTATCCTGAATAATTGCACCTATATTGTTGTTGCACAAACCATTTTTGGTAGTGAAGTTGGTAAATGATTTTCCGTCATAACGATAAACACCTTCTCCACTAATGCTAAACCACAAGTTGCCGTCTTTGTCAAGTAGTTCGCAATGTACAATCTCACTCTTTGTTCCCAAAGTCCGAACAATTTTTGGATGTTGTTCTTTTTTAGGGATTGAAATTCTACTGTTTGTTGAAGTCTGTCCGTTACAGGAGGTAAAAAAAATAGATGCCAACAATAAAGAAAAGATTGGATTTTTGAGTTTATATGTTGTCATTTGTCTAAATGTTTTTGGTGGCGTTTTAAATTTATTAGATGGTCTAGGCTTGGCGAAAGGTTGATACTAATGCTTAATTCGGGTTTAATTCGTCCAAGGTTCTTTGTCTTTAGCGTTCACAAATTTTTCACCATCAAAAATGCATAGGCCTTGCCAACTTCCAAACCATACTTGGCCTTTGTTGTCCTCGAAAATGCTTTGTGTAACATTAGATGTTAAGCCATCTTCGGTTGTAAATTGTTTGAAATTATTACCATCATATCGGTAAACGCCATAACCTTCAGCCGAAAACCAAATATTCCCTTGGCTGTCTTCATGTAAATTGTAAGCTTCTACACCTGCAATCATTCCATCTTTAGTGAAGTTGGTGTACGTTTTACCATCAAACTTGCTCATACCGCCATAAAAAGTTCCCATCCAAATGTTTCCTTTATTGTCTTCTAAAATATCTGCCACGCTATTGTCGGTGAGTCCATTTTTGGCTGTTAAATGAATAAATTCTCCATTTTTATAGGTAAAGATTCCGTTTCCATCGGTAACAAACCACATGGTTCCATTTTTGTCTTCTATAATTTTAAAAACCAATTTATCAGATAGCATGTGTTGTGGATTTTCGACCAAGGTTTCAGGTAAAATAAATGGTACAAATTTTTTCCCATCAAAATGGCTTACGCCTCCTGTTGTGCCAACCCAAATGAGACCATTTTTATCGATACAAAGGCTCCAAATTTCCTCATCTTGCAAACCTAATTCTGTTGAGTATGTTGTGAACTTTTCTCCATCAAATTTCACAAGCCCAGAAGATGTGCCAAACCAAACATTGCCAAATTGATCTTCAACAATTTCTCTTACCGATGGAAACTTATATTTTAGTTCAAGCTTTATTTTTTCAAGTGTTTTGCCATCATAACGTATAATTCCATTTACGTTTGTTCCAAACCAATAATTGCCTTTTTTATCTTGATACATGCTTCTTACAAACTCGCTTACCATGCCGTTTAAATTGGTATGAATTTGCGGAAACTGGGTGTTTTGTTTGATAATTGTATCGGGCTTATTGAATGCTTTTTCTACACTGTCATTCGCGGGTTTTTCATTTACTTGGCAAAAGGATAAAAAGATTTGAAGTGCCAAAAAAATCCCTAATAAACTTCTTGTAATAATTGAATTTTTATTTATTAAGTTGTTCATATTGTTGGCTTTAATTCGTTTTTTATAAAAATTGTGGTAAAGATGAAGCGACTTTTATTGTTTCCTTATTTTACCATCTTAGCTATTAATCTTGTTGATTGATTTCAAATTTTTCAAAACTTTCGCCATTACTTTTATAAACACCATCATTGTCTGTTCCAAGCCAAAGTATGCCGTTTTTATCTTGAAAAATAGAAACTAATAAAACATTTTCTTTTCCATTAAACACTTCAAATTTCGACAAGGTTTTCCCATCATATTTCCAAACTCCATTGCCATAAGTTGTCATCCATAAATTGCCCTTATCATCGGCAATTCCTGCATTAAAGTAAAGCAATTTGTCATTTTTGGATACTTGAGACAAATAAACGGCTTTCATTTTTTCATATCCTTTGGGTTGTTTAGGATCTATCTTGTATTTGCTTAAAAAATTGCTCGCCCAAAAACAACCTTCATTGTCTTGAATGATGGCGCGCACACCCGGAACACGCCCATCAGGAAGTGTTGAAAGTTCTTTTTCACCCAACCACAAAATAGTTTTGCCATCAAAACGAAAAGCACCTGCGGTGGCGGTTCCAAACCAAATGTGGCCATCTTTGTCTTTGTTAACTCCAAAAACAGCATAGGGACTATTATTGTTACCCTTAAAAGGAACGCCTTCTGTTTCTACTCCAAAGGCAGCTTTTAAGTCTTTTCGAGGCAATTTAAGTTCATGAAGAGAAGCTCCGTCAAAGCGATAAACATCGTTGGCATTGCATCCAAACCACAAGTCGTTGGGGTTTAGTTTCCATTCGTTATCGGGCGATTGAACAACTTTTAAAGTGGTGAATTTTGTTCCATCAAATTGGCTGATACCTTCGGGTGTTTCGATGTAAATATTTCCAAATCTATCTTCTTGAATTCCCCGAATGGTATTGTCTATTAAGTTATCGGCTGTGGTAAATAATTTCATCTGTTTTCCATCTAAACAATAAATTCCTCTTCCATTGCTGCCAAACCAATATTTTCCTTTTGAGTCTTGAAATATTTTCCAAATCTGATTATCTAATTCGTTTACTACTTTGCCAATAGCCCTCTTTGTTTCAACCTTATGGTCTTCAGGTTTCACTTGGCCCGTGCAAGAAAAAAAACTAGTTGATATAAAAATAATTAAGCTGGTTTTTAGTGCGTTAATGGTCATTTCTATCTTGTTTTTTGTTCTGTGTAAGCACTAAATGATTTTCCGTCAAATTTATATAGCCCCGTGTTTCTAGTTCCAATCCAAATATTGCCTTCCTTGTCTTCAAAGATGCTCCAAACAGAATAGTTGCCCAAACTAAATGGCATAACATAGTTTTTAAAGGTTTTTCCGTTGTAACACCAAATGCCTCCATCGCTTTCATTTGAGTTGAGCTTTTCGCCTCCATCAAACCAAATATTTCCTGCTCTATCGGCTAAAATTGAACCTCCAATATTTTTCTTTTCTGTGAAGTTTTGAAAGCTTTTTCCATCGTAAAAAAAGACACCATTATTTCTTCCGCTAAACCAAATTTTTCCGCTTTTATCTTCAATAATGTATCTAATCCATCCATCTCCATTAGGCTTGGAGCTTTTTATGGATTTTCCATCGAAAGCAATAACTCCTTCATCGGCTATTGGCCCAGAACCAATCCAAATTGTTCCTTTGCTATCTTGATGCATACTTTGCACCCACTTAAGTTGAAGTTTTTGATTGTTTAAAATGTTGTTATTGTCTAAAAATCGACTAAAAACTTTTCCGTCATAACAATACAAATCTTCTGTAGTACCAAACCAAATTAAGCCACTTTTATCTTGCATCATGCTCCATACCGCATTTTTGCTAGTGGCTGTTTTGGCGGTTGTGAATGATATTTTTGAAATTGTTTTTCCATCATATTTACACAAACCATTGTCAGTTCCGATCCAAATATTTCCCAATTTATCTTCTAAAATGCTCCAAACCTCATTGCTGCTTAATCCATCTTTTGTAGTGAAATTGATAAATGTTTTTCCATCGAATCGGTAAATACCATCGCCTGTTGCGCACAGCCACAAATTCCCAGCTTTATCTTGCAAAATGTTATGAATGTTATCAGCCGCTTCTTGGTATTGATTGGTAAAATAATTTTTTTTCAATTTTGGCTCAAGCTTAACGGAAGTTTTGGTATTACTTAAACCGTTTGTTGTTTGCCCTTTGCAATTGCTTACAAAAATTAATATTGTGAAAAGCGATATAGCTTGTAAAAAGTAAGTTTTCATTTGTGTTTTTGTTAAAAGCATCATTTTTTACATCCACGGTCCATTTTGGGTAATGTTTATCATTTTATCGCCTTCTAAACGGAAAAGTCCACCAGAAAAACCAAACCAGAACTTGCCATTTTTGTCTTCCAAAATGCTTTGAATAAACATCTTTTTATTAAAGTCTTCTCTATCGGTTTTGTTATAAAGTTGGAAAGATTTGCCATCAAAACAATAAGCACCATAAGAATTAGCACTTATCCAAACTCTTCCTTTTTTATCCAGATAAATTACATAATTGTCGTTTTGGCTGAGTCCTTTTATCTCTTTAAAATCAATCATTTTTTGGCCATCAAAACAGTTTAATCCGCCACCACCTTTTCTAGCTTCTGGTTTTGGATGATCCCTCTCTCCTACTCTGGAGCCAATCCAAATTTTGCCTTCTCGGTCTTCTTGAATAGCTTGCACATTGTTAGAAACCAAACCTTCTTTTTTAGTAAAATGTTGAAAGGTTTTGCCATCAAATTTGCAAGCGCCATAACCATCTCTTCCAAACCAAATATTCCCTTGGCTGTCTTCGATAATTTCAGTAACCCATTCCCCTGTTTCTCGATAACTTAATGTTTCAACTTCAGGTTTTGGAATAGGAAAATGACTGAAATTTTTTCCATTAAATTGACATACGCCATTCCAAGTTCCTACCCACAAAACGCCTGATTTATCAATTAAAAGATTAGCAACACGATCATTACAAAGTCCATCTTTTTCATAAAAATTGACAATGGTTTTTCCATTATATTTCGAAAGTCCCGTATGCGTTCCAAACCATAAATTTCCTTCTTTGTCTTCCACTATTGCGGCCACTGTATTTCCCGCCAAACCATTATTTTCTGATAAATAACTTAGCTTTTTTCCATCGAAACAAGCCGCACCACTGCCCATGGTTCCAAACCACAATCTGCCTTTTTTGTCTTCATGCATTTCTACAATATACTCATCAATTTGAGGCGAATTTGGTTGGTCAACATTTTGAGGCGGTTTTTGATTTTGAGCTTGACAGGAAATGGTCAATAACAATATGAAAATTGAATAAATTTGTTTGAACATGATGCCTTTTTTTTAACAGCCTAAACCTCTTTTGGTAATATTAAAGAATTCTTTTCCATCGAAACGGTAAAGACCACCGCCTCCTCCAGCCCAAAGAACTCCATTTTTATCTTCATACACACATTGAACGGCTCTTACTTTTAGACCTTCTTTTTCGCTAAAGTTGCTAAGCTTATTGCCATCAAAACAATACAGTCCAAAACCTTCAGAACTGAACCAAATATTGCCTTTTTTATCTTCATAAACTGTCCAAACCTCATCGTTTCCAATTTTTCCATTAGTGGTGTTGAATTTGCTAAACGTTTTTCCATCAAAACGACTCAATCCGCCAAACATAGAACCACACCAAAAATTCCCTTTTGTGTCTTCTAAAATGCTGGTTACATTGTTGTCGCCAAGTCCATCGGCTGTGGTATAGTTGGTAAATGTTTTTCCGTCATATTTGTAAATCCCACAACCATCAGTAGCCACCCAAAGGTTTCCATTTTTATCTTCATTAATGGCTGTAATTCTATAAACCGAAAGATGCGATTCTGGCTTTTCAACTTTGGTGGGCGGAAGTGGAAATAAATTAAATTTTGAACCATCAAAACGGCATAATCCGTTTAAAGTTCCAGCCCAAATGGTTCCTTTTTTATCTTGATATAAACTCCAAACCCAATTATCAGTTAAACCATCTTTGGTGCTGAAATTCGTGAAATTGTTGCCATCATAACGTGTTACACCGCCACTGGTCGAAAACCAAAGATTACCATCTTGTGCTTCTATAATATCTGTTACTTGTTGACCACCAAAACCTTTTGAAATTGAAAAATAATCGAGGATTTTACCATCATAACGACAAACGCCATCACCATTAGTACCCATCCATAAATTACCACTTTTGTCTTGAATAATGTTTCGGATGTATTCTGAAATTTGACCATCTCCCATATCATCTTTGGGTAATAAAACATAATTGATAGCCCCAGAGCACCCAAGAGGAGCTGAGGTTTTTGGTAGATCTTGCGGTGTAGGCTTAACCTTCCAAGCGGCCATAAAAGCAAGGCTTAAAATAATTGTTGCTGAAAAAAAGAAAGTTTTCATGGTTGTTATTTTTAAATTTTGAATAAAACTAGAAAAGACAGCAGCAGAAAGGTTTAAATAGTGTAAATTAATGTAAATTGTATCGTAAAACTGTTATCGTACTAGCAATTACAATAGATTTGTAATATGAGAAAACGCTTTTTTAAATCGCTGATTTTTGTTTTTATACTCTTGCTTTTTTCAAACAAAATGGCTTTGGCGCAATTAAATAGCCACGACCGCGAAGTAATGGTGGCTGTGAGAATGATTGGCCATCAAATTCTTTTGAACTCGGGCGATAGTTTTTCACGTGTGCTCCCGGTGGAAAAAGAGGAAGAACGATTTAAACTACAATTTGAATCGAATTTTGAATTTGAACCCGATCGTTTGGTTCAATTGATTGACAGCATTGTTCAAAAAGCAAAAATTACAGACAATTATTTAGTAGAAATTGAAGATTGTGAAAACAAAGCGGTGGTTTATAGTTACAAAATTGATAGAATTTCAAAATCAGATATTGTTCCTTGCAAACAACGCGCTCAGCCAAAGGGTTGTTATGTTTTACTTTTTTCATTGCTTAAGCCCAATAATTTGGTAGCCGAAAACCATTTAATTGTGCCTGAAAAACCTATTGAAAAAGCATCCAATAATATTCAAAACATTGCTTCCATTTCGTTTTTAGTGGTTGTTGTTATTGCTTTGGCTTTATTTGTTTTTCTAAAAAAGAAAAAGCCTGAAATCAAACATTCAACCGAAAACCTGATTGCCATTGGAAATTACTTTTTCGACAGAAAAAACATGTGTCTTTTGCACAACAACCAGGCGATTGAGTTATCGGGCAAAGAGTCGGATTTGCTTTATTTATTGCACACTTCAGTGAATGAAACCATAGAAAGAGACACCATTTTAAATGCCGTTTGGGGCGATGAAGGTGATTATATTGGCCGAACCTTGGATGTTTTTATTTCAAAACTCCGCAAAAAACTAGAAGCAGACGAACGCCTCAAAATTGTAAACATAAGAGGCATTGGTTATAAATTGATTGTGAATGAGTAGGGGGAAACTGGTATTGCTATTAGGGGTTGTTTTTATTTTGTCGGATTGCAATAATGTTAAAAATTAGTCCATAAATTATGGGTGTTAGAGAGGCGAATGGAGCTGTTAGAAAAAGGAAGAAATATTTCTGACCATCTTTGCTGCACATTGCCTCTGGAAAAAATGTAGCTATCATATCGTTTGTCAAAATATAACCAATTAACATAAATAATGAGATTCTTAACGGTCTATAAGTCTTAAAAGTTCCCACTTTATAAATACAAAAAGTCGTCCAAAGAATGAATGCCATTATGAAAAACACATTGAAATTTGGTAAATAACATCTGCAACAAAAAGAGCCTTCTAAAGGTATATCCACAAAAAGCATCAATGACCAAACTTGAATTATTGGAAATAATATAGAAATCAAAAATAAAAACCCTAGCAGTAATCCTAAATAAAAGCTGTTCTTTGGTCTATGTAATAGATTCTTAATACTTTTCATATTCCGTCATTAAATCAAGGTGTAAATTAAATTTAACGTTTTGAAGCTGCTGTTCGCAGTAGTCTTTATTTTTTCAAAATGGTAAATCTTCATTTAAGTCAAAAAACGGATGCGATTTTCTTAATTCATAATTGTCCATAAACGCTTTTAATTTTCTGTAAGATTCTAAAAATCCTACTCTATTTCCCCAATTATTGCCTTCATCCTCAACATTTGGATTTAAAAAATCTCCGTTTGGTGCAATAAAATCTTGGACTGCTCCTCCACCCAAACACGACTTTGTATGCTCCCAATCCCATTCAAAAATTGCTTCTGTTCCAGCTACAAAGTTTGCAACAAGTTTTTCAAACTGTTCAACATTATACTTATGTTTAGATGACGTTTTATTCGATTCACTTGTTCGCTTTGCGGTCAACCTTGTGATTGCAAGAATTTCTTCAAGAAGTTCTCTGTCGTTGCGAACGGCTGTGTTACTTACTTTATTAGTTTCCAAGATTTTTCCAACCTTATTTTCGAGTTTAGGCCACCACATTTCAAAAACCTCATCTAAAACTTTTTCCTCTAATTTTTGATCTGAAAGACTGTTGTTAATGGAATATACTAATTTTTTGAAATCAGTTTTTTGAAATTGTGAAGTCTGAAACTGCGTTAATGGTCCTTTAAAGTCTGAATTGTCTAACCCAAACAGAATAGGGCAAACTTTAGAACTGTCTAATGTTTTACTTATTGCCCCTGCTTCAAATAGCATCCATTGACTATCTAAATTGTCTTTTGTGTAAATAAATATTCCTAATTTACTTTGTTCAAGTTCTTTTGAAATGTCGGCATTCCAACGAGAACCTTTTTCTATATCGTTTGGTGTAAAATATGGTTTAACATTTTGTAAAACTGCCGGCAACCATTCTTTGATTGATTCTCCTATTTGTCTGCTTATTTCACCAGACCAACTGATAAAAACCTTCATATTTTCTATTTAAGTGTTTGTTATTTATGCTTGCTTATAATGTTTTGTAACCGACCGAAATGCAGGGCTTTTGCCATAAAAATTGATTTGAAAAAACAGTGTTTGGTTAAGCCCTAACCTGTCTTTGAAGCTTGAAACCCCTCTTTTTGATTAGGTGCTGTTAATAGCTGTATTTCTTTGTCCGTCTGTCATTATATTTTTGTTTTAAGCGCCTTTTTTAATTTATATCCAATTTCAGTCAAATAAATAATCAAGTCTCCACCTTCAACCACATATTTGCCAGACATTTTGTAGTCGTCTTGGTCTCGAATAGATACTCTTTCGGTTTCAGTCGCACAAATACCTGAAGTTATCAAACTATTTTGGAAGTCAGATATTCCTTTATCAAATTTGGTTTTGACAGTTTCTATGTCCTTAAGGTCTTTGTCAATAAACTGTTCAAGATCTTGAATGAATAATTTCTGAATAATTGCAGAACAGCGTAAAAAATCGGAGTAGTTAATTTCTTCGTTCAAAAATGCCTTGAATAGAATTGCAATATATTTTGCGGTATAATGGTCATCACTTTTGTCAATTATATAAAGTAACTTTTCTCCAACCTTTATTTTTTGCGTTTCTGAGTTGTCTATTTCCGAAATTAATTTCACTCGTCTTGACTGGTCAATGTCGTTAAGTTCAGAAATAAAACAGATTAGTTTTTTGATTAAAAGTCTATCGTTAAGGCTAATTGCTGTTTTTGTCAAACCAACGATAGTTCCAATGATTGGAATGTCTTTCAAGAAACCATCATTTAACAAAGTGTCAGAAAATGTCTCTGCCAATTCGATAGTCAAGCTTTGTAAGTCAGTGTCTTTTAAGGTCTGCTCCAATGAGTTTGATAGTTTTTTTATTTCATTCATTAATTACTGTCTTTCTCGGATCTGTTAATATAGCTTCTAACTAGAGTATATATCTGCCAAAACCAGACCTATCTGCCCAATTTAGGGCGTATAAACTAGATAAAGTATCTGATTTTCAGCTAAACAAATTAACAAATTTTAATCCAAAAATCAAAAGGTGAAATGGGGTTTAAGGGTTTTTATTAAAGCTTACTATTTAGGTCAGTTTTTGAACGGTTTTTGGTTTTTATGGTGGTTGGGTAGTAACAGCAGGTTTAGCTAAGAGCAGCAGTTTCTCGCAGGGGCGCTATTGCTCATCTGTTTCATTTATCTCCGGTTTTATTTCTTCCTTTAAGTCATTGGTCAAATATTCATCACCTTCGAACTTGCTGAGTAAGTATTGATATTGAATTTCAACCTCATCTTGTGTAAATATCTGATTCTTCTTTAATATGAACAATGCTTGAATTGAAGCGCCTTCATTATCAGCTCTTCGAACCAATTCAATTAAATCAGTTTTTAACTCTAATATCAAATCTTTCTCAAATTCCCGGACTATTTCTATCAGAATCCAATAATGCCATGTTTGGTCGTTTTGTGCTTCATTGAAAACTCTTCGTATTTCAGGTATGATTTCTTTACCCGCTTTTAACAACATTCTAGACGCACCTGCAGCAGATGGCCAATTCATGTCTTGAAGAAATTCAAGAAACAAAGGAAAATAAGGTCTCAACCTTTCAAAACCTAAGTATTCTAGCAGGATACCGGCTTCGGTACATTTATGGCAAGTCTTTGCTAGCTCTAAAATCTCTTCATTACTGATAGCGTCATACTGCGATAATGCCTCTAATTGAAGCTCTATTGGCTTATTCCAATCAATAGTGTTTTCTAGCTTTTGATAAAGTTCCATTTACTTGACTATAGTGTATTGCATTTTGTGACGATAGGCAGATTATGGAGCGCAACCCCAAAAGCTTCTAAAATCCAATAATTGAATTTTATTTTTGTTATTGTGTTGCTGTCCATAAAAATACCACGCTTAGGTAAGTCCAAAATAATGAAAATAAAATATGAACTGTTGTTTCAAATATTTTTCCTTTCCATAATTCTGAGGAATAGCCAAAAAATTGAATGAATAGTCTAATTGACCAAAATATGCCAAGTCCGATAGAAATTGTCTTTCCGAGTTTTGTTTCAATTAGTTCAGTCGAAGAGGTTAGGCAAAGTAAACCCATCAGAAAAACAACTAATGCAATAAAAAATGTATGCACTGTCATCATTTGTCTGTTGATTAGACTTAATGGTTTTAGTTCTTCTTTCCAATTGAAATATTTCGGAAAAATAACATGAATTAATGCTAAAGCCATAAGTAATGCTCCGATTATTTTAAAGTGTATTTCCATTTTTAATGAGTATAAAAGTTGTTATGAATGGGGTTGTTTTTATCTCTTTTTCAAGGGTCAGATTTGCTGATTTAAATGTTTCAATCCAAGTTGATTTTGAATGAAAATGAAAAAAGCCAAATGTATAAGCCAAAAAATTATTGACATCACGAAGGTGTTCGGTGACAAATATTTGTCCGTTTGAATTGGTAACTCTATTAAGTTCCTTGAAAAATTGAACTCGTTCTGGTTTATTCCTGATTTCGTGTGCTGAAAGAATGGCTAGGGAATAGTCAAATGTATTGTTATTAAACGGCAGTTTGTTTGTAGAAACCTGGATTGTTCCCACTAAAGGAGGATAAGCAGCTCTTGCGCGTTTAATTGAAACTTCTGTGTGTTTTTCTTTTTCATAAAAATCACAAATCGCCAATTCAGCGTTTGGGAATTTACTTCTGATAATTTCACTTGTTTCGTCAAAACCTGCATTTATATTTAGTACTTTCTTAAAGTCAGAATTTGGAAGCCAATTGAGACTATACAAATTTGAAAAATCATAAACGAAATAAGATACTACCAATGAAATTATCATTGTTAGTAATGCCATAATTGCAGCAAAATTTAGGATTGGCCGAAATTGGTCAGGTATAATTTTCTGAAATAAAAAAAGGGCTGTAAACGCAAGACTAGCAATCAAATAAAAATGCCAATTAAAGCGCACAATATTTGCCACGCCTTGAAGAGGTCTGCGTGTCACTTCCATTTTTCTTTTTTACCTTTTTTCCAATGATAAGGAATGTTTGTTATTTCAAATGCGTTGGCCAATATTACATTTTCAAAATTCAAGGAATCGATAAATTCAATCGAATAACTTTTAATTTTAATTGGCTCAGGTTTCCAGTTTTGTCGCACACCTTCAATTATTAATACAGTTCCATTTTCTTTATTGTAGGTAAATGTATGCGGCAATGGCCCTGCAAATTTTCGTGCGTCTTTCCAATCAGTAAATGGTGAACATTCAGGGATATCAATTTCGCTCTCCGAATTCTCAATAACTAATTCAAATTTTGATTTTTGCGAACTAATTTTTTTTAAACCATTGTCAGCTTTTATTGAGATGTCTGTAGTTGTGTAGTTATAGTGAGTAAAGATGTTTCCCAAGAATTCCATTTTCTTTTTATCTGTCTCTGATTTCAGAATGTATAAACCTCTTAATCGTTTCTCAGCCTTGTTTGTGTAGCGAACGAAAATTCTGTACCCAATTAGAAAAAAGTCATTCCCCATAAATTTTGGAAAACCTTTAGGTCGCAAATTTCTTGTCTGAACCATAGCAACTGCAATAAAAGCCCATTTATCTTGGAAAGTGTCAAGTTCTAAGCATTCTGGAATTAAGTTTTTTACTTGCTCTTTTGGCAGTGCAAAAGTTAGAACTATTGAACTATCAAAAAATGCTTCAACTGCAAAGGGGTGATTTTTTAAAAAATTCATTTTTATGCTTGCAGATTTAGATTTTTGTTCAACACAAATTCATTGTAATATACTAGTCCAATAAATAATAGAGCAAAAACTGAATTTAGCCTTCCCCATAGCAATAAATCAGGAATTAAAATAAATTCTAATATATTCATTGTTGCTACAACCATTATTTGTGTAATAGCGTTGAATTTTGATTTAGACTTGGTTAAAACCCAAATTGCCATTACAATTTCTGCAATGCCAATTAGAAAAGTCAAATAATAAGCCGATGCTCTATCAGTATTTAATATGATTCGAACTATTTCTTCATGCCTTGGGGTTAGGTTTAACACTTTACAAAGCAATCCATTTGCGAGCCAAACAGCCGCAATTAAAATAGTTAAAATTCTATGTTTATTTCTGTCTGTCAATGGTGTTGGTTTTATTGTTGCACTTGCGGAGAACTCAAATATTCAGATTAAGAGTTAAGGTTTCTGTTTCTGAGGTTTGTTAAATGTTTTTCCACCAACCAAATTAACCTAATTTAATCCAAAAATCAAAAGGTGAAATGGGGTTTTAGTTCTATACAGGAAACGTTAAGGAATTCTGGAAAAACGTATAGTTTTAAATGCTAGTTTGGTTTGGTGCTGCTCTAGGAAGTGCCTCAAAGTTTATGTTGTCGCACTCTTATTCGTGCTTGCAGCTTTAGTTTCTGTTTTAGATTTTGGTAAACTCTTTTTACGTCCAGTTGATTTATAGTAGGCTATAATATCACTTATTTTTTTTCTATCTTCTGCAGTCAATGATGTTGGGTCAACTACAAAGTCTATTCCTGCTGGTTCTTTAATAAATCCCATTGTCTTAATCGTTTAATCTGGATAATATTTTTTAATCAGTTTTAATGCTTCTTGAGGAAAGATTATCATTTTATTTTTACCAACATGTGTTGCGCCTAATGACTTCTCATAATGGTTAACTAACTTTGTCTTGGAAGTAAAGGAAACAAAACCTTGATAACCTTTATCCCATGATGTTTTGCAAGTAAAGGCAAACAAATTACCTGGCACACCTTCATAAAGTTTATTTTTTCCTAAATTGAAAGGTGCACTTTCAATAAGGTGCAAATAGTAATGGTCATTATAATCGCTTACACTTAAAAGCCCTTGAATAATGTCAGGATTGTTACGAATTGTCAACTTAAAAACATTACGTCCTAAAAGTTTAAACTCGCTTTTCCAATTGAAAGTCCAACCATTTATCTTGGTAATATTTTTTAAATCAGCTTTTGTCAGCGGGTGCACATCAGTAGGGAAACTATCGCCAGAAATAGTATTTAGGATGCTATTTGTGAGCTTGTCAATCTCAATTCCTAAATGATATTTTATCTGTTTTCCCATATCTCAAATATAGAAATAAATGTCCAAAATTAGAGGCAAACAAAATGAGTTTTAAAGCCGTGTTATGGTTTTATCATTATCTATATCTAGCTAATAGAATAACAAAACCTTCGATTATCGCTCCAATTTTGGGTTTATATATCTGACTAAAGTATCTGATTTTACCACAACCAAATTAACCCAATTTAATCCAAAAAATCAAAAGGTGAAATGAGGTTTTGTGTTTATAAAATAACCTTCTGTATCAAATTTTATTTTTCTGAATTTTCATTGGTTTTAAGCTCATAAATTGTGCTTCGTCCTCCGTGTGCACTTTTTGTTAGAATTCCTTTTTCTATTAAGTCTTGGATATCGCGTAGCGCTGTGTCTTGAGAGCATTTCCCAATTTTAGCCCATTTGGTAGTGTTTAATACTCCTTCAAAATCTTCCATTAAAGCATTCAAAATTTTCATTTGCCTTTCATTGAAGTTTATTTTGGCATGTTTAGTCCAGAAATAATGTTTGTAAATGATTCTCTCAAGCAGCTTTTCAGAACTTTCGATCGCATTTAATAAGGCATTTAAAAACCATTCCAACCAGTTGGTAATATCTAATCCGCCTTTTTGGGTTTTTTCTAGCATGTCATAGTAGGAGTTACTCTCCTTGCGTATTTGAGCCGACATACTATAAAATCTATAGGATTGCTCATCGGAACGTGCCAATAACATATCGCTTAATGCTCTTGCAATTCTGCCGTTGCCATCTTCAAATGGATGGATAGTTACAAACCATAAATGTGCAATGGCTGCCATAAGCACCCCATCTGTTTTTTGTTCCAAATTGAACCAATCCAAAAACAAACGCATTTCTTTTTCAACCTGCGAAGCTGATGGCGCTTGATAGTGAACTTTTTCTTTTCCCAATGCTCCTGAAACAACCTGCATAGGGCCTGTTGAATCGTCACGCCACTGGCCGACAATAATTTTGTACATGCCGCTCATTCCAGTTGGAAAAAGTGCAGCATGCCATGATAAAAGACGCTCTTTATTTAATTCTTTATCGAAATTTTTGGTTGCATCAACCATTAAATCAACTATTCCATCCACATTTCTTTCAGAATAAATTAATCCTGATACATCAAGTCCTAACCTTCTTGCAATGGATGATCGAACTTGTTGTCGATCTAAAATTTCACCTTCTATTTCTGTTGATTTAATAATTTCTTGGGTTAAAATTTCAAGATTGGCTTCATTACGAAGGTCGAAACCCAAAGCCCCCATTTTTCCAATTAGCTTACCCTGTTTGTTTCTAACATACGAAAGCAATGGTAAAAGTTTATCACTATTCCAAACAAAAATTGGCCAATTGGGCTGATTGTATAAGTACATTTTTCTTTAATCTCCGCTAATTATGCGTTGAAAATAACTATTATTCTCCGCAAAAAGAAATAAACTCCGCAAGAAATGCAGGGAATAGCCGTTTATTCACCGCAAAGTCATGGTTAATAATGGCCATTAAATTGTTTAACGCGAAAATTTGTGTCAATATAATTAATCCAATAAAAGGTGAAATGAGGTTTATGGGTTTTTATAAAAGTTAATTTTTTTACTTTTTTTGAATTTTAATATCCATAAATTTTCACTTTGGTATTATCAAGTTCACGTCTAAAAATTTTGTTTTTGATAGCTCTTTCTTCTACCAAATCAACTTGCCGCTTGAAAATGTCTTCCAGTTTTGACTTTAAGTTAAAATACAGGCGGTATATTTGAATGGGTCATTCTCGTCAATGTCAACAACTAAGTCAATGTCAGAGTTGTCGTTGAAATCGTACCTTATAACAGAGCCAAAAGCAAATAAGGTCTTTACTTTATTCTTCTTGCAAAGCTCTTGAATTTGATCCATTTTAAGTTGCTCAATTTTCATAAAACAAAATTAGTTTTTTTCAAGGCAGTCTGACAAAATATTATTGGAAATAAAAACATTTGGTTGAATATTCTTCCAAGTTCTCACCGACTAAATTAATTCAATAAAACCCAAAAATCAAAAGGTGGCATTGCGGTTTGTTTCTAAATTTTAAAACATGTTTTAGATGATTATATTGATAATGCTGCGGTTACTACTGTTTATAAGCTGACTGCTTTTTAGTTAGGTGAGTGAAGCCCAATTTTATTTCCTTCAGAGTCAAGGAATATTGCAAAATACCCACTTTCATCAGCATGCAGTGTTTTTGGTATAAGAACTTTTCCTCCATTCTTTTCTACTTTATCAATAATTACTTGAAGATTATCTCCACCATTTAAATATATCGTTACGCCTTCTGCTGATGGTTTATAGCCTTCAGCTTGTACTATAACTCCTGTTACCAATTGTTCTTCATAAGGCAATATTCCCATTTGCATTTCTGGCATTTCCATTTTTTCAATTTTAAGGTCTAAAATTGATTGATAAAAATTGATGGCTCTTGTAATGTCGGTAGCAGGAATTTCGAAGATTGAAATATAACTTTTCATATTTATTGGTTTTGAATTTATTAAAGTGTCTTTAATCGTAGTTTCTGAATTTGTTGTGTTAGGATTTGTGCATGAATCAAAAAAAAGGCCTACAAATAGGGCTGCGAAAACAATATTTTTTACTGTCATTATAGGATTAATTAAAATTTGCACAAATGTATTTTGGGGCTTTTTGTCAAAATTGTAAAAATGCGACAAGGCACATTTTATTTGTAGAGAAGTGAAGAGAGTAACATTTTATCGGCTGTCAAAAACTCTTTTGGAGTAAGTCCTGTAAACTCTTTGAAGTCCTTTATAAAGTGAGCTTGATCATAATATTCGTTTTCGTAAGCTATGTCGGTTAAAGTTCTTGTTTTTTGGTTTAACAACATTTGTAATGTAGCCTGCAAGCGAATTGCTTTACTTAATTGTTTTGGACTTAAACCTATTTGTTTTTTAAAATTTCTTTCAAGTTGTCTTCGTTTTGATATATCATTCTTTAGGATAGTATTTAAATTCATACTCCCATTCGATAGTAACATTACATCTATTGTTGATTTAACAATGTTATCAATAGTAGCTTTTTCATTTAGCCTTTCAAATAGAAACTTTTCAATTATCTCAATTCTTTCTTCCGTAGATTTAGCAAGAATAATTTTTTGACTTAAGTTTTCTGCTTTCTCTTCTCCGAACAATTCACTTAAAGGCGTTTCCTTGTTGCAGAGTTCGTTAAGGGGATAGTCTATGAAATTGGTAAAACCATAGGGATAAAAACGAATGGCAAAAGTGTCGACAAAACCTGTTGGTTCAATGTAAAACTGTTCAGTTATCTGCCCAAGTACCATTTGTCTTGGCTGAATTACAAACTCCGTTTCCGAGCTATACCTTTTTATTTCGTCACCAAGAGTAAAACACATATCCAAACAGCCGTCAGGCAAAATAAGTTGCCTTTGAACGTCTTTTTGTGCAGGTACTTCTAAAGTCCAATAACACTTTACTAATGTGCTTAAGTCTGAATGAGGTTTATATGTTTGATAGTTCATTTAATTATTGCTCTGAGATTTCAAAAATATAGATAAAACATCTTTTGAATGCGACTCTTATCTTTTTCTGAATTTTTAAATGGTTTTTGGCAGAGGTTGGGTTTTAATACGTAGTTTATTCATAGTTCTAATGGCGTTTATTTTTTATATAGGTTTTTTAATAGAAATATATATGCATTCCATGAGTGCTAATCTCTAAATCTACTTTTTCCAACTTTGATATAATTTATTTAAATCAACAAATTCATCTTCAGCAGCATCTATTTGTTCCTTCGGAATTTTTGGATATCTACTCTCTAAATTACCTTGCCATATTGATTCCATTATACTTTCATTTCTGCTTATAGGACTGCCAAAATCCCGCCACACCTTCTCTGTAGGGTCTTTGGCATCTTTTTCTTGCCGCCTAACAACTTGACCTGTAAATCGATGTATTACTTTATCATCAATCCATGCCTGCTGTTTATTCTGTCCTGGACGTGTTGGCCTCATTAATTCTCTTGTGCCTAGGTCGTGATCATCCATAGCAGCAATACTTTCAGCCATTATTTGATCACCCCAATACTTTTTGGCTAGATCTAAAGCCTTGTCATTTACTTTATATCTACCCGCTCTCTTAGGCGTGTAAAAATGGCCTACAGCAGATTCGCTCCCAGGATTTAAATGTATATGTAATTCCCAATTATTGTCATATGTTAATGTGAGTAGCGTCTCCATATCGTCTCTTCTATGATCTTTTGTTTTAGCACTAACAGTGTTTTGCATCCTATCAATAAATATTTGATTGTCTTCATTAATGCTAATGTCAGGATCGTAAGCTAATTGAATGACTAAGTTATTAAGTTTAAACTGCTTCGCTTGCGGACTTTTATTCATTATTTCCTGTGGTTTCCTTTGAACTATTGCCTCAGGTCGATTATCTACAAATTGCATGGCCTTTCCCCCCATCACATCCGCCTCATTCTCTAATCCAGCATCATCATTCACATTAACACCGCCTTTCATTTGCATAGTAGGTTTCACACGTCCTTGCTTTTGTTGTACTACATGCCAAGCTTCGTGAGGCAAATGTTTTTCTTGTCCAGAACCTAAATGAATTTCAGAACCTTGGGCATAAGCGTGTGCTTGCAATTGAGCTGGTTTATCAGAGTTATAATGTACCTTCACATCATCCATAGAATGACCTGAAAGGCTTTCAACTCCTTCTTTTAGATTATTGGGCAAGCCTGTATTATTTTCTTTTTCCTTAACTGATTGCTGTTCTTCAGAAGATGGGCTATCAATTATATCTTGCAATTGAATTGTTTGTTTAACTTGAGGGCTATTGTTGGCCATTTCCTGAAATGCTCTCAGCTGAGAAATTTTAGAACTATTATTGGCCGCCTCTTGCGCCTTTCGTTGGGCTATTGCTGTTGGTCTGTTATCTTCAAACTGAAAAGCCGACTCACTGCTTTCTTCCATTTGAGCAAAACCATTCGCAACCGATTGGTTTTTATTCTCTTGGGTTTTGTCAGCGTGACTGTTCATGTTTAATTTCTCTTTGGATTTTGGTAACTGACCTCCTACTCACATAAACAAGCTAATCAATATTTTATATATCTAATATATCGACTGAATGCATGTCATTTCTTTTCATTATTTACCTATACGAATTAACCCAATAAAATTCAAAAATCAAAGTATGAAACTAATTTTTTTAGTTTACCTTATTGGAGAGGTTTAGGGATTTCTTTAAAAAAAATTCCTATTAAATACTGTATTTAGCAACAGGATTTAAAACCTAATTCGCGGCACGATTTGAGGAATGTTTCAAACTATCGCCTTGTCAAAATAAGCAGATGAACATCTCAAATTTACGATTGAAATTAATTATCGTTCGACTTCAAGCTTTTTTCAATATTTTGTAATTGTTTTAAATGCCTTTGTGAATGAAAGACGATAAAATTGGCCAATTCCCATTTAGTTAGATCTCCTAAAATTCCAGATAAACTTTGATTTAATTGGCATTGCGGCACATGTTCTGATAAGTTTTTAAACGCATTTTGTATGGCATCTAAACTTTCTTTTTTTGAATGTTTTCTGCTTTCAGGAATTAAAAAATCAGGCGAATCCATTTTAATATCAAAATTGAGAAAATTGCTTTTTAATTCTGGAATGTTTTCACCTATGTCTCGGTTTACCGTTTCTCCTGGAGCTAAAAAAGCTTCATGATTATTTGCCCTTGAAATATGATTAATTAGTTCAGCTGCTGTCCAGCTTCCTGCAAAAGGAATTTTGTTGAGCTCTGTCTCTGAAAGGTTTTCAATGATTGCCGAATATTGTTTCGATAAATCAGTGTAGCAATCAATAATTGCTTTTATTTCATTTTCTTGATTCATAAAATTAGCATTTTACGCTTTTCTAATCAGTTTATATTGCACTGTTTTTTTTGCGGGTTTGTCGCCTTCTTGGTCAAAACTTTCAATCAAAATGGTGTTTTTGTCAATAAAAGAAATCACTTGTTTTACATTAATGGTGTTTTTAGTAACCGGATTGGTTAATGGCCCAAACAATATAGCTGTTTTCGTTTTTTCATTCCATTCGCCCGCCAAACTCAAGGTTCCGGTTCCCATATTGGTTAAAGTTGTCATAGAAAATTTTTTATCGGTATTGTTAAAACCTATGGTTATAATGGATTGATAATCCATTCCCATCATGCTTCCTTTTTGTTTCATTTCTAAAAATCGTCCTCCTAACAACATTGTGTGGTTAGATTCAACGGTTATAATGGCTGGATCTTTTCCTTCGCCCATCGACATGGTTATTTGCATTTCAAAATTTCCAGTGTATTCTGCAAAAAGTTGGTGGATGTCAGACAGGTTCATGTATTCTGCCCAAGGGTCTTGCTTTTGTGCACTCATGGTAAATGTTTTGGTGAGGATTAAAAAAAGTAATAATGTTCTTTCCATAATTAATTATTTTAAATTCTATTTTTAGTTGAAATACAATAAGAGGTTATTTTCTGAATTTGTCCCATTTCATTGAACTCATAAACATCGCAAGCTGAGACAAAAGAAAGTCTTTTTTGGTTGCGCAAAAACTCGGCAGTGCCTTTCACAACAACCTTGTTTGCTTCTGAAATAACATCATCTGTTTCAAAAATAGTGGTTACGGTTTTGAAATAATCAGCTACTTGACTACAATTGTCAACTATGGCTTTTTTTCCTGTGAAAGTTGTTTCTCCTACCACTATCCAAACTGCATTTTCTGCTATAAATTCATATACCTCATCGAATTTACCATTTGAAAAACCTATTGAAATTTCTTGAATGCTCATTTTTTTGCTTTTAATTTTGTTTGAAATGAAGGCCTATTTGTTCGAGTGCCCATTTCAATTTTGGGATAGAACTTTTGCCCATTCCATGCAATTTTAATATTTCCTTTTCCGAAAAATTGGCCAATTTTTCTAATGAGTTTATGTTTTCATTTTCTAAAGCGCGCCTTGCCGGAGCCGATAAAGTGGCTAAAAATCCATTTTGTGGTTTTTTCGCTTCCTCACATTTGGGGCAAGTTGGACAATCAGAACTTTTGAAAAACTCATGTCCATTTTCGCAAACTTTAAAACTCATTTTTTTAAATTTATTACTCCAAATTAGTAATTAAATGACTAAAAGCTTTATCCTTTCAATTTCCACTTTTTAACCACTTCTGCATTAAATCCATCTCCTTCTTTTGGATTCGGGCTTCCTTTTCCTAATTCAATGAAATTGAACAAGCTTTTTTTAATATAATTATCCCATGATTCGTTGCAAATTTGATAACATTCATGCATTGAATTTAAACCTTCATGAGTAAGTGTTATTTTGATTTTTTCGCCTTCAGCTTCAATTTCAAAAACGAGTTTTGTGTTGATCCATTCTGTTTTGTCTTCCACAAAACTAAAATGATTATCAAGCACATGGTAAAGCAATTTTTTGTTCGGAACTGCTTCTATCAACTTTATTTTACATAAATGGATATCTCTGTAATGATAAAAAAAGCTTTCGTTTAGCTGATTGGTATTGCCTTCAATTTCTTCTGACCACCAACCGCGAAAATTGGTTATAGCGTTATAAACCGTTGCAGCATCTTTGCTCACCAAAATACTTACTGTATAATCTTGTTGTTTCATGATTTTATCAATTTAATGCAAACCTAAAAGCAAAGCCGGTTTTCAAAAAGGTGCTAAATTGACATTATGAAGGGTTGATTAGGACAAATGCATTGTAGATATTTGTTAAAAATTCAACCTAAAAAAATGAAACAACTTACCATATTAGTGCCTAATGGCGAAGGAAATAATTTAAGCAGCATTATTGGTTCTTATAAAATTTTTTCGCGCGCCAATGAGTTAATGCAGCAGCAAGGCAAAAACCCCGTTTTTCAAATTAAACTTGCTGGAGTTTCTGACAGTCAAAGTTATTATAATGGATTGTTTAACATAAAGCCACACACTACCATTTCAAACATTAAAAAAACAGATTTAATCATTATTCCGGCTATTAATTTTCATCATCCTGACATATTTGAGCAAAATAAAAGCCTGATTATTTGGTTGGAAAATCAATACCAAAAAGGAGCGGAAATTGCCAGTATTTGCACAGGCGCATTTTTGCTGGCTTCCACAGGTTTAATGAATGGCAAAAAATGTTCTACACATTGGGCTGCACGTGAAAGTTTTATGGAAAAATTTCCTGAAGTAGATTTGCAAACCGATTTACTGATAACCGATGAAAGCGGAATCTACACCAATGGAGGCGCTTATTCATTTCTAAATCTTTTGTTTTATTTGGTTGAAAAATACTACAATCGCCAGGTAGCGCTTATATGTTCTAAAATTTTTCAGATTGATTTAAGTCGCCATAGCCAATCTGAATTTGCCATTTTTTCAAATCAAAAAATGCATGCTGACGATGTGGTGAAACAAGCTCAAATTTATATTGAAAGCAATATTGAAGAGAAAATTTCGATTGACTATTTATGTCAAAAGTTTTCGGTTGCGCGTAGAAATTTCGACAGAAGATTTGTTAAAGCCACCGGAAATTCGCCATTAGAATATATGCAAAGAGTGAAAATTGAAGCCGCAAAACGTGCTTTAGAAACAACTATGAAAAACATAAACGAAGTAATGTTTGAAGTTGGATATAACGATATCAAAGCTTTTCGTGAAGTTTTTAAAAGAATTACAGGCCTCACTCCTACAGATTATAAGTTGAAATACAGCAAAAGCTATACAGACTATGTTGTCAATGTAGCTCGATAATTTTTGATTTAATCTGTATTTTAAAAATCACTCAGTTTTTCTAAACGACCTTTGCGTTTTACAATGTTTTTGTAATCCCACTGAATGAGGATGGACTTTTCTAGCCAACGTTTTAAATTTTGGGTATTTACTTGATTTACATCGGTGTAAAGTATAGACGCGTCCTTAAATTTTCCTGTGTTTACTTTCAGCAATTCTTCGCCAAAATCAGCTCCGCTCCAAAACATGAGCCTTAAACCATCTTTTAGTTTGCTGTAGCCCACAATAGGATTGCCTTCTAAAAACCAAACTGGATGTCGGTGCCAAATTTTGTTTTCAGCATTAGCTAAGTTTTGAGTTATGACATTGGCCAATAAATGGGCAATAATTTTATCGCTTGGCAATAATGTGTCATTGTAATTTTCAATTTCTTGCTTCGGCATTTTCTTTTGTTTTTTACTTGATTAAGCCCAAAAATTTGCTTCTGTTTTCAAAAATAATCCAAAGTAAAATAGCCCAAATAACAATGGCAATAGGGAGTCCGGTAGGTTCAACAAAAATGTGTGTTAATAAAACCCCCACCATAACTGGAAAAACAACCAAAGCGCCCAAAGCTCTGGTTCTTGGGAATAGAATTAAAATTCCACCCAAAGTTTCTGCAAAACCAATTAATGGCATTAACCACATTATTTCGACCAAAGCAGCACTGTCTTTTAGCAACTCTTCAGGCAAACCTTCTGGCACAGGCATGTAATTAAAAAACTTGTTTAAACCGCCATTGATAAGTAATAGTGCAAAAAGTATTGACACTATATTAAATATTTTATTTTTCATATTATAAATATATAATTTGTTTTGATAATGTTTATGTGATGGGTTATTTATTAAAAACGTTAATCATCCAATTGATGCCATATTTATCGGTAAAACTCCCGAAATAAGCACCAAAAAACATGTCCTGCATAGGCATTTCAATTATTCCATCTTTCGATAATTCATTAAAAAGTCGATCGGCTTCTTCTTTCGATTCCGGCTCTAATTGAATGTGCATGTTATTTCCAGTTTTTAAAGTAAATCCCATTTCTTTAGGCGCATCAGTACCCATTAAAATATGATTTCCTAAAAGTGGTAATTCAACGTGCAAAACCATGTTTTTTATGCTCTCGGGAACTGGAGGATGACCAGCATCTGCTGAAATTTCTCCAAAACGATGAATGCCATTTATAAATTCTGTTCTAAAAACCGATCTATAAAATAAAAACACTTCTTCTGTATTTCCAGGGAAGTTGACATAACTCGAAACCCTTGGAGCATTGGTTTTACGGTTTTGCTTACGTAAATAAAATTGTACAGAAATATATTGATCTAAATTTTCTAATCCTGCTGTAAATCCTTCTTTGAAACCCATTTTTACAATCGCTTCTAAGTCTTCAAACGTATCAAACTGCAATTGAATGTTAACCATGGTGTTGTCTTGATGGTCGGTAAATTTACTCCCCCATCTTACCCTAGGTTTAAAATTATTGGTTACCCCATTTTCATCGCAAAAAGCATCTATTCCAGAAAAAGAATGCAGGGATTCGATACTTTCATAATCGAACAAACACCAGTGTTTATCGCCTTCAGGGCTAAGCATAAAATAATGCCAGCGACCGCCAACTTTAAAGTCTAAACTTTTGGTAACTGTTTTGTAAGGTTTGGGTGCCCACCATAAATCTAAAATATCAGCTTCGGTCCATGCTGACCAAACTAAATCGATTGGGGCATTAAACGAACGTTCTATGTTAATTTGGTTATTGGGTTTGTCAACCGTGAAGTTGAATAAGATGGCTTTGTTCATTTTTTCTTGTTTTTGAGTTGGTTTAATACCACATCTAATTGGTCGAATTTTTGGGCCATTAATTGTTTAAACTGTTCCAGCCATTTTTCGATTTCTTTCATTTTATCGGCATTTAAGTGATAATAAATTTCGCGGCCTTGTTGTTCTTGTCTCACAATTTCGCAAGCCGAAAGAATTTGAATGTGTTTAGAAACCGCTTGACGGCTGCTGTTAAAATGTTCGGCAATAGCGTTGGGAGTCATGGCACTAGCGGCCAAAAGCATAATGATAGCCCTACGAGTAGGGTCGGCAATTGCCTGAAATACATCTCTTCTTGTTTCCATAATTATTATCTCGCTACCATTTGATTGCAAATAAAGCGCAATTATTTGATTGCGCAAAAATTTTTTGGAAATTTATTTAATATTCTTTTTTTGTTCAATGCCCTAAAGGACATTGCTACAAAATGATTTAACCCGATAGGTCTTGTCTGTTACTCCTTAGAGCCGTAGGCTCGATTTATTTTGTTGGGCTGGAATTTATTCCAGTTTTAAGTTTATATATTGATTCAAAGAGCCATAGGCTCGGCTCATATTAATTTTATATCAAATCTTTAAACAGAAAACTTTCATTATATTCTATCTTAAATTTTTCTAAAAACTCTAAATATTCCTCCTTAAAAGTTTGTTTTTTATGATGCTCTTCTTGATTGGCTATGTAATTATAAACATTATCAATCTGTGATTGACTGTAGGAAAACACACCATATCCTTCTTGCCATTCAAATCGATGTTTTGTAAATTTTTTATCATTCACATATTTAGATGATTTTGATTTTATGGTTTTCATTAATTCTGAAATGGAAATAATTGGCTTCAACCCTATAAAACAATGAACATGATCTTCAACACCATTTACAATAATTGTTTTACATCCTGTTTCATTTATCAAGTTTCCAATTACACCTAATAAAAATGGCCGCCAACTTTTTTCAATTGTCGCTTCTCTGTATTTTACTGCAAATACAACTTGGATATAAACCTGATGATAGGTGTTTGCCATTTTTTTATATGTTTCGTTCCTACGGAACTCTTTTTTTTATTTTGTTTCTTTCTCAACGGACTAAAGTCCATTGCTACAAAATGATTCGACCCTATGGGTCTTATCTGATTTCTTTTCTTTCAATAAACAACAGACTGAAGTCTGTTGCAATTGAAATCCATTGCTATAAAACAATTCGACCCGATGGGTCTTGTATTTATTTCACTTTATCAGTATCAATTTCGGCTGGCATAAAGTCGATTAATGCTGGGGTTATTTTAACACCATCATACTTTTCTTCAATGTTGTTTTTGTAATAAATGACTAAATACAAAAAACCATTTGATTCATAAAAACGCCAATCGCCTTCTTTATCGCCTTGTTTGTAACTTCCTTCGCGCATTTTTTGACCATTGGGCCAATACCAAACATGTGTTCCATCAGGCAAACCATCCACAAAATTTCCTTTAAAATTCAATTTTTTATCATCAAAATAAGCTTTCCATTCTCCGTCCATTCTTCCTTCGCGATAAGCTCCCTCTTGGGTAATGTCGCCTTCATTGTAAAGCCATTTTCCTTCTTTTTCATCTTCCACATATTCACCTTGGGCTATTACTCCCGATGAATCATTATCAGCCAACTCTATAAACTCTCCATCTCTTTTGCCTCTTTTGTAAACTTCTTCCCGCAAAATCCTTCCGTTTTCATAATACCAAATCCATTTTCCATGCGGTTTTCCTCCAGCATAATACATTCCTTTTTGTTCCACTTTTCCACTTTGGAAATAAAAAATCCAATTGCCATTTTTTATGCCATTTATGTATTCTCCTTCTGCTCTTAATGAACCATCGCTATAATATTCTTTCCAGAAACCTTGTTTGGTATTGGCATCATCAATTATTCCTTCGCCAACCAATTCGCCTGCTAAATACAATTTGGCGGCAACTACTTTTCCTGAATCGTTGTATTCTTTATGTGCACCTTCTGGTTTGCCATTTTTATAACCACCTAAGGTTTTAATTTGCCCATTCGGATGATAAGTATATTCTAAGTCCAAAAAAACCAATTCATCTACCTGTAAATCCAAATTTCCATTGAGGTATTTTTCAACTTTTAAAAGTTTTCCTTTTCTATCATATTCTTTAAAATAACCATTTTTTAAATCTTTTAAATAACGCCCTTCGGTTTTTAATCTACCATCTTCATAAAATGATTTCCAAACGCCTGTTTTTAAACCTTGCGGATCTTTTCTGTTAATTCTTTCTACATTTCCTAAATAACCTTTTTTGTAAGTAAAAATGGAAATTATGGTGCTGTCCTCATCGTATTCATAAGCAAAACCATCTAAACTATTGGCCTCATAATTTTCTTTAAGTTTAATTTTTCCTGTTTTGTAAAAACTCAATTTTTCTCCTTGCAACAAACCTTCTTTAAAATGTTCTATGCTTCGCGCAACGCCATTGGTGTCGTAATAAGTAGTGCTTCCATCCTTTTTGCCTACTTTGTAATGTATAGCCGATTCAGGTTTACCGTTTTTATGATAAAAAATCCACAAACTATCTAGCTGAAAATCTTTTCTATTGCCTTCTGATTTTATGATTCCTGTTTCGGAATAGGTTTTCCAATAACCATCGGGTTTGCCATTTTTTAAATTTCCTTCTGAGGCTTTTTTCCCATTTTTATGATAAAAAACATTGTAACCATTAGGATTGGTTTCTTGAGAAAATAGCGCGTTTGAAAAAAGTATGAGGAGATTAAGTAGAACTATATATTTACTTTTCATGCAATTGATTTATAATGATAATCAACAAATATTCTTGAACCCAAATTACGTAATAGAATTACGTAATCGCAAAAATGATTGTAGATAGGCTTTTTGAAAAAAGCCTAAACAATCATTAATGCGGGGTTAACCCGAAACGCCTTCGGCTGTAAGCATTAGAAAATCTAATGCTTAATTCGGATTTAAAATGTTTGAAGATAATTTAAGAATACTAAACTTAAAAGTGAGGCTTTTATTTTTTACCAACTTTAACACCATCGAGTGTTTTTATGTCTTTGTTGATAGAAAATGATTGTTTTCGGCTGATGGCAATTCTTGATTTTTTAGTAATTCTTATCAAATCGTATTCTTTGCCTTTGTAAATGGCTTTGCCTTTATAATTAAACAGCGATTCAATCCATTCTTCCGAGTATAAATTATAATAACTAATAGCTAACCTGTTTGGGTCGGTTATTTTGAAGAAAATGCTTTTATCTTTCCCTGGTTCAAAACTCAAATAAATGCCATCAGGAGCTACCGAGTCGCAAACGGCAGGTGTATATTTTTTAATTTTAATAAGTTCAATTAGCATTTTACTTTTAATGTTTTGGGCGCCAGTTGAGTCTACACCAATGTCAGCTTTTACTGAAACTCTGCGCAACTTAAAGGGTTTAGAATTGTAAAACTGAACTTGTTTTAAATCAACTCCTCCAGCCGCCAATCTTTTATGCATGCCATCGGTAAAAGCCATGTATTTGCAAGCACCCAAATGGCAACTAATTAATAAAATCAAAAGTAATTGTTTGCTTTTTAACATTCGGTTTTTAGGATTAAAGCGCGTTCTAAATTATAAATTAAACAATGCTTTTTGAAAAAGATTTATGATTTGAAGTTTTTAAAATCTATGATTAATAATTGCCAGTTTTTGTTATTCAATTCAAAATCGTTGGTTTTTATAAAGCCCAATTTTTGTCCATGAACGTGTAATGATCTTTTATTTTCATCGCGAATCCCCGCCAAACCAATAGAATAACCTTGTTTGATAGCTAATTTTCCTGCTTCAACATACATTTTCTGGAGCAAGTTTTTGCCCCGGTAAGTGGCATCAATACAAACCTGACCAATAAAAAAATAAGCTTGACTTTTTATTGGCTCTTCCTGCCAAATAACTTCATCATTTTGAACCATTTCATGAAGTTTTTGCGTCATCCCTGCGCAAGCATATTCATTGGGTAAAATCCAAAATATGTAAGCAATTATTTTTTGATTGTCTTTAATCACCAAAAACTGATTTTTTTTAATAAAATCCTCTATCAAATCAATTGAAGTCACTACTGTTAAAAAGCCTTTACTCGCTTTTTGGGCATCTTCAATACTATCTTGATGATTTAATTCTTGCAACCTTCTTATGGCACTTGCATCTTCTAATTTGGCTGGTAAAACCTGAAAATCAACTGATAATTGTTCCATCGCTTACTTCATTAAATTTAAACATCAAAGCCAAAGAAAGCAGGTTAACGCTGACTTGTTTGTTAGGGTTTAGAAATAGTGGATAAAAATAACTGCTTCCGCTAAATGTAACATTATTGTTTTGTGGTGCATTTCTAAAATAATGGTTTTGAACAAAAAAACCGGTTTCCAGAAGTTCGTAAATATTATCGGGCTTAAACACCTTTTCAAGGTTAAAAGTATGAATGAAACTTTGCTTTTCGTTAAATGTTTCGTTGGTTGTTTTGCCTAACAAATGTCTTGATTGTTGCTCTAGATTTTCAATATTCGAATATTCAAATGCTTCTAAAAGCTTTTTATTTCCTTCCAATTCATAATATTTTGCTAAAGCTTTTTCTTTCAAAAAGGCGTTGATCATTTTAAAATCTTTCATCACAATGTCTCTCAATCTTTCTTTCGCATTCAGCTCATAAATTGGAATAAAATTTTCGAGTTTTTGTTTCTTTTGAGAAAAGGAATTGGGTTCGAAAAGCGGAGAAACAATGTTTTTTATTTCTTCACTAACTGTGTTGTCAAGCAATTCGAGCGAAAAAAGCATGTTTTCTTTGTCTTCAATGTTTTGATAAATTTCTTGAATACAAATAATGGCATTGGTATCGAAACAAAGTTTTAGGTATTCGAAAAGAATGTTTCTCAGAAACAAGAGCAAACGTTCTAATTCCTTTTTTATAATAGGCTCGTTTATTGCTTCTAAATCGTTTATGGCGGCCTCACACCAAGCAATATCAGTTGCTGATTGTGTTACTTGATTGATAAAATAAAAATTATTGTCGTTGGCTGGTTTAAAGCCCGTTTTATTCAAAAACCTTAAATATTCTAACCTAAGCGGATAAGTTGATGCCTCCAAAATGTTTATGATGCTCTCGGTATTTGGCTTCTGATTTAAATCTTCAATGGTTTTGATAACCAAAAAGCGAAACAAAAAGGAGTTTTGAGTAAAGTAAACTTTCTCTAGTTTTTTGAGTTGTTCTTGTTTGTTTAAGCCTAAAAAACTTTGGTCAATCAAGTTGGAATAAGCCGATAAAAACTTAGCTTTATCTACTAATTCAGCATTGTCAATTTCATGCGTGAGTTCTGTAATTTTTTCAATGCTGGTTTTATTTAGTCTAAAAAGTTCGGAGTTTTTTTCTAATTGAGCAGCCCATTTTTTCGATTTCACAAGTGATGAGCTCACCATTTTTCTTTTTCTTTTAATATTATCTAGGTAATAACTTATTCTTGCTCGATATAATTTATACAGTTTATTGCTCATTAAAAACCAAGCTAAAAACAGCAAAATGCCAATGGCAGAAAGACTATTCAGGTATTTTAAAGGTTCGTTTGGCGGCAAAACAAGCGAAAAAGACCAAAGCAATAATCCGGCAAATAAGGTAGAAGCTTGATTAATTAAACCTTCCATATTGGTTTGCAGCTGCAATCTTTCATGGGGCATGGTGATTTGAAAAAGTACTTTAAACGAAGGTGCGTCAATGGTTTTGCGAATAACTCTTTCAGTAAGCTTAGCTAAAAAAAGGAAAAACACTAAAAACAATGGTATTTCATACAAAAGCAATCCCAAAAGGAAAGAAATAGTAAAAATAACTAATAATAAAAATGACAAAATCAACATGGAACGTTGCATGCCAATGCTGCTTAAAATACGTCCGGAAAGCAATGAAAAAGTTAACTCTGCTATTTTAGCAACAGCAAAAAACCAAGAAACTACCAAAGCCACTTCAATGCCTGTAAGGGAGGAAAAAAAGCGTAAAGAAACCAAATAACCATAATCGACTACATAAATGGCAATTACAGAAAAAACGGTTACAAGCGCGATATAAAGAAAAAAAGGTTGTTGTTTAAACAAATCAAGATTTATTTGCATTTGCTGCGCTTTTGACGCTTTCATTTTTAGTTTTTCATGAAATAGCTTTTTCACTTTTACCAAAGGCAGTAAAGCAATTAAACTAAACAAACCGCCAATAAGTAATAGTATTTCTTGACTAAAGTTTTTAGTAATTAATGGTGCCAACAAAAAAGTGAAAATAGAAGCCATTATTTCGCCTGTTCCAATTAGTGCAAGTAATCTTTTGCTTTGGGCAATGTCAAAAACCTTAAAACAAAGCGATGATAAATTGATGGCAAAAATGGCTGTAAAAGGCATTATAAATACAAAACCAGCATAAGCCAAATACAAAATGAATGCATCTGTTTTAAAAAAAACACTTCCAAAAAACACCAAAACACAAACGAGCGCAAAGGCAGAATGCGATAAAACTTGACTTTTAATAATTCCAGAAACTTGCTGACTTTTTTGAAACATTTTTAATATCAAAAAACCAATACTTCCTGATAAAATGTAGGCAATTGGTAAATTGGAAATCGGTGTGTTTTTAATCAAAAAAGAATAAGTGGCAACAAAATAAAACGAATTTGAAATGCCTATCAAAAAGGATTGCAAGAATAAAATATTGAAGGGTTTTTGCTCTTCTTCTTTTACATCAAGCCAGCTTAAAACAGCATTTTTCATTGGTTTTTTAATAGCTTAAATTTCCGATAAGTGTAATGTAAAATGTGCGTCTATATTGCGGCACGATTGAACTTTGAATACCACTTGCCGATCTAATTCCGGGCGAAAAATGTTCTTTATCTAACAAATTGTTTCCGCTAAGTTGCAGTGTAAGCTGTTTTATCAATTTAAAATTAACGGCTGCATTTAGCAACATATAACCCGGAATTAAATCATTTGGATTGCCAGAAATGGTTGTCTTTTTTCCTGTTGGTTTATCGCCTACAAAATTGCCGCGTAAGTGAAGTGACAACTTGTTTTTCAGCAATTTGTAAGTCAATCCAATATTGGCCGAATAGTTTGAAATATCGCCAATTCTAACCAGTGAATCTGAACCATTTACTTTGGAGGTTAAAATACTTTTTGGATTGCTGTGCGAAAAATTGACATAAAGTGACAACTGTTTGGTTAACATACTTTCAGCTGCAATTTGCAAACCCTGAATGCGCGCACGACCAATTGCCGCAAACTGTGTTGTTCTAACGCCCATTGTGTCAACTGTTATAGTTCCTAATGTTCCACTGTAAGCTGAAAAGTAATAAGCTGCTTCAATGTGTGTAGTTTTATTAATAGCATAGCGCACTGTTCCTTCTAAATTTCTGGCTTTTTCAGGCTGCAAAGATGGATTGTTTACCAATCGTGCGGAGGTGGTTGAAAATTTGTTGAAAGACGATGCATCTAAAAATGCTTCTGCATAAATCAATTTAAAAATAAAATTTCCAGGATAATAAATGACCGAGATTCTTGGGTTAAAAATAGAACCATAACCCAGTTTTTCGCGAATAAAGTTATTGTCGAGCCTTCCTCCTATTGACGCGTTTAAATGACGGGCTTTGTCTTGAAAATTAAATTGCCCAAAAACACCTAAATCAAAAATAGTGTAATTGTTTCCGCCTCTAACAGAATCTTTAGCCACACCAGTCAAAATTGGTTCTGGATCTAATGAGGTTACATAATCACCTTGAATCATGGCATTTCTTAATTCTACTCCACCAATAAAATCGAACTTTTCGTTGATAATATAATTGGTGCGTAATTCACTTCTAAACTGCTTTGATTGTTGTGAAAAATAAACTGGTTGAAAATATGGTTGTTTGTTTTTTAATAAATCGCTGAATTGCAAACCTTGATTGGCGTAGCCAAAATAGCGTGTCAAAACAGAGTTTTCGCCAAAGTCGGCTGAGCGAAAAAATGAAAAACTTGAAATACTTAATCGATCATTTATGTTTTTGTCGTAACGCAAATAATAAAAGGATTGACGTACTTGCCAATTGGTTAAATCGCTGCTTACTGAGTAATATTTATCTACATAATCAGAAGAAGCGCCTTCAATTCTGTTCCAAAATTGCATGCCTAATTTTAAATCACCAATCCTAATTTTTGAAGAAATATAATAATCGTTCGTTGGGTTGGAATATTGATGACTTTTACCATTGTGATCTTTATTATAATTATTTTGATCTAAAGAATCTGCTTTAAAAATGGCGTAATTGGTAGGAATAATTTTAGTTGAATCACTACTTACTTGATGGTAAATTCCATTAGGGTCTAGTGCTTGATATTGCGACAATGTTGCCGCTGAATAATTACTGCTGAAAATATTTTGATAACGATTAGCCCCAAATTCATTGGCATTCCATTTTCCATCCCAATCAGCATAACCAGAAAGGTCATGTTCTGTTGATTGATAAATTCTTCCTGTTACGCTCCAAAAAACATCTTTAAACCTGGTGGCAGCCGTTACATCATAAAATTTTGTGTTGTATGTTCCAAAACCTGCTCTAGCATTTATGTTAAAATTCTGTTCCTTGGTGTTAAGTAATTGTTCAACTGAATTGTTGAAAAAATCGTCTTCAGATTTGGTTACAATATTCACAACTCCGGCAAAAGCATTTGCACCATAAATAGTGGAGGCTGGGCCATAAATAATTTCAACTCTTTTGATGTTTGAAAGAGGAAATTGTTTCGAAATAAAGGCTGAATTAGACCACATATCATTGTCTTCAACACCATCCACCAAAAGCAAAGTTCTTTCGGTTGTTGAAGCCGAACGATAACCTCTTTGAAACAAAGTAGAATAGGTTAGCCCAAAAGTTCGGTTTACATCAAATCCTGGTAAATCGCTGAACAAAGATTCTATATCACGATATCCGCGATTCATAATTTCTTCTTCTGTAATAATTTGAATGGTTGCGGGCGCTAATTCTATTTTTTCGCTCTTTTTAGAAACCGAAGAAATGAGATTAGATCGCATAATCATTCTGATGTATTTTACCTGCAATTTAAACTGATCAGGGTCGCGCGTGTCGGTTTCAAAATTGTCTTTTAATCGCAACAGTTTTTCAATGTTTTCATCGGCTTTTTCAATCGAATCAACTGCCAAATAACTCATAGAAAGCAATCTGTAAGCCTCCACCTTTTCGCTGTTGCTAAATCCTTTTTGATTTAAACAGTTTTTTAAACTTGAAATGGCTGTCGAAAACTTACCAATGTTGTAATTGCTTTCCGCTTCAGAAATTCCAACCAATCCACAATTGTTTTGGGAAAACAAAATGTTTGGGAAAAGTGCCATTGTTCCTAAAACAATTCCCTTTGCAGCAATCAATTTTAATAGCTTTTTCATTTGTTTTCAGCTTTTAATGATTCAACTAATTGTTGCATGCTTACTTTCCATGTTATCACTTTTTTGTCTTCTCCGGTTGAAATAAGCATATTGTTTTTTTGATGATAATTTAAATCATACACCCATTTTGAATGTCCTCTTAAGGTAATAACATCTTCTTTTGAATCGTTGTCAATGGCTGCTTTAACAGAAATTATTTTGATGGTTTGGTCATAACCTGCTGTGGCTAATTTTAAAACACCATTGGCTAATTTAAAAAAGTGCAAATCGTTTACAGCCGATTGATGCAGCGCCAATGAAAGCAAAACCGAATTGTTTTTTCTAGAAAGAATGGTAACTCTTCCATCATCCGTTCCTGCTGTTAAATATTTGTTTTCACTGTCAATTTGGAAACAAGTAACTGGCGCATTAAAGCCAACTTTAGTTGCATTTCTTGTTTTCAAATCCTCCCAAGTATTATAAAAATAAATGGCTGATTTAGCGGCCAAACTAATTCCCCCTTCATGGTTCAAACTGAAATAAGAAATTGTATCATGTGCTAAATTTTCTTTCAGTTGGTAATTGTTTGCACTTTCGAAACGCGATAAACTTTTATTGCTTAATGCTATAATATCATCGTTTTTGTCAAATGACAATCTTTTGCCGTTTCCTGAAATTTTAAAGGTATTCAACAGTGATAAATCTTTTCCTGAAAATGCCAATAAATGAATATTGCCTGAGAAGCTTATTGTAGCCACTTTTTTTCCATCAGCACTCAGTTTTATATCCCGAATTTGATCTTTTAAGTAGTATTTAGAAACTTCAATTAATTTGTCATTTTCTAAATTTGAAACAACAATAACTCCCGATTCATCAGCGGTAAGAATTACATTAAAAGCACTATTGTAAGCTGATTTTCTAACTGAGGCATTATGACTTTGGTTTAAATTAGAATAATTGGTTTCTTTTTCCCAGTTGAAATTTAAGGCATTAAAAATGTCGTTGTTTTGCTCACCACCTCCATTTTCATTATGTTTTTGATAAGCTTCCAATGCCATGTTTTTGCTCTCTTGGTATTTGCCTTCATTTAGCAAAAGCAATGAATTATAGGCTAAGTTTCTGGCTTCGGAAAGGTTTTTTAATTTATCGGCAATGTTTTTTTGTTCTATGGCCAGTTTTTCATTTTTTACCGCCTTTTGCGTTTGTTCTTCCGCAATTTGTTGTTGGTCTTTGGCTAACTTTTCATTTTCCTGCGCCAATTGTTTTTGTTTTTCAGCAATTCCTTTTTGACTTTCCGCAATTGATTTTTGTAACAAGGCATTTTGTTCGCTACCAATTGCTTTTTTTCGTTCTCTTTCTGCAATTTCTTTTTCTTGACGGGCTGCGTATTCGCTTTTTGTGGCTCTTGTTTCTTCTTCTTCGGCTAGTTTCCTTTGATTATCCGCTTCTATCTGTTTTTTCTCCGCAAATATTCTCTGCTTATCGGCTTCCATTTGCTGGAAAAAAGCATAAATGGCGAAGAAAAAAGCTAACAAGGCGACCATTGAAATAATGATTGCAAAACGCTTAGCTCTTTTCAAGCGAAGTTTTTGTAGCTCTTCTTTTCGTTTTTGTTCTAAAAAATATTGCTCATTACTATATTCCAAAAACAGAATTGCTTTCTCGAAATAGTTATTGTAGCGCAAAGCCCAAGTGCTATTGGGTTGGTTTTCTTCACGCCATTTTAAAGCAATTTGTAATTCAGGATCACGCCACAAACCACCTTTTCCTAATTCATATAAATTGGCAGCTTCGCAAAGTCGATTATAAACCTGAATAGATTCATTTTCTTCATTTACCCAATTGATTAAGCGCGACCAAACACGCATTAAACTTTCGTGAGAAATGTCAATAATTGAATTTTCATTCAATGGAACATCAAACGGAGGCATTAAAAAAGCTCGGCCTTCTTTCCTAAAAATTTCAATAATTTCTGCCGTTTCGGCTATGCTTACATTGGCCAAAGCAGCTAATTCGTTCAGTTTTGTTGGTCTTCTAATACCACGACTATCGCTGCCTCTATCAGTTAATCCTTTAAAAACTGCTTCGCAAATGTTGCGTTGTTTGTCATTTGAAAGTTCTGCATAAGCCTCTTCGGCATGTTGAGAAAGGGCTTTGTCCATTGTGCCAATCTCATCATACTCTTCAATATCAATTTCTTTATCGGGATTTTCTTTACTTCTCCAAGCATCCCAAGTTCGCATTAAAGCATGTTGCAAAATGGGTAATTGATCGGGATTATCGCCAACATCGTTTAGCAATCGGTTCAACAATCGTTGCGAAACTTGTGCTCCACCAACGGCAATTGGCCCTGAAATGGCTTCTTTTCTTTCCTCACGCGTCATTCTAGGAACCAAATACTGACCTTGATTAATTGCTTCGGGCAAACCTCTAAACTCTGTGCAATCGCCCAAAAAATCGGAACGCATGGTAAAAACCACATAAATTGGGAAATCCTTTTGCTCTGTGGCTTTCAGCAAAAGATTGATGAATGCCAAAGAATCGCGTTTGCCTTCTTTAGCCTCTTTTTCATATTTTGAAAATCGAAACAATTCTTCAAACTGATCTACTAAAACCAATAGATTGTTGCGAGGGTCAAGTCCTGATTGTTTATAGGTTTCAAACAAACCGAAATTACTTCTCCTTAGAATAGCTTCATTAATTGCCTTTAAGGTATTTTCTTCCCCTTCTTCATGATGATTGTATAAAATGCCATCTTTTGAAAGCGCCTCCGCTAAATTGCCAATCGGATCGCTTCCAGGTCTAAATGTGGTAATTCGCCAACTTGAACCAGCGCCTGACATAAATCCACTGTAAAGTGAAGGAATTAATCCTGATTTTACCAATGATGATTTTCCGCTTCCCGATGCTCCAATAACGGCCAAAAACCTTGTTGTTCTTAGCTTTTTTAGCAATTCATCAATCTGTTTTTCTCTTCCAAAAAACAAAATATCTTCATGCTCCTCAAATGCTCTGAGACCCGGAAATGGATTAAAATTGTCGGAACTACTGTACATGCTATTTGAGTTTAGCGATTATTGATTTTAACTGTGCTTCGGGAATTTGCTCTAGTCCGTTTACTACTTCCGCTTCCAATGTTCTGAATCTCTGTTTCGAAATGCTTGGTGGGCCTGATAAATAAACGGCTTTAAAGCCCAAAGGCTTTTTGCGTCCGTATCCACTAATTTTCATAAAATCGCGCATTTTTGAGCGTAACCACAATTCATTGGCTTGACCAAAAAATATAATTACTGCATCGCAAGCTTTTAAGTTTTCAATATGATCTTCCCTAATTTGTGTTTCATCGCCTTCAAAAACCGGAATTACAACTTCGCAGCCATTGTTAAATAAAAAATCTTCAATTGGTGTAATGTCATTGATATCCAAAATATCGCAGATTAAATAAACCAAAGTGGCACTTTTTTCAATCGCATCTTCTTTGGCTTCTTCCTCTGGTTCAGGCTGTTGAATCGACTTTAGTTTATCAACTATTACATCTTTAAATTCTTCTATTGAGCCTTTTACCAAATCGGCTCCTATAGTTGCATTATTGTCGTTATTTAATTGATTTAAAAAACTTATTTGTCGGTCATCATTTGGCTGAATACCTTCTGGAATCCAGATTAGCCGAGGTAAATTGCTTCCAGCACTTAAAACATTGGCCGTTTCGTTTTGCAATTCAATAATCGATTTTTTAGTTCCTTCTGGCACAATTCCATAACCTGAGCCTAAAATGTGGATAGATAAATCGGCTTGTGCTAAATAACTTTTTACATCTTCTTGCAATTGCGGAGCAATCAAAGGCAATTGTTTATCAGGAAAAATAAGATGTCCATAATCTTGTAATTCGCGTTTTATATTGTCGCGAAATTCTTTTGTGTCATAACTCGATTCGGAAAGGAAGATTTTTTTTGAGCCCTTTTTTCCGTTGAGTGCGCCACCAACCATGCCCGATTTTGTTCCAAAACGTTCAACATCTTCTAAAAAAGCACAAATATCATGGGCTAAATCGTCTAATTTTTCCCAGTATTGCCTTTCTGTTTGTTGACCTAAAATGTTTGAAAACTCTTTTACTCTGTTGGTGTCTGGGTCGGTTGAGTAAAACTCATAACCCAAAATGTTTTGAATTTTTTCAGGATGTAAATCAATTCGAACTGGCGTTTTGATAACCTTGAAAATTCTGGCTTTATTGTTAATACTAAAACCAATATTGTTTTGCGAAATATTATAAAACTCATTGACTTCACGCACACACCATTCCGACTTAACATAACGAGGCGATAAAATAGAAATAACTATGGCCACATTAGGAAATTGATCTACAATTTGTTTATCAAACAAGTCATTTCCTTGCAATTCTTGGTCGCGCCAAATAATGGGTCTTCTTCCTAAAAGTTGGGCTAAACGAATTTCCAAAGCACGATGAAACTCAGAAATCCAGCCTTTTTGGCCTTCAATTAGCGCCTCATCATCAATGTGAGCATAACTTATGAATATGTCTTTCTCAAATTGCATTAGCTTTCTTTGGTTTTAGCGATAACTGCGTTCATTAATGGAATCAAAAGAAACATATTTAGATCTTTCTCTTTGTTTTCATCATCCAGATTTTCGTATGGAATTAATTGGTCGTGAATTTTCAAAATATCTTTTAATAGTTTTTTGTCTTTTTTGTTTTCAGGAAAAGGCCCGAATTTGAAGTTAAAAACCATTTTTTCGCTGCTCCAGCGCTTGTGTTCAATGGGCGCAAGTCTAGGGAAAAAACGATAAATGTTTTCATTGTTGATGGGATGACAGCCAATTTTTTCAAGAAATGCCAATTTCACATTTAAATGGCGCGCAACATAACGATTAGAGTCTTTCTTTCTATCTGATAAAATATTCCATCTTGCTAAAACCGAAAAATATTTGCTTAGTTCTTGTACCGTTGCATTGGTTTTTTGGCTGATTGTGTTCAAAATCATTGATTCTAAACTTTGTTTTTCACTTGGAATAAAATCAAGCATTTTTTGTTCTAATTCAGCGCTCAATTCTTTACAGTTTTTGTAATTAAACTTTTCAGACAATAAATATTCAAACTCGTATTTTATAGAATAAAAATAATTGACAATGTAAGACAAAGTATCCGTTCTTTCGCTATGTTCAATCAATCTTTCGCTGGTGCAAGTATCAGTAACAAGCTTAACGCTGTGGATATTTAAATCGTTTTTGAAGGTATTTCCAATGCTATTTCCTTCATTTTTTTCATCAAAAAGATTTAAAATATTGGTGTCTTCTGGCAAACAGAGTATAAGCGGTGTATGCGAAATTTGTAAAGTTTGTATGTATAAAAACTGTCTAAAACTTGCTGTTAAATTGAGCAAAGAAGCATCGCTTTCGCCAAAAAAATAGGCAGCTTTTACTTTGCTTATTTTTTCAATGTTTTCTTTAGACCAACCAAAATTGGCAAAAAAAGAACCATTCAAAAGCTTTACCGGAATGATTTCGATAAACTCCGTATAAAAAGGAAATTTGTAATTAAAGGCATTATAAAATGTTTCAACTTCTTTGTCAATTAAATATATTTTGAGGTTTTTTAATCCAGGATAATGGCTTAAAATAATGTTTTCGATAATAAATGATTCTGTAACTTCATTGCAGCCAACAATAGCAATTGCGTTTTCTTCCTCAAACTTTTGAATGTATTTATGCGGCCCGAAAGTGTCGTAAATTTTTTGAGCAGCAGCTTGATAAACATTGAATGTATCTAAGTCATAATTATGGTTTTGATTATAAATGTCAAAATAATCTTTCAGTAAATTTATATTGTCCCAATTTTTCACATGGACTAATATTTTTAAGACTTTTTCATGACTTTTTGTAAAATCAAAATTGGTTATGTTTTTGGCTAATTCAATGTTTTCTTCATCGTTTTCATTGGCCACTATACAAATTCTAGCCGATTGAATTCCAGCTTTTTCCAATGTTTTTTGCTCAGCTGGATTTTCTTTAATCACTACTGCCCCTGCTCTTTGAATAGATTCTAAAAATGGGTGATCTGATTTTGATTCAATTACCACCACTTTATAACCCTTTTTTAATAATTCTAAGGTTGTATTTCTGGCAATTAAATCAAGCGAAAAAACAATTACATGATTATTGTATGTCAATCTAACCTTTGCCACTTTAATTGCTTCAACAGCATATTTGTAAATTAAACTAAATGCTCCGTAACCAACTAAAATAGCAGCCAAAAACTTGGCGATAATGAGTGATTGATTGGTAACTGTTGGGTCGGTTTCTTCCATCAAAAAAGAAGCAATTGTGGCATATAAAACTCCCCAAAAACTAAAGTCTTCATTTAGTGTTTCGTGAAACCCTAAAAAAGAAAAGAAAAACACAGCCACTACTAAAACTGGAAGGAAAAAGAGTTTTAGCTTATTTGGATTCATAAAGTTCAATTTTTAAGGGGTTTCTTCTCCTTTTTTCACTTTTTTGGCAATGGTCATAAAAATAATAGAAATTACAGTTCCGGCAATTAAGCCTACTATAAATTCCAAATCATCATGAATTACAATGTTTACCATTCTCAAAATGAGCAAAATGAGCACTAAAACACTTATCGCAAAAATATAGATAGCGCTTTCCATGCTAAACAAAACCTCTTTTACATTTTCATCAAACAAGGCAATGATTAAGCCTGTTAAAGCAAAAAGCAATAAAATAAAAAGTCCTAGAATTATTAAACCCGAAAATCTATCTAAGGCGGGTTTAAAATCATCTTTATAAAACTGAGTAGATATTCTGCTTGTTTTACCTTTTAGTTTTGCTTCTTCCGAAAGTTTAATAAGATTCACCTGAGCCATCAGTGAATCATAATTCAGTCTTGGTTTTTGTTTTCCAAAGCCCTGTTGTGTAAACTTTAATTTTAATAAATTTCCGTACTCTACATTTCCCTTTTCTTCTCCTAAAGCCCAAATACCTAAACCTGCAATTTGCGATTGCGCAATATAATCGTATTTGTAAGTAAGCGAGTTTAAATCGTTCAGCCAAACTTGATAGTTTTTCCCATCTTCAGAGTAAGAATAAAAAGTGTTGAAACTTATTGGATCAAAACCTTTTTGCCAATTGCCATTTGTTTTCCGCTCTTCAATCTCAGCAATTGTTATCCAATCTTTAAAAAGTAAGGCTTCTGAACCAATTTTGTCATCAACCGTTTGCCAAACTTTTCCTAAAAAACTAAGCGCCAAAATAGTCTTAGCCTTTGGAACGTCTTGTCCAAAATAGTGGTTGAGACCAAAATCAATATCGATACTTTTCCATGTTTCTCCATCTATCAATGGATCTGGAGGTCCTGCTACTTTGCTGTCTGCGCCATGTCCTTCAGTGGCCATGTAAATAAAATAATCGACAAATTTTTCAAGTTTAGCAATTTGATAAGCGCCATCCCAGTCAATTTGAGGAAGATTAATTGATAGTTTATGCTCTGGATTTATGCCATGCATTTTTACTGATAAATCAATTATAAAATTGGTTAATGCCTCTCGGTGAATGGTATCAACTTTACCAAAATCGAGGTTAAAACCATCTGCATTTTTATCTTCTAGCAGTTTGATTATGTTGAGCGTTAATTGATTTTGAGCGGCAAGATTTGTAAAAAAAAGTTGGTGTTTTTCACTGCCGTGTAACGCAACGTTCAAATCTATTTTTGTGCCTTCGCGGTAGGCATAATCAAAAAATTCGGTTGACTCCCAATTGTGTGTTGTTTTGGAATTTCCCGTTAAGGGGTCAACAAAATATCCGACATACACCAATCTGGAATAAAGATTGTAGTTATACGTTTTGTAAACATCGCCCAGCCAAAAAGGATAAAAACCTATAATTTCATGCGTTAAATTATAAGACGTTGTATCCGCATCTTTTGAATAGCTTACTTTGTTAAGGTTTGCCCATTCTGTTTCGGTTTTATACCCTAATGCATTTTGACGATTTAGAAAATTAATTCTATCGTTGGAAGGTGCGCTGTATTTTAGTTTTAGGTTTGTTGCGTTATCTATTGCGCTTTGATTATCTGCTGTTTTTCCTATTTCATCGAAATCTGTATTAACTTTCGGTCGAGGAATTTCTTTCTTGGGCAAAAGATTGGTTAACACACGCCATAATAGTGTTTTGTCATCATTTTTTATAGCTGCTATCGAATCGATTTGCTCCTTTGTAAGCGTTTTCGGGACTTTACTATTTTGCGTTTTAGCCGAAAAAGAAAAAACCAAAAAATATGTCAAAACAATGACAGCAAATTTGGTTTCGAAAATTTTCATATTTCGGTCTAGTCGTTTATTGAGATTAAAAAAACAAATAATCTGCCTTTTAAAGCCCATTTGTTAGTAACTTTCTTTTATTGTGAATTTGGTTTTTAAATAAAAATCAAAATTTGTATTTGTTATTCCAAGTCCAATTTTACTAAAAATTGTTTTAACCAATGTAAATTTAAACATCAGAAATCAAAATGATAACAGGAAAAAAATTTGTTTTTGTGTTTTTTGCTTTTGTTATCTTTTTTAACTTTCCTGCATGTAATAGTATAGAAAGTGAAGATTTATATAAAAAAGGAATGTTGTTTTTTGAGCAAGAACAATATGTTTTGGCTTTACAAGATTTTGAACAATCAATAGGTTTAGATTCTAGCAATCCTCAACCTTATTACTTCAAAAGTATTTGTAATTACCGTTTAGAAAAATATCCTGAAGCTTTAATTGATATAAATAAAGCAATTGCGCTTTCGCCTAAAAATCTAGAGGCTTACAATGAAAGAGCTTTGATTTTAATAAAATTAGGGTTAAAAAACGAAGCATTAATTGAGTTAAACACCTTATTAAACCTCAATCCTAATTTTGGTTACGCTTATTTAAACAGAGCTGTTCTTCTAAAAGACACAGGCCGACTTCAAGAAGCATTGATTGATTGCAACAAAGCCATAAAAATTTTACCTGACAACCATAAAGCATACTTTAACAGAGCTACTCTTTTTAAAGCATTAAAAAATTATGATGCTGCAATTAGAGATTGTAATGTCGCTATCTCTTTGTCTAATAATCTCCCTGAATATTATATTCTTAAAGCCGACATCTACATCTTAAAAAACTATAATGAAGAGGCTTTACAAACATTAAACAAAGCCATTCAACTTGACACCAATAGCTTTGAAGCTTATACCGCTTTAGGAAATATGCATTTGAAAAAAAACAATTATTTGGATGCGATTTATTTGTATGATAAGGCTTTATTAATAAATCCAAACTATTTGGTGGCTCTAAATAATAGAGCAATTGCCAAACACCGTGTGGAAGATTTTGCGCAAGCTTTGGTTGATTTTGATGCTGGCTTGAGCTTAGACGACCAAAACTTCAATTTCTATTTTAATCGTGCTTTAGTAAAATCAAAAAGCAGCGACCCGGGTGGGGCAATTTCAGATTTTAGCTCCGCTTTGCAAATTAATGATAAATATGCGCTGGCTTATTATTGTCGAGCAATACAATATTTGTGGGAAGGTGATACAATTTCTGCCTGCAACGATTTGAAATCTGCCAAAGATTTCGGATTTGCTGTAAAAAGCAATGCGATTAGTTTAAGTTGCAAGTAGGGTTATAAAAGTACCATGAAGATTGTAAGATGTACAAAGAAATTAGATAATAGATTTCAGTATTAAGATTGGCGGTTGAGCGTAGCCGAAACCGCAACTATATTCAGGATTTTGATTTTTCAATAATCAAATAAATATTGAAAGAATAAAAATCTGCAATTTGTAATCTGCAATTTGCAATTCGAAAAAATGGTATTAACTATCCCCCGTTAATTAACATTCTTTTTGTGTGCGTTTTCGTAATAATTTTTTCTTAATTTTCAGCAAATTATTTTCCAATGCCAGAAACCACTGTAAAGGAAACAGCCACAGACCCAAAAGCTGCGGCAGACACAAGCGAACAGCAAACAGGGAAAAGTGCAGCAGAGCCTGAAGTTACTGCAAAAGCAAATACAGAAACAGTTAAGGAAGAACCAAAAAAAGAAGAAGAAAAACCTGCAGAACAAGAAGCTCCAAAAGCAGATGTTGAGATAGAAAAAGAAGAAGCTGAGGTTGTTGAGGCTACTTCAGGAAACTATTCCTCAAAAGGTTTGGTTTTATTAAAGGGTGAAATGCGCACCGTTCAAAGTGTTGAGGCTGTAAAAGCAAGTTTTCCTGACAATCCTGCCAAACAATATGAAAATATTAAAGGCGGTTTTTTTAAACGGGGTCAAAAAGCATCAGGAACGGGAGAAAAACTAGAACCCAACTCTTCAGCATTTAACTTTTCTATTCCAGTTAAAATGGATGAGGCTGAAGCCGTTGGTGCTCCAAAATGGGCCAAAATCAAAGTAGATAATCAAACTGGAAATCCACAAATTGACAATGCCTTATCGAAGCTAAAAACCCAAGAAGGATATTTTGAGGCAAGTAAAATTAAACCAGTAAATTATTCTGCGCTACCTCTTTATAGAAAAATAGGCACTTCTGAAAAAGCCACAGATGCCATTGGCGGTGCTGTGGGTGATATGTTTAAAGACAAAACAACAGGCGTTGAATCAACTGCAACCATTTCGAAAGGAGTGGCAGGCGGTGGATCAGCAGGCTCAAAAGTTGCTGAAATTTTAAATGCCAGTAATGCGTCTGAAGTAGGCAAAGGTTTTGGCGCTGCTGGCGGAATTATTGGCGGTGTTGGCGCTTTAATAAGTCTAAAAGATGGTGCTGAAAAAATTTCTGGAACAACAGGAAGAGAAAAAGCACAAGGCGCTTTAGATGTAACAAAATCATTGGGCGAAGGAACAAAAAGCTCAGCGAATGCTGCGCAAATGGTTTCCGAATTAGTGAACAATGGTTCAGCGGCCACCGGAGCTCAAATAGCAGCTGCCGGAGCAACCGTTGCACTTGGCGCAGTTGAGTTAATAAGAGGCGCTTACAAAGGTGTTGACTCTCACAAAAGAATAAAAGCGCTCGAACTAATTAGAGATAGCTCGAAAGATGAAGAGGTAAAAAAAGCCATTAGCGTTGCCATTTTTGCTTTAGAGAAAAAAAGAACTGATGGCGCAATTACGGCAACAAAAGGCGCTTTAATGATTGTTGGCGGGTCGCTACTTTTAGCAGGAATAGCCGCTGGGCCTATTGGCGCAGCTTTAATCGGAGTTGGGTTGTTAGCCGTTGGTGTTTATGCTTTATACAAATACTTTAAAACAAAAAAAGAGGCAAAAGAAATAACTTTAGATTATTTAAAACCCAATAAAGAATTAAGAAAAGAGCGCGATGCATGGAAAGCGGAGCGAGATAAAAAGAAACTTGATTACGAAACAAAAACGCCTTTTACTACTCGTAAATTTAGTTCGCATAGCACTTTAATGAAAAGCAATGAAAATTACCGCGACTACCAAGAATTATTGTTGCGCGATCCTATGCATGTTGAACTTCAAAAAAATAATTTTAAAGACCCTAAAGATTTTTACAAATCATATGTTGAAGGAACTGCCACAGTAATTTACAATGCTGCTGTTGCGCCACCAGAAGGAAAAGCCGCTGACCCAGAATACACAAAAATACTGGAAGAAATGGGCTTAAAAGTTGATTCTCAAAACAAACAACCAAGCATTGAAAAAATTAAAAAGCGTTTAGAATAAATTAGAATGATTGATTTAAAAGAAATAGCACAAGTATTATCTGCTTCAGATTATGAGATTGATTTTATTGAAAAAAATCAAGAAAATCCATTAGATACATTGGTTTGTTTTATGCACGGAACGGGTGAACCACTGCCTCTTGAAATTAGCGTAATGCCAACCAATGAAACTGATTTCGATAATTATAATTTAATTCAGTTTTTTCATGAAATAACTTGTCATGATTATAATTCCGATACCAAAAAAGAGCTTGGAATTTATCTCAATGCTATTAATGCTAATATGCCTTTAGGTTATTTCGGATATTTTGAAAAAACAAAACAGTGTTTTTATAAACACAATTGCCTTATTCCTAACAATCCAAAAGAACTTAGTCTTGAAGGAATTCTTGATGTAGTTACTGTAGCGGCCAGAATGATGCAATTGTTTCGAATGGATATAATCACTATTTTAGAAAACAAAAACACCGCCAAAAGTTTATTAGAAAATCATTCTTTTTCGCAAATATTGGTTTAAATTATGGCTGAAACAGCAAGTTCGAACAGCGATGTAGCAGAAACCTCCCGAAGCGCGAGCGTTTCAAGCGAAGGCATGTCGGCTGCTGAACCTGCTATTGCACCAGCCAAAGAAGGTTTGTCAATTGAATTAGAAGATGCTGAAGAAAAAGAAGAGGTAATTACCCCTGGCTACAATACCAAAGCATTTGTAATTGATAAAGCGCAGCTTAGAAAGAAAGAAGCTGTTGAAAAAATTGTTGCCAAATATCCTAACGATGCTGCTAAACAAAGCAGCGAAATAAAAGGTGGCTTTTTCTCTCGATTATTCCGCGATTTTTTTGGCGAAAAATTAGATTCTAAATCCAAAACATTCAATTTTTATATTCCTTTAAAAGCAGATTTAAGCAAATCTATTGGCGAACCATCATGGATTCCAGTGAAGGTTGACACCGAAGATAAAACACCCGGTGTAGCTGACTCGCTTTCAAAATTGCAAATGCAAGAGGGTTTTATTGATTCTCAAAAAATAAAGATAACCGATAAAAACCTAAATGGCGGCAAGGTGATAACCACCAACACCGAAACAATGATTGCCGGCCTTATGACCCGCGATAAAATTTTCGAGAACAAAAAAGGCAAAGAAAGAGATGTAGCCAAAATTTCAGAAAGCAGAAGCGAAAGAAAAACCGCTAATGCCGAAATGAAAGAGGAGGAAAAAGAAGGTGAAGAGCAGGGAAACGAAATAGAAAAAACACTTTTCTCAAAAGCTTACAGCGCACTTAACAAAATTGCCCCAATAGGATTAAAAGTAGCCAACAGAATGATTATTCCAAAAGGATTAATTTTTGATGTTTTTGGTTCTGTAAAAATCGGTGAGCAAAACCTAACATTCACCACCAATTTTAAAGGAGATACTGAAACTGGTGACATATTTATACTTGGATTTAAGTTAGATCAAACCATAAAAATTGGTTATAATAAAGATGGTTATTTAAACTTCGCAGGTGAAATTTCAGGAATTGAGGTTGACACATCTAACTCAACACTCGTTTTTAAAGCCAGTGCAGCAAGTATTTCTGCAAAAATTTTAAATAGTGCTGAATTTACCATTACCACTAGCAATGTGAGTTTCACCCTTGAAAATGGAATAAAAGTAAGCTGCAATATCGATACCGCTGCGGCTGTTATCAATGTTTATGGCACTGATGTTAGCTTGTCGCTAAATCCAAGCGAATTAAAAGACAATCAATTTACTTTTAAGGGCGCAAGAGCCAATATTTCTGAACTTAGTTTTGCCGATGGTGCTTTAAAACTCAACAATACCAATATTGGCCTCGATGAAAACTACAATGTAACTGCCGATACTACATTTTTAGCTCAAAACATTCGTTTTGGAAGTCAATTTATTATAAACGAATTTGATGGAAAATTAAATGCTGAGTGGAAAAAACCTGATTTCAGTATGCAATTGCTTGATAGCAATATTTCAGCTGAGATTTTCGGTCAAGATTTAGATGTTACAGGATTAAACATAGAAAGTAAATCTAAAATTGGATTTGAATCAGTAAAACTTACGGCTGGAATTGCGTCTAAAACTTTTGAAATTGCCGTTGAAGGTGGAAAATTAGAAGCCGGAAAATTTGATTTTGATAAAGCCTCTGTAAAAGTCGATAAACTTGATTTTTTAAACGAATCGCTGGTTTTAGAAAACAACGAATTAAGTCTTTCAAAAACAGATGGTGCTAGAGAATTAGGGATAAAATCTTCCATAACCGCCAAAAGTTTAAATGCTGGTGAAATTATTGCCATAGGCTCGGCATCAGGAAACATTGAGGTAAAAATTAATAGCCTAGACGATTTTTCAATCAACATTTCTGAAGGAAAAATTAGCGATGCTGCGATTCTTGGACAAAAAACTTCGATTGACGGAATAACTTACAACAGCGATGGTTTAAGCGCTTCGGAAGCCAAAATGGATTTAAAAATTGGTGAAAACGAATCGAAATTAAATATTAAAAAAACTAAAATTTTTAATAAAAAATTCAGCTTTGAAGAAGCTTCTTACAAAATGGCTGAGCTTTCATTAGCCAAAGGGGCTTTGGTAATTAAAGAGGTGGATGTGTTGGCTAAAGCCAATCCTGAGTTTAGCATAAAAGGAAGCACCAATATTGCTGGAAAAATTGCACCTGATTTAATTCCAGGCGTCAATAATTTGGCTGCTAGCGGCACTTTGCTTTTCGACTTTAATAGAACCGCAGGTTTAAGCTTGGCTTTTGAAAATGGAAATATAAATGGCGATATTTTCGGACATGAGTTAAACATTGAAGGATTAAACATAAAAAGTGATGAGGTAAGTGCAACAAAAGCTGGATTAAACCTTCATTTTTTTGGGCAAAATGTTGTTTCAAGCATTACTAGCCCATCGTTTAAAAACGGGAAATTTAATTTTACGCAAATCGATGTGGGTTTGATTAATAGAATTTCCATTATTGATGGTGTTTTAGAGGTTGACAACCCTTCGCTTTCTATCTCAAAAGAATTAAGCGAGCTTGGAAATTCTGGTTATAAAATTGGCGGAAGTGGTAAGTTTTTATTTAATTCTTCCATTGTAAGTGGTGAATTTTCACCTGTTTTGGTTTTCGGAACTTTTGGTCAATTAAAAGAAAATTCGAAAGCTGGATTTTCTTTCGACAGTTTAAGCGGTTTGCTGAAAACGCCTATTGGAGACCTTTCGGTTGAAAATTTAAGAAAAGAAGGTGATGATTTAAAAGCTGATAGCGGTCGTTTAACAAGCCGTTTGGGAACTGGATTTTTGTCAAGTTATGTAAGCAATGATGATGGGAAATCTATTTTAGATGATTTAGGGAAGTTGGCAAGCGCCAGTGTTGACCTAACAGCCACTAACATAACCATTAACCGAACTGGTTTTAAAACCGAAAAAGTTGATACTTCATTAAACGAAATTGAGGTAAACTTAATGGGTTTTAACCTAAAATATAATCCCAAGGAGAAAAAAGGAAGCCTTACCAAAGAGGTCAATTTTCCGCAAGTTGTAACCAATGCCATCCCAAATTTAAGGTTAGAGTTTCCAATATTTCCGCCACTAAATGCTTACATAGAAGCCGGAATTGGCTCTGAGGGAAAATCAAACTTAACCATAACTGTTACTAAACTTGGCAAAGACGAATATGCTTTAGTGTTAGAATTAGGCGCCTCAGGAACCAGAATTTTTGTATTTATTGGCGCTGGAGTTAGTGTTGGGATTCCGTTTTTAGCATCTGCTAGCGTAGGTGTGAGAGCCGAAGGTGGTGTTAATGCTGAAAAAGCAAATATTACCAGCAATTCTAAGTTTAACTTTAATAAAGGTTATATACCATCTATAACCGAAGCCGATTTAAACTTTGATTTAGAAGCCAAAGCAACATTAGAAGCCAAATTGGTTTTGAGTTTCAAGGCTCTGTTTTTAACGAAAGAATTTACCAAAACCATTGCTCAAAAAGATTTAGGAAGCTTTACCAAACAAAAAGCCTATAAATGGAATTTAAAAGAACCTGAAGCAAAAGGTGACAAAGAAGTTAAATTCGCTCCGAAGCCAATGATTGAAGGAAATGCCGGATCAAAAGATGAGATTAATGCCAGCATTGAACAGTACAATCAAACCAAAGAGTTAGGCGATAAAATAAAAGCAAAAATAAACTTTAGTCAATTAGAGCGATTATCACAAGGCACAGGAAGTGCTTTAAGTGCTGATGAACGTTCTGCCAATTTGAATAGGCATTTTGCTGGTTTGCGCAGTTATGATAATGTGAAATTATTGGTTGGTGCAACAATTGGAAAAAGTGATGACACTGCAAATGAGACTATTTACTCATTCATAAATAAATACAACAGCATAAAGGATAGTCCAACTATCAGAGAATTGGTTGACAATGACATTGCCAACTTTAAAAACACTCAAAGAAAAAAATCGGAAATTTTTGCTGCAGCGCGCGATGTCAAAAAAGCCACAAAACCTTATACCGCAGCATTTAGCTCACCTAATCCTACCGAAGCACAAGCATTAAAAGATGCTACTAAAACATTTATTACTGTTTACGATGCCAATAAAGATGCGCTTGGGTAGTAAAAATTGAAATTCTTTTTGGGTCGCTGAAGTGGTAGCTCTTTTGAAAGCTTTGGTTTGAGCTTGGCTTTGTGTTGCTAGCGAATGTGTATGACTATGCCGCGTTGGCATTGGTCTATTCGATTGATTTAATTACCCTGTACCACTTTTCCTTATTTACACATACAGTTTTTCCGCTTTGAATAGATAATCCATTGTTCGATAAAAAATAGGGTGGATCAGCAAAAATCATATTAAACTTGTGGTTAAATTGAGGTAAAGTTCAATTGAATCTCCTTTGAGAAGATAGTTATTTATTTTTTTTGATTTTATTCATTTCCATGTCAAAATCAGAAAGGTATTTTTTATCTTGAATAATTCTGAACTTTTCAAACTCATCACTTGCCTTTGTGATTGCTTGTTCATTTGATATTTTACCTGCATTATCCAATAATTCATATCGATTGATTTTTAGAAAACCATCCAAAACATCAATCCATTCAGACATTTTCATTGGGATATTACGTTCAGCTTGTAGTTCTGCAAAGTTTAAATACAACTCCACCAAACGGTTTAGCTCCTTGATTTCTCTCTCTTCTAAATAATTTTTTGCGGTCCCAATATCTGATTTTAATATTTTACCATCAGGTGAGTTTTTCCAGGTTGTTAAGCCCATATTTAGCTTTTGAGAATCGACTCTTTTGTGAATAATTTCAGCTGCCGTATTTCCGGTAATTGCCCAATGAAGTTTGTTTTGAACTGTTTTGTAAAAATTTTGAGTTAGTTCAGAATTTGCATCATAGTCAATACTACATTGAGCATAAATATCAGTGATTTTCTGATAAAATCTTCTCTCTGAAGCTCGAATTTCCCTAATTCTTTCGAGTAATTCCTCAAAATAATCTTTCCCAAAAACCTGACCTCCTTGCTTTAAGCGTTTATCATCTAAAACAAATCCTTTTATTATATACTCCCTAAGTGTTTTGGTAGCCCAAATACGAAACTGTGTTGCTTGCTTTGAGTTTACTCGATAGCCAACAGCAATAATCGCATCCAAATTGTAAAAAGCAGTCTTATATTTTTTACCATCAGTAGCAGTTGCCGAGAATTCCTCGGTAACTGATTCTTTTTCTAATTCACCTTCTTTGAAAATGTTTTTTAAATGAAGTGAAATGTTATCAGTACTACAACCAAAAAGTTGTGACAGTGCTTTTTGAGTTAGCCAAACAGATTCATTGTGAACAAAAACATCTACTCGTACCTCGCCATCTTGCGCAGTGTATAGAATGAAATCGGAGTTATTAGGAATTAGTTCTGACATAATTAATCTTCAATTTTAAGAAATTCAGTTTCAACAAAATCATCTGCATCTAAAACGATTTCTTGTTTTTTGTACAAATCTTCAATTTTTAGTAGTGCTTCTTCATTTGAATTGGCTTCAATTTCAAATATCCTTGAAAGCGTTTCTTTTACTTCAATTTTAAATGTTTCCATATTTTACTTTTTTATAATTACCTCGACCAATAAATTCAATAATTCCTTTGTCACGCAAAACTTGAAGTTGCTGTCTGATTTTATCTTTAATGAAATTGTTGTTAGGGTACTTCAATTTTAATTTATTCTCAAATTGGTAAATTTCATCTAAAGTAAATTCATTCTTTTTAATTGCATCAACGCAAAGCAATATATCTAGAATCCAACCTTTTGAATCGCTTGATTTTTCTCTTAAAAACAATGTTTGGTTGAATGAATTTTCAACTACCCTTCTGTCAATAATCTTAGTGTCTTTTACTAGGAACACTTTCCCAGCCTCTGCAACATTTGAAATATCAATATTACATCCTATCCAACCTGCACGTTTTGTTGTAGCAGAAAGTGGTTTTCTTTTTACAATGATTTCAGGTGTAAAAAATTGCTTTGGTATAATTAAGAAATTTTCAACTGACCAATTCTTGGAGTAAGTTAAAAAGAAAAAGTTTGGATTCTGATTGGAGTTTATTCGTTCAATCATTGTTGAATAAGCTCCGTCATTAATTGTTGTAGAAAATTTTCCGTTTTTACTTTTCAATTCAAATTCTTCAGCACATTTTTTACAGTAGAAATCTGCAACAGGTCGATTGTTCTCATATTCATTTAAGGGAACTTCTCCACAACAAGGACAATATGAATTATCTTTTACCCAATTCTCTGTTAAAACTCTAGCAATTTGTGAGTTGCTTTTGTATCCCTCTGCAAGTTTGGTATTAAAACTCAAATTCATTTATGCATCGAATTTTGCGTTAGGGATTGAAGTGGAAATCCTTTTGTGAGGTAAGAACAAAAGATTGTAACGGAAAGCCCGACCCGATAGGGTAACGCCCAAATAATATATTTCAGGGTTTGTATTGATAATTATTCTTGCTTTTACTCTAGAAATTAGAAATTCAGAATATATCTCATCAAAAAAATTATCGTTTATGTCTTTACCTTTTACATCAGAATTACTTAGCATCCATTTGTGTCCCAACTTTTCCAATTTCGAGCAGAAATTTCGTAAACGAATTTGTTCTTCATCATTAAATTCATCTTTTGCATAAGAATTGAAACTGGATGTATTGCTCAACGGTTTGTATGGTGGATCAAAATAGAAAAATGAATTTGGTGTCGTTTCATTTAATGTCTTTTCGTAGTCACCACAAAGAATTTCAACTTTTTGTAATGCTTGACTAACTGCTAAGATGTTTTTATCATCACAAATGGTTGGTTTTTTATAACTCCCCATTGGAACGTTATAGCCATTGTTTTTGTTGACACGATAAAGTCCATTAAAACAAGTACGATTGAGAAAAATAAACAAGGCGGCTTGTCCACTTTGTTCTTCTTTTCTTTTATTGTACAATTCTCTTTTTTGGTAGTAGTATTCTTTTTTTTCTTCGGGTTTGTTTTCCAAAGAATGAAATTCATTTTGCAGTTGTTGGAGAATTGTAATCAATTCTTTTGGTTTTGAAGCTATGGTTCTGTATGTGTTTATTAAATCTTCATTGATATCATTAATTACAGCTTTTTCCAGTTTTGGAAAATTGTTAAGCATCCAAAATAAAACTGCACCACTTCCAACAAAGGGTTCAATGTATGTGAATTTTTTATTTGTGATTTCAAAAGGCAAGGACTTTTCAATCTCTGTTATGAGTTGTGTTTTTCCACCTGCCCATTTTAAAAATGGCTTTGCTGTTTTATCGGTCATATTAAAGTCTTTAAAATGGTTTTTGCTTTGTTTAGTCCTTGCATTGCGAATGGATCGCTGTTGATTGTATCTAAAACCTTGTCGCTAAGCCAAAGAGTCAACAACTCTTCGTCTGTTACATTGTAATAATTCGCAAGTTTGATTACCTGTTCTCTTGTTAACCTTCTCTCTCCTCTTTCAATTTTACTAATTAAAGCGGTGTCAATTTCGATATATGCAGCAACTTGTCTGAGGAGTATGCCTTTAGATTCCCTTAATGCTCTTATTTTTTCTCCAAGTGAGTTCATTGTACAAAAATTGATTTGTCTAATTGTGTCAAATCTAGGAAAGATATTTTTTCTGCTGTCATCTTGATTTCGTTTATTTATTAACAGTCTAGGCGCTTTGGGAAAAATTCAGGTTGTTGATAGCGACTTTTTTCTATAACCCTTTTCATCCTTTTATTGACAAATCTCAAAAAACCTAAGCCGTTCTACCCTCTTTGCTTAATTCTCTTTTTATGCCGTTTTCAATATCGGTTTGTGTTACTTTTTCTTTTTCTTTTTGAAGGGTTTTAATAGCGCAATATTTTAAAACATTGATAATTCCACCGCCTGAAATCTCATACTTTTTAGCTATTTCAGATAAATCAACATTTTCATCGGTTTTTAAATTACCTGAAAACACATTTTGCCAAATTTTTAAGCGCTCTTTGGGCTTTGGCATTGGGAAATAAATAACCGATTGTAACCTTCTCGAAAAAGCATCGTCCATGTTATTGCGAAGGTTAGAGGCCATAATTACAACTCCATTGTAGGTTTCGGTGCGTTGAAGCAAATAAGCCACTTCCTGATTGGCATATCTGTCTTGTGATGATTTTGTTTCACCTCTTTTGCCAAACAAAGCATCAGCTTCATCAAAAAATAAAATCCAGTTTTTATTTTCAGCAAAGTCAAAAATCTTAGCTAAGTTTTTTTCAGTTTCACCCACCCATTTCGAAACAATTTGCGACAAATCTATTTTATAAACATCTAATCCTGTTGCTTTTCCTAACAAACAAGCGGTGAGCGTTTTTCCTGTTCCGGGTGGACCATAAAACAAAGCGCGATAGCCAGGTTTTAGTTTATCGCTCAATCCTAAATCGTTCATGATATAACTTTGACGATTGATCCAAGTTTGCAAATCACCAATTTCTTCGCGCAATTGATCTTCTAAAATTAAATCATCCCAGGTTAAATCAGTTGTAATTAATCTGGCAGGAAAACGTGCGCTATAATTAGGTTTTGTGGTTGAACCTACTGTAAGTAAACTAATGTAATCGCTGGTTACATAAAGCGATCCGCTTAAAAAAGGTTCGTTTTCGCGGCTATCGTCCAAACCCAAAATACTGTGTTTAAAGAAAAGATGTGTAGGATTAAAATATTCCAGCATTTTAAATCGAAGGCTCAAATCATGTCCTGATAAAATAAAAACTGCTGTTTCGCCAGTTGGTAAAAAACCACCATGGTTATGACCTTTTAAACCGCCAAATTCTGCAAAACCACGCTCTAATTCTTTGTTTTTTGTAAACAATACATCCAACAAATCAGGGCGAATATGTGGCACTAAAGCCAAGATTAATATGATTCTTTCTTCAAAATTAAAGTTATAATGCCTCACTAATTCTGAATAAACCGAACCAAAAGAAGTTAAATCGGGTGGTTGAATGTCATAAATTGAACCAACATCAATTGGCTGATTAAAATGCATTTTTAATCGCGTATTTAAAACTGCCGAAAACCACTCTAACTCTAATTCGAGGGTTTGTGCATTTAATTCTAATTTGCTGTCCATTCTACATAAATTATTTCTTTGTTCCAAGGCAGTCTGATAAGCGTATAACCCCAAGGCACGGTCATCAACAACACATCAAAACTTTTCCATTCAACTTTCACAAACCAATTATCGGATTTTTTATACAAATATCCTTCACGTTGCAAAAAAGTTTCTCTAAAACCAGTCAAGGATGTTTTTTGCATTTGTTTCCATTCGTTTTTAATGGCTTCTAAAAACAGGTTGGCCTCTTGTTTTTCTTCTTCGCTAATTTTCACAAATCGCTCTAAAGGTTGATTTATTTCAAGCCCGCAAATCAGTTTGTTTAGCAATAAATTATACTCGGGATTATTGGTGCTTTCATCAACTAAATATTGCGTTAAATGAATGGCTTTTTCACGCTTTTCTTCATCAATAAATTTACCTTTTTCAACCAAACCTAACCTTTTAAAAAAGCCTGATAAAAAAGGCCATATTAAAACCAACCCAGCATTATTTATATAAATTTTTTCACCTGCATCGGCTTTTTCGCCCCAATCATAAGCTTCGTATTCGGCTTTTGGCACTTCTTTAATTTCTGGTTTTTTAACCTCGTTAATAAAGGATTTTAACTTTTCAATGCTTGTTATTCCTGCTTGTTCGTTGCTTAAAATTTCGGCTATTAGTTTTCTGTTTTTATCGGAAGACTGAATAAAAATATTCTTTTCGCCAGATTTGTCTAAAGTAATTTCCTGCCAGGTTGTATTCAACTTTTCATGGGCTTCGTTCAAGGCATTTTCTATGAATAATTTTATTGCTTTTGGCATTAATTCAGCATCCATAAGCTGCTGAATATCTTTTTTTTCTATGGTTTTAAAAATTAAAATTTCTTTGAAAAAAGCGCTTAATGCCAGTTGCAAAAGGTTGATTCTTTTAAAGTTGGGCAAATAAATATTTTGCCATTTTTCGAAAATTGTTGTTTCTAATTGGGCTTTATCAATAAGTGTTTTTATCAGTTTTGAAATCCAACTTTCGGTTTGATTGTACAAAAAATTGATTCCTAGAAGAGGAAAATTTTCTAAAAAATCAAGGTTTTTTTCATCCATTGTTCTCATCTCAAACTGCAAAACCTCCAAGGCTAAATTTTCAATTGAAAAGGTCGGTGTTTCAAATTTACCTTCTTCTTCAGCTTTTTGTTGCTTGGCTAATGCTTCGGCTATTTTTTTATTGTTTTGGGTTTCCAGATTTTTAGCTGTTTCGGCAAAAGATTGTAAATCATTTATTGCCAATTCGTTTAAATAGGCTTGCAGTAAATATTCATTCGAGAGCTTTTCCTCACGGCTATTTTGCCACAAACTCAACCAATAATTCCAGTCTTGTAATAAAGTATAATCATATTGTTTTTGCGTGAAAATTTCTTCGAAAACTTCTTGCAGAATTTCTCTCCGACTTTCTGCTGATGTTTGCTGAATGATTGCCGTTCGTTCAACACTCAATACGTTTTTTAAACTCGATTCATCAAATAATTTTTTCCAATCGTTTTCTGCTAAAATGCTTTTTAACCATACTTGTGTTTCCGTATTAAAAAGGGTTTTTTCTTCTACAATTTTTTGCGAAATAAGCTTAGAAAGCGTTCCTTTTTCAGCCATTTCATTCAAAATGGTCCACAAATAAACTTTTGACTCAAAATCTAATTTTTCATTGGCTTTTGTTTGAATTTCCACAATAGTTTTGGCAAAATTTACTTTCGATTTTTGAGCATCAGAAAGCTCCAATTTTAGTGTTTCTAAGGCATTTGTTGTTGATTCACTTGTAGTGAATTCATAGCTAAAAACGGCATAAAAACTCGCCAAATAAACTTGTGGCTCATTGCTAAACAAATCAATGTCTTCCGTTGCAAAAACAAAAGTTGACAGCAATTGAATTTGGGTTTCAAAAACAGCTTGTTCTGGAAGATTAAATTCAGGAAATACTGCCAACATTTTTTGACTTACATTATCTAAAATGTTTTGAGCTTCATTTTTGTCAATCGGCCATTTTTGAACGTTTTGAATAAATCTATCATTTTCACTTTCAGCTATTTCAAATTGGTTTTTCTCTAAAGATTTACTTTCAATTATTTCATTTTCTGATTGTGTTTCTAAGATATCTTCAACGCTTTCAGGTTGTGTTTTTTCATCATAAAAGCGGCTGGTTTCGTTTCCTAATTCATTAGATATAACATTTTCAAAATCTGATTCTATTGTTTGAAAATTATCGAAAAAAGGCGCAATTTGAATCAAAACATTTTGATTCGAAACCCTAAAAGCCCAATTTTTTAAGCCAATAATATCGGCAACCGAAAAACGCGTTTTTAGAAACTCGAAAATCAATTCGATACTCGATTTTTTGTACCATAAAACCAGTAAAAGCCAAATGGCATGTGCTTGCCATTTAGTAGATTTCTGCCTGAAATAAGAAGTTTCAGCATTACTTTTTAGCCAAAATGTTTCCCAAAAAAGAAACATTGTATTTTTTAATTCTGCTGTTAAAGGCATGTTAAAAGCACTCAAAATTGATTCAATTTCTTTTTTTAAGCTAGCGTTTTCGAATAGCGTTTTAGTAATTAAATCAAAATCTATTTCACTTTTTAAAGGCTTGTGTGGTTCTTGTTCACGAGAAATGGGTCGTTCCGTTTTTTGTTTTTTCTCAATAATAACATTCGCGCTTTTCACAATTTGTTGCGCTTCATCGGCAGAGTATTTTAGCTTTTGAGTCAACTCACTAACAACTTCGGTAGAACCTTTTTTATCAATAAAAAGCCAATAAATCGCCCACATTAAATTAGCCATCCACTTTTCGGCATTAACTCCATTTGGCATTTTTTCACTACTAATTTCCTTCTGAAAAAACAGCAACAATCTTGTAATTTTTTCTTTGGTTTTAGAGTCGAAAACGAGGTTTAATTGTTCTAAAATTTGCTGTATAGTTTTGAAAAGTGGCGATTCAAAAAAAGCTTCTAAAATTTTAGGTTCAATTGCAATTTCATCTATTTTCTTTTGAAAATCTTGAGCATTTGTTTTTAAAATATTATCGCTTTGAAAATCAGTTTCGGTGAATGTTTTTTCGAGCCAAACCGACAACCTTTCAGTAACATAATTCTGCTGTTCAAAATTGTTTTTTTGCGCTATTACAAAATGGAGTTGCGGCTTTGAAAAGTGGACTATTTCATTCCAAATTTCATTTTTTGAAAGGTTAAATTCTTCATCAAAATCATTTAAAACAGCATGAATAAAAATGAAAAAATTAGTCTCATAAGTCCAATTATAAAAAGCCTCTTTTTCATCTGGCGAAAGCTCTTCCCTTCTATTTTCTAACCAAATCTGAAAACTTTGAAAATTGTTTTTTTCTATGTTTTTGTACAACTCAAATAACTCAATCCAAAAAGAAGTTTTACTAATTTTTTGAATGGCTTTTTCATCCATACTTAAACCTAATTTTAGGCTAAAGTCATAGACCTTTTTGCTTAATAACTGAACGAAATTTTGGCTCAAAACCTGATTTTCTTTCAAAAAATAATCGTTTTGAAATTCATCAGAAAAAAGCACTGGGTTTAAAAAACTTTCAATTTGTATGCTTACCAACAAAGGCGAATCATCTGGGTTTTCGGCCAATTTGATTTTTAATTTCGGTAATATTTTTTCCCAAAAATTTTCACCTTCAGAATCCGGGAAAAGTCTTTGCCAGTTTACAATTGTTTGCGCAATAAAATTGTTGTCAAAACCATACAAACTAGAAAATGAAGCCAAAACAATGGTTTTTATAAAGGCCGCTTTATCTGAAAATGCAGTATCAATTACTTTTAATAAATACAAAAGTTTTTTGATCTTTTGTTGCAGCAAAACATCTGTTTCACTTCCAAAATGAAGGGTAAATTCCTCGAAAAACAGACTTTCGTTTTGACTAGAAAAATCAAAGTTTTTGTTTTGCCACCAATAAAAAAACCACAGCGCCACAATTTTGGCTTTTAATGGATTTAAAAAGGCTGTAATTTCTTTTTTACCTGAAAATGAACCCAAAACTTTAATAGCCGTTCTGTAGCTTTCTAATTCTTTTAAATTTTCTTTTTGACCAGTTTTTTGCAGCAGTTTAAACTGTTCATCAAGTTGAAAAAATCTTGATTTAATTAGGTTCGAAAAATCAGTTTCAGCACTTAATGTCAACAAAAATTCTTCCATTAAATTGCTGATTTCCTCATTGCTCAGCAATTGATTCATGCCATTTAAAAAAGCACGATAATTGGTGAAAATGAGTTGTGTAAAATACTTTTGTAAATCTTCAACCCTGTCGTAAGGCGACCACCAAGGCAAAAAACCACTTTGGAAAAAGTAGTTTAAAACCGCAAAAATTATCTCAGGATTCGATTTGTATTGTTCCTTTTGCCATTCAAAATTTTCTTCATTTTCTTCTAGTTCCGAAAGAAAAGAAGAAAGAGATTTTTCCTCCTTTTCTTCTGTTGTATTCTGTGCTAAAGCTTCTGTTTCTTGTTTTTGTAATCGCTTTTCGACCTCCGTTTCCTTTTCCTGAATTTCTTTTTTTTCAGAAGAGGTATAATTTTCAAAACTTAATTGATTCGTTTTTAGCACTATATTTTTGTCAGAAAAATAGTTTCGATTTTCATGATAAAAGCTTGGAATAAAAAAGGAAAAATGTTGATTAAAAAAGTCTAAGAAATTTTGGTTTGTATGCAGTTTTTCGAACCAAAAATGTAGAAAATTTTGATTCTTGAATAGCTGCTTTTCTTTAAAATAAGTTACCCAAACGTTTTCATAAAATGCTTTTTCGTCAGCTAATTTTTTCTTTCCAGAAACAGCTTTCAACAGCTTTTTCGCAAAAAATGTCAAAATTTGTTTTTGGGAAATGTTTAAAGCTTCCGCTAATTCAATTATTTGTTCAAAGCGCTCGCGTCCTTTGTTTTCTGTGAAAAACAAAGTGAAAAAGTGCTTTTCGTCTTCCTTAAATGTTTTTAAAGCAAAGGCAAAAATCAAATCATTTTCAGCTAAAACCTTTAGCCATTTTTTTCTATTGTTTTGAAAAAATGAGCTTATAATTTTTTGCCATTCCGCTATACTTAAATTATTGGCAAATACAGGAATTTCATTTCTTTCGAAAGCTTCTAAAATTTTTGTGGCAATATGGCTTTCGCTAACAAAAAAACCTTTGATTAAAGTTGCCGATATGGTCTTCGATTGTTTAATGTTTTCGGTTAAATCGTTTTTTTCAGCAAGTGCTAAAATTAATTTTTCCCATTCAAAATCATCCAACAATTTATCGTTCCCAAAAACCAAAGATTGATTTAAAATTAAAGCCGTCATTTTATCCGCCTTAATACCAGATTTTAAACTTAAAATACTGATAAACAATTGCAAAACAGCTGGAATACTTTCTTTTGTTCGAAGATTAATGTTGTTAAAACTCAGTTTATAAAGTAATTCGAACATCCATTTTTTTTCAATTGAAAAACCAAGTTTTGAACCAATATTGTCCATTAACTTTTCAAGAAAAAAGAACATTCCGTTTTTCCAAACGGCTGAACTTTCAGGCCAAAAAAGTTGCAAAACTTCCACTTTGTAATTGTTCAACAATTTGTTTTCCAATTGTTTATTGCTCAAAAAGTTTTGATAGAAAATAGAAAGTGCTTGTTTGTCTTTTTTTCGCCAATTCTCAAAAATGGCGATTATCAAATCATCTTTTTCTTGAATGGTCAAAAGCCTTGATCGAAGCATTCTTAAACGTTTTTCGGCCCACCAGGGCAATTGACCTTCAAGGATTAAAAACATGAGAACATCTTTCCAAAAATCAGCTAAAATGTCGCTTTCGGTTTCTTGCTTTTCAACCTGTTCCGCTTCTTCTTTTTCAATTGGTTTTTGTGGAATTTGTTTGTCTTTTAAATGCGCTTGAAAAGGGTGGTTTTTAAGGTTTTCGTTGGTTTTTAAGGCTTCAATTTGTGCTTTTTCAATAACCTCAATAATGATAAACTCCTCCAAAAAACGAATCTCAAACCAATCTTCATTGTTTTTTAATGCCATCAAAAAACTATTTGACTGCGTAAACAACTCTTTTTTAATGGTCGTTTTATTGACCTTAAAATTGGGTAAATGGTTTTCTAAAAAACCCAATACTTTTTCAATTTTTTGAGAAAGTTTCGGATAATATGTTTTTAGCAAAAGTTCAGCTAAAAAATCGGGCGCAATGTTGAAAAAAAGACGCGTTTTTTGTTCGCTTTCAAACAATGTGCGCATAGCGTTAAAAACAACCAAAGGCCTATAAACAATGGCTTTTTTTATCAATTCAATTAACTGAGCTGATGTAATATTCCCAAAACTTCCATCCCACGAAAGTTGATTAAAAAAGTACAAAATCTGATTGGCTTCAATGTCGCTTAAAACTGTTGGATTGGCCACAGACAAAGTTTTTTCATCTAGTTTTTCATGCGCTTCTTGCTCAAAATTTGAAACAATTTCCTGTACGTTTTTAGAAATAACCTGAGCTAGTTTTCCATTTTTAATTTCTTCTAAAAAAAGAGCCGATTGTTTTTGGTTTTCGTGCAAAACGGGAACAATAACTTCTTTCCAAAAATTGGCAGCAACTGGCTTTTTTTGGTGTAATAGAAGTCCAATAAAGTAAAAATACAACTGCGAGAATGCCTTATTCGAACTAATGTTTAAAAACTCTGTAAGTAGATAAGCCCATTCGTCAATTTGCCAAAAAGCCGCATTTTTACTGAGTGCTGAAACAAATTTTTGAATGGCTGATTTTGAAAATTGATTTAAAAAACGTTTTCTTTCATTTTCAGAAAGCAACAGTTTTTCGAGTTGCAACATTGTTTTTTCCTCATCTTTTTCAAATGATGAAAAAAACAATTCATTTAAATCTACATTTTGACTATGCCATGGAATCTGACCTGATTCAATAAAATGATGTAAATATTGTTGTTTTTGCTCGCGTTTTTTATCGTTTAAAAACGCTTCATTTTGATGTTTTTTGATATTTATTTGTCGCTCTAATTGCTCGGAAAATTGTGATAAAAAGTTCTTTTTAAAGTTGAAATTTAAATCAGAAACTTGATTTATTTCAATGTTTATTTCAATGTTGTCAATTTCGATATCAATGCCTGGAACATCATAATAATCGCAAATTCGATTTAACTCTGGGACAATTTCTTTTTCAAAAATTTTAAGAATATTTTCTTCGTAAAATGCCCAATCGGTTTGATTAAGAATAAAGTTTTGTAAAATAACTTTTCCTATGTTATGATTTGATTCGGCCATTCCAGAAAATTAATAAAGCAGGCTGAAAATTTCAACCGTTAAACCTTCTATTTTCTTTGAATCCGGATTTTCGTTTCGTTTTTCGTTGTAAAAAGCTATTAATTTATTTTCAAGTTCGCGCAAATTTTCAAACGAAAGCCAGGAAATGTGTAAAACAATATGAGCAGGAATTTCGCGGCTAAATGAATCTTCAATAAATTTTCTGAAACGTTGATCTTGAAATTTAGCTGGCCAAGTAGGTAAAACAACCGAAACATGAAAAGAAAAAGGATCATCAATTTCATTAAAAACTTCTGAAAAGCTAGTAAAATAACGAATTGATTTTTCTTTGAAAAGCTTCTCAGAACTCATTTTTTCAAAAATGCTGGCATAAAAGTCGGTTTCTTGCAGTGCTTTTGTTTGATTTGGAAAAATTACATTGCCTTCCAAAAGTCGCAATCCTGAAGATGCCAATAAATTTATCTTAAACTCACCATTTCCAATTTCTACAATCTGAAAGTTTTTTGAGTTCTTTCCTTGTTTAATTGCCTCCTCCACTTTTTCTTCTCTTCTTTCAAAATTATTGACTGAAATGTCTGAAAAAATAACCTCTTCATTTTGGTTAATAATTTGAAATTTAAAAACATTCATTTCTGGCGTAGGGCGCAAATAATTATGCTCAAGCAAATAAAATCCCGATGAAAAATCTTCGGCTTTTTGTAATTGACTAATCAATTTTTGAATGGCCTTTTCTGCCTTATCATTCGAGTCTAAAAACTCATCTGATTTGGCAATATGCTGGTGAGTATCGTCATACAAATTGATATAATACTGACCAATATTGGTAAACTCATGGCTGATTTCATAATTGTTGTTTTTTAATCCGTATTTAAACAATTGCTCAATCAACTCACTTTGTGAACAGTTTGAAAACTGTAAATTGATTTCTTTTATTTCATTTAGTTTTTCATCGCCCAGCCCATAAATATCGCCTGTGTAAGGCACCTCATTCAATAAAGTAGTTTCAGGAAATGACGGTTTAGAAAGTCTATAATCTTGGGCATTTTTTTCGGTTTCATACATTACATAATCTGCCGAAAAAGCATCTGTTAATCTTCTATTTTGTTGATTATTAAAGCCAAAAAGAGTGGCCATTCTTCTTCTGAAACCATAATATTTTTCTTGAGGTCGCGAATAAAAAGCACAAATGTCTTTTTCGGCATAAGAACGATTTTTGGTAATCGGTTCTAAATTGTTGAGCAAGCTTAATTTGTACTCAATCATTTCTTTTGGTGAACGATTGGAAAGCAATTCGTAGTTTGCTGTATCGAAAGCAAAACGCGACAGCAAATGGTCTAAAGCACGGTTTCTTCTTTCGGTAAAAACTTCTGGTCGCTCTATAGTTTTTTGAATAATCGCTTCAAAATTTTCACGGTTTTTTTCTTTATACTTTTCCCATTCATGTCTGAAATGTTTTTCATCGTTTATCTGAACATATTTTTCAAGATAATTTAAAACAAATGGTTTGTACAAAAACTCAATTCCAGGAGCATCAAAAATTGGTTGTGAGTAATAGGTTTGACTTATATTGTCAATTGAAAAAAGGTGGCGTACATTACTTAATTGAGAGAAAAAGTTGGCTAAAATTTGGTCAAAAAACAGCAAATATCCTTTTAGCTGTTTGGTTTGTGCAATTCGCTTGGCGTCAGCATTTGGCGGAAGCCCAAATTTCCCAATTCCATAAGTTTCGGGAAAATCATTTTGAATAGAATAATAATCTTCTAAAGGGTAATAATCTCCTTTTGGTTTAGGAATTTTATTGTTTTTATGGCTAAAATTATCTGTTTGGGTGTTGGCATTTATCACCAGCTCTGAATTCTGCATTTTTTCGCTAGAAATCAGATTGTTTTTGAAGTAAATGTTGAGTTTACTATTGGCTAAATTAATGTGTGGAACTTTTCCTTCGGGAATTCTGCATGACCAATTGTATCTTTTACCTGAACTATCGGTAATATCAATTTTTCTAACAATTTTAACTGATTCTATTTTCATTAATTCGAAAATTAAATCAGAAGTATAAATGGTTTGTCTAATTTGAAATTCTTTCAGCTTTTCTGTCAATAAAAAACCATTGTTCAACAAAGGGCCGTCAAATATTTTTTCAATGCTAATGTTTTGGTTTAACAAACTTTCTAAGTCATCAAAATCGATAGATGGCGATAAATAATTTTCAATTATATCAATCAATTCGTTTAAAAACAGCACATTGTTAATTTGCTTATCTACTTCAATTTCAATGTCGAAGGTTATAAGTTCTTCTTCAACAAAATAGATGTTGCCAAGCGTTTCGCCTAAGTTTCTGTTATCGTCTAAAATATTTTTTATTCTTTCTCTAATAACCTGCTTGAATTCAGCATTGTTAAAAGCCGGAAATAATTCTAATTCAATATCAAAAACTCCTTTAAAATCTCTTTTCGGTTTTTGCTCAAAAATTCTGAGATTTTTAATGCTTTTTAGGTCTAGCAAAAGCTTTCTATAATCATCGAATGTAACACAGCCTGAACTTAAAATTTGAGCTGGATTAAAGAATGAATCTTTAGGTTTTTCTTTTGAATGAGGAGGGTTTTCCAGAATGTCAACCATGTCATATTCTGTGCGATAGCTCAATTCTGTAATCGCATAACACAGTACTTCTAAAATGGTAATTCCTGGGTCGTGTGTGTTAAAATCAGTCCATTGTTTACCTGTGTTTCTTTGCAAAAGGTCAATGGCTTTTTCTTTTAGATAATTAAAATCTAAAGCCGGTTTTTCCTTTTCGCTAGTAATTACATGATAAACCTCTTCCATTTAAATGCTATTTGCCTGATTCTTGATTTTTTTCGTTTGCCTGCAAATGTATTTTTTCAATTAGTTTATACACTTTTATAAATGGCAAATTTCCCAATGCTTCTATTATTAAATTGGCTTCTTCTATGCTCAATTTCAAGTTAACCTCTTTTGATTTGCTCATATAATTTTGCGATGTTAAAGTGTATTTGAATTCCTTCTCCGTAGTTTTTCCGGGTTCTAATTTCAAGATTAAAATCGAAATAGTCGCCTGTAAAACGCAACTCTATTCTGCTGTTTGAGCGACCATAATGAGCTGAAGTGGTTTGAATAGCATTTTTTGAGCGACCATAAGTTGATAGTGCAATGGCATGAACTAAAGCGTGAGAGCCTTTTTTTCCATTTGTTTCTGTAAAGGCAATTACTTCAAAAGCTTGGTATTTATCTAAATTGCTTAAAACCTTGTGCCATTGTCCATCAGCAGGAACTTCGCCTTCTTTATAATATCCTTTTCTGCCATGCATTCCAACCATTCCTTCTACTTGGAGCTTGTTGCTAGGCGATGTGTTGCCGATTCCCACATTTCCACCAGATTGGATAAAAAACCGACTTCCGCCCTCGGGTTCGCCAATATTAAAACCAATGGTGTTTGACTCAGTAATCTGATTGATGTACCAAGTTGGTGTTAAATCACTAATGTTTTTAAAAAACCGAATCAGCTCTTTGTTAGAACCTTCTTCCTGAATTTTAATGGATTCGCCTTTGCTTTTGGCCAAACCATCATCTTTCATGTTCAATTTTGAGTCTATTAAATCATGAAACTCTTCCTCTTTAGGAATTCTTCCTTTTAGAAAGTAATTTTTTAATGCTGATCGTCCCTTTTCGGCCATAATCTAAAGGTTTATCTTGATGGTATAATTTTTCTTTTCTGGAGCAGTTTTTTGCGGCTTGTTTGAAAGCATTTTTCCACTGGTTAATTGTCCTAAAAAACGGTTTGCTTCAAAGTTTTCATTATTGTCATTTTCAACCATAAAATCCATTTCTAACATCATATCATTTATGCCATTATTGTCTGTGAAAAACTGTTCGTCTAAGGCATCAATGATATGCTGATCGTCTGAAACTAATACAGATGTTGGAGTTGTTGGTGTAACCTTAACGTTTGTTCTTATAGATTGGTTATGGTTAATAATTTCGTTGTTTACAATATGAAAAAGCACAAAATTGGTAACAAAATCAACGTATTCGCGCTTTTCAATAAAGTTTAGAATGTAACTTCCATGAATGCTTTCACCAAAATTAACTTGTTGCATTTCGTTAAATAACCAAGGACTTAAAAACTCCTTAATTTCTTGATTTAGCTTTCGCAAATAATAGCCAACATCATAACCCTTTTTAAACTTAACATTCAGCTTCACTTTTACCTTTTCGTAGTTCGGATTAGAAACAATTATCTCTGAAAAACTACTGCTTCTTTCGGCTATAAATTCTTTTATTTCAATCAGCTTTTCTAAACTTACCCTAGGTTCAAGTTTGTTTTTTGAACTAACGCCAAGGTTATATGGAATTAAAACTATTAGCACACTGCCAGGAGATGGTTTTAAGTCAAGATTGATGTGGCCTAAAACTTTTACTCTATTTATTATTCTGAAGTTTTCGAGAATTTGCGTTTCAATATCCCAAATGTTGATTGCTTTCGCTTTGTGTCTTAATCTTTCTGAAACTCGGGTATAAAAATCAGATTCATGTTCTTTTTTTCTTCCGCCAAATGATGAATATGGTTGTTTAACCGCTTGAATAGCTGGCTTAACTTCTTTAAAATCGTTGATGGTATTAGCGGGCAAATAACTTTGTAAGTGTTCAGGATCTGAGCCATTTAGTTTTAGTGTTGCAGTAATTGCCTGAAGATTTAAATCAATTATGTTTTCAATAAAATTGATGCCCATGTTGTTGTAACAAACCAGCCAAAAAAGTTGATTATCTCCTAAAATTCCCGGCTTATTTTTCACCTTCTTTTCTAGGTTAAACTCTATTATTCCTGACGTTTTAAGCTGATTAGTATGATCGTTTAATATTTCATCGTCAGAAATTCGACTAATGGCGTTGTTATTTACGACATACCATCTCACCTCATGGTTTTTTCTTTGATCAATTGATAAAGAACCGTCTAATTGAAAAAATACATTTAAGCGTCCGGCACCTTCAAAATTATTTATCCCGATGTACAAATAAGCACCTGATTTAAAGTTGGGTAAAATACTTTCTCGGTTAGATTTTAAATCTTCGTTTACGTTTTTTATTCCAAAAGGATAAATGTGATAATATAAACTTTGATCGGTATCAGACTTTTTTCCAAGCTTTATGGTGGTTGAAGTAGCATAATCTATAGAAATAGATTTTAGCTGCGGTGCATAAGGCTCAGATGGTGTAAAAATTTCCCCTTTTTTGTTTTTAACTAAATATGATTTTTTTAATAATTCGGGATATTCTCTGTGTCCAAAAGCATTGGGCGGAAAACAAAGTTCCATTTTTAAAAAACCATTATTAGTAAAAGCGTTATAGTCTTTTATTTCTTCAAATTCAGGGATAAAATCATTGATTTGTAAAAGGTTTAAATCAATTTCATTTATTCTTCTAACCTCTGAAACTGCTTCAATTTCGTTATCGTTTTCATCGTGCGCATTGGTAAATAAGTCAAAAACCTGCGTGTTTGAAGTTGGAATCCATCTGCGATTTTTGAGATGCGTCATTTTGACTTTAAAAGTGTCGTTTCCAGAAATATAGTCGTAACCTTTATAATATTCTTGAAAACCGCCTTCATTGTTAGGTAGGTTATACCAAGAGAGGTTTAATTTTATATCGTTTACTTTATTAAAAAACAGGTTTTTGTGGCCTATTAATAAACTTGAACCAATGTTTGGAATGGGACCAAAAGGTTCAAATGGTGCATTTATGTCAATTAAACCAAAATCGTTTTGGACGAAAATGTTTTTACTGTTTAAAACCTCTACATCAATATCAATTCTATTAACATAAAGTCGATTAAAGCTTTCATATAAAAAGCCTTTTAATGGGTTTAAAACAAATTTAAAAACAGGAATGTTCTTGCTTTCAGCATCGCTGTATTGGCTTCCTTTATATGCCGCTACTTTAGGCGAAGCAGCAGGTATTAAAATTAATATTTCAAGTTGTGATTCATATTTTCCTTCTTTATCTTTTATGATATGAACTTCAGCCTCAGAATCTTCAAGTTTATACCAGTTTCCTTCATCGGTTGAATAGGAAATTTGAAATAAATCATCCAAAAGATTTGAATAAAGTTCATCTTCACTTAATTCCAATTCTGGAATATCAAATTGAGGAATTAAATTTCTCAACTTTTGAAGCATTTCAAAAAAGTGATGTTTTGAAAATGTGAACAAAAAGCGGATTTTTCTATAACCATCTTCCTGCAAAAGAATGTGATGAGAAATAGCAAAACCAATCTCTTTTTTATCGATAATAATTTCGGTTTCTCTATTTATTTGACTTAAAACATCTAAATCAGGATGCGTAATTAAATGAAATGTTTCTGTAGCAATTTTTTCATGAATAGTTGTTTCTGGCTTTTTGATGCTTTGGTCTAGCAAAACAACTTTTAAAGCTTCTATTCTTGCTTTATTTACAACAATGGTTCTATCTGTTTCATAAAACAATTCATTGTCGTTTTCATCTTTTCCAGCGGTTAGAAGTGTCCCTTTTTTTATTTCATATTCTTTTACATTGTCCGCCAATTCAAATACAATATGAACTTTATCAGGCGTTGGGTCTTTTTCCGAAAACTTTAAATAATCCCTGTAATATAAATCTAAGTGTCGTTTTGTAATTTGATTGATATTGTTTTGGGCTTCCTTATAAAGGTCTAAAAAGGTTAAAAAAAGCGCGATAGATGGCGAAACTTTTCCTTCATTTTCGATATTCTTTTTGAAATAATTATCTGCGCTTTCAATAATTTGTTCCATTTGAGCCATCAACTCATAAAAAAGTTGATCTAGGTGTTTTCCCAAATGTTTTAACCTATTTAACTCGCTTACATTTTCTAGGTTAAACTCCTTTTTGTAAGATAAATTGATTTGCCAAACATTGAAAAATAAATTAAAATAATCAACCGTTGTTTTATCAAGCGTTTTATTATCGATTAGGTATTTTTCTATTAAATATGTTTGGGTTAAAAGCGTGTTTAATTTACTACTAATTATTTTTATTAGCTCTAAATTAAAGTCTGGTATTTGTTTGGTTTTGTTTCTCCATGCTTCAATTCTGGCAAAATTGGAAGTGGTTGTTTTTAATGCTTCTTTAAAACAAGTTATTGCTTCTTTAAAATTATGTGCTGATATTAAACTTGAAATTGATTTGCTGTATTTGTTTTTTTCAAGTTTTAAATCATAACCTCTTATTTGAACCAATACAAAGGTTAAGTCATTTTCAATAAAATTACTCCAATCGCCATCAACTCTGTTATCTAAATTATAGAAGTTGATTAATCTTGAAAAGCGAATGGCAAAAACAGTAAAATCTTTGATGGTTTTTTCATCCACTTTAAAATATTCAGGATCTAATGCCTTTAATATTCTATCGCTTTGACTAGTGCCATCAATATCGAGATAAATATTTTTACTGCCTAATAGTTTCTGCATTTATAATTCTGTTCCTTCTTTTAAATAATATGGATAAACCATGTTCATTCTGGTATTGGTTGTTCGAATAATATAAATCAAATTAATATACACTATACTTTGTCCACGATCAACTTTATATTCAATATTTTCTAATGTTATTCTTGGTTCGAATGCCAAAATAGCTTGTTCAATTTTATTTGAAAGCGTGCTTTGTAATGAAATGGACATGGTTTCGAATAACAAAATAGATAAATCGCAACCAAATTTTGGGTTTAATTTTCTTTCTCCCGGTAATGTTGAAAGCAAAATGATTAAACTTTCTTTTATGTCATCGCTTCCGGTTCTCATTTCAACCGAATTGCTTAACCTTGAAAATGTGGGTGGAAAACTCCAGCCTTTTCCTAAAAATGAAGGTGAATAATTTTCGTCTTCCATTTTTAACCTCCTATCATAACTGTTGGCAAACCTAAAACAATTTGACCACCATGAGCTGTAGTATCGCCCATTCGAGCAGCAGGTTTTCCACCAATTAAAACTGTTGATGAACCTTTAACAATAGAATCGGGTGGGCCAACACAAACACACATGCAGCCTAAAGTTGCTGCTGGCATATTGCCAATTAAAACCGTTGGACAGCCGGGTGCGGCAATAGGTCCTCCAACATGAGGAATAGGCGGAACAGCCGGTGTTTGCATGGGGCAAGTGTGCATATCTCCTAATCTTGCAGCTGGTGGCATTTCTAAAATTTTAATCGTAAAAATATAAAAATTACAACAGCAGGACTGATTGATTAAGGCCTACAATCGCGGAAATAATGAACAATTGTTAATTAATTTTTACTAATGAACCTTGAATGGTAACTATTGCGCTCGATTTAACATCTGTTCCGGCATTTCCGCTGGCTTCAAATTTTGCTTTGGCAGTATTTTTAACATTTAAACCTTCTACTGCCACATCTCCACCAGAAGAGGATATGCTAATTTTTTTCATGGCCGAGAGTTTTAAATCTCCTTTTGATGTAATGGATATAGCGCTTTGATCCATTTTTATTTCATTTCCATGTTGATCTTTCAGTAGAATACTTTTGCCTTCATCGTCCAGCTTGATGCTGTTTTTTCCAGGTGTTATTATTTCAATGCTTTTGCCTTTATCATCAAAATTAATCTTAAGTTTTGCTCTTGTGGCAATTCCTTTTAAATCGTTACTTGCGGCAATATCATAAGGCGGCTTAACATCATTGCTGTAAAGCATTCCTAAAATTACTGGATGTCGCGGATCGTTATTAAAAAAGCCAATTATAACCTCATCATCGACTTCGGGTAGGAAAAAAATTCCCCTTTCTTTTCCAGCATCTGCAAAAGCCATTCTAGCCCAAATTTTGGCCGTGTCGCTTACCAATGGCAATTTAACTTGAATGCGGTATTTACTATCAGGATCTGCGTCAATTTTTGTCACCTTCCCTATTTGTAAGCCATGTACAGCTGGTAATAACCCTGAAGCTTCTTCCTCATTTATTTCAAATGATTGAGAATACCATTCAGGCGAAAGCCCAAATTGAATATGTGTATGCCAACCTGATGAGTTTAATTCATGTTTAATTCCAGAAACCAATAAATCGCCTGAAAACTTAGTTCCTAAACCTTTTGTTTTAATGGTTGCTCCAAGGGCAATATCTGTTCTTCCTACTAATTTTATTCTTCCTCTAACTTTCGACAACCTGTTTTTGGCTAATCTTGATTTTCCCCAAGCTGTTAATTCATCTTTATCAGCTAAAGCCGCTGTTACCAAATCAACAGATGAAGGAGCAACATCTTTTCCTACAGCCGAGCTAGTAGTTCCTGATAATTGATTAAAGCTTGCGGCTGGCGCTGCAGAAGTTATTAAAGCTTGCGTTTTAACGTCCCAGCTTTTTGCATTTACTGTTTCATATTGTGATCGGGCATCAATTTCTGATTCAAACTCCAAAATATCTTTTCCGTATTCTATTGTAATGGATGCCGATTCTAATTTTGGCTCTTTTATGGTCAATTTTGCCTCATCAACAATAGCTATCATGCCATTTTTTTCAATTCTAGTCATGGCAAAATCCCAATCGGTCGCATTGTATTGAACTAGTCCAACGTGTTTATACATTGTTCCTGTAATGCTGGCAGTAACGCCATAATTACCAACTAATGTTTCAATAACATCTTTATCTGTTTTATTATCAAAAAAAGCATTCTTTTTTGCAATGGCCATTTTGCAGGCTTTATCTTTGCATTCAATGGTTAAAACAGATTGTCCATTTCTTATTTTTAGTCCATGTTTAATAATAATCCCTTTAAAAACAGTTGTGGCTGTTTTTCCAACAAAACCTAAAGAAATTTCAACTTCTTTTCCAGTATCATAATTGGCTGATGAACTTTCTGTAAATGTTTGGGCGCTTGGATCGCCATCAATAATGGTAATTAATGCCCAAGGAATTCTATTAATTTCTTTTGAAATATTTATTGATGTAATTAGCCCAGAACTAAGTTCCTTTCCGGCAATTTTTACAACAATGTTATATGGATTTGCTTCGCTTGACATTTTACTTATCGAGTGGAGGTAAAATTAATCGCGTTCCTGCTTCCAAAATTCTAAAACTATTGAGTTTATTAATTTTTGCCAGTTTCACATAAAAACTTGGATCACCATAGGTTTGTTCTGCAATAAGCGGCAAAGAATCGCCTTCTTTTACAATGTAAAAGTGCGTTAAATCAGGCGAACTGCTGTTTTCTAAACTGGTTATGGTTGATGGGCTTAAAACATGAATAAAGGTGGTGTCAACTTCTGCCTTTAGCACCTCTCCATCAGGATTAAACTGTGTATAATTAACAGTCATTGATTTTATTTGACCTTTAAAAATAAAATCGCCCCACGTAATTTCTAAAAAATAGGGTTGGTGAATGGTTCCAATGTAATTGTAAACCACTTTTTTAAAATCTTCTATTTGTTTCACAATGGTAGATTGTGTTAATGAGCCTGGCATTCCTGCTAATACTAAAGCTGCATCTTGAGTATCCATTGTATTATCGAAAGTGAAATTTATTGATAACAAACTCGGCAAACTTCTTTTAAACTTAGGGCTTGCGTTGGATGTGCCAATAGCTTGTTCTTGAAAATATTCAGTTTCACTTAAAATTTTAATGTATTTAGGATTAACCTTCGATGTAAAGGTTTTTTGTGCCGTTCCACTATAATCATTTGCTTTAAAAGCTCCTATTTTAACTGTTGTGGCAGTTCCAGAAGGAGAAAGCGCACTTGCTGCGCCAGAAAGAGCTGTTCCAACAATACTCATTTATCTTTCTTTTAATTTTGCTATGTTTTGCTCAATATAAGCCAAACAATCATTTAAAACTTCTTCTTTTAATCTATTAAGATCTGATTCGGATATGTTATTCATGGAAAACTCATTACCGTTTGATTCATTTTCAACGGTTGTTTTTATAGAAAGTTCTTTTATCTGAATCGGCATAATTAAAACAAACTTTTTACAGCACTAAATGATGCTGATAAATAAGACATATTTACTTGTTTATAAAACATGTATTTGAATGTTATTTTTTCTACCAAAATAGCATTTTCACCGCTTGCCATTGCATTAAAAGGTCCTGTTTCCCAGCTTATAGGATAGGCATTAAAAAAAAACCAGCTATAGATTGGCAAATGTTCTGAATCGAGCATGGTTACAATTACAGGAATTGGTATTTTTTTTCTAGAAATAATTTGCATTTCAAGCCAATTAATAAGCATTGATCCGCTTATCATTCCTCTATGCATAGTTAAATCAGAGTATTCAGGAACTAATGTTGGGTTGACTTTTTGCATGGCTAAGTCAGTTTCAGAAACCTTAACGCCAGGCAAAGTGGGTGGTTTTAGTGGGTTTAATTTAACTCCGAAGCTGTCGATATTTTTAAAACCTACATCTTTTACAAAAAACCCGGGAATACCAAAATCAACTCTAAAATGATAATTAGTATGCGGTGAATCGGCTTTTGCAAAAGGATTAAGGTTATCAACTATGCTCATTATTAAAACCCTGTTTTTTATGCTGTTGAAAATATGAAAGAACGCCCATTTTACAAAGCAATCTTTGTAAAAATGGGCGTAAATTTTTAATAGTTAAATTGGTTTATTAACTATTTTTTAAAATTATTCTATTGTTAAACCTTCATGCGCTAATTCAATTGTTTCAATTGCAACTTCGCTTGCATCTGATTTTAAATCAGGGCTTGAAACTTTTTTAGGCCATGCGTTCAATAATTTCCAAGTCATTACTGGATTATGATCTTCATCTAATAATGAAATGGTTACATCTTTTCTTTCAGGTGTGTTCATTTTTACTAAATCGAACCACTGATAATATTGGTTATCAGACATAAATACACCTTTTTTAAGTGTAATATCGCCTGCTTTTCTTAAGCCTGACATTTTTTGAGTTGAGAACACTTGACTGTTTCCGTCTCTATACTCAATAACATCAAGTTCAACTGAAAGACCTGTTACTTCGGCACAATTCATTATGGTTCCACCGAAATCGACCGAAAAGTGAAACCGTGGTAAAGGATATGCTGGATTTGCCATGTTTAATATTTATTTAATTGTTAATTAATTATTTAGCTTTTATGGGTAAAAATTAGGCTTCTTGTAGTTTATGAGAGAATTTCAAGATAATAAATTCAGCAGGTCTTACTACTGCCATACCTATTTCTATGTTCATTCTTCCTTCTAAAATGTCAACTTGCGACATTGTAGAACCTAATCCTACATTTACAAAAAATGCTGAATCAGGTGTTGATCCTGCTAAAGCACCTTGTTGCCATAAATTAGTTAAATAATTTTCGATCATGGCTTTTACTCTAATCCAAGTAGTTGGTGTATTTGGTTCAAATACTGCCCAATTGGTAGATAATCTAACTGATTTTTCAACCATATTAAAGAATCTTCTAACTGATATATAACGCCATTCGTTATCGTTACCAGCTAAAGTTCTTGCACCCCAAACCAATGTTCCTTTACCAACAAATGCTCTGATTGCATTGATTGATTTTCCTGATGAAACATCAACATTTAAATCTTCTTGTTGTCTATTATCTAATTTAATCCAAGGGCGAACTGTTGAGGCTAAACTTACGTTTGCTGGAGCTTTCCAAACACCTCTTTGGTTATCAACCATGGCATAAATTCCTGAAATTGCTCCTGAAGGTGGAACTTTTGCAGCTTGTTTTTGAATTTCGTTTACAATACTTTGATAAATTGGATTGGTATCAAAAACTGCTTTATCCAAATTTTCTTTGATTGAAGCTGAATCTTTTCTGATAGCTAATAAAATTTCAACTACTGATTCAAAAATTGATTTTAACCAACCTTTTCCTTTACGGGCAATTTCTGCTTCGCTTGATAATCCATCAAAAATAGTTGATTTTTCAACTTTCGATAAATCATACATTGCATAAGCATCAGCTTTAACTACACCTAAATCTGCAGCTAAATCAATTGCTAATAATGATTTTAATGTATTGGCTAAAACTGAACTTGGGTTAGTTTTAACTTTTAATTCATTTTCAATAATTGCATTTGAAATTCCATTGTCTTTTAATGTTATAATTTTAGAAATTACATCATTTAGAACAGTCGCATAATGAACTAATTCATCTTTTTTGTCAGTTTTATCAACTGGAACATTAAAGAATTTTTCTTTTAACGAACCTTCTCCAAGTGGACTTGAAACAAATTCGTTGATAATTTTAGTATCAGCAATAGCTTTTCTTAAATTAACAATTGTAGAAGCATCGCTTACTATATCTTCTAAAGTTATTTCATCACCACCTGCATTTTTTAATATCACGTCTTCAAAACCAAAATCGTTTGAAAGTGTCGATTGAATCCAAGGATAATAGGCAGCTCCATATTTTAAGTTATTAACTCCAATTCCATTTCTGAAATTAGTAATAACATCATCATCCGGACGGTTTGTTCTATCTAAATAACCTTCATAAACATCTAATACAGCAACTCTATCTTGCAATTCTGCGCACTGCATCAACATTTTTTGTTGAATACTATATGCTTGATCGCCTTTTTTTAACAACATGGCATCAGGTGCCAATAACATTGTTGGGTGGTCTTCTTTTCTAACAGCATCAACACCGGCAGCAATAGCATCAACATTTACATCGTCAGTATATTTTCCAACTGAAACAATGTAACATTCTCCTCCTCCGTTTGCAAAAAACAATTTTACTGCATCAAATAAGTAAAATCTTCTTTCAAAACTAACTCCACTAACACTTTTAGCTTCATCTAAGTTTACATGAATTTTACCAAATTCACATGCTCCACCAAACACTTCCATAAACTCCAATAATGAAGTACAGTGTGTTGGTGTATTAGTTAAGTCTTTACCTTGTTTACTGGCTCTTTGTGTATATCCAATAAATGCTGGTATTGCGGTTGGAACTTGTCCAACGGAGGGTGGTAAAGTTGAAATTTCTTCTACATATACCCCCGGGGTTTTGTAATCTGCCATATTTATGATTTAGTTATTTAGCCGTTTAAAAATGTTTAGTGAAAATATGTAATAAACTAAATGCTAATAATTATGTCAATCCATATTTTATTAACATCATAATCAACAAATTTTAGATTCAAGGGGCTTGCACAAGGTAATTTCTCCTTTATGGTTCTATTTACACTTTCTAATTTAAAAGTATTTGTGTAATGTTTAAGTAATTTAATTTTTTCTTTTGACTCAAATTTTCTAATGTTTTCATTTGATTCATCTGTTTCTAAAAAAATTTCTTCTCCTAAATCATTTACAATTTTTAAATTTTCTTGTTTTCCAAATTTTTGTTCTATAATGTATTTCCAAAAAATATTTCTAGCTGAAAACTTAATTTTTAAAACTTTAGTTTCACTAATAGCTTCCTTATTTAATTCTAATTGCAAAATTCCAATACCTTTTGGTTTTTCGTTGGTTACAAATAGAGTGCTTAATTGATCACCATTTTTAATTACAACAACCTGGTTTAAATATTTAGATAAATCTATTTTACAAATTAAACTTTCAGTTTTAATTGTTTCTAATAGTTCATTATTTAAACTTATTATTTCAATTTTTTCGGACTCACTTACTAAAGTTACCTGCGGTATTGAATAATTAACCAGCTCTAAATTTTTACTAACTACAATTTCGTTTTCTTCTAAATTGGCTTTGATATAAATCCCTTGCTTTGAAGGATTGTAAAATGGCAAATCAGTATAATTATTAAAAATTGTATCTGAATTTTTAATAAAAAAAATGACATTGATATTATTATCAAAATTCAAAAATGGCTGCCATTGATTGGCTTTTTCATATTCATGAAAAATAACAAATCCATTCATGGTGTTTTTTACAAAAGCTCTGTGTTTACTTAACAAGCTTTCTACATATTTAAAGGGCTCAAAACTTAAACCTAATGGAAAACTATTATCAAAATATTCGTGTTCAACAACAATTTGTGATATAGCTACATTTTTTCTCATCTAGTTTCCATTTAAATCAGTGTTTAATCCTGAAACAGAAGTAATATCGTAGCTCAACATTGATTCTTCAATAACTACCATTCTTACTCTATATAAAATCGATGGTAAATATTTTGCTCCTAAACTTGCCCATAAATTGCTTTGCTCATTAAAACTCAAGTTTTGAATATCGAAAATTATTTTTTCAATTCCTGAATCTAATCCAGGACTTGATTGAGAATCAAACACATTTTTATTTTGAAAAAAACCTATTACTACCGATAAAAATCTTAATGATTCTGGATATAAACTAGCGGTAAAATAAGCAGAAACTAGAACATTTAAATTTAAACAAACTGGTGGATTTGCGCCATTTCCGGTTAATCTAAATTGAGAATTTGGTAAAACTTTTTCTTCTTGAATGCTTACCAGAGTAAGCACTATTTTATTTGGATCAGTAATAGCTATGCTTCCATCTTGATTAACAATATTGGAAACAACAACTCTTTTGTTATCAACTCTAAATTTTAAACGTAAATATTCGTCTAATTCATTAGCAATGGTTTCTAAAGCTGATTTTATCATAATTATACCAATGATTTAGAGGCCCAAACTGTTATTCTTGTTACATAAATACCTACAAAACAAAGTGCAAAAAGTAATAAAAAGAATGTTTTTAACGAATAAGTGTATTCAACTAAGTTGATTAAAGTATCGGGTGCGACTTCTGCCAATAAAAGAAAAAACAAAAAAGCTAAAATAAACCCTAATAATATGCTTGCAAAAAACCACAAAAATTCTCGTGCAATAATTTTTTTCCTGTTTGAAGTTTCATCAGCTTTTGCTTGTTTCAATATTTTATCTTGCGAACCCTTAACCATACGGTAGGTTTGCCTGTAAAGATCAGCTTCTGTTTGGCGTTGTAGCTGTTTAAATATTGAATCTAAAGCCATTTTAAAAAATTCTGACTAAAGTAAACAAGAAATTTTTACGAAATGGAGATTGTTGAAATTGAAATAAAAATTGTGGTTTTTGCATTTTCTCTGTTTGATTTCGAATCCAAATGTCTTCTTTTATTTTTCATTCACAAATGAACACAATACTATTAATAATATATTTTTTAAAAATTTTTAAAAGAATTTACTACTATTATTATGCTTGTTGAAATGGTTGATAGTTTATATTCAAAAGTCTTGCAAATACTAGTTGTCCCTTTTTGTTTACATGCTATTAACATTCGAATAATATAGATTTAATTGAAAATGAATGCAGTTATGAAGCTATTAACAATTGTCTGATAAACTATATTGTTTTTAACTTAGCCAAGTTTTGTTCTTTTACAATTGTTAATGATGATATGTATAACTTTTAAATTTTTCTAAGAACTAAGTCTTGCATTATTGAAGTTTTTAAACAAGCAAAATTTGTTTCGAATTGTGCAATAGTTAAGACCAAAAAACAATGAGAAAATTTTAGACAGTTATTAACAGAAACCTTGTTAGTATTGGTTTTTAGAATAGCTTCATTTCCAACTGATTTGTATTTTTGATTAAATAGACTTGTTTATAAGTAATTGAAATTTTTTTAAACCTATATAAAGTGAAAATAGCCATAGGATGCGACCATGCTGGTTTCGAAATGAAACAAGCAATTATTGATTTTTTTAACCAAAATAAGATTGATTTTCAAGATTTTGGGACTTTTTCAACCGATAGTGTTGATTATCCTGATTATGGACACAAAGTGGCTGAAGTAGTTGAAAATAAAGCTTTTGATTTTGGTGTATTAATTTGTGGTAGTGGTAATGGAATTAATATGGCTGCTAATAAACACAAAGGAATTCGTTCAGCATTATGTTGGAAAGTTGAATTAGCTGAAATGGCTAGATTGCATAATGATGCCAATATTTTAGCATTACCTGGCAGATATATTAGCAATGAAGAAGGAATTGCTTGCGTTAAAATTTTTATGTCAACTGCTTTTGAAGGTGGCAGACATCAAAAAAGAGTAGATAAAATAATGTGTTAATTTAACTGATATGAATCATTTCTATAAAAACTAGATTGAAACATATTTGTAACAATAATTTTTAAAAGAAACCTACATGCCCATTTATCACAAACTAGGAAAAATACCTGCTAAACGACACATTCAGTTTAGAAAAGAAGATGGAGGTTTGTATTATGAACAACTTTTTGGAACAGAAGGTTTTCATGGTCATTCTTCTTTACTTTATCAAAATCACAGACCTACACAGGTTAAAGAAATTTTAAAATCATATAGCGTAGCGCCAAAAATTGCTATTGATAAAAACATTAAGTCATTGCTTTTAAAAGGTTTTGAACTAAAAGCAGCTGACGATTTTTTAGATAGTAGAGTTCCCATGTTATTAAATGGCGATTGTACCATTGGTTTAGCAGCCCCAAGAAAGTCGTTAAGAAGTTATTTTTATAAAAATGCTGATGCTGATGAAATGCTTTTTATACATAAAGGAAAAGGTGTTTTAAGAACTTTTATGGGCAATATTTCATTTGAATATGGCGACTATTTAATTATTCCAAGAGGAATGATTTATCAAATAGATTTTGAAACGGAGGATAATAGAATTTTTTACACAGAATCGTTTCATCCTTTTTATACACCTAAAAGATATAAAAATGCTTCTGGTCAATTGCTAGAACATTCACCTTTTTGTGAGCGTGATTTTAAACTGCCAACAGAATTAGAAACTTATGATGAAAAAGGTGACTTTTTGATTAAAATTAAAAAGGAAAATATGGTGCATGAAGTAGTTTATGCAACACATCCTTTTGATGTTGTAGGTTGGGATGGATACAATTTTCCTTATGGATTTAGTATTCACAATTTTGAGCCCATAACAGGTCGTGTGCATCAACCACCTCCAGTGCATCAAACTTTTGAAACTCCTGCTTTTGTAGTTTGTTCTTTTTGTCCAAGATTATACGATTATCATCCATTAGCCATTCCAGCTCCTTATAATCATAGCAATATTGATAGCGATGAAGTGCTTTATTATGTGGACGGTGATTTTATGAGTAGAAATAATATTGAACAAGGCCATATAACCTTACATCCAAAAGGAATTCCTCATGGTCCAGCACCAGGAGCTTACGAAAGAAGTATTGGTCAAACTGTAACACAAGAATTAGCGGTTATGGTTGATACTTTCAGACCACTTATGGTAACAGAAGCAGCTATGGGAATTGATGATGGAAAATATTATAAAAGTTGGGTTGAATAATTTAATAGAACATGGAAATTATATTTCAAACGAAAGAAGAAAGTAAGAAAAAACAAGAAGAAGAATTTTTGAGCTTATCAGGTTCAGAAAGAATGATTCGTTTTTTTCAGTTATCTCAGTTTTTTTTGCAATTTCCAAGTAATAGAAAAGAAGAAAGCAAAAACAATTTTATTTTAGAAAGAAAACAAAAATAAATGCAAACCGAATGGAGCAACGATATCAAACAATTTATTAGTCTTTGCAGTGATAAAGATGTTAAAATGTTAATGGTAGGCGGAGGAGCTGTAAATTTTCATGGGTATCAGCGTCATTCAGCAGATATTGATTTTTGGATAGATTCTACAATGGAGAATTTTGATAAATTGAAATCAGTTTTTATTGAAATGGGTTTTAATTTTAGTGATTTTCCAGAAGAAGTAAAAGAACAGAAACAGAACATATCTATAAAGTTTTCACCAATTAATTTGAATATTGAATTAATAACGAAGTTTTCAATTAACAAAACATTTGATGAAGCTTTTAAGGACAGCATTGAGGCACAAGTAGAGGGTTTGAAGTTTTTAAAATGGAGGGTTCTTTCATTTGAAGATTTGATAACTAGTAAAATAAAATCAGGAAGACCAAAAGATTTGGCAGACATACAAGAATTAGTAAGAATTAAAAATTTTTAGAAAATGAATGATCAAAAAGTGATAAAAAATGTAGAATACGGTTTAGAGAAAATTTTTGAGGGAGCTCAAGATTTTTTACCATTATTAGGAACCGATTATGTTGAGTTTTATGTAGGAAATGCCAAACAAGCAGCTCATTTTTACAAAACAGCATTTGGTTTTCAGTCTTTAGCTTATGCAGGTTTAGAAACCGGATTAAAAGACAGAGCAAGTTATGTGTTAAAGCAAGATAAAATAAGATTGGTTCTCACTACTGCTTTAAACAGCGATTCAATTATTGGAGAACATGTAAAAAAACACGGAGATGGTGTTAAAGTAATTGCACTTTGGGTAGATGATGCGCGCAAATCATGGGAAGAAACTACTGCCAGAGGAGCAAAATCTTTTATGGAACCCACCATTGAAAAAGATGAAAATGGTGAAGTAGTTCGTGCTGGAATTTACACTTATGGTGAAACGGTTCATTTGTTTGTAGAACGCAAAAACTATAAAGGCATTTTTTTACCTGGTTATCAAGAATGGAAATCGGATTATAATCCAAAACCAGTAGGCTTAAAGTTTATTGACCACATGGTTGGAAATGTTGGTTGGAATCAAATGAACATTTGGGTAAAATGGTATGAAGATGTAATGGGTTTTGTAAACTTTTTATCGTTTGATGATAAACAAATTCATACTGAATATTCCGCTTTAATGAGTAAAGTGATGAGCAACGGAAATGGTAGAATTAAATTTCCAATAAATGAACCCGCAGAAGGAAATAAGCGTTCACAAATTGAAGAATATTTAGATTTTTATGAAGGATCAGGTGTGCAGCATATTGCTGTTGCAACGGACGATATAATTTCAACTGTGTCTGAATTAAGAGCCAGAGGAGTTGAGTTTTTATCAGCTCCACCAGCAGCTTATTATGAAGAAATTCCGAAAAGGTTGGGTAAACACATGGAAATAATGAAAGAAGATATTTCTGTTTTACAAAAACTAGCCATTTTAGTTGATGCTGATGAAGAAGGATATTTATTACAAATATTTACCAAACCAGTTGAAGATAGACCAACCTTATTTTTTGAAATTATCCAAAGAATGGGAGCAAAAGGTTTTGGAGCAGGCAATTTTAAAGCATTATTTGAATCAATTGAAAGAGAGCAAGCTAAAAGAGGAACTTTGTAAAATTTGTATGATTAATTCAAATTATTAATATTTGTTTTAAATTTAATTGTATGAAAAATATATTGCAAATTAATTCGAAAGTAGATGCTTACAGCGTTTTAATTAATAATGTTTTATGGCTTGTATTTTTTGCGGGGATTATTTTTAAAACCAATACCAATTGGGTCACTTTTATCGCAGCTTTTTTTATGACTGCCATTGTCTTTTTTTCTTATTCAATTATTAGAAAATGGAGTGGTTTAAAGCAAGAGTTTAGAGTAAACAAAATTCTTATTAATACAGCTATTTCACTAGGTTTATTAATAATGATTTACACCAAGTTTTGTTAAAAATAAATGCCATTTAAAATAATAGCCGACTTTGTTTTAAGGTCGGCTTTTTTGTTGAAATAAAATGCCTTGAGATATTAATAAAATTAATGTCAATTGAAGAGTTTTTAAAATAGACAATTACATCAATTTCAACAAATCCTGGCCGATATCTTTTCTATAATAAATACCCTCGTAGCAAATTTTGTTAATATTGGAATAGCTTGTTTTTAAAGCTTCTGAAAGGTTTTCTTCCAAAGAAGTAAACGCCAATACTCTTCCGCCATTTGTAAGCAGTTTATCGTCTTTAAAACTTGTTCCTGCGTGGAAAATCATGCTTCCTTCACAGTTTTCTAAACCGCTTATTTGTTTTCCTTTTTCATAATCTTCAGGATAACCACCCGAAACAACAATTACCGTTGCGGCCGTTTTAGGTGAAATTTTAAATTCAAAATCCTTTAATTTTTGTTGGGCAACAGCTTCAAAAAGAGCCACAAAATCAGATTCAATTCTTGGAAAAACAACCTCTGTTTCTGGATCACCCATCCTAACATTGTATTCAATTACTTTTGGAATACCATTATCGTTCATTAAGCCAATAAACACAAAACCTTTGTAATCGATGTTTTCTTTTACAAAACCATTAATGGTTGGTTTTACAATATCGTTTTCAACGCGCTCCATAAAAGCCTTATCGGCAAAAGGAACTGGAGAAACAGCACCCATACCACCAGTGTTTAAACCCGTGTCGCCCTCGCCTATTCTTTTATAGTCTTTTGCTTCGGGCAAAATTTTATAGTTTTTTCCATCAGTTAACACAAAAACTGATAATTCAATTCCATTTAAAAACTCTTCTATAACTACTGTTTCACTTGCTGAACCAAATTTTTTATTGGCCAACATTTCTACTAATTCGGCTTTTGCTTTGTTTTTATCTTGTTCAATTATAACACCTTTTCCAGCAGCTAACCCATCTGCTTTTAAAACATAAGGCCCATCAAATGTGTCTAAAAAAGCCAAAGCTTCATTTAGTTGGGTATGATTAAAAGATTGGTATTTGGCAGTTGGAACCCCATTTCTAATCATAAACTCTTTAGCAAATTGCTTACTTCCCTCCAATGTTGCGCCTAATTTAGAAGGCCCAATAACCGGAATATTTATTAGTAAATTATCTGATTTAAAAAAGTCATAAATTCCATTTACCAAAGGATCTTCTGGTCCAACAATTACCATATTGACATTATGAGTCAAAACAAAGTTTTTAATAGTATCAAAATTTTTAATGTCTATAGCTACATTTTCGCCACATTCCTTTGTTCCAGCATTTCCTGGAGCAATGAATAATTTAGATAGCATTTTGCTTTGACTTAATTTATAGGCGAATGCATGTTCTCTTCCCCCCGAGCCTAATAAAAGAATTGTCATGGTTTTAATATTTAATATTCGAAACTACAAAGGAATGTTGCCGTGTTTTTTTCTAGGTAATTTAACTGCTTTTGTTTCCAACATTTTGAAAGCCTTAATTAGTTTTTCTCGCGTTTGTTCAGGTAAAATTACTTCATCTACAAAACCTCTTTCGGCTGCTCTATATGGGTTGGCAAAATGTGTCAAATATTCCAATTCTTTTTCCTTTAATTTTTCTTCAGGATTTTCAGCTTTTGAAATCTCCGTTTTAAAAATAATTTCAGCAGCGCCTTTTGCTCCCATAACTGCAATTTCAGCGGTTGGCCAAGCATAATTCATATCAGCGCCAATATGTTTTGAATTCATAACGTCATAAGCGCCACCATAAGCTTTTCTAGTAATTACGGTTATTCTTGGAACCGTTGCTTCGCAAAAAGCATATAATAATTTCGCTCCATTGGTAATAATGGCATTCCATTCTTGGTCAGTTCCTGGCAAAAATCCGGGAACATCTTCAAACACCAAAAGAGGAATGTTAAAAGAATCGCAAAAGCGCACGAAACGAGCACCTTTTAAAGATGAATTGATATCTAAAACGCCAGCTAAATAAGCCGGTTGATTGGCAACAATACCAATTGATTTACCAGCTAATCTTGCAAAACCAACCACAATATTTTCAGCAAAATCTTTGTGAATTTCTAAAAACGAATTAGCATCAATAACGCCATTAATTACTTCTCTAATATCGTAAGGTTGATTGGCACTTTCAGGAACAATGGTGTTTAATTCTGTTCTTTTTTCATTTCCTATTTCATATGGAATAGAAGGAGCAGCATCTTCGCAGTTTTGAGGCATATAGCTCAAAAGCTTTTTAATGTTTTCGATACATTCTATTTCGTTTGCGCAAGCAAAATGTGTTACTCCCGACTTAGTTGCATGTGTTTTTGCACCACCTAATTCTTCAGATGAAACTTCTTCATGGGTAACTGTTTTCACTACGTTTGGCCCTGTTACAAACATATAAGAAGTGTTTTCAACCATCATAATAAAATCGGTCAACGCAGGCGAATAAACCGCTCCACCAGCGCATGGTCCCATGATGGCTGAAATTTGAGGAATTACACCAGAAGCTAAAGTATTTCTGTAAAAAATATCAGCATAACCACCTAAAGAAACAACACCTTCTTGAATTCTCGCTCCTCCAGAATCGTTTAAACCAATAACCGGAACGCCATTTTTCATGGCCAAGTCCATTATTTTACAAATTTTTTCGGCATGTGTTTCAGAAAGAGAACCACCAAAAACAGTAAAATCTTGGGCAAAAACATAAACCGGACGACCGTGAATGGTGCCATAACCAGTAATTACGCCATCTCCTAAATATTTTTGACGTTCTAAACCAAACTCAACAGAACGATGGGTAACCATCATTCCAATTTCTTCGAATGAACCTTCATCCATTAAAAAATGAACACGTTCGCGAGCAGTTAATTTTCCTTTTTTGTGTTGTGAGGCAATTCTATCAGCACCTCCGCCTTGCAAGGCTTCTTCAATCTTGCTTTTCAGCAATTCAGTTTTATTCATTTTCTGGATAAATTTTAAATTAAAGCACCAAGTTGGCAATCTTTTCTATTAACTCAGCTTCTTTTATTGGTTTGCTCATGTATTCGTTAAAACCCGATTCGTTTATGGCTTTTCTAGTTTCTTCAAACACATCGGCCGTGAGTGCAATAATAGGAATATTTGCGTTTTTGAATACATTATTTTGATTGGTTCGTATAATTTTAGTGGCAGTTATGCCATCCATTATGGGCATTTGAATATCCATTAAAATAATATCAAAATCAGGCGAATTAACCAGGATTTCTATACACTCTTTTCCATTATTTACTATAGTGGTTTTAATATCGTATCGTTCAAGAAGTTTTTTTACAACCAATTGATTTACAACATTATCTTCTACAATCAATATTTTTTTGCTTTGTATTTCTTTAATCGTTTTTTCTTGAATTTGTTCTACTTTTTCAGGTGTAAATTCTGATTGGTTAATTTTGAAAGGAAGATTAAAAATAAACTCAGAACCCAAACCAGGTGTACTTTCTACGGAAATATTTCCTCCTTGCAGTACAATTAGTTTTTTGGTGATGGCTAAGCCTAAGCCGGTACCAATTATGCTTTTGGTAAGTGAATTATTTACTTGAGTAAAATTTTCAAAAATTAAATCTTTTTGATCAGTAGGAATGCCAATACCTGTATCTTTTATTCTAAACTCAAGTTCACAAACCGTAAGATTAAAAGTTAGGTTTTTTATCGAAATACTAACTTTTCCGTTGGGTGAAAACTTAATGGCGTTATCAATTAAATTAAGAAGAATTTGGTTTAGGCGGCCTGCATCGCCAATTAAATTATTTGGAACCTCAGGCTCAATATTGTAGTCAATAGAAACATGATTTCTTTTTGCTTTTATTTTTAAAAGCCTTACGGTTTCATGTGTAACTTTTTGAAGACTAAAAGGTTGAGGATTGATGTTAAATTTACCAGATTCTATTTTAGAAAGGTCTAATATGTCGTTTATAATTACTAATAAATTATCTGCTGAATATTTAATAGCTCTAAGGTTTTCGAGTTTTTCAGTATCGTTTTCAGATGAAATTAGAATATCAGTCATTCCAATAATTGCATTCATTGGAGTTCTAATTTCATGACTCATATTTGATAAAAATGCGGAGCGAGATTTGGCGGCTATTTCTGCTTTATTTTTAGACTCTATAATTTCCTGCTCAGTCTTTTTTCTTTTGGTGATATCATTTAATGAAACTACAATCTTAGTTTCTTCATTGTCATCAATTTTATCTAAAAAATTAAAGGTTGTTTCAAACACTTTAGTTTTTCCATGGAGATTAATTTCAAACTCATAGGTTTTACTTTGGTTCTCAGAAGTAACAAGGTTTTTATAAAAAGAATCTATACTTTTTAAAGTATCATTTTCAACGAAAACGGAATGAAAATCTTTGCCAACAATAAATTCTAGATTTGTTTTTATCCCTTTCAAAAAGGAAGGATTTGCATTGATGATTTTACCGTTTAAGTTGGTTATAATTAATCCTTCAGATGTAACATTCCATACATCTTTAAACAATTTTTCTTGGGCTTCAAAAGCTTTAACTTTTTTCTGAAATTTTATTGAAAGGGCTTTTGCAATCCGCTGTTGATTAATAAATTGAAAAAGAATATAACTAGCTGCAAGAGAAAGGAGAATTAAAATTAACCTAAACCAATTTGACCTATAAAAGGGAGGTAAAACAGTAAATTTATCTCCTTTAATAATTGTATAAGTATTGTTTGAAAGGTTTTTGGCTTCAATAATTAATTGATATTCTCCTTCCTTTAAACCAACAAACCTAAGGTTGCTTAATTCTGCTTGGCTCGCAGAAAACCATTGACTGTTTTCATCAAGTTTTATGCGATAAATAATTTTATTATCTGTACTAAAGTTTGGGGCAATGATTGAAAAAATAATAGAGTTTTTTTCATAATCAATTTCATTAGGAAAATCGCTTGCCTTGTAAAGTATGTCATCTACTTTGATGTTATTGATATAAATATTTGGATTTTGTTGATGAACAAAACTATTGGCTGGCGTAAACTTTGACAATCCGGTTTCAGTCCCAATCCAAATATTTCCTAAGCTATCTTCATACAAAGCACTTCTATTTAATTCATTTCCTGACAGGCCATTTAAAACATTAAAATGTTGCTTTTTATCGCTGATACAATAAATACCATGCTGTGTGCCAACCCATAAATTGTTTTTTGAGTCAATTAAAAAGGAAAACACAGGAGAATCTATCTTAAAGAGATCATTTTCAACGGGTAAAATTTTATCATTTTTCAGCTCATATAGACCTAAATTTGTTGCTAAATAGGTTTTTTGATTATAGTTGATAGCATTATAAAAAGTTAAAGTTGGGTTTGGCTTTTTAATAATATTAGCTTTTCCATTTTTTATTTTTATTAACTCAAACCCCAGGGAAAACAATTCGTTATTGATTTCTGCAAGCTTGCGCCCGTATCCTGTTATTTGAGTTTCACTTAAAATAGAACCCTTATATATTTCTAATAAAGTATTATCTCTTAATATAAATATATGTCCTTTATGTTCAATTGAAGCTAAATAGTAAGAGCCATCATTTGTCTTAAACAGCTCTATTTCTTGTTTGGGGTTGATAAAACCATAACCACCCATAATGGCAGTAAAAAAAAGTTCTTTTGAAATTGTTTTTGTGAAACTGCTAACCCTCACTTCATCGCCATAATAGTCTGACTTATCGGTAATGTAGTGCTCAAAAATTAAGGAGTCATTTCTTAAAAATTTGATATTGTTGTTTCCACCAACAACTAAATATCCGTTATACTCAGTTATGGTGGTAGCTTCGTTTAGGTAGTTGTTATTATGAAAAAAGAAATTTTTAAATCGAAATGATGATATAAGTCCTAAACCCCGCAGTGTAACAGCCCAATAATTACTTTCGCGATCTATAAAAATTTTGTCTACAACACCAGAGGCTAAGTTTTTAATAAATATGTTGTTTACTTCCTTTTGCTCAGGTGTGTAAAAATAAGCAAAGCCATGAAGGTTAAAAAACACCCGATTGTTTTTATCAATTATTAGCTGAGCGTTCGGGTTTTTGTAGATGACTCGATTTCCCGGACGAATATAAATTTTGGAAATAGAATTGTTTTCTAAAACACCAAACCAATCATTTCCAATAGCATAAAGAGTTTGACCGTTTAGCGAATAAGCAATATCATTAATTTTTTCTGCTTTGTTTTCAAATATTTTTGTTAGTGTATAGTCATCATACTCATAAGCCTCATGGTTTGAATGAATTAGCAATTTGCCGTTCGAGAAATGTAAATTTGTGTAATTAAAATTAATTGTAATTACTTTTCCTTTTTTTGCTAAAATGTCCGCGTTTTCTAAGGGATAAATAATTATTTTATCTTTTTCTGGAAGCACCAAAACTTCTTTGGTTCCAATAAAGCCTATTTTAGGGTAAAGGTGAGCTAATTTACAGTCTTGACTATTGACTAATATCCAATTGTTGTGTTGTTTGTAATAGGTTAGTCTTTTTTCATTTTTATTTCCTGATGCTATCAAAATATTTGATTTCGAGAACAAAAGATTGTTTCTCTTTTCTGAAAATAATGCATTTAAGGAGTCTAATAACTCATAAGTAATACCATTAAATCTAAAAAATCCTTTGTCGCTTGAAGCATATATGTTGCCAATTGAATCTTGCTGTATGTCATAAATTATACTTGTGGGAAGACCATTTTCTGCATCAAAAATTTTGCTAAAATAGGTTTGTCCGCATATTTTTTGCGAAAATCCTATAAACAATAGAATCCAGAAATATAATTTATACATAGTTAAATTTACCATCTAAACAATGCCGCCCCCCAGGTAAATCCGCTCCCAAAAGCAGTTACACAAATTAAATCGTTTTCTTTAATTTTTCCTTGCTCCCAAGCCTCGCTCAACGCCATTGGAATGGTTGCCGCAGTTGTGTTTCCGTATTTTTGAATATTATTAAAAACTTGATTATCATTTAGGCCAAGCGTTTTCTGCACAAATTGAGAGATCCGAATGTTTGCTTGGTGAGGAATTAAAAGTTGAAGATCATTTGTTGTAAATCCAGCATTGTTTAGGGCTTCATAAACCGATTCAGGCATTCTTTGAACAGCGTGTTTAAAAACTAAATTACCATTCATGTAAGGTAAAAAATCGCCATTTTCTAACATTTCTTTTGTAATTCTTGATTTACTTGCACTTCCCGGATGTTGACAATAAAGCTCTTCAGCAAAAGTGCCGTCACCATGAATATTAGTATTGTAAACATAATTATAATCATTACTGGCGCGCGTCATGATTGCTGCCCCTGCCCCATCGCCAAAAATTACGGCCATGTTTCTTCCCCGATTTGTAAATTCTGTAGCATTAGTTTGTGTTTCTGATCCTACAATAAGTATGTTTTTGTGTAAACCTGTTTTAATATACTGATCAGCAATTGAAACCCCATAAATAAAACCTGAGCATTGCGCTCTTACATCGATGCATGGAATGTTCTTCAGACCTAATTCTCGTTGTAATAGTAAACCCGAACCTGGAAAAAAATACTCTGGACTTAAGGTTGCAAAAACAATCATATCAATTTCTGATGCATCCATTTTTGCTCTTTCTAGTGCCATGCGCGCAGCCCGTAATCCCATTTTGGCTGTTGTGTCATAACCTTCTTTAAACGTTCTTCTTTCTTCTATCCCAGTTCTTTCAATGATCCACTCATTGGATGTGTCCATCATTTTCTCAAGATCTGAGTTGTAAATTATGCTTTCTGGAGCATAATGTCCTACTGAAATAATTCTTGATTTGTACATAAATTCCCTTTTAACAAATGTATTAATCATTAGGAAAATACACTTTCTAAAATTTCTAATGAATTAATTTTTTTAATGTCAGGAAATGAAAGCTTATATATTTGAATTATTGAACTTAGAAGTTCTCGTCTTTGTTGGTTTGTAAGTTTTGCCGCAAGTGCATCAGCTAAATCGTGGTTGCAAAAGTTTAAGAATAGCTGAAATATATCAAGAGAGTTAAATAATTCTTTAAAATTTACGCCATTTGGATTATCATCAAATGTTGTGAAATCTGCACTTATATGACCTGAAACTAACAAAAATTTGCTCAGAAAAGATAGATGAAAATTAGCAGGGTTGTGACTTATATTTAACAATATTAAATGATTATAAATAAAATTAAAAACCAGTTTGTCTTCTGCTTCTTGGCGCAAACATTTAACTACTATTTCGTTAAGAAATTGAATAATGCTTAATTTAAATATAGAATTGTAGTTATCTGATAGGTTTTCTGCTTGTGTAATTTCTTTGATGAATTGAAAATTGGCTTTTTCCTTAATAGAACTTTCAATAAATACCAAATTAAAATTGGTATACAATGCTTTTTTACTTCTTTTTTGATTTTTAGAAATTGGAATTAAATAATTTAAAACACCAAAGTCTTCAGTAAATATTTTAACAATGTCTTTACTATCATTAAACTTTATGGTTTGAAGTATTATGCCTCTAGTTTTGACGTACATTAGTTGACAAACAATATTTTAGCGACATGTTTTTTTGTGCCGTCAGCACTTGCACAATAAACTAAATAAACGCCTGAAGAAACCCGCACACCTAATCTATTTCTTCCGTCCCACGTGGCTTGACCTCCATTAGCTGTTGTTTTGTAAACCAAATTTCCGGCTATATCTGTTATTTTCACATCCACATTTTCAACTAAATTGGTTATTGAAATTAAGCCATTATAACTTGGCTGAACTGGGTTGGGAAACACATATGCATCATTGAAGTTTTCTTTACCTTTAATGGCATCGCCTCTGTATATTATTATACCTCTATCTGTGCCAATGTAGATATCACCGTTTAAATCATCAATAGCAATAGATAGAACAGTGTTTGAAAACATAGGTGAATTTGTCGTATTAAATCTTTCTATTTCTTCTGTTCCATCAGCCGACATTAAAAATATCCCCGCATTTCGTGTACCAATCCATTTTCTATTGGCGCCATCAATTGCTATTGCTGTAACCTCTTCTGTTTCAAGTAATAATTGTACAATACCGTCTTGTACAAGTTTAATTTGTTCAGCACCTTGTATGTTTGATTCAAAAACGGAAGATGGATTATAAAATACGGCTACTCCTTTTCCTGTTCCTACCCATAATTCTCCATCCTTATCTTCAGCCATACAGAACAAATCAGGGCTGGGTAAATTTCCCTTTGAAGGGTCATTAGATAGTAGAACAACACGATCATCACTTTCATCATCAATGGTACCATTATCATTAAATGCAATTAAACCTCCACTTGCCCTGCCATTTAGAATAAATTTATAATTGTCCTTAGTAATTAAAATTTGAATAGCTTCTCGGTCGGTAGCAACACCACTAAAGGTGAAGCTTTTCCATGTTTGATCTGCTTTTCTAACCGAAAGTACGGAAGGCGCTTTTGCGTTAGTTAACCAAACATTTCCATTTTCGTCAAAAACTCCGCTACCCACACCAACCCAATAAAAATTGGGAAAACCCGGAATATTTTGCAATGAACTGTTAGTTGATGTGTAATAGTTTATGATTGAATTGTCTAAGACTTCGATTGCTCCTTTACCCCAGCTTGTGGCGAAAACGTGATTTTCGTTTTTAGGGTCAATTACAACATCAATTATATCATAAGTTGAATCAAGTATGCTATAAGTGTCTCTGTTAAAATAAGTCCAATTATCATCTTTTTCTTTGTAAAAACCGCTTACTTGGTATTCATTATTTCCTGATCCACCTCTTGTTCCTGTTGCAATCCAAAGGGTTGAATTTTGTAGTTTCATATTAACGATTTTGTTTGTTTGCGGTCCTTTAGGACTCAAAGGTTCGAATGTGAACTTCTCAATACTTTTTATTAAGCCCATCGATTCATCTGCTATCCACTTGGTTTCACCCTCCTGAATCATATCTTTAGGTTTAATAAAATTATTATTAAAGTAGTAAGAGAATATTTTATCTATTCTAACTAAATTATTATCAATGAATTCTATAAATCCATCGTTTAAAACTATTAAAGTGTTTCCCGCTTTTTCAATATTATTCACACTCGAAGCCTCAGGTCTATTCAAATGCTGCCATTGATTGTTTTCTAAGTAAAAAATTGTATCTGTTGAATAAACACTGTTCTTATCGTATGTAAATAATCGGTTTTCAATAACTAGCAGATCTTGAAGCTTTTTTCCAATACTGAAAGATATTTCTGCCCAGTTATTAAAATTTTTAGGGTTTTGAGTATTCAAATCAATATTATAAATTTTGTCATCTGAAGCAGCATAGAATTTTCCTTCGAAAAAAGCAGTGGAGTTAATTGAGATATTGGCGCCACTCGGGCCCAAGAAATAAGTATCTATAATTATTTGTCTGGTAATATCATATTCCACAATCCCAAAACCCGTTGATAAATAAGCCTTATTTCCCAAAACCAAAACGTCATTTATTCTTTTATCGCCAATAATATTAGCCCTTTTAATATCTGAAATATTGATAATTTTTCCCGACTCTAACAGGTCTATATTTCCAGAGTTATAGCCAACCAAAAGGCATTTTTCATTTAATGCCTTTGTAGTGCTAATATCCTGATCATTTAACCCCGTAATTTTTGAGTATTTTTCAATAGAGTTATCAGTGGTATTGTAGCTAAACAGAGAATTTTGACTTGAGGCATAAACCAAAGGGCCAACTTTTTCAACGTTGGTTGTATTGGTATAAGGCAATAAATCGCGCCAAAATCCTACTCTTGTTGGTTGTGAATAAGATAGAACGCTTAAAGTTATTAGAAAACAAGTGAATATTTTTTTCATATTCGCAATAACGCTTAATGTAAATATTAATTTTATTATACCATTGCGAATATAATTTCATTTGACAATTAAACGATTCTATAATTTATGAAGACGAAAGAAGAAATTGTAAATAATTGGCTGCCGCGTTACACAGGCGTTGCATTGAGTGAGTTTGGCGAATATATTCTATTAACTAATTTTTCAAAATATCTTGAACTTTTCTCAGATAAGTTTGCTTGCCCAATTATAGGTAGAGATAAACCTATGCAAAGCTGTACAGCTAATAATATCACTATTATTAATTTTGGCATGGGAAGTGCTTTAGCTGCTACGATAATGGATTTACTGTTAGCGATAGAGCCAAAAGCGGTATTGTTTTTGGGTAAATGTGGCGGTTTAAAAGATGAAATCGCCTTGGGAGATTTAATCCTTCCAATTGCAGGAATTAGAGGCGAAGGAACCTCAAATGAATATATGCCTCCAGAAATTCCTGCCTTACCTTCGTTTAGATTACAAATGGCGGTTTCGTATTCTATTAAAAATTACAATTGCGATTATTGGACAGGAACGGTTTATACAACCAATAGACGTGTTTGGGAGCATGATGAAGATTTTAAATCTTATCTGCGAAAAATTAGAGCTTCTTGCATTGATATGGAAACGGCTACCATTTTTTCTGTAGGTTTTATGAATAAAATTCCAAGAGGTGCTTTGTTATTGGTTTCAGATAATCCGATGAATCCAGAAGGAGTAAAGACTGAAAAAAGTGACGCTGTAGTAACACAAAATTTTGTTCAAAGGCATTTTGACATTGGTTTAAATGCGCTACTTGAATTAAGAGATTCAGGTGAGTCTGTCAAGCATTTAAGATTTGAGCCGATTAAATAGTTGATTATCAAACAAAAAATTGAATTTTTGGTTTTAAAACACTTTTAAAAATTTTTAAGACCTTATCATTTAGAATAAAAAAAAGCAAGAATATTCTTGCTTTTTTGTTTTTGTTATTGATTTACAACGAATTACAACTTCGTTTCACGTGAAACTAGCGTCCTAAATAAACGCTTATAATGGCAATGTCTGATGGATTGATTCCGGAAATTCTTGACGCCTGTCCTAAGGTCGATGGCTTAATTTTGTTTAGTTTAACTCTTGCTTCCATTGATAGAGATCCAATTTCCATATAATTAAAATCTTGACTTAATTTTAGATTGTCTAGCCTTTTAAGCTTGTCTGCTGTTTCTTTTTCTTTTTGAATATAGCCCTCATACTTTATTTGAATTTCGGCTTGCTCTAAAACTTCATTGTTGTATTTAGAAATGTGCTTGTTTATTTTTTGTACTTCAGATGAAAGAGATTTAATGTCAACCTGAGGTCTTAGAATTATGTTGTTTAGTTTGGTCCGTTGTTTTAGTTCAGCGCTTCCGTGATCAATTAAATATGGATTTATGGTTTCTGGATCAACAGGATAATCTTTTGTAAATTGGATTAACTCTTCTGTGTTTTTGATTTTTTCTAAAACAGCTTCCAGTCTATCGTCTTTCGCCAAACCAATTTTGTGCGATGCTTCCGTTAATCTAATATCAGCATTGTCTTGTCTTAATAACGTTCTGAACTCTGCCCTTGAGGTAAACATTCTGTAGGGCTCTTCGGTTCCTTTAGTTATTAAGTCATCAATTAGCACGCCTATATAAGCGTCTTCCCTTCCAAGAATAAAATCTTCTTTTTCAAATGCTTTTTGATGGGCATTTATCCCTGCCATTAAGCCTTGACATGCGGCTTCTTCATATCCTGTTGTGCCATTAATTTGACCTGCAAAAAACAAGTTAGAAACTAATTTGGTTTCCATAGTTTGTTTTAATTGTGTTGGCGGAAAATAATCGTATTCTATGGCATAACCGGGTCTAAATATTTTTGCGTTTTCAAGTCCTGGAATCATTCGCATTGCTTTTAACTGTACGTCTTCAGGAAGCGAAGTAGAAAAACCATTGAGGTAAATCTCTATGGTATTCCAGCCTTCGGGCTCTATAAATAGCTGATGTCTATCTCTTTCTGCAAAACGGTTAATTTTGTCCTCAATAGATGGGCAATATCTTGGGCCAATAGATTTTATTGAACCATTAAACATGGGCGATCTGTCAAATCCGCTTCTTAGCATGTCGTGAACAGCATCATTAGTATAGGTTATCCAACAGGACAATTGTTTTTCAATTGCTTTTGTTTTATTGCTATAAGAAAATTTTTCTGGCACATCATCTCCCTTTTGCTCTTCTGTTTTTGAGTAATCAATTGATCTTCCATCAATTCTTGGAGGCGTTCCTGTTTTCATTCTGCCAGACTCGAAGCCAAAGCTTATTAATTGTTCAGTTATTCCTGTTGCAGCTTTTTCTCCGCTTCTACCGCCACCAAATTGCTTTTCACCAATGTGAATTAACCCATTTAAAAATGTTCCATTTGTAAGCACAACAGATTTGCAACGATATTCTATTCCTATAGATGTTTTAACACCAACTACCTTATAGTTTTCAATAATTAATTCAGGAACCATGTCTTGAAAGAAGTCTACATTGGGTGTTTCTTCTAGCATTTTTCGCCATTCAATATGAAATAACATTCTGTCGTTTTGCGCTCTTGGGCTCCACATTGCAGGTCCTTTTGAGCGATTAAGCATTCTAAACTGAACGGTTGAGCGATCCGTAACAATTCCGCTATAACCACCCAAAGCATCAATTTCTCTTACAATTTGCCCTTTGGCAATGCCGCCCATTGCTGGGTTGCAACTCATTTGGGCAATGGTTTGCATGTTCATTGTAATTAAAAGTGTTTTTGAGCCCAAGTTGGCTGCCGCGGCTGCTGCTTCACAGCCAGCATGGCCTGCGCCCACTACAATTACATCATATTCAAAATTCATAAATCACTGATTTCAATTGTTTTGCGTTTTCGTTTCACGTGAAACGAGCTTTAAATTTTAGACAAGTAAAAATCTTCTTTCTTTCTTATCTCTTTTTCTTGTGTTCTAGTTTTGTCGTTATAACCAATTAAATGCAAAACGCCATGAATTATTACACGGAATAATTCTTTTTCAAAACTAATATTTAGTGCTTTTGCATTGTCTTTAACTGTGTCAATGCTAATAAATAAATCTCCCGAAATAGTGTCTTCAGCATTATAATTAAAGGTTATAATATCTGTGTAATAATCATGGTTCAGGTGTTCTTTGTTCATTTCAAGAATATGCTCATCAGAACAAAAAACTACGCATATTTCCCCAACAGTTTTAGACTCATTAATTGCGCAGTCTTTAATCCAATTTTTTAATTGGGTTTTGTTGTTAAGCCTTAGCTTTACGTCTTTATTGTAGAAGTTTATTTTTGACTTCAAGGTTTAATTTTTTGGAATTGAATTAAAATATTCGTTGACTTTGTTTTTGTAATATGGATTTAAACCAATTGGAATTGTTTTTAAAAGTTCAGATTCTTTTTCCTTGAGTTTGTTGTATTCTTCAAAATATTTTGGATCAGTTCTTTCAAACTTTCGCGCTTCATTTGATTTTCTTTCATTGTCGAGCTCACGCTGTCTTTCTGCATTTTCGGCTTCCAAAAGTCTGGTTAAAATGTCTTGCTGACGCTTAATGGTTTCTTGATTTATTCTACGATTAATAATATCTTCTTCGTTTTTTTCCATTTGCTCTTGAATTTTTTGCAAATTGGTTTTTTGCCCCATTCCATTTCCTTCTTTGTCTTTAGCTATTTCATCAGCAAGTTTGCGAAGCTGATTTCTTAAAGCTTCTTGTTGCGCGGCCATTTTCACCAATTCTTCACTCATTCCATTTTGTCCAGAGCTGCCAGGTTTTTTACCTTTTGGTTGTCCCCCTTCTTTTTCCATTTGCTCCTTCATTTTTTGCATTTGTTGAGAAATTTTTTGCTGCATTTCTTTCATTTGCTTCATAGATTGTTTAGGCTGACCTGACGATCCTGGCTTATTACAACTCTGTTGACCCTTTTTCTTTTGCTGCTTTTGCTGTTCTTGTTTTTGCATTTGATCTAAGGCTTCAGCCAATATTAAGGCCAAATTATTGATAGATGTCATGGCCGTTTGTTGTTTTGCAGTAGCACTGGGAGTATTTCTATCAGCAAATAGTTTTATTGCCTTATCCATATTGTTGTTAATAGCACTTATTTCACGATTAACAATTGCATCAAGCTGAGGAACTCTTTTGCTTAAGGCAAACAATGAGTCTTCTATCATTTTAGAATCATCCTTAAGTTTCTTTTGCTCTTGGGTTAGTTTTACATAATTTGGGTCATTTTGGTTGGTCTTTTTAACCAATTGCATTATTTTTTCTTGATCCAATGAAAGTTTAATCAGGTTTTCTAATAAATCTCTAGTGGCTTGCATATCTTCTCCCTGCGACTCTTCTTCCATCTGCTCCATATCTTCTTCCATTTTTTGAGCCATTTCTTCCATTTTTTCAGCTGCCTTTTTTTGCGACTCGCTAGCTGATTTTTTATTGTTTTTATCTAAGTTGTCGCTTGCCTTTTTTTGCTCTTCTGAGGCTTTTTCTTGTTGTTCTTTTGTGTCTGAAAGTTTATTTGGATCTTCTAATTGTTCGTTCTTTTCATTAATATCTTTTAAATCTTTTTTAATGTTTTCAAATTTTTCACTCAACTTGTCTTGTTTATCCTTTAAATCTTTTGAATCACTTTTTTTATCTGCACTTTCCTCAGATAATTTTTTCTGTTCTTCAGCCAATTCTTTTAATTTCTCTTTTGTTTCTTCCATTTTTTTCTCCAATTCTAGTTGTTTGAAGATTTCTAGTGAACGATCTAATTCTTTTTCAATGTCTTTATTGCTCATTTTCATGTCTTCGAGCTTCTCTTGCAATTGCTTTTTATCAAGCTTATCCATCATTTTTTGAAGTTCTTCCATTTTCTTCTTCATTTCATCAGTAACAACTTTTTCCATAAGGTTTTCAAGTTGCTGTTGTTTTTCAAGCAATGATTCAGATGTTTGATTAAACTCTTGCTGTTCTTCTTGATTTTGTTTATTCGTCTGTTGTAATTTTTCTACTTGTTCTTCTAACTTTTTTAGTTCATTTAAAAGATCTTGTAGTTTTTTCTTATCGTCCCAATCAAGCTTTTCTTTTTCAAGCATGCGCTTTTGCATTTCCTCAATTTTCTTCTGAATTTCTTTTGATTTTTGCATGCTGTTTTTTAGAGCATTTTTTACTTCTGCATTGGCTTGCTCATTGCTGGCAGATAATTCATCCCTATTGGGAGCTTTAAGTTCATATACCTCAGTTTTGCTAGACTTTGATCCATTTACACCATCATTGTCAAACACTTCAAAATAGTACTCGACTTTATCGCCCATCTCTAAGTTTAAAGTGGCAAAATCGAATGAGAAATAAAATGGCTGATTGTTTCTTCCTGCTTCAACAGGAAGTGGGATGTTTTCTTCCTTTAAACCATTTTTTGAATGATGTTTATATCTGAATAGCAATTGTTTAAATCCATAATCATCAGCAATAGATCCGCGGAAATAATTAACTTTTTTATTGGTCGAATCTATTCGAATATCGGCTTGAATAGTTGGATATTCATCTGGGATGACTTTAATGCTATATTGTACAGAATCAGAAATTTGAGTATTCGAATTTTGTGTTTTAATGGCGTAAACCTGACTTTTAAATAACGAACTGCCAAATTGAAAAAGATTTTTTTCCAATTCTTTTACAAAGTAAGTCGAGTCATTGATATGGAAACGGACAACTTCTGTATTTTGAGTGGTAAATTGCCACAAAACTTTAGTGCCGATTGGCAGACTTAAATCTCCTGAATTGTTAATTATTTCAGCTTTTTTGCCTGTATAAGTTGGATAGTTCAGTTTAATCTCAAATCCTAACATTATTGGTTTTGCGATAACTTCTAAATTGTATTTTTTGGTTTTGAAACCATTGGCATTGATTACAAAATCAAAACTTTCCTGAACATTTTTGAAATTATATTCAAAGTGTAGATTATCTATTTTTTTAAGTTTTATACTGCTTTCGTTTATGGTAATAAAGGCGCTTTCAGGAATTTCGTTTCCCGAAACTTTTACTTTTAAGTTAAAATCATCGCCTTGAATAATTTTCAAAGATTCATTTTCGATGGTAAATTTAAATGGAGCTTCGGCTTCGAACTCTTTATCATATTGCACAATTCTATCAAAACTCAAAAAGAGCATTTCTTTTTTGAAAAAGCTGATAGAAGCAAACAGAATTAACACTGGAATTAAAAAGTTCAAGTACTTACGATTAGCCGAAAAATCAATAGCTTTTACAAATGGAATGGGTTTAATTTCATTAATTTTTTGATATATACTGGCTTCAATTAAGCTAAAATCGCTGCTGTTATTAGGTTGTTGCCTCAACTGAAGAATGTTTAGCACTTTATCTTCTACAGATTGAAAATGTTTACCAACTATTTCTGCAACTTCCTCATAAGTAAGTGTTTTGGTTAACTTATTGAGTTTTAGCAAAGGAATAATGATATAATAAATTAAAACAGCTAAGCTAGAAAGACTGAAAAAAGAAAATAGAAATAATCGAGTTGCAGTTCCAAAGTTCCCAAAATATTCGCTGAGTGCAACAGCCAAGAATATTCCTAAAAAAATGGACACAAAAAATATAGCGCCTTTTATTAATTGATTTTTGTAGAATTTTCTCAAAAATTCTTCCAATTTTTCTATCAATATTGAATAATTATCGGCCATTTTTACGAATAAAAAATTAATCAGCTAAGATACAGCAGTTTTACAATCAATTTTTAAAAAAAGGTTAAAGCAATTGTTAGGGATTAGGCTACAGAAAATTATCAAATTCTGCCCCAAACGCCCAAAGGAAGCTTAACGCCACTTTTTGAAGGAATAAAAATTTCGCCAACCTCTATTTTGTTTGGGCCATTATAATTTTGTTTTAGCAAGTTTTCAATAATTAAACTTGAAAAGCCTAATGAATAGGAGTTTAAAATAAGGAAATGATTTTCAGGATGCAAAAGCTGAATAACCTTGGCAATTAAGTCTTGAATCATATCTTCTAATTTCCACTTTTCACCATTTGGCCCATGACCATAAGCCGGTGGATCTAAAATAATTCCATGATATTTATTGCCGCGTTTAATTTCTCTTTGCACAAATTTCAAAGCATCTTCAACAACCCAACGAATGTCATTTAAATTTGACATTTCCATGTTTTGACGACCCCAAGTAATCACTTGCTTAATTGAATCAACATGATAAACATCTGCCCCGGCAGCTTTTGCCGCCAAAGAAGCACCACCAGTGTAGGCGAAAAGATTCAAAAATTTTATGTCACCACTTTTGTTTTGCTTTGAAAAGTCGGTAATTTTTTCGCAAATATGATTCCAATTGATGGCTTGCTCAGGGAAAACACCAACATGTTTAAAGCTTGTTAAACCTAAACGGAAAGTAATTTTTTGCTTATTCGGAAGAGTATAATTAATTGGCCATTGTTCAGGCATTTGTTTTAGCTTTTTCCATTCTCCGCTTGAACTCGATTTAGGCATAAACTTTACGTGCGCTAACTTTTCCCATTCTTTATAATCCAATACGCGATTCCAAACAGCTTGCGGCTCCGGACGAATAGTAATGTACTGTCCAAATCGTTCTAGTTTTTCAAAATCTCCACAATCAATTAGTTCGTAATCGGCAAAATTTTCAAGTTTTAAAGTCTGCATGCTGTTTTAAATAATGGCGCAAAGGTGAGAAAATCATTGAAATGTTTGCGTTTGTAGCTAAAAATCCAAAATTTAAAAATCTAATTAAGGACATTTTGCTTTAAGGCGATTAACTTGCACCGAATCAACAGCCAAGCCTTCTTCCTTAGGAAATAACTCCAAATACTTATTTAGGTTAACCTTAACACTATCGCAATTTTTTAAATGAGAATAATTCATAGATAGTGCCCAATAATAATTAAATATGTTTGGATTAATTTTTATAGCCTCTATTACAAATGCTTTAGATTGCAATAAATCAGGAAGTTTGTTTCCCCCAGTGCCATATTTTAGATAATAAAGATTGGATTTGTCAAAAAAATAAATATCCTTATTGGCCGCAATGCTATCGGGGTTTACTTTTGCCAACTTTTCTTCTGTGCTTTTTATGTATTCAGGAGTAATGTTTACACAACTAAAATCAATTATATCTCGTCTAACAGTCAAATAATCAATTTTTTGAGCTGTAGCCATCTGACAAGAAAGCAATAGAATGACCATAAATTTTTTCAAAATTTTACATATTTAATTGAATAAATATACCATAAATCAAAAAATAAACAAATTTTTAAAGCCATTCATATTCTTGGCTAAATTCGCGGCATTAATACAGCTATGATTCAAAAAAGAATAAGAACCCGTTTTGCTCCAAGTCCAACCGGCCCTTTACACATGGGTGGTGTTCGCACGGCATTGTACAATTATTTATTTGCCAAAAAACATGGAGGTGATTTTTTATTAAGAATTGAAGATACCGATCAAACCCGATTTGTACCAGGAGCTGAACAATATATTATAGAAGCTTTAAACTGGTGCGGAATTAAAATTGATGAAGGAGTCTCCGTTGGTGGAAAATTTGCTCCCTACAAACAAAGCGAAAGAAAAGAATTAGGCATTTATCAAAAATATGCGGAAAATTTGCTTGAAAAAGGTTTTGCATACTTGGCCTTCGATACTTCAGAAGAGTTAGATTTAGCTCGAAAAAATGCTGAAGCAAATAAACAAACATTTATGTATGGCGCGAGCTCGCGCTTGCAAATGAAAAACTCATTAAGTCTTTCGAAAAATGAGGTAGAAGAAAAACTAAAAAACAAAGAGCCGTATGTGGTAAGGCTAAAAGTTCCGGCAGGCGAAACCGTTACTTTTAACGATTTAATTAGAGGAGAAGTGAGTTTTCCTTCAGACACGGTTGATGATAAAGTGCTCTTAAAATCAGACGGAATGCCAACCTATCATTTGGCGCATATTGTTGATGATATTTTAATGGAAATTACTCACGCTGTGAGAGGTGAAGAATGGTTACCTTCAGCACCAGCGCATATTTTAACCTATCAATATTTAGGATTAATTGACAAAATGCCGCAATACGCTCATTTGCCTTTGTTATTAAAGCCTGATGGAAATGGAAAATTGAGCAAACGAGATGGCGATAGATTGGGTTTTCCGGTTTTTCCACTTGAGTGGAAAGATCCAAGTTCAGACGAAATATCCTCCGGTTATCGCGAAAAGGGATATTATCCAGATGCTTTTGTGAATATGTTGGCCTTTTTGGGTTGGAATCCTGGAACAGAACAAGAAATATTCAATATGGAAGAATTGATAGCTGCTTTTTCATTTGAGCATGTGCAAAAAGCTGGAGCTAAATTTAATCCTGAAAAAACACTTTGGTTTAATGAGCAATATCTGCGCAATAAAAGCAGCCTTGAAATTGCTGAAAATATTCAAGAAAAAATACAATCCACTTTTAAGTTTGCGCCAAATGCACCTCAACTACAATTGAGTTATTTAGAAAAAGCCATTGATTTGCTAAAGCCACGCTTGCAATTTGAGCATCAAATTTCAGAAATTGGCAATTATTTATTTGTTGCACCTCAAAACTACGATGAGCAAGTGTTGGCCAAAAGATGGAAGCCAGAGTTAAAAGCCTTTTTTGAAACACTTTGCAACAAATGGTTATCGACCAATGATTTTAATGCCGCAGAAGCCGAAAACGGATTTAAAGAAACAGCCTCGGAATTAAACATTAAACCAGGTGAGGTAATGCAGCTTTTACGTGTTTTTATAAGTGGAGTAGGAGCAGGCGTTGATTTATTTGGCATGATTGCATTGCTGGGAAGGGAAGAGTCTGTGGCAAGAATTAAGATGGCTATTAGTAAGCTTTAGATGTGAGACATTAGTATTAAATTCTATTGCAAATTGCAGATTGCAAATTTTTAGAACTTAGTGATTTTCCTGCTTTCAAAAAGGCTTAAGTAATTGAATATTAAAATCTCAATACTGCTTTCAACCTCATCCCAGCGGGATGATATGTTTATAGAAAAATAAATAGCATAAGATTTAACGACCCCAGAGTGGGTCGAAGAATGACGGTTTTGCATTGATTGGGGTTTCGGCTTCGCTCAACCTCCATTTTTAAATTCCGATGACTTTCGTTCTTTCAAAAATCTTCAAATTATTGACAAACAAATTCCCATCTCCCTTTGGAGAAGGATAAGAGGATGAGGTTTTTTGAAATAGATTTCAGATATGAGACATGAGTATTGAGATATAGAAAATTTAATGACTTCTGTTCTTTCAAAAATCTTCAAATTATTGATAATCAATCGTCCTTATCCTTTGGAGAAGGATAAGAGGATGAGGTCTTTCTCAACTTTCAAAACTTTCAACTTTCAACTCTTTCCTTCATCGTACTTTGTACATTCTTCATGGTACAAATTCAACTTTCTCAACCTTTTTTATACATTCGCGGTCTAGTTCTTTAAAAAATCAATCTTATTGCGAAAGGCAGAGGGAACCGGCCCTGTGAAGCCTTGGCAACCTTTCTATTGTAAGAAGTGGTGCCAACTCCGGCCTGAGTTTTATACTCGGGAGAGATAAGCCACAATATTCAAAATCTCTTTCGATATACAATTCGGAAGAGATTTTTTTTTGCTGAATGAAACAAAAATGAACGATTCGAACAGAGAAAAATGAATATTAGAGAAGATTTAAAGTCCAGAGTTTTAGTAATTGATGGTGCCATGGGCACCATGATTCAACAATATAAATTAGAAGAAGAAGATTATCGCGGCAATCGCTTCAAACACTGGGATAGTGATATAAAAGGCAATAATGATTTATTGGTTTTAACGCAACCGTCCATTATTCGAGCCATACATTTGCAATACTTAGAAGCTGGAGCTGATATAATTGAAACCAATAGTTTTAATGCTCAAAAAATTTCTTTGGCTGACTATCACATGGAAGCTTTGGCCTACGAAATTAATTTTGAAGCTGCCAAACTAGCCAAAGAGGCTGTTCAAGAATTTCGAAAAAAAAATCCTGAAAATACTACTGGAAAATATGTTGCCGGAGCAATTGGTCCAACCAACAGAACCCTTTCTCTTTCGCCCGATGTAAACAATCCTGGCTATAGAGCCATACAATGGGAAGAATTGGTTGATGCCTACAGCGAACAAGTTCGTGGCTTAATCGATGGTGGCTGTGATTTGCTTTTGGCGGAAACCATTTTTGACACACTCAATGCCAAAGCTGCTTTGTTTGCTATTCAACATGTTTTGGAAGAAAAAAAATTGGATTTGCCCATCATGATTTCTGGAACCATTACAGATGCAAGCGGAAGAACACTTTCTGGGCAAACAGTTGAGGCTTTTTTGAATTCCGTTTCGCATGTTAATTTATTGAGCATAGGCTTAAATTGCGCCTTGGGAGCAAAAGACATGCGACCTTATTTGGAAGAATTATCTCAAAAAGCGCCTTTTTTTATAAGCGCTTATCCTAATGCAGGTTTACCTAATCAATTTGGTGAATACGATGAAACGCCTCACGAAATGGCCTGCACTATTCATGAATTTTTAGAATCTGGTTTTATAAACATCATTGGCGGATGTTGCGGCACGACTCCTGATCATATTTCGCATATTGCCAAACACTCTCAAAACACTAAACCAAGAGAAATCCCAACTATTGAACCGTATTTACGACTTAGTGGATTAGAAGCTTTGACGCTGCGCCCTGAAAGTAATTTTATGAATATTGGTGAAAGAACCAATGTTACAGGTTCTAAAAAGTTTGCACGTTTAATTCTTCAAGGCAATTATGATGAGGCGCTTTCTGTTGCTCGCGAGCAAGTGGAAGGTGGCGCGCAGGTTATTGACATTTGTATGGACGAAGGAATGTTAGATGCAGTGGAAGCCATGCAAAAATTCCTAAACTTAATAGCTGCTGAACCTGATATTTCAAAAGTGCCTATTATGATTGATTCATCCAAGTTTTATGTTATTGAGGCAGGTTTAAAATGCATTCAGGGAAAAGGAATTGTGAATTCAATTTCAATGAAAGAAGGCGAAGAGGAGTTTATTCGTCAAGCCAACATTGTTAAAAAATATGGCGCAGCAGTGGTTGTGATGGCATTTGATGAAAAAGGTCAAGCTGATTCATTGGAGCGAAGAATTGAAATTTGCAACCGCGCCTACAAAATATTGACTGAAAAAGTTCTTTTCCAACCACAAGACATCATTTTCGACCCTAATATTTTTCCTGTGGCAACAGGCATGGAAGAGCATCGAAGAAATGCAGTCGATTTTTTTGAAGCAACCGCTTGGATTAAACAAAATTTGCCTTTCGCCAAAGTTAGTGGAGGCGTAAGTAATGTTTCTTTTTCATTTCGAGGAAACGATAAAGTAAGAGAGGCCATTCATTCAGCATTTTTGTATCATGCCGTAAAGGCAGGAATGGATATGGGAATTGTAAATCCATCGCAACTTCAAATTTATGATGACATTCCAACTGAGCTTTTGATTTTGGTAGAAGATGTATTGTTGAACAGAAACGATGAGGCTACAGAAAAACTAATCAATTATGCTGAAAAAATTAAAGGTGAAAATTTAGGAATAAAAGAAGCCAAAGCAGAAGCAGAGTGGAGGAGTGCAACCCTAGAAGAAAGAATTACCCATGCTTTAGTGAAAGGAATTGTTGAGTTTATTGACATTGATATAGAGGAAGCAAGGATTAAATATATTGAACCAATCAAAGTTATTGAAGGACCATTAATGGCTGGAATGAATGTGGTTGGCGATTTATTTGGAAGTGGAAAAATGTTTTTACCTCAAGTGGTTAAAAGTGCCAGGGTTATGAAAAAAGCTGTAGCTTACCTTCAGCCATACATTGAGGCTTCAAAAACCAGTGATTCGAAACCTGCAGGAAAAATTTTGATGGCCACTGTAAAAGGCGATGTGCATGACATTGGAAAAAATATTGTTTCCGTTGTTTTGGGGTGTAATAGTTATGAGGTTATAGACTTAGGCGTTATGGTTCCGGCAGAAAAAATTCTAGAAGCAGCTAAACGTGAAAATGTGGATGTCATAGGTTTAAGTGGCTTGATTACGCCCTCTTTGGATGAAATGGTGCACGTAGCCAAAGAGATGGAAAGACAAGGTTTTAATGTGCCATTATTGATTGGTGGAGCAACAACCTCTAGGGTTCATACAGCCGTAAAAATTGAACCACACTACAAAAAAGGAACAGCAGTGCATGTTTTAGATGCTTCTAGAGCAGTAACAGTTGTTGGAAGTTTGTTAAATCAAGACTTAGCATTGCCTTTTGTGGCTAATCTCAAAGAAGAATATGAAAAAATAAGGGTTTATAATGAAGGAAAAAAAGGGCAAAAAACCTTTTTAACCCTTCAAAAAGCTAGGGCCAATAAATTAAAAATTGATTTTAAAGCGGAAGATATAACAACCCCAAAAGTACTAGGCATAAAGGTGTTTGAAGATTATTCTTTGGCTGAATTGGTTGATTATATTGATTGGACACCTTTTTTCCAAACATGGGAATTGCATGGGCGTTTCCCAAAAATTTTAGAAGATAAAGTAGTAGGAGTGGAGGCTAAAAAATTGTTTGAGGATGCTAAAAATCTTTTAAATCAAATTATTGAAAACAAGTGGCTGAAGGCAAACGGAGTAATCGGTTTGTTTCCTGCGAACACAATAAATGATGATGATATAGAAGTCTATGACCCTGAAAACACTAATGATAGTATTTTCGTTTTTAATCAATTACGCCAGCAAAATAAAAAGGCAGATGGTCTTCCTAATTTGTCATTAGCGGATTTTATTGCCCCAAAAGCTAGCGGATTAAAAGATTATATTGGTTTTTTTGCTGTTACAACTGGTTTAGAAATTGAAAAAAAAGTAAAAGAGTTTGAAGCCAATTTTGATGATTACAACAGCATAATGCTAAAAGCATTGGCTGATAGATTAGCTGAAGCTTTTGCTGAAAGACTTCATGAAAGAGTTCGGAAAGAGTTTTGGGCTTATCAAACGAATGAAGAATTAAGTAATGAAGATTTAATTGACGAAAAATATCAAGGTATAAGGCCAGCACCGGGTTATCCAGCTTGTCCAGACCATACAGAAAAAACTAAAATTTTTGATATTTTAAAAGCAAGAGAAAACACCAATATTCAATTAACTGAAAGTTTGGCCATGATGCCAGCTGCTTCTGTTTCAGGAATATACTTTGCGCACAAGGAGGCAAAATATTTTGGACTCGGAAAAATTAAAAACGATCAAGTGGAGGATTTGGCTAAACGTAAAAACATACCATTAGAAACAATGGAAAGGTGGTTGAGTAGTGTTATAGAATAAGACAGATAAAGGACAAATAAGGATTTCTGAAATATTAAGTTAACAATTTAACAACATAAAGATTTGATTTAACTAACAAAATGAATACTTTGGCAGCCTTAAATTAATAAATTAAAAAATGAAAAAACTTTTACTAGGAATTTTTTTATTAGGCGCATTTGCTTCAAATGCACAAGAAAAAACAGTTGGGCCAGTTGGCGGTCAAACAAAAATTAACAGTTCTTCCATCAATCGTGCTGACACAGAAGTAAGCTGGGGTTCATTTAATACTCCTTGTGGTTCTTTAGATAGTTTGACTTTTTATACGTCAACTTCAGGTGGAAGTTTTAATGGTTTCGTTACTGGAACAAATGGTTTTGGTGATGTTGCCAAAGGAACTAAATTTTCAACTTCAGGATCATTGAAGGCTTTAAAAGCTTATTATTCTTTCAAAAGTTTAAATGGTGCTCAAACAGGTCAAGGTTACAACGCAAGTGCATTTACATTTGTAAATGATACAACTCTTGGAACTTCTCTTGGAGTTACTGCTGAAGTAGCTTGGGATAACATTGATACTACAGGTAATGCTACTGTATTTACTTTTGCATCTCCAGTTACAATAACAGGTGGATTTGTTGGTATGATTCAAGTTTTAAACGATTCTTTCAATCTAGTGAGTTTATATTCAACTCGTCAAGGTTGTGCAACTGCCGTTACAGGATATGAAATTTGGAATGATATGACTTTCTCATCTATTGAAGAAGGTTGGGGCGTTAATTTAGATGTAGCTGTTGCAGCTGTATTTGAAGGTTCTGTTACTTCAGTGAATGAAAATTTAAACCATAATTTACATGTTTATTCTGCTGGTAAAACCTTATTCTTAAATGTTAATGATGTAACAATCAATAACATTAAAGTAATTGATTTGTCAGGAAAAACAGTTGCTGAATATGCTGAAAACAATAGAATTGTTGGAAACATGCTTTACAACTTAAATCACCTTAATTCAGGTGTTTATATTGTAAATGTAAATACAGCATCAGGCGTTAAAAACGTTAAAGTTTATATCCAATAATTTTTTGGAATAGAAGATTTAAAAACCCGGCCTTTGAAAGCCGGGTTTTTTGTTTTAATTTGATCAATCAATTCTGAAAACGATGGCATTCATTCATATTTTTAATGATAATTTAAATCATTATTTCGATAAGTTAAACGAAAACACTCCTGCAAAATGGGGGCGTATGCAAGCGCAACACATGATCGAACATTTGGGCTGGACCTTCCCTGCATGCACAGGAAAAGTGGAAGTGCCTGTTTTCACATTGCCTGAAAAATTGCCAGCTCGATTGGCTTTTTTGAGAGGCGAGGATCATTTCCCTCAAAATTTTCGCTCCGTAATTTTAGGTGATGATTTGCCTGTTTTGAAATTTTCAAGCATAGGTGAGGCCAAACAAAAACTTTTGAAAAGAATAGAAGAGTTTAGGATTTATGCTAAAGAAAATCCAGATGCAAAGCACAATCATCCCGTTTTTGGAAAGATTGGAATGGAAGATTGGTTAAGGTTTCAAAATAAACATTTTACACACCATTTTAATCAATTTGGGCTAATGGATTAATGGAGAGGTTTAAATGTTTTTCCAACTTTCGATGTTTAATCGAAGGGTATCGTTAGCGTTAAATTTATACACCCGGTTTTCGATATCTTTTCCATTTTTATTGCATTCTACATAACGCCAGCCGCCAAGCGTAAACTTAAAAAACAAATCTTCATCTGGCTTGGGAATGGTTATAAAATAATTACCAGCATCATTTTTTTGTAAACGATATTTTTCATCTTTTTCATTCCAGCTATTCATGTTAGAAGCAAAATATAGAGTAGCATTTTTTGGTGTGTTTTTAGGAAGTTTATTAATAAAAATAGTTAAGCTTCCATGGTCTTTTTTTATTAAATCTTTCCATGCAGCTACATGCAACAAAATAGTGTCTTCGCTGCCAAGTTTGTAAAAGCGGTTTTTAATTTCTTCTCCATTTAGCCCTACTTCAATTTTACTCCATTCGCCTCTGGTTAATTTAAACTCTACACTTTTTTGTTGAATAGGAAAATCCAAGAAATAATTGCCAAAATTATCGCGCTTAAACTTATAGTTGTAATTGGTAATTGCCCAATTATTGCAATCTCCAGTCATAAAAATATCATCATTTTTTGGCGTGTTTTCAGGAAGATTGGCAATCAAAAACGTTATTTTTTCACAGTTCAATGGAACTTGGTCGCTCCAACTTTCTATTTTAAAAAAATGTGTTTTTTCCCATTCTTTTTCTATGGTTCTATCAAAAATCTCTTCACCGCATTGAGCTTTTTCAACCGTAGTCCAGTCTCCGCGAGTAAACTTAAATTTCAAATCGCCAAAACCTCTTGGGATAAAGGTTTCAAAAGTGCTATCGTTTAATTTATTCATCCTGAATTTGTTGTCGCCAGGATCCCAATAATTAAAGTTGCCCGCAATGTAAATACTACTTCCTGCAGGGGTGTTTTTTGGAATATTTTCTACCACCACTCTAACATCATTGCATGCCGCTAAAATGATAGTTGCTAAACCGATTAAAATATGCTGTAAACTCATCCTTCTAACCATTTTAAAAATTCATTGACCCTAGCTTTGCTTATAAGCACTTCCGACTCAAATTTTGGACTTAACAATAATGCATACCTACCATTTAAATGTTTTTCAATTTTTAGAATCGCCTTTGGTTGAATAATCACACTTCGGTTTATTCTAAAAAACTGTTTTGGATCTAAAATACTTTCTAAGCTTTCTAGTTTGTAGTCTATCTGAAATCGCTTTCCATCTTTGGCCATTAAAAAAACTAAAATATCATCGGCATAAAAGTAGGCTACTTCATTAATATCAATATGCTGTAAACTATTAGCCGTTTTTCCTAAAAAACGCTCTTTGTAGTTTTTGGGCCAATTATTAAGTATTTGGTTGATTGATTGTAATTGATTACTAGTTAAGGCATTTAAACTGTTAGAATTGCTGAAATAAGTTTGAAATTTAATTAATGCTTTTTCAAGCAATTCAGGAGAGATAGGTTTTAATAAATAATCTATACTGTTTAACTCGAAAGCCTTTAAAGCATATTGATCATAGGCGGTGGTAAAAATTACCGGTACAGTTATAGAAGTTTTTCTAAAAATTTCGAAGCTTAAACCATCGCTTAAATGAATATCCAAAAAAATTAAATCGGGCATTTTGTTTTCATCGAAATAAACCACAGCCTCTTCAATGCTTTCAATGCATTTGTGCACCTCAAGCTGAATAACTTTTTGGCTCTTTAACAATCGAATAAGCTCTTTTTGAGCCATTAATTCATCTTCAATTATTACAACTTTAATCATGGTTTTAAGATGGGAAGTTTTACAATAAATTCCGTAGCTGTTTTTTCAACAATTACTTTCTCAGGAGTAAAAAATTCATAACGTTTTTGAATGTTCTCCAATCCAATTCCTGATGAATATTCAGGATTTGTTTTTGGTTGCAAACTGTTTTTCACAACTAAATATTGAACTGTTTTTTCGCCTGTGTTTTTCGCTGAAACACTTTCAACATTAATGTCTATTGAAAGTGGCTTTTGGCTTGAAACAATATTGTGTTTAAGTGCATTTTCAATTAACATTTGTAATGACATTGGAACAATTTTACTTCTATTGAAAATTTCACCAATTTTAATTTCAATCTTTAGTTTTTCTGCAAATCGAATTTCTAAAAGTCTGAAATAAGATTCCATAAATGTCTTTTCTTCTCCAATTTCAATTAAATCTTTGTTTTTATTTTCCAAAATAAATCGATAAACCGTTGATAGTTGCCTTGTATAATCCGCGGCTAAATTTTGATTTTCGAAAATTAATGCCACCAAAGTGTTGAGCGAATTGAATAAAAAATGCGGATTAATTTGAGATTTTAAAGTTTCAAAGCGTGCAGCAATGTTTTCTTTTTTCATTTCTTCAATTTCAGCCAATGAAAAACGCCAACGATTCAGTAAAAACAATGCAGCATCTATCATCACATAAATTCCACAAAAAAACAGCAACAGCAGGTTAACGATTAAAATTCGATTGTATGGAATAAAATCCCAAGTAATTTTATAGGAATAATAAAAAGCAGCATTAATAAAAAACGATAGACTAACAAAGGCAATAAAAAATTGAAAAAGAGCTCTGTCTAGCAATTTATCACGCCAGTCGTTTTTGTTTAAATACTGCTTGTTAGTAAAAGTTATTATACTTACAGCAATAGCAGAAACCAGCAAAGACGTGAATAAAAAAGCAGTGTTTTTAGCTGGGTTATAGTTTCTATAAACTAAACTTAAAATTATTTCATGAAATAAATAAAAAGAAAAGCCCGAAATAAACCAGATTAAAATCCGCCACTTTTTGCTAAAAACAGGTCTGTAATTAATCAAAGATTTAAAAATTAATAATGCGAAAATAGCAAAAAGGAAACCCTGCCGGGCATGGATGGCAAGGCTCCTTTAAAAACCTTCTATTTTATGAAGGTATTGGAATAAACCAATTCTTTATTTGAAAAAATTTCTATTGAAAATTGATTGCCAGAATAATTGTTTAAATCGTAGGCACGACTTACTTTTTCTCGGTTTTCAAAAAAATCAGTATAAATTATTATCCCGCTTTTACCTTTAATTACCATCATCAAGTCTTGACTTTTTTCTTTTAAAACATGGAGATTTAATTTTCCTTCTTGGTCATAGGCCAAATGAAATTGTTTTACACAATTAAACATAGTGTTTTTGCTCGGAATTGGGTTCGGATTTGCTTGAATAAAATCAGAACTAAATAGTAGGATGAATGCAAAAATGAAAGTTTTCATGGTTTTAAATTTTTATTTCTTGGTCAAAAGTACTGACACTCAAATTTTTCAAAATTGAATAATGGTGAAGTATTCAAAATAATAGAGTGAATGGAAGATTCTGATAGGTGAATTAATTCTTTGGGGCTTTGGTAATTATTTTCAGGTCTTCCAGATTAATGGAATGATTTAAAAGTAAAGGTTTTAGTTTTTTTCAAAATCAGTGAAACTCAATTTGTTAAAATAATGTTAAGCCAAACTTATCTTAATTGTAATGCATAATTATTTATCCGCCTCGTTTCTTGCCCAAAACATTGATTTTCAGATTTTTGCGCCAAATTGATGGGCATTAGCTTATTAATAATCATTTAACAATGCTGTAAAGCTGCCTTTAATTACAATGGGTTGATTTGCAGCATCAAATTATGAAAATTATGAAAAAAATTTACACCCTTATTTCAGGATTAATTTTAGCAGGAGGTTTGAGCGCTCAAACTACTGTTAATATCAACGATAATTCGTTGCAAGGTAATCAAACTTACAATTGGACTAAAAACAATGTTTATTTAATCGAAGGTTTAACTTTTCTAGAAGAAGGTGGTATTTTAAATATCGAAGCTGGAACAGTTGTTAAATTTACTCAACCAATTGCTGGTTCAACTTCGGCTTTAGTAATCGCTAGAGGCGCAAAAATCAATGCAATTGGCACTGCTGATGAGCCAATTATTTTTACATCTGAATTAGATGATGTAAACGATGCTACAGATTTAGGACCAGATGATGTTCAACTTTGGGCAGGTTTAGTAATTTTAGGAAAAGCTACAACTGAAAAAGCTGGAGAATTTGAAGTTAATATTGAAGGTATTCCATCAACTGAACCAAGAGGTAAATACGGTGCAATTGGAAACAATCCTGCAAATTTTGACGATAATGACAATTCAGGTGAATTAAAATATGTGTCTATCCGTCACACTGGTTTTGGTTTGGCTTCAGGTTCTGAATTACAAGGTTTAACTTTAGGTGGTGTTGGTAGAGGTACAAAATTATCTTACGTAGATATTTATGCTTCTTCTGATGACGGAGTTGAATTATTTGGTGGTACTGTTGATTTAAAATATTTCTCAGTAGCTTTCGCTGAAGATGATTCTTATGATTTTGATGAAAATTGGAAAGGTAAAGCTCAATTTTTATTTTCTATCCAAAGAGCTGATGTTGCTGATACAGGCTATGAATATGATGGATCTACTCCAGATGATACACAAGGATATACTGATGGTACATTCTACAATTTTACACACATTGGTTCAGGAGTTGGTGCTTCTGCAGCTAATCCTGTAGGAATGAACATTCGCGCTGGTGGTGTTATCAAAGCCAGAAATGGTATTATGGTTGACATGAAAGGTAAAGGAGTTGAAATTCAAGATAAAGCAGGTAATACAACTACTGACTCTTATTCTAGATTTTTAGCTGGAAACACTAAATTTGAAAATAATATTTTCCACAACATTGGTTCAGCTACAACTTTAGATGGTTCTTCAACAGGTATCGTTAAGGTTACAAGCAATGCTGATAATGCTGGTGCAGTTGATTTTTCAAATCATTTAGCTCTAACAAATGTAATTGCAAACCCAGGTATAGCTTCTATCAGTAGAGTACAAGATGGTATGTTAAACCCAACTCCATCAGCAACTGGTGCCGCTTACAACAATCTTGCTACTTATCCTGCTGGTGACAATTTCTTCACTCCAGTAGCTTTTAAAGGTGCTTTCCCTGCTGATCCTACAAAATGTTTCATAGCTGGCTGGTCAACTTTAGCTAAAAATGGTCACTTATCTAACACATTATCTTGGACAGGTGATTTATTTACTAATGTAAATGAGTTTAACAATGTTCTTTCAACTTTAAATATTTACCCTAATCCATCTAATGGTGTTGTAAATTTTGCTTATGCTGCTGAAAACAAAATCAACATTGAAATTTATAACTTAAATGGTCAATTAGTAAAATCTGTTAGCAATGGTAAAGAAGGTGTAAACGTTGAAACAGTAACTGTTTCTGATTTAACTTCTGGTTTATATTTAGTAAGATTTACTGATGGAAACAATGCTTACAGCACTAAGTTAATCATTGAATAATTTTTAATCATCATAACAATTATAATTTAAATATAGGCGGAGTCATTACCCGCCTATATTTTATTTTAAAAAAACAAGGAATCAAAAATCAAAAAACACATGTTATCAAAAATTAAAAAAGAATTCGTCCTTTTCGTGACGATTTTATTTTTTGGAATCACCACCAACGCCCAAACAGGCTCTATAAATGGTAAAGTAATCGACAAAAAAACGGGAGAAACCCTATTAGGAGCTTCTGTTTTTGTGGAAGGAACTACACAAGGAACAACAACCGACTTAGACGGTAACTACACACTTAAGCTTCAACCTGGCACTTACACTTTAAAGTGTCGCTATATTTCTTATCAAGATTTAACGATAACAAATGTAGTAGTAGTCGCGGGTAAAACTCAAAAAATGGACTTTACACTTGAGTCAGCTGAAATGCAATTAAACGAAGTTGTTATTGAAGCTGTGCAAGTTAAAAATACAGATGCATCATTAATTTCGATGCAGCGCAGATCAATTGCTGTGCAAGATGGAATTTCGGCTCAACAAATTAGCCGCACAGGCAGCACTAACGCTGCTGAATCGATGAAACAAATGACTGGAGCAAATGTACAAGATGGAAAATATTTGGTAATGCGTGGATTGGGTGATAGATATTCTATTTCTCAATTAAATGGTTTACCAATGGCAAGTGCTGACCCTTACAGAAACTCGTCAAGTTTAGATTTAATACCTGCATCCTTCATTGAAAACATCGTTACCATAAAAACTTTTACACCTGATCAACCAGGAAACTTTACGGGAGGAAACGTTGATATTACATCAAAAAGCTTCCCAGAAACCTTCACTTTAAATTTCGCGTCAACTATTGGTTTTAATACCATTTCAAATTGGCAAGATGATTTTCTTTCTTCTGAAAAAGATAACAAAGAATGGTTAGGTTATTATGGTTCTAAAAGAGCCCTAGACCCAATGTATTTAGACGATAATTTTAGAGATAGAATGTCATCAAGTCTTTACATTGAGGCAAGAAAAAAAGATGGCTCACCAGAAACCCGCGATTTTTTTAACAAATCTGCCAAAGGTTTTAATAATTCTTTTGTACCAACACAAATGCGCTCACCATTAAATCAGCGATATGAAATTTCTACTGGAAATCAATTCAAATTATTTAAAAAAGATTTTGGATTTATTGTTGGTGCACGTTATTCTGTTAATTATCAAGATTATAATGACGGAATAATTACTACTTGGTTAAACAATCAACAACCTGAACTATTTGCTTACCAAGACTTAAAGGACAATAGAAGTGTCGAAAATCCACAAGTCGGAACTTTTGGAAATCTTTCGGTTAAATTGAATAAAAACAATCAGATTAACGGAACTTTTATTTACAGTAACGATGCTGAAATCATGGGTCGTCAGCAAAATGGTAGTTTTGTTGGACAGGTTTCTAATTCATTTGCAGAATTTAATACTAATTCTACCCAATTTACACAAAGAGAATTAAAGTCTTATCAAATGTCAGGTAAACACATGCTTAGCATTATTAAAGATGCTGAAATTACTTGGGCAGCTAGTTACAATGATACCAAACAAGATGAGCCAGATTTAAAGTATTTTGCTTATACCACAGTTACTGATTCATTTGATAGAGTTGATGCAAGTGGAAATCCATTTAAATCGTATGAAACTGAGTATTATTTAAATAATGCTGAATATGCTCGTCCTTACCATTTCTTTCGCTACTTAAAAGACAAACAAATGCAAGGAAGAGTGGATGTAATGTTTCCTTTCACTAAAAACAAACAAAACAAAATCAAATTTGGTGGATTTTTTACTGAAACTAATCGCGATTTTAAAGAATATCGTTTCGAAATGGCCGATAACAATATTCCAAGCGATATTCGATTTACAGAATACATAAAAAACAATGGACCTAATTTTGATCAGCTGTTTAGCTCTAATAATTTTGGAATTATTGACACCGTTTTTAATGGCAATGGTGAGATAACACGCTACACCACAGGTTATTATTATGCCAATCAAACAAGCAAAAGAAATTTTTACACTGGAAAACAAAGAATTTCTGCTGCTTATGTAATGAGTATTTACAATTTAACTGAAAAACTAAAATTAGTTGGTGGAGTGCGAATGGAAGCCACTGATATTGAAGTACAAAGTTTAGATACAAATAAAGTTGTGGTAGCAGGAGAATTGGTTGAAGCAAAAGGTGAAATTAAACTTGTTGACTTTTTGCCGTCAATAAACGTAATTTATTCGGTAAACGAAAAAACAAACTTAAGATTTAGCGCCACCCAAACGGTTGCCCGCCCTAACTTAAGAGAAATTTCTCCATTTGTACAGTTTGATAACAAAAACGGGTTTTTTAGTTTAGGTAATCCCAAATTGAAAAGAACAACCATTCAAAACTATGATGCACGTTATGAGTTTTATCCAAAACCAGGTGAATTAATAGCGGTAAGTGCTTATGCCAAAATATTTAGAGATCCAATTGTGCAAGCATTTAATAACACTACCATTCCTGAATTAGTTTTCATAAATGTTGATAAAGCTGAAGTTTATGGAATAGAATTGGAGGTTAGAAAATCATTCGATTTTATAAGTGAAAGATTTAAAAACTACTCGTTTTCAGGAAACTTCTCTTACATATTCTCAAAAGTAAATATGCCTGAAAAAGAGATTCAAACATCAAAAAGTTTTGACCCAACCTTTAATCAAACAACGCGTCCTTTTGCAGGTCAAGCGCCTTACATTGTAAATTTAATTTTGAGCTACATTAACAGAGATTTTGGAAACGAAACTGCCATTTCATTTAACGTTTCAGGTAAAAAATTATATCAAATTGCTTTAGTAGCAACACCTGATATTTATGAAATGCCAATTCCAACTTTGAATTTTAAAACTACACAAAGAGTTTACAAAAACTTTAATGTTTCATTTACGGTTCAAAATATCTTGAATGCCAGAATGAAAAAGGTTCAAGAATTTAAAGGCAAAGAATACATTGCTGAGCAGTTTGATATGGGAACTTTATTCCAGTTAGGTATATCCTACAATTTTAAGAAATAGTTGTTTTTTGATTCCTATAATGGTCCCGGTTAAGCAGTAAAAAGCTTGCCGGGATTTTTTTGGCAGATAGTCGCAACTTTATAAAAGGACAAAATATCGCTCTTTTAATATTTTCAAATGATGCGCTGCATGGCCAATTAATGCAAAACCGATTGCAGCAACGCTTACTTCGGTTTCATTTGCAGTGCCAATAGCTTTTAGCATTTCATTGTCAAAACTGCGAAATAGAAGTTCACTCGATTTCCTAACAATTTTAAATTCTTCCATTAAATCCTCTAAACTTCTGGCATTAGCATTCGAATTATGAGCGTAAACATTTTCGTCAAAACCCGCTAAATTGCTTTTATCTTTTCTTGCAAAACGCAAAGCGCGATAGGCAAAAATTCTTTCGGTATCAATTAAATGTTGCAAAATGTCATTCACCGTCCATTTGCCTTCAGCATAAACTTTTTGACCTAATTTCTGCATTTTATCATATTCCGCATCCCACAAACTAAGATCGTTTTTAGTAAAAGCAATAGACAAATTTTCTTGTTCTACATGCTTTAAATAATTGTTGAAATAGTTCGGAAATTGGTTCAATTCAGACTTGTTCATGGTTTGCATTTTTATGGTTTATTAAAAGATAGAGATATTTTTTGAAGTTTATCTCTTTAAAAAAATCAATAATATTGAGCAATTATAATTATCAATTATGGAATTAGAAAGCTTACAACCCAATATAGTTTGGAAACATTTTTACGACTTAAACCAAGTGCCTCGTCCTTCAAAAAAAGAAGAAAAAGTAATTGCGTTTATGAAAAAATTTGGCAAAGATTTAGGTCTAGAAACCCTTATTGATGACTGCGGAAATGTCTTAATCAAGAAGCCAGCTACCAAAGGTTTTGAGCAAAAACAAACAATCGTTTTGCAAAGCCATTTGGATATGGTGCATCAAAAAAATGAGGGTGTTGAGTTTGATTTTGACAAAGATGCCATCCAAATGTTTATCGAGGGAGATTGGCTAAAAGCAAAAGGAACAACTTTAGGCGCAGATAATGGTATTGGAACTGCTATTTCTATGGCAGTTTTATCCTCAAAAGACATTGAACATGGCCCCATTGAAGCACTTTTCACCATTGATGAGGAAACAGGAATGACAGGTGCATTTGGTTTAAAACCGGGTTTTGTAAAAGGTGACATTATGCTAAACTTAGATTCGGAAGATGAAGGCGAAATTTACATTTCTTGTGCAGGCGGTTTAGATACGAATGTTTATAAAAACTATAAAGAAGAAAAATCGAAACCTGAAAATACGGGGTTAAAAATTGTTGTTAAAGGTTTACGTGGGGGCCATTCAGGCATGGATATAGCAAGCGGAAGAGGAAATGCTAATAAAATTTTGAGTCGGGCTTTATTAAAAAGTTATGACGATTTTGGTTTTCAAATAAGCGTAATTAAAGGCGGAACAGCCAGAAATGCCATTCCTCGTGAAGCTTATGCAATTGGAAGCATTGACAAAACTAATTATAGCAGATTTATTGATTTTATTACGAAAATTGAAAAAGATATTTTTGAGAATTTAAAATCGGCTGAACCGAATTTTAAAATAGAAAATGAAGAAGTTGAAAATCCAGAATTTGTAATGGAAAATGCTGCACAAACAAGCATTATAAACTCAATTTATGCTTGTCCTAATGGTGTTTATCGCATGAGTGTTGAAATTCCTGATTTAGTTGAAACCTCTACCAATCTTTCAAAGATTAATCTTGGAAATGGTAAGATGGAAATAAATTGTTTAAACAGGAGTTCTGTAAACTCAGCTAAATTGGATGTAGCATTAATGATTGAAGCCGCTTTTCAGTTATGTGGAGCCAATGTAGAACACACCGGCAATTATCCAGGTTGGAAACCAAATCCAAATTCAAAAATGTTAAAAGAAGCTATCAAAGTTCATGAAAAAGTAATGGGCTTTTCGCCAAAAATTAAAGCAGTTCATGCAGGTTTAGAATGCGGAATAATTGGCGATATTTATCCACAGCTCGATATGATTTCCTTTGGCCCAAATATTAGAAATGCACATTCACCCGAAGAAATGGTTCAAATTTCAAGCGTAGAAAAGTTTTGGGCTTATTTTTTAGAAGTGTTGAAAGCTGCACCAAATAAATAATCGTACATCAAAAAAAGATATTATGCATAAAAAAATACTTACAATAGTTTCAATATTACTGGTTTTAGTTATTGTAAACGACAGTTTAAATTCAAGCATTCAATCTAGTTCATCTGGAGCGCCTGTAGGTTATGCTGGCTCGCCATTCGATAATGGAGGATCTACATGCAATGCCTGCCACAGTGGCGGTTCTTTTTCACCTATGGTTTCAGTAACTAGCACTATTCCAGCTAGTGGTTATGTTGCCGGAACTACGTATCAATTTACTGCCACCGTTTCAGCTCCCGGGGCCAGTAGGTTTGGGTTTCAAACAACAGCTCAAGGTTTAGGAGGGGTGCAATTAGGTACTTTAATAAGCACTAGTGGACAAACCCAATTACTTTCAGGCTCGAAATATATTACCCATACATCAGCTGGAAATTCTGGTTCTGGAACAAAAACTTGGACCTTTAGCTGGACTGCGCCTAATCCTGCTGCAGGAACTGTTCCATTTTTCTCGGCATTTGTAGCCGCAAATAGTAATAATCAAACCTCTGGCGATGTTGTTTCAATTTCTACATTACTTTTTAGCCCAGCAGTCCCACCTATGCAAACTTCCACCTTTCAAACCAATGTTTCTTGCAATGGGCTTTGTAATGGAAGTGCAACAGTTTCTGTAACTGGAGGCACCGCACCTTATAATTTTGTTTGGAACACCAATCCTACTCAAAATGGCGCAACTGCCAATAATTTGTGTCCGGGAACTTATGTAGTTGCTATAGTTGATGCCAACTTTGTAGCAACAAGCGACACAGTAGTTATAACAGAACCAAGTGTTTTAAGCTCATCAGGAAACACAATTGATGTTACTTGTAGCAATGGGAACGGTGGAGCAATTGATTTAACCGTGAGTGGCGGAACGGTCCCTTATAGCTATTTATGGTCAAATGGTGCAACAACCCAAGATTTGAATAACATTTCTGCTGGAAGTTATACCGTTTTGGCAAATGATGCAAATGGCTGTCAACTTACCGACACCTTTACCATAAATCAACCTAGTAATGCCATTTCGGCTATAATTTCTTCAAACAATATTTCTTGCAATGGCGAAAATGATGGTTCAGCTTCGGTTTCAATTTCTGGCGGTACACCACCTTATGAAATCATTTGGAATAATGGCGCCATTACAGACTCAATTAGTTTATTACCAGCCGGAACTTATACGGTTTTTATTAACGACAACAATAATTGTTCAGCGCAATTGTCGGTAACTATAACTGAGCCAAGCCCGCTTTCATTTAGTCATACTTCAACTCCTGCTTCTTGTTCTGCTTGTAATGATGGAACATTGACCATAAATCCATCTGGCGGAACATTACCTTATACTATTGACATTGGTATGCTTGGAACTTCACCTTTTCTAAATTTATTGCCTGATGATTATGTGGTTATCATTACAGACGCCAATTTATGCGAATATATCGATACTGTAAATGTTTCATTTTTATCATCCATATTTGAAAATTTGAGCGAAACAAATTTGAAGTTATATCCAAATCCCGCCAATGAGAGTATAAAATTGGAAGGTAGTTTTAATAATAACAATCTGATTAAAATTTATTCAGCTTACGGCAAATTAATGGATGTGCTTTATTTTCAGAACAACAATTTTATTCAAAACATTAATGTTAGCAGCTATCCATCAGGGGTTTATATTGTTAATGTAGGTAGCAAAAACTTAAGGTTTATTAAGAACTAAAAGAAACAGAAGTGCATGCATTAGCTAAAGCTATTTTTACTTTTGCCGAATGAAAAGAGTGGTTGTTGGCATGTCAGGTGGTGTCGATTCAAGTGTGTCGGCTTATCTGCTAAAAGAACAGGGTTATGATGTAATTGGGATTTTTATGCGCAATTGGCATGATGAAACTGTTACCATAAGTAATGATTGTCCTTGGATTGATGATAGCAATGACGCCATGTTGGTTGCCGAAAAACTAAACATTCCTTTTCAGGTTTTAGATTTGAGTGTCGATTACAAAAGTCGCATTGTTGATTATATGTTTGCCGAATATGAAGCCGGACGAACGCCCAACCCTGATGTTTTATGCAACAGGGAAATTAAGTTTGATATTTTTTTAGAGGCAGCATTAAAACTAAAAGCCGATTTTGTAGCAACAGGTCACTATTGTCAAAAAAGCAGTTTTCAAAAAGATGGAAAAGAAATTTTTCAATTAATTTCAGGAGCTGATAAGAACAAAGATCAGAGCTACTTTTTGTGTCAGTTAAATCAGCAACAACTTTCAAAAGCCTTGTTTCCAATTGGTCATTTGCAAAAGTCAGAAGTGCGCAAAATTGCACTGGAACAAGGATTAGCCACTGCCGAAAAAAAAGACTCTCAAGGACTTTGTTTTGTTGGAAAAATTAAACTACCTGATTTTTTACAGCAACAATTGCAACCCAAAAAAGGAATTGTAATTGAAATTTTAGAAAATGCTAAAGCATTGTATAAAGGAGAATTACTGCCGCTTGAAATAAACCAAGATGAGGAAAATTTAGCGCAAAAAGCTCAAAAATTCGATTTCCCCAACATTAAAGGGAAATTTGCTGGAGAGCATAATGGAGCGCATTATTACACCATTGGCCAACGAAAAGGTTTAGCTATTGGTGGAAAAGAAAAGCCTTTATTTGTTATTGGAACTGATACCGAAACAAACATTGTTTACATGGGTATGGGTGAAGAACATCCTGGTTTGTATCATCAAGCATTGTTCATTCCAAATAAGGACGAACATTGGATTAGAGAGGATTTAAAACTGCAAATCAATCAATCAGTTGAATATTTTGTAAGAATCAGATATCGCCAAACTTTGGTTAGAGCTAGATTGTATAAAAAAGAAAACGGCCTTTATATTTTATTTGAAAAAAACATGAAAGGCATTGCTCCAGGGCAGTTTGCAGCATGGTATAATGGAGAAGAATTAATTGGGAGTGGTGTAATAAATTAATTTTCATTAGTTTCGATAAACAAAGCTTATTTTAACTTTAACCTTAATATTCGGAACATGAAAAAATTCTACTTTAATGACCCAAAAAACTTTGCGCTTTTACTTTTCTTTAGCGCTTATTTTTTCGCATCATTTGCTCAAAACTCAACTAAGGATGTATCAAATAACTTAAACTCTAATCCAATAGTAACTTTTGATTTACCTGAAGAGTATAGATTTAGATGCCATTATCATCCTACTTTTGAAATTACAGGAGGAAGTCCTTTAGGTGGAAAATATTATTTAAATGGAGTAGAAATAACAGTTTTTGAGCCATATATAGTTCAATGGGATTTTAATCATGTAATTACTTATGAATATGCCGATTCTTCTGGTTTTTCAGGGTCTGATACAGCATCAGTGTATGTTGCTTTTTGCGGACTAGATCAAGTTTTAGAAAACGAAAGTTTAAAAGGTTTAAAAATCTACCCAAACCCAAACAACGGGTCATTTAATTTAATTTCCGAAACAAGCTTGAATGATGCACAAATCGAAATTTATAATGCTTTGGGGCAAATAATATACAGTAATCCATCAATAAATATTTTTCAGAACAATCCATCGGTTATAAATTTATCAGGAGCGCAAGTGGGGATTTATTTTATAAGAGTAATTCATAAAAATTCAAGTATAACCCAGAAAATAACCATTCGGTAAAAATGACTTGTAAAATCCCCAAAAAGGTATAGTAATTTCTATTGTTTGAAATTGCTATTTCTTATGAATACAAAATTTTAATTTCTATAATTAAAATAATGTTATATCATTGTTATAAGAATTTTTATCCATGAAAGCCAAACTACTTATTATTGCCTTATTCGCTCTAAATCAGCTGATACCATCAATTTCTTTTGGGCAAAAACATTTCTGCGGAAGCCACGAAATTATTCAATCTATTGAAAATAAATCACCAGGGTTTAAATCAAATTTTTTGAGTTTAACGGATGAGTTTAAAGCCAACAAAGGAAATAGAACAACATTACCCAATTGCACTGTAAATGTGGTGGTGCATGTAGTTTATTTTTCAGCTTCGTCCAATCTTTCAACAGCTTTAATTAATAGACAAATAGAAATTTTAGAAAATTGTTTTAATAGAAAAAATGCAGACACGGTTGATATGCGCCCTGATTTTAACATTGTTACAGGCCTAGGAACCAATATTCATTTTCAATTAGCAACACTTGATCCAAATGGTCAACCAACCAATGGTATAATTAGAACCCAAACAACTATAGATGGTTTTGGCAGCTTTTTTGACATAGCTGAATCTGTTAAAAGTGCCTCAACTGGTGGAAGTAGTCCTTGGGACACCGACAAGTATCTAAATATTTGGGTTTGCGATACAAAAGAACCATCAGGACAACCATTAGTTGCTGGGTATGCAACTCCTCCCGGTGGTTTGCCAAATTGGCCATCAATGCCTCCAATGATTGATGGTATTGTTATTCAAACTGAGTTTTTTGGCGAAAACAATCCTTTACAAACCTCTGGCGAAAACGATGGTAAAGTCTTGGTCCATGAGGCTGGACATTATTTTGGATTACGCCATATTTGGGGCGATGAATCTTTCTGCACTGGAGATGATGGAATTGACGATACCCCTCAATTTACTGATCCATCTTATTTCGATTGTGATTTATTTAAAAATACTTGTGTAGATAATATTCAAAATATTGATTTACCTGATATGATTGAAAACTATATGGATTATAGCTTAAGCACATGCCAAAATAGTTTTACAAATAACCAAGCTGAATTTATGAATTGGGTTTATCAAAATAAAAGAGCAGGTTTGGGCTCAGGTCCAAATGTTTCAATAAAAACAATTGAAAATGATTTTAAGGTTGAACTTTTTCCAAATCCTGCCAACAATTTTGCTCAAATAAAATCAGATACAAAACTATCAAACTATATATTATTCAATAGTTTAGGTCAAATTGTTTCGGAAAACCAGGTTTCTGGAAATCAATTTTCCATCGATTTAAATTCATTGGAAAGTGGTTTTTATTTTTTAAAACTAGCGAATGAAAAGCAGACTAAGACCATTAAATTAGTGAAATCATCTAATTAATACTAAATAGTAGTTTTTCATTAAAATCTTTTATTTTTCATGCTTTAAAATTCGTTTAAATCATGAAAAACATTTTGGTGCTTTTGGCGCACCCAAAGTTTGAGCTTTCAAGCGCAAATAAGTCATTAATTCATTCTATTAAAGATTTGCCATTTGTTCAAATTAACGATTTGTACGAAAAATATCCGGACTTTAATATCCAAGTAGAAAAAGAAAAAGCAGATCTTTTAAAGGCGGATATTATTATTTGGCATCATCCAATATATTGGTACAGCTGTCCACCGCTTCTAAAACAATGGATTGATTTGGTTTTGGAGTTTGGATGGGCTTATGGTCCCAATGGAACAGCGTTAAAAAACAAAATTATTTTTAATTCCATAACCTCAGGTGGGGCAGAAGAAGCCTATCAAAAAGAAGGAAGAAATAGGTTTACACTGCATGAATTTTTATCTCCATTTAATCAAACAGCACATTTATGTAATTTAGTTTATTTACCTCCTTTTGCTGTTCAAGGCACACATCGAATTTCGAATGAGGAGCTAAATTTTCAAGCAAAAAATTATAGAAAAATGCTTGAGTTGTTGTCTTCAGAAGCTGTTAATATTCAGGATTTACAATCATTATCAACCCTAAATAAATATTTTTAATATGGGAAGTGAATTTTTATTTCAGGCAATTATTTATTTAAGTGCAGCCATTTTTTGTGTACCAATTGCTAAAAAGCTCGGAATGGGTTCGGTTTTAGGTTACATAATGGCCGGAATCATCATTGGTCCTTATTTATTAGGCTTTATTGGCAAAGAAGGTCAAGATATCATGCATTTTGCGGAGTTCGGGGTGGTGATGATGCTTTTTTTGATTGGCCTTGAATTAGAGCCTGCCAAACTTTGGCGTATGCGAAAATTAATTTCAGGCGTTGGTTTATTACAGGTATTACTTACTGCTGTTGTTTTTTTTGGCTTGCTTTTATCCATAAATTTAACTTGGCAGCAATCTGTAGCTATTTCTTTTTCATTGGCATTGTCATCCACAGCAATTGTTTTACAATCATTAAAGGAAAAAAATCAAATGAATAGTTCAGCAGGCCAATACTCTTTTGCAGTATTGCTTTTGCAAGATATTGCGGTTATTCCTCTATTAGCTATTTTACCATTATTAGGTGCTCCAAATCTTGAAATGGATAATGAGGCAAGTCATAATATTTTGCACGATTTACCAAGTTGGGCGCAAACATTAGGCCTTATAGCCGCTATCGTTTTGGTAATAGTAGTTGGCAAATATGCCATTTCACCTTTGTTACGTATGGTTGCACGAACACGCTTAAGAGAGTTGTTTGCTGCTTCAGCTTTGCTGCTGGTTGTGGCCATCACATTTTTAATGGAAATGGTAGGTCTTAGCCCAGCTTTGGGGGCATTTTTAGCAGGCGTAGTTTTAGCAAACAGCGAGTTTAAACATGAGCTAGAGTCAGATTTAGAGCCATTTAAAGGTTTACTTTTAGGTTTGTTTTTTATTGCAGTTGGTGCCTCTATCAACTTTCAACTAGTTGCCAACGAATTTAAGCTTGTTTTGCTTTTCACATTAGGCATAATTGTCGTTAAAACATTGATTTTGTTTTTAATTGGTAAGTTTTCGAAACTTTCATTTGATCAAAATTTAATATTTTCAATCGGACTTTCTCAAGTGGGGGAGTTTTCGTTTGTTACATATTCATTTACCCATCAATTAAACATTATCGATCAGCCTACCAATGATTTATTAATGGCCATTACAGCTATAAGTATGACATTAACACCCATAATTATGCTGGTTTGCGAAAAGTTGATTTTGCCAAAAGTTGGAACAAAAGAAAAAGTAGAAATTGAAAGTGATAAGATTGATGAAAAGAACAGCGTAATAATAGCTGGATTTTCACATTTTGGAAGCACTATTGGACGTTTTTTAAGAGCAAATGGCATTGAAGCGACTATTTTAGATCATGATTCAGATAGGGTAGATTTATTGCGAAAAATGGGATTTAAAGTTTATTATGGCGATGCCACTCGCTTAGATTTACTTATTTCGGCCGGTGCAGAAAATGCGAAAATTTTTATTTCAGCTATTGACGATAATGATACCAATTTAGAACTAGTGGAAACCATAAAAAAACACTTTCCGCATTTGAAGCTTTTTATGAGAGTTAAAAATCGATTTTATGCCTATCAAATGTTCGAGAAAAATGTGCAAAATATTTATCGAGAAAGTTTTGACACTTCGGTTAGATTAGGAAAAGATGTGTTAATTGAACTTGGCTTAAGGGCGCATTCAGTGCACCGAGCCGCTCAAAACTTCAGTTTATATGACGAGGCTGCTCTTAAAGATTTAGCGGCCTACAAAAACAATCAAAAGGAATATATCTCAGAAGTAAGAAAACAAATTGAACTTCAAGAAATGCTTTTAGATGCCGATAACAAAAAGAATTTTTCAATTAATGACCATGCTTGGGATAGCGAGCTATTAAAACAAGGCATTGCAGCGACCAAAAAACAATAATTTGAATTATTAAAAAATAATTGTTTAAACCCTTTAAAAATATTTCTTTTGCCTCCTTATTTTTAAATAAAATGAAAAGTTTAAAACGTACTGAAATTAAAGAATTACTTACTGGAGAAAAGGTAAATCAAATTGTAAATGCTAAAGGTTGGGTAAGAACATTCAGAAATAATCAGTTTATTGCTATTAATGATGGATCAACAATTAATAATATACAAGCTGTAGTAAATTTTGAAACTTTTCCGGAGGCAGTGCTAAAAAGAATTACTACCGGAGCTGCAATTAGTGTTACGGGTTTGTTAATTGAGTCGCTTGGGAAAGGGCAAAAAGTGGAGATCAAAGTAGAAGAACTTGAGATTTTAGGCGATAGTGATGCCGAAAAATTTCCTATGCAGCCCAAAAAACATTCATTGGAGTTTTTGAGAGAAAATGCGCATTTGCGTTTTAGAACCAATGTTTTTAGTTCTATTACAAGGGTTCGTCATAATTTGGCGTATGCTATTCATAAATATTTCAATGATAGAGGATACTTTTATTTTAATGCGCCTATCATAACTGGTTCGGATGCAGAAGGTGCTGGAGAAATGTTTAGAGTTACAACCTTAGACTTAGAAAAACTTCCAAAAACAGAAGAAGGAAAAGTTGACAACAATCTTGACTTTTTTGGAAAAGCAGCCAACTTAACGGTTTCAGGTCAATTGGAAGCAGAACTTGCAGCTATGGCTATGGGCAAGGTTTACACATTTGGCCCAACTTTTAGGGCAGAAAACTCAAATACAGCTCGCCATTTAGCTGAATTTTGGATGATTGAGCCAGAAGTTGCTTTTAATGATTTGGATGACAATATGGATTTAGCAGAGGATTTTTTAAAGTATTTAATTCAATATGCTTTAGATAATTGTGCAGATGATTTAGCTTTTTTAAATCAACGCGCTGCTGATGAGGATAAAAACAAAAAACAAGAAGAACGTTCAGAATTAGACTTGTTGAGCCGACTGAAATTTGTGGTTGAAAACGAGTTTGAAAGATTAACCTATACTCAAGCCATTGAAATTTTAAAAGAATCAAAACCAAATAAAAAGAAACAGTTTAACTATTTAATTGAAGGCTGGGGAGCTGATTTACAATCAGAGCATGAAAGATATTTGGTAGAAAAGCACTTTAAAAAACCAGTTATTTTAACGGATTATCCAAAAGACATTAAAGCATTTTATATGCGTTTAAATGAAGATGGAAAAACCGTTAGGGCCATGGATATTTTATTTCCAGGAATAGGTGAAATTGTTGGTGGTTCACAAAGAGAAGAGCGCTATGAAAATCTGCTTAAAAGAATGGAAGAAATGCATGTTCCAGCAGAAGAACTTTGGTGGTATTTAGATACGCGTAAGTTTGGAACAGCTATTCATGCGGGTTTTGGTTTAGGATTTGAACGTTTAGTTATGTTTGTTACAGGTATGGGAAATGTTCGAGATGTAATTCCTTTTCCAAGAACCCCAAAAAACGCAGAATTTTAAATGAATAATTAAGAAAACGAAAAAGGCGGCTAAATTTTAGCCGCCTTTTTTATTATAATTTGATGAGGTATTAAATTTCGTTTTTCACGATTAATTTAAAGCCTTTTCCGTGCACATTGATTATTTCAATTCTATCGTCTTCTCTTAAGTATTTACGCAATTTAGTGATGTAAACATCCATTGAGCGAGCGTTAAAATAACTGTCATCATGCCAAATAGCATTTAATGCAAAAGTCCTGTCTAATACACCATTCAAATGAAGGCACAAAAGTTTTAGTAAATCAGCTTCTTTTGAAGTGAGTTTTTGCTGATTTCCATTTATTTCAAGTATTTGAAGCAGATAGTTGAAGTGGTAGTTGCCAACTGTAAATTCATTTTTTTCAGCTTCGTTTTCATCTGGTTTGGTTCTTCTTAGAATAGCATTTAAACGAAGAATCAATTCTTCCATATTAAATGGTTTTGATATATAATCGTCAGCGCCTAGGTTAAATCCTTGAATAGCGTCTTCTTTCATGCTTTTAGCAGTTAAAAAAACGATTGGCATACTGCTATTAACAGCTCTAACTTCTTTTGCTAAGGTAAAGCCATCTTTTATTGGCATCATCACATCAAAAACACAAATGTCGTATGGTTTCTTCATAAACAATTCGAAGGCTCTTTTACCATCTTCAGCCCAATCGTTTTCAAAACCTTTTACTTTTAAATATTCACTTAGAAGTTTACCTAAATTAGGATCGTCTTCTGCTAATAACAATTTATACATGATTTTCTGTGTTTGTGTGGTTATTAAATTTAATGATAAACTTGCTTCCTTTTCCTAAATCGCTTTCCAATAATAGTGCCGCATTATGTCGAGTACAAATTTCATTTACATAACTTAATCCTAATCCAAAGCCTTTTACATCGTGCAAATTGCCAGTTGGTACGCGATAAAACTTCTCGAAAATTTTCTTTTGGTCTTCTTTACTAATCCCAATTCCATTATCAATAATTTCGATTATGAATTTATTGTTTTCATTTTTGGTAACCAAATCAATTACTGGAACATTTTTGGTGTATTTATTTGCATTATCCAACAAATTAAAAATTACATTAGTGATGTGTACTTTATCACCATCAATTTTGTCTTCATTAGCTTTAAAATGCAGGTTAATAACGCCACCTCTTTTTTCAATTTGAATTCTAATATTATTAACAGCTTTATTAATGATATTGTGCATTTCTAGGGTTTCTATGTTCAGTTTAATTTGAGTACGCTCCAAAACGGAAGCTTGAAGCACTCGTTCAACGAGGTTTCCTAGTCTTTTATTTTCTTCTTTAATAATGTTTAAGAAAGTACTTACACTTGCTTTATCTGATGACATGGCTGGGTCGGAAAGCGCTTCGCAGGCCAAAGAAATGGTCGAAATAGGTGTTTTCAACTCATGTGTCATGTTGTTTACAAAGTCGTTTTTTACTTCTGATATTTTCTTTTGTCTGTATATAGTTCGAATGGTAGTGTAAAAAGCAATAATTATTAAAATGATAAACACAATGGAGCTTCCTAAAATTAACCACATTTGTCGCAACAAGAATATAGATTGATTTGGAAATTTTACAAGCAATAATTCTCTTCTTAAACCAAAATCATTAGGGTATAGATTTACTTTAAACGCACTTTGTTTTATTTCATCAGTATTTCCAGTAATATCATAAACAAAATCGTTGGAATTAAAATCGTAAACATTTGAAATAAAAGGAACGGTTATTCCAACATTTAGAAGCTCTTCGGTAATCATGGTGTCTAAATGACCTTTGCTTAATCGTTCGCCAGTATTTTTTAAATCATTGAACATTAATTTTTCAATGATTTGATTGAATTTTTGTTTTTTAAGTTGAAAATTGCCGTCTGGTTCATTTTCTCCAGTTTTAAACTCATAAGAAAAAGAACTTCCTCTATTGGTAATTTTTTGTTTATAGCTAAAAATAGTTCTGCTTCCATTTGTGTCAATACTCATTTTTGTATTAGCAGAATCATTAGTAAAAGGATCTATATTTCTAAAGTATTTTTTTCCTGTTCCAAATGGATACATTTCTTTGGTGGCAGCATTTACCATTTCATCATGCTCAATGCGAGCCACAACCTTTTTCATTACGCCATGCACCTCTTGATGAAATTGCTGTTCGCGCAATTCCATTGCATTGTCAATCCAATAAAATTGAATTCCAATTAATCCAATTAGTGCTAAACTAATTATAACAACAAGAATAGGTGGACTCGGATATTTCATCGGCACAAATGTAGTTTTACTGAAAGGGACTTAACTAAGCTTAACAATATTTAACGGCATCTTCCCTACATTAACCAATTGACTTTAAGCTAATTTCTAAAAACAAAAAAGCCCGACATTTGTCGAGCTTTTAATTAATAATAATTGATTAAATTATTTCTTTTTAGATTTCCCTTTTCCTGTATCTCCGCCTGCTGCAACAGTTTGAACCGGAATTCTGTAGCCTGAAAGTAAGAATACGTGTCCTACTTTTGCTTTTCCTGGAGCAGATGCGTCTAATGGAGGTATAATAAATTGCAAATAAAGTTCTTCTATATATGACTCTGGTTTTGTTTCATAAATTTGGTTTTGATCACCACTCTTAAATTCTAATAAAACCTCTGCCGCATCATCAATATCAGGATTGCCATTAAAAAGTTTCATTGTAACAGCATCCTTTACCTCTGGAGCTTTTAAAAGCATTTCAGAGTTGATGATAAATTTATATTGATTTTTGAAGTTTGCGGGAATGAATATTTTTTTGGTGTATTCATAATCTTTATAGTCTATACGAATAGGCTTTGTAAAAGTGTATTTGTATGGACGCATGTCAGCCTTACACTTGGTAAGAATCTCTCTTTTTTTCAATTCAAATTCTGAAAGCACCACAGTGGTGGTTGTTCCTTCTTCCGATTCGCCTTCATCTTGTCCAAAGGCAGTAATGGCAGATGTTGAAACAAATATTCCTAGTAATAGTATTAATTTTTTCATTGGATAAATATTTTGGGTTTATGCTTGAATGATTTTAGATCTTAAATCAACCAACGTTTTTGCTAAAGCATCAACATCAGCATTTGTAATATTTAACTGATCGTAAGGAGTTTTTGCAGGACGGTTTTTGATAACATCTAATGAGTTAAAGGTTGAAATAATACTTTCAACACCAGCAATTAAATCCGTTATTTCTTGGGTAGGATCTTGAATTTGTTTTAACCCAATTAATAAAGTTTTGGCAAAGCTCATTTGCTCCATAAAACGTGCGTTGATCTCTTTTTCGTTTTGAGCATTTCTAACTTTATGGGCTAAGTAGTTGGCTTCAATCCAAGCACCAGCAAAAGTTATGATTACTAAATCTGGTTGATCATTTTCGTAAACGTAAAGTTCCGTTTTTTGTTGAATTTCATTCATCATTTCAACGATAGAATCTCTGCTTCCCATGTTTTTTTCAAAACGTTTAGTATATAAAGCAGGATCATATATTTCTGACATTCCTGTTTGATTGGCTAAATCTGAAATTTGTTTGAAATAGGCACGAGCCAAATCAAACTGATCACTTAAAAGACCATAAGACAAATCGGCTGAATAAATCCCTAAATTCAACAATTTGCTGTTTTTAGTGGCATACTTCGATGCGTTGTCAACTGTATTGGCTACACCATCTTGGTATTTAATACCAGCGTTTTCAAATAAAGAAACTAAGTGAATAGTAGAAGGTAGAATTAACTCTTCTCTTTCTTCTTCCACAACCTCTACGGGTGTTTCTTCAATGGTTTCTTGGGGTTCTTCGTTGTTACAACCTACAAAAAAAATTGTGGTTGCGCTTGCTAATAGAATCGATAGATACTTCTTTTTCATACGGTGAAATTGAATCTTATTTGTTGCAAATATTAGTAAAATGTATGGATATATCAAATTATGAATCTTTTATCTGAAATTTTATCAATATTCCATTTTTTAGAGGCATATTTATTAGTTTAGCCCCATATAATTCCATTTTCCATGATTAAAAAATTGCTTTTTCTGGTAATTGCCTGTTCAACTTTTAACTTTGTTTCAGCACAAAATGTAATGACTCCCGAGCTACTTTGGAAGCTAGGCAGAGTTGGAAATGTAACCCTTTCCCCTGATGGAAAATCAATTTATTACACAGTTAGAAAATTTGATGTAGCTAACTCAAAGTCAAGCTCAACTTTATTTATGGTTTCTGCATTGGGAGGTGAGCCTAATGAATTGGCTCAATTTGATGGTGCCATAGGTGATTTTGGACTTACGCCAGATAAAAAACAATTAAGCTATACCCACAAAGGAATATTGTGGCAAGCCGATTTAATGGCTAAAAATCCAGTAAAAGTTTCTAATGATAAACAGGTTGTTTCAAGCGTAAAATACTCACCAAAAGGCGATAAATTGGTTTTCGCTGATGAGGTTAAAATAGATAAAACAATTACTGACAGATATGAAGATTTAACCAAAGCAGATGCTAAAATTTACGATGATTTAATGTATCGCCACTGGGATTCCTGGTCAGGTGAATCTTATGCTCATCCATTCATTGCGGGTTTAAGTAATGGTAAAATGGAAAATGTAACAACAGAACTTTTGGCAGGAGAAAAATTTAAATCGCCAACTGCTCCTTTTGGTGGCGCAGAAGACTTTGCATGGAATCCAGATGGAACAGAACTATATTATGTATGCAAAAAGAAATCAGGTAAAGATTATGCATTAAGCACTAATACCGACATTTATGTGTATAACTTAAGCGACAAAAGCACCAAAAACTTTACAGAGTTTAATAAAGGTTATGACAATCATCCTAAATTTTCACCTAACGGCAGCCAAATTGTTTGGTTGAGTATGGAAAGAGATGGTTATGAAGCCGACAAAAACAGATTAATGCTTTTTGATTTTAAAACAAATAAACGTTATGATTTAACCTTTGATTGGGACGGAACAATCAACGATTTTGTTTGGAGCAATGATGGTCAAAAAATTTATGCCATTGCTCCTTATCAAGGCACACAGGTTATTGTGGAAGTAAACATTGGAAAAGATGCAAGCAAATACAGTGCGCCCAAAAATTTAAAAATAATTACCTCGGGCGATTATAATTATACCTCGGTTCAAGATGCTGGAAATTTGTTAATCGCAACGCGTGAAGACATGAACAATGCCTCTGAAATATTTTCTATTGATAAAAAAACAGGCGCAATAAAACAATTAACGTTTATCAATAAAGCCAATTATGATGGAATTAAAAAAGGTAAAATTGAAAAAAGAATTGTAAAAACAACTGATGGTAAAGACATGCTGGTTTGGGTAGCTTATCCACCTGATTTTGATGCTACAAAAAAATACCCAACGCTTTTATATTGTCAAGGTGGACCACAATCACAAGTTTCGCTGTTTTATTCTTATCGCTGGAATTTTCAATTAATGGCAGCCAATGGTTATATTGTTGTTGCGCCCAACAGACGCGGACTTCCAGGTTTTGGACAAAGTTGGAATGAAGAAATTAGCCAAGATTGGGGTGGCCAACCCATAAGAGATTATTTAGAAGCAATTGACAATGTGGCCATGGAAGATTATGTTGATAAATCGAAAGTAGGAGCGGTTGGCGCAAGTTATGGTGGATATTCGGTTTATATGTTAGCCGGTGTGCATAATGGAAGATTTAAATCATTCATTTCACATTGTGGATTGTTCAATTTAGAATCGTGGTATGGAACAACCGAAGAGTTGTTTTTTGCCAATTGGGATATTGGTGGACCTTATTGGGATAATAAAATGCCAGATAGTTATGGCAAACATTCGCCTCATAAATTTGTCTATAACTGGGACACACCAATTATGGTAATTCATGGCGGAAACGACTTTAGAGTTCCTGATACGCAAGGTTTAGAAGCCTATCAAGCAGCGCAATTAAAAGGGATAAAAAGTAGATTGCTTTATTTTCCTGAAGAAGGACATTGGGTTTTAAAGCCACACAATGCCTTGCTTTGGCACCGCGAGTTTTATAGATGGTTGAAAGAAACGTTATAGGATTTATTCTTTAAAAATTACATTTTCGCAACCATGTTAATTATTGGAATAGCAGGAGGAACTGGCTCAGGAAAAACCACTGTTGTGAAAAAACTTTTGCAACAATTTACCAAAAAAGAAGTAGCGGTTATAAATCAAGATGCTTATTATTTCGACAGCAGTCATTTATCAATGGAAGAGCGTCAGAAAATAAACTTTGATCATCCGTCTTCTATTGAGTTTGATTTGTTGGTAAAACACATCAAGCAGTTAAAACAAAATGAAAGTATCAACGAACCAATTTATTCCTACATAACTTGCACCAGAAGCACTGAAACAATAACCGTAGAACCAAAACATGTAATTATTGTAGAAGGAATTTTATTGTTTACAGATAAAAGAGTGCGTGAACTTTGCGATATTAAAGTGTTTGTTGATGCAGAAGCTGATGATCGTTTAATCCGCATTATTCAAAGAGATATGCTTGAACGAGGCAGAACAGCAGAACAGGTTTTAGATAGATATGGTGTAGTGAAACAAATGCATGAGCAGTTTATAGAACCGACTAAAAAATTTGCTGATATTATAGTTCCTCAAGGTGGCGAAAACAAGGTTGCCATAAAAGTTTTAGCAGATACCATAAAAACTAAGCTGAGAGAAACAGAATAGTTTCAGTTTAAAGTTTACCTAGTTTGTATAGCACCAGCCAAAGAACAAATAACAAAAACGAAGCGCCTAAAAAATATGGCAAATGATAATTAATGCCATAAACTGCCCCGCCAATAATAGGGCCAATAACCCTGCCCAAAGAACCTAAAGACTGGTTTAAGCCCAGCATTTTGCCCTGCTGGTTTTGAGGGACTTTTTTAGAAATTAAGGAAGTAATGGTAGGCATTAAAAAAGCATTGCCTAAACTGATAAAAGTTATACTCAACATTTCAAGTGGAACAAAATATTGAACTGGCACTAAGGGTAAAGTAAACAAACCAATAAAAACCAGGATGCAGCCATAAATCATTAATTGTTTTTCACCAAACCATTTATTAAACTTTCCAATCAGGGTTCCTTGAATAATAGCGGTTGTTAGTCCAATGTACATAAAAACATAACCTATTTTGGCTTCATTTAAACCATAATGTTCTTCCCAGAGCAAGGCTGCTGTGATTTGCATCATTGAAAAAGCGGTGATAAATATAAAGTTCGATAGACCTAAAATACTCACAACAGGCATTTTGGTAATTTCTTTCAAGTCTTTTAATGGATTGCTGAAAACAGTTGCGTTTTTGTTTTTTTCTTTGATTGATTCTGGCAGAAAAAAGAAGGCAACTATTACATTCAAAAAACATAAAAGGGCGGCCACAAAACCAACAGATTCAATACCATAATTCATTTTAAGAAAACCACCGATGGGAGGTCCAAAAATGAAACCTAAACCAAAAGCAGCGCCAATTATTCCAAAAGATTTTGCTCTGTTTTCGGGCAAGGTTACATCACTAATGTAAGCCTGCGCAGCCGATAAATTGGCGCTTCCAATACCTGAAAATATGCGTGAAACAGTTAAAATGATTAAGCCAAAAGGGTAGGCGAAATGATTGGTAAAAGCGAAAATAATATAAGCGATGGTGGTAATAGAAACACTACCAATGATGATGGGTTTGCGGCCATAACGATCGCTTAAACCGCCCCAAAAAGGAGAAAATATAAATTGCATCATTGAAAAACTGGCCGCAATTAATCCAATAACCCAGCTCGGTGCGCCCAATTCGGCAGAGTAAGTTGGTAAAATTGGAATAATTAAACCAAAACCTAATAAATCAATAAAAATGGTAATGAAAAGTACGAAAAGAGGAGAGTTTTTCATGTGGTAAATTAAAAACAAATTTTTCTTTCTAATTTATTCTAAGGAAAATAAAAATTAGTTAAACCCCCTTACACATTGAGGCTTTTCCTCTTTTGAATAAAAAGAAATGAATTTTTTTCATTCAAACATTTGTTTTTTAGAAATTTTTCATTTTATATTTGAATATCTTAAAATCTTAATCCTATGAAGAAGTCAGTGTTGATTTTATGGTTATTACTATGCCATTTTGTAATTCTAAAATCTCAGAATACAAGTTATTCTGCTTTATTTGACAACTCGAGTTTTAATGGACGTGCAATTAATAACAGTAAAGCTGTTGGTGCAATTGCCGGTGACGCTAATGTAGGTGAAAATGGTGCTGGAAGCTATACCATACCTATTGATATTCCAATAGGCACTAACGGACATCAACCAAATTTAGCTTTAAATTATAGTTCTCAATCAGGAAATGGAGTTGCAGGATATGGTTGGCATTTATCAGGACTTTCATCTGTAACAAGAGGTGGGCAGAATTTTTATTTTGATGGTAAAGTCAAAGGTGTTAATTACACTTCGGATGATGCCTATTACTTAGATGGAATGCGTTTAATACCTGTTACAGGAACAAATGGTGCAAACAATACTGTGTATGGATTTGAAGCTGAAAATTACTCTCAGGTTACTTCTTATGGTAGTAATAGTAATGGCCCAGATTGGTTTAAGGTTTTTACCAAGGAAGGTTTAACAATGGAGTTTGGAAACAGCCAAAGCTCTAAGGTTATTAATAACTATGTAGTTGTAAATTGGTTGCTAAATCGAGTTATAGATAATGTAGGAAATTATTATGAATATGTTTATCAGAGCATTGATAATGAGGTAGTTTTAAAGGAAGTTTTATACACGGGTAATATTAATACAGGATTAACGCCATACAATAGGATTGAGTTTAATTACTCGACAAGAGATGATAGGAATAAGATTTATGATAAAGGTCTAGAGTTTAACCAAAAATTGATTTTGGATAAAATAACTATGAAAGGAAATGGTGGTGTTTTTTATAAAAGTTATGACTTGAAATATGGCAAGGATAAATTTTACTCTTATTTGAAGGAAGTAATTGAAACCGGATTAAATGGAGAGCAATTTAACTCTACCATTTTTAAATATGGAGAAACCGGAAATGGATTAACAGTTTCTGTCAGTAATGTTATGGAGGGGAATAGATCAGATAATATCATTGGTGATTTTAATGGTGATGGCATTTCAGATATTGCAGCCGCAACGTGGTATTGGGGTAATAATTGGGAGAAAAAATATCAACAACTAAAAATCTTAGTAAAAAATCCCAATACTGGTATGTATTATCAATCAAACGATTCAGTATCAATATCAATCGAAGGTTGGGAAATAAGTCCAATTCGAAACACATTGCCTAAACAATTTGTTGCAAATGATTTTAATGGAGATGGACTCGATGATATTTTAATGGTTAAGGTTGGAGAGCCCGTGCAACAGCCAGGCTATGACTTTTCATCTGTTGAAAAGTATAGAGTATATTTTTCTCAGCCGAATACTGGAAATTTAACACATAGTGATTTTTATCCATTATCCTTGAGTCAATTTATTGATACTCCTTTTTCAGATCATGAAAATTTCTTTTTAACAGGCGATTTTGATGGAGATGGAAAAGGTGATTTTATATCCATTTACTCAAGTAATTCGAGTGAAGAATTAGTTTATTATAAACCTACGATTAACTCAGGACAGCATTTGAATGTTAGCACATTTTCTGCGGGTAATGGTTTTACAAATGCTAAAACTCTTTTAACAATTGATTTTAATGGAGATGGGAAATCTGATATTTTAAGAATAAATAATAATAAATGTGAAGTATTCGAAATCCTCAATGATGGAAATGGAAATCCTTATTTGCATAGAATTTTGAATAGCACATACCCTACATCGCAATGGCATCAAGTTTGGCCGGGTGATTTTAACGGTGATGGAAAGACAGACTTAGTTGTAGTTAACAATACAGGAGTAAAACAGATAGCCTATTCCAATGGTTTAGATTGGGTTTCAACCCCATTTCAAATGCAATCTCCATTCTTTATTACCTTTCCGCCCAATAATCAAAATCATAAACTTATCATAGGTGATTATAACGGGGACGGAAAATCAGATATTATACACTGCTTTGATCCGGATGGTCCACATGGAAGACTAGATGTTTATTATAGCAAAGGAATTGGTTTTGAATACGAATCACATACTACAGATGTTAATTACAACGAATCTGGTGTTACAAGAATTCAAACTGGCGATTTTAACGGTGATGGTAAATCTGATGTTTTTACAAATCTTGCCAGTACAACGCACAATTTCACTTATTTTAATGCTAATTCAAAAGAGCGATTGCTGCATAAAGTTAAAAATGGCTTTAATCAATCCGTTCACTTTGAATATCAGCCTTTAACATCAGATGTATATTGGAATGGTTTTAATATCACCAATTATCCCTTAAATATTATTCGTTATCCAATTTATGTAGTTAGTTCCTTAAAAACTCCAAATTTGTCAACTCCTTCTGGAAATACAAGCAGCTTTAATCAAATTAATTATTCTTACACTGGGGCAAGAATGCATCGGGCCGGTAAAGGATTTTTAGGGTTTGAAATAATGACAAGTAAAAATTTATCAACGGGCATAACTACTATATCTAAGAAGAATATTAATACCACTTATTTCATTCCAATACCCTTTAGAGTCGAAACCTATACCGATGGAACTAATGTTGTATTAAGTACACAAGACAATAGTTTTGATATTATACCTATTTCAGGTGTTAGATATAAGATGCAATTAAGTAATTTGACAAATCAAGACTATCTTCAAAATGTCATAACTTCTACATCAAATACTTATGATAATTATGGGAACGTAACTCAAACTATTAATAACATCAATAATAATTATGAAACTATTACGACCTCATCCTCTGGATTTCAACAGTATAATTCTACAGTCCCTAATCTTCCCTCATCAATTACAGTTGTTAAACAAAGACAGTCGAATACTCCATTTACTAAAACCACTTCTTTATCTTATACATTATTAGGTCAACTACAATCAAAAACTGAATTTAGTGGATTGCCAAAGGCAGTTACAACGACCTACAACTACAGTCCTTTAGGAAATTTAACCACTGAAACAGTTTCAGCAACGGGTCTAAGCTCAAGAATTCAAACGTACAATTATGATTCAAAAGGACGTTTTGTTACTAGGAAAGCAAAAAGTTGTTCTAATTGCACACCGATTTTGTTTCAAAGAGAACTTTTTAATTACAATAATGAATGGGGCTGGGTAAGCAGTGTAACCAGTTCGGATTGTTTACTAACTCAATTTGAATATGATGGTTTTGGGAGAAAAACAAAAACAATTTTACCAACAGGAATTGAAATTTTAAACCATAGAAATTGGATGTTAAATCAGGATTATATGTGGTATGAGCACTTAGAACATCCAAGTAAGCCAGATCAAATTTCTTATGCTGATTATTTAGGCAGAGAGGTTTATGCTGAAACAGAGTTGATGAACGGACAATGGTCTTACATCAGAAAATCCTATAACTTAAAGGGACAAATTGTTTCTAAAACAAATTTAGGTTTAGTTGGTGGATCAGCTCCAACAATTACAAATATTACTTATGATGACTTAGGAAGAATAACATCAGAAAATGATGGAACTCGTTTTGTAAATTATGCTTATAATTACAATACTACCAATTCAACTTTTACAGTAACCAAAACCGGTTCCGCTAATTTGTTTGAGGAAAAAACAACTGATGCAGCTGGAAAAGTTATTAAAAGTACTGACCATGGAGGTGATTTAACATATACTTACAGGAGTTCTGGGGCAACACGAACAGTGAGCCACAATGGCGTTCAATTATCTCTGAGTTATTATGACAATTATGATAGACAGATTCAACTAAGTGAAAAAAATTCAGGTAATACTACTTATGACTATAATGCTTATGGCGAATTAGTTAAACAAACAGATGCCAATGGCAATGTACACGAATATGAATACGATGGGTTTGGAAGAACATTAACTCGAACTGGCCCTGAGGGTACAACCTCATATCAATATTATTGTCGTTCAGCAGGAACTCCAGCCAGAAGAGATGGAGGACATTCACCGGAAGATGAAACGTGCTGTAATAATAATATTACTCAAATTGTTGGCTTTAATGGCATCACACAAAATTTTACTTATGATGATTTCGGAAGAATGATTCAAAAAGACGAATTGGTGGATGGAATAAATTACAGAACAAAATATACCTATAATAATTCAGGTAATTTATTATCAACGGAATATCCTTCGGCCATAAAAATTGTAAATTCGTATGATGTTAATGGCTACTTAGCGCAGGTTCACCGAGATGGTGACAGTAACCCAATTTATACGGTACACAACATGAACGAAAGAGGGCAAATTACAGAATACAGCATGGGTAATGGGCAAACCAGTACGCAAGATTATTTTGATGGTTTTCCTACTCGTTTTCACACACCAAGTATTCAAGATTTGAATTTTGATTGGGACTACACAAGTGCTAATTTAATGCATAGAAGAGATGACATTAAAGGACTACAAGAAAACTTTACTTATGATGATTTAAATCGATTGACGAGCGCAGAAGTTAGCGGGCAAATAACTTATCATTATAACTATGATGGTCAAATAGGAGATACAAAAGGGAATATTAGTGGCAGAACGGATGTTGGAAACTTTGAGCACTCAATTTATAAATTACATGCTCAAAATAAAGCCCTCAACCCAATAAGTCCAATTTCTCCTCCTCAAAATATTTCTCCTATTGAGCAAAACTTGACTTATACACCCTTTAGAAGGATAGAAAAAATAACAGAAGGGAATTATGAGCAGACTTTTGATTATTGGCCAGAATACCAAAGAGTGAAAAGTGTCTTAAAAAACAATGGTGTTACAACTGCCACAAAATATTATTTTGGAAATTACGAAAAACATATTTACGGCAATTCACCTGCTTCAGATATTCATTATGTTAATGGTGCAGATGGTATATGTGCTATCATAACCAAAAATGGTGGAAGAATAAGCACCCAGTATGTTTACAAAGATCATTTAGGTAGTTTATTGACCCTAACTAATACTGATGCAAACATTGTTTTAGAGCAAAACTTTGACGCTTGGGGTCGCCACAGAAATCCAAATGATTGGACTTATGACAATATTCCAGAAACCATAGACAGGGGTTTTACAGGCCACGAACACATGCCTGAGTTTGCATTAATTAACATGAATGCAAGATTGTATGACCCAGTTGTTGGCAAAATGATTAGTCCAGATAATTATGTGGCAGATCCATTTTCATCACAGGCCTATAATCGTTATGCTTATGCTAATAATAATCCGCTAATTTATACTGATCCGGATGGAAATTTGCCAATTCTAGTTCCCATTATTGTTGGAGCAGTAATAGGAGCATACATAGGGGGTTCATCTGCCAATGGTTGGCAAATGAATCCAGTAAAATGGAATTATCAATCGGGGAAAACCTGGGCAGGAATTGGAATTGGAGCAGGAATCGGAGCTTTGGGAGGTTGGGGTTTTGCAGCGGGGGCACCAGCCTTAGCTGGAACAAGCTTTTTTGCCAGTTTTGGAACTAGTGGCACAATAGCAGCATATACATTAATGGGGGGAGTTACAGGCAGTGCAGTTGGTTATAGTGCTGGTTTTGCAGGAGGAATGCTTCGTAGTAATGGTAATTTAAAGTATTCTCATCAAAGTGCAATTATTGGTCTTCAAGTAGGCGCTGCAATTGGCACTGCTTTAGGCGGAATAGCTGGCTTGGCAACTGGGTACGAGCCTCCAAAACCAAATTTACCAACCTTAGATTTCTCAGAAGTTAGAGCTTACAGGGAATCTGAAATGTATGCATCTATTAACATGAGTCACAATATTTCTTTTACTAAACAAAGTAATATCTACGAACTTAATGAAAAAGCGCTGTTTGGTTTCGAATACCTAAATATGACTACTCATGAATCTGGTTCATCATCTATCCCAGTCGTTTTTGCCGCTTACAGCGAGGGAACATTTCCATTAGGTTATTACACGCCCTATTCACAATATTACAGAAGCACAACGGCAATTTATAATGTAAGAGCAAGGTATGAGTCATATGGAGCTGAAATTTTTGCAGCTAATGGACGGCATAAATTATTTGACTCGACAAGGCATTATTTCAGATATAAATATACAAATGGTGTTTTAACTAATTATGTTTATGGATCAATTCCTGCTTCATTGAAAATTGGGGAAATAATTTATAATATAAGCTGGCCTAGATAAAATGAAAAAGATGCTGAAAGCCAAAATTTTATTATTAATGCTTCTATCTTTTGGAGGATTTTCGCAGGAGGAAATCAAGTCATTCGAAAGGCTTGATTTTAAAGGCACAGTTTATGAGCTATTGCAACCTGAGAATAAAAATGATTCCGCTTATACCAGAATTGACACCGTTTTTTTGACTTACAAGCATGAAAATCATACCTTGGGAGAAGAGGAAAAGATTATGTTTTTACTTTATTATGTTAAAGGTATAAAGCTTAGAGTTACAGGTTATTTTGATAACGGACAGAAAAGCTTGGAATGCTATTTTATAGATGGTAAAGATTTTAATGGAATGCATACTCAGTGGTATAAGAACGGGTATAAATTCACGCAAACATATTATGAAAATGGGGTTTTTGCAATGCCTTCCTTAAGTTGGTATCCAAATGGAAGTCTGCAAAGATATTCAGATTTAAATCCTGAAACTAATAAGGGTGTAATCAGGGAATGGTATCCAAGCGGCAAATTACGGCACGAATCAATTGGAATTGATACAACGGCAGAAGGAGGTATTTTTCGGGATTACTTTGAAAATGGTCAAGTAGCTATACAGTTCATTTATAACTTCGGAAGACAATCGTTTCTCAGTTATTTTGAAGATGGTAAAATTCAAACAGAAGGTTTTATTTATATCGCTGTGTGGGATAAAGTTGGTAAATGGACAGAGTATTACAAAAACGGAAAACGCCAGAATGAAAAGTTTTATCATGATACGATTCCCAATTTTAAAACTGGAAAATGGTCTTATTGGGATGAGAAAGGAAGGTTAATTAAAGAAGAGATTTATAAAGACAATGAGCTTATTTATGTTAAAGATTATCTGCCATATAATAAAATTAAAAAGAACTAAAACGATGAATCTTTATTTAAATCGAAAAACGCTGACGTTAAATATTTTAGTCAAAAAGGATTTATTTTATAAATCTTATTTAGTTTTAACATTTCTATTAGGTTCAAAAATTGCTTTATCCCAAAGTGGCTGGTTTATAAGGCCAAGCATTGCTGTTGGCGAATATAGCCTTATAAATAATTTAAGCTTTGAGTCTAATCGAATACCATCAAAGCTGGCAATTAACATGAAGTCAGGCTTTGATTTAGGTTTTCAACTTAGCGATGAAAAGAAAGGTTTATTTTCTTTAACATCAGGAATTTATTATCAACCAATAAAAATTATTTTTCAAAATAATGCGAAAGAACCAGAAGGAAAATTATGGTATAAAGATATTCTATCGTTTAAATATTTAAATGTTCCTTTAAAAATAGAATTTGCTCTTTCTGAACAAAAGAAAATATGTCCAATATTTTTTGCAGGATTAGATTTAAACTTCCTAATACATTATAAAAAAGTGAATGAAGTATATTTTGACAACTCAACAAGAACTGAAACAATAGAAGGCAATAGCATTGATTTAAAATATAAACTGATTCCTGATACTATAACTGAAAATTTAGGTAGAGTTCAACAGATTGATAAATGGTATTACAGAAAATTTGTTTTAGGGTTAATTTTTGGTGGAGGTATAAAGTATCAAATAAATAAAAGACTGAACTTAATGATATTGGCCAATTGCGCAGCAGGCATAACTGATACCGAAAACAAACAAATGATTAAGCACAGTGAGACTGTTGACGGTGTTGAATATTCATTAACTTATAATCCTTATCAAAAATCGCAAAGTTTGAAATCAATAGGAGCTTCGAGAAACCTTATTGTTGGTGTTCAAGTAGGCGTTTCCTATTTGTTTATAAAGGGGTTCAGAGTATCATTAAATTAAAAAATCTAAACTAAACAACATGAAAAAATTAACTCTACTACTGCTTTTCATCATTGTAAAAAATGTTGATGCATTGGCGCAGAAATACCCATGCTACATAAAATATACTTATGACATGACGGGAAACCGCGTAAAACGCGAGTTTTTATGTGGTGAAGATGAAGGTGGCGGTGGTGGCCCAATAGATCCAGAAGATCCAAATGCCAGACCAGCGGGAAATAATGGAAATACAGATAACAATTCTGTTAATTATTTACACTATTTAGTTAAAGTATTTCCTAATCCAAGTGCTAGCATTTTCAATCTTTCAGTTGATAAAGTAGCCGAAAATGCAAGCTTTAGAGTTATTACTAGCAAAGGTCAAATATTGGTTCAAGGCAAAATAATGGGCTTAATAACTCAGATAGATTTATCTGCTTTCTCAACTGGAAATTATTACCTGGAAATTTCAAACGGAAGGTTAGAAGAAACTATTACTTTGATGAAGCAATAGACCTTCCATAAAAAAGTTAAGAAGCCGATCAGATTTAATTTTGATTGGCTTTTTTATTTGAGAAATTCTAAAAGAAATCGTTTATACTATCATTTTTCCTAAACTTGCAACATGAGAAATTTATTATTGGTTAGCACCTCTACCACTTATGGCACTGCTTACTTAGAACATTGCGCAGCTGAATTAAAATCGCTTTTTGAAGGTAAAAAAGAAATTTTATTTATTCCGTTTGCAAGACCATCAGGCATTTCAGAAGCTGATTATACTGCTAAAGCCGGTGAGGCATTTAAAAACTTTGGTTTTAAAATGCGCGGATTACATGAATTTGACAATCCTAGTGAAGCCGTTGAAATGGCCGAAGGCGTTTTTACTGGTGGCGGAAATACCTTTTTATTACTCAAAAGGATTTATGAAACCGGAATTTTCGAAACTCTACAACAAAAAGTAGCATCAGGAATGCCTTACATGGGCACGAGTGCAGGAACTAATATTGCGGGCCTAAGTATTGGCACAACCAATGATATGCCGATTGTTTATCCGCCATCATTTAATGCTTTAGCGGCAGTAAAATTTAATTTAAACCCACATTATTTAGACCCAATTGAAGGTTTGCAGCACATGGGCGAAACCCGCGAAACCAGAATCAATGAATTTCATCATCAAAACAAACAAGCAGTAATTGGTTTGCGTGAAGGAAGTATGATTCGCGTGCAAGGAAGTTCAGTAGAGCTTTTGGGCGCACACACAGCAAGAGTTTTTCAGGCTGGAAAAGCAGCTATTGAAGTTTCAGGAAGTTTAAAAGAGTTCGAAATAGATTAAGCTAAAACGCCTTCTAAAATTGAATTAAAAATAACCATTCCATCGCGGTTGCCGTTGTGTTTATCAGCGGCTCTTTCAGGATGAGGCATCATTCCAAAAACATTTCTTTTAACATTGCAAATTCCGGCAATGTTCATGATTGAACCATTCGGATTGGCGGCTTCTGTTGCACTGCCATTTTCATCGCAATATTTAAATAAAATTTGGTCGTTTCTACGAATGTTTAACAACGTTTCTTCATCTGCAAAAAACCTTCCTTCGCCATGTGCAATAGGTATTTTAAGCACTTGTTCCTTTTGGGCGTTTTTAGTAATTAATGCGTTATTACTTTGAACTGAAATGTGAACATTTTTGCAATTAAATTTTTGGTTGTCGTTGTGCAATAATGCTCCAGGCAACAAACCTGATTCGCATAAAATTTGAAAGCCATTACAAACACCATAAACAAAACCACCTTTATCAGCAAATTCCATTATTTCCTGCATAATTGGGGAAAAACGGGCAATTGCACCTGAGCGCAAATAATCGCCAAATGAAAACCCTCCGGGAAGAATTATAAAATCGCAATTTTTTAAATCATGGTCTTTATGCCACAATTGAACAACTTCTTGACCTAAAACATCGCCAAGAATGTAGTGCATATCAAAATCGCAATTAGATCCGGGAAAAGTTACTACACCAAGTTTCATAATGGAATTATTTTGCGGGCGAAATTAATAATTCTCTATTTGATTTACTCCTAATTATACAATTCTGTTCTCTAATATTATAAATTGCTGTAAATAAGCGTATAATGAAATTTCGAACAGTTTAGTCCTCGGGAAAAATGAGCCTAAATTCTTCTTTTAATTGATTATATGGCTACAAAAGCTTGGTAAAACATAAAACCCAAAAGGGTAAATAATAGCAATTCTGCTATCCAAGTTTTTTTAAGTTTTAATAAATAAATAGTAATGATGATTGAGAATGGAATACTAAAAACAAGCAAAGAAGCAGGAGAAGTATTTACATCAAACAAAATGGATAAAATGCCATACAAAGCAATGCTAGCAGCAGAAAGTAGTATGTTTTTTAAACGCAAAATGGCAAAAGAAACATACCTTAAAAAAGCGGGAAACGAAATTAAAACCAAAGCAAAAACAAAAATGGAAGCTGGTGTAGCAAATGGAATTAAAAAGTTTGAATCGAAAACTATTGGCTTTAAAGAATCGCTTAGGTTTTTATGAATCAAAACATCTTGATAATCGAAAAAATAGGCAAAAGAAAAACAAAAAATATAGGTTGTTAAAGTACCTAAAAATCCAATGATGAGCTCGCGCGCATTGAAGGGTCTGATAAGTAAAATGCTTACATATAAAAAGGCAGCAAAAAACAAATAGGAAAAATGAAAAAGCGAGGCTATGCCAATAAACAAACCTGCATCAAAAGCTTCGGAGGCTATAAAATTTTGTCGGTTGGATGAATACAATCTCCAGCAGGCAATTAGTAAAAATGTATTTGCCCAAATGATAGGATTGAGGTGAAACATTTGACCGCAAATACCATTTAAAGCAAAAAAAACCAAGGCAATTAAATTACTTCTAAAAGGAAGAATTTCAAATTTATCCATCAAAACTTTAAGTAACATGCTTTGGCCAAGAATGAGTAAAAACACAACAATATCAGCCAGCAAAGGCAAATGATTGATTTGCTGAACCATCATGTATAGCGGCATTGCATTTTCAATCCAAACCACTTGATGGTGGAAGAAAGATGGAAACCAAAGTATTAAGCTTATAATTGGGAAAATGATAAAAAAAGTTCCCGGATTATTTTGCCTGAAAAGTCCAAATAGCATTGCTGATTAAAGTAAAATATTACATTTGCAATGATAAAAATTAAAGAATTATGAACGCTGAATTCATTAACAGTATAGGTGATTTTATTTTAATGACCTTCGAACCCTTGAAAATGTTGGAAAACGTACCTAACTATTTGTTTATTGGAACTGGTTTTTTATTACTAGGTTATTGGTTAAAATCGCAAGCTGATTTTAACAAGGAAGCAGCTGACAAAGGCACTTTGAAATAAATTTTAAAAAATATACTATATAAAAAAGCCCGAAATTCTCGGGCTTTTTTCTTTTAATAAGTTTTTGAATGATCTATAATGTCAATGAATTTGATAATGGTACTTTTCAACTCAATGCCATCTTTATAATTTACTTGAAAATTATTGCCATCACTATTTATAATTTCACCTTTGTAAAAAGAATCTTTTATTTTAAAAATTATCACATCGCCAATATTATAAACATCTTTTTGTTTGCCTTTCTGCTCAACAGGAGGTGTTAAACTTTTTGTTTCTTCAGGCTTTAAGTCAGGTATTTTTTCCACTGCCTTTGTTTTAAAATTTCCCAAATAATCAAAAAAACCAACAATCGGTTTTCCTTCAAAAAATCTAAGGATAACGCCCCTTTTAACAGCGCCTTGATAGGCAAATGTAATGGTATCGCCCATTTTTTGACCTCTTGAATTTTGAAACTCAGGTGTTAAGAACAGATTTTTATCCTCATTTCTTTTGGCCGACATAATATCAGCGCTTAGGGTAACTTTTGTGGCATTATAAACCAAAATATAACTTCTTTTAAAATCAACAGTTAAATTGGCGTAATACTCACCTTCTTGCAAAGGAAATGATTTGTAGAGAATGTTTTTTGCCTCAAGAATAAGAGCATTTTTATTTGTTCCACCAAATCCAAGAATATTATAACTTCTCGCAAAACCTATGGCTGTGCCTATTTTTTTGTCGTTTGATGCTGGTTTTTCATTCAAATTCATGTAACCATCATGAGTGGCCATGCAAGAAGAAAGAAGGGAGACCATTAAAAAAAGAATAAAGGTGTTTCTCATAGATTAAATTTATAATACCGAATAAACAAAATTTTTAGGAAACCTATAAGAAAGCCAAGCAAAAATTATTGATTTTTTAATAATCTTGGCTTGGCTTATTTGACAAAAGATGATTTAAATGAACTTAATTCTTAATCCATTTATTTCTATACAAATGACCATTTTTGTCTTGAATAGTTATAAAATAAAGCCCTTTCGCTAAAAAGTTTGCATCAATTTTTAAATTTTTCGATTCAAATCCCGGATAATCGGCCACCATTTTTCCATCGCTGCTAAATAGTTGAATGTTGCTTATTTCAAAATTGGCTGAAATAGTGAAGTCTGTATTCCCTGGATTTGGATACAATTGAATGTTGCTTCCATTTTCTAAATCACTTATTCCAGTAGTGTTTTGAATGGTTGCTTCTGAACTAACAGAACAGCCATTAGCATCAATAACAGTAATGGTATAAACACCTGCATTTAAATTAATTAGGTTAGGACTTCCATTCGCTAAATAAGTAAAAGGTGGCACTCCGCCAGCAGCCGTAACAATTATACTTCCATTTGCTTGACCATTGCTTGCGCCACTAGTGCTAATGTTTAAAATTTGAAGCATAAATGGTTGTGTGATGGTAAAAGTGTGGTTTATGATACATCCATCAGCGTTTTGGGCAGTAACAGTGTAATTTCCTGCACAAACATTTGTAATGGAATTGCCTGTTGCGCCATTCGACCAAGTGTAATTGACCAATCCGCCCAAATTATTAGCCACAGCATTAGCCGAACCAAAACATTGTCCCCAACAATTTAAATTAGTTGAGTTTAAAACGCCAAAATTAAAACCTGCACACAAACTACTTGCACAGAAATTATGCGTTCTTTCGGAAGTAAATTGACCATTTCCAGTAACTAAAACCGTGTTTGTTGGATCGGTTAAGGTGTAATAACCATTATCAATCCCATCGCCATAACTGTCATAAACTTTTAGTGTGTAGCAGGCAGCATCTAAACAAATGTTGTGGAAATAACTTTGTATCGCAAAATCAGGATAACCTCCGCCACTTGCTACTACAACATTGTTTTGGTTGAGTATTTCCCAAGTAGTTTCTGAGCCCCAATCGTCAGTTCTAACCTCTAAAACTAGGTTTACAGGGTTTGCGATTGTATTAAAATTAGTGATGAGTATATTGTTACTTGTGTCTTGATCAATAGCGCCATTTAAAGTTAAAACCTTAACTTCAAAGGTGTTGTTGCCACCTGGCGCAGTAAAGCTTGGCACCTGAATGGTGTCGGTTTGTAAAGAGTTTAAATTGATGTTTTTTGTTCTTACAACTGGCGTGTTATTATTTAATTTATACTGCAATGAATAACTGGTAATAGCATTGGTTCCTTGGTTTTTGAAATTGATTGTGGGGCTGTAAGTTGCATTACAAGAATTGTCGATGATACCTTCAATATATTGAATTTTACCATCAAAAGGTAGTGTTGCAGCGTTAGGGTCATAACCATCAAGAACCAATGGGCTTCCACAAGTTCCGCCTAGCCAATCACTTAGTCTAGTTGAGCTTGTTGTTCCAGTGCTCCATGAAACATTAAAACGGCCATAATAATCAGGGTCGTTGGGCAGTGAGCAAGATGCTGTGCCACCATAAAGTTGACCTATAATTCTTCCATTGTGATCGAACAATGGCGAACCAGAAGAACCAGGTTCAGTAGTTCCTTGATCCCAAGCGCCAATTTTCCAAACTTGAGCACCACCCCAATTATCTTGCGTGGCGGCATTATTGTCTTTGCATATTTTTTTGATATCACCATCTGGATGATGAATTCCAATTTGAAAGTTTGGGGCATTTCCTGTTCTGTCCCAACCAGCATAATAAACATTGTAGCTGGAAGGAGGAATGGAGCTTAGTTGTAATAATGCAAAGTCAGAACCGGCATTACTGGCTTTTAGTGTTGCACCAGAAACAGTTTGGTTAGTTGGGCCATTTAAATTTTGATTACAAACCGAACTTTGCCAATTAAATCTAAACACCCAGTTGGCTAAATTTCCGCCCAAACAATGGTCAGCGGTTAAAAAATAAGGAGTTCCGTCATTGCAAGAATTATTAATTAGCGCACCCGTGCAAAATCCATTTCCATTCACTACCGTTATGGCAACCGAGCGAATTTGATCTTCCCAACCGTTTCCTAGAGGACAAACTACATTAATATTGCAAGCGCCTGAAGTGCCAAGGTCTTTGGCTAATTGAAAAACATCGCGGTAGGCATGTGTAATGGTTTTTATGCTTAAGCTAGATGTTCCAGCTATTTTTGAAGGTTCGTTTAGCTCAACAATTATTTCATCGCCTTTCACAAAATCCAAACCTAAAGCGCCTCCGTTTTGTACATTTTCGTGGGTAAAAGCACCTAATAAATGAGATTTATCTTTGTTATATAAAAATAATTTGGCGCCTTTTTCGAGAAAAAAATCGGCTAAAATTAAATTGATTGTAAAAGCTCCTTCTGATTTAATTTTTAATCGCCAAATTCTGTTTCCATTGTTTAATGTTTCCCAAATACCTGCGTTTTGTAAATTATAATCTACTTCAAAATTTTTCCCAAAACGATAAGGAGCATTTTTAAAAAGATTGGTTAAGCTATCTTCCAGCTTCATGGCGGCAACATCAAATGCGGGCATAAAAACCGTTGGAATGTTTTTGGTGATTTGAACTTTGGCTTTTTCATGGAAACTATAAGGAGAACCACCATAACTTATTTGCCCCAACAGAAAAGTAGAGGCTGCTATTTGAAATATTAAAAGAAGCAACAATCGTTTCATGTGAATTTTTTTGGATGAATTTAGCCAATATTTAGAATTTGCTAAAAATCAAGGGAATTTTTTAATCTTTTCCGTTTAAATGTTTATTTTCAATAGGCTTATTTTTTGCAATTAATATTTAAATTTTTAGTTTTATTAAAATTATCAAACAAGCAGTTTGCGGTTAATATTAATTAATAGCGAAAGAGAAATGCATAATTTAAAAGTAAAAAATACTGTTTTCGTATTATTTCTTATAACTTTTTTTGGATGTGATTTTAAACCTTCCAATCAGGAAAAGAATAACTCAAGCCAATTAAAATTAGAAGACCCGAAAATCAACAGCGATACATTTGTTGAAAAGATTGTTTATCCAATGGATTCGATTTCAATGAATTATTTAGAGAAAAAATATTTTGTTATTAATGGAAAAGACACTTCTAGTTTTTCATTAACAACGGTTTTAAATGTTTCCTCTGAAAACTTCATCTTTAAACTTCATAATTCCATCAATAATAATTTATCAATATTATCCATAAATGATACGATTTCAGCGGTGGATTTAGAGAAGCCTAATCGAAGTCTTACAAACTACACTCAGCAAACAAAAGAATTGAAAATGATCTTCAATTCTTTCGGAAAGGAATACAATTTTAATAAATTGAGTGCGATAAGATTTTCCATTATGGATATTTCTGGTCTTTCGGAATTAATTTTAAAACAACTAAACAGTAATTTTAAAAAGACTAATAGTACTATCAATAATAAAAAAATTAAAGAAATACTTAACAGTTCGTTTTTTATTAAAGACTTAAATGATATTTTGGAAGAATATAATCTGTTTATTGACGAAATATTTTATGAAGGTTTGGGCTATGTAAAGCCCGAAAATTCTGCAGATGAGGTTGGTTTTGCTGGTAGCGTAATTTTAAGTATTGAATTAAAAAATGATTTAAAAAAATGAAAAAAGCAGGTATTATAATCTCTTTCTTTATTTTGATTAACTTATATTCAAAAGCCCAAAGTGGCTGGTTTGTGAGGCCAAATTTAAGTTACAATAAATTTGAAATTCTTAATGCAGAAACTAAAGAAAGGTTTTCAATTGAGGCAAAAAACTCATTTAACTCAAAGTTTGGTTTAGATATTGGGTTTCAAATTACAGATGAGAGAAGCGGGCTTTATGCGTTATCTGTAGGGGTTTATTCTCAACCATTAGAAATGGTATTCGATAGCAGGATAAAATATCCAGAAAGATTAAATTATTTAGAAACTAAGCTTAACTTAAACTATTTGAACTTTCCAGTTAAATTTGAATTTGCAGTTTTAAAACAAAAGAAGTTTTGTCCTATTGCCATTTTAGGATTTGAATTTAACTATTTACTTAATTACAAAGAACATTCTGTAAAATATAAAGGTGATAAGCGAATAGCAGATGAAATAATCGTAGAAAATAATTCTCAAAAAAAACCAAAAAATGGTTTATATGGTATAACTTCTGAAATGGATCAATGGTACTATAATAGATTTCTTTTCGGAATAATTGGAGGGATCGGTGTTAAGTATTCATTCAGTAAACGATGGAATGCAATAGCAATATTTCATGGTTCAATAGGATTAAATGATACCGAAAATAAAGCTCAAATTACACACACATACACTGTTCCTGGATATGAAGAAAAATTTGTTTCTGTATTTAGTCCTTACGAAAAATATTATGACCGAATAACAGAAGGTCGAGAATTAACCAACATAGAACCAAGAGGTATCTCTCGTAACTTTAATATTGGCGTTCAAGTAGGTGTTTCTTATCTATTTATAAAGGGTTTCAGGGTATCATTAAATTAAAAAAATATTTTTAATAACTCTTTCTGTCTACATTAAAGATCTCGTTTAAACTCAAACTCAAATCATTTTTAATACATTTATTGCTTGATAGGCAATTTTTAAAACATTCACCTATTTTCTTACACTCTCAAAAATTTGTTTAGTTTTATCCGTTCAGAACAATGGATACAAACGCACTTTATTATCAACTCGGCTTATATTTTGTTTATGGTGTTGGAAATATCAATGCCAAAAAACTAGTGGCTTATTGTGGTGGTGTGAAGGAGGTTTTTGAAACTAAAAAGAAAGATTTAATTCGGATTCCCGGAATTGGTGAAAAAATAGTTTCAGACCTTTTAAGTTTTAATAATTGGGATTGGGTAGAAGAGGAAATCAAATTCATTGAGAAAAACAATATTCGTCCACTTTTTTATTTAGATCATGATTTTCCGGCCAAACTCAAACAGTTTGAAGATGGTCCCATTATGCTTTTTGCCAAAGGAAATTTTAATTTAAATCCTGAAAAAACAATTGCCATAGTGGGTACCCGAAACGCCACTGATTATGGCAAAATGCAAACTGAAAAATTGGTAGCCGATTTGGTTCCACACAACCCGACAATTATTAGTGGTTTGGCTTTTGGAATTGACATTACAGCTCACAAAGCCAGTATGGACAATGGTTTAGAAACTTGGGGAATTATGGGAAATGGATTACACACAGTTTATCCGGCCATCCATAAAAAATATGTGGAAAAAATGCTCGAAAAAGGAGGTGTTTTTTCAGAATTTAATGCTGGAGTAAAACCCGACAGAGAAAATTTTCCTCAACGCAATCGTATTGTTGCAGCATTGGCCGATGCGGTTGTGGTGGTAGAGGCTGCTGATAGAGGAGGCGCGCTAATTACTGCTGAGTTAGCAAATGATTATAGCCGCGATGTTTTTGCTTTTCCAGGAAGAATAAACGATGAGTTTTCGAGAGGTTGCAATCGATTAATTAAACAAAATAAAGCCAGTTTAATTGAATCAGTTTCTGATATTGAATACATGCTGGGTTGGGCAAGAGATAAAAAGAATGAAAAGCCAGCACAAATTTCTATGTTTTATGATCTCACAGAAGAGGAAGACAAATTAATTTCCATATTTAAAGACAATGGTGCAAGCAATATTGACGTTATTTGCAACAAAATGGAAATGACGCAAGGCAAGGTTTCCGCTATTTTACTCAATTTGGAATTGAATGGAATTATTAGAAGTTTGCCCGGCAAAATGTATGACTTAAATAAATGAAATATAAATTACTACTAATTCTCAGCTCCCTTTTTATCAATAGTGTTTTTGCGCAACAGCCCAGTTTAAGAAAAGATAATAGCTTTAAAATTGTGGCTTCAATGACTGGTTTAGGCGCAGCCTATGAGTTTAACACCGCCAAGGTGTTTTATGTGCAAGCCGGAATAACATCCACTTTTACCGTTACACGAATTAATGCGCAAGCCAAACTAAGATTTTTTGCCAAAGACAATTTTAAAATTAAAGGTGGTGTTGAGGCCGCTTATCTAAGAGGTGATTTAAAAGTAGGAAATGTTTTTATTGATTATCCTTCACCTGTTGCTTTTATGCCTATGGTATCTTTCGATTGGAAAATAATTGGAATTGAAATACCTGTTTTAATTGAACCTGGATTTAAAAGAGTAATGCCAATTATTGGCATTACTCTAAATGTATCAAAAGACGATGTGCTGCGTGATGAGTATGGGCGCCCTATTTCCAAACAAAAGAAAAAAAAGAAGAAAAAATCGGATGAGGAGGATTGAGGTTTTTAAAAGCTGATTTTTTAAATCCTCTCCAGCGCTTGTTTAATATCATTAATTAAATCTTCCGCATTTTCTAATCCAACAGAAAAACGAATTAACTTTTCAGTTACATTACTTTTTTGTTTTTCATCTTCTGGTGTGCCTGCGTGGGTCATGGTGTAGGGATGAGAAGCTAAAGATTCTGTGCTTCCTAAACTAACCGCTAGTTTGGCCAATTTTAAATTGTTTAAAAAGATAAAAGCTTCTTTTTCTCCACCTTTTAAATCAAAACTTAACATGGCTCCCGCTGATGAATATTGATTTTTATAAATGCGATATTCTTCGGTTCCTTCAGGTATAAAACCTAAATAATAAACCTTTTCAATTTTTGGATGATTTTTTAAGTATTCGGCAACTATAGCAGCATTAATGGCTTGTTGCTCCATGCGTATTTTTAAAGTTTCTAAACTGCGCAATAGCAGCCAAGCTGTAAATGGACCAGCCATGCCGCCCAAATAAGTTCTTAGTCCTTTAATTCTTTTAATGTGTTCGCTTTTGCCTAAACAAGCTCCGGCTATGGCATCAGAATGCCCCGCAATATATTTAGTGGCAGAATATAATACCAAATCAATTCCAAACTTGATGGGTTGCGACCAAAGCGGCCCCATGTAAGTATTATCAGCCATGCTGATTACTTTTTTATCGTTGGTCGAATAAAAATCAGCTAATTTTTTTACCAACGTCAAATCAAACAAAGCGTTGTTTGGGTTGGCTGGTGATTCAACATAAACGACTGAAATTTTATCTTCAAAACCTAAACTTTTTACTTTTTCAGTAATTGCTTCAAAGGTTTCTCCAGCTTCAAAAGAAACGGCATTGATTTTAAAACGATCTAATATTTTATGGATAAAAGCATTGGTTCCGCCATAAAGCGGGTTGCTATGCAAAACAACATCGCCTGGTTTCACAAATTCTAAAATAGCAGTTGAAATAGCCGACATACCACTTTCGAAAACCGCACAATCTTCTGCTTTATCCCAAAGGCAAAGGCGATCTTCCAAAATTTCTAAATTCGGATTGTTTATTCGACTGTAAATTAAACCCACATCATGTTTATCAGCAACAGCAGTATTTCCCAAAACCATTTGAAAAAATGCTTTGCCCTGTTCAGCAGTTTTGAAAGCGAAAGTTGATGTTTGAAAAATAGGAGGCTTTACTGACATTTCTGACCACTCAGGGTTGTAGCCATAACTCATCATTAAGCTTTCTGGGTTCAAATTTGGATCGTTCATTGTAGGTTTAATTTGCGGGCAAAGTTGCTATATATTTTTAAATAAATTTCATTTTTTTGAAACAATAGTGCTCTACTTATCCCAAATCATAAGATTAAAGCCAATATTTAGTCATCATTAACCGATTGTTAATTTTCACAATTAGAATATATGAGATTTACAATTTGTTCATCAAACATTAAACAGCGGTTAGTTTATAGTTAACATGCAAGCCTGACTTTCGCTGAAAATAATAATGAACATGAGAAAATTTTTAATTTGGTTTAGTTGTCTCTTTCTGGCGCTGAACTATTCCATGGCGCAAACGGTGATTTCGCAATGGAACTTTAATTCTAATCCACCGGATGCTAGCTCTTCTACTGGATCAACAAATGTATCTGCCGGAACGGGCACTTTGTCGTTTATAGGTGGAATTACCCAATCTTTTGCTTCAGGAACATCAAACGGAGGTTCTACTGACCCAGCTGCAACTGATAATACAGGTTTAAACGTAACAACTTTTCCTGCTCAAGGACAAAATCAAAAAACAGCAGGAATCCAGTTTAATACTTCTACTGTAGGAATGCAAAACATTCAAGTGTATTACGATTTAAGACATAGCAATACATCTGCTCGTCATACAACGTTACAATACACTACAGATATTTCTGCAAGTACGCCAGTTTGGACAGACTTTAGAACTGACTCAACACTTACGGGTGACTCTTGGAACAATCGTTCTTTTGACTTATCAGCCATTACAGCTTTAAATAACAATGCTAATGTGGCATTTAGAGTCGTAACCAGCTTTCGACCAAATTCATCTATTTATTCATCTGCTAACGGAACAAGCACTTATGCATCAACTGGAACCTTAAGATTTGATATGTTAACTGTTTCAGGAACTTCATCAAGTCCAACGGATATTATTCCTCCAATTGCGCAAACATTTAAAGCAACAAGCAATACCACATCCTTCATTAAATTTAGCGAAGCAGTTACTTCCGTTTCTGCAAATAATATAGCCAATTATTCTTTTTCTCCTTCATTAACTATTAATAGCGCAACTTTAAACGTAAGTGGTGATACAGTTTTTCTTAATCATGCTGCTTTAGTCAATGGAACTAATTACACATTAACGGTTTCAGGAATTGAAGATGCTGCTGCAAATGTTATGACAACAGCCAATTTTCCTATTCTAATTAATACACTTTTACCCAATTTAGTAATAACTGAAATTGCGCACACACCTAATGACTACGAATATTTCGAACTATTTAATAATGGTTCAGTTGCCGTTAATTTAAATGGTTTAATAATTACAAATGGCGTTTCAGGAAGTTTACCAAACATTGTTTTAGCTCCACAAACAGCTATTGTTTTATCATCAAATTCAGGGCAAGCAACTACCGCATTTGGTTTTACTGTTTATCCATTTTCTTCTGGTTTATCATCTTCTTCCGATCAAGTTGTAATTAGAAACACCTTGAACCAAGTTATTGATTCAGTAGCCTATACTATTACAGCACCTTGGCCAGCTTCTTCTGCACCAAGCGGTTTCACAGGAGTTTCAATTGAATTAATTGACCCAAGTTTTGATAATAATTTAGGTGCAAATTGGGTTTTGAGTACCAATAATATTACAACCTCATTAGGAACATTTATTGGAACACCAGGCGTTTATCCTCCATTGCCTCCAGGACCAGCTCCAACAGCCAATGTTTATAACCTAGTTTCAGCCACTAGTTCTTATGTTGTTTTTTCAACTGCTTTAAACAGTGCTTCTGCCACTAATTTGGCCAATTATAGTTTTGCGCCAGCATTAACCATTAACTCAGCTACTTTAGGCGTAAATAGTGATACTGTATTTTTATCGCACAATGCTTTTGCCAATGGCGTAAATTATACATTAACTGTTTCAGGTGTTCAAAGTTCAGGAAACGTACCTATGTCGGCTGCGGCTAATTTTAACAAAGTTTGGAATAGCCTAACTTCAGGTTTAGTAATTACAGAGGTGATTCATTCACCAAATACCATTGAAATGATTGAGGTTTACAATGCTTCATCTAATACAATTAATGTAAATGGTTTAAAATGGATTGATGGAACTACTGGAAACTTCCCTGATACAACTATTGCGGCAGGTGATGTAATTTTATTTTCAACTGTTCCTACAACAGCTTCATCATTATTAGGCGGACAACGTTACTTTTTAATCAATAATGGTTTAGGTTCATCAAGCGATAGATTAATAATTACCAATACCTTAAACCAAATTGTTGACTCAGTTGAATATTTTGTTGGAACAAATGGCTGGCCTGCTGCTCCATCAAATGTTTATGGATATTCATTTGAATTAACTGATGCAGCTTTGGCTAACAATGCTGGTGCCAACTGGACTGTTCCTCAAAACATTGTTACTACTTCTAACGGAACTGTTTTAGCTACTCCAGGAATTTATCCTCCGCCTCCAGTAAGTCCAGCTCCAACTATTTTGAGTTACAAACAACTTTCAGCTACTCAAACATTAATTCGTTTCAACCAAACTGTTACTTCTGCATCTGCAAATGATACAGCTAATTATGATTTTTCACCATTATTAGGTATCACTTCAGCAGTTTTAGGAGTTAACGGTGATTCAGTAATTGTAAATCACAATGCATTAGTTGATGGACAAGCTTATGTTTTAACAGTAAGTGGCGTTCAGAACAATTCGGCTATTTCTAATACAGTTGGAATTTTAAATTTAATTTGGAATCAATCAATACCTCAATTAGTAATTACCGAAATCATTCATTCGCCAAATACAATTGAAATGATTGAAGTTTACAATGCAGGTGCAACTGCGGTTAATTTAGGTGGATTAATTTGGACTGATGGAACATCAGGAAATTTCCCATCGGTAAGTTTAGCTGCTGGTCAAACGGCAGTTTTTGCAACCGATCCAATTAATGCTTCTTTAATTTTAAATTATTCGCCAATTTACACCATCAATAATGGTTTAGGTTCATCAAATGATATTTTGGTGATTCGTAATTCAGTAAATCAAGTAATTGATTCAGTAGCATATTTTATCGGAACAAATGGTTGGCCAACGGCTCCATTAAATGTTTATGGATATTCATTTGAATTAGTTTCTGCTTCATCTGATAATAATTTAGGATCAAACTGGATAGCTCCATTAAACCCAGTTACTCCTCAACCAACACAAGGAATTGTAACAGCTACTCCAGGTGTTTATCCAACTCCTCCTTACACTCCAACCAATGCAAGTGTGGCTTTTGTAGGATCAAGAGTAAATACCAATGAAACGAATACAGATGTAAAAATCATTGCTGTTTTAAATGGTGGTGGTTCAAATGCCTCATCTATTCAATTAGAAGTTTTACCAATTAGCACTGCCACAGCAGGAACAGATTTTACAGTTCCAACCAATATGACTTTTGAATGGGCTGCCAGTTCAAATGGTGTGAACGATACTTTGGTATTTACTTTAAACAATGATGTTTTACCAGAAAATACAGAATACTTTATTGTGAGAATGGTAAATCCAGTAAACATTGATTTACCTGCTGCGGCCATTAATCACTTCACAGTATTTATTGCTGATGATGACATGCAAGCGCCAACAGCTACTCAAGAAATAGAATTAAATCATTTAAACTCTTTCAGCAACGGTGCCGCTGGCACAAATTCAGCTGAAATTGTTACACACGATCCAGCTTCGCAACGTTTGTTTATTGCCAATTCTATTGGTGGTAAAATTGATATTGTAAACTTTAGTAATCCAGCTGCACCTGTTTTAATTAATTCAATTACAATGGCTCCTTATGGAGGAATTAATTCAGTAGCTGTGAAAAACGGAATTGTTGCCGCTGCGGTTGAAAATGCAGTTCCTGAATTACCTGGAAAAGTTGTGTTTTTTGATATCAACGGAACTTTCTTAAATCAAGTTACAGTAGGTGCCATGCCTGATATGATTACTTTCAATAATGCAGGTACGAAAGTGCTTACGCCAAATGAAGGTCAACCAAGTGCTGATTATACAGTTGATCCTGAAGGTTCAATTTCAATCATTGACATTTCTGGTGGAATAGCTAATTTAACGCAAGCTAATGTTAGCACTGCTTCTTTCGCTTCATTCAATTCACAAATTGCAGCTTTAAGAACATCAGGAGTTAGAATTTTTGGACCAAACGCTACAGTGGCACAAGATATGGAACCAGAATACATAACACTTTCTGATGATGATCAAACAGCTTATGTAACTTGTCAAGAAAACAATGCTTTAGCTATTGTAAACATGGCAACATCTACTGTTTCTCAAATTCTTCCATTAGGTTACAAAGACCACATGATGTCAGCCAATGCATTAGATGCAAGCGATCAAGGTGGAGTTATACAAATCGCCAATTGGCCAGTGAAAGGCGTTTATATGCCTGATGCAATTGCTAGCTTTAATGTAGGAGGTCAAACCTATTTAATTACAGCCAATGAAGGTGATGCCCGCGAATACAATGCTTATGAAGAAGCTGCAAGAGTAAGCTCTTCAACTTATGTTTTAGATACGATTGCTTTCCCTTATGCTGCTGCAATTAAAGCCAATCTTGGAAGATTAAACATTACCACAGCTTCAGGTGATACTGACGGTGATGGTGATTTTGATGAAATCCACGCTTTTGGTGCACGTTCAGTTTCTATTTGGAATGCAACTACAGGTGCTTTAGTTTGGGATAGTGGTGATGATTTTGAATTAATTACTTCAAAACATCCTACTTTATCAGCAATATTTAATGCAAGTAATTCTAACAATACTTTTAAAAACAGAAGTGATGACAAAGGTCCAGAACCAGAAGGCGTTGCAACTGCTGTTATCAATGGAAAAGTGTATGCTTTTATAGCTTTAGAAAGAATTGGTGGATGTATGGTTTATGACATTACCAATCCTGCTGCTCCAGTTTTTGTTGATTACAAAAACACTAGAACTATTGCTTCTTATGGTGGCGATCAAGGTGCAGAAGGAATTATTTATATTGAAGCTGCTAATTCTCCAAACGGAAGACCAATTGTGATTTTAGCCAATGAGGTTTCTTCTACACTAGCTATTTATGAATTACAAGGTGGAAATACAACATTGCAAATTTTACACGGATCTGATTTTGAAGCTGGTTTATCAGCTATTAATGATGCACCAAACTTTGCAGCTATTGTTGATACTTTAGAACATACTTATGCTAATACTTTAATATTATCATCGGGTGATAACATGTTGCCTTCACCATTCTCAAGTTCAGGTGAAGATCCAAGTTTAGTTACACCATTAAAAAATGCTTACATATCTTATTACGGAAGTAATTTTGTAAACAACGATTTAAGAGCAGGAATTGCCCGTCCAGATATATCCATCATGAATTTTATTGGTGTTGAAGCTGCGGCTCTTGGTAATCACGAATTCGATTGGGGTACAAGTGAATTAAGAAATATGATTGCTGGAGGAAACTCAGGTACAGCTATTCGTTGGTTTGGAGCTCAATTCCCTTATTTAAGTGCGAATTTAGATTTCAGTAACGATGCTAACTTAAGTAACATTTTCGAAGCAACTCGTAAACCAAATACTTTCTTTAAATCCAATCCTACACAAACTGCGGCTCAAATTGCTGCTACCAAAAAGTTAGCTAAATCTACCATCATTTCTAAAAATGGTCAAGAATATGGTATCGTTGGAGCAACAACACCTCAGTTAGCTCAAATATCTTCTCCTGGAGCTACTTCAATTTTAAATCCAGGTGCAGGAACTAATAACATGCAACAATTAGCCTCTATCATTCAACCAGTTGTTGACTCGCTTCGTTTTAAAGAAGGTATCAATAAAATTATTTTATTGGCACACATGCAGCAGTTGAGTTTAGAACAACAATTAGCTACATATTTAAGAGGAGTGGATGTAATTGTTGCGGGTGGTTCGCATACTTTATTAGCTGATAATACTGACAGAATGCGCGCTGGAGATACTCCGCAAGGAAATTATCCAATTTTCACCACCGATGCTGATGGAAAACCTGTAGCGATTGTAAATACTACTTCTGAGTACAAATATGTAGGTCGTTTGGTAATTGACTTCGACTTAGCGGGAAATATCATTCCTACTTCTGTTGATACAAATATTTCAGGTGCTTATGCTGCTGATAGTATCGGAGTAACTGCTCTTTGGGGTAATTATAACAATGCTTTTGCAACAGGAACCAAAGGTCAATTGGTAAAATCTTTAACCACAGCCATTGGTAACGTAATTGCTTCTAAGGATGGAAATATTTTCGGTAAAACTGCTGTATTCCTTGAAGGTAGAAGAAACTCAGTAAGAACTGAAGAAACCAACCTTGGTAATTTATCATCAGATGCTAATTTATGGGTTGCCAAACAAGTTGACCCAACTGTAAAAGTTTCTATTAAAAATGGTGGTGGAATTAGAGCTCAAATTGGTGAAGTGTTAGCCGTTGGAAACAACGTAGTTTACACACCTCCAACAGCTAATCCATCAGCAGGAAAACAAGCAGGCGATGTTTCGCAATTAGATATAGAAAATGCTTTACGTTTTAATAATCGTTTATCAATTCTAAGTTTAACAGCCGCTAACCTAAAAGCAATTTTAGAACACGGTGTTGCACAAACTGCTCCAGGAGCTACTCCTGGAAGATTCCCTCAAGTAGGTGGGGTTCAATTTAGTTTCGATGCTACACTTGCTGTGAATAGCAGAATAAGAAATGCAGTAATTGCTGATGAAAACGGAAATTATACGGATACAATCGTTCAAAATGGAGCGGTTTATGGAAATCCGGCTAGAACTTTCAAAATTGTTACTTTAAACTTCTTAGCTGGTGGTGGCGATGGTTATCCATTTAATACATTAGGAACAGGAAGATATGACTTAGATACAGTTTTAGTAAACACTCCGGGCGCTGCAACATTTACTGTTCCAGGTTCAGAACAAGATGCTTTTGCTGAATATATGTTAGCATTCCATACTGTAAATGCTTACAATAAAAGAGATACAGCTATGATTGGCGATGTTAGAATTCAGAATATTTCTGCTCGTCCTGATTGTATCTTAAGCCCAGTATTGGCTGCTAAAGTGATTGGTGATACTTCAGTTTGTTCAGGAAGTACAATTAACATTTCAGCTTTCCCAGCAAATGGTACTTATTTATGGAATACAAATGCTACAACAGAAACAATAAGTGTAAATCAAACGGGTTCTTTCTCAGCCAATGTTTCATTAAATGGTTGTAATGGAAAAACAGATACACTTTCAGTTGCATTAAAAGCCTTACCAACAGTTGTTGCAAATACTACTTCAAATACAGTTTGTGTAGGATCGAACGTAACGTTAACAGGTTCTGGAGCTACTTCATATTCTTGGAATAATGGAGTAACCAACGGAACAGCTTTTGCGCCAGCAAGCACAACAACTTATACTGTAACAGGAACTGATGCTAACAACTGTAGCAATACAGCACAAGTAACAGTTACCGTAAATGCTTTACCAACAGTTGTTGCAAATACTACATCAAATGCAGTTTGTGCAGGTTCAAACGTAACATTAACAGGTTCTGGAGCTACTTCATATTCTTGGAATAATGGAGTAACCAACGGAACAGCTTTTGCGCCAGCGAACACAACAACTTACACAGTAACAGGAACTGATGCCAACAACTGTAGCAATACAGCACAAGTAACGGTTACTGTAAATGCTTTACCAACAGTTGTTGCAAATACTACATCAAATGCAGTTTGTGCGGGATCGAATGTAACATTAACAGGTTCTGGAGCTACTTCATATTCTTGGAATAATGGAGTAACCAAC